>ERZ778017.124-NODE-124-length-130809-cov-6.941883_pt1 | contig 130809 bp, 58 predicted proteins | sample MGYA00375747_ERZ778017 | MGnify/ENA primary metagenome ERZ778017 (study PRJEB29350, sample SAMN05509838) | bioreactor metagenome | biome: bioreactor; material: wastewater | place: South Africa: University of Cape Town | collected 2014-03-17 ... | reverse complement strand
TATTGTTGTAGTTGTTATTGTTGTAGTTGTTATTGTTGTAGTTGTTATTGTTGTATCCTTGATTGTAATTGTTGTATCCTTGATTATAGTTATTATTATAGCCTTGGTTGTAGTTGTTGTTCGGTCTAACGTAGTTTGAGTTTTGATTGTTGTACCGATTCCCATATTGGTTGTTATAGTTGTTGTATCTGTTTTGATTGTACCCTTGGTTGAAATTTTGATGATTGTTGAACCCTTGATTGTAATTACTGTACTGGTTATTGTAGTTATTGTACCCACCTTGATTCTGTCTTGGCTGAGGTTCATTCTGATTTTGCATATACTCAAATGACCGGTACCCACCACGTCTCATCGAGTATGTCAAGTATAATTCTTTTCCACTAGGGCCACGATTGACGTATTCGGAGTTGTCTGATGGTGCATTGAATCTTCCGTATTGATTGTTCTTTGGACCGCCGTACATAATATTGTTTCTATCAATATCGGTTAAAACTTTGGCATGAGGAATGTACCCATTCAACAACATAGACTTTCCCTTCTTCTTGGGCGGCGTGCTATAAAATACCTGAAAATAGTCCGAATTTGGAATATCTGGCATACTTCCTTGGCTTAATGGGAACTTCATATTTCCTTCAAGTTCAAATGCTTCATTCTTCCAAACCTTTCCAGCCAATTGACTTTTAGCAAATTTGAACTCAACAAACTCGCTATCTTTCTTGTATAACGATTCAACAAAACGACCATAGTTTTTATTTTGAGGTGAGATAATCAAGACTGCTTCTTTATTAGTATTACGATCAATTTCATTCTCAGTTAATTGATCATATTTACCTTGAACTGCTGTTAACAATCTTTTCTCATCAATGAATGGCAATAAAGCAATACCTTGCCAACTCATCTTGGCTCCATTCATATCAATTTTAAAATCCTCTGGATAAAAATCGATAATTTCACTTTCTGGGTGAGACATAAGCTCACGGAATACTTCAGGTAAGTTATGGCCCGATGCAGCAGGCAACACAGACATCAATTGTTCAAATGGTCTGAATGGTTCTCCCAACTTAAATGTAATACCTTCTTCTCCCACAATACTTTCAATGCCCGTGAAATCAGCAGCAAATGGTGCATAATGATAAGGGAAGTACCAATTCCATGATGGACATCCTTGGTAATAGTACAATAAAACCCAAGAAATACCTTCCAAATAGCACCTGACGACCTCTCGACGGGTTTGATCAATTTCTTCATCAGTTGAAGCCTCAAATTTAGTTTGATAGTATCTCTTTCTATATCCTGCCTCCCACAACTTGACATCACCATTATCGTCTTCTTCTTCGTCATCTAAATCATCATCAGCAGTTCTCTTTCTTTTGATGTCAGAGTCATCTGGCTTTTCAGAGGCAGTCTCAGAGGTAATTTCTGATTCTGCAGGGGTTCCGCTTTCTGATTGAGATTCTTGTACTGCTGCTACTGCACTAATACTGTTTCCCGATTTTTTTGTGTCTAAAAGTTTTTTCAACGCATTTGCTGCATCAACATTGGACATGTTTGCTTTTGTAATAATTCCACGATTGTGAACAATATCCTTATTGGAAAGCTGTGCGTAACCTTCAACAAGCTCACCAGAAGTAGTCATTAATGGCATATTAATATCAGCTTGAAGTGGAGCTTTATCAGTTCCCTTCGACACTTGAGACAAATATTGGGCTTTCAACGCCTTTTCTTCCTCCTGTTGAAACTTTCTACGTTTGCTGTTCTCTTCCCTCCTCACTTCTTGTTCCCGTCTACGCCTGAATATATCATCTTCCTTATATGCCAATGCACCCATTAATTTTTCAACACCGTTCAAATTAAGATTCCCATCACAAGTAAGGTAATCATTCAATTTAGGTAAGATTCTCTTCCAACAGTTCACTAAAAGATCAATGCCATTGTCTCTAACATCCAAACTTGGCAAATGGGGCAAAAAATCATTACCAACAAAGAAACACATAAACACCCAGTCATCAATAGCTCTTTCCCTATCAAATGGAAATGGTAAATGAGGGTTATACAATTCAATCTCAAGATATTCACGCAATACGTTGACATGAAGCCAAAGAAATGGCTTACGTTTATCCTGTTCAGAAATCGCATCTCGTTGTTCCTGAGTCATATTCATTTGATCTCTTGTAGACATTGACCTTGACTGATTCGCAAACACATCTTCTCTTAACACTCTAAAATGAGGCTCGTGAGTCGCCAAACCCAAGAAGATCAAATCTGCATCCAAACCATAAATACAATGACGAGTGTTAGGGTTGTATTGAGGGTCAGATCTCTGGGATCTGATGAAACTCATTAACTTATGCTCCCCTTCACCAGGGACAGTAGCATCACTAATAATGACTTGCAAATCAGCCCAACCGGGATCAGTGGACAATTTATATGCCACCCAATATCTCAAAGCTTCGGCTAACCTATCCATAAATGGTGTTCCTGGAGTAATAGCGTTCGAATCCCAAGACTTAGTTTTAATCGATTGGTCAATCATTTCACCTCGTAACTCTCTTTCTCTGATTTCTCGTGCTTTTTCTTCATCTTTTATCTTTGCATCTTGAGCCGATCTGAATCTACGAGCTCGTTGCTGGTTCATTTTCGCTCTGGGTGCAACCCCATCGACAGCTATCATCAACACTTTCCGGGGCCGGGCCATCATCAAAACCCTATCCGTATAGGCAAAGACATCCAAAAACATTTCATCTTCTGTTTCTGGAGCTGGTTTATGCTCAGGATGAGAACATGGATGGACAATCCCATTCATGTCAAGGTAAAGATTATCAATTTCCCCATTAGGATTTTCATCACTATACTGTGCTGCCCCAATTTCCTGGGTACTATCTTCCTCTATTACTGGAGAAATGATCTTTGGATACTTCCGCGATAACCACCTAAATAACGCTGGAACACCCATGGGATCTCTTTTACTAGTAAACTTATAACGTTTCTTCTATATTCATCAAAGAAATTTTAAAAAACTATATTTCCGGCAGATAGAAAATGTAGTTAAATTTGCAACCATTTTAAATGAAAGGACAAGGAGACAATGATGAAAGGGAGTTTGAAGCTCAGATTGTATAAATAACGGAAATAAATGACCTACAATAGTCGACATCTTTGGATCTGAGATTGAAATGGAACGAGAAAAAATGGAATCTATGTGTTAGATAATGATTGTTCTCTCATCACTGGGCATCGCTATGTACCAAATAGCTAAACTTTATCGACAACAAAAAATAATACCATGTAGTTCGGAATATTTGTTTCATTTGCCGTATCTGCCTGGTTTTGTATGTGGTTGTGCTCAATTAGAAGAAACTCGAAATGCATGAAGTTATTGACTGACGCTGATAGTTTGAAACTTACGCACTTAACGATCTGGGTACGAACCACTAGGTATTTAACAAGGAGTTCTAAAACCACTGGGGAAACTCAAGACTTTTGGTTGTTCGTCTCAGGATCCGTTCATTATTACCTCCATACAACCTATCTACTATGACCAAACTTTTGTGGATAACTGAATTTAGCGAATTTCTAGTTTTACTTCGCATTAAAGATTTTCATACTTCGCGTTTATGTGGTTTCCGTTATCAGAACTCGATTCAATGTAGACCACATAAAAGCTCCGGGATAAACCAAAAAATACCACATACATGCCGAAGTAGCAAACGGCAGGTGTCCACAGTTCCACACTTAGCAAAATTCCGTCACACAATCTATCTCATTTCCAATAGCAAACTATATTGTTCACTGCAACTGTTATTGATGTATGCGTATCGTTACCGAATAACGTTAAACAATTATCTTTAAGATATGGAAGTTAAAGTAAGCGAGTCATAAAGTCAAATCATGTCGAAATTAGTCACAACGAAATTTCCAGCCACAATAATAAGAATATTACTTGCTTTGAAAAAAATATTATTACACAGTCGCACCGGTCGCCGCTCCTGTCAAGAATGGTGAATCGTTCAACGGAAAACGGAGTTGACTCTTACAATCGCCTTGCCTTCTAGTAAATTATTAATATCACGTGAGATTATGACAAGTTGAATGAACAAGTCGATTAAGACCCATCTTGTGGTTGCTCAGCTGCCATTAAACACTTGGACTGATATTGAAATCGTGTATTTTGTATTGATATTACAGTATTTAATCAATTTGACTGAAAGATTAGCTCTGGTAAGCCTTCAATGTTTTTGATAAACGAAGTGGCTCTGAGAATTACCGACATGATCGTGCATAAAAATAATCTTAGAAATGTGGTACTATCAGTGTATAAATACACCTTTGGCGCCCTACAAAGTTACCACAGAAGAATTACAACGAGACAAAGTATATTCAAATGAGCTCTTTGTTAGAGCCATTTAGGCGGATGAAATGGGGATTTTTACCTCAAAAAAGAATTGTAGTAGACGACCTCATTATTAGCAAAGATGAGAATAGTGACTCATCTATATACATAGAGAAAGATGGAGCTTACGTTAATCAAGAAACTAAAGTCATTTCAGAAGTCAATTATGAATATAGAGATGAAAAGGACAGGAAATGGTGGAAGTTCTTTGACGAGTATGAATATAGAGTTAACGTTAACTCAAGAAAAAACAAAAAATGGTATAAATGGTTCCACGAGTCAGACACCAGCGAGGAAAGAAAAGTTATTTTGAAGATTGATCTTTTATTGACATTTTATTCCCTTATGGCTTATTGGGTCAAGTACTTGGATCAAACCAACTTGACTAATGCTTATATCGGAGGTTTGAAAGAAGATATTGGCATGAAGGGTAATGATTTTGTTAATACCCAGGTCATGTTTAGTGTGGGAAATATTATCTTTCAAATTCCTTTTATTTACGTTTTATATGCTTGTCCTTTGAACTATGTATTACCCAGTTTGGATATCGTCTGGTCAATTTTGACTATTTGTCTTTCTAGAGTCACAAATGTTAAACAATTAAAAGTGTTGAGGTTTTTCATTGGTGCTGCAGAAGCTCCCTCATATCTTGCATACCATTCGTTATTTGCATCCTGGTTCAAGAGTTCGACAGGGGAAGGCTCCAGAAGAGCAGGGTTTTATTATCTTGGTCAATACTTGGGGATATTGACTTCAGGGTTATTATCTGGTGCAATTGAAAGAAACCTAGGTGGTGTTGGTGGGCATACGTCATGGCAATGGATCTTTATTATGGATGGAATTATTTCTTTAATTGTAGGGTTTATCGGTTTCTACATGATTCCTGGTACTCCTGATCACTGCTATTCCCCATTCCTATCTGATAATGATATAAGAATTGCAAGAAAGAGAATGAGGGATGATGGAAAAAACGTACGAGAAGAAAATGAAAATCCCATCAAAGATTTCTTTAAACTTGATGTCTGGAAAACAATCTTTTCATCATGGCATATTTACGTATTGTCTCTTTGGAACATATTTTGTTGGAATAATTCTTCTGGGTCATCGGGTTCGTACGCTTTGTGGTTAAAATCTCTCACAGACAATTCGGGTGCCCAACGATTTAGTCCTGGTACTTTACAAGATTACACAGCTTTAACTCCAGGATTAGGTCTTTTGTGGTTGATACTTACTTGCTCCTTCGCTGATTTCTTCAATTCTAGATGGGGTGCTATTATCTTTTCTCAAGTATTCAATGTTTTGAGTAATTTACTACTTGCTATCTGGAGTATCCCTGAAAGAGCTAAATGGTTTGCTTTTTGTCTACAATATTTTGGTTGGGCAATGGCACCCGTCTTATATTCATGGCAGGGAGATATTTGTAGAAGAAATTTGAAAGAAAGGAATGTTGTGCTTGTTTCGATGAATATTCTTGCACAACAATCGACTGCCTGGATTTCGGTCTTAGTATGGAAAACTGTTGAAGCACCTAGATTTTTAAAGGGTTTTTCTTTTACTGCATCATCTGGAGTTGCATTATCAATATGGACAATAGTAGTCCTTTGGTTTTACAAACGTGAAGAAAGACTACACGCGAAAGAAAATGGAATCATACTCTATAATTCAGCAAAAGATCCAGAGTCCCTTCCGAGAAAGTTGGACGTCGATACCGAATAAGCATTCATAATAAACTTATATTACTCTCATATTTAAAGACCAACTTGTTTGGTCAAATTTTAATAGTACAGCTTAACCTAATACATGCATTTTAATATAAAGCGCTTCTATAAATTAAATTACGGAATCAATCCTTTTGCTTTTTAGCTTGATGCGAATTGTTGTTCTGATTGAATGCTCGCTTCTTATCATTTCCACTTGATTGCTTGTTAAAACCTTTTTTACCTTCAGAATTTGGCATGTGCACAGTTAAGGTACTTTCAGTTGGTGTTGGCCTATGCACAGTTAAAGTACTTTCAGTCCAAGGATACCCCAAAGGTTTAGTTTTGGATTGCGCGTTGCTTGATTGAAGTGCAGTTTCAGAGGTGGATGGTTGAGGTGTGGATGAAAATCCCGGAGCTGGCGAGCCGGTCTTTGAACTTGGGGCCATGCCAAAAGAATTTTGACTTGCTCCAAATGAAACAGGTGTCGCCTCACTTTGTGGGTCTGCATTTGCTTGCTTATTTTTATTTTCAAGTCGTTCTAACTTCTTTTGTAACATCTTCATCTTTACCTCAAAAAGCTTTTCAACCTGTGCTTTAGTCTTTTGTTTTTCTTCAGTTAATTTTTTATCAAACTCTTCGTTTAACTTCTTAATTTCTGCCTGATGCTTTTCAACCATCTGTTCTCTTATTTTATCCATCGAAGGGGAACTATTTGCTGCATTTGTAATCTCTGCAACTTTTGCTTTCAATGTGGCCTCAAATTTTGCATTTAAATCTTTCTCTAATTCTTTTTTCCGGAGTTCAACAGATTGTTCAAGATCATCAAGTTGCTTCTTGTATGCGGTCTCAATCTGTTTCTTCAATTCACCATTGTTTTGATTTTCTTCCAGTTTTTTTAACTCTGCCTGAAGTTTGCTGTCAAATTCAGCTTGTAAACTATTTCTTAGCTCTGTCTTTTGCTTTTCAAAATTCTTGAGCATTGATTCCATTTGTTCATTAGTAGTTTCTTTTAAATTATTATTCTTAAGTTGTTCTAACTGCTCAGATAATGAACTCTTCTCCTTCTCTAACAACTGAACAACCTTGCTAGTCTCATCCTTGTCCTTGCTGTAATCAGATTTGATTCTATCTATTTCCTTCAACTTATCTGATTTAATATCTTCTATTTCCTTCGATTTTGTTTCATTTAACTTCTGAAGCTCTCCTTGCAAGTTTACTATAGATTCGTTTAACGTAGCAATTTGTGCATTTTGAGATTTTATTCTTGTATTGGCCTGTTCTCTGAATGCGTTAAGTCTTTCTCTAGCATTTGCCAACTGAGTAGATTCGTCCGTACCTGAGGACGATGATTTTGATTTTAAAATCTCGTTCTCTTCCTCCAATAAACTTGCTTTTTGATTAGCAACTTCGAGGTTAGTTGTCAATTCATTGACTTGGGTTGTCAATGGATCCACTTTAGACTGTAACTCCTTCAACCTCTGCTCTAATGATTGGATTTTTTGAACTTTTTCTGCACTCTCATTTCGCAATGTAGTATTACTTTCACGCAAAATGTTCAACTGTTGCAATTGCTCTGACAAAACTTCCCGTTCCTTTGAAATATCGTTCAAGTCTAAGTATTTTGATTGTGCAAATACAACGTCATTTTTAACGGCTGATAACTCATTAGTCAATTGGTTTATACGAACCTGAAGAGATTGATTTTCCTGTGAAGTAACATAATTCTTAGCTTCAATAGAGTCTTTTTCAAGACGCAAATATCTTACAACTTCTCTTAAGTCATTATCTGATCCATTCTCTCCGATTTCAGGTTTGTTCATTTCCAATTGGTTCAATAAAATGGCATTTTGTTCTTTTAATTCTTGTAAGGTGAAGCTTGTTGATTGCAATTCCTCTTCTAATTTTGATTTTTCACCAATCAATTTTTGTAACTTAGTTTCCAGATCAGATTTAGCTTGCAACAACTCATGTTTAACCTTATCAATATTGTCTTGTAATGAGTCCACTTGATTTTTAAGTTTACCAATTTCTTCTAAAGAATCATTGTTTTTCTGCAACTCAGTTTGATATTTCTCTTGCACACTTGTAACCAAATTAACTTGTAATTCCAAGTCTTTGCCTAAAATTGCCAATTTGTCTTCGAAATCTTTCTTCATGCTATCATAATCAGATGCTTTTATTCCAAAGTTTTGAAGTTGTGATCTCAATTGATTACATTCTTCGTTATGTTTTGTGATTAATGTATTGACTTCAATTTCCTTCTGAGAAAGCGCATCTGAAATTGTATTGAGTTCCGCCTTAAGTGACTCGTTCGCCTTTGAAAGTGTTTCTATATTTGCTTTCGATTCATTCCTGAATTCTTCAAAACTATTAGTCGTATTGATCAATGCTGTTTCACTTGCCTTAGCTAGCGATGTTAATTCTTCAGTCTGTGATTCTGATATTCTTAAATCCTCCTTTAATTGTTCGATTTCGATCTTCAAACTGTTCATTTCAACATCATCAGTACCACCATTATCTAATGATGTTGACACAACTGTTCTTTTGTTCAATGTGTTGGTTAACTCACGAATCTTGCTGTTCAATTGATCAACAATCAATTCCTTTTCTGACAATTTTGTTCTAGCTTCCAATAATTGTTGGCTTATTTCATTGACTTGTTCAAGCTTTGTGTTTTGAGCCTTCAAAGCTAAGTCTGTTTGGCTCGCTACAAGAATTGCTCGGTCTTCTCTTTCTTGAAGTTTTTCTTGAAGTGAATGATAATTTTGTATGGTACTTGACAAATTAGCAGAAAGTTCTTTATTTGCTGATTCTCTTTCCTTAAGTAAGGATTGCAAATTAAGGACAAACTCATAAAGATTAGACTTGTCAACCTTAAGTTTTTCAATTTCTTCTTTCAACGAGTTTATTATTGTGATGTTGTATTCCTTTTCAGAGTTTAAGCTTGAAAGCTCAACCCTGTTTTTATTCAAATCAGATTCTGCTTGTCTTAATCTATTTGACTTTTCAACTAACAACTTTTCTTGTTTATCAGCTTGACTCTTCCAAAATGATATCTCCTTGTTCAATGACTCAAACTCATTCTTCTGGTTTTCTAACGTTTGTAAACTGTTTTTAAGTCTTGTTTCTGCTAGTTCTGCTGAGTTTTTGGCATGAGAAAGTTGAATTGTTAACTCATCATTATTCTTCGTGACAGTTTGTAACTTCTTGTTTAAATCAGTTGAATATTCTTTAGATTGATTCTGAAGTTCTTTCAAGACATTCTCTGTTTGCTCCAACTTTTCTTTCAAATTCTCGTTTGCTTCAGTCAAAAACTTAACTTCCGCTGAAGAAGATCCATTTTTGGAGGAGATAGAGGTTAACGCATCTCGTTCTTGTTTAACTGCATCATATTTCACTGAAAGACTATCCAATTCACCTTGAAGCGTAAGAATAGCATCCTTTGCTTCTTCAATAGCAACAGACTCCAAATCATTACTCTCATCTTCGCGTATCTCTAGTTGTTTAGTCAATTGGCGAATTGTAGTGAGTAATTCCTCATTCTTCTCCCTTAATTCGATTATATTCTTAAACTCAACTAATCTTTCCGATATTAATTTGTCTGATTCGGAATCATCTTCATTGTCAAAGTTGCCCGATTTTTGTAAAATATTTTCGATTGCTTTCTTCTCGACTACAGTCAATGGGTCATCATGATTGTCTCGAATACTAGAATGTATAAGATAATAGCATAATTGTCTTCCGAGATCACGTAATAACTTTTTCAGCGAAACCAATTCATTTTCTTTCCCAATTAATCTAGATTTGAGTCTATTACAATCCTTTTCAGCCTCTAATTTTTCAATTCTAATTGTTTCAACTTTGCCAATCATCTGTTGTACAGAATTTTCGTAGAATTCAATTTGCTCACGATAACTAGCAATGATTGGCTTCTTTGACTCTAACTCATTAACAAACGATTCTAGTTGCAAAGCCAATTTTTCTTTTTGAGATCTTTCCAAAACTAGCTGTTTCTTCAAATGAGTAAACTCTGAGTACAATGAGGATAATGAAATACCCTCAGCAGCTATGAGCGACGAAGAGTTAGTTAATTTAGGCAAGTCCGTTTCTTTATGCAATTCTTGGTCTAAAACATCTTCAAGACGTTTTAGCTTTTCTTCTAATTGAACAATTTTTTCAGACTTGGAGATTACGGTGCTTTCCAATGATTTGATTGTTTCTCCCAATTTTAATTTGATTTCTTCAGAATACAGTTCTAATTGTTCAACACGCTCACCTCTTTGCTCAGCTTGTCTTTTTGTCAAATCTAACAATTCGTTTTTGCCCTTGAGTTCTTCTAATAACTTAGTTCTTTCCACAGCAAGTTCGGAGCTCTTTGAAGAGAATTTTGCTAATTCTGATTCCAAACGTACTTTCAATTGATTATTCGTATCATTCAACTGCTTATTCAACTTTTCCAAAGATTCATGTTTGGATGTCATGCTTGCAAGTTTATTGGTTATGATTAAGTATTCTGAATCATGCTTTTGTAGTAAATCTGTAAATCTTTGTTGGGAATTATTTAGCTCTTCTTCGTACCAGTTTTTTTGTTTTTCAAAATAAGCAGCGGAATTGGTCTGTTTAATCAAATCTAGCTTTAAATTAAATTGCACATTTTTGGAATCGTTCAAGTCTTTAGTCAACTGATTAATTTGACTAGTTTGATTAAGATTCTCCGATTGGAATTTGGAAATTGAATCCTGTAACTGGTGTAATTGCTCTTGATGATCCTGTTTATATTTAATGAATGATTGTGAAAGTTGGTCATCGTCATTTTTAAGGTTATCCAACCGAGTAGATAAAACTCTATTAGATTCAGTCAACTCATCGATTCTCCTCTCTTGTTCTTTTGTATTCAATAAAAGTTCTTCATTTGAGGATCGAAGCGAACTGCTCGACTTTTCCGTTTCAGACAACTTGGTTTTCAACTCCCGTATAACTTTCGAGTTTTTATTAATAAGTTGTTCAGTCTGCAACTTTACAAACGAGTTTTCGGACTGTAATTCAGAAAATTCTGACGATTTCTTCATAAGATGATCAATAACCAAAGGATTGATAGACTTTATAACGGACTCATCAACTCCTAAGAATCCAGCTATAATATTAATTGCATTTTCAGACAAATCTGGACCTAAAATGTCTGTTTTGTCAGGTATTGACAACGCCGATGAGGACTGCTGTATGTCGATATCGGAGTCCTTGGCTACCGAGAAAGATTTCGGAGTAGTTATGGAATCAATATCTTTGAGAGAGGGTAAGGATTTTGATGGAGTAGCAAAGGTTACATTGGGGTTGATAGAAGAAACAGTCACGTTTGCATCCGTTTCATTTTCTTCTTGCATGTTTTCATCTTTTGCTTCTACTTCCTCCATGGGGTGGTCTTCACCTGCGTCAGTATTAGGAGAGGTACTCCCGCCTGGCTTTGGTAATTCTTCTACAGATTCCAAAGAACCACTTGGATTATTACCAGAATCACTTCCCGACAGTTGTAAGTCGCCCGATTCGGAAGTATGTGATTGAGATTGTGTGGTTTGCTCGACATCTGAACCGTTACGTGGAGATCCTGTGTCTTGATTAGATGGATTCATATGTGGATCAGAATTTACACCTTCGTTTTGAGAAAAGTTCTCATTATTCAGTTGTTCGGATTGTATCTGATTAGCCAGCTGGTCAATTGAAGGATTGCTGTCCAATTTGTGATTTTCCATATCAGCGTTTTGGGTAGAAACTTCATCACTAACAAATGTGGGCTCAACAGTAGCAGGAGGTGCTGATGAGGACACTTGAACTAATAAATTGGCTACATCAGTAATATCGGTTTGGTCATGTTCTCCTTCAAAGTCATCTATTTCAATAATGTCACCCTCGTTAGGCAAGTCTAGAGCTGGATGTTGTTGTTGGTTGGATTGATTTGGTTCATCCGTCGATTGTTGTTGGTCCACCACTTCCTCAACAATATCCTCCACGACGTCATCGTCGTGATCGCTAGGCATGACGATTGATGCTTTTATGAATGATGAAAGTTTGTAGTAAGATGCAACCTCATGTTAACCAGCGGTAGGTTTGCGTTTGTATTGCATATAAACTATGGGTGTTTCTACATGACATTATTTGTCACAAAATATGACAAAGTCTAAAAGGGTAAATAATTCGTGCCCAAGAGTCGAAACGGGTAATTTTTCACTTACTACCAGTTTCCCTTTCTACACACCATTAGTGGAGTGCTCACACAGTACTGAATTACAACAACATGATTTGTAGGCTTTATAGCTATTGTTCATTTTACGTGTCATATTCCATGCTTGACTTCTTTTAGATTATAATATATGTGTTTCTCTACTGTCATCATCTTCCTTCTATTACAATCAGTTCGGTGGCTGCTTTGTATACTTAGGTTAGGGCTATGGCCCTAATATATCACATGACCCAATGGGCCATGGGCCAAGGAAGTGAGACTTGGCGACATTTCTTGGACATTCTCTAGATATATAGGAAATGTCGCACGCAAATTTTCCTAACGAATTGGGTGTAATAAAAAATTAAAATTTTCAAATAAATTTATTCACTTGCTATATACTAAATCCTTTAATTATGATTGAACCATCGTTAAAAGCTTTAGCTTCCAAATATAACTGTGAAAAATCCATTTGCAGAAAATGTTACGCTAGATTACCACCAAGAGCTACCAACTGTCGTAAGAGAAAGTGTGGTCACACCAACCAATTAAGACCAAAGAAGAAGTTGAAGTGATCCGTATGGTTTTACGTTATCATATTTACTTGCTGGTATTGAGTTAAAATCTTTTAATTTGAAACATTTTTAGCTTTAATATATATAATCATTAGACTTGTTCATGTCGGTGAAAGTCTTCCTAATCCAAACGTCGGCAATGTGTCACAACAACCACAGCACTCAAAAGAAACACAGAACGAATGTGCATTTTCAATGTCCTACAATCTATCGAAACAGTCGAATATTCCAGCACGATTTTTTTAATCTTGGTTGAACCACTTGCCCATGTTTTAAGAAGACTCCACCATCTGTAAGCCTACATTGTAGTTACTGCGATTGTCTTCAATTTCAGCTCAGAGAATACTTTGAGCACTCATTACTATCAAATCACAAGTCATTACTATGACTTTGAAAGTTTTGTAGAACCAATGGATTCCACACTTGGATAAAACCTAATAACTGGTAGCGAGCAAGCGCACTGGATCTCGGCTCTTGCAAGTAAAGGACGGCGTTAGCAACCTGTAAAGAACTGTTTGCACTAAAGAAAATAGAACTAGTGATTACGTAGGGAATACACAGAGAAATACACAGTACACCACTAGAGTGCACCGCCGGCCTATAGACATCCCCAAATAACGAAACTAATGTCAGTTACCAAGCAATCGGCCAACAATTGATTCCTTCAGACAACACAAGGAGGTGAATTTGGTAAGCAACCCCGATCACCAAAACAATGGTGATCACGATTGCCATTCATAGTCGGCATGAAAACCACTCATTTCCCAATTAATCCATATTCGTCACGACAAACGGTCCACAGTACACCCGAGCGCCATCGAACTACCTGCACCGTGCGGTAGCAACACAAGTGCGCACAGAATTTTAATTAGCCCTACAGCATAAATGTACCGTCCATCTTAGTCATCGTATTTAGAACCCGTACCCAAACTTGGCTGCGAAAACAGGGACTTTGATGTATACAGAAAGGGGCTCAATATCATCATTAGAAAAACCTGTGGGACACAGTAATTTAAACTGCTCAATCATCAATTTCGGAGCAACGGCCCGATCTCTTATTTTGGGCCGAGTGCGGTGGAGTGCGGGTGCTTATCCCATCAACGCAATTATTCATGCTCTGATAATGAGGAATTTAATTATTTGCTGGTGGAGGAGGGTCGTGCAAACTGACGAAAATACCTACCATAATTAGTGAGTTGTAAAATGGCTATATAGTAATTGTACGATAAAACCCACGATTGATTTGGTCCGCTTGGTATTTGATCTATTGATTTTGGTACAAAGTGGCGACGGATTTATTGGTTTGTGGAATCATTTGGGAAATGAATGATCAGTCCACCAATTTTCGTTCCAATCAATTAGGGTTTGATTCTGGTATACCTAATCAACAACAAAAGCGCCATAGTAGCTTACTGAATTCAATGATTAATAATAAACGATCCCCAGGGGTTTCCACACTGATGCACAAGTCTAGTATGACATCAGCACCTCCTCAGGTGCCATCGTCAGTGCTTCCGCGGGGTTCGTCCACTGATCCCACTTTGTCGGGCCAGAGCAACATGTCGTTGAATCAAGCGTTGAGAAACCAACCAACTAATTTGCGACAATCCTCCAGATTTAATCATCACAAGACCCCCACGCCATCGACCTACGACATTCCTTCGTCCCCTAATAATCAAATGACGTCGTTTGCGTCTGCGTTGAATCAATCTGATCTGTCTGACTCCCAACAAAATGACGAGAAAGATGTTCATCTACAAAGCCTGTCAGCTTCAAACCCACAGCACCAGCTCAACCCGCTGAATCCTACTCAACCACAACCTCAGCAACAGGTGCAACAGCAGGGATCAACCACTACGGTCAGATCAATGTCGGACGAAGAACAACAATTAGCAGCAAAACTAAAGGAGACTTACAAAAACATCGTTAATTATGAGGAAATTGTACAAAAGAATTGTATAGAAATTACCATGAAAATCAATCAGTTGACTAATAACGACCATTTGATGTATTCGTCGTCTCCAAACGGATCCATGCCCGCATCAAATCAACAATTCGGAAATCTGCAACCCCAATCAGCACAATCGCTAAATGCATCGAGAACATCAGAACTCTCCAATGACTTATGGACTGTTTACCATCACAACTTGACTTTATTGAACAACTATTACGACTTTTTACTCACAGCTTTAAAACCTTCTTCGAACCAAACAAACTTTAAAACAGGTAAAAATATCGTGGAAATTTACAAAATTCCAAGAAGAATGTGGGTATATGGGGTAGTAGGATTTCTTGAGGTTTTGAAAAATATAATGGCCATTTTTCAAGATCATGAAATTTGCAGTTGCTTCATTAGTTACTGTTTCAACATCATTTCCAATTTAGCAGACCCAGTATTGGAAATGGAAGGTTGGTGGTCTGAAAAGTTGGGTGATTTATCCAGAATGGCTATTGCTTTGTATGCTTCGAAATTCATCGACTGGAAAATCGCAGCAGAATATTGGTACTCTATTGCGATGAAAACCTTGTATGGTCATGGAAAGATATATTACCATATGTGTACTGTCCAGCAAGATAACTTGGATGCGTTGGTTAATATCGGAAAGTCTGTCATATGTCGTGATCCATTTGTTCCAACACAACATTACTTGAGATTAGTGGTGGAAAATATCTGTGCTCAAAGAAATATACTATCATTATTAGAGTTACCAATCATTGATTTCATCAAAATTCATAAAGTATTATTGAGTATTTACACAAATCGAGACGCTGATGGGGTTCATGACACCCAAATCCAATATGGAATTGATCTTGTGACAAGGTATGGTTTAACTTTTGGGTCAGATAGCAACGGTTACAACTTTTTCACAAGAGAATTCTATACTCCCTCTGGTGTTTCTATCAACGATCCCCACAATCCTCATAATATTCAACAGCCCAATGTGACAAACTCCATAGAAAAAATGAACTTCTGGTTCCATAAGGGCTCCTTATTTGCTATTGCAAACATAAATCATTTAATTGGGTTTGGTGATGCAAAAAATCCATTTGCCAAAATATTTCAATTACCCGAAGCGTTGAAAGAACGAAAAGATAAGAAGGACAAAAAACGTAAATCAAGAACGGTTGAAGATTATAATTGCCCTGTTACAAATGGCGTCGATGGACATTCGATAGTTGCTTCTGAACTTTCCGTCAATGACTGGTTTTATTGTTTGCAGTTCATCAACAAGTCTGTTCTCGAATTATCAATCAGAATTCTTAACCATTATCTTATTGGACCAAAACAGGCATCAACAAGTCATGTAATTGTGTGGTTATACTTTTTAATTTCTGTGGCAGAGGCAACGAGGAAATTTCCCAATTCGGAACCTATGTTCAGTTGGTTATTCAAGAAATTATTTCCTTGGGAATCATTTATCAATTATTTGAACTCATTGCTATCATTTGTTAAAAACTCCGAATCCTTACGGGAATTGACAGCAGCATATATTCGTGATCATCCGGACTACATTCAACATTTCAACGAAAATGAGTTTTTACCGGAAGTTTGGAAATGTTGGGGTACATTGTGGTTTGATGTTATTTGCGAGAAAGTTGATTTCAAAGATTTGAACGAAGCTGGCGTGGACAATGCCAATCTATTTGATTTACCAATATGTGGTACTTATTCCAACGTAAACGAAACTGATCGTAGATCGAAATATCAAATCGAAAATGACAACGATGAAAGAATTGCCAGAATCATATTATTAAGTCGTTTTATTGCCGATAATTATAACTATGGATTAGTGAGAACTGCGAATGAGTTCAAATATGATGAGAAGGTATTCAATTCCACTGACTCGTTTAGCAGTAATGATCCATTTACTTATATGGAAGAGTTCCTTTTGAATGATGGAAGATTTGTACAAAACAATCTTCTTCAAACAATTTCACAAGACAATTTATACAAATCTAGTGAGAATTTGACGAAAGAGCAGATCGATAGTTTATGGTTTGGAAACTATGACAGCAATGGACATGATGTCGATCTTGAGCTTGGTGAGGACATCATTGATGAGGAAGGACTCGAAGGGTACGCTGATTCAGAGTTTGAAGATGATTCTTATGATGAAGAAAGACAGAACCAGCAAATGCAATATCAAGAGTATTACGCTCAAAGCCAACAATATTACAATGGATTGGTACCAGAAATAGATGATAAATTGATTGTCGAAGGAAATCTTGGAGAAAAGATGGACAGCAACATTACTTATATTACACTAGATACCAACATTTGGTTGAAGCATTGTGGACGAATCTTTAAATGCGTTCGTGATCATGTTTTTAAAGTATCGATTCCATTGATAGTATTTCAAGAATTACGTGCTTTAAGGAAATCGGCCGAGGCTACAATTGCTGATGCGGCCACTAGATCGGTAATCATTATCAGAGAGTTATATTTAACACGAGAAATCTTACCATTAAGATTCGATGGTACAGTTGCATCAGATATCAACGAAACTACTGAGTTTGAAAATAACTCGAATTGGAGATCTAGTGTTGATGAAACTATTCTTAATGCTGTAAATGAATATGACGAAATTGGCAAGAAGTTAATGAAAGGATTAAACATACCATTAACCAATACCAATGTGAAATCACGGTACCAAGAAAAGCCTGTGGTGTTAAATGTTAAAACATCTAAAGTGTTCCGGTATTGCATTTTAGTTACTGACGACAGGAACATGAGGTTACGGGCAAAGGCTATTGGTTTGACTAGTTTTCAAAGTAAATGGCTATTCACTCAGTTGGAGACAGTATTTCCTGACAAATGTGTTGATTGAACAATCTCATTCGATCCAAATTTGGCAACAACAAATAAAATTCATTTCCATAACATCATAAACATATATCGAAAGATATATTTAGTTGCATATAGTAAATTCACAATTGCATAACTAGACTGTAGAGTAAAGTTAGATACAATTATGACGAGTGAAAATTGTTTTTGGTACTGCCAACTAGATCAGATTTAAGCCGCATAAAACCGACTATTGTACGATACTACCTGGAAGTGTCTAACTCAGCCGAAAACTAGTGAAAATACAAGAACGGGCACGGATACCTGCAACACTACAACAACGTACGCAACAGTGTAATGAGAGTAGTAGAGAGAATGTGAGTAGAAAATACCAATTAGTAGTAAAGTACAACTGTAACTTCTGAAACCAAAAATGCACGCACGTTGTCACAGGTACAACTGACAAGAGATTTGTTAGCCAACGAGATTCAACCTGACACAACCAATAGATGCGGTCGATCTGTGTGTGAAACATTTGGACTTGGTCTGAAACACAATACACCCTTCGCCAGGCGACTCCAGTGTGCAACGGGTCTAGAATATATGTATATACACGACACAGTTTCACCATCGCACCAAAAAATAGAGTACCAATAATATTTACCACGATACTACCACGCAACAACCACGGCTACATCGTATTACTTACAAGTGCAGCGTCGGATCAAAAAAAAACTTTCACTTTCATCGAAATACTGCCGAAAATGGTGGTCTGTGAATGGCCCCATCTGATACGAGTATTTTTGATACTGTATACTATGGGTCTAGAATATGTGTTTAATTAATGCATGGGTACCTGGATCGGGACGGGATTCTCAACTGCCCCTGTCGCCCTATGTGCTACCACCGCAACCGTGGTAATTACCGCCGTGTTTCACTGTTGTCGTGGTATTGCAGATACACCCCATCGCGGGAATAATTTATCCCGATTTGATCTGTTGCTAATTGATGCGTGAAAAGTTCCAAGGAGACGGTTATGAACATTTTTCCTATATTTATAAATAGACAAGCTAATCTAGAGTTTTTTTTTGATTCAACAACGGTATAGTTCAGTATCATAGAAGGTCCACTACTCATTCCTTTAGTGCCTATCCTTTCCTTAAGTCTTAATTAGTCTTACCTAGTCTTTCTTTCAGTCTTACTTAGTCCTTCCTTTCAGTCTATCTTGACACTTACTATGAAATTTTCAACTTTACTCTCTTTAGCGTCAGTGTTATCTGGCGTCTTGTCTGCACCTATTGACAAACGTGCTCTCAAAATCGTCTATGTTACTGAATATACTACTGTTAAAGTTGCTGCTACTGGTATAACCGCACCTACTTTGGTTACTCCATCCGCAACTCAAGTTAATACCATCGTTGAGGATCCAACTACCACCGAGCCTCAAGCTACTACTCAACCAACTACCACACAAACTCCAACCACCACACAAACTCCAACTACTCAGGCTCCAACTACTCCTGAAGCTCCAACTACTACTGAAGCCCCAACTACCACCGAACCTACCACTACTCAAGCTCCAACTACTTCTTCTACTTCAACTACTCAAGCTGCTGCAACTTCAACTGGTGGCTCAGGTGATGATTCGGATGAAGGTTTCAACCACTACGGTGATATGACTTACTACGATGTTGGTATGGGTGCCTGTGGATGGACGTCCACCACTGATGAACATATTGTTGCCATTTCTCAAAAAGTCTTTGACAAAAAGACACCAAACGGAAACCCAAACAACAACCCATACTGTGGTCAAAAGATTGAAGCCAAATGGGGTGACAAGACTGTTGTTGTCACCGTTGTCGACTCTTGTCCTGGATGTGCTGAAGATGATTTAGATATGAGTATTTCTGCATTCACCTCTATTGCTGATAAGGCATTAGGTAGAACCAAGATTCACTGGAAATGGCTCAATTAATCGAGCTGAGTCTTGGATTGTCTCGTAAAATTATCTGGGTTTTTTTTTCAATTTGGATTATAGAAGGTTGTATGAGTGCAAAGAGCACTTGGTAGTTTATATGTATACCTAAAAATATAAATTTGTGTTTAAGGAATCAAAAACGAGTGTATCGTTTGGGTAGTATGCGGAACAAGAAATCGATTACATTTTGCTGCATCGTCATATATATGCTCAAGGTGGGTGCATATGGAGGGTCCACTTACCATACTGCTAGTAGTAGAATTATAAATTACAAATGAATCAGTACTGCAGAGTTTCAATCGGTTTTTCCCAACCAAAGTCAATCAAGCTGGGACATGTTATTCCAGCAAATTATCACTAGGCCAAACCCATAAGATTGCTACAAGTAAGGAAACTATTTTCTAAAAAAGAAATGTCTTTATCCTTCTAGACGAATTCGGCAATTTCATTGGAGTCCAAATTTTGGCTGAAATTTAATTTATAAGACGGGAAATTTTAGGTTAACAAAAATAATATCTCACTATTTCAGCGCCCGTTAGGCAATCTGGTACAGTGAACACTTATCATTATCTGCCTAGTAGGTTTATTAGTCAAATTTTGTATTGATGCATCTCACTGTTAGCCTTGAATGTAGCTTTCAACGTCCAATTTTTAGTATTCACTAGCCGCACTTCGAATTACTGACTTAAGATGTTGTACAAGTCCAACTACGATAAAGTTTCTTTAGTTCTTTAGGCGTAATCTCACAGACATGGAACTATCCCTTATTTCCTTAGTAGGTAATTTCACGAATATGATAAAACGGTTTATACGTAATTTTTTATGCACTCTCTATTCGGTAAATTTAAGATAAAAAAATATATACGAGAAACTTTGAGATTCGAGATATCAGAGGGTCGATCATGTTAACCTTATGGCCGTTTGAACGTAGCTACTAGAAAAGACTAGTACCTCAACATGTAGTATATTCCAACTGTCTATTGTGTCTTTAAAAGTGGATCATCCCCTTCCCGTCCCCATCTTTGGTTTTGAAATTCAAATCTATTCGTTTGGTTGACAGGGTTACGATTGAAGGGTTTATGCATACATCACAAGTTTCTTTTTTAAAAAATATAGTCGATTCTTTATCACTTGTAGCATTGTAACAGGTGTTAGGAGTCGTTATTTTCTGCCACTTCACTAATGTTCTAGGTGTTGCACTATAAAAGGTCTGGGTTCTAACAGAGTTTTGGTTATGATTTTATTTATCGTCATTTAATTCAATTAATCTTTACACTATGAAATTTCAAACTGCTGCTGTTGCTTTAGTTGCATTGGCCTCCGTCAATGGTGCTCCAACTAAACCAGTTGAGGAAAAGAGAGAAATTGCTCATGTTAATTTGGATGTTCTTAATGACATTATCCCAGGTGGTTTAAGTGCGCTTGTCGACATTGGTATTCCAACTGAAACCATTCAGAACCTTGCTGATAGCGCTGACGGTATCTTCAAAGCTTTCGGGCAGGAGATGTCGGCTTATCTCCACGAACTTACTTCCTTGTAAGCGGGTATAACAGTTAGAAACAATTTGACATCTACCTTGATTCACTCTTATAGTCAATTTGTTTTCATAACTCAAATATTTGCTTTCTAATTGTTTCTGTTTCCATTTATAACAATTGAGTTGCTCAATACCAATAATAAAAATAAATCCTCTAACACATCTGTAGTATCCTTTGCATGTTAAAAAAACTCCGCGACGGGGAATTGAACCCCGGTCTACCATGCGACAAACGGTAATTCTAGCCACTAAACTATCACGGACAATTGTTGAATGTGAAAGTTATATTAATCACAAAAATGCAATTTTTACCCCATCTCCTATACCCCCTCCGTAGGTCAAAATTCAAACTAAATAAGTATACAGATAGTTATATGCTTTAAGTATTTTAAGAAATAAACGCTTTTTAGTTGAAAAATAATAAAATAAAATAAAATTAAAAAAAGTAATCAAAATTATGGAGGGTTTTTTTAATTTATTTTCCTTCCACGCTAAATGAGCATATAGATATTTATATATTTTAAGTTTATAAAATGATAAACACCTTTTAGTTCATAAAAACTTGAAAAAAAAAAGGATTATTTCTGCTTTTTGTATTTATTCCAGATTTGAACAAAATTTACAAAAATGCTATTTCCATGAAAAATAAAAAAAATTATACTGACTATTTAATTAATAAATAATGGTAAACCATAAATCACCGGCGCAGATCCGTTCAAATACTTCAATGTACAAAAATCTCGACTTTTTTTGACAGCTGAACATATTGTTTCATGGCGATCGGAATTAAACAAACCCCATTTTTCAAATATTGATTTCGCAAACAAGTCAATGTCTTTATCTGTAACATCCCAAAGGTTTGCCATGACCATTGGCGAACCGCAAGTTAACCAATTGTATACATTTCCGTTCGGCTCTAAAAAACCATTCATTTGTAAAGCGCCAGACGAACAACCAATCAATAAACTTGGTGGTAACGTTGGCACCAGGGATGATTTGTTACCCAAACAGGTGCGATATAAAGTGGATGTCTTCATATACTGATCACATCCTCCATGTCCCAAGTAGACAAACAATTCCAGCCTCATCAAATTCAATAGAAGTTGATCATCCTGAGGTTCCCGTCCTATAAGCCCCGCCCATCGTTCTTCTCGAATGAACTGTTCCCTAAATCGTTGCTCAGTTCTAAGTAAGTCACCACCAGGGTTAATTAAATAGTACGTATTCGATTTATTATTGACTTTCATATCGGCCTTGCGTTGTTTTAACATATCGAGAAGCATAGACACACTAGGTACCCTTGAAACCGATTTATTTCTCAAACTGTTCATTGATTCCCACGGGAAAAATGAACATTTTGCACCAGGTATCAATACAACATGCTCATTCTTGAGCGGCTGCCTAATGTTGTGATATTTATCAATAAGTTTTTGAATGGACTCAATGAAATTAGCTGGAATATCGTCGAAGCTGTTAACTTCACCATGAAGACTTAATGAGTCTATCAAGAAGTATACCAAATCATCTAAACCAGATTTATCATTCATATCTGCTTCATAGAAAAGACTAATCAAATTATCATCAAATTGCATAAACTGTTTATCAGATTGTCTCCTTGAGGGTAGAAGTTTATTCAACATACCGATAAAGTCTGTCTTGAACTTCTTGAAAACGGTATCAGTTTCAAGATTGTTGAATACACTTTTAAAACCACCAAACCAGAAATCTTCAACATGCTGAAGCAATTCCTTAAGTTCCAAGTCCAAACCAAATCTCAACTTCCACCACTCCTTCCTATCTGCTTTGGTAACAATATTTGATGTAATAGAAGATTTAGTTGAAGCATTACTTTGTTTTATCAACTGATTGAATTTGTTCATCACCTCCAAAAAACTGTAAACCTCGATATTTCGGGAGTTGTGTCTTTTCAAAGGCAAATTCAAAAAGAAGGGCGCAAAACCTTTGGCATACTTAGAAATCAACAAATTGCCTGTTGTTTGACAAAAATCAATGCTTAATATTGTCCAATTTTCTGGCAAATACAAATTTAAGTCAACATTGAAATTTGTTGACAATAATTTGAAATCAGTATTTTCTATGGACATAGTCGTAGATTTTGGCAATAGATCATCAATACCACTAGAAGCGTGATTCAACAATTTATCGTTACGGAAGGGTATAGTATTTGCAAAATCTTGTAGATAAAACAAGTCCATTAACAACGTACTGTTAAGTTTGCAAACGGTCATAGATGACAAACATAACAAGCAGTGATTGACCACTTTATAAAAGTCTTTCAATGCATAAGTACTCAATTCACCAACAATATCCAATCCGGAAAGTAGTACATTCTTGCATCTGATCAAATTATCGAGTATACTTGTGTTCAAACGAGAAGAGTCCAGTTCCCCATCATTAGAAACACATGGGATAGAAATGACACAGTCATTCAAATCCAAAAAGCCAGGAAGTTGCGCGAGCAGCCGTACTGAACTTATAATGTCAATTTTTGATTGTAGAATCCTACTTTCGAAAGAAGTTGGGTCGGAATCATATACAAGCAGTTGATTAGCTCGTAACGATGATAAATAAGAAAAGTCAAAATCACAATGTTCGAAATTTGAAATTTGGATTAAGTTCTGATCCAATTCTTCAGTTGATTGTCCGTCTTCGTGTTGAAGTAATAAGAAAACTTTTCTTAATATTTTGTTTATGCTCCTATCACTTGCAATTAGTGTGATTCGACACAAACTTTTCACAGTATCTATTCTAGTTTGAATACTTTCTTCTTCACCAAGCAAATAATAGAATATAAGTGTGTAAAGAGTGTTTTGAGCTTTGTAAATGGGGGTGGCATTGGTTTCAGTCAACTTCTCAAATTCATTCAAATAATATAATAAATCTCTTGTTATTCCCAAATGCAATAGAATTTTCATCATGAGTTTCAATGACGAGAATAAAAGTAAAGACGTATCACATTTAATAGCCAGAATCTTATCTTCAGAGATATTAGTCATAGAATTGCGAAACACTGAGTATAACAATTTAATGCAAATTTTGCAACTCGAATATGCATCAAAGTGATTTTTTGTTAAGACATTTAACTTGGATGTTAAGTACTGAAATTTTGCAACCAACAACAAATTTCCAAACCTATCCATTAAATTCGGATTTTTGTTATAAGAGAGTTTAAACTCTTCTCTCGATGCTAAAAATTTAAGAATTTTGTTGAACCTTTCTTGTGCGTTCGACACATCAAATATAGATAATGAGTATTCAAATTGCAACAAATTGTAGCTGATAACTGCTTGCACAGTATTAACCTTGAAATCTTTCAAAATGGAATTGAGTTTAGTTATTGAATCGTTTGCCTCCTGTTGCGATAAATTTATTTGTGCTTGACATAATTCCAATTGCATCAGTACCGAAATTGATGAATCAAGGTTCCGTTTCAGTTGGTACAATTTTATGAATTTGATGATATATGACGACGCTCCATTCAACTTCAAATTTTGAATAAATGACTTAAAAATATCCGCCTCTAATGAACAAGCAACGTTACATTCATTGGTTAACCATTTTTCCATGCTTTCAATGGCCTCTATAAAAACGTCCTCCTTCCAATGATGTGTTAATTTTTTCAAACAAATTCCAGCTACTAATAAATCATTAGTAGATGATGGGTCAATACATGAAGAATTGTCAAAATTAGCATTCATATAGTAGTAATATGCAAGGACCAGTCTACTGTTTTGGTCAAAATCCACCGTATTCAAAATGATATTAAACAATTTTGACCTACTATCAATATCTTTAAAATTAATAGGGAATTGAAACATGTTGATAGTTAATTTGATTTTGGTAGATTCTGATAATCCCTGGAATAACACAGACACGAAAGTCATATCATTGGACAATGTCTTACACAATAACTGTGTTAATGTTTGACAATCAACTTCCTCTTGGTTTGCCTGAAATTGATCCATGACAAGAATTACTGACTTCAATATGGCCTTGACTTCATTATAATATTTCAAATCCAACAATGCATTTCCAACTTTCTGAGCTTTTGATACCAAATGCAAGAAGTTTTCCTTATTGAAGTTTGAAACAATTGCTTCCGCTTCGATATCGACTGATGTTTTCCAAAATGATGAGTTCTTAGACCTATTTCCCATATTATACAATAAGTTTGAGATATTCCTTAGACGCTTGAACTGATTTAAACCTTTGAGAGAATTGAAAAGTTTAAATAAACTTGAATACATCATGTGATGATAATCGGTGTTTTCTATGTTATCCTTCATGAACATAATGATTGGATCGATAATGACAAAATGTGCTGTAGTTACTTTAGATGATTCGAGAAACGATGTAATGACATCGACAAATGCAAACGAGATGGGTGTGGAGTCTAGGCAAAAACCTTTTATGAGTTCAATGACCTTTTTATCACCACTTGTATTTGCTTGTGTGTTGATTAGCTGTAAATGAAGGGTGTTGATCAACTTGGGGTTTCTAGATTGTACTAAATCAGTTAACACCGTAATAACATTTAAATTGGAATTGGATGAGGCATTAAGTCTAGTTGAAACTTCAGAAAATAGTGGATGATTTCGCAAATCGTCAACAAAAGGAACATGTTCTGGTTGTATTATTATTTTGTCTTTCAAGGATAAGTCATTGTCGAATTCGATTAGTTTTAAGATGAAACATGTACGAAGAAAAATCAACCGATCGTCATTACTGCTATATTTGAGAACTGTGTCGGTGATTTTCAAAAGTCCACGAATTATTTTAGTAGAATTTTTATGGTATTTGTTAAAATCAGCAACGCTGAACTTTGATGCAAGATTCATCCATTGACGGAAATTGCTTGAAACCAAAAATGAATTGGCCATAGACTCAAGAGATGAGCTATTCCAAATTGCATCAGTATCATTAATCATTAGTTTTACGTTATTAGACATGAAATGAACCAGTACTTGAAATAAAAAGAAGTGCCAGGCAATCACTAGCTTAAGGATTTGGGGATCATCCAAATTGCTGTACGAGATTCCATCAAATATCTTCGATGTCAATGTGTATGATATACGTTTACCATGAATAAACTTGTTAAAAAAGTGATACAAGTAATTGAGATGGTGTACACTAGCACGCCAGTGTTTGAGGCTAATCAATTTGATAATGAAAAGTTGGTGCATTCTCACCAACTCCACAGTCTCTTCGTATGTGCTGACCAACAAATAAAGGCTCTTAAAGCATGCTGCTGCTGCTTCAATTGTCAGATCATCGTGCTTCAACATCTTGGTTATATGTTGCAAATTGGCCCTGGCTACTGTTTCAACTTGCTTGCGATTGGCGATGGGTAGGTTTACTTTCTTTGAGTCCTGGAGTCCACCAGATCCAGCTGAATATGACTGAACAAACGCCTCTAGACCGTCCACATTGATACAATCCATTGCTGTTGGCGAAAGTTTTTGTAATGCAAATCTATATTGTTTTGTAAACACTAGTTCGCGATATAGAGAAAAATTATATATATGCAGAGCCAAATTTGCACCCAGAAGAGCACCACGAAATGAGTAAGTTTACGAAATTTAGCTAGTATTGATCTGTTTTGGATAAGTGGACACCTGGTAATAATAGCTTTGCTCTGGTTCCAGCAATTTTTTTTTTTTTTTTTTTTTTTTTAAAATTTTTTTTAAAAAATTATATTGTCTCTCTAAATTATTGTTTTTTTTTTTTGAAGATTCTTTGTAAAAAAGTGTCTGCTCTACTCGTGTTTCACCTTGTCCTCAATGTCACTCCAGACTAGTCTCATCATCGCACCAACATGTTACGCAGGGTGTTGGTTTGCGACCACGAGGAGATACTACAGAGATGTTTACCCGCGAGTGTTCAAAATCTGATTTTTCACGAAATTTTTTGGGACTCGGAAGCCTAGACATTTGGGCCATACTTTGTAGTAATCGAGCCCCATGTCGCCTCTAGACTACACCACTCATCATAGTTTGAATGTTGTATTATCTATGTACACGAGCTTTAAGCTGGATATGCAAATCTCGATATTCTACCATGTATCGATTTGGTCTTTTGATTATAGTATCAACAGACTAAGCAAATTACAATTGTGGTATGACAAAACCTGTCATACGCTATTGCAGGTTATCATTATAGGTGTTATTGCCGCAGATAGTTTGACGAACGACAACATGTGCGGGTCTGGTTTGTGGAGAAAGATTAGTAGTCGCCTAAAAGTCTCTTTCACCTCTGTTTTCTGCGTCCAATTCTTGTTGTTTGAACTTTTCTCTTTCTTCGATTCTTTGTAATGCTTTCTTCTTTGCCAACACTTCTTTGGCTTTTCTTTCACCCCCATTCTTCTTCTTTCCCTTTTTGTGGACTCGTAAAGGTTCCAAGTCGTTTTGGAACTTGTGGATCCACCTCAATAAGTATCTTCTGGAAGCAACGTCAATTCCCATATGTTTCATTGCTTTTGAATCCGAGTTCAAGAATTTTTGCAAGTCACCTTCAAAAGCATCGTGGTGCTCGATACTGTTACGGCCAATCAAAGTCAAAAACGTCTTCAAATCATGAACGTTTTCTTTGGTTCTGGTGGAGGTGTTGGTTCTAAAATTGATGGTAGATGTGGTGAAAGTTCTGGGTATTCCACTGCGTCCAATCAAAGATAATGGTGAAAGGTTAACAAATGGCTTCAATCCACGGAAAATCATCTTGGTCACAGTTCCTCCTTGTAGGTAATGGTATGGTCTTAATGCTCTATACCTTTCACCAAAAATTTTCAGGTCGTGTCGATTGGAACAATAATCGACTTGACTATCTACAGGAAGAAATTTCGAATCACTGGCTGCAAAAAGTCCACCGCACCAAAATATTTGCAACCGCAGGAGATTTTGGCGGAAAGTTTTGGAAAAGTACTGAGTATATCAAGGAAAATGTCTTTGGTAGGCGTTGACACCCGAATACAAAAAAAAAGAATTGCAAATGTTTCATTAACTTGTGACCAAAGATTCACATACTACTGAGGTTGCAAATGCGATCAAACAGTGTGATCCTGTCCTCATTTCTTAATTAATTGCAACAGTTAGAGATGCTCTATAAATCTACTGACTTCCCCTTTACTTCACCATCAAAAATGGGTTAGTTGGAGTTCTAAGAAAGATTAAATGCAAATACTAAATGTCCCGACCTTTGTTATGAGTATATGCACGGTTGGTTCAACCAAAATGAGTTGGCTGATTAATGAAGTTCTTATCAACTTAAATTGCGTTGGTACCCCTCAAGCTAGTCTCATTCTGACAATAACAAACAATGCCTTGTTTCGTTTATGATTTTCCGAAAAGAAGGTTGGTAAGCTCTATGAAAAATAATAAAGTCACCGGCAAAAATTCAGTGGTATATTTGATTGGGTGTATACAAAACGGTACTGAAGTACTTGTGGGCATGTACAATCCTAACAACAGGCAACTGATTTGGCCCTTATTAGCACCTCTATTCAACGTCAACAGGAATCCCGTTTATTCCGGCAGAAACATTTCTAACCAGCTACATTGATCTCTAATATAATTGAGCATAGGCAATTAGTTTGCCTAACGTGGTGCAAGGTGCTTTGAACAGCACGCGTTCTATAGCATGATGCACGATTGCAGCAACCATGCAAGTTTACGATACTGCGAAACATACTGCGGACTTAAAATATAAGCTCACCAAAACCACAAGATCAGCTTGAATTATAGAAACTACTGATCCTAACTAACCATTGCGTTTAGTCTGTTCTGGGAGTTTCTCAAAAACGCCAGTATCTTTACCCCGTTGATGGCAACCGTTTGTTGCACGGTGTTCGCGAACGTTCAAAAACGTTCACTGGATAAAGTCTACAATAAGTGATCGACCAAATAGGGAATATTTCTATTTCATGATCTATGAATAATATACATAGGATTTAGCAAATATCAAATGAGACGGATGATATCATAAGCAGTAAATTCAGTTATTTACTGATTGAATTATAACAAGTTTTTGGCCTTGAATTCGTTCAATAAGGAGTTACCTAATCTAGCTGGAGAAGCTTCAACGATAACACCGGCGGATTCCAAAGCAGCAATCTTAGATTTGGCATCACCTTTACCACCAGAGATGATGGCACCGGCGTGACCCATTCTTTTACCTGGAGGAGCAGAAACACCAGCAATGAAGGAAACAACTGGTTTTGGAACATCTCTGGTCAAGTTGTATTGTTTCAAGAATTCGGAAGCTTCTTCTTCGGCAGAACCACCAATTTCACCAATCAAGATGATACCTTCGGTTTCTGGGTCGTTCAAGAATAATGTCAAGGCATCAATGTAGTTGGTACCTGGGAATGGATCACCACCCATACCAATGACTAAGGATTGACCTAAACCGACCTTGGTGGTTTGAGCAACGGCTTCGTAAGTCAAAGTACCGGACTTGGAGATGATACCAACCTTACCTCTTTTGTGGATAGAAGATGGCATAATACCGATTTTACATTGTTCAGGAGCAATTAAACCTGGACAGTTTGGACCGACCAATCTGGTCTTGGATTGAGTTTTCAAGATTTGCGCAACTCTGACCATGTCTTTCTGAGGAATACCTTCGGTGATGGCAACAGCCAATTCAATTTCGGCAGCAATAGCTTCTTCAATGGCACCAGCAGCAATGGAAGGAGGAACGAAAATCCCGGTAGCGTTGGCCCCAGTTTGAGCAATGGCATCAGCAACTGAAGCAAACACTGGTCTGTCCAAGTGCAAGGTTCCGGCCTTTTTAGGGTTGGTACCACCAACGACCTTGGTACCGTAGTCAATGGCTTGTTGAGCATGGAAAGTCCCTTGCTTACCGGTGAAACCTTGGTAGATAACCTTGGTGTCGGCAGTGACCTTCAAGTTCTTGATAGTTGAAGCATAGTTTCTAAGACTAGCGGAGGTAGAGAACCCACGAATAATACTGACCATGATGAATAATAAAAATTTAGAAAACGTTCAATCAACAAATTGAAAAAATCTTTTTGTCTAATATACTTTGTATATATACTATGTGGTGTTTAACACTATTTAGGCTAGTTTATGAATTTTGTTAATGTACAGAACACAGCATCGGAACAAACCTTCCCGGGTTGATCCACCGAGATACACCGAGCTTAATTTGCACCAAGTGGTGGTGATAATTTATGGAATTGGGTGATGTGGATCGGGGTTAACGGGCACTTGGAACCGGGTTTGTTGGTCAAAGTGGTCTTGGGGATATAGTTGTGGTTTTAGTGGGTTTTGCTCCGTTATTCGAGTACTACATAGACATGAATACCTGGCACTTTCCGAGTTTTTCCAAGAGGGGAAATGGAGTTGATGGTAGCACGGCGGAAAATTTACTTGGTGAGAATTTTTGCATTTTCGGGAGGATTGGTGGCAGCGCGGGGCCGCTTCTACCACGACTACGGTGGAACGCACTAGAGACGTGGGCGTAGAATACAAACCGACGCTCGGACATTACCAGGAGTGTGTGTTGGGCAGAGCTGCCAGGGTCAATAAAGTGGAGGTGCCAAAGGACATCAGAATCACACAGGTAGGCAGTTACGGAACTAACGGTTGACGTGCTCTATTGCAACCGTTCATCGGAGGCACAATTGACAGTAGTATCCCTGGGGTCCCCTGTAGTTGACGACTACCAAGGCACTACCGTGCCAACGTGTTGGGGCCCCACGGCATGCCATATGCGTGTTTCACCACACCCTGTCCAGCCGGTACCGTTGTCCACCGGCCACATACCGTTCCGTAGTGCACCAATAGGGTGCGGCAACGCCTACGGCTTCATGGACCCCTCGTAGCGCTCTCAATACCACTGCTCCCGTGTTGGTGTTTACGGTAGCGCCATGCCAACGTAAACCTTACGACTGAAAAGGGAATGGATCGTGCAGGACACCAAGTTCACCGGTTGACGGTACAGGAACTGTCTGCCGTTTGAGATGCCACCAGTGGTCCTGTTGCTGGTCCCCGGGTGCTCGGATTCTGTGCATTTGATACTACTGCTTCATACACTGGCGGGTTGCACTCTACACAACTGAGTGAGCAGTACTATTCCACAATTTCTTCTCTAGATGTACTGCACCTTCATTCCCTACACATACCGAGTAAGCGAGCAAAGGTCTGGTGTGCTGCACAGCTACATTGACACATTACGGTGCATTGATTTATCTGTGGACTAGAAAGGAAAACGAGCTGAAGTACTTTTGCTTGTGCGAATTGTTTCACTTGATCACGGTAATCTTGGCATATGGTGCCGTTTTATTGCAAATCAGTAGTGAAAACGTATCAGCAAGAGAAACAAGCCGGTGCCCGGCCAGTTGGGTATAGCGAACGCACACTTTTACGGCTTCTTGTTTGCTGATGCAGCAACGGGAACGTTGAAGCATTAGTCATTGAAGTTTGTGCTGAAGCCCGATTGTTACTTGATCAATCTGAAGACAAAAACTGATAGAACCAATACAGCAATTACGTACTGGAGTAAAGAAGTAAATGCGAATTTACATAGAATGCCGTGCTGAGGCTCGCAGTGCTACTAGTGCTGAAATCTTGATACCCTACATCCACACTATATAACCATTTACGCAGTATCGAGTCTTGTACTCAACTCATACTATTCTGTCTCAAGCCATACATTATCATGAACATGTCTACTAAGCCAAATGTTCTTACTTGCGATTGCTTCAGAGTAACTCGACAGCAGTGTTTGATAACGGAACTACCAACTGAAAAATAATGTGGTGGTATCAAACTGTACATTGGACCACTGAATATTTGCTCTACACAACAGATTTATGTTACAATTATTAGTCTTCTAAGATGTATAAAATTGTCTAGGTTACTTCACTTTTTCCCCCAACAAGACCATTACGATACCGCAACAAGCGTGTGGCTCTTCACTGGCTCTAGCCTTCTCACTTTACTCACATCCATTTTTTTCCCTCTGTCAGTTAAGCTTCACAAACATTAATTGGTTCTGTCTAATTTTGTAAATGATTCAGACAGCACAAACAAGACTTGTAGACAAAGTAGTCTGAGGTAGTGTTGTTATAACTACACGCTACGGTGCTTATGTAGTCAGTCCTCTTCGGTAGAATCTCGCATCTCGTAGTGCGGTGCACCTATGGCGCACCACCGGCCACCGCGCACTTTCGTCCAATGTTTTTGCACCCAGGACGGTGTCTCGCAAGTGGGTTGGCTCCTACTTGGAGATAATATTTTTTGATTCGATGGTGAAAAACTTAATCTTTGATTTTATTTGAATTCCCACCACTGGCACAATGTCAATTGAAGAACTCATCAACGAAGATGATCCATCGACTGTTCTGCCTGTGAAAAACAATCTGTCGCCAACTCCGACTCCCACGTTGGATTCAAGCTCCCATGTTGATGGTGAAAACAACCATGATGGCCAGAGCGACAGTGTGAACAACCCCGGTACAGACAACATTGCTGCCGCCCCGGAAATTCCTCCTACTCCAGAACATGATACAAAACGTCAAAAGAAGTCGGGACCTCTGTCAGGAAAGAAACCCAGTGCTGAGGTTTTACAGAGAAGAAAGGAAGGACGTATAAAGGCAGCAGCAACAATCGCCCAGAACTTGAAGAAAACAGGAATTGGTAGATTCGAAAAAGAGAACGGATTTGGGTTGACGAGTTTGAGGCCCATGCCGTTGATTAACCAGAAAAATTACTTTACTGATTATTTGAAAAAAGACGAACAAGTTAGTTTCATAAGAAACTGGAGAGCAGAACGAGCAGCCGCTTCTGCTCAGAGTAAGAAACGAGCAGCAGCAAAAGAAGGCACCACGGATGGTGATGATAAAAACAACTGGCAAGATTTTAACTTGAATGATATCGAAATGGAAATGAACAAGAAAAAGGCCGACGAGGCTGCTGCTGCGGAAGAGGAAGAAGAGGAAGAAGATGACGAAAATGATGTAGAGGAAACAACTGACGAAAAAGCCAAAGCTGGTCATGATACGGTGATTATTCAACCAGGGTCGTCCTATATCAGAATAGGTAGAGCTACAGATACCGTTCCACGAGTCGTACCGAATGTGATTGCCGTGAAGGGTAGAAATGCATGCTATTCTGAGACTCCAACTCCAACAAGAGAAACAGATGAGAATGGTGATATTCATTTTAATGAACAATTTGACGAGATTAAACAAACAGTAACAAAAGACTTCAAAGCAAGAATGAGGTTTTACAAAAGAAGAATTTTACCAAATTCACGTGAATCAGCTGCCAACTACAACAAGAAACAAGAACCAGAGAAAATTCCTGATCATAATGATCCATTTAAGAAGGAATGGGTAGATTTATCGTCTTCTGAATCGCAAGCTAAAAATTTCTATGTTGGTGAAGATGCATTGAAGTTGCCATTGGGTACAGACCACGCTAAAAATCAAAACTGGATTCTTAGATACCCTATGGTTAACGGGAACTTTAATCTGAATTCTGTTGATTATAGCTCGCAACAAGAGTTATTGGGGGACTTGGCAAATATCATAGTGGAGACGTTGAACCAAATGGACATCAAAAACTTGCCACATTTGAAAGCAATTCTCGTAATACCTGATTTGTATGATAAAACGTATGTGGAAGTTTGGGTGGACTTATTGTTCAGATTGGTTGGTTTCGGCAAAGTAGCCATAATTCAAGAAGCTGTAGCTGCGACATTTGGTGCTGGTGCAACGTGTGCTTGTGTAATTGATGTAGGTGCACAGACAACTTCAATAACTTGTGTCGATGATGGGTTGGTTGTTAATGATTCTCGAGTTCTACTAAACTACGGTGGTGATCAAATAACGGAAACGTTTATAAAGCTATTACTTGAAAGTGCTTTCCCTTATAAAGACATTAACTTGTCGAGGAGGAACGATGACTGGGAATTAGCTCAAAGTTTGAAAAACGATTTTGTAACATTTCAAGATGCTGATATTGCTGTTCAATTGTATAACTTCTACAAGAGAAAACCAAATGAAACTACGGAAAAATACGAATTCAAAGTTTTTGACGAGGTGATGCTTGCTCCATTGGGGTTGTTCTTTCCAGATTTGTTCCAAATTGGAACGTCAAACACTGCTATTCCATCATTAGCATCCTCTACAGATGCAAATCCTACTTCTAGTAGATTCTTCCTTGGATCAGTCGATCAATATACTGGACAACCAAACAATCCACAATCGAGATCACAACAGGATTTGGCGATCAACTTACCTTATGCCGATCAAACTGAAGATCAATTATTGCTTCGATTACTAGAACCCAAGAATGCAACTAAAGACAATGGCTCAAGGACTAGTGAATCGATTTCTCATGTCCCTCTAGAAAAGGCTATAATCGAATCCATTTCAAATGCTGGTCTTGCCACTGATTTGTCAAAAATTAAAAAATACTATGACAATTTATTAATTGTTGGAGGTGGTCTTGCAAAGATTCCAGGGTTTGACTTACTTCTCTCAGATAGAATCAACATCTGGAGACCAAAAATTTTATCATCTGATTCACTTGAACAAGTCATAGCCTATGTCGGTAAAGAATTGAAGAAAAGCGAGGACGCTAAAACAAAATTGATTAACGAATTGAAATCTAAGAGAATGACAGAGGATCAAACCTTGGATGACATCGAGTTGGAAGAAAGTGAAATCCAAGAAATAGAAAAGCAAACTGAAGTCAATTTGGATTTTGACATTATAGACTCCCTTTGCAATCAAGGAACTGTATTCTCAATCAATGTGCTTCCACCACCTCGTGAATTTGATCCAGCAATGTTGACATGGAAAGGTGGAAGTGTTTACGCTAAATTGAAAGTTGTTCAAGAAATGTGGATAAGTAGCCAAGATTGGAATACTTTGGACAGCAGAAGTATATATTACAAGACCATGTTTAATTATTAGGGGTACTTCAAAATTTGAATCAATGCAATTTTTTTATAAAGATGTATACATAACCACTATAGTAAATCTCGAACGAGTAATTCATGTGTCGAAAACAATCAATAATTGAGTGAAAATTTTGGTCTTTGTTTCAATGGAACCGTTGCTGCGGGAGTCGAACCTGGTCTTGGTGCGGAGCTAGTACTTTGACTGTGAGTAGATCTCAACGCAATAGGACTTTGTGGTTTAGAACCCGGAGCAGGACTGGAACTTTGATAACCATGCGAATCGTCTGATACTTTAAGGTTTTTAGTTACGGTAGTAGCATTACCAGAACCATTTTTTTTGTGTTTCGACAAGTTCATGATATTTGATTTTCGTTTAATTTCATTGTCGTAATCCCAAAGTGTTTTTTTCCATTGGGATAATGAGTTATGCAATTCAAACAATTTAAGCAATGATTTTTTGCTTTCGGCCTTGTTTTGGGTCAGGTTGGGATTCTTTAGTTGTTTATATAACATCTCATATTCGGTATATTTAAGTTTGAATTTAGCAGCAAGATTATTATAGTAATCTAACCGTTTAGATGCTGATTTTGTTTCTGGGGGATTATTCTCTGGGCCATCATTTCTTACTTCATTCCTTCTAGATAATGGAACATTGTCTTCATCTGATGAAGGAGATGTATCGTAGTCTTGTTTCAATTTTTTCAATTGTTTTTCTTCATCGGAAGATGAAATTGATGATGATGAGAATTTCCTCTTATTAACTGTAGTTTTATTATTTGCCATTTGAGGTCTTACTGGTGATATCGATGTGGAATTTGTTGGAGCAGATGAAGGTTGCTTCTTTTCCACTTTAGCAGTGGTTAGTTTTGGCAGGTCGGAACTCTTCTTACCATTGGTTTTAGAAATCAAAAACCCTCCACCCAATGACGATTTCTTATCATCTTCTGAGGAAGTATTTTCGTCACAGATTTTTCTTCTTAATGGATGGGATTCGGAATATCCAAGCCTAGTTAATGCACGATGTATGTTTTGTTGAATTAATTTACGTTCGAACAATGAGTAGAATGCCCAATTCCATGGTTGGTACTCTTTATATGATTTGTCTTTAAGGATGTAATGTGCTGTTGAATCTTTCAATAAATCAGTTGCTGAGTTTGAGTCGGAATCTGTTTCCATATCAAGATCTTCACTATCAAAGTCAACATTGCTTTTTGCTGACAATTTTTGTTTCTTAATCCGCCTACGAATTCGTTCCAAAGATGGATATTTATCATCTTGAGTGAACGAATTACGTGGGTTATAAACTTGTGTAAAATCGCTCATTAGGGACTTCAATTTGTCTGGATGCGTTCCTAAACGTTCACTGATAGATGACTCTGATATTGGACCCAAAGCTAGTAGTTGAATGAATTTAACAGTAATTGTTTGTGGGGAATCACCCACGGCTATCTTGAATGGGTTTCCAAGGACTCTCTTCAGTAGACTCTTTTTTGTCGGGCTAGGTGAAGGTTTTCTCTCGGGAGAAGTTGATGTAGATGTAGTTGATCCAGAAGATGATTTCTCTGGTGAGAGAGAAGCGGATCGGAATGACATTTCTTTATTATACTCCTTGATCTTTTTTGCGTCAGTGATGACGTTGAGTTTCGTTTTCAACCTCCCATTGTACAGCAAGGTGTCTGAGTTTGAATCATTGGCGTACACGTCAACATTCAATGTTTCGGGTATTTTCACACAAGGAAACTCTAGATTATCGGCGATTTTTATAGACTAGTGGGTTAGTAACTGTAATACAGGTCATTAACCATAGCGCATCGTGAGGTAAATACACATTAGTGTCACGATCTTACACGGTTCTGGGTTCGTGGGTGAGGTGTCGTTTGACAAATGGAACAGACGGATCAAAAGCGATACCACAACATCCAAACTATGGATTAGAGTATGGTATGATATGACTGGAATACAAGTGAATCTGACAACAAGATCCCACCACCGAGTGAGATGAGATCTAACGCTATCTTACTAACTTGCAAGCAAGATCACGATGATGCTAGATCAGATCTACCGACAAGAGACGGCACTGCTGTCCGAGCACCAGGATGTCGGATGAAGAGAAGGGGTCCAACGGCCCTCCATCGTACGAGCTGTAGACCCTGTAACAAAGCGATTGAAAGACAAATGATTTTTGCAAGTTGAACATGACAATCAGTCGACATGACAGAACCACGAGACTCCAAGCGGAACAACAATACATACTATTTGGCCATTTTTCACCACCAATTTGGCTTTAATACCGTTATCAATGCAATTAGTGAAATGCGAAAGTAGATCGGACGATAGCTTGATACCCAAACAATTCTTGCCGACAGGCGGCAGTAAAGTCAAGATACTCATTGAAGAAGAAGAAAAGCCAAAAGGAAAAAATGTCTTAGTGAAAAGTGCTAAATATAGTGATCCGATAATCGTAAAATAGTAACAAAGTGGAGTACAAACATACAGTAACGTAATACCGTAGTAATAAATTAGGTACAGCGGAAGTGCCATCTTACAGGAAAGAGTAACAGGTAAAGGAAATTTCCCACCAAAGTAGATGCACACCCCGAAGCCGTGTATCGAGGCAGACACTCTAGATTAGCAGGCTGCGGTGGAAGGTAGAGAACTACGAGGTTGTAGACGTGGTCGATGACTGCAGTGGGGTTTGAATTAAAGTTCGTTACGAGCTGATTTGAGGTGGTGTGTTGGAGTTACATAGCGGAGTACTGCCATGCCCATTCTGGAGTATTTTCTTGATACCATTTGTAGAGTAGGAGATAAATATTTTACGTCGTTGGGTTGGGTTTGGGATTATACGGACGGAGGTAACTGCCGTGGCCACCGCAATTAGTTGCATCTTAGTAATTCCGTGGCGTTTCGGGAAATAGTGTAGATCTGGCTATCACGTTATTTTGTGAGTCTAGAGTGGTGGTGGGTTTTGTGGTGGTGGAAAGCGTAGCCATCGTCGGACCGCAAGTAGTAGACGTTAGTAGCGTTACTGTAAGTTGCCATACATCTCATCTCTACCTCACGGCTGTCACCTCACGGCTGTCACCTCTGATCACCCCATTTTGTACCACTGGCTTCTCGGTGACTACGTTTCTGTACTACACCGCCCGATACCTCACTGTGTGGATACAGGCAGGGATCACAGGGACCGGCTGGAAAAACGGACGGTACATACACAGATGGTGGAATCCCACAGTGGCACCATGAAACTCAAACAATCACACCACGCCGTTGTCACGGCAGAAGCACTGTCAGCTGTCAGCTGTCAGCCGTCGGCGACACGCATAACTACATCGTTCCATCTCGTGTAATTGTGTCTCCGTTACAACAGCAAAACGTACTTTCTACAACCGCGGTGCAATGTAGTCCGTCTATCCCATTACGAGCTTTGACACCCCGTTATCCTTTGCTGTCGCTGGTGTTGCTACATTGGGTGTAGCACAATTATCATGGAATGTTGTGGCGTGCGACACGGGAGATTTACCACACACACGACATTTTCCTCTGGGCTATGTGCACGTCGTGATGCATAGTAAAATTTCAAAAATCAGATGAACACAAATGTATACAAGTAGCAATTCTTTCCATCGAAACGATAATCAGACTTGTCAGTGTATACTAGTGTGGTTGTTTGAGTTTGTACGAGAAAATGTGGAAGTTAGTTCAATCGGGTCTTAGTGTAGTGGCAGGTACGGCCGAGCCCGAGTACGGAAGAGAAGCCATCCACCCTATCACCGATTCAATTTTGAAGCAAGATTTACCAATTTACAGAGAGACCACCGCCAGCGATTTTAACTGGTTACAACCAGGATATACCAATGTCGAAACCGATACGTTTTATTTCACTGATTTAACCAAAGGTTTCATTGGATTTGCCCAGGTCATTCATTCTAACTTGATGGGGGTTCACACCACTGCCCAGTTCACATTCAAGTTAATCCATCAAGACCATGATAAACTCACCGACAACATCTGGACATCGACTAAGTTGGAGAACTTTTCTATTGACGGAACTAATTTCTATGCTGATAACTTGTCCATCGAGCTTAAAGATAACAACCAATATCACTTGAAGTCATCGGTTACCGAGGAATCTATAGTTGATCTTGTGATTACAAGATTGACACCAGGGGTTATTTTTGGTAAGGATGGTACCACATACTATGGAGACGACATTAATAACCCATGGGGTTCCATGAGACACTTGTTCTGGCCCCGTTGTAAGGTTAGTGGTACCGTGAAAACCCCTAGCAAATCCTGGGAAATAGACGGGTACACCATGTTTGTGAAAGCTTTACAAGGGATGAAACCTCATCATGCTGCGAAATCGTGGAACTTTTTGAACTTTCAGTCGGAAAACTACGCTGCTATTCAAATGGAATTCACCACTCCACCATCGTATGCATGCACAAAGATCAATATTGGGATTGTTACCGATAACGAGAAAATCTTGATTGCTACAATCAACAACACTGTCATTCATAAGAATCCTACTGTTGATGAAGTGGGATGGCCAGTTCCTGGTGCTATTCAGTTCAACTATATCAAAGATAAACAGGACGAAGAAGCCAAACCAGACGACAAGATCGAAGCTAAAGTTAGTGGTGAATTGGTCACTATGGTTGAAAGGGTAGATGTCATGGCAGAAATCCCCCAATTTGTGAAAAATATCGTTTCCAACGTTGCTGGTGCCAAGCCGTACATCTACCAATTCTGCAACCCATTTGAAATTGAGATCGGTGATGTCAAGGAAAAAGGTATTGGTTACAGTGAAGCTACTTTTATTTCTGACTAAACACAATGAAATTATATCGGAACGATTCAACTGGCTAATGGCAATATAAATGTGTAAATAATCATGATTTTTCATAGAATTTTAATTTTCTTGATACCATGTCGTGATACCATATGGCATCATCCATCTTTAATAATGTGTCCAATGATAAACTAATATAATATAATATAACTGTTCATAGATAATTGAATGATTTTTTTGGTATTAAACCACATTGACGTAACCCATTGGGTTAAGATAGTAGCTTTCCAAATTCGAATATGGCAATCTATGAATTCGCGCAAAAAATAGTGAGGCTGCAGAAACTTTTTTGCAGCCATTAGCGCAACTGCTGGCACAAATTACCAACAAGGTTAAGCAAATGCTACAACGTCTATCTTGACTAGCTGTGACTTCAGAGCTACCAGTGCTTTATTATCTAAGTCATTTATACACAAGATTGTACAACAATAATTTGCAAAATTTTTCGTTATCGGCCAACTTAAATTCGAATTTTCCGAAATTGGTACAGAGTTTAATAAGTTGAAACTGCTATTAGTTTAAGCGATCGTTGTGTGGGTCTCCCCCGATTCTGTTTATGAACATAAACGATAGCTGCAGCCATGGGGTGGGTATTCATAATTTTAGTGTAGTCATATACGAGGTTATAGTAGCTGTCCCAGTTAGGCATCTGGCAAGCTGTGGACGCACTAGTATTGTAAAATTATGTCAGAGTCATGGCTGTCATAACCAGGACTTGTGAATGTTGAGATAGTGTCTACTTGTGTATTTTGTTCAATGGTGTTTCCGGGTGTTACGATTTCAAATTCTTTTATCTGTGTACGGTGGTATTTCCTGGTCATAAGATTGATCACAAATTGCGTCACCATCGTAGCGATAGTACCTGCTCATATCAAATCTTTTGAAGCAAAAACTGGTAATTATTTTCAATTGGTTTGATTTACATGATTACAAACACCAATACTTTTGGTCAGTTTCATTCCAGTAGTATTTCATAAATTTCTATTCGTAGCATATATCCAACTAGCTCATAACAAACACGCTTACGCGTAACTAATTATACTGCGGCAGAGAAGGCAAAGACTAAAGCGACAATTCCTGCTGTTGTAGTAGCAATACTGAACAAAGCCGATGGCCCAGTAAGGCTGACATCACCTTTTCTCCCAAACCAGACATGACCATTGTACTCAGTTTGAGCCACTTCAAGAACCCTGTTCTTTTTGGCGGTAAATGGGGGATATCTAACGCTAAGGGATTTTTCATTCCATAATTTCTGTTCAATTGTAGTTCTTTCGTGAGTGAAACATCTGAAAGAATTTTCTCCACGATAGCTACCAGTTCCTGAACTACCTACACCACCAAATGGAGCTCCTTTCAATGCACCATGCAACATGGAATCATTAACAATTGTTCCTCCGGATCTGATTCTTCTTCTGATTTGATCAACTTGACGGTTGGCTTGTCTTGATGTCTTTTCACTGGTGAATATGTATAACGCCAAAGGAGTATCGTGATAATGAACCACTCTTGTGATGGCATCGCTCAAATTGTCGTATTCCATAATTGGTAACACTGGGCCAAAGATTTCGTTGGCCATAGTAGAGTCATTCCAATTCACGTTGTCAATAATAGTAGGTTGGATGAACCTTGTACCAGGCGATGATTGGCCACCAGCGACAACGGTACCCTTGGTGTTTTTAATAATATTAACCACATTAGAGAAATTACGATCATTAATCATATGAGTGTAGCTGTCATCATCTTCGGTAAGATTAGCGTAAAACTTCTCATTAACGGTTTTAACAAGTGCTTTCACCAACTTTGGTCTCACCGACTTGTGAGCATAAACGTAGTCGATAGCAATACAAGTTTGACCACCATTAGTAAATCTACCCCAAACAATACGCTGAGCAATCGCATCAATATCTTTGTCAGCAGCACCTTCCAATACGAATGCTGGCGATTTACCACCAAGTTCCAATACCACTGGGGTCAAAGTCTCTGCTGCTTTTTTGGCGACAATCTTACCAACGGTGGCAGAACCAGTAAAGACAATTTTGTCGAATTTCTGGTCCAACAACTTGGTGGTTTCGGGAACGCCTCCATTGACAACGTAGAAGATGTCTGGATCCAAAGCTTTGGTCAAGATTTCTGAAAGAAGCCCACTAGTTCTTGGGGTCTGTTCACTTGGCTTCAACACCACGCAGTTTCCCGCAGCAATGGCACCAATTAAAGGGGTTAATGTGACAAATAACGGATAGTTGAATGCCCCCATAATCAACACAACCCCAACAGGAATTCGTTCAATGTATACTGGGTTTGTCTTCAAGTTCAAAGGAACTTCCTTGACCTGGGATGGCTTGATCCACTGATGTAAATTTGCCATGGTGTAGGTGATCTCTGATAATACTTGGTGGAGTTCAAGCCCCCTAGTTTCGGACTTGGACCGATAAAAGTCCTTTTGAACAGCGTCCACTAATTCCTTTTCATTATCCTTGATGGCGAAATATAAGTCTCTCAATTGGTTTAGTCTGAATTGAAGAGAGTGGGTCTTTTGCAATTTGTGGAACGAATCTCTGACTTTGTTGACTCCCACGGGAATTTCTTCCAAATGGGTGTACTCTAACGAGTCCAATGACTCGGTACTAACATGGACAAACGATTCGGATCCTTTCAGTGACATTTTATGGCGATATCGTACACCAGATCGTTGCTACGGATATTTGATGGGTTTTGTAGGCAATAACCCCACTACCACCTAACACCCACATGATTTTATTTTGTTACGGTTTTCATATGCTGGATTAGATTTCACATTCTTACAATTCATTTATAAGCATAAATACACAATTAAGTAAGCAAAAACGACCAGTAAACATAGTTGAGCCATTTAATTCCCTTGAAGTCCGTCCACCATAGTGGGGACATATTCGTATTTCTACCCCAATGTGTAGACCACTACATAATACACTGCAACAACCACCGGATTCAATCCCATGATTTCAACGTGATAATTCACAGCATGAATTCACGTTGCGTGCTTTGATAAATTACGTAACTTATAATGCTCCGGAGAATGCGTAAGCAATTGCCACAACTCCTGCAACCCCGGTCCAGATGTTGAAGAAAGTACTTGGACCATTCAATCTCACATTACCAGTTCTACCGAACCACACGTTACCGTTGTGTTCGGTTTGGGCTACTTCTAACACCTTGTTTTTCTCTTCAGTAAATGGTGGGTATCTGACCTTCAACATAAACTCATTCCACAATTTTTGTTCGATAGTGGTTCTTTCATGGGAGAATGCTCTGAAGGAGTAGATACCGTGGTAAGCACCGTGTCCAGAATTACCAACCCCTCCAAATGGAGCGTTGGCCAAGGCAACATGTAACAAAACATCGTTGACAATTGTAGCTCCTGATCTGACGGAGGTCAAAATTTGGTTAAGTTGACGGTTGGAGCTTCTTGTAGTCTTACCACTAGTAAAGATGTATTGAGCCAATGGAGTATCTGGACCAGAAATAATTCTACTAATAGCTTCCAGTAAATCGTCGTATTCTACAATTGGCAAGATTGGACCAAAGATTTCTCCTCGCATGGTGGAATCGTCCCATTTGACGTTATCAACAATGGTTGGTGGTAAGTATCTTGAGGCCGCATCAGATTCACCACCCAAGACGATATCACCTTTAGTGGTTTCGATAATCTTGGACAAGTTTTGGAATGCCCTATCGTGAATGATGTGGGTATAATCCTTGTTTTCCTTGTTGAGACCAGGGTAGAATTTTTCCTTGGTAACCTTGACTAATTCTGCGACCAATTTGGCCTTTACTGATTTATGAACCAAGATGTAATCAACGGCAACACAAGTTTGACCAGCATTAGTAAATCTACCCCAGGCAAGACGGGAAGCAATGGTAGGAATATCCTTATCTTTAACATCTTCCAAGACAAACGCTGGCGATTTACCACCTAATTCCAAAATAACTGGAGTCAAAGTTTCAGCTGCTTTCTTAGCAATGATGGTACCAACGGTGTTGTTACCGGTATACATAATTTTGTCGAATCTTTGGTCCAATAATTTGGTAGTTTCTGGAATGGCACCATTAACGGCGAAGAAAATATCTGGATCCAATGCCTTAGTCAAGATATCGGAAATCAATTGAGAGAAGTGTGGGGTTGATTCAGATGGCTTGAACACAACGCAGTTACCAGCAGCAATGGCACCAACAATTGATGGAATTGCAAGGAACAATGGGTAGTTGAAAGGTGTAATGATTAAAACAACCCCCAATGGAATCTTTTCGATGTAGACTGGGTTCGTTCTCATGTTAACGGGCAAGTCGGTAACCTTGTCGGGTTTAACCCATTTGTGCAAATTGGCCATGGTAAACACCAATTCGTTCAACGAAGAGTAAACTTCCAAGTTTTTAGTTTCTGCTGGCGATCTTCCGAAATCCTTTTCCAATGCTTCGGTGATGGCATCGACATTATCTTTAAGACCAAAGTAGATGTTTCTCAATTGGTTCAATCTGAATTGAATCGAGTGGGTTTTTTGCAGCTTGTGGAAGGAGTCTGCCAATCTTTGCACACCAACAGGAATGTCATCCAACGCAGTGTACTTCAATGGCGAGTTTGCTGGCTGAGATGGAGCTTGAACCTTTTTCTCAGCTGGGGCAGTACTTCCGTTGGAGGTTGGAGCAGTAGAAGCGGTGCTTCCATTGGAAGCAACCGATGCTGCGGAAGACTTGACACTGGCAGCAGGGCTGGCAGCAGCGACCTTCTCGTTCAAGTTCTTTTTCACGGATTTAGAGCCAACTTTAGCTTTGTCAGGAGTAGACATTTTCTATGACAAATATTGCAAACTTTAGTTTTCTCCACGCCGTCCCCGTTATATATATCTGGTGCCTCCTGTATGCCATTAAATCCTCGCAGTACATGATCTTGTGAAATCGACAAAAATCCATGGTAAAGTCGCACGGTGCAAACTTTGTTTGTCTCACTTGGCCAGTAGATGGTGCACCATCTGGTGATGTATTTGGTAAAATTGATGTTGTGATTAGAGTATGTGGTTAGTGTAGAGGGAAAATCTGGTTTGGCAATTTCGGTAAAACATCTCGGAGACAAGTGGATGAGAACCAATGGCGAGGAGTTGGTCGCTGCAGTAGAGTGGCGTACATTGTGCACATGAAGTAGTGTTCATTGTTGAGCTTACGGTGAGGGATAACCGGTGAGACGGTAAATGTGGTGGAATGCATAAAGACGAAGATCCTCACAAAGTAGACCGTCGTATGGGTCCGGTGCTAGCCTGGCCAACGGCGAGGGGTGCAGTAGTAGCAGATTGTGGTGGAGGTGGGGGCGGTAGTGGAAGAGGGCAGAAGGAAGTGGAATTGTGCGGAGTCGGGATCTTTTTTCCCGTCGGATAAACGAGACGATTCCAACCCAACCACGTCAATCACTTACACTGGGAGAAGCATCCTGAAGAAAGCGAGGACTAACGCGTGGCATGGTGTTCGGGGCCGTTTGTTGGAGCCATGTCTATTTGTCATATCCTGTATTACTAATATACGACATCCACTGATATTGCACTCGATAATGCATAATACTATGGTATCGCAGTGCATATGGTAGCACAGTGGTAGATTAGCCAGTGGAGTCCTATTATGTACGTAGTAGTCGATTCGGACTTGCGTGAGTATGGCAATTTCGGTGCATGGGATAACACTCTGTAGCAATACAATTGTGCCAGCAAAGTATACATTCTCCTGCGGAAATACATTGTCCTACACAAGTAATGTGCCACGGCCAAATAATTCGGTCTAGAAGTGTGTGGTCAGCAAACCTGGTCCTCGCCTGCTAGTCCTACCCTCCCGAACCATTGGTAGTTCTGGACTTGTAGTGTCACCTAGGTTTCCATACATATGCACCGGAGAACCCTAGTGGTACTGTCTAGAGGTACCTCACAGCAAGACATGCAGCAGCGCACATTTGACATGAGCTCCAAAACACGCCATGGCCAAATGACACCATCACGTTACTGTACACTAAATCCCACCAGGCGAGACCGACTTAGGTACCGACTATTGTATGTCATTGTAATAACCTTCACTGCCACCTTCCACTACCGCTTTCCCATTACATCACTATTACTCATGGGTGTCTGCATGAAAGTCATCAAGCCTCGCCCTGGCACCGGCGTCAGCCACGTCTCACTACCGTCGGTCGGCATCACCGTGCGCGAGTCATGACACCACGGACTCCACGCAGTACCGATACACAATATTTGGGAGCTATATATTGGATCCCACAATTGTTCTGTAGAAATTTTAAATATTATCGCATTATCCAACCCCCAGTGTCTGTGAATCGTTTTTCCAGTTTCTTCTCGGGTATTATTTACTGAGTTTTTGATTAGCGCGGCCCTCCGACCATCGCCGCTAATCCCCAGTTTGTCCCATTGCATTTTACTTCCTTGTGGCCAAGTAATCAAGCCCGCTAATTCGCCAATTAGCCAATTTTACACCGGCCTGCCCCACATTTCCGCCGTCTCGAAGCATAATTCCATCACCGGTTATCTCCAACGGTGCATTACTGTAACTATAGTTTGTAAATAAATCCATCTCCGTCCTCCTGCCATATTTGGCCCCGTTATCTATGGCTTCCGATAAACATCCTGGCAATGAGCAAGATCGCAGTGCAAAATTGCCACATCATCACCTTCACCAGTTGAACACTCACCATGAAGCTAGCGACTCCGCCATGATACATTCTCCCACCCCCACAAAGCCCGTGGAAAGCATTTTCAAAAAATCGGACAAAACAAAGTCCCCCATGTTGAAAGTAATCCCAGATAGGAACCTTAAATCCTGTCTTAGTGGGCCATCGTCGATGGTAGATGTCCAAGAAGAGACTTCAAAGACACATACGTCGTTCGATATTCGTCCTGACGTAATCAGCCCCAACGCCCATGGCCTACTTCAGTTAAACGAATATGGGACTTTCTCATCTCCATCGGAGCAACCTAGCGACTATTCCCATATTGGCTTCACTCCATTGAGTGCAACTAATGCCACTGCAACTCCACCACCGCTTAGAGTGTTCAGTTTGAAACCGCATGACGAAACTCCCGCATTAAATCCTCAACTCAAAAAGACATTTTATGACACATTGAGATCAAATACATCATCAATTGCATCAGAAATGTCGTCGACAAGAGATAACAAGTTGCATTTGTTGATTGGTATCACGGGATGTATTTCGATACACAAGAATATCTACTTGATTATTGAAAAGCTTTTTGAAATGTACGGTAAAGACAAGCTTGAAATCCAAATCATTTTGACGAAGACAGCAGAATTGTTTTTGACTGATAAATTGCACAAATTCGAGAACTTGGGAGTCAAAATCTGGTTCAGTGATGACTCAACCAAGTATTATATGGACGCGAAGGCTAAAATGAAACAACATCTGTCGCTACAGCACGCCTCGGGAACAAGCACCAATTTAGCCAACCAATATCTGTTGGCATACGAACTACAAAAATGGACTGATGTTTTGTTACTTGCACCTTTATCTGCCAACACGATCGCCAAATTGATTAATGGGTTATCTGACAACCTTTTGACAGATGTGTTACATTTATGGCCAACACCTCCATGTGAAAAATTGCAGTCACAACCAAGTTCTATGCCATCATTGCCAAACAAGACCGTTCTTGCAAACTCTGTACAATCACCAAAGCCAATAATTGCCGCCGTTGCTCTCACCTCGTCGATGTATTCGCATCCTATAACGAAAAGACAGCTTGCAATGTTGCAAGAAACGTACCCCAACATCTCGATATTGAAACCAGTTGAAAAGTGTGTTGATGTAGATGGAAACATCTCGATGGGAGGTATGAGATCGTGGCCGGAAGTGGTTGATTTTGTTGCTCAGAAGTTAGGGTCCCCAGAACACCCTGAAGATGATGACGACGATGATGATGACTTGCCCGACACCACTATCGATGACACAATATGTCATGACGAAGATGACAACGATGATGATGACAACGATGATGATGATGATGATGATGACGGTGATGAGGAAGAAGTCGATAAAGATACCAGTGCTGAAGAAGAGGAAGGTCACAAAGTGGTAGAGTTAACACCAATAATACAAGATAATACAAAGGCAATTGAAAAGATCATTCGGTCTAGACACAATACCTTGACTCGTAAGGATTTGGAAGAGCACGAGAAACTAGCAGAGAAAAATGCCATTATTAATAGTGCTGGTACTATTAAGTTATAGGGCACGGAACAAGTATCGACAAACTTGTAAGTATTTGCTCGGAAAATGTCCCGGGACCTCCTATTGTTACAACGGAGTATACCGGCGGTACCTAGATATTCAGTTCTATATAGTATTACTTAACTAGTTGATAGTGTTTAAATCATCAAATGTAGCAATTTGTATGGGTGATAATTTCGCATGGTGGTGGGTCGCTACCACGCCGTGCCGAATTTACAACGGTGCGGCGCACTTGGTGATAATAGTCGCAGTATAAATCACCCCACCATTGTGGTTTTTGTCAAACAACAAGCAAGCATGGATAAATTAGCATACAAAGGTAAACCTTTTTCGAAGCAAGAATTCGTGATTGGTGGTGTCACGGTTTACGTTTACAACTCTGACAAGTTAGAAGCTTACATTGAACTGATAAATTTGATTTACCACACGGCTTCCCACTTACACAAGCAATTAACTGATGTTCCTATCAATACAGTTTATCTTATTCACGGTAGGGGCCAAGATTACACATATACGGAACAATTAGCGTATAACATTTTGAACCAATATTATGAGAAAAAAGGTTCCCCTGAAGTTCCCATGATTTGTATCACGTTCGACAATCGGAATCATGGACAAAGATTGGTGAGCCAATTGCAAAACTCTAGTTGGAACTCAGGTAATGCTACTCACGCCTTGGATATGGTATCGGCTATTGACGGTGTCATTGACGACATCAAGTTAATTATGCAATATTTACCTAGTTACCTCAATTTGGAGTACTTTCTCGATCCAAAGTTGGTCAAAGAATTGGGAACAGCAATCAAGTACGTCAATATTTTGTCGGGGGTGTCGTTTGGTGGTCACACAGTGATAAGATTTGCCAGTAAATACCCCCAATTGGTTGATGCTATCAATCCAATTGTAGGATGTAGTGACTTGACTTCGTTGTTAGTCAACAGGTTGGTCAAGACTCCTATTGACAGTACTGATTACGATAGAAAGTTATTCTACTTCAACTACGACGAATTGCCAATTTCTAGAGACCAGCAAAAGGCGAACTACCCACCAACTTTCCACCAATATTTGTCGTCTGACGATCAGAACATTTGGGAAAGTTTCCCAATGAGCCTGGTCAAGATGTTTGCTGCCTTTGGTGCGAAAGATGTCTTGGTTCCTCCAAAATTGTCGAGATTCTGGGTCGAAAGTTACGAGAGCACTAATGATGCAACCGAACTGTTCACCCAAGAAGATGCTGGCCACGAATGTACCCCAGAAATGGTTGATCATTTGACTACCTGGTTAGCTAAATACTATTAGACTCGCTCCTGTAGCATCAATATTTAAATTGATTAATAAATACTAGAAGTACCAGTTGTAGTGTCAATAAACAGCTTAAGCATCTGTAGTACATGCAATTGGAATTCTAGCAAATAATTGATCATAAAGTGAAATGAAATTTGGTGTTTGGAATGTATTATTGTAACTTCAAATGTCGAGATAAGCATTTCATAACAGTCATTTATAAGACGTAAATCAGTAAGGAACCATTTTAATAGATGGTTTATACTATACCTACGGTTTTTTGTGTGTATAAGAAGGTGCTAATTCGTTTCTCATATTTTGTTACAACAAATATTCACTGTTTAATCTATAAAATTGCATTCAAAGCTTGAAATATTTCAAACAAAGATTATCAGGTTTTATGACGTTTATTTGGTTTGAACCAGCCTACTTCATGGTGGATTACTTGAATTGGAATAGTTTTAAAAACGCTGTAGATTGGACTAAATCTATGATTACCCCATTTAAAAGGTTGCTACCTAAACTATAGGAACCATTGAGACTAATATAGCGTTAAAAAGAGACTAATATAGCGTTAAAAAGTACGGATAGCGTTCAAAACGGTTAACTCCCGCCAAGAACAACATCAAAGGAGAAAAATAAGCCTTTAATTAACTGTGATTTTTCAGACTGTTAATTGGCCTACGAATAATTGCAATGGCTGCAAAAACAAAAAAAAAAAATTGCAACAAGAGCCTGAAGCAGTTTTCAAGTACAGACAAGGAGTGAATGACTCGGTTGAACTTAAATAACTATTTCGCGGCTGAATTTACGATTTCTTTGCTATTGAGCGTATTTCCTGGGCACCTGAATTGTGTAAAGCTTCATGAATTCTGATTATCCCCCAAACAAACTATTATTCTTTACACTTGTTTTTGTTTGTTAATTCTGGCCATAAGACTTCTGGTTTATTCGGTTTTGGAGTACTCAATTATGGAAGGCTGCAAATAAAGATTCAAGATCTAGCATTTTTCAAAAGGAAGTGGACTTTCTCATCCATCCAGAAGACTTGATTTCCACCGACAACTTGCCCCAATGAATTCTTGAAGAATTGGTTACAACTCCATTATTCATGTGGAAACAATAACTACTAGACTCTTGCTAATTCCATCATCAATTTAGAGATCTTGATGTAGCAAACCTAAATCTGCCATGTGTTCCACAATCCTGATATTTGCCAAAGGCTCACAAACAGGTACCATTATCACAACCAACCCACGGTACGGAATTGTCAGTTTCTTGGAAACCTGGGATATAATCTCAAGGCGCCATAGTCAATTCCAGCCCAATTGAATTGCAAACGGCCAGCCAGTACAAATTCAGAGCACGATATTGACCTTCGCAAAGCATTATTGGTACTCACAATCATTGTAGAAAGCATGAGGATGTTTCAACAACAAGTCTATTGGTGCTTCACCACCAGTCTAATGTGCTCTATAAACAGCTATCTTTAGTTCCCATAATGTGTACCTTATCAACTACAATTCCAGCACGAAGAGACTTCTATAAATCCACATAATTTCAAACTACACAGCTTAGAACCAACAACCATCCTCCCCAATTCCTAGTCTACGATTTCAACATTCCTAGTCTACGTCTTCAATATTCCTAGTCTACGTCTTCGACATCCCTAGCCTACCTTCAACGTGGTTCGGCCCCGTTTCGATTATCGCGAAATCTTTATCTTTGTACAGTGTAACTGTGTATGTAGGGCGTATGAAAAATTTGGGTGTTCAGAACCAGACCGTTTCTTGAGACACTATATGCCACGAGTCGATACCGCCAATGCTTAGACCAGTGTCATCGACGGGACAATATTCCTATGTCGATTCAACAAAGCAGCTTGACGGGGTGGTTAACTTCATCACGTTTAATCAGGACAATCTGTGTATTGCCATAGGTCATAACAAAGGGTACAAGATCTTCAATTGTAACCCCACATTTGGCAAATGCTATCTGATGAACCGAGGCGAGCTGATCGGCTTGATTGAAATGTTGTATACCACCAGTTTGGTTGCGGTAGTAGGTCTGGGTGAAGACCATGGATCATCACCACGAAAGTTAAAGATTATCAATACTAAACGAAATTCCACCATTTGTGATCTTTTGTTTCCCAACACGATTTTGCAAGTCAGATTGACCAATTCACGGTTGGTGGTGTTGTTGGAAGACCAAATTTACATCTACGATATTCACACCATGAAATTGCTCCACACCATTGAAACCTCGCCAAATCTAAATGGATTATGTACGGTTTCCATCAATGAAACAGGGGATGATTGCAACTACTTGGCGTATCCTCTGCCACCTAAAACTATAACCCACGATAATTTGATTGCTCAAGGCATTAATACTAATGGAGGATTGAATTCCGTGCAAAATAATGTGCAATCGGTTTCTAATGCTCCAAATCGAATTGGTGACGTGATAATATTCAGCTTGGAAACCTTGCAACCGATTTCAGTCATTGAGGCGCATAAATCAACTCTCGCAGCGATAACTCTTTCAGATGATGGGAAGTTGTTGGCTACGGCATCGGACAAAGGAACTATAGTCAGAGTATTTGACGTGGAAACTGGAACAAAACTATATCAATTCAGACGGGGAACATACCCGACTAAGATATACTCGTTGAATTTCAGCAAGGATAAAAGTTATGTCGTATCCACGTCGTCTTCGGGCACAGTTCATATATTTAGATTGGGTGAAGAAGAAGCCCTTGAAAACAAGCACAAGAAGAAGAAGTTAGACAATAAGAAACCTAAGTTGAATACATATGAGACCATCGACGAAGAACCGGTGGATGATTTACAAGGTACACCGACAACGAGCGTGAGCACAATTACTGCTACAAATAAGCCTATCAACCACGATGATTTCATGGACGAAATTCAAGATGATGGTGATGATTCAGATGCAGAAGTTGAAGATGTAGACGATGTTGATGAATCAGAAGATTTTGAGCCGATAGATATTGCCGATACGAAACACAGAAAGTTATCGGTTGGTTCTGCCACAAGCGCTGGATCGGGGGTTTCGTCGAATTTAGATGATGCTAGCAGCAGTCCATCGACCAAAACTGAACCTCTTGTTGATCAAACTAGACTATCGGTTGCACGGTTGATACGGCGTTCATCACAAAATATTGGTAGAAAGGCAGCACAGAAAATGGGAGAGTTTTTACCATCAAGATTTTCATCTATCTTGGAACCTACTCGACATTTTGCTAGTTTGAAAATCCCCAGTATCGGAAAGGATGTGAAATCAATTGCGGTATTGAACGTGGAGCTCAAACAGGATTATGTACCGCAATCGTACTTGTTGTCAGAATCACCAGAAAATCCTATGGTATCGAATGAATTGACTCAGTTGAACTTGTATCACATATATGTCGTGACCTCAGAAGGATTTCTATACATATATGGATTAGATCCCGAAAGAGGTGGAGATTGTATTTTGCTCAATAAGCACCCACTACTTGAGGGGTCCTAAGTTTATAAGAGGGAGAGAAATTCACGAAAGTTACGGAAAAGAATGAGGATATGGCTGGTAATTAAAATGATTTTGGCAATCATATTGCAACATGAATAGATTCAATATATTGAAACCCAACAGAATGTAGCACCAGTAGCACACTCAGGAATACCTAGGAAGACTATGAAGTGATCAAGGATCAGTTGTTTAGACACGGGAATAACTCGCAACGACGATTGAGTCTACCCAAAGTATCTTTGTTTGACGGAGAATCATGCTAGACCTATTGGCAACAGACTACGTTCTTTTTTTTTCTTCTTTAATCTTAGTAGATCCTTTTGCTAACTAAAAAATCAAACATATGGCGTGTTTTTTCGTTTATTTTCCTTCCACTAACTGGGTTTATCAAGAGGTATATGCCTTAAGTACATTTAGATTAAAAAAAAAAAAATACCTCTTGCTGTTAGGCGTGGTTATACTGAACGGAACAGATACTACATTTGATCAAAGCCAAAAAGGTAAAGAGCTTTATATCCAACACGGTTAAACTCCAATTGTGACAAAAAAAACATACGTTTAACGCCCAAGAAGTCTTGGTCAAACCAGCTTTTGTTTTGAACAACCATGCGTGTCAGATATGACTTGTGAAGACCTATTAATTAAATAAAAACTTTCCTTTATAAACCCAAGTTTATGGAATACTACCTGCAGGTTACTCCATGAAAATAACATGACTTGGAAAAGCGTAATATTTTCTTCTTCAGAAATCCTCCCGGTGGCCAAGCTGGCTAAGGCGCGAGACTGTAATTTGTATCCTCAAAAGATATCTTGAGATCGGGTGTTCGACTCACCCCCGGGAGATTTTTTTAATTATTGTTCATGATCCTATTAGATCACCACATTACTTTTTTAATACTTTAAACACGTACCTCTTGCTGACGTTCAAATAATCACTACTGTAGTACTTGATCCTTATAGAACGGCTCCAAAATGGTGATTTTTTTGTACTGAAAGGATTCGTTTTGACACATGGGTTATGTACAGGTCACGAGTTTATATTTCCATGATTTCTCAAATTGATTTTGCCACAAGTACAAATTGAAGCAAACAGTTTAGGATTCGAAAGACGCGATGGCTCTTACAAGTATGTAAATATGGAATTGAACGTGGAGAAACTGATATTAATGTGGTTTAATAGAGAAAACTGGCCATTTATAAGGATAAATACTAACTGTAAGTCACGATTAAAAACGCTGGTAAAACATATGATATCGACCTTGACGATGAGTCTACCGGTAAAGATTTCAAAGCAAAGATTCATGAATTGACAAATATTCCTGCTGAAAGACAAAAGATTTTGGTCAAAGGTGGTAAGGTCAACGATGGTGACATTGTGTCTAAATTACCCTTGAACTTGAAACAACCAATTATGGTTTTGGGGACCCCAGACAAGGATTTGCCACAGAAACCAGTGGAAAAACCAGTTTTCTTGGAGGATGTCAGTAAAGACCAAGCAGTCAACATGGTGAATGAACCTTCAGGTCTTGTTAATCTTGGAAACACTTGTTATCTTAATTCATCGTTACAAGCCCTTTATCAAATCAGTGACATTCAGCGGGCATTAGATAAACCAGCTGGCCAATTAGGTACCGATAATGGATTTATAAGTTTGTTGAAATCTATCTTTATGCAAATGTCAAAAAGATCAGGCAAAGTCAATCCACAATTGTTTTTGATGTCATTTAGACAACAATTTCCTCAATTTGCAGAAAGAGACCCTAGTGGATTTTACAAACAACAAGATGCCGAAGAGGCGTATTCTCAAATCTTATCGATTATGAATAGAAACTTGAAAACGGAGGATTTCTTCAAGGTTTCTTTTAAATCATCTACCAAGTGCATAGCGTTGCCAGAAGAGGAAGCTAAGATCGACTACGAAGATGCTTTCAAATTGAATTGTCACATCGATATCAAAACCAATTTTTTGAGAGATGGAATTTTGAATGGATTAAAGGAAACTATTGAAAAGTACAATGATACTTTACAAACAAATACCGATTATGAAATCACAAGAACAATTACAAGATTGCCCAAATATTTGACTGTCCATTTTGTGAGATTCTTTTGGAGAAGAGATACCCAGAAAAAGTCAAAGATTTTACGTAAAGTTCAATTTCCATTTGAATTAGATTTAGCAGAAATGTTAGATGATTCCATCAAGCAAGATAAAATTGCTTTGAGAGACGAAATTCACAAAATAGAAAAAGATAATCAAGATTTGATTCGTGATTTCAAAAAGACAAAGACTGAGTCTAAATTATCGCCTCAGGAACAACAAGAAGAAAATGACATGAAGATAGAATCGATTAAAACTAAATTTCACGACGACATACAGGGCTTGACATCAGTAAATATCGATGAAACCACCGAAAACATTTCTTCTGTATACGAATTGACTGCAGTGATTACACATGGAGGCTCTTCGGCCGATTCTGGACATTATCAATCTTATGTGAAAGACCCAACTGATTTAGAAGGTGAAAAATGGTGGAGATTCAATGATGATAAAGTTAGCTCGGTTAATAGAGAAAAAATTGAATCATTATCTGGAGGTGGAGAATTTGACTCAGCATTGATTTTGATTTATAAAGGGTTGGGATTATAAGGTGGTTAGATTTTCATTAAAAAATTGGAATAACTTATTGACACTCGATAGCATATCAAAGCAAGAACATTAGTAGATTGGAAACCTCAATTCCGACTATCTAGAATAATTTATTGCATATATATGTATATACATTGATGTAAGAATCAAATAAGTTAAATAGTGTATGAAGAGGAAATGACCATGACTTATAAATCCTTAACCAAGTTCTTGAAGTTTTCAACTTCATCCCAACAGTTCAAAGATTTACCTTCATTATTTCTTAAGCATTCTATCACAGATAGTCTTGCTAATTTAGTTTTATCATCAACTTGAGTTTTGGCCAATTTGATGTTTTCATTCAATAAGTCTGTTAATTTAGCAATCTTTTCATTTGCTGCTTTAACTGATAATTGTGGTTCAACATCTTTATCAGTTGCCAAGTCTGTAGTATTTTGGAATTTTGCGATTGCTTCTTTTTCTAATTTGGCCAATTCTTGGGCAACTCTTTCTTGAATATATTTTTCAGTATATTGAGCTCTCGAGTAGTCGGACTAAATGTTAGTAAAATGAAGACTTACGTACGAGAAATGGACAAAAATAAGAGGTGGTCGAATCAATACATAGAACATGACAAAAAAGTTGCAACAACGGTGATTTTTTGGCTGTTATGTGTGAGTCTGTTGGTTTATTCAGAAATTATCGGCTTTAGAGTCACTAGTATTTGTTACAATCCGCACATAGACCCAGCAATAGCACTTAGTACTCAGCATTCGGGTCGTTCATGGCATATTCAATATTGACTGTTTGATTCTCGCTCTTTGTTTCGGTAATTTCTTCTGTTTCTGACTAGTTATGGGCCGAGTATCGACCGGTTTTGGCCCTTTTTCACAATCTTGATACCCGACCACATCAGACAAAATATCCATAACGGAGAATGCACTCTGAGACCCAAATTTCCATCCAATTCATCATCTACAAAACCAGGCCCTGGGCCGGGATTTCTTGAAACGTTCGACAATACATACCTCAGGGGAAGATTCCAACTGGGACAAAAACGACGAACTAAAATCAATGGGGGTAGAAGGAGTGAAAACCTTAGTTTCCGGTTTAGATGTAGTAGAACCCATGGCTGAATCAATCAAACTACTTGCAATTGGTTCCCACCACTCGATTTCTCACAATATACTATGAAAATTGTTTGTCGTGTACCGTGGCGAAAAGTCTCGATTAAAATTTTTACCACTATGCGCACCAAACCTCACTAAGGAAAAGTGGTGAAAAATCGGGCTACAATTTATCAGTCGCAAAACTGGTAAAAGTAAATCCAGCGCAATTTTTGTGATACTCGTTGTAGTGACACTTGTTGATTTTTAAATTAATTATTTGTATCGTACTATACCAACTCAATCTAAATCATGCCACCAGTTCAGCAAATTCAATATGGTCAACAACCATCCAACTTTGAAAAATTCAAAATGGGTCTCATGATGGGATCTACTGTCGGGGTTTGTGTTGGGGTGTTATTTGGAGGATTCTCCATTTTGCAAAACGGTGCTGGTCCTAACGGGGTGATGCGAACTTTAGGGCAATACATCATGGGTTCGGTGGGGACATTTGGGTTATTTATGAGTATTGGTTCTGTCATTAGATCCGATGCTGGGTTCCAAGCATACCAAAGGTCAATGTTGCATGACCAAAAATTGAAGATCACGGCTGTTTATCGTTAATTTATCTGTGGTACGTTGTATCATATTTGTATCGTGTTGTGGTATTGCAGTATGGGATGTTTCATAGTGCATAATGATGGAGTTACTGTGTTTTGGGTTTTGTTTCAGTATGGCCATGTCGATACATTTTTGTGCCGACCATGTTGCTCGTTTCTGAGACAGAGCTCCGGCTGTATGTTGTAGTTCCTGCCAATGTGTCTTCTGGGTTGTCTGATGTTTTGGGAGATGCAGTTTCACGGTATGTAAGTTTGTATATATTTAATCAATTATACCCTTTTGGGGTCAACTGATATGCATTTGTAACAGATTTCTATATACTCTAGTCACTCGACCTCTATACGGTTAACTTTCTTTATACATGGGGTACAGAACGAACTCGTGCTTGCTCTGAATTAAAATGGCTGCTTCAATTCTGGTTCTCGTTCTTGAAACGAACGTGAAGAGACACAATTCACTTGTATTCTGGATTTGTTTCGTGATCCAAATTGGTGTAGTCTGTTTCATGAAACAAAACACTAGTCTCAATCTTGGTGTCATTTCCAGTATTGAGCCCAAATCGCTTTTTCACTTGGAAATCTGTATTCTCACAGTGATTCGACACAGCTTGGTTCGCGGTAAATTCCCCGTTTACCCAAGTTTTTGGTTGAGTTCGTTTACTCTAGTTTCAACGTGATTGAGACATGTCTGTTTATCGTGGCTCATCCATCATACGTGGAGCTCAGTTTCAGTTTCTTTTTCTAAATCGTACATGTAACTTAAGCCAAATTCGGGAGTCTTACAGCAGTCCAGGTTATTTTGGTGTTTAGCCAATTTTGTCAACAAATATTTTGGTTCCAAAATTGGTTCTCCACTCAATTTGAATGTACCCCAATGAACCCCCTTCATAAACTTTGTATTTGTTTGTTTGAAAATTCTCAACGTTTCTTCTGGAGACGTGTGTCTTGGCTTCTGGTGCCACGATGGACAGTACTGGCCAATTGGCAAAAGTGAAAGTAATACCGACCCCACTCTCTTACCAATAACGTCAAACAAATCTTTCAGGTACCCAGTATCTCCGGCATGGTAAACCAATGATTTCCCATTTCTTTTAATAACATACGAGCACCACAATGATTTGTTAGAATCGAAAACGTATCTCCCCGACCAGTGCATTGCGGGAACACATTCAATCTCATACTTATCTGGCAAATCGGGAGACAAGTAATCGTTGAGATCAAGATTATCCCACCAGTCCATTTCAATAACCTTGTAAACACCGTGTCTAGCCAACTTTTTCTTTAACCCCAAAGGGACAATCCACGTAGTCGAGTTGCCGAACTTTTTGATAAGGCTCGTTTCCAAATGATCTGGGTGATCATGCGAAACGAGCACAAAATTCAAATTGTCGTTCGTTGCGAATTTGATATCGTCGAATGTCATTGGCGATTTGATCAATCGTTTCGGACCAAACCGTTCATTGATCAAATGGTCCGACAAGATGGGGTCGGTAAGAAAGTTAATACCGGCTACCTGCAAAAGACCACAAGATTGGCCCAACCAAGTGAATAGCATCTGGTTATTCACGCATGGTAAGTAGTTGATATCGCTCTTAAAGGTGTAGTTTTTTGGTGACACCAGCTGGAACAATTTTTGGAAATCTTTCGAACTGACACATTGTTGGAACAACGCCGAATTTGCTCGCAACTGGTCCAAACTTGGTTTATGGAGCTTCAAAAGATCCTCGACCTCGACGGCCCCGTTCTTGGGATGCGGCAACTTGTCGTGGATTTCGATATTGGCCCCGTAGATGGACTCAAAAATTTCCATCAACCTCACGAAAACAAACTCAAACGCCGTCTGGGGACGATACTCTTCGAACGGATTGACAAACGTCCCGGCGACAACCGCCGACTTGAACTTGGAGATATCGGCTGGGCCGTTTTCTTCGAGCAGTGACACCGCTTGCCGTCTTCTCCTGATGACAGCCTGGGTCCGTACTTGCATGTACACTTCAAACGAAGTATACGACACAAGCACCCCCAACCCGAGCTTCGATTTCAACGACAACTGGCCCCAAAACACCATCACCACGATGTTTTCGACCGATGCTTAAAAAGACAGATGCTACAAATATCTACAAATATATTCTTCTATACAAACTTGAAAATTTATTATGTCACTTGACAGGTCAAGACGAATACGGAAATTGGCCGATGGATGAATTATGTAACGGGGGAAGTTTAGTGCTTTCTCACCACCCCACTGGCATCTGCCATTTCAAGAATGTGTTTCTTGTACTGGTGGATGTCACCAGGGAATTTCTTCACGGTGTTATCCTCGGATATCCAGATCTCATCGCACACCTTATCTATGATGGCGACGTCGTGGGACACCATAAGAACACCACCTTGGAAATTGATCAAGGCGTCGGCCAAGGCGTCCAAACCTTGAGTATCCAAGTGATTGGAAGGTTCGTCTAGAATCAAGATGTGTGGTTGCGACAAACACAACGCAGCAAATGCTACTCTCGACTTTTGACCCCCAGATAACAATTGCATTTTTTGTAACCCTAGCGACCCAGTAATACCAAACGACCCCAAATGTCTTCTGTATTCTTCGTCGGACTTTCCTGGGAACGTAACAGACATCCACGACACCGCCGACGCATTCAAGTCCATGGCATCGACGTGGTGTTGGGCAAAGTACCCGATTCTTAGTCTTCCGTTTTTGCTGATGAACCCGTCTAATGGGGTCAATTGCTCCATTAACAACTTCAACAACGTGGTTTTACCGGTACCGTTACCACCAACAAATGCTATTCTCGAGTTCATTTGCACGTCCAAGTCGACGTTCTTGATAAGAAGCTTGGAACTATCGTAGCCAAAACTGACGTTTTGCATTTGTAAGATTGGTGGTGACAATTTCTCGGGATCGGGGAACTTGAATGTCACGACTTTGTCATCTTCTGGTGGCTCCAAAATTGGCAATTTCTCCAACTTCTTGATTCTCGATTGGGCTTCAGACGACTTGGCAGCATTGTATCTGAACTTGTCGATAAATTCTTGTAAATGCTTTCTGTAGGCCATCTGGTTGTCGTATTCTCTTCTTTGGTTTTTGATTCTTTCTTCTCTGGTGGCATAGAAAGAGTCGAAATTCGACCCTCTGTAGTAGTCCAATCTTTCAGAATGCTGATGAATGATATCGGTAGCAACTTCGTTCAAAAATGCTCGATCGTGGGAAACAACAAGCACAGTGGCTTCGTAAGATTGCAAGTATTTGGCAAGGTATGTGATGGAGGGAACATCCAACATATTGGAAGGTTCGTCTAGTAACAACAAATCAGGCTGACAGAATAATGCTCTGGCCAACGACAATCTCATTCTCCACCCCCCAGAAAAGGATTTGGTAGGCAAGTTTTGAGTTTCCTTAGTGAAACCTAACCCATACAAGATGGAAGCAGCTTTTGCTTCGGCCTTATCAGATTCCATATCATACAATTTATCGTTTACATCTTGCAATCTTTTATCCAAATCTTCTCTTTCATTGTCCAATTTCCGTACTTCTTGTGATTCCTCATCAAACTCTGCTCTCAATTTTTCAATTTCTGCAATTCTTTCGTTGATTTTAGATTCTTCATTCAACAAACTCTTTCTCCAAACATCAGCATCCAACACCGATTTCAACGCTGGCGTGTCATCACCTCTAATTTCTTGTTCAACATGCAAAATAGTAATGTGTTTAGGAATATCCAACTCTCTTCTCGACAATGCTCTCAATAACGTAGATTTACCAATACCGTTCTGACCAACTAAACCGTATCTTCTACCATACGCCAAAGTCAAAGATGCCTCGGATAGTATTCGATTACCATCTCCCACGTACAAGTCAAACTGGTCGATTTTGATATCTTTGGATTTCCCAGCAGACGAACCAAAATCAAGAGGATTGATTTCAAGGAAGAACGAGTCGTAATCTTCTTCCTTCTTTTCATTCAACAATTTAGAAGCTTCGTATTGAACAAACTTGTTATTTCTCTTAGCAACCTTCTTGGCAATCTTTCTTTCTTGTTTTTCCAATTTCTTCTTGTCGACTCTCGATTCCATCTTTCTACCAGTATGTTCGATATCATGGCTGGAACTTAATAATGCAAGAGAAGTATTGATATCTCTCTTGGAGTTGTTTTGTTTCAACACATTGATGTCAAGCAATCTCTTTGAAGTGTCCCCAGTCACTTCCAACTTGGCGATATTGGCCGCTAATTTCTCCGCTAATTCGCTAGCAAATTTGGTGGTTAAACTTTCAACTTTGTCTAAAGATCCACCAGCATTCACCAACAAGTCTCTGATAAAGGACATTTCATCACTGATGTTGAGCTGTTGTGCTGTAACACTGTCTTCAGTCCCGTGGGAAATGTGCTGGATGTACCCTACGGCGTAATCTGCCACCACAGGATCAATCGATGGGACGGCCTGGCGCACTTGTAATCCTATATTCGACATGATTTGCGGCAAATTTCTCTCGAATTAAACAAAGTTCTGACTCTACGATTGATCTTGAATCACGAAGATCTTGAATTGGCTCGGTCAACTGTCGTTTGGTGTCAGATAAAATGGGATAGAATGCAGAGGTAGAAACGAGAATAAAGTGAAAATTTTAGTATGCACTACTGTGATTATCCAAGGTTAAAGAAAGCAAGAATTAGATAGGTGAATTTGACCGGGACAAACAGAAAGCGACGCAGTATAACTGTCGAATGGTAGACAGGTTTCTGTGCAAAAAAGAGAAATTCTGGTGAAAATTTTTAAAAATGCCTTGACACCACTTTGCCAGTACTGTTCCCAGGGTCGTACTCACTTGGAGCGAACCACAGGAGTGGAGCTGAGCCAGCTACCGCGATGAATACGATCAAGTAGACAGAGAGAATCTGGTCACTATATATTGTCCATGTAGAGTGATTTTGTGAGTGCTACAAACAATCCAGTGGTGTATTTGTACTTAATCTAAACATGTATTCACAAAAGGAAACATTCACTATACGCAATATTCACAGTCGCACTATATCAAACATCTACAAAGCAGCCTTGATTTTGGAAGACAATTTGTCGGCCGATTTCAAGGTTTGAACATCGGAGTTACCACCAATGTGTTCACCACCGATGAAAACGTTAGGAACGGTTCTTTGGCCGGTCAATTCAAACAATGCGTCTTGGAGCTCAGAACCATCGTCTTCTTCGTCTAATTCGATGATGTAGGCTTCCTTGGTAAGAGCATTGATGGTGGATTTAGTGGCTCTACAGTAAGGGCAGTAAGTCTATGAGTTAGTACCGAATGATATTTGCTCACAATGCAAATAATACGTCAAATACAATACGAATATTATACGTGCGGCAGAACAGTCGATGGTATGGCAGCACGCAACAGAACAGATGGACGAGTTGTTACAACATCTACTAGGGTGTTGTATGAATCGATTTAAATCTGCCATTGACCACCACCTTAGCTGGTCCATCTGTGCCATTGCTATGTGCCTTGCAATACCCATCCAAGTGTTATTTTGTACATACTTTCGATGCAATGAAAACTGGCTTGGTCTTGATAAGTTGTTCAACTTTTTGGACAGCTTGTTGAGATACCATTGTGGAATGAAGATAACGTCTAAAAACTCCAAATGTCATTACCCACGATTGCTTATAAACCGTTGGTGAACAATTACATGTGGATGGCGCGGCGCCCCACGACCTGGCGCCACGCTAGGTATGGTAGCGCTGAGGTAGAAATGGACGTCCTGTCGGGGTTACTACCTCGCAAACGCCGCTCTAGGCCGGGTGGGGCAATGGCGAGAATTGACAATGTTTAGTAATACATCAATAAAGTTCAAAGTTCTGACTAGAAGGCCAATCGGGAAGTTCCGAGGAAGGTATTGGTCGTTGTTTTGTCATTTGCTCATGGTACCGGAACTCTGTGGCGTTTTTCCCGTGGTACCGGTTTGGTAAATTCAGGCTCGCTAAAGGACGCTGCATGCATTATTGGTTGCAAGTTTGCAGCATAACCAAAAACTGAAGAGCTGTTGAGTCAAGGCCGAGACTAATGGTACCCGGTACCTGAACTTTATACCACGTATTCAACCCTGTAGTAAGGCTGTTCTTGAATCACTTTACTGTTTGACCACCTCATGTACATTGTTGCTCACTTTACCGATCTTCTTGTTGTCATGTACATCCTATACTATCCACTCACGTTGTAGATGGAATCAGACTATGTTTGATTAAAATCTGCTTTTCTTCGATTCGTTTCCTATCTTCTCTGTTCAATTTGATCTAATGATTCCTCAAATATTTTGTAAGCTAAAAATTAAAGCAATTGGCAAGATTTGGCCCTCACTTTTAACGTCTACATCATTTACATATTCTTATTCGTGTATTGATCGTCATTACATGTTGCTGTTTCCATTTTTGAAGAGATCGTGACCAAGAATCTCAATAGAGTATCCATCGGGGTCTCTGATGAATGCAATTTGTTTGATGTTACCTTGGTTCCATTTCAAAGACCAGTCGAGTTTGTCACCGTACTTTTCCTCGAGTTCTTGACAGAACTTGCTTGGATCTTTACAGGATACACATGTATGGCCAAACCCTTGAATTGCACCATTTTCTGTGGAGTTACCGTTATGGTATCCAGGGAACGAGTCATCGGACTCAGTTCCCCAGTTGTGGGTTAACTCAACAATCCCTTGTCTCTTTGAGATATCGGTCTCACTGTCTTCTACAAATCCAGGAGTGTGATCATAACCTAAAAAGTACAACGAGAACTTTGCTGCATCGAATTTTAATGATTTTAACAACTTGAACCCCAACACTTCACGGTAAAACTTCAATGATTTTTCAGGGTCTTTTACTCTAATCATACTGTGATTGAATCTGTAACTAGCTGTAGAGGTGGTTTCTGGCTTGTAGTCAATTTTGTTTTCAATCAACTCAATCCAGTATCCATTGGGGTCAAGTGCAAAGGCAATATTCTTCTGTCTTCCATCCTCCAACTTCTTTTGAAATTGCACTCCTGCCAGCAACAATTTTTCTTGAGTTTTCTCGATATTGTCTACAGAAAAGCAAATGTGGCCAAACCCACGATGGGTTTCTTGGTTACCGTTATTGACCTTGAAATCAGGATCTGATTCAGTGCCCCAATTATGGCACAATTCTAAAATACCGGGCTTGGCTGACCAATTTTTGCCCACGTCTTCGGGACACTCGAACGAGAGCATGTAGATGGTGAATTTCATCGTTGGAAATGGAAATTCAGCAATCAATTTCATGCCAAAGTTGGAGGTGTAGAACGGAATAGACACCTTAGGATCCTTGATCCTGAAGCAAGTGTGGTTCATAAGAAACGAGTCGTCAAAAGTGGCCATGGTGAATATAAAGTACTATATCAATTGGAAAACTAGAAAGAAGAATATAATATATACTATTAATGGCGTGAAAAAAAACTCAGAGTAGCACAATTACATTGCGACGCAACCATGCCAAATGTATGGAAGAGCTGTTGAGACAAAGCTCGCGGCAACTAATACGGCTACTATGACGTAAACGACCGCAATTGCTGTTCCGGTGTCGCGGGAACTACCTCCGTGGCAATGGAGATGGGCCTCAGTTCTAGACAACCTGGTCCTGTCAATTGGCAATCAGAACACAGCACGCAGTGTACCGAGTCTCGAGTTGTCGCAGCACAGTTGGACGGTGTACACTGTGTCCCGTTCTGGAGTACGAAAACGATTCGGATGAGCCTGGGAAAATATGCACATTCAACCAACACCGGCAGACACAGCGAACTCCGGTTCCAGCAGTCTTGTTTGTAGCAATTGTAATCGATTCGGTGGTTGGTGGTAGCCCGGGCCATTCGTAATTCAGTAGCTCGACCACATTTCTTGGTTTTGCCATCGGGCTCAGGAGTTATACCAGTTCTACGTCGGTGCTTCGTTTCGCTGCGGTAATGGTGCTCTCGTCATATTGTGATTCTGACCGATTTTGCAGCCTCAGACCATCTCCCTCTTTACTCTGTGCTGTTTCCTACAATTGCATCAACACCCAGCCAGTTGCGGTAGCATATATCATGACTTCACCGCACCTAAACGACCAGCGTGCTACATCTCTACGGCCCCACACACTATACGGTCTGTGCGGTGGTAGACACTAGATTACTCACAGTGATTTTACGCACCTCGGATGAAAAATGTACGATGAGATGGTGAAATATTGAATTCGTCACAACTACTTAAGCACGGCAATTGGTGGTGTTTTGAAAGCTGATTTGGGTCACTTGCTACTAGTACATTGGTATTTGGTGAAAAAATTGTGAGAAAGATGTCGTTTGTTCGGGGTTTTAGACGGTGTTTGTCGTCATCAACGGTCTTATCATCATCATATTCGGCCCACCCCAGGAAAACCTTGACGGATATCGCCAACAAGTACCGCGAGGGTGTTCCTATATCAATGGTAACGAGTCATGACTTCTTGACCTCGAGAATGTGCGAAAAAGCTGGGGTCGATATTGCCCTTATTGGTGATTCACTTGCGATGACAACTTTGGGGTACGACGACACTATAGAATTGCCATTCGACGAATTCTTGTACCACGTCAGATCGGTCCAACGAGGTAATAGAACGTCGCTATTGATTGCAGATTTACCGTTTGGGTCGTTTGAATCGTCTACTGAACAGGCGGTGCAAAGTGTCACCCAGCTCATCAAATTAGGGAAAATACAGGGGGTTAAAATCGAAGGTGGAAACGATTCGATTCTTCCAACGATCAAAAGAGTGGTTCAAATGGGTATTCCTGTTATGGGCCATGTCGGATTGACACCACAACACCACAATTCTTTGGGTGGTTTCAAATTGCAAGGTAATACTATAGAGACGGCAACACAGATCTTTAATGAATGCATCCAATTACAGAAAGCTGGGGTGTTTTCCATCGTGCTAGAATGTGTGCCCAACAAACTAGCACAATACATCACCGAATCGCTCACGATCCCAACCATAGGAATCGGTGCTGGGCCCGATACTTCGGGCCAAGTGCTTGTTGTGGCAGATATGTTGGGAATGTGCGACCCAGAAACTTCCCATCTTGCTAAATTTGTCAAGCAATATGACTCATTCTTCAAAAAAGGTGTTGATGCCATCAAACAGTACAATGACGACTTGGTTTCAAAGAAGTTCCCACTTCCAGACGAACATGGTTACAAAATGAAAAAGTCTGTTTTGGAAGGGTTGAAGGAGAAGACAAAGAAATAGGTTTGCGATTTTCAGCATGTTGAAATCACCAGTAATTATAGATGCTGTTTTACCATGGGTATAGGTAGGATAACAAAGAGGTAAAGTAACCAAACAAAATGCAAAAAAAACGCTATTTGGATGGTTATTGCCCACCGTGTACTACAACGGTGATATTTATTAGATGTACAGAATATAGTTTCACATAAACGAAAAATTAAAAGTTGACATTTTTCTCGTTTTCGTTATTGTAGTTTGGCCAGACTCAAGAAATCTGTAATTTTTTTTGACTTTTTTCATCAAACCGAAATGACAGTAGAAATAAAAGAAAATATCGACAATAATGTGCTACGGGTGTTCATAGTAAGACACGGGCAAACCGACCATAACGTGAAAAAGATCATTCAGGGACATTTGGATGCCCATCTAAACGATACTGGAAGAGTTCAGGCCAAGCAGGTTGCAAATGGATTATCAAAAATTACCTTTGACGAGTTTGTATCTTCCGACTTAGTGAGATGTAGACACACACTCGAGGCTATTCAGGCAGTGCACCCCAACGTACCTGTGCGGTACACTGTCAATTTACGTGAACGTAATATGGGCCATGCTGAGGGCTTGCCCATACAAGAAGCAATTCTGAAATATGGTGAGGATTTCAGAAACTTGGGTGAACACAGCACAAAGTTACAGGCACGGATTGAAGTAGAATGGAACAGGATATTGAAGGAAAACCCAAATGGGAAAAACGTTATTGTTTGTACTCATGGTGGTGTTATCACCAGTTTCACCAATTTCCTCTACGATAAGAGAAACTATAAATTGCACGAAAATATCACCAAGCACGATTTACGAGTTCCATTCAACACCTCGGTAACTGTTGTAGATATCGACAAGGAGACCAAGGCTGGGATCATCCAGACGTTTGGTAACACCGACCATTTGGGCGGCCAGTTCGAAGTACAAGACCAACGACTTCGTTAACATGACTTGCGTAAACTTTTCATTTGCGTCCAAATTTATTGTTTTGAAGTACTAGTTTCGTTGAATTTGTGCTTAAAATTACTTCGTTGACTTTCTGCTTACAAACCATAGATCACAAGAAGTTTAAACTAATTTATTATATTATACCTATAGACATTTGAGTTGTGTCATTTTCTATTTATAGATGTTTATTATATGTTTATACCATCATGGGTTTTTCCATTGTATTGGATCTGGAAAATGATGCATATCTTTGGAAGGGATCGTTTCGTTCCAACTCATATTCGGGGTTGTTTGCTTTCTTGACCATCTTACGACTATAGATCCTCTTGATCCATTTCCATGCTTCAGCTCCCAACAAAAACAAAATCGAACATCCAAATGCTACTCCCCATTCATAGTCAATTGGCGAATGCAAAAATACTTTATCGTTAATCACTGGAATATAAACTACTGGGAACACACTGACGAATCCACCAATAATAGACCAGAAAAGAAATTTGTTGTCCCACAAATCAATAGCAGTTTGCTTCCACCATGGGTGATCGGTATCTTGTCTCATGTAAAATAATGAATTCATAGGGTGGATACATTCCCATGCTAAAATTAATGCACACCAAGTCATGGTTGCAAATGATGCCGATCTTCCTCTAAATACCAAGTCACATAATTCTCCTGACCCAGTGTTACAATTGGATCCCAATTCACCGTCACCTCTACCATAAACGATAACGACGAAACACATCAAACAGCATGCTGCCATCCAGAAACCGTAGCCGATCATATCAATTATAACTTCCCAGGTGAAAATCGTATTGTTGGGGGGTTTTTCCAACACATCACTTGCGGCCTTTTCTTGTCCTAATCCCATAGCTGGGAAACACGAAGTAACCACTAAAATCCACAAGACTTCAACAGGTGATAAGGGGAAAACAGAATATCCAGAATCATCAATAAATACCAAACCAATCATCAAATATAATGCTTGAGCAACATTTTCAGCCAACAATTGAAGAACGAATTTTTGAATGTTTGATGACATTCTTCTACCTTCTTCAATAGCGTTCAAAATAGATGCAAAATTATCGTCAGTTAACACAATATCCGAAGCATCTTTGGCAACGTCTGATCCATTGAGACCCATGGCAATACCGACATTTGCTTTTTTCAATGATGGCGAATCATTCACACCATCACCGGTCATAGCAACAAACTTTTGACGTCTGTGTAAAGCGTCAATCATACGGACTTTAGTTTCTGGAGCACATCTAGCAATAACTAATGGCAAAACAGGTAAAGCGTCAATTTCGTCATCTGATAATGCATCAAATTCACTAGCAGTCATCACCATTACCTTGACAACTTCATCACTGTAATGATACAAGTTGTGTGGTAAAATTCCCACTTCTTGTGCAATTGCTCTGGCAGTTCCTGGGTGGTCACCAGTCAACATATGAACGTTGATACCTGCTCTGTGACAGGATTTCACGGAACCAGCCGTTTCATTTCTTGGTGGGTCATAAATCCCAATGAGACCTTGGAATGTCAACCCAGTTTCTATCGCGTGTCTGTCACTGAAATCGGTTTCAGTGGTACTCTTGGTTGCAAATGCCAAAACACGGAATCCTTCACTAGATAATGCATTCATGTTTTCTTCGATAAGTTCCTTGTCTTCTTCTGTCAAAGCTTGGACATTTTGGTTATCGTAGAAATCCTGGTCGTTTTCCTTATGACCCATCCAATGGGTACAACAACCTAACAATCTTTCGACAGCTCCTTTCGAATAAACACGGGTTTCACCAGTGATTTTGTTTTTGTAGACTGCTGACATTCTTTTGATTGAACTATCAAATGGGAATTCTGCAAGATGATCAAACTCGTGTACCAAATCTTCTCTTCCATAATTCAATCTAGTGGTGAAGACTTGAATTGCAATTTCTGTCGCATCACCATGGGCTTTCCATTCTAATTTACCAGTTTCTTCATTTTCGGATTGGTTAATTGTGGCAATATTGGCCATAGATGCGGTCATTAACCAGTTGTGAAAGTTCATACTTGCCTTATCCAATGGTGGGGGAGTGTTGAAATCAATCTCTTCGTCCGTTTCTTTAATAAATTTAGGAGAATACTTTGCAAAACCAACATCACCCATAGTAGGATTGAATGCTTCGTCTGAGTTTGTAACATTGAAGGTACCGACGTTTGGAATCCAAACTTTTTTAGCAATCATTTTACCTTGGGTCAAGGTACCAGTTTTATCAGAACAGATATCATTGATCCCACCTAATGCTTCCAAAGAATCCAATTTACGTACAATAACATGTTTAGTAACCATAACCTGGGCACCAACTGCCATGGTAATGGTAAGAACAACAATTAATGCAGAAGGAATCATTGATAATGCAACACAAATAGCGTAGATTGCCACTTCCTTGTTAACTTCCATCTTTTGGGATGCCATAACAACGATTGCAAAAATCACTGCAACCCAAAACAAGAAAATGGCCAAAATGGATAATTTTCTTTGCAATGGAGTACCAACAGTAACTCCTAAAACATTACCGATTATATCCTTGATAGTTCCAAAAAAGGCCCTTACATATGAAGAGGGGGGTGGTTTTTCATTTTCACCAAGGTTCGATTTGTCGACCTTTCTGATTATCCCAGTGTTTCCTCTCAAGCTCTTTGCGATGTGTCCAATTTCAGTATCAAGACCAGTAGCAATGACAATACCCGAACCTCTACCTTTAGAAACAATACTAGACGAGTAGGCCAAATTGAGTCTATCACCAACGGGGACTGGTTGCGAATAATCAGAATAGATAATTTGATGATTTTTAGATACTGGCAACGATTCACCGGTTAGCAAAGCTTCGTCAGTTTCTAAATTCATCAGATCAAACAATCTAATATCAGCAGGAATGGTATCACCCACAGTGATGTGTACAATGTCCCCTGGAACAACTGATTCAGCAGGAATAGTCGTATCGTCACCATTTCTAGTAACTCTAGCAGTAGGAGAAGATAAACTTCTCAAAGATCCCATAGTTTTTTCAGCTTTCAATTCCTGGACAAACCCAACTGAGATATTGATAAACACAACGAACGCAATAACACCACCAGAAATCCAATCCTTAATTGCAAGAGCAATGATCATCGATATGATCAAAACAAGAATCATCGCATTTAACACCTGGTGGGCAATAATTTTCAGGTACGAGATCTTTTCATCGTCACCTAGATTGTTTGCCCCATATCTTTCTAAATTAGCATCAACAGCACTCTGGGATAAACCATGGTTTGTATCAACATTGAACCATTTGCATATTTGTTCTACTGATGCTCGGTACGGCTGAAAGTTTCCCGAGTCTATACTTGATACATTCGACAACCGCAACGTGTCGTCGGCTCCTACTGACTTCAAATCGGCCTTGTATTCTGCTTTGTCTTCAGTATTAGTAAATTGGGTTGGTTGCTCAATGTTTGTTGCTGTCTTGTCGTCACGGAAAGTATCACTAGTACTTCCCATGTCTTTCATCTAAAAACTATTAGTTTTATTCTTGTAGTTTATTTCTGTTCATCCCCTACCCTGAATTCATGATCCTTTTATACTATCAGTTCCAAGACTTTGCAGCCAAGCAACTTCCAAGATTCTAGGTTATGAGCCTTGGCGCTAGCCTCCTTCAATCTTCCCCACCGCCGCACGCAACCCAACTATTATTGCCAATTGTCTTGGCGCTACCATACCACGTTTCTGTCAGAAACGCAGCTTCTTCTAATTATCGTACCGTAATGGGACGATATACTGTACATAGCCGGGAAATTGGTTACGAGCTGCAGATTGCTAAGAAATACATCATGTGATGCGTCACGAATCCTCCTCCACAGCTTGATATCTTAAGCCAAGATGAGATATACAAGGCGAAGTCAGAAAAGCTGCCATATAAAACCCTGGAAATGATAAGACAGGCGGGGTTTCGGAATAATCCCGACAAACCTACGATAGCAGGGCTCAGATATAAGTTACTACATTTGGACATTGCGGTGACAATTTATGTGAGATAGACGTATGTCATGTATACTACTGACATTTAGTTTTCTTTGATAATGGACCGGTCGTAAAATTACTTTATCAAAATAATCCATCAGTGAACGATGTCTGCACAAGTTGCTGACATTTGTGCTGATGTGGATATCAACATCCTTTAATGGAGCTGGTGCATCGAACAGTGGTGCTCTGGCCAAAGGCATTGGATTACATCGGACTCGAACGGTTGGTTCCCGTAAACAGAACATATACTTACGGCTGAAGGTGAAGTGTAGACACAACGATGATTCTTGATCATTTGTCAATGGAAGTGTATTGAAGTAGTTTGCAAGCCTACAGGCTTGACTCTTGTGTCAGTGCATTCTCGTAAATTGTGGTTTCGGACTGTGCTCATCGCTGCTAATTTGCAAGAGGAAGTGTAAACAAGTGTGGTTCGCCGTATGGATAGTTGAGTTATAAGTATAATTGACTGATCTAATCAACCGCACTACTACTTGTGTATTTCTAATCTTTTGTGTTTGCTATGTACAACTTGAGTCCAAGTAGCGATGTTGAACTTCAGTCACACCATCTAAGTTGTTGGCTACGAGATGCCTGTTGGGTGTTTTTCGTATTACACGTTAGTCTTCTGCGCTATATGAGTTTTGCGTTGCTTGTTCTATTGTAAGCTTTGATGTCAGATACCAGAACAGTTCCGTTATTCATGGTTTATAGATGGGCTTGAAGAATGGTCAAGTAATCGTACAATGCTCATTATATCGATATGAATATCCACGTATGGCCATTAGAAATGCCATTGTGGAAAAGTAGTCCACGAAATGGATACAGGGCCTTACTTTTCAAAGAAGGTATTTACAATAGACAATCAAAATGAAATTGGTGAAGGGCCCTTAGGATTCTATTAACTATACTATAATAAATATGGACTATCAGACTAACAATGTCAACTTCTAAATCAAAGATTTAGGCAAGGATAAACTTTTGGGCATAAAGTTTGGCCACAACCTGTTAAAAGACTACACACACAAAATACTTAAAAAACTTAATGACTGACGGTTCCACTGAAAAAATGTCCCTAATCGCACAAGGGGAAAAACAAAACTAACTGATACATCGTCGTCGTAATAGTGCAAAGTTATATAGCCACCACGTTATCCAGATACCTTAAAGAGGAACTCTGATCCCGTTAAACTAATACTCAAATACCATATAAAAACCGGCAATTTTGGTTCCATCTATCAAACAAACACAGACTTGAACATAAATGCTATTTAGACAGATTGACTCTATTAGTCTGATAGTCCATATTTGTTATAGCATGTTAAATAGAACGCTGGAAAAGACTGGATATCATGAGAGAAGTGCTCATATATATAGTAAAATATTCAAGATAGAAATATAAATGCTAGTTTCCATTATAAGACCCGGGGTTATCTTGTTTTCCATGTTTGGAAATATTTGAAGTCTACATGAATGTTGTATTCTACGTTTGGAAATTTCTGAGTTCCTCCACGATCTTAGTATTCCCTCTTGGGTAATATTTGATTCCAATACCCGTCTCACTTAACCCAAAAGTATATCCAGGTAATTGATTTGTGTGTCTCTGCAGCCTGTGAACCGTGCTTCTTAATTTTGAGGCTGCAATGTTGAAGTATCGTTCTGGCAATGTGATACCGTAAATCTATTTGTTTAGATCCATTATGACGTGCAGGATTTGTATTGATTTTATGGAGCACATTAATTGTCTTAGATATTTGGGATTGGCGATACTAGGTGAGTTTCGAAGTTGTTATTGAATTCACAACACTTGTTTTATACAATATGTCGATCCATTTTGGTCTAATTTAGTGCCGGACACAGCAGTAGTTTGAATCTGTTCAGATTAGATTTGTCTTAATCAGATTTTTTCAAGCGCACTTTTTCAGTCAATTGCAAAATTGTAGAATAAAGTAGCAAAGGCACTTTTTGACACAATGTCAGATTCCGACAGACAGATCTTGGAATTGATTGACCAAGGTGGGTATACTCAAGCACAGCAGTTGTTAAGTAAAAAAATCCAAAAGTTTCCTCAGAGAAGCTACTATTATGCGTTGCAAAACCAAGTCTTGTTAAAGTTGGGAAAGAAAGACCAGGCGTTGGAAGCCAGTCATACTTTGCTCAAGAAAGTTCCTAGTGATCCACAGACGTTGTCCATTATGTATGACACATTTATGGAATTGGACCAGGAAAATGATGCCAATCTTGCCTATGAACAAGTCATAAAACGGTTTCCAACAAGTGAAACTTTGACTCTAGAATGGTTCGACAAATCCATCGAGAAGTTTGATTTGAGATTGTGGAATAAGATCTTTGTACATTTGAGTAAAAATTCCTCGTCGAGGCTTTATAAATTCTGGAATGCATTCACATACTTGATGTTAGTTGAGAAGCAATTGGCAACAGAAAAAGAGGAGCAATTGTTCAAAATTTTGGGGTTGAGAATGATGGAAGAGTTGTCGCCATTTGATAACTGTCAGGAATTGTACGTTTATGTCAGTTTTTTGGCTATCAACGGTCAGTCTGAGAAAGTAATAGAAGTAATGAATTCGACATCATTAAATTTGGATTTAGATTTGATGGTCAAATATAGACAGATATTGTATGATTCAAAGCATTGGCTGAAATTATTTGAATACACTAAGCATATTTTGTTTGTGCAAAAGTTAGATGACTTTACCAGTTGGAAATACTTCATCGAAGCAGGGAAGTATTTAGACATACCAAATGACGAAATGCAATCACATTTCAATTTAGACACGAGAAACTGCTCACTAGCATTAATTGAGTTAGCGTTAGTTTATGGGTTAGATGCCGAAGTACCTTTTTCAAACTACTATGAGAAGTTCAATCATAAACTATGCTGCGTCAATGATTTAAAAGGGTATTTGTCCAACATAGATCTTGATAAATTTCAAAATGTTGTTGATCAATCATCGGAACAGCTTCTTTCTTCGAATCCTTCGTCACCAAAGGATTTGATTCGCTTGATCAATAACCAAAAGTTTGTTTATATTTTGGGCCCTGGTGATGTAAACAAATTTTTATCTACAAACTGGAAAATTTACAGCATTTATAAAAACAATAAGGACATTAATGGTGGTGAATTTGACAACAATCCTCTCCATGAATTAGTATTAATATCCATAATTCTTGACTTACAAAAAAACCAATCTAGCAAAAATATCATTAAAAATATCGCCATAATTTACAAATTACTCGAAACCGATAAATATAATCACAAACTTAAATTATGGTTGATGAAGTTACATTCTCGCTTGAACACTGGTAATTTGATTAGTTTCCATTATGAGAAATTGAAGATCAGAATGCTTCAACATGAAACCTTGGCACATTATTTGAAGAATGTTAATCCATCAAAAGATAATTTGACTCTTTTCGTTGACATTTACAGATTTTATTTGACAGCCCATGATGAGATCAGGAGCTGTATTCTGACAGGATTCAACAAAGGAACATTTAATAAGTTGGCCGGTTTTATTGAATTGGGAGATAAATTAACCCACTCTCTTACCGCAAAATTTATTACTCTCAACATTCTTAAATTTTCCTTGATATTGAACGACCATGTGTACGTCAATTACTTTGTTCGTGACTTGATATCAAATGCAAAAGTAGAAAAGTTCGTTGATAACTGTGATGTCACCAGTGAATGGAAGTTGGGAATTTTCGATAAGCCACTTGACATATTTGAGAAGAACTTGGAGGAAATTGATATCAAGCTTTGGACATTGAGATACTTGATCGTGTTTACTGAGGATGTTCAATACTTTAAACATTACAACAAAATAGTATCCAGCTACAAGCTGAACTCCCATTTTGATAACTTGATGAATCAAGTGTATTTGATCATTTTCAAATTGTTTATTTACCGGAACGACAAGGAGATTGATGGGTTGACAAACTATTTGACAAAGAATTTGAAGTTTGCCAAGTTGAAACCTGTTTTGATAGGCGACGATATTTTATCTAGCCAAGTCAATAACAACATCATCTCATTTGTGGAGATGAGTCGAGTAATGAGTTTTTTGGCAAAGAAACATCGTCAAGTCAATTTTGCTCCATTGAAAGCTGTTCTTGATCAAACGGTCATAGATTTGAAAGTATACAATCCAAAAGAGCAACAGTTGACTGAATTGGCAAAAATGGAAACCATGAAGATCGAAGAGATTGATATAAACATCGATGACACATTAAGCTTGTTGAACTCTTCAATTGAAGAGTCGTGGTTAAAAAATATGTAGATTTTATGGAATTTCTGGATGTATATATTAAAAGTCAGAAACAATTGATTTATTGCTATACGATTTGTAGATGAAGCAATGAACAATAAAAGTAACTATTTTCCGAATATTTTAGTACTGCCATAAGAATGTAATTGTTGTTAGCGAACCTGGAACCACATTCAAAAGGACTATGGATGAATATACGACCATGGTCAGCATTATCGTTTTGACTATTTACAAGGTATGGTTTTGAACGTTGCTGACGCATTTGTATGTGATGAGTACCAAGGTCCAAATGCAAATGTAAGTTTCAAACCAATTCTACGGCACAGTCCGTACAATGGCATACTCTACCAAAAATTGGTCGTCTTGCTGACATATGAAGATTGTCAGTATGACAATTTTAGAGACTATCAGTGCGGTCAGGCCATGGTTAATTGCAGACGATTATTCGTGTTTGAAGTGTTTTGGGTCGAGGCCAAGCATTGGAATCATCTTGTTGATCCGGGTGATTCCCATGTTCAAGAGGTACTTTCTGTGGGTCAAATCTGTTTCATGGATATTGGCCTTGAATTCATGCCTGACAAAGTCTAGCAAATCCTTTTTCTCATGGCTAGTATTAATCAACCGGATGATATCACGGTAGGTCGAAAGCACTTTCTGACGAAAAATAAATTCGTCGAGTGATAAGACGTTCTTGAGGTGAGACTTGCTCTTCCACCGAATTTGACGCAACATGAGTGTTTAACACCAGTAAAGACGTGGTTCAATTTTCATGCAAAATAGTACAGTACAGGTACACAAATAACCTTAGGAAAAGAAGGGAAGATATAGAAAGTAGTGCACAGTTGGTGTGATTGACAACCAGGAGGGTGCGATTTGGGCCAACTGAAGGTATGTGACTGTATCTGTGCGAACTGCTAGTGGTGTCATCAGATTGGTAGTCTTGATGTGAAGTGCGGTAGCCAGAGACGAAGAGTGGTTGTCAATGTAAATACCGAATGGTGGTGAAGCTAAACATAGCGGAAGTAAGACGTAGCTGTGCACGGAAAATTACTGGGATATATAGTGGCAGTGGTCCCCGGTGGTAGTGGGTTTATTGTGCAGTTGATTTGGAACCGAAGAAACTACTGTTTTCTTGCCCTTTATACTGGTGCGAATGCTTATTTACCTTTTTAGAATACTTATACCTTTTTAAAATACTTCTACCTTTTAAGCGAATGGCACGGTGCAAGAGTACTTCCCGTAGCGAATTATGACAGATCAGCGACGCGTATTGTCGTGGTGGGAAACCTGGGTTTAGCGATCTGCGAACCTCGGCACCAGGAACGATGTTTTTCGTTAATCGGTCTTGTATAATCGTTAGTGGTTGTCGAAACTGAACCACAACGTCCGTTCAGCACTAATCCACCGGAACACCGGCAAGCACTTCCTAATCATAGCTACACCCCACAACCACCGCAACAGACCTGATCACCCAATTGTCTCCATTGCGGTAATTTCTTCGAGTCGATGTTGCTCTTGGCCCATCCATACTGTGCTATTGTCTTCCAAACCTTGTCTACATATTACCAATGCTAATCTACATGCATCGCTAACCGCGATGCGTGCGTCATGTGCGGGCCGTCTAAACCCACCGGATCCTGTTGCAAAGTACAAATGAGCTGATTAATGCCCCTGAATCGTACTGGATGCGCCGAACGTCGCATTACCTCTGCTTACCATTCTGTCAAAACTCGGTTCTTATCACGGGCCCCATCTTATCCATCATACAAGACATTATGCACTCCAGGCAGAATCTCCTGATGTAGTTCATATACGAACGTTAAAATTTCCCTTCGGTTATCCTCGGGCACCCTGGCATCCGATCCCCACAGGTGTGGGGATCACCACCATTCAAAAGACCCTACCACTTGTCTAACCATCAATAATCGTACCACACCGGTGGCAGACAAGCCTCGGACAGGGTGTGAAATTGGTTTCGGGCCAATTGTAGTGCGCGTCCTCTGAAATTTCATGATACCGAGACTATCTTTGACTATTAGTAGCAAACTATACCACCAACACCAAGTACAAGTTCTGGTGTAGCCGAAGGCGTCGTAGAATTAGCGGCATGGAAATATTCAATAATGAATCCACGTTCCAAGTGGCATTGCGTTTTCTGTAGGAAATAATTTCCATGGATATCCATGTGGGGTATAGCACTATATATTTCGGGTAATTGCCAATGATTTACAACCACCAGTTGTAACGAACCGTCGAGATGATTAACGCTACAAACCTTGTGAATAGTTTACCCGCCCCAGATCCAGTTGATTCTATGAGAACAGAAAGGTCGGCCACCGACTTTGATACTGTCAAGATGCATCAATTCATCGAAGGGTCGGTTGAAAAGTCTACACAAATCTTGAACTTGTACCAATCGTTGGAAAGAGACCCTGTGTTGCAAACCAACCCAGAAGACTATGACAACTCCACTCATCAAGATAGAGAGTTGGTTGCCGTGAGAATTAACCAAATGGCCAGATACTTGGAAACCGAATCCTACGAACAATGGTTACGGAGATTAAACTTGGTCACCGTGTTTGATCCTTCATTGGGGATTAGATTGGCCATTAACATTGGTCTTTTCCAGAACTGTATTAAAGGTAACGGTACTCAGAGCCAGGCTGACTACTGGACCAGCTACAAGGAGGCAGGAAACGTCAAGCAATTGTACGGTTGTTTTGGGATGACCGAGTTGGGTCACGGGTCCAACGTTGCTGGCTGTGAAACTACTGCTACTTTTGATGAAGCTACCGATGAATTCGTCATCAACACTCCACACATTGGTGCTACCAAATGGTGGATTGGTGGTGCTGCCCACTCTGCTACCCATACCGTGGCCTACTGTAGATTAATTGTCAAAGGGAAAGACTATGGTGTCAAGACTTTTGTTGTTCCTTTAAGAGATTGCAACCACGATTTGTTGCCAGGTATTGCTATTGGTGATATTGGTGCCAAAATGGGTAGATCTGGGGTTGATAATGGTTGGATCCAATTCTCTAGTGTCAGAATCCCAAGATACTACATGTTGCAAAAATGGTGTAAGGTTGATAGAGATGGTACTGTCACTTTACCTCCATTAGAACAATTGTCCTACATTTCATTGTTAGGTGGTAGAGTTGGTATGGCCACTGATTCCTACAGAATTGCTGCTAGATTCACTACTATTGCTCTTAGATATGGTATTACTAGAAGACAATTCAAACAAAAACCAACTGATGCTCAAGAATCTAAGTTATTAGACTACCCATTGCATCAAAGAAGATTGATTCCTTTCCTTGCATTAACTTACGCAATGGCTTTAGGTACTAACCGTTTGGAAATCCAATACAACACCATCTTGAAGAACTTGGATGTCGCCATTGCCAAGGACGATAAGAAATTGATCTTACAATGTATTCAAGATATTAAATCATTATTCATTGATTCTGGTGCCTTGAAATCAACTTTAACTTGGTTGGCAGCAGATGTTATCGATCAAACAAGACAAGCTTGTGGTGGTCAAGGTTACTCTTCTTACAATGGTTTCGGTAAAGCCTACAACGATTGGGTTGTTCAATGTACTTGGGAAGGTGATAACAATGTCTTATCTATCGCTGTTGGTAAGACTGTTATTGCCAGTGTTGCACAGGTATTGAAAGGTAAACCAATCGATTCCACTTCTAGTTTAGCTTGGTTGAACAATGCTAAAGAATTAAGTGAAAAATCTAATGTCTTGACTTCAAAATCAGACTTGTATGATCCATCTAAGGTCAAATTGGCATTGGAAGTCTTAATTGTTAAGTATGCTGTCAAATTATCTGGTATGTTGAAAGCAAACGGTAACGACTTGGACAAGATCTCAGCTCAAAGAGTCAAATTATCCAAATTAAGATGTTACCACTACCTTTTAGAAACTTTCATTGAAAAATTGTCTCAAGTATCAGACGCCAACCTTAAGAAGCATTTGACTAAGATTATTCAATTATTCGGAATCAACAGTATTTTGAATGTCAACGCCACTGACTTCCTTGTTTACAACATTTTCAATGGTGAAATTGCTTCAATTATTGACAACGAACTTGTTGATGAATTAGATACTCAAATCAGACCATACGTCATTGGATTAACCGATTCTTTCCAACAACCAGACAGAATTTTGAATGCATTCATTGGTAAATTTGACGGTAACATTTATGAAAATATTCACAACGGTACCATGAATATTTACAAACCATTCAATTCAAAAGCTCCATACTCGCCAGCTTTGGAATCGATGTTGAACAGACAAGAATTGGATGTCAGACTTAGACATGAAAGGTCTGCACAAGCTGCAAGAGAATTATCTAAGTAGTGTGACTGTTGATTTTGTCTACACTTCATAGCAACTATTTATTAAAAATGGAAATTGAAAAGCGAGTGTTTTTGTAGATCAGAAATAGTTCGGTCAAGTGTAGACAAATAAGCACAGCATGATAGTTATTGTACGCGTTTTCTATATCTAACTTTTGTGCTCTATTATAACTAAGAACTTACAATGCTAGTAGTAAATATCATAAATTTTACTTTTAAACATTTATAAAACCTATAAAATAATATCGTTGATAAAATCATTACCAATAATCACAGACTACCAGATTTTCAATTCATTAATCATAAACTTGAGAAATAAAATATTAAATAAGTATATCACTTTTCCAAAGCTTCCTTAGTTTATATTTAGTTAAGTCCTTTAGATAAAAATTCTTCAGATTCGTAGGACCTTTCTGATCTTTGTCTGCTATCTAAGGAACCTCTATTCAACATAGCAGAAATAGCAGCTTGGTATGGAGCCTTAGTATTAGCTGGTGGGTTTTGGGCTTTAACAATGTCAAAGTAGTTTTCGTAGATGTTACCATCGTACTTACCAATAGCAGAGTTGATCATCATATCAGATTGTTGGAAGGCATCGGTGTAACCAACAACGTGTGGTCTGATTTGAGCACACAACTTTGGAATCAATTCAACATTCAACTTAGAGAAGACGTCAGAAGTTAAAACGTTGAATTGTAAGAAGGTGGAAGAGAAAACGTTCAAAACGTTGGCTGCAGCATAGAAGTTGGCCAATGGTTCCAAGAATGGAATCAAGGACTTTTCTTCGATAGTTTCAGTTCTTCTAATGAATTCTTCCAAAAGGTATCTGTGAGCATGCAATTTGGTAAGAACACCTAATTCAGCACCAACAGCATCGAAATCATCACCGTTAGCCTTTAAGGATTGAACAATAGAGTAAGAAGCTCTCTTGATAGCAACTTCAACAGCGGTCTTGAATTTTCTGTTGTCTAAAACGTCAGCTTCAGAGGTAATAACTGGTTTGCTCCAGTTGTCACCAATGTAGTCTTTGACGTCGTTCAAGTAAGCACAAGAACCCTTAACAGCCTTACCATCATCAACAATTTGGTAAACGTGCTTGGCAATTGGCTTACCGACGAAAACACCCAAGATGTTGTTGTCACCTTCCCAAGTACATTGAACAACCCAATCGTTGTAGGCTTTACCGAAACCATTGTAAGCCGAGTAACCGTGACCACCACAAGCTTGTCTACATTCATCAATTGCAGCAGCACCCATCCAGGTCATGGTAGATTTCAAAGCACCAGAGTCAATGAACAAGGATTTCATGGCTTCAATACCGGCCATCAAAGCTTCGTCATCTTCGTTGTCAACGGCATCATCCAAAGCGTTCAAGGTATCCTTGATGGTGTTCTCTAACTTGACAGCACCGGTAGAGGAAATGTAAGCAGCAGCCAAGTATGGGAATAGTCTTCTTTGGTGCAATGGGTAGTTAATTAATTGAATTTCTAACGCACCTTCGTCATTGTCCAATAAACCGTTCTTGTGGAATTGTCTTCTACCAATGGCGTATCTGAGAGCAATGGTGGACATTCTGGCAAGGATTCTGTAAGAATCTAACACCATCATAACTCTACCACCTAATAAAGCGGAGTAAGCTAATTGTTCTAATGGTGGTAATGTGACTTCACCTTCTCTGCTGACTTTAGCGAATTTTTGCAACATGAAGAATCTTGGGATTCTAACGTGGGAGAATTGAATCCAACCGTTATCGATACCATCTCTACCCATCTTGGCACCAATGTCACCAACGGTAACACCTGGCATTAAGTCGTGGTTAGAGTCTCTTAATGGCACGACAAAAGTCTTGACACCGTAATCTTCACCGTCAACAATCAATCTGGCGTAAACAGAACAGTGAGTAGCAGAGTGGGCAGCACCACCAATCCACCATTTGGTGGCACCAATGTGTGGGGTGTTGATGATGAATTCATCGGTGTCTCTGTCGAAAGTAGCGGTGGTTTCTAAGGCCATAACGTTAGAACCGTGAGCCAATTCGGTCATACCGAAACAACCGTAAATGTTCTTGACGTAACAGGTTTCCTTGTGTAAAGCCCAGTATTCCATTTGAGCAAAGGTACCGTTACCTCTGATACAAGACAAGAACAAACCCAAGTTAACACCAAGTCTGGTACCAACTTGTGGGTCGAAAACTTGCAAGATGGACAATCTCATTTGGAATTCATCGAAACTTTCACATTCCAAGTATCTGGCAATTCTGTCGATCTTGACAACAGTGGATTCTCTTTGTTGATCTTTGGTCAAGTCGTAGTAGTCTGGGCCGGAAGCTAAGACTGGGTCTCTTTCCATTTGAGCAATAAGTCTAGCAGCCAATTCCGATCTTTCTTGAGAACCTTCCAAGAAGTGGTTCATCTTGACAGTATCGAACTTAGTGGCATCCCTTTCCTGTTGGATCAAAGACTTTGGGTCAGGACCTTGGGCGTAGGTAACAGTATTCTTAGCAACAACCATCGTGAAATAGATAAAAATTCAATCGGAGTGAAGTTGTAGGTTGATAACAAACAAAAAAAACTTCTTGTAATCGCTCCATCATCTAGGGTTTATATACTACACAAAAGACATATGAAATATTTCGCCGGTTATGTGAAAACTGGAGAAGTACCGAGGAAACAATTTCCCGTCCACTTACCCCGTATCGTACGATGCCGGTGACAAACAAATGCTCCAAACGGTTAGATAGCATGATGATCACGTTCCCTTGTGATCTACATCGTTATCTGGCATCATCATGGCAGTTTGTAGCCCATGTTTAACTTCGCGCTATTTGCTATCTTCCGTGGTAGTCTGGGGATCCCCTCAAAAAATTCACATGAGCTCCACTATCGTACGCCACCATGCACCACCGTCACTTGATGCCGGTAGGTCGTTACTTTTGCGGGAGTGTCTGTAGTATGGGGAAGTCCGACTATTTACGCGGAGCGTGGTCATAGACTCTGGGATGGTTTTATGTTGCTAGTCATCAGGGTAGCCGCTAGAGTGATCCGCCATGGTAGCGGTAGCGGTAGTGGTGTAGTGGGATAGTGGTGCCGAGGACGGCGGTGGTGGAGGAGACGGGGGGTGCCACGGGTGTCGGACATGGGCCGTGGATTTTTTACGACCTGGCAGTAGCCTGATCCCGTTATCTACGCCGCATTTGCGGTTGTCGCTGAGGTAGTTACATTACTAAAGTATTTTGTGGTCAGTGTTCGTCACTATCATATGCAGAAGGTTGAACAATATGGAGATTTTTCTTGCCGTCATATTGGGGTACTAACGGTTACGGAGTTTATGTGCAAACTACCGCTAGAAATCAACGGAAATAGGGTGGGACCAGTCGGTTTTGTTATAAACCGTGGTCTGTCTCATCGCTTAGGTTTTGGCCGTGCCCCTCATGTGATGGTCTTGCTGGTGGCGCTCCCATATTGTCGGTTGCAATAATGGCACCATATCGTCCAGGCAAATGCCTATGACTTTGGAGTAGTTCCGATGGTAACACACAAGGTGTCGAAGCTGCCACCACCTCGGTGGTGAGGTGGTGTGTTCGCCGAGGTTGGTGGTTTTGCCAGTTGATTGACTCAGTAGCAAAAAAAACGGCCATATGCAGTAATTTCATCATGTTTACCTGGGGTCGCTCTGGTGATGGATTTCGGTCAAAGATTGGAAGCGTGTGCTTCCCATGTTCAGGGCATCGTACAGCTGTAAAAATTGGGGTAGAGTCCTGTGATTACAGTTGGATTCTGTAGGAAATCCTATACTTGTAGAAGGAGCTTGGTACCACGGACCAACATTCGAGCATTCCAGGGTTACTAGAATCTAACAATACTCTATCTATTGTGAGACGTACAGTGTTTTGTTTTTCATGATTATCCAACTGGATGTGGCAAGGATTATCACGTTTGTATCAGGTACAAGTCCGTTCCAAATGAGGCTTTAGATTTGACAAAGTGTTTTCTGGCACTTTTCTCATCGGAATTTCGACCTCGTAGCTTCTTGTCACTTTGTATTGGACCACTGTAGGGTTGCAAGCTCAGTTCTTGCAATCGATCTGAACCTTGTCGACTGGTCCTTTTTCGTACATTCAGTGATACTAGATTCCTGGGCCATGTTGTTTCCTGGTGGGTGATGTCATAGCCATTACTGATACAGACATTTACATTTGTGCTCTAAAAACAGTTATCCATGTGTAGTCTCAAGTCGTTGATGTGGAGTCCTATGGCCTTCCTAATACCAGTTGTCTTGTATTTCTTGGACGTTCAAATGACCGGTGGTCTGTTGACTATGTACTCTTTTTATAGACTTTTTATAGAACGGATAGGCAAGTAAGACAACAAAGGCTGAGAAGCTATCACCATCATGTTATATCACATCTTGAGCCTCACCTTGTTGTTATATGCTCTTTTGACGATGAAATCTCAGTCACTACTCCCACAACTCAATCTGGTTACTATCAGAGCAAAGGGACTCTAAGCTCGTTGCAGCCAGTCAAGCCTGAACCACTTGTTCCAGACAAGATCGTTTAAAGATTTCAACTCCATGTATTTACTCTACTAGAAAAATCTACGTTGACTTCTCCTTATTGTGTTCCGTAGTTTTCTACTACCACTCTACAGACGTATCAAACTTTTATATATTATCCATATTTACAGAATCATTACACTATGAACATACCTAGAATCGACTCGTACCACATAGTCCTTGGTCTCGGCGACATTACTCATAATTGTGGAACCAACATGTCCATCAATGGAGATTGGATGAAGGCAATACCGGCAGCAAATAAGGTCAAGTTGACACCAACAGTCCAACCTGGGGTCTTTCTTAATTGCTCGAACTTGCTTAACTCTTTTTGTTGTTGTGGAAATCTACCAGACATTGTGCTTTTCTTCCAGCTAATCACTTCCGCTTCATTTTAGTTTCTTGACATCGTTGAGAATGAAAAAAAACTCGTTATATGCAGTATCATCACAGCAATTTGTCCTTTTTAAAGCTGTTAGGGAAGGGTTCGATTAAGAGGAGTTTGGACGAGTGTAAATAACGAGTCAAGATCCCAGGTTCGCAGAATTCCACTACGTGGTTTGAGTATCTATTAATTTTTTGAAAAAATGGCACCAAAATCCATTCAAGTCTTCACCTCCATTCCCTACCCATTTCGGCCACAGGTCGCGGTCTATTTCTCGCAGTCACTTTAGAAATGGGTTACCCGGCTCAGAGCCTAATCTCATCAATTTTCGTTTTACTGTAGCGAAATCAGAGAACATTACCGTACAATGACCGAATACTCTATTGCTGGCAAGCAAATCAAGTTCAACACGGCTGAGGACATTGCTCCATATGTTGACGAGATCAAAAATGTCGTTGGATTGACGAAATTGGACTTTTCCGGTAACACCATCGGAATTGATGCCTCTAAACTGTTAGCACAAGCCATTGAATTTCACAAAGACACATTGGAAAATGTCAATTTCTCCGATTTGTACACTGGAAGATTGAACACAGAAATTCCTCAATCGTTACTGTACTTATTACCAGCATTATTGAAGTGTAAGAAGTTGACCCATATCAACCTTAGTGACAATGCATTTGGGTTACAAACCATTGATCCTATTGAAGATTACTTGGCTAAAGCCACTACAATCGAACACTTGATCTTGTCTAATAATGGTATGGGACCATTTGCTGGGGCCAGAATTGGTGAAGCATTATTTAAGTTGTCCAGGGCCAAGAGTGAGGCAGGCACCCCATCATTAAAAACATTTGTTTGTGGGAGAAATAGATTGGAAAATGGTTCTATCAACCATTTGGCTGTTGGTTTGAGAAACCATGACTTGTTAGCAGAAGTCAGGTTATACCAAAATGGTATTAGACCTGCTGGTATTTCCAAGTTGATTGAGTTTGGTTTGACCAACAACAAACACTTGCAAGTTATTGACTTGCAAGATAACACTATTACCACTAGAGGTGCTACTGAATTAGCCAATGCTGTGAATAACTGGGAGAAGTTGATTGAAATCAACTTGAATGACTCGTTGTTGAAATCCAAAGGGTCCAAGAAATTCGTTGATGCGTTGGCCAAAGGTCCTGTCAGAAAAGACTTGGAAGTTTTAAAGTTGCAGTATAACGAATTGGAACAAGACTCGTTGGAAACTTTAATTGATGTAGTCAAGAACAAGTTACCTAACTTGAAAGTTCTTGAATTAAATGGTAACAGATTTGAAGAAGATTCCGAATTTGTCAAGCAAATCAACGACATTTTTGAAGCTAGAGGGTTCGGGGAAATTGATGAGTTGGATGAATTGGAAGAAATAGACTCCGATGAAGAAGATGACAGTGAAGACGAAGAAGAAGGAGAAGCTGATAAGTTAGAAGAAGATTTGGATTTGGATGAATTAGAGAAGGAATTGGCTGGCAAGTTGGTCATCACTGAATCGAAAGACACCAGTGTTGACGAAATTACCGAATCCTTGCAACAATCCCACATCAAGAACTAAAAGATTCGAGCAATACAGACGTCAAGTCCAAAAAAATAGCAGACACCATATTGCAATGTTGGAATTTTTTTGGACATTATCAAACAATAGACCATGAGCTACAAGCATGTCAAACGTGATGCGGTAATCACTATATACTTTTTAAGTAAATTGTAAATTAAGACAACTAATAGGTAAATCGCGAAATTGTGTAATTTGAAAAATCCTAGAAATTCCCTTAAGCCATTTTACGGCGATGTCATCAGTATTTAAATTGGCAATTAAGGGGATCCGACTGTTTGAACCAGAACAGGAAGAGACGATTCAGTTTGGATTCCCATTGACATTGATTTGTGGTCAGAATGGGACGGGGAAAACCACAATTATTGAATGCTTGAAGTATGCCACGACAGGTTTTTTGCCTCCAAACAGCAAAGGAGGAGCATTTGTCAATGATCCAAGTCTAAGCGGGCGAAACAACGTCACAGGTCAAGTTAAATTGGCGTTTCAGAACGCCAATGGCAAAAGTATGTTGTTAACAAGAACCGTCCAACTAAGTAGAAGAAAGGCCAAAACTGGGGGATTTACAAACACATTCAAGACATTGGAAGGTCAATTGGCTATTATAGACCAAGGAAACAAGATTTCTATCAGTAGTAAAAATGCTGAATTAGATAGTCAGACACCTATTTATTTGGGAGCGTCACCAGCTATTTTGGAGTATGTGATATTCTGTCACCAGGAGGACTCATTGTGGCCATTGTCGGAGGCAAGTGTGTTGAAGAAGAGATTTGATGATATTTTTGAGGCATCAAAATTCACCAAAGTATTGGATAATCTCAAGGTGATCAAGAAAGATATGACGACAGACATAAAACTACTAGAGCAGTCAGTTACTCATTTACTGACAGATAAAACTAGGGCGAAAAAGATTCGTCAACGTGTAGAAGAACTCGAGAATAACATGGAAACATTTACTACTGAAATTGCAGACATTAATATAAAAATTGAACAGTATGAACATGAGGCAGAAAACTTGTTTGCGTCTAATCAGGAATTCCAAAGAGTTTTAAGTGATTATGAGAGGTTCACATATACCAAAAAATCATTACAAGATCAGATAAACCGGTTGAAAAACTCAATTGATATCTTGCACGAGTCTGATGAGGAATTAATCCGAATGCAAGATAGTTTTGCAGATATAGCAAACAAGAAGAATACTGCTGATGAATTAACAAAATTGCATGATGAAATGTCTTTGGAACTTGACAAATACCAGGAGAGCTTGAATGTACTCATTCGAGAAGAAGCACTTTTGAAATCAAAGGAAGCTGACTATAAAACACATGTTGACCAATTGTACAACTTGATACAAACCAATGCCGATAAGGTTGGTTATTCGATGGTGTCCAATAAGAAAGATAATTTTGTTGAATTTGAACCATGTATTAAGCAATACCTTGAAACAGAACGGCTGAAATATGACAAAACTATGGAATCGATTAAAATATCTGACCTTGAAGCAACGAAAGTAATTCAAGAAATCAATGATTCCATTACTCGGGAAAGCCAACATCATAAATATCTTGTCAAAGATATAGCAACAAACAAAGATAAATTGGCATCTTTCCAAAAGAAACTAGAGTTGTCTGACATACGGACAGAAGTGGAGGAAAAGAAGGAATCCTTAAACGAATTAATAGCGAAGTTAGAAGAAAAGAAATCTCTTCAGGAAGTCAAGGCATTGGATGTAAGTATTGATGAAAATAAGTCAGCGATCTTGAAATTGGAAACTGAAGTCGACGAATTAGTAAAGAAAATGACGGTTTCAAATAAACAGTCAGATCTCAGAACGAAAATTGAATTATTGAATGAATCAATTATGACTAAACAGAAGTTGGCTGACAGGCTAACGACTAATGCCAAACCTTTGTTTGTCAAAATGGTGGACCCAATTTTCGATGATACTTGTGAAACAAAATTAAATGAAAAGATTTCAAATATAGTTGTGGATGTTAATGGACTTGAGAAGTCATTGGAAGGTTTATCTTCAGAAGCAAACTCTTTGAAAGCCGAAATGGAGAGTATTTCGAAGTCAATAGCTCAGAACAAGTCAATTTCTACAGAATCTAAAAGTAAAATAACATCCATTATTGAAGAAGATGAAATTGCCGATTACGAATCAATATTGGCAGACCTTGAGGAGAGCTATTCCAATGTTATGGATGATGTAAATACATCTGAAGTTACAAGACAATTTAATATAACCGCTATTTCCATCGCCGAGAAAAATCACAATTGCTTGTTGTGTAAACGTACTTTTGATGGTGAAGGATTATCTAAATTTATAGAAGCGTTGAAATCAAGCATTAACCAGGACAAGGTGAAGGAAACTGAATCTAAAGCAAAAGAGATTAAGCAAGAGTTAGATTCGGTTAAAGGTATTATAAACGATGTTCTTAAGTATCGATCATCTGTACAAAGCTTGCAAGAATTGCTGAAGAAACATCTGGAACTTGAAGCAACACTTGGCAACAAAACAAAAGACGTTGAAGAATTGAAATCGCAATTCACCGTAAAGAAGGAACTCATTGAAACTTTAAATGACCTCAAGAAACCGCTTGGTGATGTGACTCGTCTTAACCAGGAAGTTTTTGAAATCCAGGTTCAAATCGATGAATTGAAAGACGAATTGGATGATTTTGGCACCGCTTCTTTAGGGATGAATGAACTTCAAAGTCTTCAGAATCAAAAAAACCTGGAAATCAAGGCACTTCGTGAGCAAGTATCTAAAGATTCTGATTTAAAATACACTGTACAAAGGGAGATTTCACGAATGGAGAGTAAAGTGAAAGATACAAGGCTCGCAATCAGCAATATGGAGGTAAGTTTGGCAGACGTAAATAACATCAAGTCTTCCATCAATGAACTCACAAGTTCTTTGGAGTCTTTAGCTACGGAAGAAAAAGAAGTGTCAGAACATCTTAAAAACTTAACGACTGACCATGAAAAGCAAACAGAAATCTTGAATGATCTACAACTGCAAAATTCAGTAAAGAAATTAGAAGTCTCAAAAAGATTAAAGGTAGTTGAAGACCTCTACGGTAGCTATCAAGAGTTGTACTTTTCTATCAAGTCTTTTGAGGAAAATGACAAATCCATACTTCAAGACAACTACAAAAAAACTCAGGAATTATTGAGTTCGCGTGAAGAATTGAATCAAAAAGTTATGCAAAATTCATCTGAGATTAAGAAGTTGGAAAAGGAAATAGCCGATGCATCCAAGATTGAACAGAATATTCTTTCAAATATTGATTACCGTGGGCTCATAAAAGAATTAGAAAAGGTTGATAACGAGATCTCTGCGCTAGACATTGATAATGCACAAATCCGTAAAGAGGAATATCATGAAAAGTCAAGAAGTTTGAGAAAAACGATATCGGACCTAAACTCAAGACATGCTGGTAAAATTGGGGAAATGAAACAGATAAAGGATCAAATTGCAACCATGCAAAAGGAACTAGACTCAGAATACAAGAATGTGGACAAAACATACCATGAAGAATGGATCAAGTTACAGACAAATATGTTGGTGTCAAACGATATTCAAACGTATTCCAAAGCACTCGACAATGCTATTATGAAATATCATAGTATCAAGATGGAGGAAATCAATCGGATTTTAAGAGAATTGTGGTCACAGACATACAAAGGATCTGATATTGAAACTATTGCCATAAAGAGTGATGTAAATGTTCAGGCAAAAGGAAATAGGTCATATAACTACCGTGTTGTCATGTATAAGAGTGGGAACGAGTTAGATATGAGAGGACGATGTTCGGCGGGGCAAAAGGTACTTACAAGCATTTTGATTAGATTGGCATTAGCTGAATGTTTTGGAATTAATTGTGGTATAATTGCTTTAGACGAACCAACAACAAACCTTGATACTGATAATACGGAATCATTAGCAGAAGCTTTGAATCAAATCATTGAATTTAGAAAATCTCAATCCAATTTCCAATTGATTGTCATCACTCATGATGAAACATTCTTGACGCACATCAATGGAGGTAACTTTACCGATCACTTTTACAGAGTTCAAAGAGACGAATCCCAAAACTCAAGGATATACCGCCTACCTATGAGTAAAATTCGTTAGTGCAATTTATTAAACTGGATACTTGTTGGCATTATCTACTTTGTTATCCTCGTTGCCTGTCATGGAATAATGTTGCGATGGATCATTTCCTGCAACACTTGATCTCTCTGCTTGTACTCGGGAAGAATTGTTTATGGTATAGTCAACTACGTTGGTATTCTCGGGTAGCGAGCGCATGCGAGATAACAACTTGTCCTTTTCTTCCCAAGTGTATTCCAAATATTTCTCAAGTTTAGGTCTTTTAGATGGAATTTTACTTAATAGTCTTTTTTTAATAAAGATGGTTACCTCAACTGGGGTGGTGCTAGCGAATAAGTCGAGTAAGCTTGGTGGTTTTTTGTAGCAAATGGTGATATCATACAACCTTGTGAATTTTTTGCTTTTAAGTAACGATAGTCCATGTAACACATTATAGAGAGCAGAAAACCTCGGGTAAAGCACATTATTGAACTGAGGCAAAAAGAATTTTTTGCTTTGCAAGTTTTGCAACTCTAAATCACGTTCGGTAATTATGTTTACTTCTGGAAATACAATGATCCATTCAGGGAACTTGCTAGAAGTAACGCCATGGAAAAACTTTTGCAAAAAGTTTGACTCCAACTCCCAGTTTTCGTCGCATTTAGCCATGTTGAACCAAGTGAGGAAATTTGGGATCTGCCATAGGGAAAACCAGGTGAAAAAGTTGATTCTTGGTAAGGTTAAGAAGTAGGAAGACTCACTCAGCACTTTCCATTTTAATGCCCGAGCATTTGTCAATCTTGCAAGATATGCCATTACAATATGGTCTGCAAGAGACTGATGGTTTGAAATAACCACAGCGCTCTCTATCTCCAAAGCGTCTCCCATCAAACTCACCTTCAAATTGTTCCTCTGGATGTTAGAAAAATTGTTAACAAAACAAAACAGAACAGGCATACATACCACTAGATATATACAACAGTCCCAGAATAGCGTTTGGATTAATCTCAATATATTACCTGATACATCAGGGAATGCCCATCCAAATAACAAACATTTACATGAAATAATGTTGAGCACAATTAGGAGAATTGTTAACATTAAGAAAATTCCCATTGCGTACACTTTCAACCAAACAACATAAAGTGTCAAATATTCTCGGCTCCATAACCCGATGTGGTACAATAACTCCATTTTTCTGTAAAGATTTAGAGTATAACTAGCTTAATTTTGAGGGTAGCCGCTAATGGCTGCAAAAAAGTTCAGCCGCACAAAAAATACTGATTTATAAGTAAAGCGTATACCATGGAAAAGTATTAAAATCCACGGTATTATTTAAGATTTGAGCGCTTTAGTAGTGTACCGGGTGATTAGAGATGTAACTTCCCTTTTTTTTGGAAACGCTTTCGTTGATTATCGATTATCTTGAGGCTAAAATCGCCTATTTTCTTCTAATCGGTGTTTCAATTTTAGTCATAAAAACATGACACATGGCCACTATATGGACCAATATATTTTAATATTATCAGATACATCGATACTATAACTTAGAGACTTATTTGTGCAATTAATGTTAAAGTACTTTGGGTGGTTTCTGGAACAATTTTTATATACCGTCCAGGGCATCTCGATGAGATGGTGAACTAAAATAAAGAACTAGATATACACCCACAGTTTTGCAGTAAACATGTCTCGGTTAATTGTGAAACAGCTTCCGGAGTATTATACGGAACAGAAGTTGAAGGAACATTTCTCCAAACAGGGGAATGTTACCGACGTCAAACTCATGAAGACCAAACATGGAAAATCAAGAAGATATGCCTTTATTGGATACAAGTCGTTAGAAGATGCCGAACACGCGGTAAAGTATTTCAACAACTCGTTTATTGACACATCCAAGATTCACGTTGAGTTGGCAAAAACGTTTTCTGATCCCACTGTTCCATTGTCTTTCAAGCAGAAACAGAGAAATGCTCGGGAAAGATTATATGAGCAAGAACAAAGATTATTACAACAAGAACAAGAAAGTGGTCGCCGTGCCAAGAAGCAAAAGACTCATACTTCATCTATTGATGAAGAAATTGAAAATAACCCCAAGTTGAAAGAATTTATGGAAGTCATGAAGCCATCCCATCAAGTCAAATCCTGGGCCAATGATACTATTGCTGATGGTTCTGGGGCACCATCTGCTAAAGATTTGGAGAAAGCTTTAGCAGATCAGGATTCTGGTATAACTGACCTGACTGGTGCGGAAGTTGATATGGTTCAAGTTCCGGAAAATGCGAGTGATGATGAGTATGAAGATTTCAGACCAAAACAAGATGACGATGAAGACGAAGAAGAAATGATGTCTCTTGGAGCATTGAATAAAAGTGAGAACCAAAAAGAAGACGAAGAAATTGCTCAAGAGGAAGATACATTGGCGAAGGATACCAATGTTAGTGATCTTGAATGGTTAAAGTCAAGAAGAGTTCGTATAAAGGAAAATGGTGATGAAGTAGAACCAAATGTGGAAGAACAACAACAAGCAACTAATGAAGCAAAAAGTGAAACGAAATCTGCAGTTTCAAACCCAACACCACAACCTCGTCCTGTTGAGCTCAGAGAAGAAGAACAATTTGAAAATAAAATCAAGCAGACAGGACGGTTATTCATCAGAAATATATTGTATGAATCTACAGAAAAAGAATTCAGGCAATTGTTTGAGCCTTACGGAGCTCTTGAAGAAGTCCATATTGCTGTCGATACTCGTACTGGAAAGTCTAAGGGGTTTGTCTATATTCAGTTTAAAAATAGTGATGATGCATTCAGAGCTTATAAATCGTTGGATAAACAGATTTTCCAAGGGAGATTATTGCACATTTTACCCGGTGAAAAGAAGAAGGATCACAGATTGGATGAATTTGATTTGAAGAATTTACCATTGAAGAAACAAAGGGAATTGAAGAGAAAAGACCAGGCAAGTAAGAGTCAGTTCAGTTGGAACTCTTTATATATGAACACAGATGCTGTTTTGGAATCGGTGGCTGCAAAATTAGGAGTTACCAAATCCCAATTAATTGATCCTGAGAATTCAAACTCTGCTGTGAAACAAGCATTGGCTGAAGCACACGTTATTGGTGATGTCAGAACATATTTTGAGCAAAAGGGAGTAGATTTGACAGTATTTAACAAGAAAGAAAGGGACGACAGGGTTATTTTGGTGAAGAATTTCCCTTATGGAACAACCATTGAGGAAATCGGAGACTTGTTTTCACAGTATGGACAATTAAAGAGAATGTTAATGCCACCGGCTGGTACAATTGCAATTGTTGAATTTCGAGATGTCCCAAGTGCAAGAACAGCATTTTCCAAATTGGCATATAGAAGATTCAAGAAATCGATTTTGTATTTGGAAAAGGGTCCAGTTGGATTATTTACCAAGGAGCCAACAGCTGAAGATATTGTTGAACAGAAATCTGAAGATTCCAACGCTGTTGAAGCTAAAGTCAATGCTCATGATATTATGGGAGAAGGAGGTAGAGACGATGAAGATGAAGATGTCGTTGAAGGACCAACTGTTTCTGTGTTTGTCAAGAACTTGAATTTTGCAACCAAGTCTGGCGATTTGGCGGAGATATTCAAAGGTTTACCAGGATTTGTTATTGCTACAGTTAAGACGAAGCCAGATCCAAAGAAGAAAGATTCTGTCTTGAGCATGGGTTTTGGTTTCGTTGAGTTCAAGACCAAACAACAGGCCGAAGTGGCGATTTCTACGATGAACGGGTACGTGTTGGAGGGACACAAGTTGCAGTTGAAATTATCCCACAGACAAGGTAGCAACAATGCCACTAAGGTTGAAAAATCCAATAAATCAAACAAGATCATCATCAAGAACTTGCCATTTGAAGCCAGTAGAAAGGACGTATTTGAGTTGTTCAGTGCTTTTGGTAACTTGAAATCGGTGAGAGTGCCCAAGAAGTTCGACAAATCCGCCAGAGGGTTTGCGTTTGTTGAGTTTACGTTATTGAAAGAGGCCGAAAACGCCATGAACCAATTGCATGGGGTCCATTTACTCGGTAGAAGATTGGTAATGCAATACGCAGAAGCTGATGCCGAAGATGTAGAAGAAGAGATTGCCAAGATGACAAAGAAGGTCAAGAAACAAGTAGCTACACAACAATTGGGGGCTGCTAGATTAGCAGGAAAGGGCAAAATCGAGTTGGAAGAAACCCAAGATGATTTTGCCGATTTATAACCACAATCGACTCTACCTGGAAAATAGAAATCATTTATAGCATCGTCTTCCTGTCAAGACAACCGTATTGTGTATAGTATTAATAAATTACAATTGACATTTATATCGGCATTAATTTGACAGCATTAGCCGTGCTTCAGTCGTAGTGCGAAAAATTACCGCCACTGGGCCTCTAAATGTAGAGACAAATATTTCATCACCGAATTTAACCACAATATAACCGACATTTTTCGTAGTGTTTGTGTGGTACTACCAATGTTTCGTCTTCCTGGGTTTAACGCATGGACTCGTGGGATTGGTTCGAGCCATTTTTTCAGCAACAGCCATTTAGCATCGTTGTCTAGTGCTAAGCTAATTTCCAAGTCTTCTTCTGCCACATCGATTAGATTTTTGAACTCCAATGTCGTGCTATTAAAGTCGTCATTTCTTCCCAATATATCGCACTTGTTCAAGTCGCAAAATACATCATTTGTTTCCCGGTCGTCATCTGGTTCTAAACTTGGTTCCAAGGTTTTTTCCAGATCGTTGAGATCTTCTACTTGGTCCAATTATAACAAGTACTACGGTAGGTCCAACTGGAATAAATTAAAGGGCCCAGCATTGTTCACAGCAGCATTCTGTATTGGAACCACCATCGTAACACCATACTTGTTTGATTACACTCCGTTGGCGTATTTTAAGAGAAACCCATATGCTTTAGTATACGGAATTATCGCTCTTAACGGGGCAGTTTTTTTAATGTGGAGGGCACCACAGTTCTCTAGACTCTTGACACGATATGGGTTATTAATGAAAGACAATATTTACTCCAATTGGTCGTTATTGGGATGTGCATTCTCCCATCAAAACTTTGCCCATATCTTAGTTAACATGTTTGTCTTGTCCTCCTTTGGTACCACCCTCGCAGCGTTGGTGGGACCAGCTAACTTTGTCATTATGTACTTGAATGCGGCAGTTTTTTCGTCGTTCGTGTCGTTATTATTGCCTACATTGTTGAGATCATCGTTGGGAGTTGCTAGTTTGGGTGCATCAGGAGCAGTATTTTCTGTTGTAGGTTCATTTGCCTACTTGATTCCTAAAGCCCCAATCGCGTTCTTCTTTATCCCAATTCCAGGTGGAGCCTGGTTGGCATTTTTGGGTACCGTGGGATGGAATCTTGCTGGGTGTTTCTTGAGATGGGGTAGATACGATTACGCTGCCCATTTGGGAGGATCATTTATCGGGGTTGCTTATGGTTGGTGGTTCACTAAAAAGAGAAGGGACGCCATGCAAAGAAGAAGATTGGCTTGGGGCTAAAGTATTGTACTTCTACTTGTCTCAATAAATGTATATAGAATGAATAAATTGGGTTTGTAAATAAAGTTATTACATTTATCACCAAAAGTCAAATGTTACAAAAACGTGGATAATTAATGCTATTTATGGTACAGTATAAAACTAGAAGTAAATGCAGGGACTCTCCAACAAAGGAAACCAGGAAGAGTAGGTAGGTAGGTGATGATTTGGTGTAGACGTGAACTAAGCAAAGGAAACCTTCTTCTTTGTGGCCTTGGGCTTCTCTTCTTCCTCTTCCTCCTTTCTTCTGGCTTTTGCATTCTTTCTTCTACTGGCTCTGGCAACAGAAGCTTTGGATTTCAACTCATCTTTCTTATTCTCCAATTTGTCTACTTTAGCCTGGTCTTTTCTTTCGATTTCCTTACGTTTCAACTCACGGAGCTCTTCCAATCTTCTTGATTTTTCCAATTTCGACTCGTTAACAATGTCAAATTTGTCATTGATTGATTTGACTAATCTGTTCATCAATAAGCTGTCCTTATCGTCTACAAACACCTTACCCTTCTTGCCTCTTTTGGCTTTTACCCCGGGTATCACAGCAGTATTCAACTTTGGAATGTTTAATTGTGATTCGCTATATTCGTTACCATTTTTGGCCCCATATAATCTGATTTTAGCTTGTTGCTTCTTAACTTTCTGTTTAGTTAATTTTGGTTTTAATGATTTGGGGGTTAATTTAGGTTGGTTTTCAAGTAAATTTCTCGCATTAGAGTCAGTAAAAACCTCAGATTCTACTGACCGAGTTTTGTTCTGCGACTTGTTCCGCTTCGCAGTCTTGGATTGTCTGGGAGCCATCGTGCTGTACTATGTCTAATTGTTACTAAGTTCCAATTTTGAAAAATAGCGATGAGATGGCTATATCACGTGATATATTCTTTATCGAATGAGTGGGAGATTTAACTAAGGAAATGGACTACAAATGAGTTCTTCGTGTGCCAAACAAAGTCTGTGAATTTCAGTGCGGAAAAAATAGGTTTTAATTAAAGATTCATCTATTCCAAAATGGAAAAAATAATAGAAAGTATTCCGATACCGGGAGTCGAACCCGGGTTTGCTCGGTGAAAGCGAACCGTGCTAGCCGTTACACTATATCGGACAATTTGATAAAGTTGGTTTTAATTAAGCAGTTGATATCATTGTAATTATTATAGTGAGAACTTTTGACGTTTGCGGCCGATATAGACATTTGTAAATGCATTGGTGGTATATATTACAACATTAAAACAGTTCCCGTAATAGATTTAGCCTTGATATCAAATTTTTGTTGATTCTGGTAAAAATTTTTTTTTTACCTTCATAAAATGTAAATTTATTGCGATTTGTATAAAAAAGTATATCCAACTAATGTGATATTCTCTAACGAAAGGAATTTTAATACTAAATAAAAAAACAAAAAGAATGAAACACAGGCAAAAATAGTGAGTGTGCAAATTTGAAACAAATATGACCTACGAGTACATAGACAAAAAAGATGTCTCAGCTCATATATGGGGTATACTCTTGAAGCATAAAGTAAATGCACTCGAATCGAGAAAAAGGTTACTAATTTTATTTCCGGAAATTTTTAAGATGCTGTGGAAGGGTTCGGATTCGAAGCTTCTATTACATTTATGTACGACATCTATTATTACATCCAGCATTTGTGAAAATATATGCATAAATCTCGGTTTCCATTATATAATTAAGTTGTGTTATGTTTGATAATCTATTTAATATCGCGTAAAAGGCCTCATCCTAGGGTATAATAACAAGCTTTGGATAATCATCGAGTCCTGCGGTGATTATATCGTAAAAAACAGGTTTCAAATCAAATCAAGTAATTTAAAACAATCCTTCTCAAGTAGAAAAGAACAAGGAAAATAAACGATGTAAGAACAACATAATAACCTTTTGTGATGGCTCTGTAACCCCATTTTTGTTTCAATCTAGCCAAGTTGTGTTGTTCTAATTCCATGATACAGTTAGCATTTTGTTTAAAGATATATTGAGCTTCATCGAGAATATCTTGTTTTTGTTTTTCTGACAAGTTATTTCTAGTAGCTAACTCGTATTCGCGTTTATATTCGATTCTTAATTCACTGTCATCTTCCACATCGAAATTGAAGAAATTTGAACCCAACTTAATGATTTCATCGTGAGATAAACCATTCTTTTGTGGGAACAACCCTGTAGCTCTAGCAAAAGATGATCTCATGACTTTACCACCTGCAAATAATGCCAAATACATTACGTGCATGTAAGCAAAGAGTAAATATGGCTTTTCTTGTGTTACTTCCAAGATGTGATTGTAAAATTTGATTTGTTCAGGCATTTTTGGAACGACAAACTTTTCCTTACAGTTGTCATAGTAGAACAACAAGTCGGTTTCAGCCTTTGGAGTTCTGGCAATTTCAGGACGCCACACTTGTTTCAACAATAATGTGATTTCGTCGTTTGGACGAGTGTCGAATTCACGTTGCAAAGCCTTCTCAATAGCTTGGAAAACGTGGTAAAATGCTTGCAAACCTTGACGGTAAATTCTGTAGTCTCTCAAAGCTAAAGCGAACTTCACCGTCACCATTTTGTCGAGCTTGTCATGGATTGACTTGGTCTCAGCATTTATTCTATTCCCTAAAGCACCAATATCGGTCTTTGCTGGAATTATTTCTGATTGCGAATATTTAGTCATTTTAAGTAGTAAAATATAAAGTAATTGAAGTGAATCAACACTGATAAATCTTCCACAACAAATTTATGGGGAACTGGCCAACTACTTATATATTTGAGGTTATTGCCGATAAGTGCGATCTGATAAATTTCCGTACCAAGAGTGCTGCATCATGCATATCATCCAAGAAAATAATTATTTCCCAATATTTTAATATGACGAATATTTTCCTAGGGAACTTTATTGATGACCGAAGCTAGTCAACTTACAAGTAACCCTGTCACCGAAAAACTAATACAAACTGAACGGGATTATAAAGATTACATCCCAAAGTGATCCAATATTCAACAAGCTCAATACTCAACGAAAATGATCGTTTCCAAATCCCGTTTAAAATGACGTTATTGACTGCATGCAATACCAACTCTGCCTTGTTCGACATTTGAAAGTAGTGTGTTCATAATAACGAGTGCATTTCTTGGTAGGGATCCGATTCGGACATCGCCAATTCTACGCGGTGCCACGGTTAAATGAAAAATCAACATTTGTGCAAACAATGCAAACAATATAAACAATACCAACTACCGTGTCTTTCTATCGTGTCATGGCTAGTGGCGTAATACTGGTGTACCAAACAATAACCGAAACCGGAGACTAACCGTTTAAAAAGCGGCCTCTACATACACACCAATAGAGGCATGAACTTAGAAATTAATATTTAAACAGTAGTAATTCCTGGAACATTGTGCGGCGATGGAAATATCGGTGAATTGCGAGTCGTAGAGAATTGGTGATGCTGGAGTTGACATATCAAAGACTTGTCTTGGTACTGTGGTAATATCGGTTATTGCCTGTAGGTGGTGGGGATATCGGTGAAAATTACCACATTATGGTGATATCGGTCTGGTCGACTGACTTTCCCTAGTAGATAGATAATAACTGAGGCACACAAATCACCAGATGTTTGGACATAAAGAATAGAGTTGATTGGCAACTACGTGTATTTTTACTATGTCCAGAACTGTTTCTAAATCATTTATTTCACTTATTCTTCTAACACTCTATTTTTGTCAGGTTTGTTCAAGTTACCTAACTTATCGATTGGTCTTTCTGCTTGGGGAGTGAGTCTTACTGCAAGTCTTGGTTCTGAAGTTTCCCAATCGAAAATAGCACTGTGAGATGTCACCCTGTTGTCCCAGAGAACTACTGTATTGGGTTCCCATCTTGCACGAGCTTGTAAATCGTGAGATTGTGCAACATGATCGTACAAAAACTTAAGCAAGTAGTTGGACTCTTCCTCTTTCAACTCAACAATTTTCCTCGAGAATTGTGGGTTGACGTAGAGGGCTTTTTTTCCAGTAACAGGATGAATTCTAACTAAGGGATGGATGTTGGAAACTGGTGCCCTCTTAACAAACCCTCCTTGATTAAGCGAACTATCAGCTTGTTCCTTGGATGAGTGCAAAACATGTAAGCCTTCTAAACGTTTTTGAAACTCTGGCGATAATCTATTGTATGCTTCTACTGTATCAGCAAATAAAGTATCACCTCCAGATTCTGGGGATTCCAAAACTGTGAAAAATGTCGTTCCTGGAGGTTGTAATTCGTAAGAAACATCGGAATGGAAGAAAACAAGATTGTTTCTATTTTCGAAGTAAAGCTTTTCACCTGGTGGACGATAAACTACATGAATTTCAGGGTGACCTTTTGGAGATCCAGTTGTAGGATGAACATGTAATGGTCCAAAGTGCTTAGCATATTCTGTAATAAAACCAGGACCCTTGCTAGCAAAATCTTGGTTTCTGAAAATGGCCAAACCTCGTTGAGCCACAAACAACGCTAATTCATCTTTCCCTTCATCATTTAATTCAGAAAGTTGTACATTGAAGACTTCAGTTCCGAATTTGGGAGTGACATTCTTGGTCTTCACTGATGAACCTTCAGAAAACAAATTTGGAAATGAAGGATCAGCTCTGGATCCAGGGTCGATATGTGGGGAAAAGTCCAATGGCTTGTACTTTTCATCTTTTCTCCAAGTTGGTAAGTACACTTGATTTTTAGTACTAATCGATTTAGTAGGAACAGTGACGAAACCATCATCACCAGTGGTGGTGGAAACGCCTAAATTGAATTGAGGAACCTTTGCAACTGTCATCTTAATTTGTGATATTGAGTTGATTGTTGTGATAAAACTGCCTACTTCGGACCTTTATATACGGGTTTTTTTTTTGCAGCCATTTTTAACAATACTGTGGTGGCTCGAGAAACCACACTAACACAAAAAATTGAAAATATCATGCGATCAGTGATAAACGAAACATCTGAACATCCCCTGATTAGTAATTTGGGCTTGATATCCCATTGTCAATATTTTCCATCAATGACGAAATTGCGATAACAATGCTAAACAGCCAATCCATCGCCAGGAAGATAGACACAGGCGTATTGTGGTACTCCAAACAAAGATGGGGGTTCCTTGTAGAGAAAAACATCTAGATTAAATTGCAAAGCCTCCACTGGAGATAATGGGACACTGTGGAAGTAAAATAATGGTTCGGAAATTACTTCTCAATTGGGACAACGAGTTGACCAGACTTCGGTTACAAAGGAGACCAATGTTCGGAGATAAAAACTCCACACTTGAGACAAGGAAATTGTCCATGAGCCCACCATAACCGGTTTGTATTCCAAAATCCTTCACTGCAAAATTTTGCCGTTATATGTGTTGTTGCGATAAGAAATCCAAAATACCCCAGACGATTGAATCAAGACTCTTCTGCAGCTGCAAATAGGATTAGACAGGACTAACAATGTACGTCAGCGTTACCCCAGCTTTAAAACGGTCAGGTAGAATCTACGGTTTTTTTTTCGGTGATTTCCGAACCCTCTTGTAGTCTGAGAATATTTGAAGGAATCATAACGAACACATCTAAGCAAGAAACACACCAATTTCTAGTGATATAGTGGCTATAATTGACTAAGAGTCATATTATGTACAATAGTTCATGAATTAATATGAAGTTAATAGTTTTTGATGAGCATTGGTGAAAAGTTTCGTGGTAATGGGAAATTGGTGGTCCTACCCCATACTAATATTATATGCATTTCATCTTAACATTGTAGTTCACGTTATATATTATTTAATTAGGTTCTTTTGCAACCGAATTCCTCCTCCCTCCTCCCCAATAGAATAGCAGTTGCTAATCTTCTCTGTGCTTGCTGAATGGATCCGATCTTTAATTGGAACGTATTTCCCTCCACGAGGTTGGAGGCAAACAAGCTAGTTACTCCCATCGCATGCCTCTTGACTCCACACCACAGCACAACCGTTTCCTCTAACGACTTGCCACTACAATGCTCGACATGCAATACATATATCAACCCATTGATCAAGTTGGATCGCAAAAACCGTAGATGGTGGTGTCCGTTTTGCCAGAAACAGACTACTTTACCATACGATTACCTGGTGCCCGAAAATCCTAGCTCTGTTGACGAATGGCCCGTGGAATTGAGACAGTCATCGTCGTCCATAACTTACAATTTACCCCAGGATATTACTAGGGCAAACTCGTTTGATATTATATATGTATTTATTGTTGATTTGTACCAACATTCAGAGATAGACGATTTTTCAAATTTGGTTCAGCAGTTGATACTTGGGCTAGAGACCATTCCAAACGATAGCTATTTTACATTGATTACTTTTGATGAATCTGTATCAATTTATTCCGGTAGTGATTCGGTTGTTATTTCTCCATCGCACGTTTCAAATGATATAAATCAGTTATTTGTTGCTGATGAAGTCAGTAAAGTATTGGCCAAATTTAACTTGAAGTTGGATGATAATGACTCAAGTATCTTCACGAAATTATCGAATGAAACGAAAAACAAATTTAAGATCACAATCGAGTCGTTAAAACCAAAAGTATCTCTGTCGTACAGATCATCACCAAGATCTACAGGTTTAGCAGTATATTTGACATCGTTACTATTGGCAAACAGCCCCTCTGGTGCGTTTTCTAAAGTGTCATTATTTACATCTGGTGCTTGTAGTTCGTTCCCTGGAAGCATTGTTGACCAAAATAACCATATAAGAACCCACCATGATCTTATCGAGTTTAAAGCTACTCAATATCCCGATTCTACCAAGTTTTACACCGCATTAGCGTATATTGCTTCAGGATTAGATGTTGAGAAAGCTTGGTTGATTGCCAATTCTGCCTCTATAAAGACAACAAAACATAACCCACCTCAAAACAAACCAACATGGTCATTCAACATCTTTGCGGGCTCAATTGAGCAGGTTGGATTGACAGAAATGAAAATGTTGGTTCAAGGAACCTTGGGAGACTTTTACACTTACGAAAGTTGGCAAGCCAAACAGTTGGGTAAGGACATCATTAATTCCTTAAAGATATGCACAATTAACAATACCCTTTCAGTTGCAACTTCAGCTAATCTCAAAGTGGCTCATTTATTAGGTGGTGGTTACAGTTTACCATCTTCATTTGCATTGGAAGAAAGAGGTTATGATGCATACCATGAAAATATTTCTGATCATAAGACTAGGTTTGATCCTGCAATATCCAAGACTAACTTCACAAATAAATGGAAATTCTCCCAACTAAATCTGCATGACACGTTATCGGTTTATTTCCATTTAGACACTGAAAAGTCTTGGTCGGAACTCAATTCTAAAAGTGCTAAAGATGTCTACACTCAGTTTCAATTAACTTACTGGGACATTTCAAAGAAATGTTGGAAATTGAAGGTTGTTACAATCCAGAAACCAACGACGTATTCGTTACCGCTTCCAGCAGGCAAGGGAGGAAATATACTAAGAGAAAACGAATTATTGAAAAGTTTCAATCAGAGAGCCTGGACAGTGCTTTTGGCTCGCTTACTAGTGACAAAGCTTACGGGAGACTTGAATCATCCAAAAAGGATATCTGAGTTGATTGACGATTCTCTAACAAGACTTTTATATTTTTTCGGAGGCGTTTCGTTCAAAGTTAATAACATTGCAGAATACTCCCATAATCCGTACTTGAGACTTAATCAGATTTACAAGATAAATGAGAACTTCCATTTATTACCGTCATTGGTTTACAACTTGCGAAAGAATCCTCAGTTGCTACAAATCTTCAACAGCAGTCCTGACGAAACTACATTCTACCATAATTGGTTTATCAAATCTGATATGAAGACTTCTCTAACCATGATTGAACCCAAGTTATACAAACTTAAGGACTCCAAGTCGGAATCTATTTCTCTTGATATTAGTTGTTTGAATTTACCTCCACAAACTTGGCTAGTTCTCGATAACATTTTCCTGATGGTGATTTACTACATACTTGACAAGCAAATGACTGGAAAGCTACAATTGCATTCTTCACACAATGAAGAATTGTTGGATAATCAAGAGTTTGAAGAACCATTAACATTTATAAAGACCCTAACAAAGGATCAATCGAGACAAGGAAAGATTATTATTACGCAAACGAACCATTCTCAATCACGATATTTGACTTCTCGTTTGAACCCTGCCGAAAATGACTTAGCTGACGAATTGGGTTCAATGTCTATTAAGGATAAAACGTGGAAATGGCTAGGTGGAAGCAAAAAGAAGGAAGACCAAAAATTGTCAAGTGATGATATAAGTTTACGAGCATACTACAACGAGATTATTAAGTCTACAAAGAACTATTCCCCATAGGATACCATAACTAATCATAATTTAGTCATATTCATTCATATTCACATTAAATAGATTCAAGAAATTTGACAATTGTAGTAACAATGTCCTCCATTGCCCCTTCGTCTGACCGCCGATCAATTTTATGATTTGCTCCCTTAATTACGTGGCTCAAGTTGCTCCAATATTGGGGATTAGTTGCCTGTTTCCAGTCCTCGAGCAATATGGACTGGTCGGTCGTTTTGGGTACAAATTCATCCTTCAGGCCAGGTAACACCAATATTGGTTTATCCACCTTTCCCCAGGTGGATTTATGATCCTCTGCAGTAAGGTATGAAGAAAAGAAATCCTCTGTGCCTTTTTCTTTAGCAATTGAGTAGAACCTAGAGGCAGTTATTGGGGTGCCAAAGGCGATCTTTCGAAACTTTAATGGTAATATCTCTTGATCTTTACCCAAGTCGAGATACTCTGTCTTTACATGAAGACACAATTCCTCCAACTCGCCTGCTTTCAAACCGGAATTCATTGATTGAACATCGGAAACCCCTGCTTGTAAAATCCCTCCGTCTACCAGGTGTTTGGCATTGGAATCATGCAAACGAGAAGATATGTATTTCAACACATCTTGAGACCCGGTAGAATGGCCCGCAAGAACGATTTTCGTGCGGTTTTGGTTACGAAGGTACTCCACTAGTTTCGCCAAATCCTCGATATCGTTGTCCAAACTCGAGGTGGACCACCCTTGGTAGCTTGATCGGACAAGAGCCTGGACCACAACCCATCGTTCTTCTGGTTTCTTATCACTGTTGACCAATTCTATCTGCTGCAGCAACCGTGGAACCCAAGGAACATCGAGTAAACCGTCACCCAACCCACCGATGCAAATAAGCACGTTGTCGATCTTTTTGGTAGGGTGGGTCGTGAACTCGAACGCCGTAAGATTGTACCCGTACCTGTGCAATATCCCCTGCGACATGGCGATACAAGTCTCAAATGTAAATTTCTACAAGTATACAGAAAAAATTAAATAAAACACTATACAACAACGGGCAATTGGACAAATCCCACCGTTTACGTTATCGTATCAAGGTCTTGTAAAGCAGTAAGGGGCCACTAATTCACGTAAAACCTACAAAATTTCCAATTTTTCTCTCAGAACCAAACAAATGTTCGACAAATGCTAACTGAAACACGCAAAGAACCACTTTTCCCCAGCAACACCTCTGGATCACAACACTTGCTCTTGATCCACAGTAAAAATGAAACCGGATTTCTTATCCACATTCCGCACTATCTGCACACTCCGTTTTCACCGTACCGTGCAGATCTCAATACCACCCAAATAGAGAAACAACTGGGCAGTTGTATCGGGGTCAAACGGAATCAACTTGCAAACATTCATAGAAATTGGTGGTGTAGTTTGGTTTAGAAAACAGTGTTCATGGGTGAGGTGTTTCTAAAGTGGGATCCTGCGCAGGTGTCCGGGTTTATAAGGTCGGTGTTGCCAGAAGAGGACGAGCATTTAGCAGCAAACTTTTTGCACCACAACATCGAAGGAAACTTGTTGCCGTTGCTTACAACGGAGAATTTACAGGAGTTGGGGGTGGAAAAGTTGCGGTCACGGTTGGTCATAAAACGGGCGATCTCTGATTTGGTTGTGGACCATTACCTGAAATTCCCCCAGTCTTCGTTTAATGATCCTGACTATAATTTGGCGAATTGTAACGTCAATGATAACTACGTTTCTATAGAGGCGTTATCTTTGTCGTCGGTGTTGATTAGTGACATGTTGACGAAAATCTCCCACATCAAACTTTCAGCTGGTACTGAGGATAATGATACGAAGGTGGAGATTAAACGTCTACAGGATTCAGTAGCAAAGTTGAAGGCAGAGGTGGTGCCGATTAGTAGGATAGTAAAGAAGTCGAAGCCGTTGCCTACACCCACTCTAGATCCAGGTCTGGCGAGCTCTGCCCTCGATTCTCCTACGTTTTCATTGAGATCTGACACGTCAGATCCTCCTCAAGAGAACCACAACTCGTTAAGTAGAAGTTCGAGTGGGAAAGAGGATCATACGCTGTACCAGCTGTTTCTTTCATCGCAAATACCGAGTCCTACGTTTTCCAAGAGATTTTCATCGGGAACCCTCCTCTCGATGGGGACGGGTAAAGTGATCCAGCAGTCGATTACTGAGCAACCTCGTGGTGAATTCAAACATCTCGGTGCGCCCGACTCTGCGTCTGATGAAAGACCGAGATTGATAGAGAATAAGTCACAACCAAGTAAGATAAACGTAATTAGTGATGAGCACTATAATGCGAAACCATTGTTGAAACAAGCAGTGTCTACCAATTCCATCACCAAGTCACATAATCTATACAACCAGGCAGCACCTCTGAATGAGCCATTGAAACAGTTGCGGGCTTCTTCTGAAGACTCGTGTTTGAAGATTCTACAACAGGCTATGAAACGGTATCGCATCCCAAGAGATGCTTGGTCCAAGTACGTTCTTGTGGTGTGCTACGGAGATAAAGAGAGAATATTAAAGTTGGCTGAGAAACCGGTGTCGATTGTGAAGGAATTACACGAGTTGGGGAAACATCCTACGATTATGTTGCGACAACTAGCTGATACTACACAGGAGGGTAAGCGGTACGAAGACTCGAGAATCGCCGAAGAAATCCCTGGAGGTACGCTCTAGCTGGCTGGTACTGGCACCATGTCCCTACCAATTTATAACAAAATCATTGAGCAAAATTTTAATCTACAAAAACCCGTTTCTACTATCTAGAAGCATTGTAGTAACAATATATGTACTACTACACAATAGACGAGGCAAATATCACAATAGTAACGATTGCAATTGACGTGGAGTTGTAGGTAGTGTAATTAGGGCCTGAGCCCTCTGTGGCACGTGGATTTGTGAAAAATCATTGGCACTAAAGTACCTGCAGTACAAAATAATTTTTTTGCGAATTTTCATTCACTATGGAGATGCAGAGAGTTGGAAAATTCTTTATTGAAATTTTAGTTAATAAAATTATTTGTTTAACAAGTAACTAACGTTTAATAAGTAGCCATGCCTCCAAAATTCGATCCATCTGAAGTTAAATACTTGTACTTAAGAGCTGTTGGTGGTGAAGTTGGTGCTTCATCCGCTTTAGCTCCAAAAATTGGTCCTTTAGGTCTTTCTCCAAAGAAGGTTGGTGAAGATATCGCCAAGGCCACCAAAGAATTCAAAGGTATTAAAGTTACTGTTCAATTGAAAATCCAAAACAGACAAGCTACTGCCTCTGTTGTTCCATCTGCTTCTTCTTTAGTCATCACTGCCTTAAAGGAACCAGTAAGAGATAGAAAGAAGGAAAAGAACGTTAAACACTCTGGTAACATTCCATTAGATGAAATCTACGAAATTGCCAGAAAGATGCAACACAAATCTTTCGGTAAGACCTTAGCCTCTGTTACTAAAGAAATTTTAGGTACTGCTCAATCTGTTGGTTGTAGAGTCGATGGTAAGAATCCTCATGATATCATTGATGCTATCAACAATGGTGAAATTGATGTTCCAGCTAACTAATTGTGTACACTTGTTTAATAGGGTTTAATATATTAACGAAAAGAATACAAAAATCATTCGAGTTGTCATGATTTTTTTGTAATCTGTTGTTTGAAGTGGGTTTGTTTTCCTCATTGTTTGCCAACACTCTGGTGCCTAATCATTTGATTGCTTGACTTTTAAATGCCATATTAGGTTCCTATTTTGGTGCAAACTAGAATAATCTAGCTGACTACTCACCGTGGTATCTTTTGCACTATAGATATCATGGTCCATTTCATCAGCGTTCATTATTCAAACAACAGTGTAGATTTTGCCCACTCGTAAATTTGTAGCAAAAAATATCCACAAAAAGTAGTGAACGGAGGTGACCTATTTCCGTTACACACAAATATTGTGTTTGTGTAGATTAACCCTAGAAGCAGCTGCAATCACTCATGTTTGAAGTCAAATTTTATTAAGTTGACGTCAAAGGTGAGCTCATAGGCGTCTTCAACATTTTAAGGAGCACTAATTCTAAACATAGTCTTTTGCAAAATTGACTTTAAATGATTCGCAAAGCTTACTTCTCTATTTGCCTATCTAAGATTTACGTGAGCGGAAACCGTTTTCAGTTTCATTTGAACCAGATTGAACTCTTCAGTGCAAAGGCACAAAATCTATATGAGTTAGGTTCGTATGAGACAACACAGGAGAAATTGAAACGAATAACGTGTAAGATATTTACAAGAACTTTTTAGGCAGCTTACCTTTAGTTGCCCATACAAAGTGCGAAGTTGAGTCTGATTTGAAAAATGTCTGAATTTTTATCAAATTTTAACAATTTTTCCTGATTTAAACAACAGCCGAGCTGAAATCACTACTATGACCTCGTTGCGAACTTGAACATCTTTGCAGCTAACCTTCACTCGTAACCTATAGGAGGTATTCTCCCGTAAAACGTGTGTCCATTTAGTAACCCTAATCAATCATACACGCAGGCCGCATGCATAGTCACAGTAACGATCTCTTCCGAGGAATGGAGTCAATTGTCATCTCAACGGTGAAACATTAGTGGCCGAGTCGTTTGATAAAATAATGTCACGACACAGGTGATTACTTTTCGCATACAGCACCGCAAACATCCGTCCGCAGATACAGTTTCGGACTCCATGACAAATCCCGCAAGGCAAAATCTCTATCAAGTTGACCGTTTCGTAGAGCCCTCTCCTGGAATGGGTTGAGATAAACTTTGTCCCGCACCAGTGATTATTTTCTAGGTTGAAATTCCCAATTGTATGCCGCCAAAATCTTCCGTAAAGTGGCATGTCCGGTGGTACAGGGGTGTGACTCGTAGTCGCACGGTACGATCGCCGGTGAAACAAAAGCGAAAAATGGCGATATTTTTAGCTGGGCTTGTACACTATCTGTGTCAAATCAACACTATCCTGCTTCGTGTATGACCAAAGGATCACCAGTTTGATGTCTGATTCCCCAGAAATCTCCATGACCACTCCACAATCGAAAGGGTGAACCATCAGGAGATCTCTAGCGTTTGGTGGTTACTCTGGGGTTCTCCGGGGGTCCTTTTTCCCGAAATCACATGGTGGCGGATTATAAAGTCCGGTCGGGTATCCGGGATTTTCTTATCAGTAAAGACCTAATATAAATAGAGACCGATGGCGTGAAACAAGGGATAACCAAATCTATCTTAGTTATTTATTATAGTTTATTTATCATATTTATTAGCATAATGAGTTTGTTCAGAACATTACAATCTTCACCAGCAACAATCACGATTTTTCACAACAGTAAAACTCCCATGAGTTCCATGTTGTATAAAACTTTGGAACTGACGGTTTCTAAGTTGAACTCGAGTCCAAAGAAGGACGACCAGTTCATCATTGATGTCATGAAGGACAAAATGCCGACATTTGACCAATTCAAGTCAATTGTTCAAATGAACGGCATTAAGCCTGAGATCATCAAAAAGATTTACCCCTTACTCTCGGATAGAACTGATATGAATAAACGTGTTACAGTAAAAGGCAAACCAAGTCTTTTCAACGAGGGGGAATATGCCTTGATTTATGACGCATTTAATGAACTGATCAGCCATCCCGATAAGGAGGTCGACCCATCCCACATTTTCCACGCACCTTTAGTAATTGACTGGGATCAAAATTTGGCAGCAGTAGATCCATCGGGAGTAAAGGAAATTTTGAATAAATATTCTCATTAGGGATAGGGGATGGTCTTATAGAAGGTTATGTATATATAGTTGGCATGATTAACGAACTTAATGTAATGTATATTTGGAAAACCTAAATCTGTAGCAAGATGAGAAATTGATTGGGGGTTTCCGTGCTGAGCCTAATGTTAGATTTAAGTTTTTCTTCCTATATCAAGTAGATCTGGAGTGTAGAGTCTTTTATGATTGGTAGGTGGTTCAAATTTTGACAATGCCAGAATGACGTCTGTCTACAAACCCATTTGGTTGCCCACCAGTATTTTGTTTATTCGTCTCGTTTCGTGTTGTCAGCTTGTCAGCTTACCACGATGTATCTTGCGCACCAGGTAGCTTGTTTACCCTGTTTGTATTTAACCGGGAAGCAAGGACCAGGATGGTAGCACTGCTCCACATCCACCATTACCACATTCTCCAGTTTTCCTAGATGCGTGTAAATTCATAGCAAAAGTAGTCACTATATACACATGTCAATAATAAGCGGAATGGCAGTCCTCAACCTCACAAGTACAGTACCGATTTCGTTCTCATCAGCAACACATACCACCAAGAATGGTGGTCACACCAAAATCTTACTCCGGTACTAGCTGTAGGAGCCGCAAGAGTCTTGGAAAATTTCACCTTACAAAATCGAAAACAAACAAAACCCAACGAACCAGATAATCAGCCACACATTGTGTTGTACGACTTGGCTCCGTAGTACAACTGATAATTGGTTTTCGTTATTAAGGAGTTGGCGGCAAAAAACCGTTTTCTGTCAGCCACGTAATTTGCAGCCAAATTCACATGAGAGCGACACAGACTCAACAATTGTAAAATTTATTCAAGCAGTTACAAACAGTTTATTTGCCATGTCTCGACAATCGTATTTGGTTTTCTACAATGGTGTTTCCACCGTTGTGTGGGCATACATCTTTGTGAACTGTTTGTGTCATGTTTCGCGGGATCTTGCTGTTGGGTCAATTGACCCTACCTTCACCGGTTTTCCTCACAAGGTGTTAGTCTATAGCCAACTTACTAATTCTGCTTTGGAAGTAACCCACATTATTATGGGACTTGTCAAGGCTCCATTGGGCACCACTATTTTGCAGTCTATGGCAAGATTGATCATCACTCTTGGTATTTGTAGAGCACTTCCCGAATCGCCAGGGAACTTCGACCCATACGCCTTCAATGGGCTCACTTTGGCATGGTCGTTAACTGAGATCATTCGGTACGGGTTCTATATGGTCAAATTGGTGGCCACTCCACCCTATTGGTTACTTTGGCTCAGATACTCCTTGTTCATCGTGCTTTATCCAGTAGGATTGGTGAGTGAACTGTGCGTAGTCTATCAATCCTTGCCATTCACCCAAGGAACAGGACATAGATGGCTTTTAATATTCACCTTGTTATCATACATTCCTGGTTTCTTGTTACTCTACACTTATATGTTTAAACAAAGAGGTAAGATGTTAGGGAAAGAAGATAAATCCGCTAAATTTTTGAAGAAAAACCCCAAATTTCAATAGGTCATCTTTTCAATGCTACCGAGGAATCATCCTTTACTGTTATATACTCGATTCCCTCGCACCAAACCGTAGTTTCCGTCAGTATTCAATAGGTAATGTGGTTATCCGGACTGCACAATAGCTCTCCAGATTTCAAGTACATTTTTTCATGTATACCTAGTCTAATTAATATATTTTGCAACAGTGTTTTAGTAATGTCTGGATCCAAAGCACCCACTTCTGCACCAGCCAATCCAAATGGCTGGTTGGTTGCTTATAACTCGATTTCTGCATCATTATGGTCGGTCATCTTATTCAACACCGTGTTTTTGTCACTTTCTGTTGGACAACCATTTTTATTCATTAAAACAAACGGGATCACTACGTTGGTTCAATCGCTTGCGGTGATTGAAATCTTCAATGCGGCTATGGGATATGTTAGATCGCCATTGTTTACTACCGTGACCCAAGTTTTCTCGAGATTATTGATTGTGTTTGGGGTGTTTCAATTGTTACCGGAATCCCCAGCTAACTTCCATTGGGCATACATTACATTGTGTTTGAGTTGGTCAATTACAGAAATTATTAGATACTCGTACTATGCTACCAATTTGACTCACCCGGGCGCAATTCCTCATTGGTTGACATGGTTGCGTTATTCTACCTTCTTTGTACTCTACCCAACTGGGGTGTTTTCTGAAACTTGTATGATTTACTTATCATTGGACGAAGCAGTTAAGGTGTATGGTGTGTGGGCCAAATATGCGTTAATTGCAATTTTGTTCACTTACATCCCAGGATTTTACATGCTTTACACCTATATGATTAAGCAAAGAAAGAAGGTTTTGGGTGCATCGACCAAGAAAACTCAGTAGATGGACGTACAATGAGCTAGTCGTACAAAGTGCTCGCTGTAAAAATTGTATCTATTCTATAATATATAGTTTATTTACACGATTTATTTTAATGCTTCTACCCACTCAATTAACTTTTCAACGTACTCCATAATTGTATCTTCTTCAACAAACTCAAAATGATCAGTTGTCTTGGATTTTGATGGTGATCCACCAAGCAACGATGCGAACGAGAATGATTGCTTCTTTTTCTTCTTGTCGTTCAATTTGTTTTGTTCATAAACTATCTTGAAACGGGTGGTAATGTAGATGCTATCATGTTTCATTATCAACTTTGTCAATATTCGAATCACAAGATAATTAGGAGTATATTGATACCACCTCAAGTTCCAACTTATCAATTTCATAAGGTTAAGCAAGACAAAATCTAATGGCAAGTATTCTTGTTCGAGCAAATCAATAAATGACTTTTGGTATTCAGTTTGGGACAAAATCAACTTATTGCTGAGAAATCGTAAATCGTAATTGTCATGGTACGAATCGATATTTGTGTCGATTATTTCGCTTAGTATGAACTCATCATAAATCTCTAACAATTGCACCGTTCCAAAATAGTCAAATCCACCTTGATTTGCTGTTCCCATAACACTTGTGATTATTGAACTGATTGACTCACGTAAATTGTACTTCACAGACCAACCTAATAGTCCCATTGCTCCCCATTCTATTGCTGAGTGTTGTTGGTTCTTTTCATTGGATGATATTACCATTAACGTCTTCAAATCTTCAAATAGAATGACAAATGTTTGTTGCAACCAATTCTCACAATGGGCCACTCGTCCATCCTTATTGTCAACAACAAATGGTTTAGATTTATCGGTTTCATGGTTGGAAAATACTTGTGATTTGATTTCAAGTGCGCTGTCCCATCCTATCATGGCAACAATAGACGCTAATAAATCATAGCATCTTCCCCATGTCGATCTACGATTGAAATCAAGAATAGAGCTTGATAATGTCCCTGATGATTGCTTAGCATAAAGGTTTTTGCTGGAATTAGTCAATGCTCGAATTAGTGTCCTGTCCACTGACCCCAATTCCATAACGGAGCAGTTCGTTAATGGTGATTGATACCAATGATTTCCATTGATTGGATGACGATGATACGAATTGAATAAAAACAAATCAGTCCAGATCTTTTTGATAGAACCTTGATTCACTTCCTTAGATTCAACTATAGTCTTTGGATTTGGGAAATACTTGTAAAATGCCTTCTCTGATATCACTTCAGCATCCTGATTTCCAAGTCGTTTCAAAAACACAGCCATGTAGAAATCTTTCATACCAGCTACCACGTCTATTTCAAAGCTTTTTTCTCTATTGTTGAGAATTATTGGCATTGCGTTGATTGTCAAAAGAGCATTTTCAAAATCCTTGATTAAACAGTAACACAATGCTAAGTTGTACCAACATTCAAAATCAAGTGGAAGAATTGATATACATTTTTGTGCCATCTTTAATGCTAAATCATAATTTTGCTTGGAGATGAGAAATTTCACCTGTTCCAATAATATTAGACCCAGTTGTGTGGTATACAACTCTCCACGGCTCAAGTTACGGTGTACCATGTTTAAGAACTCTTGTTCTTTGTTACTACCCAGCGTAACTTTGAATATTTGTAAGATAACCACATCCCAATCTCCCGGTTCATCCACATTTGTGTAGTATCTCGAGTGTATTTGACCAATTGCAAATACGCATGTTTCGCCAGATAAATCTAACTGACATAACCTCAATAATGTATCGATCAAAAAGTTTCTGTAACTGTTGGTTTTTCGAAGACTTGAATTCCCTGTTGTTGAAGAATCACCATGGCTGCCACAGTTGGTAGGCGTACCGTACCCAACTTTGGTTCCAGTAAGATGACCACGGCCTAGAAATTTCACCAACGTCTGCACTGATGATAGTACCGAGCTTTTAGAGTCGATGTAGTTGTGATATGAAACAAGTCCTGTTAATTGCTGTGACGGGTTATCCAAATGATTGAATAAACGAATAATTTGAGATGCCGACAATTCTTCCCAATAAATCGATTGCAAGTCTTTTATTGTCGTAGCGTTGAAAGTCATATTCTTCCTGTCGCCTGCGTAGGTTATGATCTGGAACGATTTGTCGATTTGAACTGGGATCTTCTTTGAAGTTCCGTTCATGTGAACTACAAAACGGGCTCTGAAATCAGACTTGTGGAAGATATTGTACGAGCAGTACGTTACGACAATTTCCCTCTTTGAAGTCGAATATGTATCCGAGTTCAATATTTGCTTGGTAAAGAAAAATTCTTCGTTCCGCTTGTACAACCCCAACATATTACAAATGTACTGTTCTACTTCGTCAAGAAGATTGGTACGTCCAATACCGTTCAAAAAATGGTACTGGCCAATGTAACCTTCGTCATCTTTATTGAAAGATGCCTGGTCCGGATCAAGAGTAAAATCATTATTGGTGTATTGCGCAGATCGTATACCGAAATACCGGGCCACATGGATCAAATCGGGTGGACCAACCGCATTCTCACCAGAACCTGATCCCAAATCTTTAACCTGACATCGAAATCTTAGAGCTTGACCAAAGCTCGTTTCTCTGATCTGGGGATACTGAGATGGCTGGAAAGTAGTATTTAATTTCGTCAAATTTTCAATTGACGTTTCCAAATTTGACAGGCGACTAAACGATGTCAGCGATAACGATCCCTGTCTGCTTTTGACTGGAGTTCCCTCATTCATTTTCCCGGTATAAGGAGGAACTACAATAGGATGACAGTTGGTAAATTCTCTATATCGGAATTTCGAGGCGTTCTATACGCAGGGTCCTTGACTTAAATTAATTTGTCCAAATACAAATGTGTTACGATAAAGATGTTGATTTGTACTTAATGATACTTGATCGCGCTCGTGCTGAAGAAATGAAACGTACTATATAATTTTTAAAATAAAATGTCCACTTTTCGCTGAGCTTTAGAACATATTTACTGCTCTCTTGGCAAAAATGGTTTTTGGTGTTGGCACTTGTAAATTATTGCAACATTCAATGTAGGTCTAATCATGTGCTTTGGATTTTGGTTTGGGTTTTTAATTGTTGGAATAACGTGAATATTTCATGTAATTCTGTCATAATTTCGCTCGCAGGCTTGCTCTTAGTGAAATCAATAAGCCCACTGTTTTCGTTTATGATTTCAAGCTGTTGACGCAAGAATAACGCTGTGATGCATTGTTCGATTCTGACCACAAGGTGGTTTAATAATCCAAGGAGATCGGAATCTTGGAATTCCACATCCATCAATGGATTGATAAATGGTTCTTGAATTAAAGTGCCCACATCCATCGAGGAGCAAATGTTCTCCAACCGCAAACTTATGGCTTTCAATCCGTATATAGCTTCCACTGGTATAGCTCCCACTACCCGCGTGGAGCTTGGGTGTCTAGTTTGGTCATCCTGACTCTTTAACCTCTTCTCAAACAATTCCATCCGCAATTTGAGGCCCTCAGCAAATGCAAGAGTAATGTTTTCTGGGGTTTCCAAACCTTTCAATTTTCTTTCTCCGAGTGAATAGTATTCAACTCCAATTTCTTCAATAGATTTGAGTTCCTTGGCCACAATCTCATCAATATGGACGTCTTTAACTCCAGCGAGACTATCTTGATGGAGTTTAACTAATGTGTTCATTTCATCAAGGAAATCACTACTAACAGCAATCTGTCCTCCATCGGCAGTTGCACTAATACGCGATGCACGATTCACCATTGGACCAAAGTAATCCATTCTTCCGGTAACCACATCAGGCTCACATACTGGAGACCCCCAGTGAATACCCATACGAACACTTAAACCTCTGAAAATTACGTTGTTGTTAGTGTCAGCAACCTCACAACATTGATCAGTCTCCAAAATTTCACTGGGCCAGTCAGCAGTAAGTAATGCCTGTTGAACATTAAAACACCACAATAATGCAGAAGTAGGGGTTGGGAATGCAACCATAAATGCGTCACCTTCGGTCTTCACTTCGTAACCTCCTACTATTCTCAATTGACGACGCATAATCGTATTGTGGATCTTGATTGCTGATCTCATCGGAACAGGGAAAGTATCCCATAACCAAGTCGAGCTCTTTATATCGGTAAATACCAACGCAAGGGTGTCAACTGGTGGGTCAATTTCATCATCTAATCTACTCAATGTACTATCGCCTGCGGCTGCACCTGCAGTTCTTCTCTTCTTTGCTCCAAAAACATCAGTCTCTCCAATATTGTTATACAATGCATTCGATCCAAATCTTCCCCGTGATTTCTTTTCCCCTAATGTAATTACTGAGGCAAAAACCTTATCAGCATTACCATATGCAATTGTATAATCTCTCAACCGTTGGGCTGCTAACATGGGATCTTCCTTCTCTTGCCTCAAAATATCAACAGCAAGCTCATACTGAATGTGATCCCAGAGTGTTTTGGATCCGATGACAATTGTATCGTCACTAGAATAGATAGGAATTTCAGTGATATCTGGACCAGAATTGGTGTGAGGAATATAGTTGAAATAACCAACACCTCTACTTACAGAAAGTTCGCCATCCAAATTACCATCACCTGAAACATATCCCCCACCAGCTCTAATGACTTCAAATTCAGTTCTATTAGTTGGATCATGTTTGTTAGATAAACGAATGTGTTCACCGTTACTTCTTGTCAAAATCATTTCTATGTCACCAATATTCGCAGCGAATAGTCTTTTATCCTTGATATACACCATTGAAATTGAACAACCTGCTTTAGAGTCATCCTGTAATGTCAAATCAGACAAACCTGGGTGTAATTGTGGACTAGGAGTAAAATGATGCGACTTCTTTGCGGCTAAAATTCCATTGATTTCTTTGTTCAACGACAAAAATGTTCTTCTTATCGCATCCTTAATTTCATTGTCAGACTTGATCTTACTCAACTCGGCAATGAAAGTAGGAACAAACATTTCTTTACACAAGTGTAAAATTTTGTGACCATGAGTTGCTGGTCCACCCTTACCATCCAATGAAATGTACAACACTTCATTCTCATTTCCTCTAAATTTTTGAATAAACATATCACCCGAGGATATATTTTCTCTAGTACCCATAAAATCTGCTACACCATAACCAATGTTACTCATTTCAGAACCTGTAGTTCTGATCCGCAAATCAGAGTTTGGATCGGGAACGGAACCAGTTGTAATCGTTACATCAATAAGACCTAATACTCTCAAATTCTGCAATACCAATAAACTATCAAGATAGTCACCAGTTTCAGGATTTTTCTGATGTGATTGTTTAATTTCGAATCTTTTATTACCTGAGAAGTCCAAACTTCTTAAATTTTTGTTCCATTGCCAATTCCAGTCATATGGCCAATTGGCTATATTATATTTCAATTGATTCGAACCAACATCAAGATGTTGCAATTTTTGCAATTTGGATATTTCAGCAGGTAAGGTCACAAACTTGTTACCATTCAAATACAATGATTTCAACGAACGTAAACTTTCCAAATCGTCCACTGGTAATGCGGTTAATTCATTACCAGAAAGATACAACTCCACCAAATCCACAAATCTCCTTAATGCACCTTCTGGAATTTCCAAAAGTTCATTGTATGACAAATTCAAAAGTTTAAGATTAATTAAGAAACTAATTGACTCGAAACAATCATCTCCTAATCTGTTGTCAGTCAATGTGATGCTCAATAAACTATCAGCAAGACTTGCAGACTTACCAGAACGGCCATCAACATCAGTCTCTTCATCCATTTCTGCCTGTCCAACAGATGGTAATGCAGTATATGAAGATTCCACGAACGTATTTGGATCATTGTTTTGTTGATTCTGTAAGTTTCTTGAATTGAATGAAGCGGAGATTCTTTTGGCAAGACTCAAAGGTGGTTTGGGAAATGAGCTAAGAATGTTAGATGAAACATTAAGAACACTCAACGATTTTAATTTCCAAATTCCGTCTGGTAACAGTTGTAAGTTATTTGAATGCAAGTCCAAGAACTGTAATGTTGACAATTTAGATATTGATGCAGGTAATGACAGTAAATTGTTCCCGTAAAGTGACAAGACTGTTAATTTTGGCAAATTTCCGATTTCTTCTGGTAATGTGACCAAATGATTTTTATCTAACACAAATTTTTCAATATTAGGAATACGGCTAATAAACTCGGGCGGAATTGATGTGATTTTTGCTTTCGATAAATCAAGGATAGTCAATAAATCTAACAAATTAGTAAAATGTAAATTAGTGATTGGGTTTCTATCAAAGTGCAATAGTCTCAACGATTTCATTTTATCAGAAAAAGACGAAATATTGTTCTTTGATGCATATGCCACTTCCAAACTAGGTAAATTACCCAAAACATCCACATTTGTAATCTGGTTATATCTGATATCCATTCTTTTCAATGCTGTTAATTTCGAAATATACTCTGGTAAGGTCTTTGACAATTTGTTTGTACACAAGTTCAACTTTTGCAAATTAACCAATTTGGTGATCGATTCAGGAACTTCACTCAAATCATTATATGACAAGTCCAAATCCCTAAGATTGACAAGATCAGATATCTGTTCTGGATATACATGGAAATAGTTTGAACTCAAATTAAGATTCACTAAATTGATCAAAGTGGAAAAACTTTTTGGTAAGTTAGTTAATTGATTTGAGTTTAATTTCAAGTTGGTTAAATTGGATAATTGAGAAATTTTGACTGGCAATTCATCTAAAAAGTTCTTTTCCATATTCAAATGGGTTAATTTTGGTGCTTCCAAAAAGTTCATGGGGAACCTTGATGCACCATTAGAAGCAAAGTTCACAGACATCAAATTGTTACATGATTGCACAAAGTCTAATGGAATATAAATTGATGGATTATGAGCCACGTTCAACTTTTCAATTTCATAGGTATGTTGGTGAAAAATGATGGGGATATTTTTCAAGTCTAATCCTGACATATTAACATCAACATAGTCTTTGGATAATTCGACTTCTTCGTCATGAGTTAAACCTCGCAAACTGATTGTTTCCATAACAAACTTACAAATGAAAGATATGTCTTCTCTTCCCAAAATTTTCAAGTTATCAGAATCAGGTTGATAACCTGAAAGACGAAGCAATCCATTTTGAACTTTCAATGGTTTTTCAAACGGTTCCAAAACCTTGATGTTGTTACCAACGTACACAGTGATTTGGAAATTTGATGTTGACTCCAAAAAGAATTTTCTTTGGACAATTTTAAGTAATTCTGCTGTTGTTGTTTCCATTGAGCACAAAATTGTTGTAAATGTGTTATCCTCACGGAACACTCGAATAATATGATTAGACTTTTCACCAGGATTGACCAAATGAGACGCTTTAAATCCATACAACAAAGGCAACTTCAGGAACACAGAAGTTTCCGGCGTCTCTTTATCATTTTCTGAAATCAACTCGTCAATATTTTCGATTTGGTCATTACCATCACTTCTCTTCAATAACTTAACATCCCACGATTCAGGCGCCTGCCACGATGGTAATGTTAAACCATCAACTACGTCGTGAACTTTGACATCATTGGTTTTCACTTGTGGTGATTTGACAATCCCTTGCATTTCGTTTATATCAAGATCGAAGGCATTTGCAATGGATTTGGAGGCGGCACGGTCAGCATTATTAGCTTGGTGGGTATCACTCACGTATCCAGAACCACCAACTGAATTGGATGAATTAGACGAAACAGTAGAAGGACGTTGAGAAATTGATGCTGATGTCGCCGAATTGTGCCTGGATGTGGAGCCAGTTCTTGGTTTTGTAGAAGGGCTAGAATGTCTGTGCAAGAAGCCCTCAGCCTCAGATTTTGTAGAATGACGATGCAAAAACGACGGTTCAAAATGATCAGATGACCTCGAGTTCTTGTGGCCGTGGGAATCTTCATTGTGTTCGTCTCCCGCAGAGGAAACACTGTTGTGGTGGGAGCCATGATCGTCTTTTTTTGAATAAATAAGCTTGCCCAATAAACTGGTGGACTTCTTCTTGAATCTCGGCTTAATAGGATGTTGCAATGGAGGAATATTTACTGCTGTTCTACGGGCATGGAATCCCTTATAGTTGTCCTTCAAAAGATCAACACTATGATCACCTGAATGGGGGTACCCCGACTGGTTGGGATCCAACGAAAACGAAGACCGGGGCGAGTAATTCTCTGCATCATGGATCCGTTGTGCTAGAGCAGGGTTGACGGTTTCTTGTGATGCTCCATCAGACTCAAAATTCGTCGATCGGTTCGTCGGGCTCAACGGTTCTTCATTTAACTGGCCAGCAGTCAACTCGAACTTTTGCAAGTTGTTTCTCGATTTGTTACGGTTCAAGAAACTCATTCGGTACTAGCAATCTGTATCGCGGAATCTGTGGTATAAATCCCAACTTGGTCTTCCATCAAATACAAATCGTTTGGCTACAGGTTTCCTGAGGAACTTTTCACGTTGGTGTGGGTGGTAGCGCCGTCGTATACCACAGATTGAAGAATTTTTGGTGGTGAAACACCCGGATGAAGTCGATAGAAGAAGGCACACAGAGGGTTCGGTTGGTTAGACTAGATCTAGAGGTAGCGTATTGGGTGGTTTGTTTGTTATTGGCGTGGTAAATAGATTTTACTGACGATTGTGTGCATTGCCCGGTGTCTCACAAAGAGGAGGTTGGCCCCGCTGCAAAGCCATTGCGATGTGTGGGTGCCAGTTTGATCATCGGCAGGTGATGGTGGTGTCATTACTATCTTCATATGGGAAGCGGAACTACGTTACATTACGTCCACCAAAGCTTGACTTTCCTAGTGGCGTACTTTTTGCGCTAATGCTGTACCATTATATACGATCACATTGGTAGCATCCTGTACAGATTTAAACTTTATATATCGTTTAACTTTGTTCGGTTTGTGCATTTGGCCATGAAATGCACAGCCGTGAATGGATTTGTACATGGTTTTGGATAGTACGAATGTTTGTTGGGAAAGTGAAGTATTGTGGCTTTTGTGATGCATTGGTCATACGTAGATGGAACCAAACTATAGGGTTTATATGTTGTAAGGTTTTTTGGGCATGATAGGACTAGGATTGCGCAGAGTGTATAGGTGTAATGCAGTGCGTAGTAGGTATAGTGCAGTGTGTAGCATAGACTAGGTAGGCGAACTGCGCAATAATATATGACAATTGGCTGTACATGTATGCTGTGCTGTACATGTATCCTGTGTTGTACATGTCTATCTGTGCTGTACATGTCTATCTGTGCTGTACAAATATGCCGAAGTCGTGTTGTGTAGTCCTGCTTTGCAACAAAACCGACTAAAGCAGTAAACTACACAATGAAGTTTTTGTCCTTTTTGCGCTGAGTTCTACTTGGTTAAATACCCATAGACAATGCAACTGAACAGTCTCTCATTAGAAAGATGACCTCAGTTGCGTTCGGCTGTAGATCATTTTGGGCGTTTTTGGCTGCGTCCTCGTGCATAATACAAACGAAGTTGCAGGATATCTCCAAACCCAAGTTGACCCTGTAAAAGAATTTAGTTTGTGTAAATGGACTGTTTGTGCTGATTTTCTGCCATTGAACCCAGTTTTATAGCTCTCGTTGTGGTCAGGGTGGTTAATTTCGTGGTGCACAGAACAATCGATGTATTTAGCATCACACCTCTTAACAAGACACATAGACAACAGTGGAGTAGTAAACATCCTCGGGAAGCATAGTAAATGCAGACTCAGCTAAAAAGTACCACCAAACAACCAGAATATCAAATCCTAGTGGAGTTGAAATTTGTCGTTACGTGCTCTCGGGAGTTGTGTGTAGCAAATTCCAGATGCAGCATTCCACCTCGATGTGCAGATATTTGCAATAAAGACCTTTTTTTTTTTTGACCATGGTTTACGAATGTTCTGTTATTGTTAGAACACCCAGTCTTTAGCTCAAAGAATAACTTATGCGTATAGTAAAGGTTTGACCTCTGACATTCTTGAAATACATTAGGATACAACCGCAGTACAATGTACCATGTCCCTACGCACGGCAGTGGTGGCACCACCACTGTATTCGGCGCGGTATCGCACTGTCCCACTATGGAATTGAGTTCATGGTAGCGACGTAAGGAATTTTTGAAAGAATTGTAGACACTTTTAGTAGTTTGATTTGTTTACTGGACAACTTATGATGAGTGAGAGTTCGAGAACAATAAACCACAAACTTAATGAGTTGCTCAGCAGGGGTATGTATTGAAACAGTGCTTCCGGTTTCACATTTTAAGGAAAATATCCTAGAAAGCTAATCTGAAATTATACGTGTTCGGTATTGGAAAGATTCCATGACAAACCCAAAGTGACATCAGTACGAAATGATACTCGTATTTAACATGAAGTTTGTCGCTCATTAATATTTCATTTTCTGAGCTGGGTGTAATTTCCTCCACACTTTTTGAACATGTAGAAACTAACATTGTAGGGCTGTTGACGAGGAGTAAACTAGACTCTGGCACGGCGTTAAAGTATGCCACTATCTTACGAACTAATATTTTGGGTAAAGATAAACAGGAAAAAGTCAACTCAATTGTGGTTTTGGCCAAGTTGTTAGATTGTATTCTTGGTACCGAAGCGGTTTCGAACGACTATGTCTCTGTTTTTGACAATGTATTGGTTTCCGCTCTCTTCTGTGTGGTGTCTATTAATATGTCGACTGAAACATACAAGTCCATATTAAAGATAACGGTGGTGTTGATATCTGGCGGGATTTTTCCTCAACATGATATCACATTTGAGAATTATCTTCCACTCTACGAGACATTAATTGACTGTTTGGATGTCATAGATATTATAACACAAAAGTTATACTTGCAAGATAATAAAATTACCTACAATTCTATCAAATTGGTTACCGATTTGATAAATCAAGCCCTTGTATTTGAATATTCTGGAATAATCACTATTGCGGCTAGATTGAAACATGTAAAGTTCTTTTCAACTGTGGGTAACTTAATTGAAACAGATGACCAAGTGATTCTTGATGCTATTGACAATTTGCAACTTTCATACTTCAATTTGAATGAAAATCTTAATTATACCAAGTTCAACATGTCAATCAAATCCCATCAAATTATGCTTAATAACTTATTTTCATGTTTAGAGGTGGCGTTGAATGAAAATGGAACTTCGGCCACTCCTGAAGAATATGTGAGAGCTGGATTTACGGCAAATCCTAAGAAGTTTATTCTTGAAAATTATTCAATTTTATCAGCAATGAATTTGAAAGTTTTTCTTAAAGATCCTAATTTTACATTCAAAAAGAGATATCAAGAAGAATTAATGATGAAAGGACACGGTCATACGTTTCCAATTGGTATTTTCATTGAGAAATGCTCCGCGATGTGGCTAGATGTTATTCACAACCCAAACGAGTATCCTTACATTTCCAACTCAGTTCTATCGTGGGAATTAATGATTTATGCCAGTATGAATAGTAGTTTGATTATATGGCTTGAAACGGAGGCAGAATTGGGAAATCAAGTAGATGTTGAAAAAATTATTGTGTTGCTATTATCAAATGTATATCAGTTTGAGCAGGAATTGGCAAAACATGATAAATCAATTGAAGACTGTTTAGAAGTTTCTTCAAAAGCAAACGTTAAAGAAATGAGACATGATCAAGTAGCGATTCTCAAGAAACAATACGCTGAACAATGGAGATTGAGATTCAACGAGTTTGATAAAAATTTAAGACAGGAAGTTCTAGATTTCGTGGCGGAACAGAGAGTGATCCAATTGCTTAAGGGATCGTGGGTTTATACCGAAGCTCATGGTGAGCAGATGTTGTCAAAAGTCCCAAAAAATCTTAATATTCCAGTATACTATTACATAACATTAAGTCCAAATCGTCAGCAAATTCTCTTTAAAGAATATGCTGATAAACCAGTTGTTGATCCTAATTACGACGAATTGGAGGATCACTTTGTTAGACTTAGTGATATAGCACATTTCGAATCCTCGACAGTTGGGCAAAAGATGGGTGATGACGACAAAAGGAAGAACACCATGTTAATTTCCATCAGAGGGACAATTAGTTACGAAAAAATTACGTTGTTGGATGCAAAGAAAAAGAAACTACTCAGTTTCTATACCGATACCGAAGTGAACAAGTTTGTATGGCTTGACGGATTGAAAATGTTGAAAGGAATGAACAAACCAGGGCAAATCTCAGAAGACACTGCAAAACAAATTGATAGTTTAATCGAGATACGAAGTGCGACCCAATTACTAACTTTAGAAGATGAGAAACTTGGAGGTGTTATAGCAAACGATGAAGACAGTGACGACGAATTCTACGATTTGGCCCAGTTATCCAAAGTCACCAAAGATTTTCATTATCTGTGAATGAGTAGTTTTCATTTTTTCCATAAATTTACGAGTAGAATCTTTATAGAATGGTCGTTTCGAATGTAATATATGCTATAGGTGCGAACGACAACACTTTGTAATTCGTGGGCTTTCACGGTGGTGGATTATAGAAAGTCGATTTCTGCAGTATTCTTCACGCTAGAAAAATTTAAGATTCTGCGATGAGCATCGCAAGATTTATCCACCATAAAGAAACCATGGCCAAATCGAAAAGTAAGCTGGATAATGATCTTATTTTGACGATTGATTCAGACTCAGAGACAGAGATTGTCTATGAATCTGAATCTGAATCTGAAGTAGAAGTGGAAGAGCCTAAGAAAAAAGTAAAAAAGACCAAGTCTAAAAAGGCAGATAAACAAGTTAAGGACAGTGATGACGAAGATGATAAGTCAAAGGACCTTAATCCTGACTTCAAGTTTTCCTTAGATGGATTTGAGACGTCTAGCAAATTTGATGGTTGGGAATTTGCTGTTGAAGAAAAACAAAAGACTACTGCTGATGTTGACTTGGACGGTATTTTAAGACGTAAAGGTGGTTTAGTCAGTTTGGCAGGATCTGAACAGAAATCACACAATGACGAAGATGAAGAAATACAAGAAGACGACGACGACGACGAAGAAGAAGAAGTAGATGGAAAATCAGAGAACAATGACGACAGTGATGAGGACGAGTTGGCAATGGATGGATTTGGTATGGGAGCCCAACCTGAAGAAGAAGAAGATGAGGATGATGATGATGAGGATGAAGATGAGGATGAGGATGAGGATGACAAATCAGTCGAAGCCGATATGGACTTGGAACATCCAGGCTCTGATGTTGAAATCGAAAATGACGAAGATTCTGAAGAAGCAATGAAAGAGTTTTATGCTGATGCAGAGGAGTCCAACGATGCCAAAAAACAACTTCATAGCACATTCCAAAGTTTACAGTTGTCACGTCCAGTGTTGAAAGGGTTAGCAAACTTGGGATATAGTAAACCATCACCTATTCAATCTGCCTCTATACCGATTGCATTGCTAGGAAAAGATATCGTTGCTGGGGCACAAACTGGTTCTGGTAAGACTGCAGCATATATGATCCCAATCATTGAAAGATTATTGTATAAACCTGCCAAAATAGCTTCCACTAGAGTTATTGTTTTAACACCTACCAGAGAATTAGCCATTCAAGTTTGTGATGTTGGTCGTAAAATCGGGCAATACGTCAACAATTTGAACTTTGGTTTAGCCGTGGGTGGTCTTAACTTGAGACAACAAGAGCAGCAGTTGAAGACTAGACCCGATATTGTTATTGCTACCCCTGGTAGATTAATTGATCATATCAGAAATTCTCCATCTTTCACAATTGAATCGTTAGAAGTTCTTGTTATTGATGAAGCTGATCGTATGTTGGATGAAGGTTTCCAAGCTGAATTAACTGAAATTTTATCATTAATTCCAAAACACAAGAGACAAACGTTGTTATTTTCGGCCACCATGAACACCAAAATTCAAGATTTAATTCAATTATCATTACAGAAACCAGTACGGATTATGATTGATCCTCCTAAGACAGCGGCAAGCAAGTTGGTACAAGAGTTTGTTCGTATCCGTAAGAGGGATCACCTCAAGCCAGCATTATTGTTCAATCTCATCAAGAGTGTTGATTCGTACCAACAAACCAGAATCGTTGTATTTGTAAGTAGAAAAGAATCTGCCCATAAATTGCGGATTATTCTTGGGTTGCTAGGGATGAAAGTATCTGAATTACATGGGTCATTGACACAAGAACAACGTCTTAAAAATGTGAACGATTTTAAGAACTTGACGGTACCAGTTTTGATCTGTACTGATTTAGCTGCTAGAGGTTTGGATATTCCTAAAATCGAAATTGTTATAAATTATGACATGCCCAAATCTCACGAGATATACTTGCACAGAGTGGGTAGAACTGCGAGAGCAGGAAGAGACGGTAGATCCATTTCATTTGTAGGCGAATCTACCCAAGATAGAAATATTGTGAAAGATGCAATCAAGTCATTACAAGAAAACGAAAATAAGCATGGAAAGGCGGTGTCACGGAACGTCGACTGGAAAGAAGTAGAACTGATCAATAACATTGTGGAATCAAAACAAGAAACTGTGGAAGAAGTGTTAGAGGAAGAGAAGCAAGCTAAAGAAATTTTACAGGCGGAAATGGAGTTATCCAAGGCAAACAATATGATCAAACACGGCAAGGAAATTCAGTCCAGGCCAAAAAGAACATGGTTTGAATCTGAAGCAGACAAGAAAAAACACCAATCTCAAGTGATGCAACAATTAACAAAGCATGGAAAGAAGGTTAACTCAAAAAAGAGAAAGGCATTAGAAGAAAAGAAGGAAGTTGGAAGATCATACAAAAAGACAAAAAATGATAGAACAGAAAATCAAAATAGAAACCCAAAGGCAAGAATTGGTAAAGCGAAGAAGTCCAAGAAATCGAAGCGCTAAGTATCCCCATTGATGCCAAGGTCAAAGTTGGGTACTTTTCATAGATTTATATAATTTATAATTTACATATTCTTGTATTCCGCATAGTAAATAAAGACGTTGTGCGTACAACCACGATAATTACCAAACACAGAAAAATCTCTGATTTTCTAACCTACAGCCTTGTTTTTGTCAATGACGGTATGATATACAATGGGTATATGAAATTGTTTAACGACAATCAGTCGACTGATATTACACATCCATCGCGTCTTTTTTTCCAAATTGTTGTGTTACAATGTTTTTACTACTTGACGGCAATAGTACTTTTCTTCGGTGTTGGTTGGTTAAACGGTTACGATTTTAAATTTGACTGGGTGTTTCTGTGGGAAATGGTGACATCAGACAATGCGTTGGGATTAACTTTGTTTTGTCTCTGGTTGTTTGATTCGCTCTTGTGTGTGTTGTTTGTGACTATTATAGTTGGTCGTTCCAAGTTGGCATGGGACTTTGCCATCACGGTGCACATTGTCAACTTGCTCGTAGTTTGGATTTACACGTCCAAGTTTCCAATTTCAATCTTGTGGTGGTGTTTGCAAATCTTAAGTGGAGTTTTGTTGGTAGTTTTGTCAACGTATCTGACTAGGTGGAAGGAGTTGCGAACTACATTTTTTGAAAATATGTTGGACCAGCAGGAATTGGGTCAAGTACGTCATGAAACAAGTATAGAAATGTCCAACTTGGCACCCGGACAACTGCAATCATAGAAATTTTAGAACTTGTTGCTATTTGTAGCACATACTAGATTTCAAGAATCGTGAAGCAGTCAGAGAATGGACAATGTTATCTGCCCAAATTATTGAAGTTTGCAATAGTAATCACAATGGTTTCCCTTTTAGTTTATGTGACTCAAATTATGGCTTGCAAATCGACATCTCTTGGGTTCCATTTATTATTACATGTCTGAATAAATTTCACTATACACCTTTAAATATCAAGAAAACCTTCAAAGACTAAAATATATTCCCGCTTTTGATCTAATTTGGAACTTTTTGGTTAGTGTCCATAGGAATATGATCAGACCGAACAAGGTTTTTGTAAATAAACTGTGTGTGAGTTTCACCAATTAGTTTTGAAAAAGTTTTCTTAAATGCTTGGGATTCTATTTTTGACTATTGTATCAATGAATATTGTTTGGATTTGGTACATGTGAGAAACTTGGAATTATGGTTGAATCAAAAATTCGGTCTGTACATGCACTAGATCGGAGACCATGATAACGTACTTACTCTATCAACAACGAGAACTCAAAGAATTAAAAGAAACATTTAATGGGAGGAAGTGAGTTGAGGTGTACTTTTGTAAGTAGATTGGTTGATGTTTAGCGATTACTGAAGAAATCCTTGCCACCAGTAGCATTGAAACCCCTTTCTTGCTAAATGTAAAAGCTGGTTACATTGCCTAACTTGAATTGAATCACAAGACTGATTCATTCAACAAAAATGATGGACAACTTGTTCAATTAAGTTGGGATCGTAGGTTTTGATTTTCTTACAAGTACTAATATATTACTCATATTTAATCTGAGACGTGTGTAGAATTATACCTCCTAAGGGACTTTTTTGTATTGAACAAGTCTTTAGCCATGTTTAGGTTTGTTTCAGTTAGAGTTAGCAACGAAAGCAAACACAGTTGGTAGGTAAAATTACAGCCAACGATTCAAAACAAAATAAACTTGGGTTAACTATCAATGCTTAAGTACGTAGTTTGTTTCCGGTGCAATATGCATATTTCGGTTGTTAGGGTGAAGGACGACTAGTTACTTTACAGTAAATGCAAAAATTACAAGATTTTTTTAAAAAATTGGTTAAATTCCACTTCTGACTTAATTAAAAAACTCATTAAATACACTTTCATACATTGAGAGCCGTGTGCAATAAACTAATTCTTACAAGACTTATAGACTTGTGGGAGTTATAAAATATAGAGTCACAAGTTTCGAACAAATTTTTTGCGAATGTGGGAATCGAAGTGTATACCTACATCCATTTTTTGTCCCAAAGATTATTTTCGAAACTATGTTTTTCTAATGAAACTGTTTGTAAAATGCATTGATGTACGCAAAAAGTACAGTTTATCAAAAAAGGGTAATGCTTTTCAAAACAAGGAAGGAAGATGTTTAAACGTGTTTTATCTTCATGTTCTCAGAACTGATAAGCACTTTTCTAAGAGGGGAATCATTCACAAGGTGATACTGGAAAATTAGCAAGTCAAATTTAAGATAAATAACCATAGTGAAAACTTGAAGAGTTGCTTCTCACAGCTGATATGCATGTATAAGGCAAAAGGGGAACCCGAAATATAATAAGAACAACAGCACGTTTCCGGGTTTTCACAATTCAATTAAAACTATTACTTATGTACATAATTTCAAAACCTTTTGCTACTATACAAAAATCTGATTGTGTCATATATGTTTTAATTTGGCATCACAAAGGACATGCTTCTTACTACAAATTTTCACCACGAGGATAGATGTGAGTTCTCAGACGATACATATTCACGGGAAATTAAGTTTATTCCACCATAAATTGTGATGGTGGGGAACTGTGGTTGCAAAATTATTTTTTGGCTGGAAATTCTATTTATGCACCAATTGAAAATGCGAAAACTGTGGAAGCAAAATTAAATGAACTTCAATTGCACCCGAGCCGAAACTGTGTTTCCCCTTGATAACCACAAATGCCTATAAATACGTGGAAAAATGTAGGCAATAGTATCTAATACAACGGACTATCCATCATGACTAAGTTGAATGTGGAAGAAATCGACAAGAAGTATAACGT
>ERZ778017.121-NODE-121-length-131644-cov-125.510871_pt1 | contig 131644 bp, 115 predicted proteins | sample MGYA00375747_ERZ778017 | MGnify/ENA primary metagenome ERZ778017 (study PRJEB29350, sample SAMN05509838) | bioreactor metagenome | biome: bioreactor; material: wastewater | place: South Africa: University of Cape Town | collected 2014-03-17 ... | reverse complement strand
TTGCCGGTGCTCAACTGCCTCAGGCACATCCTCGAACTGAAGCAGTTCACCGGCAAGCTCGGCAAGATGTGTCTTCACGTCCATTGGGGTCACGCGGAAGAACTCACGCCGCAGGTTGATGAGGTTCACACGAGTCGTTGCGAGCCTTGTGTGCAGTTGGTTCTCGATCCCAACGGCGTCCTTCGAGAAGAAGAGGGCATGAACGTCGAAGTTGAAAGGTACAGATGCATCACCCAGCTCCTTGATTCCTTCGGATCCAGGCGCCTCGTCATTCCGTTCTTGACCATCGTCTCGCCGAATGAGCCTATGTTCGAGATGGCGTAGACATACCCTGCCGAGCTATTGCTTCCTCGTCTCCAGCAGAGGATAGCGCGACCAACGCGTTCTGGAAGTGCTGACGCTCCTTCTCGAGCTTCTATCCCTCACCATTCACGAGGGGCTTGCTGATTGCGGTTTTCGGGATGCGGGCGCACGGGTATCAGTGGTCTTGTGATGCCCGGCGCCAGGAGTTTGTCGTCACATGGTACTTACAACCAGTGCGTGGGATAACGCACAAGGTGTGGTATACTCGATGCATGAGTGGGACGTACAGCCTCGTTGTGGGAGATCGCGGTCGCGTTGTATTGCCGGCCGATCTGCGTGAGCGGGCGGGCCTCGCTCCTGGCACCGCGCTGACGCTTCTTGAGACACCTGAGGGCTTGGTGCTGCTCACCCGCGACCAGCTCCTGGAGCGAGTGCGACAGGACCTCAAAGGACTCGACCTCGTCGGCGCGCTTCTCGCGGAGCGTCGGGCAGAAGCTGACCGTGACGATGTCACCGCTGGGCCGGCATGAAGGTACTGGACGCCTCGGCGCTGCTGGCCTTCTTGCAAGGCGAGGCCGGAAGCCGCGTCGTGGCTGAGGCGCTGGAGTCTGGAGCGAACTGCGCGGCGGTGAACTGGTCCGAAGTCGCCCAAAAGGTCCGAGCGAGCGGCCGCAACTGGGACCTGAGCCGGGCGCTGTTGCTCTCGTACGACCTACGTATCGAGCCGGTTACCGCGGAAGACGCGGAACGCGCGGCCAGGTCCTGGCGGGCAGGCTCGGGCATGTCGTTGGCCGACAGGCTCTGCCTGGCGTTGGCACACCGGCTCGGGGCACCGGCACTTACTGCGGACGGCCACTGGGGAGCGGCCCCGCCAGTCGTACAGATTCGGTGATAGACCTGCTCGTTCTAGGCAAGGACCCGAGCGGGAGTTGTACGGTGTAAAAAACCTGATAACTCGTCTTATCAGACCTATGCCAAACTGTCTTCGTGACCCCAAGTGACCCCAACGAACCCGGCTCCAAGTCCGCCATCGAGCGCTACGCGGGCGACCAGTTGTCACGCGCCGAGAGCTGGGCAACGCTCCCGGCTCCCGAACTCAAGCGGCGGGCGTCGAAGGCCGCGGCCGAGCGCGACGCGGTCGAGCTCTGGGCGCTCGTCGAAGCGTACCTGTTCCTGCACGGCTCAAAGGGCGCTCGCGCCAGTCATCACACGCTGAGGACTTACAAGCGCGGCGTGCTCGACCTGCTGGCGGCCTGGCACGGCGAGAACTTGCTGAGGCCCGGGCGCGACTCCGGCGTCTTGTACCTCCGGCGCCTCGAGGCGGGCGTCGCTCCGGACGGCAACCGCGGCAAGGCGCCATCGCCAGCGACGTTGCAAGTGAAGCTCGCGGCGGCCAGGACGCTCTACAAGGCGCTCAGGTGGTCGCAGGCAACGGAGGCGCGACCGTTCGAGGACGTAAGCGCTGGCAAGGACCCGACGCCGGCGTGGGAGAAACGCCGACCCTACCGCGACTCCGAGGTCGAGGAGCTACTCGAGCTCGCCGAACCGGCCGAGCGCGTCATGGTCCTGCTTGGCGCCCACGCCGGCCTGCGGATCGGTGAGATGAGCGACTTGCGTTGGAGCGACCTCGACCTGGAGCGCGGCACCTTGCGCGTGAGGTCTGGCAAGGGCGGAAAAGCGGCGGACGTCAGCGTAACGCGGCGCCTCGCCGAGGCGCTCCGGGCGTTAGCCAGCATCCCAGAAGGTTCGAACCGCCAGCGACCACATGAATGCGTGCTCCCGTGGGGTGCGGACCATGCCAGGCGCCGCTTCAGGCGACTCTGCAGCCGCGCTGGTGTCAAGTACCAGGGCGCGGCCGTGCACGGGCTGCGGCACAGCGCTGGCACGCGCTACTACCAACAGACGAACGACCTCGGCCGGGTGGCCGCGCACTTGCGGCACGCTGACATCCAGACGACCCGCATCTACGCGAAGATCGATACGGAGGCCATCGGCGACGACATCGAGGAGTGGTAACCCTCAGCGGCCGCCCGCCGAGCGCCGAAGCAGTAGCCCGGCTGTCAAGGCCGCCGCCGCTGCCCCAGCCAGAACGACCAGCGGGCGCGGGGAAACGCTTACCCTCTTCCCCACTAGCGCCCCATCCTGCCGTCGCTGAGGGCGCATGGAGCGCAGTAGGCCGACAACACCCACCGCGGTCTTGACAAGCGCCGACCCTCTGGCCGAGCTCCTTGCCGCGGCGCGCAACTGAGACTTAGCGCGGGCTACTTCGCTGACCTGTTCGCGAGCCACAAGAGTCCTCCCCCCAGCAAGCAAAGTAGCGCGCCGCAAGCCACCACCGCCCAGGCCTGCCCCCAGTGTGGCGCAAGCGCCAGGTAGAGAGCCAGGCCGAACAACGCGAAGGCCGCCGTGAGTAGGAGCGCCCCGCCAGCACTCAGGGCGAGCCTTGCGCCAGCCGCGACGATGTTCCTGCGTGCAGCGCGCCCCTCGGCCTCCAGCAAACCAAGGAAGGCTATGAAGTAGTCGGTGAACCGCTCAAGCATCGTCCGCTACGGCCCTACTTGCGGCCCAGTAGCCAACCGACGACGAGCCCAACTCCGAACACCGTCAGTACCGAGGCGAACGGCCGCTCTTCGATCTTGCCCTCGACGTTGTGCAGCGTGCGCTCGCCGGTCTCCGCAGCGCCGCTCGCCGCGCCCCGCAGCTTGGCCATGAGACGCTCGGCTTCGCTTTCCAGCCGCCCCCGGAGGGCCTCGACCGCATCGCCCGCCACGCTCCCACTGCTCGCAGCGGTTTCGTGCAGGTCCTTCTGAAGGTCCTTGAGGTTCTTCTTCAGTTCGTCGAGTTCCTTCGCCAAGTCACGCTCGGCCATGGCAGTACCTCCTTGAGACGCATGGTAGTGCCGCGGGTACCGCCTCACAGGTACGGATTGGGTAGCGCTCCTCGAACTGTGGTTGAAGCCGGCAGGGCGGTAAGCTCTGCGCCAATGCGAGGTCCAGCGCCGCGAACACGCCAGAAGGAGCCGTTATTAACTTGAAGGAACAGATGAAAGACGTCTCCCCTAGTGCTGCTTCGGCACCGAGCGGCGCCGGCACCTACACGCACGGTCACCACGAGTCCGTCCTGCGCTCCCACAGCGTGCGCACGGCACAAGACTCCGCGGCCTACTTGTTGCCGCACTTGCGTCCTGGGCTCGACCTGCTTGACGTTGGCAGCGGCCCTGGCTCCATCACCGCGGACTTCGCGAGGCTCGTCGCTCCCGGCGGCACGGTAACGGCGGTGGAGGCAACGGAAGCTGCCATGGCGCTAACCCGCGCGACCTGCGCGCAGCGCAGTGCCAGCGTGCGGACGCTGGTGTCAGACGTTCACGACTTGGCGCTGCCAGACGACTCGTTCGACGTGGTGCACGCACATCAGGTCATACAGCACGTCGCCGACCCGGTCAGGGCGCTAACCGAGATGCGGCGCGTCTGCCGCCAAGGCGGGCTGGTTGCGGCCAGGGACTCCGATTACGGCGGCTTCATGTGGTACCCGCGCTTGCCTGAGCTGGATGCTTGGCTGAGCCTCTACGCGCGCGCTGCCAGAGCGAACGGCGGCGAGCCTGACGCCGGCCGCTACTTGCCTGCCTGGATGCACCAAGCCGGTTTCCAACAGGTGACGGTCACGGCTAGCGTCTGGTGCTTCGCTGATGACGTGACCAGGGCGTGGTGGGGCGAGATGTGGTCGGAGAGGATCCTCAAGTCCGCCCTCGCCGGGCAACTTCTCGCGGCGGGCTGGGCGTCTGGCGACGACCTCGACGCCATCTCGCGGGCGTGGCTGCGCTGGGCAAGCGACCCAAGCGGGTTGCTCGTCATCCCACACGTCGAGGTCATCGGACGCAAGTAGAACCCAGCGTCAACTGAAACGGCGGCGCGTCATGGCGCCCCACTTGCCCATACTGCTCCGAATGCGGAACATGGCGATCACCCTCACGACGGCCAGCCATTGGCGGTAACCGAGGTTCTCCGTGACGATGGCTATCAGCATCCGGTAACGGTCCCCGACGCGCTTAGCTGAGTGTGGAAGCGCCTGGTCGAGGGCTGCGCTCGCGAGCCCGACGATCATGCCGTAGACCACAGATAGGGCGAGGAACGCCGCGGTGAACGAGACGTCTAGGTTGCCGGTGACGGCGAGTCCGATGATGATCAAGTACCCGGACACCTCGAGGATAGGCGAGATGCCCTCGACCACCCAGGCGTACGGCAAGCCGAGCATGCCGATGCGACCGTAGCGCGGGTTCAAGAGCATGTCACGGTGGAGCCACAGCGTCTCCCACAGGCCGCGGTGCCAACGATCACGTTGGCCACGGAGCGTCTTCGCGTCCGCTGGCACCTGCGTCCAGCACACCGGATCGATCATGAACTCGAGGCTGTAAGGCTGCTTGCGGTCGCGGAAATAGCGGTGCAGACGGATGGTGAGCTCGAAGTCCTCGCCCACCGTGCCCACGTTGAGGCCACCGGCCGCGAGGAGCGCGCTGCGGCGAAAGATCCCGAACGCGCCCGAGATCGAGATCAGCGTGTTGACCTGACTCATGGCGCTTCTGGAGGCCAAGAAGGCGCGGAGGTACTCGAGCTGCTGCCAGCGGGCGATGAAGTTGCGCGGGGTCCGCGCTTCGCGCACCGCGCCGTCCACGACCTCCGCCTCGTTCACCACGCGGATGGTGCCGCCCAGTCCTACGAGCGTGGGCGCCTCGAGGAAGCGCGTGCCCGCGTTCTGAAGCGCCGCCGGGTCGATGAGGCTGTCGGCGTCCGTCATCACCACGATCGGATAGCGCGCCTGCTCGAGCGCGGCGTTGAGTGCGTCGGCTCGCCCGCCGTTCTCCTTGTCTAGGACGAGGAAGTTCGGGTGAACTTTGCTGCGCCAAGCCGAGCGTACCGGGGCGTGCTGCGTCATGCGGCGCGGGCCCGGAAGGCTTGGGGTGAGGGCGAACGCCTCGCGCAGGACGTCCAGGGTGGCGTCACGCGAGCCGTCGTTCACGACGATGACTTCGAACTCAGGGTAGTGCATGGCCAACAGGCTCTTCATGCTGCTTACGATGGTCGCTTCCTCGTTGTAAGCGGCGATGAGGAAGCTGACGGGCAGGTAGGTCGATGCCCGGGTGAGGAGCGTCTGTTCGAGTGGCGATAGGCGGCGTCCACGTAGGAGCAACGCGCGCGCGGCGAGCGCGAGCGCGGCGGCGTTCGACCCGTTGATGACGATGAACGTGGCTAAGACTACGAGCTGCAAGGCGATGATCATGGGTGTTTCAGGCGCGGGCGCTGGCGGCCGCTACACTCCAGTCGGTCTTGCGCAGTAGCGCAGCGCTGGTGCCGCGCGGTAGCGAAGCAGTCATGGCAGCCATGTCCCGCGCGAAAGCGTCCTCGTGAGTGCTCTGGGCGAGGTGGAGCGCCGCGTCACCTTCGCGCCCGCAACGCTGCATGGCCGCGGCCGCGGCCAAACGCACCTCGTATGACCGATCACCCAAGAGGCGCCACAGGACGGGTAGAGAGTCGGTGAGCTTCACCCCGGCGAGGGTGTGCGCCGCTTGGACCCTTACCCCCTCATGCTCGGATGAGGCCGCGTTGACCACCGCGGGCACCGCTGCGTCGATGACGCTGCCGATGCGGCCGAGCGCCCGCAACGCCGCCGCCTCGGCCTCGCCAGTGAGCCCGGCTATCAACGCATCGCCGACGAGCGTCGCTGCGTCGGGAGGTTGCACGCTGCCGAGGGCATCGAACACCGCCGCCGCCACCTCTTCCTGAACCCCCATCGAGAGGAGCTGGGTGCAGAGCGCGGTCACGCGCACGCCGCTAGCCACTAGGGCGGCCGCGATGAACGGTCGCGCCCCTCGCGGGTTGCTCGATGCGCTCGTGTGATCGGCGATGGCGCGCGCTACCTGCGGCACGGCGCGGTCAACCGGTCCTCTCCCAGCCAGAACGCGGCAGGCTCCGAAGAGTCCGGCGTGCGCTGCGCGGGTGTCAACGCCTGTGGCGGCGCGCAAGAACAGTGGAAGAGTCTCCGGGAACGCCAGCCAGGCGAGGCGCTCGAGAGCCGCGGGATCCTTGCCACCCGCCTGGCCGACGGCAGTGAGTTCGGCGCGCAGCACCCCGCTGGCGGCTACGGCGTCGCGCACCGCCTCCGCGCCCTCGCCGACCATGTTCTTCAGTACCAGCGCGGCTGCTTCCGAGGCGATCGCCGCGGCGCCGCGTGGCACGACAGGAGGTGGCGCCCCGTCGATGACCTCACCCCAAACCCGCGCCCACGTGTCGAGGTCCTCCGCGTGGCCAGCTGGTGCGCGCCTCGCCGCAACTAAGGTCAGGTTCAAGATGGCGACGAGCGCTAGCGCGGCGCCGGCGCCAGCCAACGCCACGATCACCGAGCGCAACGCCAGCGACTGCTCGCTTGGTCCGAGGAACTGCACGAGAAGGGCGGTCATGGTCACCGCGGCCACTGCGGCCGCGGCCAGGATCACCAGGTACGTCGATGCGGTCCTGGTGGAGGGCATCAGAGTCTAAGGTCGTTCCACCGTTGGCCGCCCCGGTCTTCGACGGCTGCGGGTAGGGCCTGGTGCTGGTAGTCACCTTCGCGCACCTGGGAGTTGCGGATGGCGTGCTCGATGCGCGCCACCAATGTGCGCATGTCCACCGGCTTCGCCACGATGTCCACCGCACCGGCGAGGAAGGCGCGCTCCACTTGCTCTGGGCCGGCCAGGTCGGAGAGCATCACTACCACCGCGCCGGTGGAGGTGAAGCTGCTCACCTGATCAAGCCCGTTACCGTCTGGCAAGAAGATGTCGAGGAGCACGGCAAGCGGCTTGCCGCCAGCGCGCAACTTAGTGCGGGCCGAATGCAGGTCCTCGAACTCGGTAACGCGCCAGCCGCTGCGCTCGAACGCTCGGCCAGCTAGGAGCCTGATGGCAGGGCTATCGTCGATCACCCAGAGTTGGGGCGCGTCATCCGCGGCCAGCGGGGCGCCCGCGGCGGCTGCGGCGCTTGGAGCCATCAGTACGGGAAGAACGGCGATCCGGTAAGCGCCGGCATTCGCGGCGAGCGCCTCGGTTTCCGCGTCTACGCATTCCGCCACGAGCACTAGCCGAACATGGCGGCCGGCTGGCGCTAGCCGCTTGAGCTCAACGGCCGGGTGAGCTCTTCCAGGAGGCGCCTCGATCGCGGCGGCCACCACGTACAAGCCGTAGTCGTTCGCGGTGGCGAGCTGCATGGCTGCAGCCGCAGACTCGGCTAGGGTGACGGTCCAGCCGCCGTCTTCGAGGGCGCTCGCTACCGGCCTTGCGTCACGGCCCCGCTCGAGCAGTAGCAACGCACTAGTGCGTGCGGGGTGCGCATTCCATCCGTTGGGCATGACGAGAAGCTACTTCAGGTGCGTCACCCATGGCAGCGGCTATCCTCACACGCGCGTATGCGCGTCCGTCACACACCCTTCGCACATGGCGAGCGCGAAGCTCACTCCGCGGGGGAACGCCAGCGCAAGACGGTGCCGTCTACGACGCGAATCACGCCATCGTCGGCATGGACCAAGATGGCGCCGTCCTCGTCCGCGCCCTCCGCCACCCCGGTGACGACGCCCCGAGAGGTCTTGACCGTGACCAAGCGGCCACGGAGATGGTCAAGCGGCTCGAGGCGCTCGGTCAAGTTCTGCGCACCCGTTAGAAGATCCGCGATCGCGGTGCGCGCCCCGCGTAGTACCAACTCGTTGACGTACTCCAACTCCCAACCGGCAAGCGCGGCGGCGCCAGGCGGGACGGGGTTGTTGACGTTCACTCCGACACCAACCAGCAGGTGCCCGCGGAGGTACTCGGAGAGGATGCCTAGCAGCTTGCCCTCGCCGAGGTAGATGTCGTTCGGCCATTTGACGGTGGCTCTGGCCCCGGCGTCGCGCAGGCCCTCGGCCAGCGCCACCGCAAGGCGCAAGGTGAGCGCTGGCGTGCGCAGCGCTCCGCCCCACCTGTCCTGCAGGGCGAGGGTCTGGTAGCTCCCCCCTACTTGGCTGGTCCAGGCGTTCTCGCGCCTACCGCGCCCGGCCAGCTGTTCAGCGGCGCGTATAACGAGCCCATCGACTCGCTGCCCGCCCTCGAGGCGCTCGCGCATGAGCGCCTGAGTAGACGGCAAGCTCTCGAAAATCTCGAGGCGCCACGCAGGCAAGGCGGGCCGCGGCTCGGTCACGTGGCGGTTGCTACCTGCTCGTTGGCCGCTGGCGTTAGTACGTCGTCGCGTTTGATGCTGAACACGCGGCTGACCCCCTGCTCGGTCGTGATGCCCCAGAGCGTCTCCGCGATCTCGAACGTGGCCTTCTGGTGGGTGATGAGCACGAACTGCGTGCCCTCCTGCGCCAGACGAGCGACGAACGCGCCGTAGCGCCTGATGTTCGCCTCATCGAGTGGCGCGTCGACCTCGTCAAGGATGGCTACCGGCAGCCCGGCGCCCTCGTCGGCTATCAGCGAGAAGAGGAAAGCCAGCGCGCCCATCGTGCGCTCCCCCACCGACAACAGGTGCAGTGACAACGTCTGCTTGCCGGGCGGTTGGAGGCGAATGCGCAGGCCAGTCGGCCGGTTGCCTTCCTGCTCCACCTCGATGCCGCCGCGTGCGTCCGCGCCGAACAACTGCTGAACGTGGCGGCCGAACGCCGTTTGCAGCCGCTCTAGTGCCGCATGCAAGCGTGCGCTCGTCTCCTTGTCTATGCGCTCTAGCGCCGACTGCAGCTCGGTCACCGCGAGGGTCGCCTGCACGGTCTCGACCTCGAGGTTCTCCTTGCGCTCGGTGACCTCGGCGAGGTCCGCCACGGCGCGGTGGTTCACCGCCTCGAGCGCCTCGAGCCCCTCCGTCACCTCACGCAAGCGAGCACGGGCAGCACGTTCTGTCATGTCGAGGAGCTCGATGCCCTCGGCGAAAGACCTGAGGTCCTCCTGCGCCAGCTCCAGCGCCGTCTCGCGCCTGGCCGCCTGCACCTTCGTCTCCTCCAGCTCCTGCGCCCGCTGAGCCTGAGCTTCCGTCGCGGCGGTGAGGGCCGCCTCGGCGTCGCTAAGCGCGGTGCGCGCCTTCGCCAATGCTCCCTCTTCTGCCGCCAGGTCTGCCGGGATATCCGACTTGGCTAGATCGCGGGCGGCGGTCGCCTCCGTCAACTCTCGTGCTAGTCCGGTGCGGCTTGCCTTCAGCGCCTCGACCTCGTCGGCTAACTCTTCTGCCCGCTTCGCGCCAGCTAGGTAGCGAGCTTGGGCTTCTGCGTGTTGGCGCCAGCGCTCACTAGTCATGGCCGCCGCCTGCTGCGCCTCCGAGGCGCTGACGCGCTTGCGGCCAAGTGCAGTACGCGCGTCGTCGACCTGCGTGACGGCCTCGGCCAGAGCCCGCTCGTTCTCCGCCACGGCGGAGGCGAGCTCACTGCCGTCCGTTGCCGCGCTTGGCAGGGCAGCGCGCGCCTCGCCCAACTGTGCGCGCCGCACCCCGAGGTCGGCCACTAGGCGGTCGTGCCCCGCGCTCCGTTCGCGGGCGGCCGCGAGCGCCTGCGCTGCGACGCGGTTCTCCTCGGTTGCCGCCTTGAGCTCCTGGAGGAGCTGAAGCATGGTCGCCTGGGCGCTCTTGAGCTGAGCCTCAGCCGCTTCCGCGCTCGACTTGGCCTCCACTGCTGCGGCCTCTGCTTCTTCGAGGTCAGCGGCGGCGCCGAGGACGGTCGCTTGCTGAGACCGTTTGCCGCCGCTCATGGCGCCGGTCGGCTCGACGATGTCGCCGTCAAGCGTCACGAGCCGCGGCCTGGCGCCCGGCTTGCGCGCGATGGCGGTAGCGCTGTCTATGTCGTCCACGACGACGGTGCCGCCAAGCAGGTTGTCGAAGAGGACGTTGTACTTGGCGTCCGCCGCTATCAGCTTCGTGGCTAGGCCGATCACGCCAGGGTGCGAGGCGGCAGCGCCCAGTCCCCTGTCGGCTAGCGGCCTGAGCAAGTCAAGCGGTAACACCGTGACGAAACCGCCTGCCTGCCGCACGTGCTTGAGCACCTTCTGGCCGGTGTCGGCGTCTACGACGACCACGTACTCCGCGCGGCGGCCGAGCGCGCCGCCGATGGCCTCCTGGTACTCGGGCGCCACCTTGACGAGGTCGGCAACCGCCCCGATCACGCCAGGTATGGCGGACCCGAGCGCATTGCGTGGCCCCTGAGCGAAGCCGCGGCGCGCCTCGAACGCAGCACGACTGCGGTTGGCGGAGTGTACGCGCGATACGGCCTCGGCAGCAGCCAAGGCGTGGCGTTCGTGGGTCGCTTGCAGGTTCGCGCGCTGCGCCTCGACCGCGGTTTCTGCCGCCCTCAAGGCCGCGCTGGCGGTCGCCTGGCGTGCGGTTAAAGCGGGCAGGGCGTCGGCGGTCTTGTCGCGCTTGAGTTCCTCGAGTTGCGCCTCGACCTGCGCCAACTGCGAGCGGAGGGCCTCGTGGCGCGACTGAATGCCGGCTGCAGCGCGCTCGAACTCCACGTGTGCAGCACGGGACCGCTCGAAGCTGTCGCGCACGCTGCGCTCGCGCGCCGCTGCCTCCGCGAGAACCTGCGCAGCAACGGCCTCCTCGCTCGCCGCCTGTTCGGCGCGTCGCGTTGCCTCTGCTGGAGAGTCCTCTGGGACCGCGGGTGGCGTGGCCTGTGCCAGTCGTTCGAGCTCGGCGCTTGCGGCAGCGGACCTTGCGTCTAGTGCAGTTGCGCGCTCGGTCAAGCGCCCCAAGCGCTCCTCGGCCACGCGCAGGTTGCCGCGCCGAAACTCGAGCTGGGCGGCCGCCTCACGGTAGCGCTCCTCTGCTCGGTCGCGGTCCCCCACGTGCGCCTTGCGCTGCTCGCGGAGCTCCTCCAGGTGATGGCGCCCGTCTGCCAGCGCCCCTTCGAGGAGGCCCCTGCGCGTCTCGAGTTCCTTGAGCTCCGCGACGAGGAGCTCGAAGCGTTGGGTTGCAAGCGTGAAGCGCAGCCGCAACTGCAGCGCGCTTAGCTCGGCATGCCGCTGAGCGTCGCGCGCTTCGAACTCCAAGGCCAGGCAGCGGGCCGTTAGGTCCGTCAGCACGTCCTGCAAGCGTTCGAGGTGGTGCGCTGCCGTCTCGAGGCGCGCGAGGGTCTGGTCGCGTCGACCAGCTAACCGCGCCACCCCCGCTGCCTCTGCGACGTAGTCGAGGAGCTTCGCAGGATCGGCCATGAGCACCTGACCGATCTCACCCTGGCCGATGATCGCCAGACCGGAGCGGCCGAGTCCGCTGCCCGTCAGGGCGTCCTCGACGTCGAGGAACCTGGCGCTGCGCCCGTTGAGCCGCAGGCGCGTCGTGCCTTCGCGGTCGAGGCTGCGGTAGACCTTGACGTTGGTGGCGCCGTCCCTCAGCTCGAGCTCGACCTCGGCCAACCCAACGGAGCGCTTGCCGGTCGCACCGTGGAAGATGAGGTCGGTCTTGTCCGTCGCCCTGAACTCGCGGGCACGCCCTCCACCTGTGGTCCAGCGCAGGGCGTCGATCACGTTCGATTTGCCTGAGCCGTTCGGCCCGATGATGGCGGTAACACCCGGCGCGAACTCGATGCTCACGCGGTTCCCGAAACTCTTGAAACCTTGGACTGTGAGGGACGCTAACCGCACGCGGAGTGGCCCTTAGCCGCGGTCGGACGTGTCGGGTTCGTCATCGTCCGTTGGCCGAGGTAGGGCCCTGTTCCTCAGGTTGTCTAGCCGGTCGCGGAGTTGGCCCTGAAGGTTGGTGATGCGCCCCTCCATGGTGGACTGCAGCTGGTCGAGGCGTTGCCGCAGGCGGATGATCTCCTCCACCCCAGCGAGGTTGACGCCTAGTTCTTGCGTTAGGCGCCTTATCTCGCGGAGTTGCTCGATGTTGCGCTGCGAGTAGAGACGAGTCTTGCCCGCGCTCCGGCTCGGCTCGATGAGGCCCTTGCGTTCGTAGAGGCGCAGCGTCTGCGGGTGCATGTCGACGAGTTCGGCCGCCACGCTGATGACGTAGAGAGGCTTGTCCTGGTCGATGGAGCGCTGCTCGTCACCAGCGTCACGTTCGCGCTGGCCGGCCGCGCCGTGGTCACTGCCCTCGCTGGCGTCTTCTCGTGCTGCCGCGAGTAACTCGAATCTGTCAGACAACCTCACCTTGCTTCGCCTCCGATGCCAAGCTTACGCAACCAACGGCCGACGGCGCGACCGGCACCCTCTACCCATGCGAGGTTGAGAGTTAGTCGCAGGTCGCCGCGCACGCCGCCTGCTCCGGGCAGGCCCTTGCCGGGGACTACGATAAGGGCCCCATCTTCACTGTCTGCTGGCACGGTGACTTTCACGCCGTCGAAAGTCGTGACCGTGCCGCGCTTACCCTCGATGGGCGTTAGTACCACGTGCCCGATGACGTCGTTCCCCGAAGCGGTTGCGCCGCTCGGGGGCAGCCAGCCGACCTGAACCATGACGTCGCCTGGAGGGTTGCCTGGGCCACCGGCGCCTGCCAGGCGCAGCTTGCCGCCAACCCCCGTGCCTGCTGGAACCTTCACCTTCAACCGTGCGCCGCCGCGCCTCACGCCGCGGCCGCCGCAATCGGGGCAGACGTTCGAGTTCGCTGCAGGCGCGCTGGCCTCGAAAGGCCCTGGTGAGCGGCTAGTGGCTGCGCCAGGTTGCAGCCTGCCACTGCCCTTGCATGTCGGACACACGCACGGGCCGGGCACGGACACGACGCTGATCGCGCCGGAGTGGAGCTCGCCGAGGCTTAGGCCGAGCGTGACGTTGTAAGTCTGCCCCGCGGCCATGCCTGCACCGCGCAGCATTCCGGCCATCATCCCGAAGAGGGCGTCGAAGACTGCGTTGCCAGTCTGTGGAATGCCGCCGCTCTGGCCGAAGTCGATGTTGATGTCTGCGTCCCTGAACACGTCGCGCCAGTCGACGTTAGTGGTGTCGTGGCGATAATCGGCTGGCCGCTGCGCACCGTAGCGGTCGTAGCGGGCGCGCGCCTCAGGGTCACGCAAGATGGCGTACGCCTCTGACACTTCCTTGAAGCGCTCCTCAGCGCTCGAGTTCCCGGGGTTGCGGTCCGGGTGGTACTGGAGCGCCTTCTGGCGGTAGGCGGACTTGAGGGCGTCAGCGTCGGCGTCGCGGGGAACGCCTAGGACCTCGTACGGGTCGCGGGTGGCCGTCACAACGCTCAGCATACTTTGCTTGCGCGCCGGGCACTAAAGTCCTGAATGCATGGCCCCCGGTGATATCGTGGAACTCGGCTGGGCGCAAGCATGCGGCCACAGCCGAGACGGGAGGTGGAGCGTGAACCGACGTAACAAGCGTGTACTGCTCGTACTTGCGGCACTCGTGCTGGTCTTCGGGTTGTCGGCCTGCCGCAACGAGACGCAGAACCGCATCCGGCGCAGCATCCAGGAGTACACGGCGCAGCGCATGTACATAACGGTCTATTCGTACGATGGCAAGGCGATCTTCACTGGCTTAGTCGACGGCAAGGTGACCCGTTCCGGCAACGCGTCAGAGGGCGGCAACGGCGGAGAGTCGTTGGGAGACTACGTCTACTGGTACGACGAGCGCGGACGCTACCTCCAGACCGACCTCCCCTACCTCGTTACGACCTTCGACCGCAGCGTACCGACGACCCCCTGAACGCTAACGGTTAAGGAACGGTTTTAGACCGTCACGAACCTGGACGCTAGACTCGGGGGAGAACGCTAGGAGGCTTTCATGAACTCAAGAACGCTCCGCCTCGCAGTCGCGGCAGTAGCAGTCGCGCTGCTGGCATCCGCCTGCACCATCACGGTCAGGCCTGGCGGCTTCGCTGGCAGCGACCTCTCCCTCTCGGGCGTCATTCAAGACTTCCAAACGACCCGCGGGCGCGGCTCCGACTACTACGTGGGTGAGAACGTCGAGTTCCGCATCGTGACGAACCGCGCGGGCTACATCACCCTTACGGCACTCGATCCAGACGGCAAGGTCTACGTCTTCGAGCGCAACATCCCCGTGCAGGCAGGCACGAACTACTTGCCCGTCCCCGGTGCCCGCCACGTTTACACCGTCAACCCGCCGCTAGGCAGGCAGACCGTGCGAGCCAGCTTCACTTCCGACCGCACGAGCGGCAGCGTGAGTTACGTGGGCCGCTACGGCGATGGCGACTGGACGAGCGCCATTCAACTTGACATTCGCCCGTCGCCGGTTCGCGACGTGGCAGAGACGTACTTCTACATCCGCTGAACACGTAAACGTTCATCAGCGGGCAAGTTGCAGCGTCACGGCACCCGTCGAGGGTGCCGTGACCAGCTTTTAGTGGAGTAGAATGACTTGCTGCCACTCGACAGTGCGTTGTGGGGCGGCGGCGCCCTTCGAAAGGAACTAGACTTTGGCAGGTCATAGCAAGTGGTCACAGATCAAGCGGAAGAAGGGCGCGCTAGATAAACAGCGCGGCAAGATCATCAGCAAGCACGTGCGCGCTATCCAGTCCGCGGTGCGCAGTGGCAACAGCGGTGATCCGAACGTCAACCTACCCTTACGCAACGCGTTGTCGGCAGCGAAGTCAGACAACGTTGCCGTCGACAACATCGACCGCGCCATCGAGCGCGCGTTAGGTGGCGGCGAGGGCGGCAACTTCGAGCCCGCGTTCTACGAAGGCTACGGTCCAGCTGGCGTCGCCATGCTCGTCGAAACGCTTACGGACAACAAGAACCGCACGGCGGGCGAGGTGCGTCACGTGTTCAGCAAGCACGGCGGCAACATGTCAGGCTCAACCGCCTGGCAGTTCGACACCAAAGGCATGATCACGGTCGAGCAGGTCGGTGACGCCGTCGAGGAGGCCGCCATCGAGCTCGGCGCCGACGACCTCGAGATGGATGAGGGTACCTCCGTCATCTACACTCCCCCAGCAGAGCTGTATGCCATCGTCGAGGGCCTACAGGAGCGCGGCATGCCCGTCGACGTAGTGCAACTCACGAAGCTCCCTCAGACCCAGACCGCGTTGACTCCAGAAGAGGCTCGTAAGGTCATGAACTTCCTCGAGAGCCTCGAGGATCTCGACGACGTGCAGAACGTCTACACCACGGCAGACTTAGACAGTGTCGGCGACGATGTCGACACCGTCGGCTGAGCCGCAGAAAGGGTGCCCATGAGCTTTCCGCTCGTCCACTGGGACGACCTGCCAGCAATCAGCGCCAACCAGATGCAACAACTCATCATGTTGGCGACAGGCAAGTTCGGACTAGACAATCGCGTCCTCGTCGAGCACACCGCGCGTAACCTCGTCTCGCTCGTCGAGGCTTTCGGCGGCGACGGCCCCGTGCTCGTTGTCGCGGGTCGCGGGAACAATGGCAGCGGGGGCTTAGCAGCAGCACGACTCCTGGCGGCGCGCGGGCGCCGCGTCTGGGTGGTGCCGACTCACGAGGCGGAGAACTACTCAGGCACGCCCAAAGAGCAGCTGGAGCACTTGCGTCACTTCGAGCGCGTGAAGGTCCGCACCAGCCTGCCGAAGATGAAGTTCGGCTGCGTCATCGACGCCGCCATCGGCACGAACCTCGAGGGCCCACCGCGCGGCCGTACCTTGGACGTGATCACGGTGCTCAACAACTCGGCCGATAGCTGCGTGATCTCGCTGGATACCCCTACTGGTATGCGCGCCGACGATGGCAGCACGCCGGGCGACGTCGTCAAGGCCACCCTGACCATGAGCATCGGCCTGCCGAAGGTAGGTATCAAGGCGGGAGGCAACGTAGGGCGCCTGTTCGTCGGCGACCTCAGCCTGCCGCCTGGGCTCTACGAGAGCCTGCAGTTGCCCCCTTTCGAGCTGCCTGCGTACGTCACCGAGGTCGAGTAGTAAGGGCAGTAGCACCTAGCGCGTAAGCAAGTTGAAGCCCGCCCTAGTTAGCTAGGGCGGGCTCGTTTTGGTAGGCGCGGACAGGATTGAACTGTCGACCTCTACAGTGTCAGTGTAGCGCTCTCCCACTGAGCTACGCGCCTGCGACTTCTTGCGACCAACGTTCCCGGGTGTGGCTCGACGCCGACCGGGTGGGAGTGGAGGCGCCGACCGGAATCGAACCGGTGAATCGAGGTTTTGCAGACCTCTGCCTTACCGCTTGGCTACGGCGCCAAGCTCAAAGAAAGTACCACGCCCCCGCGAAGGGCGTCAATGAGAGGCGACGAACTACTCGATCCGCGGCCCCAGGGCACCGAAGTCGGCAGGCACAAGGCGGTAAGCTCGACCAATGTCAAGTGGCACGCCGCGCTTCTCCCACCTGCACCAGCACACCGACTATTCGCTGCTAGACGGCGCTGCGCGCATCAAGGACTTGATCGCGTGGGTCAAGGAGGTCTCCCCAGACGACCCCGCTGTGGCCATGACCGACCACGGCAACATGCACGGCGCCGTCGAGTTCTACAAGACGGCAGTCGCGCAGGGCGTGAAGCCGATCATCGGCTTCGAAGCATACGTGGCGCCCGGGTCGCGCTTCGAGAAGCGCCGCGGCTCGAACCGCTCCGACGGCGGTTACTATCACCTCACCCTCCTCGCGAAGGACTTCAAGGGCTACCAGAACCTCTGCCGCCTGAGCAGTAGGGCGTTCCTCGAGGGCTTCTACATGAAGCCGCGCGTCGACCTCGAGCTCTTGCGTGAGCACTCGGAGGGCGTCATAGCGCTCTCCGGCTGCCTTGGGGCGCAGATCCCGCGGACCATACTCGACATCGGTCCTGACGCCGGTGAGGAGGCGCTGCTCGAGCACCTGAACATCTTCGGCGAGAACTTCTTCGTCGAGTTGCAGGACCACGGGCTCGAGGAGCAGCGCCGCCTCAACCCCATCCTGAAGGAGTTCGCAACCAAGCACGGCATCGGCATGGTGGCGACCAACGACGGTCACTACGTGCGGAAGACCGACGCGCACGCGCACGACGTCCTCCTCGCCATCGGCACGAAGGCGCTCGTGAGCGACGACGACCGCATGCGTTTCCCGTGCGACGAGTTCTACGTGAAGAGCCCGGCCGAGATGGCCGCCGTGCTGCCTGAATCGGAGTACCCGAGCGCGCTCGCGAATACGAACGTGGTGGCGGCGATGTGCAACGTCGACTTGCCTATCGGCAGCAGGCGCGTGTACCAGATGCCGGAGCTGAAGCTGCCGCCAGGCATCACCCTGGCGGAACAGTTGCGCATCGACGCTTACCGCGGCGTCATGCAGCGCTACCCGCTCCTCGACGAGACCGCCATGCGTGCGTACGCGGCCGCCAGTGGCGTCGAGCAAGCGAGTACGCGCCCCCTTGACGAGGTGCTGCTCGGCGTAGCGCGCTCAGGTGAGGCGGGGAGGCAGCCCCTTGGCGCGGGCGAGAACTTCCCCCGCTACCTCTACCCGCACCTCGAGGAGTTCGCGGCGTCGAGCGCGGACGCCAAGGCGAAGGTGGTGCTGGACCGCGTCGAGTTCGAGCTTGGCGTCATCGTCGCGATGGGCTTCCCCGACTACTTCCTCATCGTGGCCGACTTCATCAACTGGGCGAAGAAGAACGGCATCGCGGTAGGGCCGGGGCGCGGTTCCGGTGCCGGTTCGATCGTGGCGTACGCCCTCGGCATCACCAACATCGACCCGTTGGCGTTCGGGCTCCTCTTCGAGCGGTTCCTCAACCCTGACCGCGTCAGCATGCCTGACTTCGACATCGATTTCTCCGACATCCGGCGCGGCGAGGTCATCGACTACGTCCGCGAGAAGTACGGACACGAGAAGGTCGCACTGATCGCCACGTTCGGAACGCTGGCTTCGCGAGCCGCCATCAAGGACGCCGCCCGCGTGATGGAGGCACCGTACGCCGAGGCAGACAAGCTCGCCAAGCTCATCCCCACGAGGTTCGGACGCAGCATCCCGATCGACAAGGCCCTCGAGGACGTGCCTGAGCTCAAGGAGGCGTACGACGCGGGCGCCAGCAGTTACGTAGACGTCGCGCGGCAGCTGGAGGGCCTCACGCGCCACGCCTCGGTGCACGCTGCCGGCGTGATCATCGCGCGGCACGAGGTGCAGGAACTCGCGCCCGTGTTCCGCTCGGGTGAAGGCCCGATCGTGTGTCAGTACGACATGGGTTCCATCGAGGAGCTTGGCTTCATCAAGATGGACTTCCTTGGCCTGCGCACCCTGTCGTTCATCGAAGCGGCGGTGCGCATCATCAAGGAGTCGCGCGGTATCGACCTCGACCCGGACGCGTTCCCCGAGGACGACGCGGCGACCTTCGAGCTCCTCGCGCGCGGCGAGTCAGCTGGCGTGTTCCAGTTCGATAGCTCTGGCATGATCGACACCCTCAGGCGGCTCAAGCCGCGGCGCATCCAGGACCTCATCGCGGTAGGTGCGTTGTTCCGGCCGGGGCCGATGGAGAACATCCCGACCTACATCCGCCGCCACCACGGGCTTGAGCCCGTTGACTACAGCGATTTTCCGGCCGCCGAGCCGTTGCTTGCGCCCATCCTCGAGGAGACGTACGGCATCCCTGTCTACCAGGAGCAGATCATGCAGATCGCCCAGGTAGTCGCCGGTTACAGCCTGGGTGAGGCCGACCTGCTGCGCCGCGCGATGGGCAAGAAGAAGCTGGAGGAGATGGTCAAGCACCGCTCCCTGTTCCGTGAAGGCGCCGCCAAGAACGGCATCAGCCAGGCGGAGTCCGGGCGCATCTTCGACTTGCTCGAACGCTTCGCCAACTACGGCTTCAACAAGTCGCACGCGGCCGCCTACGCGGTTCTCTCCTACCAGACGGCATACCTCAAGGCTCACTACCCGGTGGAGTTCGCGGCCGCCCTCCTGACCGTCGAGCGCGGCGACTCCGACAAGGTGGCGCAGTACGTCGGTGACGCTCGCCACCTGGACATCTCGGTGCTGGCCCCCGACATCAACGCGTCACGTGGCGACTTCACCCCGGTTGACGGAGTGGTGCGCTTCGGGCTTTACGGCATCAAGAACCTCGGCGATACCGCCGTCGACCACCTGCTTGCCGAACGCGACCGCGGAGGCAAGTTCAAGGACCTCTTCGACTTCTGCGAGAGGGTTGACACGACGGTCGTCAACCGCCGCGCCATCGAGTACCTCGTCAAGGCGGGCGCGATGGACTCGTTCGCTGGCGCCGGCCGCGCCAAGGCGGGCGGTCCGGAGACCCGGCATCTGCTGCTCGCCAACGTGGAGATGGCCATGAAGTGGGGAACGGCGCAGCGCGAGCAGGCCGCCTCGGGGCAGTTCGGGCTGTTCGGCGCCGAGGAAGTGGCGCCGCCCGTGCTCGCAGACGCCCCCGCGCTCGATGACCTGACCATGTTGCGCTTCGAGAAGGAGGCCCTTGGGCTCTACCTGAGCGCCCACCCGATGGGCACCTACCTTGGGCTAGCCGACGCTGCGTCCGAGACCGCGGCCGGCGTCGACAGGCGCTTCAAGGAGTTCTTGCAGGCAGGTGGCACTGGCCGGTTGCGCCTCGTGCTTGCCGGGCTGCTGCAGAACGTCGAGAAGCGGCCCACCCGCAAGGGCGGCATGATGGCGCGCTTCCAGGTTGCGGACGAGACCGGCGCGTGCGAGGTGCTCGCGTTCGGCCGCACGTTCGACTCCGTCGCGCCGCTACTGGAGGAGGACGCGCCCGTCGTTGCCCTCGTCGAGCTCGCGGAGGAGGGCGACGGCGTGCGCATCGTGGTCGAGCGCCTCATCCGTTGGGACACGAGGGCGGCGTCGCAGGGCGGGGCGCCTGAGGTGGCGCTCCTCACCTTCGATGTGGCGCAGGTGGGGCGTGATCAGCTCGTCGAGCTCAGGTCGCTGCTCGACGAGCACTCCGGCCGGACTCCCGTGCGTTTGGCGCTCGAGGTCGGCGCCGATCAGGTCCTTTACAGCCTCACGGGTTCCGCGATCGACCCGGCTGCGCTGGAGGAACTCAAGCTGACGTGTCCGTGGCTGGATGCCCGCGTCACCGTCGACCGTTACGCGCTGCTGGCCGAGCGTCCGACCAACCCGTGGCAGCAACGCAAGGTAGAAGCGCAGAGTGAGACGCCCTTCTAACGCGCGGGCTAGGCCAGGGCCAGCTCAGTTGGCGACGATGGTGTCGCGCCCTACGTTGATCTGGGTGGCGGCCATCTTGAACGCCTGACTGCTGGTGGCCGAGCTGTAGCCCGTCTCGAAGTCGATGATGCCCTCCGCATAGAGCTGGGCGAGGTGATCGTCGAAGGAGCGCATGCCGTCCAGCACGGCTTCGCGGAGCACGTCGTAGAGTTCCGGGGTGCGCTCAGGGTCGCGGATGAGGTCCTTGACGCGCAAGGTGGCCTTGAGGATCTCGGTGGCGGCCACCCTCCCCTTCCCGCCCGTGCGCGGCAGCAGCCTTTGCGAGACGACGCCGACGAGCGATTCCGCGAACAGCACGCGGGCGGTCTCGCGTTCGTGGGGCGGAAACAGCTCGAGCACGCGGTTGATCGTCCTCACGGAGTCCTGGGTGTGCAGGGTGCTGAAGACGAGGTGGCCGGTCTGCGCCGCGCTGATGGCGGCGGCGGCGGTGGCGTGATCGCGGATCTCGCCGATGAGGATGACGTCCGGGTCTTGGCGCATCGCCGCAGTCAGAGCCTCTGAGAACGACGGCGCGTCCATCCCGAGCTCGCGCTGCACGACGATCGAGTTGTGAGAGCGGTGAAGGTACTCGATGGGGTCCTCGACCGTGACGATCATCTTCGAGTGGGTGACGTTGATCTCGTGCACTATGCGCGAGAGGGTCGTCGACTTGCCGGAGCCAGTCGGGCCAGTGACGAGCACGAGCCCTTTCTCCTGGTCGCGGAAGTACTCGATGGCGTCTTGCGGCAGGTTGACGACCTTGAGCGACTCCTCGTTTGAGTTGATGACGCGTAGTACCGCGCTGACGCTCCCGCGTTGGCGGAAGAGGTTGACGCGGAAGCGGCCAAGGCCGGCAACGGAGTACGCGAGGTCGACCTGGTGCTTGGTGTCGAAGGCCGCCTTCTGGCTCGGGTTGCACATGAGGTCGACAAGCGCCGACGTGAACTTGGGCGTGATGCGCCCCTCGGTAACGGGTGTGAGCTTGCCGCTCACGCGGGCCATGGCCGGTAGGCCAACGTGAATGTGAACGTCGGACGCCCCCCGCTCGACGATCTGTTGCAGCAAGTCGTTGAAGTGCATGTGTCCACTGTAGTCAGGGGTTCTGACGGCGTTCTTGCAAGCGCTTGTGCAATCCCGCACTTGACAGCACCTAGTGCGCTTGTGCCACCTGAGGGGTCGGCTGGCGCGCGGGCGACGCGGCTCTCATGTTGCCAACCGGTAGACTACCGGGTCATGAAATCGACCCCGACACAACACTCTTTCACTGCGTCAACCGCGCGGCGGTCGCCAAGAGCGCCGCTCCGGCCCACTGGCGCAGCCGCCGCGACCCTGGTCGCCGAGGCGCAGGCATGAGCCGCGTCGTCGCCCTCGCCGTGCTCCTCGCCGTCATCGTCGCGAGCGGCTTCTGGCTCGCGCGCGACCGCTCCGCGGGGCAAAACACGGCGCCGACGGTCGTGCAGACCGCCAACACCACCCCGCCAGCCCCCGCCACGGAGGCCGAGCCGCCAGCCGCGACCGAACCGGCAGACGCCGACGAGCCCGCCAGCTCTGAGGAAGAGCCGACCGCAGCGCAGGATGGCACCCCAATAGACGAGCAAGGAACAGAGGCTAGCGAGGCGCCGGGCGCGGAGTTACCGGACGGCTACACGCAGGTTCCGTACCTCACTGAGACGCCCGTTCAGGCCTTCGACGCCCCGCAGCAGGTTATCGACCCTGACCTCGACTACGTGGCGGTGCTGCGCACGAACCGCGGCGACATGACGGTCGAGCTATACGCTGACGCCACACCAGTCACCGTCAACAACTTCGTGTTCCTCGCCCTCAATCACTACTACGACGGCGTGCCTTTCCACCGCGTACTAGAGGGCTTCATGGCCCAAACGGGCGACCCGACCGGCACCGGTCGCGGTGGACCCGGCTACCAGTTCGACGACGAGATCGTCGCCGACCTCAGCTTCGACTCACGCGGCATCCTCGCCATGGCCAACGCAGGCAAGGCCGCAGACGGCAGCGGCACTAACGGCTCGCAGTTCTTCATCACCTTCGAGCCGACCCAGTGGCTTGACGGTAAGCACACCATCTTCGGCCGCGTCATCGCCGGCGAGGAAGTGCTTGACGCCATCACGCGCGTGGATCCTGGCACGCCGAGCGCCATCGCCTTCTACGACGACACGCTCGCTTCGTTGCGCAGCCAAGGCGTCGACCTGCCAGGCGCAGACGACATGACCGTAGCCGACGCCATCGAGGCCCTGCTCGGCACGCTGCCGCTATCTGGCCAGTCGTTCAACGTCGCCGGTTACGTCGGCGCTGCCGGCCAGGCAGGCGGCCAGTCGGCCTTCGGCTTCTTCCCCAACCCGGATCAGCTAGATGCCGTCGTCATCGCCGCGCGCCCGCGCAACTGAGCGCGCCTAACCACGCCAACGCCATAACGCGCGGAGGCCGCGTAACGCCTCCCAGAAAGGTCCGAACGTCGTGAACGAACTCCTCGAAGGTTTCCAGCAAGTACCTGAGCTCTCCGCCGAGCGCAAGACGCGCTTCGCACAGGCAGAGTCCGTCCTCCAAGCCGGCAAGGAGTACCGCGCACTAGTCAGCACCAACAAGGGTGACCTCGTGCTCGAACTCTACGCAGACAAGGCGCCGAACACCGTCAACAACTTCGTGTTCCTCGCACTCAACCACTACTACGACGGCATCGTCTTCCACCGCGTGCTGGAGGACTTCATGGCCCAAACCGGCGACCCTACCGGCACCGGCAGCGGCGGTCCGGGCTACAACTTCGCGGACGAGTTCCACCCCGACCTCAGCCACAAGGGCATCGGTGTCCTGAGCATGGCCAACGCTGGCCCCGGCCCACGCGGTGAGGGCACTAACGGCTCGCAGTTCTTCATCACCTTCGTCGATACGCCCTGGCTGGACGGCAAGCACAGCGTCTTCGGCAAGGTCATCGGCGGCGGCGAACTCCTCGACCAGATCCAGCGCATCGACCCTGGCCGCCGCGGCGGACCGCAGCCAGATCAGATGTCCAGCGTGACCATCTACGCGCGCTAAGCGCAGCTCACGCACGAAAGGGGGCGCGCGCCGTGGTTGTCACGGCGCGCGCCACTTCTTTGCCGTGTAGCGTTACGAGCTCAGGCCAGCGGCGCCACCTTGAGGAGGCGCTGAGCATGAGCGTCCTTCAGGTGGGCGATGAACGCGTCGGCGGCCACGGCCTGGCGGTCCGGCTCCTGGCGGCTGCGGAACGATACTTCTCCTGCTGCCTCCTCCTTGTCGCCGACCACGACGATGTAAGGCACCTTGTAGAGCTCGGCGTCGCGGATCTTGGCGTTCATGCGTTCGTTGCTCTCGTCGACTTCGCTACGCAACCCGGCGGCAGCCAGGCGCGCTTCGAGTTCACGGGCGTAAGCGACGTGACGGTCGGCGATCGGCACGATGCGCACCTGCTCAGGCGCAAGCCACACGGGGAAGTCGCCGGCGAAGTGCTCGATCAGGAAGCCGATGAGGCGCTCGTGGGTCGAGAGCGGCGCGCGGTGCAAGCACAGTGGGGTCTTGCGTTCGTTGTTCTCGTCGACGTAAGTCAGGTCGAAGCGGGCGGGCTGCGCGAAGTCGACCTGGTTAGTGGCTAGCGTGAACTCGCGGCCGATGACGCTCCTGATCTGGACGTCGATCTTCGGGCCGTAGAAGGCGGCCTCGTCCTCCTCCTCGACGAACGGCACGCCAGCGCTAACGAGCGCGTCTCGCACCATGGCCTCGGTCTTGAGCCACAGCTCCGGCTCGTCGACGTACTTCTTGCCAAGTCCCGCGGGGGCGTGCTTCGAGAGGCGCATCTGGTAATCGGTGATGCCGAAGAGGTCGAAGTACTTCGTGTAGAGGGCGACGACGTTGAGGAACTCGGTGGCGAACTGCTCCTCGGTGCAGTAGATGTGCGCGTCGTTCATCTGCATCGACCGGACGCGCATGAGTCCAACGAGGGCGCCGGAGTCCTCGTAGCGGTAACAGGTGCCGTACTCGGCCAGGCGCAGCGGCAGGTCGCGGTAACTATGCTGCCTCGCCGCGTAGATCTTGTGGTGGAACGGGCAGTTCATCGGCTTGACGTAGTACTTCTCGCCGTCCTCGAACACCATCGGCGGGTACATGGACTCCGCGTAGTAAGGCAGGTGCCCCGACTTCAAGAAGAGCTGCTCCTTCGAAAGGTGCGGGCTGCGAACGCGTTGGTAACCTGCGGCCTCCTCCGTCTCCTTCGCCAGCCGTTCGATCTCCTCAACCATGATGGCGCCACGCGGCAACCATAGCGGCAAACCAGGGCCGACGTCCTCGTCGATGACGAAGATGTCTAGCTCGGCGCCCAGCTTGCGGTGATCGCGCTTCTTGGCCTCCTCGAGCTGCCACAGGTGGCGCTCGAGTTCCTCCTTGGTAGCGAAAGCCACGCCGTAGATGCGTTGCAGCATGGGCCGCGACTCGTCGCCCCGCCAGTAAGCGCCGGCAACGCTCATGAGCTTGAAGTCTACGGCCAACGCGCCGGTGCGCGGCAAGTGCGGGCCGCGGCACAAGTCCGTGAAGCCGCTGCTGCCACCCTGCTCGTAGAAGGTGATGTGCTCACCAACCGGCAGGTCGGTGATGAGCTCGACCTTGTAAGGGTCGCCCTGCTTCTCGAAGCGCGCCAACGCCTCGCCGCGCGGCAGCTCGTACTTGACCAGCGGCAAGTCGGCCTTGATGATGGCGCGCATGCGCTCCTCGATCACGCCGAGGTCCTCTGGGGTGAGGGAGCGCGGTAGGTCGAAGTCGTAATAGAAGCCGTTCTCGATGACGGGGCCGATACCCATCTTCACGGACTCAGGCGCGAACCCTTCGGCGACGAACTCCTCACGGACGGCCTGCGCCATGACGTGCGCGAGAGTGTGGCGCGCGAGAAACAACGACTCCGCGTCCCGCTTGGTGACGATGGCCACCTCGGCGCCGTCAGGCACGCTGCTCTGCAGGTCGGAGAGCTTGCCATTGACGCGCACGCCGAGCGCCGCCTTTGCCAAACCCGGCCCGATGGCGCTGGCGACGTCGAAGCCGTTAGCGTGATCTGGGAGGTCTAGGCGTTTACCGTCTGGTAGGAGTACGAACATGGGTCACCTGAACCGTTCTGCGGATCGCGGCCTGGTGGCGCGACCCTGGCGTTGTGAGTTGCTGGTGGCGCCGGGGAGCCCGGCGTTACGGCGAAGTGGGTGTGAGTCAAAGTCGTCGCTTCAGCGACGCGTTCGCCGGTAAGGACGCGTGCCAGGAGCCAGGTAGTGGTCGAAGCAATACGCGTGTAGCACCCGATGATTCTACCATGGGGTCGCATCGAGGCTGCGCGCCCCTGGTAAGCTCGGCCCCATGCATTTAGTGGCGCTCGTCACGGAAGACTCCAACCTCAAGCACGGACTACGTGACTTCCGCGACGAATCCGGCCGCTTCCTCATCCACGCCGTACCAGACGGCTCGATGAGCGACCTCGTGCGCGCGTTGCAGCGACTCGATTTCGCCGGCGCCGTGATACTCGACGAGGCGCGCCAGGCCGAGGCTAAGTCGGTCGCGGCGCGCGCGTCGCTCGACGCATCGGACTTAGGCGTGGCCGACACGCTTACCGTCACGCAAGCCGGGGTTATGGCAGACCACACCTTCGGTCGGGCGCTCAGCACCATGCTCGGTGCGCGGCGCTGGCACGCTGACGGCGCGCACGCCGTCATCTTGGGCGCTGGACCGGACGCTCGCGCCGCCGCACGCGAGTTCGCGCGCCTAGGCGTCGCGTCTCTCGCGATCCTCGCTAGCGACCGGGTAACCGCCGAACGCGCCAAGCCGGAAGCGGCTGGCACGACCGTGTACGCGCGCTCCTTAACCGACCCGCTCGGCAACACGCTGCTCGCACGCGCCGACCTCGTGCTGCGCCTCGACAAGAACGCGCGAGTCGACGACAGCCTCCTCGGGCCGCACCTCACGGTCATAGACCTCATAGATACGAACGTGTCTGACCTGCGCAGCCGCGCCATCGCAGTCGGCGCTCTCACGTTCAATCGTCGAGACGTCGAGGCACACCGCTTCGAGCTCGCGCTCAGCCAGATCCTCGGCGGCACCGTCGGCTTGGAGCCGCTCCTCACCCTGTTCCACGGGCTGTGAACGTTCGCGTGTTGTAGCGCGCGCTCATCAAAACCAACACTTGACTTGCGAGACTCGCCTAGATGTTGCGCGATTCCCTTGCTCGCCTGAGCCTGCTCGTCACCCTGCTCCTCGTCCTTACGAACGGCGGCGCCCAAACCACGACCCCTGCCGGAACCTATTACCGCCTGCCTGACGCAACGGCCACCGTTGCCGCCGACGCCATCACTATCGTCCACGGCCCGTTCCACGAGACCTACGTGGCTGGCTTAGGTTGGTTGTCCAACATGACAGCCGACCCTCCCGTCTTCGTCGACGGTGAAGTGCTCGTCAACGGCAGCGTGCTGGACGCGCTCGGCGTAACGGAGCCGCGCCTGGAAGGCATCCGCTACTCAGGCAACGCCGAGGTGCGCATGGTGCTCGACGTGCCGAGCGTGCCGCTCTCCCAGCTCGAGGCGCTGCGCAGCGGCGGCTCGCGCGCGGCGAAGGAGCCGCTCATGCTCGAACTGCCAAGGATGCTCGTGCCCGCCGCCGCTCCCGAGGACGTATCCGGACTAGAACTCGAGTTGGTGACGACGGGCAGCGGCCTGCAGCTGCGGTTAAGCGGCCCGGCGTTCGACTACGCCGTCTTCCCCCTCGAGAACCCGAACCGTCTGGTCATCGACGTCACGCCCCGCCGCGACCTAAGTCAGCTCGTGCAAGTCGAACAAGACATCGCTCCCGGCGTCGTCTACCGCAAGTACCGCGTTTTCAGCGCGAGCGGTCCGAGCGTCGTGCACCTCGTGAGCATGGCGCCCGGCAGCGGCGAGTTGCGCGTGGTTGGTGAGAGCCGCGTGCCGCGCACTGTCACGCAGCTCGCATCCGGGGCGCTGATAGCCCTTAACGCCGGTTACTTCGACACGAGCAACTACGCAGCCATCGGGCTCCTGAAGGTCGACCACGGACTCCTGTCGCTCCCGAGCAGGGGCCGCGCGAGCGTCGCCTTCTCCCCCGCCAGCCCACCGCTGATCGATCGCTTGGACGCGGACGTGCTCCTCTACACATCGCGCGGCACACTGAGAGTTGGCACCGCCAACGGCGACGGTGTCATCGTGGCCAACAAGGCCGGTGCCTTGGCTGGAAGCGCAACCCAAGGGGTGTTGGTCGTGAAGGACGGCGTCGTGGTCGAGAACAAGATCGGCCCGCGCGTGGTGCCAGCTGACGGCTTCGCGCTGGCGTACCCCGCCACGAACCGCGAACTGGCCCTGCTCGACACCGGCGATCTGGTAGCCCTCGACACCAACCTAAGACCGCTAGGCTTCGACTCCGCGCAGTACGCAGTCGAAGCCGGACCGCTCCTCGTCCAGGACGGCGTTGCCGCCTACGACCCTTCGCTAGAAGCGTTCGCCTCCGGGCAACGCATCCTGGACGGCCTCACTCAACAAGCGGCCATCGGGGTGATGCCGGACGGGACCACGCTCTTCGTCGTGGCTGAGACCATGCGGGCGGAGGACCTCGTCGAGCTCTTCCTCGGCCTAGGGGTCGACCGCGCCATGCGCTTCGATAGCGGCAGCAGCACCACGCTCGTAGTCGACGGCAAGGTCATGAACCGCTCTAGCGAACGCAAGGTCGTTAGCGCCGTGGTGTTCGTAGCTGCCGTAGCTGGGCGCTAGGCAACGGCCTAGCCCGTTACCGGGGCTGACTCGCAACGCCCGTATACTTCCAGTTCCAGATGCTTAGCAGCCGCGCCCAAGCACCGTTAGTCGCACGGCGGTTCCCGCTCCCGCGGTTACGCCCGCTCGCCATGGCCGTCGTCGCCTGGCTAGTCTGGGGTGTCACGCACGCGGCCACCGGGCCGGTCGACTTCACCATTGGTGTCGCCAACCAAGTCGTGGCTGGCGCGTGGAACCCCGTAAGCGTCGTCACCCGCGACTTGCCCCAGAGTACGCTCACCATGGTCATCGACGTCGGAACACTCAAGGACGGCGAGGTACCCGTCGTCATCACCCACGAGTTGCGGGGTGGCGGTGGCGTCAACCATCTCGAGACCGACCTATACGTGCCGCCGTTCCGCTCCCTTGCGTGGCGCGTCGCCACGAGTTCAAGGGTGGTCGCTAGCGGCAGTCTGGGTAGCCGCGAATCGGACGCGCGCCCGCTAGTGCTGGCCGTCAGCGAGCGCATGAACGCAGCTCAAGCCAACGCCGTCCGGGAGGCGTGGCCGGCGGCGCGCTTGGTGGAGGTAGTGCCCTCCGACCTGCCGTTCACCCCTGCCGCGTACGGCGGCGTTAGCGCCGTGGTGGTCGCACACCGGGCGGTGCCGGTCGAGGCGCTCGTGGCCGCCGCAGTGGCTGGCGCTCAGGTCGTAATAACGGAAGCGGCTGGGCAGGTGGCCCCTGGGGTTGCTGACCTCCTAGGTGAAGCGGGAACCACGAACCTGGGCGCTGGCCTCCTGACCTATAGTTTCCCCGGCCAAGCGGCAGGTGACCAACCGCTCTGGCCGCAGTCAGGCGAACTCCTCGCCACCGTCCTCGCCCAACCTCTAGTAGTTGGCCCAAGACCAACAGCGCTGTCAGCGGTGTTGGTTGGCGCGGTTGCGTACGCGGTTCTACTGCTGGCCCTACTACGCTTCGGTGGGGTGCAGGGGCTGCTGGCTGGCATCCTCGTCGTCGGTCTAGTTGGCGCCGGGGCATGGCTGGCGGTGCGGCCGCCGGCCGCGCAGTACCGGAGCAGCATCGCCGTTGGGGTCGTTGGTGGCCCGTTAGCCCTGATCCAGGAAGCCGACGAGGCGCTCACCCTTCCTCCAGCAGCGCTCGAGTTCGCAGCGGGTGCGAGCACGGTGCCGCAACAGCCATACTCTGCCGATGACACCGGCGTTCGCGTGCCGACTGCCGCTTGGCGCTCGGCGCTCGTCATGCTACCGCCGCGCGCCGTCAGCGCGCCGTTCAGCGTGGCTGGCTCGACGATCACGAACCGCTCCGCGCGGTCATTGCATGGCACCTACGTCATCGGTCTCGGAGCCCAGAACGATGTGGCGCCCAACGAACTCGCCGCGCTGACGCCGGGCGAGCTCGAGGCCTTTCCACCGCACCTCGCAGCCATCTACGCCGGCCTGACCCCCCTGCTCCCGCACGGCACCCTGATCACTAGTAGTGGGTGCGAGCTTCAGAGCGGGTGCGTCATCTGGTTGGCGGCAACGGAACTCGGCAGCGGCGGAGTTGGAGCTGCCCACACAGAGGTGGCGAGGCGATGAGCCTCCTCGCCCAAGTCGCAGGCAGACTCCAGCGCAACGACTTGGCGCAGGTCGTCGCGTTGTTTCTCGCCGTGATGGTGGTTGCCATTACAGTCAACTGGCCGGACGGCGGCGCACGCGTCAACGAATCGTGGTTCGCGGTCGCGCCCTTGCGCAACAGCCTGCTGGCCTTCCTTGGGCTGGCGTACGGGGCGCAGCACGGCGCTCAACCCGCTCGGCAGGACCCCAACGGCGCCGGCGCCACGGCCTTACCCAAGGCCTTGAGCGTCAGGCTGACGTGGTTGGCGCTTCTCGTCATAGTGCTCCTCACGTGGCCGTTCGAACTCACTGCGCAGGCGGGTAGTTACCCGGCTACGCCAGGCTATTGGCCGGCCCTCGTGGCGCCGCTTACGCTCACCGGGTTCTTCGGCCTCGGCCTGCTGCTCGGGCGCCTCGTCCGCGGCCCATACTCTGGCGTGTTGCTCCTCATCACCGTGCCGGCGCTGCTCGCGGGCCTCGTGTGGACAGACTTCGCGTTCGACCTGGTCATCGTCAACCCGTGGGCCGGGCCGCTGGCGGTCGCGCCGGCATACCTCGCGGCGATGGTCGTACTCTCACTCGTCACGCTCCTTGCCGTGCGCACGCCAGCTCGCGGTAACCCGGCGGCCAGCGCATGATCTCCCCGAGCAAGCGCCGCGGCCCGGAACTCCAGCCAGACGCCACGTTCCGCCTCCACCTCGTAACGGCGCGACGCCTGGCTGGCAGTGAGCGCGTTCGCCGCGCGGCTTATGGGGCGCTTGCCGTTGCCGTGGTCGTCGGGCTCATCAAGCTCCTCTGGCCCGTCGGGCTGGCCGTTCACCTTGGCGCCACGGTGCTTGGCGCCATCGGGGCGGCACTCATCCCCGTCGCCCCACAAACGCGCCGCGCCCTAGACCAGATCGCGCGGACAACGGGCTTAGCGTACGAGTCCGCCCTAGCCATCATCGACTCCCGCGCCGAGTACGCGGGAACGGTGTTAGGCGACCAGTCCGACGCCTACGGCCTCGAGGCCAGCGTCATCGGTAGGGCCAAGCGCTCGGTGGCAGACTTCAAGCCAGAGCAGGGTCCGCAGTGGTGGCTGCCCGTTTCTGTCGTAGCACTGGCAGTCGTGCTCCTAAGCCAGTTCCTGCCCACCGCGACTAACGCCGGCGGTATGGTGGGCGCGGGTCCGACGACCACCGCTAACAACAGCGATTCCACACTTCCGCAGCCGCTTGAAGAACTGGTGCCCGCGTTACCTGCAAGCAGCCGCGCCGATGCCCCCGAAGTTCCCGATAGCTTGGGTGGCGCGGCCGATAGTCGTGATGCGCTGCCGCCAGGTGGCTCCGATGCCGGTAACGACGCCCTCTCGCGGTTCTTGGAAGCGCTCAAGCAAGGCCAGTCCGCGAGCGAGCCTGGCGCCGGCCAGGGTGGCCCAGGCGATTCGCGTGACCTAAGCGAACAGGTCGCCCCCGAAGGCGCACGTATGCCGCAGCCAACCACCCCCGGCGATGCGGCAGAGACGACAGGCGCGACCGCAACAGCCGAAGCTGCTGGTGAGGGCGCAGGACAATCACAGAACGATGCCGAACGAAGCAGCCCAGACGCGCAGACTCAAGCAGGCGCGGAGACTGGCAAGGACGAGACTCAGCCCGACGCCGAGGGGAACAGCGGCCAACAAGTGGCTGGCGGCGGCCGCACGCAAGAAGAAGGCCGGGGCGATCGGGGCCTAACCGAGGACGACGAGGTGGCAGCGGGGCCAGGCGCTGGCGACGAGCAGGGCCCCGGCGCTGGTGACGAGGCCAGCGCAGGCGTTGGCGGCGGCGAGGATGGGCCAGAAGGCACTGCCGGCGCTGGCGGCGCTGAGCTGGCAGACGACGGAGTCGAGCCAGACGCCTTGTTCAGCGCTGCCGGGGCTCAACTCTTGCCTGGGGTACTACTCGACGGCCCAACGACGCCGGCAGGCAACGTGAGGCTCCCCGGCGATGACCAGGTCGAGTTGCCCCCAGGCACGGCGTTCGCCCCGTACGCCACGGCAGTCGAGGAGGCGTTAGGCGAAGGGGACCTGCCGGCTGGCTACCAGGAGATCATCCGCCGTTACTTCCGATGAGCAGGCTGTTCGTCAGGTAAGGCAGTTCGGCCGACAGGGCCGCGGCGAGTTCTGGGATGGCCTGATCTCGTAGCGCAAGGACGGTCGGATCCGAGTCGACTGGCAGAACTGGCTCGCTGTTCGCCTCGACTCGAGAACCTTGCAACGTGCGCGTCCTAAGTACCTGTACGACGGCGTCCGTCCTAGGGTCGACGACCTGAGCTTCTAGGGCCAGCGACACGTCGATGCGGCGTGACGCTCCGTCCTTGGAAGCGGTGACGACGCGGTCAAGCACAGGCGCGCCCACCATGACTGCGAGATCCGCGCCCTGCGTGCGGGCGATGCGCGCTGCACTTGGAGCGGCGCGGCTCTGGAACAAGTCATTGTGCGTCTCGAGGAAGCGCATGGTGAACTCGGAGACGTAAGTGAAGCGCGTACCGGGTTCACGCTCCAAGATCGCCTGAACGCCGTCAGCCGCACCAGCCACCCGCGCTTGAGCTGGAGCGTTCATCATGGCGATGAGTACCTTGCCCGTCGGAGTACTTGCGGGAGCGCACGACGTGAGCAAGGCGCCCACCAGTAGTGACGAGATGATGAGGAGGCCGCGCGTCTTGTTCATGACTCCATGCTCGCACTTTGGGAGGCAGTTGGCGGTGAGGGGGGCTTCACCTCTCCCTCAGCCTCAGTCGACGACTTCGACGTTGGCGGCGCCGCGCGTGGCTTCCCGCAACTCCTCACGTAACTCTTCGGCGGCGGCCACGGCCAGTGCTACGTGAACGACGAGCCCGTCGCCATCGAACTCTGGCGTCTCGCGGACGAACGGCGCGCGCTCGAGGGCGGCGGCGTCGAGCAGGCGTAGCACGGCGTCGGTCGCCGCGAATGGCGCGTGCACTGCCAACCGCACAACGTCGACGACTTCGCGCGTTCCAGCGGCGTCCAATGCCTTCGCGAGGCTGCCGGAGTAAGCGCGAACCAGTCCGCCTGCTCCAAGCTTCTTACCGCCGAAGTACCTCACCACCACTGCGGACACGCGATCGAGGCCGCGCTTGAGGATGACCTCCAACATCGGTCGGCCAGCTGTACCGCCAGGCTCGCCGTCGTCGGAGAAGCGCTGTGCGTCCGCCACGCGGTATGCCCAGCAGTGGTGGGTAGCGTCCGGGTGAGCCGCGCGCACAGCGGCGAGGTGGGCGGCGGCCTCTGCCACGTCGTCAACCTCAGCCACGTACGCAATGAAGCGCGAGCCCTGCACGAGTTCCTCGTGTTCGGCAGCTACGGCAACGGTGCGGTGAGCCACCTCGAGACTGTACCTTGGGGGGCGCAAAGCGGCGAGAAACCCGTGCTACGCTAGCCGTCATGGACGTGGTGGAGGCGCGAACGAGCACGGCAGCTGCCCTTGCCGTGGCGCGCTCAGCTTGGCGATGTCGTGTGAACAGTTGCCTGTAGCAGCGCCGTCGGTTCGCCGCGACGAGTGCCCCGTCACATATCACCGAAACTGCTTCCCGGCCCATGATGGCCTCGGCTTACGGCCGCTCTCGGAGGAGTAGATGCCGCTAGAGTTCTACAACACCCTTTCTCGCTCGAAAGAGCCGTTCCGGCCTGTCGTCCCCGGACATGTCGGTATCTACATGTGCGGGCCGACCGTCTACTCTGAGCCGCATCTTGGTCATGCGCGAGGGCCCGTCGTCTTCGACGTCCTGCGCAACTGGCTCGAGCATGAGGGCTTCACGGTCCGCTTCGTCACGAACATCACCGACGTCGGCCACCTGGTCGACGATGCGGACGACGGGGACGACAAGCTAGCAAGGCGCGCGCAGCTCGAACGCCTCGAACCGATGGAGGTGGCTGAGAAGTACTTCTGGTCGTACTTCGACGCCATGGCGGCCATGCGCGTCAGGCGCCCAAGCATCGTGCCGCGCGCCTCTGGGCACTTGATAGAGCAGCAAGTCATGACGGAGGAGCTCCTAGGGCGCGGCAAGGCGTATGAGCGCGACGGTAGCGTCTACTTCGACGTTTCGTCATGGCCGGACTACGGCAAGCTCTCCGGCCGAGATCCTTCCGAGCAGTTGGAGGGCACGCGCGTCGAAGTGCGCTCCGAGAAGGACGACCCGCGCGATTTCGCGTTATGGAAACGCGCGGAGGGTGGGCACATCATGCGCTGGCCTAGCCCGTGGAGCGAAGGATTTCCTGGCTGGCATATCGAGTGCTCCGCCATGAGCACCAAGTACTTGGGCGACGAGTTCGACATCCACGGCGGCGGCCTCGACCTGTTGTTCCCGCACCATGAGGCCGAACTAGCGCAGGCGCAGGCGGCAGGCAAGCCGTTCGCGCGCTACTGGCTGCACTGGAACATGATCACGTTGCAGGGCGAGAAGATGGCCAAGTCGAAGGGCCACTTCATCACGCTGCAGGACCTCTTCGGCATGTACGACCCGCTCGTCATCAGGTTCCACCTGCTGCGCTCGCACTACCGGAGCGTGTCGGACTTCAGCAAGGATGGCATCGTCTCCTCCGCTCAGGGGCTCAAGCGACTGCGCGACACGTACCGGTCCGTTGCTGGCTCCGCTGCCAACGACTCGGCCCGCGACGACACGCCGTTCGCGCAGTTCCGCTCGCGCTTCGCTGCCGCCATGAACGACGACCTGAACACTCCGCAGGCTATCGCGGTCCTGTTCGACGCCGCGCGCGCCATGAACAAGGAGCTCGAGGAGGGCGCAGGCGAGGAGTACCGCGCCGGGGCTGCTGCGTTCCTGAGCGAGTACCTCACCGGCGTTCTGGGTGTGCCAGCGGGAGACGACGCGGCACGCACGTCAGCCGACACCCTGGGCGGGATGATCGACCTGCTCCTCGAGGAACGCCAGCGCGCCCGCGACCGCCGCGACTTCGCCCGCTCAGACGCGCTCAGGGACCGGCTCACCGAGCTCGGCGTAAGCATAGAGGACACGGCGGAGGGCAGTCGCTGGAGACTCGATTGAGGCCTAGACACTCTAGGCAGTAGCCAACTTCCCTGCCCTCGGCCACCGGTCTATGACCGAGGCTGGGGGCATGTCACTTGCGGCTCATTACCTCGCGGCTCTCGCTACCCCTGAGCTTGGTCTCACGCGGCTGAGGCGCCTAGTCAACGCGTGTGGCAGCCTCGAACAGGTGCTGACGGGCGGTTGCCACAGCGACGAACTGCCCGAGCCGGACGTGTTCCGCGGCATCCTGGCGGGCATCGAGCAGGTGGTAGCCAGTGCCCTGCCCGCCGCGCGTCGCGCCGTCGCCGAGGCCGTGGCGCTCGGCCTGACGGTGCTGTGCTGGGAGGACGATGCCTACCCAGCGGCACTGGCGGCCGACGAGAGCGGGTGCGCGCCCGTGCTGTTCATCGAGGGTGCGCTCCCGGCGCAACTCCTCACGCCGGGAGGCGAGCTGGCCGCCTGCGCCATCGTCGGCACGCGGCGTGCTTCCAGCTTCGCGCTTGACTTCGCACGCGATCTTGGCAGGGCGGCGGGGCGCCACGGCGTCACGGTCGTGAGCGGGTTGGCGCTTGGAGTAGACGCCGCCGCCCACGAGGGTGCGCTCGAAGCCGGCGTGCCTGGCGCCACCGTGGCGGTGCTTGGTGGTGGCCACGCGCGCCTGCATCCGGCGGCCAACCGTGGCCTTGCCGAGCGCATCGTTCGTCAGGGCGGCGCCGTCATCTCGGAGTGGCCACCCCACGTCAACCCGCAGCCTTATCACTTCCTGCGCCGGAACCGCGTCATCGTTGGCCTCTCGCGCGTAGTGGCCGTCGTGGAAGCCGGGGTGCCGTCAGGAGCGCTGAACACCGCCACTCACGCCGCTAACCTGGGCAGGCAAGTCTTGAGCGTGCCAAGCCGGCCGAACGAGGCGCGTAACCTCGGCGGTCTGCAGCTCCTGCGCGAAGGCGCCGAGCTACTGGTCGAGGCCTCAGATCTGCTGCGCCACTTCTCCGATCTGGAACCGCCGCAGGAACCGGTGCATAGCGGCGTGGAGACCGATGCCGCTGGGAGCACGCCCGCCCTGGCGCTCGAGGAGATCTTGCGGCGAACCCTCGCCCAGGGCGCCAGCGCGTCACTCGACAAGCTCGCGCGCGCCAGCGGCATGCAGCCTCCCGAGCTCATGGCGGCGCTCGCACTCCTCGAGTTGGACGGGCGGGTGTCGCGCACCGCTAACGGCCATTTCCGTTGGCGGTCATAGTGGAAACCGGGCGGAAGACTTGGCACGTGGACAGTGGGCGCTCAAGTAGCTATTCTGGTCTGGTAACGCGTAGAGCTAACAACGGGGGAAGCTCGTCGAGCCCTACGCCCGGTCGCAAGACCGAAAGGAGTAACACGTAGTGAAGAAGTTCCTGATCCTACTAGGCGTGCTGGTGGCAACCGCGAGTGTCGCCAACGCCCAGACCCTGAAGGTGTGGACCACCTGGCAAGACCAGACTCTCGACTGGCTGCGCTCCGAAGCCGCCAGCTTCACGTCCGCTTTCGGTGTCGACATCGAGATCGTGCGCCTCGACGTCAACGAACTCAAGCAGCAGGCCCTCCTCGCCGCGCCACAAGGCGAAGCGGGCGACGTGTTCACGGGCGTTCCACACGACCAGATCGGCGAGATGGCAGTGGGCGGCGTCCTGCTCGACATGAGTGGTTACGCCACGAGCGCTTACCTCGCCGACCTTAGCGAGCAGGCGCGCCTGGGTTACTCGTACGCCGGCAAGCTCTTCGGTCTCCCCATGTACGTCGAGGGCCCGGCGCTCATCGTCAACGACGATCTCGTCTCCGCGCTGCCAGCCAACTACGACGAAACGATGGCGCTGGCCAAGGAGCTCACCACCGCCGACACCTTCGGCTTCATGTTCGACATCGCCAACTTCTACTTCAGCTACGCGTGGCTCCACAGCGAAGGCGGTTACGTCTTCGGCCGTGACGCCAGCGGCGCCCTCAACGCGTCTGACATCGGCCTCGCCAACGAAGGCGCCATCCGCGGCGGCGAGGCGCTCAAGGCGCTGCGCTTCGACCTGGGGCTCATCCCGTCTGGCACCAACTACGACGTCGCCAACGGCTTGTTCGTAGACGGCGCCCTCGCCATGATCTACACGGGCCCGTGGGCCATCAGCCAGTACCAGGACGCAGGCCTGAACGTCAGCGTTCACCCCGTCCCGCCGCTAGCCGACGGCTCGCCGTTCTCCGGTTTCATGGGTGTGCAGGGCGCGCTCGTCAACGCCTTCACGCCGCTCAAGGTCGAGGCGGCCAACTTCGCCAAGTGGCTCTCGCGCAAGGACGCGCAAGTGTCCATGGCGCAGCTCTCCGGCCGCATCCCCGCGTCGATCTCCGCGCTCGAGGCCGTCAAGTCAGATCCGATCATCGCTGGTTTCGGTGCCGCGCTCGTGCACGCCGAGCCGATGCCCAACATCCCCGAGATGGGCGCCGTCTGGTCGCCGATGGGCAACGCCCTCACGGTGCTGACGGAGGATGCCAACGCCTCCCCCGCCGCCGTCCTGCAACAGGCAGTCGACGAGATCAAAGGCCAGTGAGTCTCGGTAAGTCCGAGTAGTTCGCGCGGCCAGGGGCACGAGTTGCCCCTGGCCGCTCTCACAGGGGGTTGTTGACATAGATATCTCGCGCTCACCCAAAGACTTCCTCCCCCGCAGCAGGACCGCGGCAGGCGGGCTCGTCAAGTCTCTTGCGCTGCTAACGTTAGCTCTCTTACTAGCCGTCGCCGTTGGCGCGGGCATCACTTATCTCGTTCGTTTGATTGCGCCAAGCGCCCCAACCTACATCGGCATTCCCGCCGCGGTCATCGCCCTCATCATCGAGTTGCGCTACATGGCGAGGCGCTTCTCGTGGTTGATGCCGTGGTACTACTTGCTACCCGCCATCGTCTTCCTGCTCACCTTCACCATCTTCCCCGTCGTCCTCACGGTGTTCCTCGCCTTCACCGACTACGCAGGCATCAGGAACGGCGAGCTGAACATCAGCAGCGAGACTGGCATCGTGGCGGTCGACGGCACCCGCGTGACCATCGACAACCCCGCCACGCTCGACTGCAAGAACCTCCGCGACGGCTGCAACGGCGTGCGCGCCGTCATCTACGCCTCCGCCGCCGACGTGGTGGTCGCAGAAGCGCTTGACGGCACCAAGCTGGTACTAAGCGAACCGCCACCCGCTGGCCGCACGGTGACCGCAGTCGAGCTCGACCTGCCCGATCTGGGGTTCGCCGTCACGATCCGCGTGTTGTCGGTCGATGGCAACGTACTGGATCTGGAGCGGGCACCGCCGTTCCCGCCTGACCTCAGCGACGTGCGTGTCGAACTCGACCGCGCCTCCATCCAACGCACCATCGTCGCGGAGGAGGGCGCAGTGCTCGTGCTCGACGAACCGCTGCCGGAGGGCACGGAGGCCACGGCGCTAGCGCGCTACAACGACTTCGGCTTCGTCGGCATGCGCAACTTCAAGCGCGTTTGGGACAACGCGCCGAAGGCGCTCTTCCCGGTCTTCTTGTGGAACATCTCGTTCGGGTTCATCACCGTGCTGCTCAACACCGCAGTCGGCGTGCTACTGGCCGTGCTGCTCAACAACAAGGGGTTGCGCCTGCGCAACCTCTACCGCACCCTCCTCATCGTGCCGTGGGCGTTGCCGAGCGTCATCACCATCCAGGTCTGGCGCGGGTTCCTCAACCAGAACTTCGGTTCGATCAACCGCGTGCTTGCGCTGCTAGACATCACTCCAGAGCCCATCAACTGGCTGCTCGGCGACCCGACCGCGGCCAGGGCGGCCATCCTGATCGTCAACTTGTGGCTCGGGCTGCCGTTCATCATGACGGCTACCCTCGGCGCCCTCTCTGCCATACCTGACGAGATCTATGAGGCCGCGCGCATCGACGGTGCCAACATCTGGCAGGGTTTCTGGAACGTGACAGGGCCACTGCTGCGGGCGGCGCTCATCCCGATCACCCTCAGCAGCTTCGCGTTCAACTTCAACAACTTCAACGTCATCTTCCTGCTCACGGACGGCGGTCCGCCCGTGAGTTGGGGCACCGCAACGGCGCGCGGCACCGACATCCTCATCAGTTGGGCCTACAACGAGGCGTTCCGCAGCCAAGGAGGTTACGCGTACGGGCTCGGGTCCGCCATCTCGCTGCTCATCTTCATCATCACCCTAGCGGTCAGCCTCATGAACTTCAGGGTGACGGGCGCACTCAAAGAGGAAGGGGCGGGCGCATGACCAAGGGCAGAACCATCCATTTCGCCAGCATGGCGGCCGTCGCGCTGCTCGTCGGCGTGGCGATCTTCGCCCTGTTCGCCACCGCCCCGGAAGCCATCACCCGCGACCGCATGCTCGTCGTGCCTGGCGCCTGGAAGCGCTTCCTCGCGGCGTTCGTCCTCGCCATCGGCGGCATCAGCGGCATCGCGTACCTTTACGGCCTAGCAACCCGCCCGATGCGGGCCGCTCGTTACGCTGTTACGGCGGGCACGCACATCTTCATGTGGCTCGTCATCCTCGCCGTCTTCTACCCGGTCGCGTACCTGGTTGCCGTATCGCTCAACCGCAACGACACGCTCGCGGGCGCGCTGCCGCGCGCAGGCAACCTCCTCGTGCGCGCCGGCGTGATCCCCAACCCCGCCGACTTCTCGCTCGTGCAGTTCCAGAAGATCCTCGCGGAAACGCATGTCTACTGGTACCAGTGGTTGCTGGCCGGCGTGATGCTGGCGGCGGTAGTCGTGCTTGTGGCCACCTTCACGCTGCACCGTGTCGGTTTCACGCCAGCCAGAGCGGAGCAGCTACGCGGCTACGCCGGCTGGACCATCTTCGGCGCTGCGGCCGCGCTCATCTTCAGCGTTCAGCCTGGGCAGTTCTTCGGGACGAGGGCAAGCGACGGCGCGCGCCTCCCGGCCAGCATCGGCGGCATGGTGCCGCTCTACATCCGTAACACGCTCCTGGTTTCGGGCGTCACGGGCATCATGGCCGTCCTCCTCTCCACGACGGCCGGTTACGCCTTCTCGCGCCTGAAGTTCGAAGGGCGCTACGGCACGCTGCTCGGGTTCGTGTTCGTGCAGATGTTCCCAACGTTCATGGCGCTCGTCGCCATCTTCTACTTGATGAGCCGCCTCGACCTGCTCAACACGTTCACGGGCCTGATCCTCGCCTACTCGGGTGGCGCCATCGCGTTCTCGTCGTGGATCTTCAAGGGGTACCTGGACTCGCTAAGCACCAGCCTCGAAGAGGCGGCGATGGTAGACGGCGCAACGCGCTGGGGCTCGTTCTGGCGCATCATCCTGCCCATCAGCGTGCCGATGCTACTCTTCATCTTCTTGCAGCAGTTCATCGGCACGTACTCCGAGTTCATCCTCGCCAACACCATCCTCGTCGGTCAGGACTTGTGGACGGTCGGCGTTGGCCTGCGCAACTTCTCGACGAACCAGTTCGCGACCCAGTGGGGCGCGATGGCGGCCGCGGCCGTGCTCGGTAGCCTCCCGATCCTGGTCATCTTCTACTCCTTCCAGAACGCGCTGACGGGGCAGTTCACGGCCGGAGGGGTGAAGGGGTGAGCTCGGCGTGGTGGTAATGTCAGCGCATGTACGCTCATGACGCCCTAGGCTTCGGCACCCTCATCTGCCTCGACGGGGCGTCTGCCGATCACGGCGCGCTCGGAGACGTCGCGGTTGCGCGGCGCGTGGTCGCCGACTTGATCGCTACGGTCGAGGGCGAGAACGTCGAGGCATTGCCAGGCACGGTCGTGATAGTCGACCACGGTGAGGACGGGCACAGCGCCGCACTGGTCCACGGCGAGTCGTCCATCGCGCTTCATGCGTTCAAGGCGCTACGGAGCGTCACGTTGCAGTTCTTCTCCGTCCGCGACGTGCCGCTTAGCCGCACCACGAAGCAGTTCCTGGAGGCGTACCGCGTTGGCCGCTTCCAGAGCTCGGTGAGGGGCCGCGGGCTGATCCTCCCGCGAGACCCGCAAGTACTGACGAGGTTGTTGCGGGGCGAGCGCGAGTACGCTCGACTGCGGGTCGTACCGGCTGAGCGCGTAACCCTGTAGCCGTGGCGACTAAACGCCGCTACGTCCTCGCCCTCGACCAGGGCACGACGAGTTCGCGTGCGCTGCTCTTCGACCTTGGCGGCCACCAAGTCGCTTCGGCCCAAAAAGAGTTCGCGCAACACTACCCACGCCCAGGCTGGGTGGAGCATGACGCGACCGACCTGTGGTCGAGCCAGGTCGGAGTAGCCAGCGAGGCTCTCGCTAGGGCGGGCGTGGAAGCGAGCGCCGTAAGCGCCATCGGGATCACCAATCAACGCGAGACCACCGTCGTCTACGACCGCAAGACGCTCACGCCGCTAGCGAACGCCATCGTGTGGCAAGACCGCCGGACGGCCGCGACCACGGACGCGCTCCGAGCAGCAGGCGTCGAGGAGCTGGTGCGCTCCAAGACGGGGCTCCTACTCGACCCGTACTTCTCCGCCACCAAGATAGCGTGGCTCCTGGACAACGTCGCGGGCGCGCGCGACCGCGCCGAGGCTGGCGAGCTGGCGTTCGGGACGGTGGACACCTGGCTTACCGCGAAGCTGACCGGTGGTGCCGCGCACGTAACGGACGTCTCGAACGCCTCGCGGACACTACTCTTCAACATCCACAACGGCGCGTGGGACAGCGAGCTGCTTGAGCTCTTCCGCGTGCCTGCCGCCATCCTCCCCGATGTCGTTGCCTCCTCTCAGGTAGTCGGTCAGGCAACGCCGGGGCCCCTTCACGGTTTGCCGATCGCCGCGCTCGTCGGGGACCAGCAGGCGGCTACCTTCGGCCAGGCATGCTTCAACCCGGGCCAAGTCAAGGCCACATACGGCACAGGCGCCTTCCTCATGTTGAACACTGGACTAAAGCCGCAACCGCCGACCGACCGCCTGCTCACCACTGTTGCGTGGCAGCAAAGTGGGCCGCTCGAGTATGCGGTCGAGGGGAGCATCTTCATGGCGGGCGCGGTCGTTCAGTGGCTGCGCGACGGCCTAGGCATCATCAAGAACGCCGCGGACGTCGGCCCGCTGGCCGCCAGCGTGCCAGATGCGGGCGGCGTAGTCTTCGTGCCGGCCCTCACGGGCCTAGGCGCCCCGCACTGGGACCCGCGCGCACGTGGCACACTCCTAGGGATCGACCGCGGGACGACCGCGGCCCACATCGCAAGGGCCGCACTCGAAGGCGTCGCGCTGCAAGTAGCTGACGTGCTGCGCACCATGCAGGCCTCCTCCAGCGTGCCGCTCTCCGAGTTGCGCGTCGACGGCGGCGCCTCACGAAGCGACACCCTCATGCAACTCCAGGCCGATATCTCCGGGGTCACCGTCGTCCGTTCGGAACAAAGCGAGACGACCGCGCTCGGCGCGGCGTACCTGGCCGGACTAGCCGTAGGCGTGTGGCCTGACCGCGCCACGGTGGCCGAGAACTGGCGTGCCGGTGCCCGCTTCGAGCCGCGCTCGACGGACGCGCAACGCACGGCCATGCTGGACCGCTGGGAACTGGCCGTCGAGCGCTCGCGGAGTTGGGCTGAAGACGAAGAGTAGCCCGGCTGGTTACACTTGCGGGGCTGCTCTTCAGGCGAGGAGTGCGCGTGGGTGGCCGGCCGGAATGGCGGAACGGTAGACGCTGCAGACTTAAAATCTGCTGCCCGAGAGGGCGTGCGGGTTCGAGCCCCGCTTCCGGCACCACAACCGCTGGCTCATGTGAAGCGTAAGACCGCCGTAAGACTTAGGGCGGTAAAACTGCGAGCGGTGTGACGCCAGCTACGCGACTCCCTCACGACTCGAACCCACCTGCGCCACTGTGCCCAGCCTGCGCTGCGCCAGTCGTGCGCATCGACACCTCTGTCGAGGTGAAGTACCACGTGCATTACGCCATCACGGCACAGGACCTCGAAGTGATCGCCGAGCAGATCGGCGATAGCGGCTGGGACGAGCACACTCCAGCTACCTGCGATGCATGTGGGTGGCACGGCACGGTCGGCGAACTGCTTGGAGCTCACTCAGGTTCGTAGTGGCGGCCACCGGCCCATGCGTGGGGCTGGCGCGTTCCGCTCTGCCGGGTATAATCTGCAGGTCCGGTCGCGCGAGGCGCGGCTGGTGTGCCGGGGTACTCCTTGGCGAATGCAAGGCGATGTAGCTCAGCCGGTGAGAGCGCACGACTCATAATCGTGAGGTCGACGGTTCGATCCCGTCCATCGCTACCACGTGCAGGACGCGGTTTCTACTGAAGCCGCGTCCTTCCCTTTTTGGTCCATATCCACCGAAACATCCACCACTGCGTTCCTTGCCGTTGCGGGTCGCGTGCTGCCTACCCGACTGGCACCAGGTCGAACGCTCCCGCCGGCTCACCCCGCCGCCACCGCCACGCCGATTCCGTCCGCGTCGCGGTAAATGCGGGCTGGTGGCCCGCCAACACTGGAGTCCTCGCTCGTAGAGTTCGCGGCTAGGCGCTCGATCAGCGCGGCGCGCGCGGCGGCGTCCGGAACCACGATCTCGAACCAGTCGAGTCCTAGGGAGCCATGCGGCGCAGCCGGCCGCCCCGCAGAGCCCCAGGTGTTCAACCCGATGTGGTGGTGGTAGCCACCGGCCGAAAGGAACAGCGCGCCGGGGAAGTTCGACTGCGTGACGTCGAAACCGATCACGTCGTGGAACCGCTCGCGGGCGCGCTGCAAGTCGCTCACTTGCAGGTGCACGTGGCCGAGGGTCGAGCCGGCCGGCGCCTTGAAACCGCCCTGCGACGGCTGGCCAGCCTCGAGCACGCCGCGAGCGTCGATCGGAGCCGTGATCATCTCGACCTCGCCACCGCTTTGCGGCCACTCGCTGCGCGGGAGGTCGCGGTAGACCTCGATGCCGTTGCCTTCGAGGTCCGCCAGGTAGACGGCCTCGCTGACGCCGTGGTCGGCAGTTCCCTGCAGGCGCGTGCGGTCCTTGACGGTGGCCCGTAGGAAGGCGCCGAGCGCGGGTCGGTCCGGCAGGAGGAGCGCTAGGTGGTATAGCCCCGGAGCATGTGGGGCAGGTCGTGCGTCAGGGGCGGCGATCAGCCCGATAAGTCCGCGCGCGTCTACACCCAGTTCGGTGTAGCCGTCGGTCTCCGTGAGGACCTCGAGACCTAACGCCGTGCGGTAGAAGCCCGTTTCGCGCCGCAGGTCACGTACTCGCAGGAAGATGCGGCCTAGGTGAGTGTCGGCAGGTAACCTTGGTTTCGTGGTGGTGGGGGTGTCGCTCATACCTTCTCAGAGTACCGGCGAGGGCCGCTTCCCTGCGTTCGCTGGCACAACCGTTCGCGGGCGCGTCAGGCGCCCGCGAAAGTGGCGTCTTCTACGCCGCGCGGCGAACCCGGCTGATAAGCTGTGCCTCATGCTCGAGCCATCGCTCGACCTCTATGGGTCCACCTTCGATAGCGTTGATGGCATCTTGCGCGAACTTCTCGCGAGGAGCCGTGCGCGGTACGCCCTCATCATCGATCACAAGGGCTTCGTACTCATGCACGCGCGGGCGCTGTGGGCCCCGAAGCCGCCGTCTTTCGACTCGTTCGCTACGCTGGTGGCCTCCAACTACGCGGCCAACCGCGCGATCGCGAACTTGTTCGGCGAGGACGGTTTCCGTGAGACGGTGCAACAGGGAGCCGAGGTAGGCACGTACTTGGAGGAGCTGGGCGCGGAGGCGCTGCTCGTCACGGTTTTCGATACTACTGCCCAGTTGGGCCGCGTCAAGATCGCCACGAAGCATGCGGCTGACGCCATCCGCGTTGCCCTTGAAAGCGCGGAAGAGGCCCCGCCAGCGATGGAGTTCGATGCCGACTTCCAACAAGATGCCAACGCCCTGCTAGACGGTCTGTTCGGAACGAGGCAAAGATGAGCACCATCAACTTCTCGGCGCGCGAGATCAACTTCAAGATCGTCTACTACGGCCCCGGCCTCTCCGGCAAGACCACTAACCTCAAGCAGATCTACCAGCAGGTGCCAGCCGAGTCGAAGGGCGAGATGGTGTCGCTCGCCACCGAGGACGAGCGCACGCTCTTCTTCGACTTCCTGCCGCTTGACCTCGGCAAGGTCAACGGCTTCAAGACGCGCTTTCACCTCTACACCGTGCCTGGGCAGGTCTTCTACAACTCTTCGCGCAAGCTGATCTTGCGCGGGGTCGACGGCGTAGTCTTCGTCGCGGACTCCGACCCGGCCCGCCTGCGCGCCAACGCCGAGAGCCTGCGGAACCTGCGCGAGAACCTGCAGGAGTACAACATGCGCATCTCCGACGTGCCGCTCGTCATCCAGGCGAACAAGCGCGACCTGCCGGAGGCGCTCGACCTTTCGATGCTGAAAGCCGTCCTCGACCCGCAAGGCAAGGTGCCCGTTTACGAGGCAGTGGCCGCTAACTTCGAGGGCGTTTTCGAACCGCTGCGCGGCGTTGCCACGATGGTGCTCGAGAAGCTCGCCCAGCGCGCCTGACCCCACGACGATCTGCATTGTTCTAGCCCATCTAGACGGGAAAACTGGTCCGTTGGGCGCATGATATGGTCAGCGCGATGAAGCGCACCCCGCTGTTCGAAACGCATGAGGAACTCGGCGGCCGCATGGTCGAGTTCGCTGGCTACGCCATGCCGTTGCACTACCAGACCGGCATCAACCAAGAGCACCTCGCCGTCAGGCAGGGCGTTGGGCTGTTCGACGTCTCTCACATGGGAGAGATCCGCGTCATCGGGCCCGACGCTACCAGCTTCCTGCAGTACGCCACCCTCAACGACCCCGAGCGCCTGCGGCTAGGGCGCGGTCAGTACAGCATGCTGCCCAACGACCATGGCGGCCTGATAGACGACCTGTTCGTCTACCGCGACGGCGAGCAGGACTACCTCGTGGTGGCCAACGCGGCCAACACGGGGGCGGTGCTGCGTCACCTCCAGGACCTCGTGAAGGGTTACGACTGCCACGTCATCGACGAGTCGGACAGCGTTGCGCTCCTCGCCCTGCAGGGTCCTGGCGCGCCGATGTTGTTGGGCCAGCTCCTCGACGTCGACCTGACGCAGATCAAGCGCAACGCCACGTTAGACGTCACCCTTTCTGGCATCCCCGCGCGCCTCAGCCGCACTGGTTACACGGGCGAGGACGGCTTCGAGGTGTTCCTCCGCCCTACGGACGCCGTCGCCGTGTGGAACATGTTCGTCCAAGGAGGCGCAACGCCTTGCGGCCTCGGTGCCCGCGACACGCTGCGCCTCGAGGCGGGCTTCCCGCTGTACGGCCACGAGTTGACCGAGACCTCCAACCCGCTCTGCACCCCGTTCGCTTGGGTGGTCAAGGACAAGGAGTTCTACGGCCGCGCGGCCATGTGGGCGCCAGAGTGCAGGCGCGTTCTCGTGGGGGTGCGCCTGGAGGGCCGCGGCATCCCGCGCCAGGGATACCGCGTGTTGGACGCAAACGGCGTCGCGGTGGGCGAGGTCACCTCCGGCGCGCTGTCTCCCCTCACCCGTGACGGCATCGGCTTCGCCTGGGTCGATAGTGACCTCTCAGCGACGGGCACGGCGCTAGCAGTCGAGATCCGCGGCCAGCCAGTCGCCGCACGAGTGGCTAAGCCCCCGTTTTTCGGGGCATGATGCAGCTACACCGCCCGCGCAAGTAGCGCGGTTGAGGAGACGAGATGAAGACACCTGAAGAACTCCGTTACGCCACGTCGCACGAGTGGGTTCGCCGCGAGGACGAGGCAGTCACCGTCGGCATCACCGACTTCGCTCAGGACCAGTTGGGTGACGTCGTCTTCGTGGAACTCCCGGAGTCCGGCCGCCACGTTGCCAAGGGCGACCAAGTGGCCGTCGTCGAGTCCGTCAAGACGGCCTCCGATATCTACGCGCCCGTGACCGGCATCATCACCGACGTCAACGGCGCGCTCGAGACCACTCCAGAACTCATCAACGACCAGCCGTACGCTGCCGGCTGGCTCTTCCGCATCGAGCTAGAGAACGACAGTGAGCTGAACGACCTGCTTGACGCTGACGCGTACCAGAAGAGCGCTTCAGAGGAGAGCTGAGTGCGTTACATCCCACATACGCCAGCCGACGTCGAGCGCGCACTGGCCAAGATCGGTGCGCCATCTATCGATGCGCTCTTCGCCGACCTCCCTGAGGCGCTACGCGACCCAGGAATAGACCTGCCTCAAGGCATGGACGAGGCGAGCCTCCTTGAGCATCTGCAAGAGCTTGCGGCTAAGAACGTAGCGAGCGGGCCGAACTTCCTTGGAGGCGGTGCCCGCCGCCATTTCACCCCAAGCGTGACGGCGCACTTGGCCATGCAGAGCGAGTTCGTCACGGCCTACACGCCCTACCAGCCTGAAGTCGCGCAGGGCCTCCTGCAGGCGACGTTCGAGTACCAGACCATCATGGCTGAACTGACCGGCCTGCCGGTCAGCAACGCCAGCATGTACGACGGGGCTAGCGCGGTCGCGGAGGCCGTGCTTCTCACGATCAGGCAGACGGGGCGTGACCGCGTGCTCGTCAGCCGCGGGGTTCACCCCGAAACGCGCGCGGTGATCGCCACGTACTTGACCGCACTCGACGCCGAGCTAGAGATCGTGGATCTCGACCCTCACACGACGCGCACGCCTGACGTCGGTGACGACGTCGCCTGCTTCGTCGCCCAGCAGCCCAACTACCTGGGCTACCTCGAGGACATGGCTGGCCTGACGAGCGCCGCGCACGCTGGCGGTGCCTTGATGGTGGCCGCGGTCGACCCGCTCAGCCTGGCCGTGCTTGCGGCTCCTGGCGAGTACGGCGCCGACATCGCAGCGGGTGATGGCCAGACCCTTGGCAACCCCGTTAACTTCGGCGGTCCGGCGTTTGGGTTCATGGTCGTCGGCGAGTCACTCATCAGGCAGTTCCCAGGCCGACTGGTCGGCGAGACGGTCGACGTGGACGGCAAACGCGCCTTCGTGCTCACGTTGCAGGCGCGCGAGCAGCACATCAGGCGCTCGAAGGCGAAGTCCAACATCTGCTCGAATCACCAACTGACTGCGGTCATGGCCGCCATCAACGTCTCCGCGTTGGGGCCACAAGGGCTGCGCGACCTCGCGCTGGGGTCGGTGGCCAACGCCCATGCGCTGGCCGCTGCACTCGTGGCTGCAGGCTACGCGCCGGAGGTCGGGCGGCGTTACTTCAACGAGTTCGTTCTCCCCGTCAAGCAAGACCCCGCGCTGCTCCGTAGCGCCCTCGCGGCGCACGGAGTTCACGCTGGCGTCGCAGCGCCGGCGGAGTACGGGTTCGGCCACGCCATCGTGCTCAGCGCTACCGAAAGCACGCGCCCGGCAGACATCGCGAAGCTGATAGCGGCTCTGAACGCATGCGGCGAAGGCCCTGGCAGCGCGCAAGGGCAAGAAGAGGCGGTTGCGCATGTCTGACGCTCGTAAAGCCTCCCCCGTGCCCCTCCACCAGCAGTTGCCGCTAGTGTTCGAGCGCTCGCGGCCCGGGCGCCGTGCCTCACAACCGCCCACCCCCGCGGAGTTCGATGCGGCGGCGGTCCTCGGCGCCGAGAACCTGCGCAAGGAAGCGCCGCGCCTGCCAGAGGTCAGCGAACTCGACTTGGTTAGGCACTACACGCAGTTGGCCCACAGGCAGATGAGTATCGACGCCAACATCTACCCACTCGGCAGCTGCACCATGAAGTACAACCCTAAGGTGAACGAGGAAGCGGCGAAGCTCTTCCAGGACCTCCACCCGTACCAGGCGCCAGAGACCGTTCAGGGCGCCCTTGAGCTGCTCTACAACTTGCAGCACGACCTTGGCGCCATCACGGGCATGGACGCCGTGAGCCTGCAACCAGCAGCTGGCGCGCACGGTGAGTTGGCTGGCATCCTCATGATCCGCGCCTACCACCGGTCACGGGGCGAGGGTGAGCAGCGCCGCGTCGTTCTCGTGCCCGACGGTGCCCACGGCACCAACCCGGCAACGGCCGCCATGGCAGGCTACGACGTCGTCGAGGTGCCAACCGGGCCGGATGGCGAGGTGGACCTTGAAGCGTTCAAGGCGCGCCTCAACGATCGGGTAGCGGCCGTCATGCTCACGAACCCGAACACCCTAGGGCTGTTCGAGCGCCGCATCCTCGAGATCAAGGAAGCTGCTCACGCGGTAGGCGCGCAGCTGTACTACGACGGTGCGAACCTCAACGCCATCGTCGGGCGCGTGCGCCCAGGCGACATGGGCTTCGACGTCGTGCACCTCAACTTGCACAAGACCTTCACGACCCCGCACGGCGGCGGCGGCCCAGGCACGGGCCCTGTCGGCGTCAAGGCGCACCTGGCCAAGTTCCTGCCTGCACCCATCGTGGAGCGCCGCCAGGACGGGCAGTTCTTCCTGCAGAGCGACATCCCGCAGTCCATCGGGCGCATGCGGTCGTTCTACGGCAACTTCGGCAACCTCGTGCGCGCCTACACCTACATCCGGGCGCTAGGACTCGAGGGCCTGCGTGAGGTGAGCGGTTACGCGGTGCTCAACGCCAACTACTTGCGCGCGAGGTTCAAGGAGCTCGGCTTCACCGTCCCGTTCGACCGCGTGAACATGCACGAGTTCGTCGCGCAGCCGCCAACTGGCCTACGCACCCTCGACATCGCCAAGGCGCAACTCGATTACGGCATGCACCCCGCCACCGTCTACTTCCCGCTAATCGTCAAGGAAGCGCTGATGGTGGAGCCGACCGAGACCGAGTCGCTCGAGGCGCTCGACAACTACGTCGACACGCTCGCAGAGATCTTGGAGCGCAGCGTCAGCGACCCCGACTACCTGGCGGGCGCGCCTTACAACACCCCAGTACGCCGGCTGGATGAAGTGCGGGCCGCCAGGCAGCCAGTGCTCAAGTACGACTTCGCGGGCAACTAAGTTCGGCCCCAAGCAAAGGATGCGCCCCGGACGCGTGAAGTCCGGGGCGCACCTTTTGGAGTCGTTGTCCGCAAGCCACGGCCAGTCGGGCGTGGGCTAGTGGTTCAGGAGGAGCAGGAGGACGAACCCTCGCCGCTGGGCGCCGCCGCGCCATCGGTACGGAAGCTATGACCACAGCCGCATTCACTTGAAGCGTTCGGGTTGCTAACGTTGAAGCCGCCACCCATCATGTTCTCGACGTAATCGACTTGTGAGCCCCTGAGCAGTGGCCAGCTACGTTCGTCGACGACCAACCGCACGTCGCCGACCTCGAAGACGCGGTCGCCGTCTAGGCGGCGGTCGTCGATCTGCATTCCGTACTGGTAACCGCTGCAACCGCCAGACTTAACGAAGACGCGGATGGCAGCGCCTTCCTTGCCGCTGCCCTTTAGGAGCTGAGCGGCTTTATCCGCCCCCGCGGGGGTGAAGGTCATGCTTTCCGGTTCGACCATCGACTGCTGCATGCGCCGACGATACCGCACGGCGGCACCGCACCGTGCGTGGCGCGCTACTCAAGCGCGCTACTCATGCCCTCTGGTCGGGCTGCGCCTCTGGCGTCTGGACGTCCTCGGGGTCGCCCGGTATACTTCTACTTCGGTCGTGGCGCTGGCAAGGGCCGCGCACGCCCGGGGGTATAGCTCAGTCGGTAGAGCGGCGGTCTCCAAAACCGTAGGTCGAGGGTTCAAGTCCTTCTGCCCCCGCCACAAAGCGCAGCGGCGCCACCCGAATAAGGTGGCGCCGCTACTTTCGCGCCCGCGCTCTCGCACCGCGTCCTTGCCGTTAGGAACGGACATTCCGGCGTGGTATCGTCGACCTCGTGAAGCTGAAGTTTACTCGCGCCTCGAACGTGGTTCGAATAGTCGCGGCGTTGCTAGTGAGCCTCCTGCTCGCTGCGCCCGCCACCGCGGCCACCAACGAGGTCTGGGTGGTCCCGATCGACTCCCAGATCAACAGCGCAACCACGGCGTTCGTCCGCAACCGCGTGCGCCTTGCGGCCGACGAGCAGCCGTTGGCGCTCGTCTTCTACCTCGACACTCCTGGCGGCGCCGTCAACGCCATGCAGGACATCGTTGGCATCATCCTCCACGACACCACCGTCCCGACGATCGCGGTAGTCCAGAACGCCTTCAGCGCGGGGGCCTTGATCGCCATGAGCGCAGAGCACCTCGCCATGTTGCCCGGCGCGAGCATCGGAGCTGCGCTGCCCATCCTCTCGACCCCTACTGGCATCCAGGCCGTCGACGAGAAGTTCTCCTCCGCCTTGCGCGGCGAGTTCCGCAGCGTGGCGGAAGCGCGTGGCCGCAACGCCACCGTAGCCGAGGGCATGGTCGACCCCAAGGTCGAGATCCCCGGCTTGTCTACCGCAGCTGAACTCGTGACCCTCACCTCGCGCCAGGCGGTCGAGCACGGCATCGCCGACGTCGAGGCGCCTACGCTCGACGCCGCCCTCGCTGCCTTCGGGTTCGCCGGCGCCAAGACTGTCACGCTCGAGCCTGGTTTGGCCGAGCGCTTGGCGTCCATCCTCTCCCAGCCCCTGGTGGCCGCCGCCCTGATCGTGCTCGGCATCGGCGGTCTCCTCATCGAGGCCTTCACGCCAGGCTTCGGCATCCCAGGCGCCATCGGCCTGATCTCACTTGCCGTGTTCGCGGCGGCCGCCTATTTCGCTAACCCGCTCGGCTTGCTGGACGTGGCCATCCTCGTCGTCGGCATCGTGTTGTTGGCCGTCGAGGTCTTCCTCCTACCGGGCTTCGGGGTGGCCGGGGTTCTCGGCGTTGCCGCGATCATCGTGGCGCTCATCCGCATCTTCGAGGAGGGCGTCATTCCGGTGCTCGGCTACTCCGTCCTCTTCGGCGGGGTGTTGCTCGGGGTGCTCCTATGGCTACTGCCGAACAGTCGCCTAGCCGCCGCCTTCCGGCTGACTGCCCGCATCGCTACCCCGGATGGCGGCAGCCTCACGTTCGGGGGTGACCGCAAGGACCTCGTTGGTCAGGAAGGCCTCGCCCTTTCCGACCTAAGGCCGGCGGGCGTCGCGCGCTTCGGCACCGACAGAGTCGACGTCGTCAGCGAAGGCGATTTCGTCAACGCGGGCGCGACCCTTCGCGTCTTGAGAGTAGAAGGCAACCGCATTACCGTTCGCGCGGTCGACGCGCGCACGCCCGGAACACCGGGAACGCCGCCCGAACAGTCGGGCGACAAGGAGTCATAGATGTTGGATATCCCGTTACTGATCCTCGCCGGGGCAGTAGTCCTCTTCTTCATCATCCTCTTCAACTACATCCCCGTCGGCCTGTGGATCTCAGCAGTAGCGGCAGGGGTCAAGGTTTCGCTCTTCTCCCTGCTCGCCATGCGCCTGCGGCGCGTGCCGCCGAACCAGATCATCTTGCCGCTGATCAAGGCGGACAAGGCCGGCATCGAGGTGAACCAGAACCAGCTAGAGGCACACTTCCTAGCCGGCGGGAACGTCAACCGTGTGGTTGACGCGCTGATCGCGGCCGACAAGGCCCGCATCGCGTTGCCGTTCGACCGCGCGGCGGCCATCGACCTGGCCGGTCGCGACGTACTCGACGCCGTCAAGGTCTCCGTCAACCCGCGCGTCATCCAGACCCCGAACGTCAGCGCCGTTGCCAAGGACGGCATCGAACTCATCGCCACTGCCCGCATCACCGTGCGCGCCAACCTCGAGCGCCTCGTCGGTGGCGCTGGTGAAGAGACGATCATCGCCCGCGTGGGTGAGGGCATCGTCTCCTCCATCGGCTCGACGAACAGCCACAAGCACACGCTCGAGAACCCAGACATCATCTCCAAGACGGTGCTCGCGAAGGGCCTCGACTCCGGCACGGCCTTCGAGATCCTCTCGATCGACATCGCTGACGTGAACGTTGGGCGCAACATCGGTGCTCAGCTGCAGACCGACCAGGCGGAGGCCGACAAGCGCGTGGCGCAGGCCAAGGCGGAAGAGCGCAGGGCCATGGCCGTGGCGGCCGAGCAGGAGAACCGCGCTCACGTCGAGGCCATGCGCGCCAAGGTCGTCGAGGCAGAGGCCGAAGTGCCGCAGGCCATCGCGCAGGCCTTCCGTGAGGGCAACTTGGGCGTCATGGACTACTACTCCCTGCAGAACATCCAGTCGGACACGGCCATGCGCGGCAACATCGGGCATGCGGCCGGGGAGGGCAGCGACAAAGGGTGAACATCGGCTTCGAGGAAATCCTTGGGCTGGTCTTCTTCATCTTCTTCGTCGTCGTCCCGCTGTTCTCGAAGAAGAACAAGCCGCAGTCGCGAGGGGGGCCGCCCGCTGGCGGCGCCCCTACGTCCTCACCAAGGCCGGGGGCGCCCGACTCAGGCGCGGCAGGTTCGGGAGCGCCGGCTGCGAGCGGAGGGCCGCGTCCCGGAGGTCCGGTCATGGCCGACGCGCGGCAGGCAGAGCCCGGCTCGTGGCGCGAGATCCTAGCCGAAGTTCAGCGCCGCGTAGCGGAGGCGGAAGTCCGGGAGTCTGGCGGCAGTGCCACGCCACCCGAGCAGCGTCGCTCTACCAGCGGCATGCCTCAAGCGCGCTCGACTACCACCCTTGCGCCTGAGCGCACGAGCGGATCGCTAGTGTCCGGGCGCACAAGCTCGGCCAGCGCCAGCGGCGGTGGGCTCGTTACTAGCGACCCGTTCGGTGGCGGCCTCGTCAGTGGCGTGCCCGCGCCCGCCAGCATGGGCCGCGAGGGCATGATGAGCAGCCCACTCGCCGCAGCGGAGCCTCTAAGGGTGACGCGCCTTGGCGGCAGGAGCCGCCAACCAGAAGACCCAGACGTCGCTACCGTGACCCCGCGACGGCGCGGCCAGGCAGTAGCGGCTAGAATGGGCGCGCCCACGCCTGAGGGGCCCAAGCTCCTGAGGACGGGTCGAGACGACATCTTGCGCGGCATGATCTGGCACGAGATTCTCTCGGAACCGGCCGCCTTGAAGCGGTCCAGGAGGACGACATCGCGACGTCAATGACGCTCAAGCTGCGTAGCCCGGCCGAGGCACTGTCCTTGTACGGCCACAACGACGAGAACCTGAAACTGATGCGGACCCGCCTGCGCGCCAAGGTCGTTGCGCGCGGCGACGAACTGCGGTTGAGCGGCGAGCCCGCCGAAGTCGCGGCCGCCGAGAGGGCGTTCCGTAACTTGCTGTCGACCATCAGGCAAGGTGGCGAGGTGAGCCTCGCCGAGATCACCTTCGGAGACCTTAGCGCCGGGTACGAGGCCGAACTAGAAGGCGGCGTCGACGGCGCCGTGGAGACGCTAGACGCCCCCGCGCCGCGCACTGCCCCAGCTACCGGCGCAACGGAAGCGCGGCTCCCGGGCAGGACGCGCCCAAAGACAGCCGGACAACGGCGTTACGTCAACGCCATCGCGAGCAGCCCCATCACGTTCGGCTTGGGCCCCGCCGGGACTGGCAAGACGTACCTGGCGGTCGCGATGGCGGTCGAGAGCCTGATGGCGAACCGCGTGAAGCGCATCATCCTCACGCGCCCGGCCGTCGAGGCCGGAGAGCGCCTCGGCTTCCTGCCTGGCGACCTGCAGGCCAAGATAGACCCGTACCTGCGGCCTCTCTACGACGCGCTGCACGACATGCTCCCAGCGGACAAGGTCGAGCGCCTCCTCGAACAGGGCACCATCGAGGTCGCGCCACTGGCGTTCATGCGCGGTCGCACCCTGAACGACGCTTTCATCATCCTCGACGAGGCCCAGAACACTACCCCTGAGCAGATGAAGATGTTCCTCACGCGCATGGGTTTCAACAGCAAGGTCGTCGTTACGGGAGACACCACCCAGACCGACCTCCCGACGACCATACAGAGCGGTCTGACTACCGCGCGCGCCATCCTGCAGGGCATAGACGGCATCGAGTTCCAAGAGTTCAGCAAAGCCGACGTCGTGCGTCACCCCCTGGTGGCAGAGATTGTCCTAGCGTATGAGCGGAACGCCTAGACGCATAGCGAGCGGCGGCGTAGCCCGCTACTGGGTGCTTGCCCTCCTCGCAGCGGCCGTGTTCGGCCTCATCCTCTACAGCGTCTACGGCACGCGGCAACGCACGCCACTACGCATCGGGCAAGCCAGCCCGCAGACCTTCATCGCACCCGTAGACACACAAGTCGTAGACATGATCGCCACTCAGCGCGAGAGGCAGTCGGCGCGCGCACAGATCGAACCCGTTTACACCTCTGACCTGCAGGTCACGACGCTCGTGCTCGCAGCGATAACTACCTCAGGGCTGCCTGCGCCGGTCGTCGACGAGGTGATCAGCCGTTACCAATCGCCAAGCGGCGTGCGGGCAAGCGAGCTCCCAGCGTTCATTCAGGAGGCAACGAACCTCGCGCCACCTGACCGCCAGCGCGAGACGCGGCTCGTGCTCGAGAGGCGCCTCGCGGCCAACTCCGTGCCCAACGACCGCCTCACGCAGGTCGCGCGAGACGCCGCCGCCGCCGCAGTTGCGCCCGTCATGCAGTCACTCGAGTCCGGTCAGGTCCTCGTGCAAGCCGGAGAGCCGCTAACTGAAGATCAACTGCGCGTCCTCGACTCGCTCGGGCTCTACAGCGCCCGCGTCGAGGCAGCGTCGCAGACCGCGTGGATAGTCGTAGGCGTCGTGCTCCTCACCCTCATGCTGATCGCGCCTCTGCTGTTCGCGCGCGGCATGCTCTTCGAGGGCATGACCTTCCGCAAGGTCGCGTTCCTCGTGGCGCTCAGCCTCGGCACCCTCGCACTGCAACGCCTGGCAGTCGACGTCTCGCCCAACTTCCTGTTCGCGCTCCTAGTGCCGCTCGTGGTAGCCGCGCTGCTCGGGCCGCGCGTCGCCCTTCCGTGGGCCGCGTGGATGGCCCTGGCCGTTGGCCTGCTCACCCCCACCGCCGCACTCTTCGCGGTTGCGGCAACGCTCGTCGGCGGGGCGCTGGCCGCCACGATGATGCGCAAGGTCGGCAACCGTTTGAGCCTCCTCCTGGCAGGAGCCGTCGGCGGCTTGGTCGCGGGCCTCACGCTCGTTGCGTTGGTGCTCGTTGGCGGCGGCATGACGACGGCGGCGATGGCAAGTGGCGCCATGCTCCTCACGGCCGGTGGGGTGCTAGCTGGGGTGCTTGCGCTCGCGCTCCTGCCGATCGCAGAGGGCGGCTTCGGCTTCCTCACCGACTTCCGCCTTACCGAGCTCTCCAGCCCTGGCCACCCTCTGATGCAGCGCCTCATCACGGAGGCGCCAGGCACCTACCAGCACAGCCTCATCATCTCCAACCTGGTGGACCAGGCCACCAAGGCCGTCGGCGGCAACCCGCTCCTAGCCCGCGTTGGGGCGCTTTACCACGACGTTGGCAAGATCAAGCGGCCGAGCTTCTTCGTCGAGAACCAGTTCTCCGGCGATAACCCGCACGACCGCATCAGCCCGCACCTCTCCTACCTGATCATCACGAGCCACGTGCGCGACGGCGTCGAGCTCCTCCACGAGAACCGGCTCCCTGAGGAACTAGTGCCGTTCGTCGCCGAGCACCACGGCACCACCGTCCTCAGCTACTTCTATAAGCGCGCGCTCGACGAGGGCCAGGTCGAAGAGCTCAACTTCCGCTACCCAGGGCCGAAGCCGCGCTCGAAGGAGACCGGCATCCTCATGCTCGCAGACGCCGTCGAGTCGGCTTCACGCACGCTATCGGACCCGACGCCGACGAGCATCCGGTCGCTCATCGACCGCCTCATCAAGCAACGCCAGCAGGACGGCCAGCTCGACGGGACGCCCCTGACACTCAACGACTTAGAGGTCATAGCCGCCACGTTCCAACGCATGCTCACGGCGATCCTCCACCGGCGCATCAGTTACCCGAGCGCCGAGGAGGTGCGCGGCCTGAAGCGCGTACGTGGTGAGAACGCGGACGGCCGGGAAGGGGGCAAGGGTGGACCAGGTAGAGGTATTGGACGAGACCGCACGCTTCCCTCGAACTGAGCGACTCCGTGAGGTCGTAGCGCTGTATCTGCAAGGCGCAGGGCTTGGGGACCGCGAGGTGACGATAGTCCTGCTCGACGACGCGAGCGTCGCTGAACACAACCTGCGCGATCGCGGGGTCGAGGGGCCGACCGACGTCCTCTCCTACCCGACCTACGAACCGGACGGCGCCTGGTTCCCTGGCGTAGCCCACCTCGGCGACGTACTCATCAGCCTAGACACGGCCGAACGGCAAGCTGCCCAGCACGGCCACTCGACCGAGGACGAGGTCATGGTGCTAGCCGCTCACGCCATCACGCACCTCACGGGCCTCGATCACCATGACGACGAGGAGTGGAAGCCGTTCCTCATCGCCCAGGCGCGCATCTTGGAGATCGCCTGCGAGGCGCAGAGCCCCTCGTGAGCCCCGTGCGCTTCAGGCGGAGCTTGGGGTTCGCGTTGGCGGGCGTGCGGCTCGCCTGGCGCGAGCAGCGCAACTTTCGCATCGAGGTCGTCATCGCGGTCGCGGTGCTGCTCCTCGCCTGGTGGACGAGCGCAACCGTCGCGCCGATCCTGATGATGACGGGGCTCGTCCTCGCCTTCGAACTGACGAACAGCGCCGTCGAGGCGCTGGTAGACCTCGTGCAACCCGAACACCATGCCCTGGCGGCCGCCGCCAAGGACCTGAGTGCGGGAGCCGTTCTCGTGGCGGCGCTCGCCGCGCTGACCGTTGGGGTGGTTGTGATAGGGCCGCCCCTCCTTCGTAAACTACAACTAGGTCTTGGAGGGGGTTGAACCTTGAACGAACGCCGTGCTTCCTCGCTCGATGACGTGCCACGCGACCTGCTTGACGCCGCGCGCGCCGCTCAGGACAACGCGTACGTGCCGTACTCGCGCTTCCCCGTTGGGGCGGCGCTGCGCACGGCCAGCGGGCGGGTCTATGCCGGCGCCAACGTGGAGAACGCCAGCTTCGGCCTGACGCGCTGCGCTGAGCAGTCGGCCGTGCAGGCGATGATCAGCGCGGGAGAGCGTGAGTTCAGTGAAGTCGTCGTCGTGTCGTCGTCTGAGACGCCCGCGTCGCCGTGCGGCTCGTGCCGCCAAGTGCTCTTCGAGTTCTCCCCCACCGCGCTCGTTCACATGGTGAACGGCGCTGGCCAGGTAGTCACCACGACGGTCGCCGAGCTACTGCCTGGCGGATTCCGTCTCTGACGGCGCCCTGACCTGAGTATTCTCACGCTCGCCTAGGTATACTCCGCCGTGATGCCTCGACGCCTCTTCACCACGTTCTTGGCGCTAGCAGCGGCACTTGTGCTGCTTCAGGCGCCCGCCGCGGCCCAGAACGCCACCGCAGTAACTCGCGTGGTGATTCTGCCGTTCGATACCGACGCTGCCGTTTCGCCCTACCAGTTGGGCCTACCAACGGCACTGCAGCACGCCCTCAATCAACTCCCGAACGTCTACGTTCCACCGATAGGCGACGCCGCGTTGGTCGCCAACAAGGCAGCGGCCGCGCAGGTCGACGTGCAGGCAACCATCGGCCGCTTGTTCGACGCGAACGCGGTCGTAACGGGCAGGGTATCGACGGGCGGTGGCGGAGTGACTGCCACCATCAACGTGACCATCGGCGGAGCGACCAAGCCGCTAACCGTACAGGGCGCCAACCCGGCCGCCTTGGCGGCGGCTGCGGCAGACGCCGTAGCGCGCACCGTGTTACCCAACAGCAGCGCCGCCAACCTGGCACGCGTTGCCGCTGCCGCGAACCAGACCCCCTCGGTCGCCAGCCTCGCACCGACGGGCCTCGCCGCCTCCGGCCTACCAGGCGCCCGCTCTGACGACCTAGCCACCGCAGCCGGGCTCGACGCCGGCTCGGCCTGGGTGCAGGTCGAGTACGCCCGCATACTGGCGCTAGAGGGCGACCTCGCCGGAGCCGTCGCAGCGGCGAAGGTCGCCGTAGAACTCGCTCCAGACGATGCCGAAGTGCAGGCCACGGCCGGCGTAGTCTTCGACGCCGCTAACGAACCCGAACTCGCCACCGCGGCCTTCGCCGCGGCGCTCACCGCTAACCCAAGCCACGCCGTTGCGCTGGCAGGCCGCGCCTCCATGGAGGCCGCTTCTGCCACCCCGTCCGCAGATCCAAGCGTGGACCTGCAGGCAGCGATCAACGCCTACCCGCGCTTCATCGACGCCTACATCCGGCTGAGCTCACGCCAGGCGGATTCACAGCGCGCGCTACAGACGCTGCGCCGCGCCGAGAGCTACGCACCAGAGTCAGTGCTGTTGCGGGGCGCGGTCATGCGTCGCCTCATCGACGGCGGCGCCGCCGGTGACGCCCTCGCCTACTTGCAGCAGGCCGTCGGCGAACCGCTCGCCCGGTCGGCCGGCCTCTACGCCCTCGGCCGGTTGCTGCCGTCCGCCTACGCGACCGACGCCCTCGCGATCGTTGAAGCAGGCAAGGCCCTCTACCCGAACAGCACCGACCTGGTCGTCGCGCAAGCCGACCTCCTCCTGCAGAGCGGACGCGCCGAGGAAGCCGAAGCGCTCCTCGGACCGCTTTACACCCAGAACCCGAACGACGTCGCGGTTGGCAACCTCCTCGCCGTTGCCCAAGCACGGCGCGGCGACCTCGACGGCGCGCGCCGCACCTTCGAGGCACTGCGCGGCAGCGGCGCCGACGTGGACCGCAGCCTCGCCGAGCTCTACCTCGCTGCCGGACGCGCCAACGGGGCGCTGCAGATCATCGAACCGCTGGTGACCGCCAGCCCGGACGACGCCGAGTTGCAGGCCCTTTACGGCACGGCACTCGTGCGCGTCGGTCGCCTCGAGGACGGCGAGAAGGCGCTGAAGCGCTCCCTCGACCTAGAGCCGGGGCAAGCGCTCGCGCAGCGCAGCCTCGAGCTACTCGGTGAGCAAAGGCAACTCACTGGCGGCGGCGACGTTGCCTTCGAGGAGGAAGCCGGCGTTGCCTTCCAGCAGGGCCTCTACGCCCTCGACGTCAGGGACTTCGCCGCGGCCGTAAGCGCCTTCGAGCGCTCGAACGAGCTGCAGCCTACCGGCCTGGCGTCCTTCTACCTCGGTTACGCCAAGCAGTTCAGCGGTGACACGCGCGGGGCGATCGGCGACTACGAGGCCGCGCTTGAAAGCTACCCAGACTCTGACATCGTGCTGAACAACCTCGGTTACTCGCAGATCGAACTCGGGCGCTTCGACCTCGCGCTCGATTACCTGCGCCGCGCCGTAGCAGCCAACGCCGACAACGCGCAGGCGCACCTGAACCTCGGGATCGTGTACTACGCCATCCAACGCTTCGACGAGTCGATCGCCGAGTTCACGGAAGCCGGCCGCCTCGACCCGGGCCTGACCGCCATGACCGACGGGCTCATCTCGGACGTGCGCGACCGCATGGGCCAGTAGCTCGCGTCCACCAAGTAACCCGCCACGTCACTCATGGGGCCGCGCCGAGCGGCCCCATTCACGACGCGCTAGCATGGGACCCATGACGATAAGGAACGCCGTGAAGGCGCTCGCGCCCTACCACTTCACACCGCACCCCGAACCAATCAAGCTCGACCAGAACGAGAGTCCAGACGACGTTCCCGAGCTGATCAAGGTCCGAGTCATGCAGCAGTTGGCTGGCGTGGCGTGGAACCGCTACCCGGAGCTGTCGCCCGCGAAGCTCGAGGGTAAGCTGGCCGCCAAGCACGAGTGGCCGACAGCAGGTGTGGTGGTGGCCAACGGGTCAAACACCCTCATCCAGGCACTCACCATCGTGGCGGGCCTTGGTCGCAAGGTCATCACGGTCGCCCCGACCTTCGCGGTGTACGCCGCTCAAGCGCGCCTACTCGAAGCGCGACTGATCGAAGTGCCGCTTGGAGCCGATTTCGCCCTACCCTCGAGCGCTCTGTTATCCGCCATGGCGGGAGGGCCTGGAGTCCTGTTCCTGGCTAACCCGGCAGCTCCAACCGGCAACCTCTACAGCGCAGCACAGGTAGAGGAACTGATCGCGGCGGGCGCCGACCAGACCCTGGTCGTCATCGACGAGGCGTACGCCGAGTTCGCAGGCGCTGACCTCGTGAAGCTCGTTGCCCGCTACCCTAACGCCGTTATCCTCAGGACCTTCAGCAAAGCGTTCGGCTTGGCTGGGGCCCGCGTAGGTTACGCGCTCGCCCACGCGGAGGTGGCGCAGGAAGTCAGGAAGGCGCTGCTGCCCTTCAGCGTCAACCCATGGCAAGTCGCCGTGGCAAGCGCCCTCCTCGACGAGGAGGACCTCGTCAGCGCCCGCGTGCAGCACGTCAAGGACGAACGCGCGCGCATCGTGGCGGCCCTGGCGGCGATGCCGGGGGTACGGCCGTTCCCCTCCGAGGCCAACTTCGTGCTGTTCCGCACTTCCGATCCCGCCGGCGTCTACGAGCGCCTCCTCGCAGCAGGCATAGTCATCAGGCGCCAGGACCACCTGCCAGGCGCCGCGGGCTGCCTGCGCGTGTCTGTTGGCACCAGTAGCGAGAACGACGCCTTCATCACCGCCTGCCGTTCCGCGGTCGAGCCGCAGTCACTGGTTAACGGAGGCGCAAGATGAGCCGCACCAGTCAAGTCTCGCGCGTAACGAGCGAGACGCAGATCACCGTGAGCCTCGACCTCGACACCACGCAGGGCACCGCGAGCGGAGCGGTAACGGGCCACGGCTTCCTCGATCACTTGCTCGACATGCTCGTGAGGCACGGTCGCTTCGACCTCGCAGTCGAGGCTACGGGCGACCTGCACATCGACGTGCACCACTTGGCGGAGGACTGCGGGATCGTCATCGGCCAGGCGGTCGGGCAGGCGCTAGGCGACCGCAAGGGCATCGAACGTTACGGCAGCGCCTTCGTGCCGATGGATGAGACGCTCGCCCACGTCGTGCTGGACCTATCTGGTAGACCGCACTTGTCGTTCGACCCGAGCGGGCTCGTTGGCGACTCCGGCGGCTTCAACGCCTACCACCTGCGCGAGCTGCTCCGCGGTTTCGCCAACCACGCTGGCGCCACCATGCACGTGCGCCTGTTGGCGGCGGACGAGTCACACCACGCCTGCGAGGCTGTCATGAAGGCGTTCGCGAGGGCGCTGCGCGACGCCACCCGCGTAACGCACGCGGAGCTACCCTCCACCAAGGGGCTCTTATGAGGAGCGTCGTCGTCGACTACGGCGCGGGCAATCTGCGCAGCATCGAGCGCGCACTCGAGCGCGCCGGCTTGAGGCCACGCGTGGTTGACGACCCGGCCGCGGTCGGCACGCCCGACCTGCTCGTACTGCCTGGGCAAGGGCACTTCGGGCAGGTGGCGCGTGCGTTCCGCGCGTCAGGCTTCGAGGCCGCCGTGCGCGGTCACCTCGCGGAGGGTCGAGCGTTCCTCGGAATCTGCGTCGGGCTGCAACTACTGTTGGACGGCTCTGACGAGGCGCCAGACGAGCCCGGCCTTGGCCTGGTGCGCGGCTGGGTCAAGCGTTTTCCTGCTGGGCACGGCAGCGTGCCGCAGATGGGTTGGAACCAACTGACGCCACGGGGTGCCTCGCCGCTCCTCGCGGGAGTCGCGGCCGGGGCATACGTCTACTTCGCGAACTCGTACTACGCGGAGGTGGCGCCCGGCGCCGCGCCGTTGCCAGGCGCAACCACGGAGTACGCCGGCGTGACGTTCCTCTCGGCGTTCTCCTACGGCAACGTTTACGCGACGCAGTTCCACCCAGAGAAGAGCCAAGGCGTTGGGTTACACATACTCTCGAACTTGGCGCCGCTGATCGGCCAGGCGGCAGCGTGAAGTCACGGGTGCTGATGCTCGTCGCGGCCATCTTCATGGCCGCCCCGAGTTGGGCGGCGGCGGAGGCGTGGGCGGTTCAAACCGTGGCGCTACGCGACTACCGTGAGGCGCAGTCGGCCGCGGACGACTTGCGCTCGCGCGCGTTCGACGCCTACACGGAGTTCGCCATGCAGGACGGCCTGCAGTTCGTGCGCGTGCGCATCGGCTGTTTCACTGACCGGTCAGCGGCGGAGGCGATGGCGGAGGCCATCACCGGCGCCATAGTCCGCGAGGCGGCCGTCGTGGAGTTCACGTCCGGCGCTACGGCGCGCGCCTGCGCCTCACGCACGGTTGGTTTCATGAAACCCGCTGAGTGGGCGCCTGTCAACGACGCTGGCACGGTCCCGGCGTTCAACGTCAAGGTGGCGGGCCAGGACGCGCGCGTCGTTCACGACGGTACGCGTTGGCGCGTGATCCAGGGCCTCGGGCCCATCCCGCTGCTCACAGTCGAACCGACCGCGACCTTCTCGGAAGTCGTGCGGGGCGGCAAGCGCTTCGTCGTGCAGGACGTTGGCCGCACGGCGATCATCCTCTGCCCAGGAACGTTGCTGACACACGTAGGCGACTTCGCGATCGTCGAGCAGGGCGAGTTGCTCGTGGCCTGCGAGTTCATGATGGAGACCCCGTGAGCGGCCAGGAGACGCCCGGTGCGCAGCCGCTGCCACTCGTCGTCCTCACCGGCCTAAGCGGCGCCGGCAAGACGACGGCGTTGCACGCGCTGGAGGACATCGGCTTCTACACCGTCGATAACCTCCCGCCCGCCCTATGGCCCAACTTCGTCGAGACGGTGACGGGCGAGTGGAAGGGCGTCTGCATCAGCATCGACATTCGCGCCCGCGACTACCTGAAAGACGCACCGGGTGCAATTGCGCGCCTCAAGGAGCAGGGGCGCGCCCCGCGGCTACTGTTCCTCGACGCGTCGGACGAGGTGCTCGTCAAACGCTACAATTTCACGCGCCGCGCGCACCCGATCTCCACCGGTACTCTCACCTCTGACCTGGCCGCCGAACGCGTGGTCCTCGAGCCATTACGCGCGCTGGCGGACGACGTCATCGATACGACCAGCACCAGCGCGAGGGCGCTAACGCAGCTCCTGTGGGACCGCTTCTCCGGCGGGGCTGGGCCGCTACTGCGGTTGGTGTCGTTTGGCTTCAAGCGCGGCATCCCGACCGACGTCGACGTCGTCCTCGACGTGCGCGGCATGCCAAACCCGTTCTACTCCGACGAGCTGAGGCCACTGCCCGGCACGGATGCGGAAGTCCAGCGTTACGTCTTCACCCCTGAGGCGCTCGAGCTTTACCACCAGATCCGCCTGTTGGTGCGCTCGCTCGCGTACTTGGCTGAGAGCACCGGGCGTAGCAACTACGTGGTCGCGGTCGGATGCACGGGCGGGCAGCACCGTTCGGTTGCCGTCGTGGAGCGGCTTAGTCACGACCTGGCGGGCAGTTACCGCACGCAGGCGCAGCACCGCGACCTCGAGGCCGCGCTGGCCGAGCACCACAAGGGGGGCGAGGAAGCGCGATGAACGGCGGCTTGGCCGGCTTAGGCAGGATGCGGTTGTGGTTGGCGCCCGGCATGGGCGTCAAGCGGCACCTGTTGCTGGCCACCAGCGGCGGTCTCCTCCTCGTGCTCGGGGCCGTGGGGTGGGGCCTGTGGGCTTTCGACGAGGGCCGGGCCCAACTAGCCGAACCGATCGAAGCCATGCTGCGTTCGAGCCCGTGGGACAACTTCGGTGGCTGGATCTCCGTCGCCGTGGCCCTGCTTGGCCTCGGCGTCGCCATAGTCGCCATCGGCCGGCTCAACCGTTCGTTGCTCTCCCACTGGCTGCCGCACCCCGATGACGCGGCTCGCCTGCTCAACCGTAGGGTGCTGCTCGCTAAGGGGCCGCGCGTCGTCGCACTCGGCGGCGGCAGCGGCCTCTCGAACCTGCTGCGTGGTCTGCGCAAGCACACCACTAACCTGACTGCGGTGGTCGCCGTCAGCGACGATGGTGGGAGCTCGGGGCGGTTGCGTCAAGCGTTCGACATGCCTGCGCCGGGTGACCTAACAGACTGCCTCGCCGCGCTGTCGGATAACGAGTCGGAACTAACGCGTTTGTTGCAGTACAGGTTCAACCGCGGGCGAGAGCTGGACGGCCACACCTTCGGCAACTTGTTCATCACGACGGTCGCGGAGGTAGAGGGCGACTTCGGTAACGCCTTGAGGCTCATGAACCGCCTCCTCGACTTGTCTGGCGCGGTCTACCCCGCCACGGCCGAACCCGTGACCTTGGTCGTCGAGAAGGTCGGTGGGGAGATCGTGCGTGGCGAGGCGGCGCTGCGCTCCGTACCCGGTGCCGTCAAGGCGCTCGCGACTGAGCCCGCTGCACCGCAGGGGCTACCGGAGGTCGAGTTGGCGCTCCTAGCGGCGGACCTCATAGTCCTTGGGCCCGGCAGTCTGTTCTCGAGCACCATCCCGCCACTGCTGGTTCCGAGCGTGGTGGCAGCCGTCAATCGCAGCCCGGCTAAGCTCGTCTACGTGTGCAACATCATGACCGAGGCCGGTGAGACTGACGGTTTTGACGCGTACGACCACGTCGCCGCGCTCCAGGACCACGGCGTGCGGGCCCCGGACATCGTCCTGTGGAACTCGTCACCGGTCGACAAGGCGCGCCTCGAGAACTACCGCGGCGAGGCGGCGGACCTGGTCGCAAGGGCCAAGCCGCGTTTCACAGAGGCCGGCATCATCGTCATGGAGTTGCCGCTGCTCGGTAGTGGCGCGGTGGCGCAGCACGATAGCGACAAGCTCGCCGCCGTGCTCGCTGACCTCGCAACCGGCTCCGCCCGCCAACCTAGGCCGCGGCGCACGCAGCACCTCGAACCAGGAGCTTCAGCTTGATTCTGCCTGTCATCCTCGCACTCATCTCGCTAAGCACCAGCGATCCGAGCGGTGACGCGTTCGGCGACGGCAGCCTCACGCCGCCAACCGCGCCCATCTACGCGAACGCGGCAGTGTTCGACTTGCAGTCCGTAACTTTGGACGCGACCCCCAACGGCACACGCCTTGGGGTCACGCTCGGCGCGCTCGGCGAAGTGGCGGTTGGTGACGCGGAGGCCTCAGACGACGCCGCACCGGCCTCCGCCGAGCTAGGCGATGACGCGGCCGCGGGTGTCGAGCCGCCGGCGACGGAGCGGCCCGTGACGGCGTTCATGCCGAGCATCGTTGACGTTTACCTTGGCGAGGTGGCCGGTGGCTTCGATACCACCTTGCCCGGACCAGATCTGCTCTTCCCGCAAGGGAGCGGTTGGTTGTATGCCGTTCGCATCTCGGGCGATGGCGCTTACTACGTCGCGTATCCGGAGCCCCCTCCGGCTGGGCAAGGCGCGGAGGCGCCCACCATGGCGGACCTCCCGCGCGTGCCCCTCCAGGTGCTCGCGATCGAGGAGACCCTCGTCGTCTACTTGCCTTTCACCCTGCCAGAGGACATCGCCGTTCAGGCGCTGGTCGGTGTGTACGACCCGTTCTCGCAGACGGGTTGGCGCCCGTTGGCTAGCTCACCTTCGCCGTGGGCGTTCGCTGGCGACGGCAAGCAGGTCAGCCCAGTCATCGACCTCATCGCGCCAAGCGCGGACGCTCAACGCGCCGCGCTGCAGTCAAGCGTGCTGCCGAGCACCTCGCGCACCTCGACGGTGCTCGCGGTGCCGTGGCTCTGGGTCATGCTCGCCGGTGTGCTCGTTGCCATCTTCGGCTTGGTGCTGCGTGGCAGGGTCAGGAGGCCGCTGCCGCTTGGCGCGCCAGCGGCGGACGGCGCAGCCGAACCTGGAGTTGGCGAGGAGCAGGCAGCGGAGAGCGAGGTCGGCAAGGTCACCGGGCAGGAGCTGCTTGCCGCTAGCGCGGGCGAGGAGGACGATGACGATGACGACCAGCTGGACCCGCGCGCCACGGCAGCCGACGTTCTGGCGGCCGAAGTCGCGGCAGCGGACGTAGCTGGCGGCGCGGATCAGGCGCTGCTGGTAGATGGCCGCGACGAGTTCCTCCTCGACACGGGGGAACGCGAGGCCGCTGCCGCGGTCGAACCGCCTACCCTACCCCCGCCGACTGAGCCCGTGGCTCACGTGAAGGAACCACGCGCTTTCAACACCAGCGCAGAGGACAGTTTCCTGCTCGACCTAGATGACCCGCGCGCGGTGGAGGACCTCCTGAGCGAGGACGATGAGGAGAGCTTCTGGCACCCGCGCTCGCGCAAGCCAGAGCCAGCGGTAGTGCCTCCCTCAGCGCCGCCCGAGCAGGAAGGGGCGCCGCAACCGGCTCAACTGCCCGCACCCGCGCCGGATGAACCCGCCGAGTTAGACGAGGAGAGGGGCGCCGACTAGACCGGCGCCCCCACGAAACTAGGCGGTTAACTGAACGGTTGCGCGCTGCGCGCTAGCTGCCGTACGTGCCCGTTGCTGGCAGTGCTGGCGTTACGGCGCGCTCGACGCGGGCACCTAGGCTGCGGAGGCGTTCCGCCAGTTGCTCGTAGCCACGGTCGACGTAGCGCATGCCACCGACTTCGCTGAGGCCATCGGCCGCGAGCGCCGCCACTACTAGCGCTCCACCAGCGCGGATGTCGGCGGCGTACATCGCTGCTCCGCGGAGGGGTCCACCGCGGATCTGTAGGACTTGATCGTCGAGCGTCATGCGGGCGCCGGCGTGCGCCAGCTCCTCAACGTGGGTGAAGCGGTCAGGGTAGACGTGGTCACGGACGTGGCTAAGGCCGGGCAAGGTCGCCAAGTAGGCGGAGAACGGCGCCTGCAAGTCCGTTGGCACTCCCGGGAACACGCGCGCCTCGATGTCGACGGGCCGCAGCGGGCCTGAGGCGTCAACGCTGACGCTGCGCTCGCCGCGTACGACCTTCACGCCCGTGAGTTCGAGCGCGTCGAGCACGGCGCCCATGTTCTCCGGCTCGAGGTCCGTGATGGTGACGTTGCCCCTGGTGGCGGCAGCCGCGAGCAGGAACGTGCCTGCCTCTATGCGGTCGGCGATGGGGCGGTAGTGCACGCCGTGAAGTCTCTCGACGCCTGTGATGGTGATAACAGCGGTACCGGCGCCCGTGATGTTCGCGCCCATCAAGTTGAGCATGTTGGCGAGGTCCGGCACTTCTGGTTCCCTGGCGGCGTTCTCGATGGTGACTTCGCCTGCGCCTAGCGCGGCGGCGAGCAGCACGTTCTGGGTGCCGCCTACCGTTGGCGCCTCGAAGGTCACGGTGCCGTGCAGTTTGCCGTTGCGCTTGGCGTAGAAGTCGCCGTCTTCCTCGATGATCTCGGCGCCTAGCGCGTGGAAGGCGTCAAGGTGGCGATCCACCGGCCGCGGTCCGAAAGCGCAACCTCCTGGCATGCTCACGCGCGCCTCGCCGGCGCGGGCCAGGAGCGCACCCATGATCACGAAAGACGCGCGCATCTTGCTTACGAGCGAGTACGGCGCGTGGTGGGTGCGGAGGTTGGCGGCATGCAGGTGTAGGTCGTGGCCTTCCCACCGCGTGTTGAGGCCGACGTGGCGGAGGATCTCTTCGCTCACGAGTACGTCGGATAGCTTGGGCACGTCGTGCAACACGACGGGTTCGTCCGTTAGGAGCGAGGCAAGCATCAGGTAGAGGGCTGAGTTCTTGGCCCGGAAGGCGGTCAGTTCACCCTTGAGTGGTGCGCCTCCTCGTACGAGCAAAACGTCGTGGTTCTCCATCGCCATCTCCCCGAGCGCCCGAAGCGCCTGCGCGTTAGTCTAAGTAGCGGTTGCGGGTTGCCAGCGCCGCGTGCAGCAGTAGCGCTCGTAACCAGAGTACGATGTGCAACTTACACACGCACCGCAACTGCAGTCTAAGCCGTTACAACACGAGCGTCAAGGACATGCTCATGCTGCTATAGTTGGCGCATAGAGCAAGTGGCGCATGACACTTTCCTGAGACACCATCCCTCAGGCGGCGCCACACCCGGAGGAACAGGGCCTTGGCTAAGCGCGAGAAGAGCAAGCGATTACAGGTCGTCATCACCGAGGAGCAGGACTCGCTCCTCACGAAGACCGCCTACCAACTCTCGAACCCGGAGCGGCTAGTCTCGAAGTCCGAGGTCGTGCGGCTGGGTATCGAGATGCTCAACCGCGCCGTCGAGCAGGGCCACCTCGACCCCGAGATCCTTAAGGCACTGGACGAGGCCTAGGGGCCGGGTCGGGCTGAATGTTCGAGGCCGGCGATAAGGTCGACGACCGTTACGAAGTCCTAGGTCCGCTCGGGGTCGGCGGCATGGCGCACGTGTTCCGCGCTCGGGATAACCACTTGGAGCGCACCGTCGCCCTCAAGGCCCTGAGGCCCCACCTGACGGAGGCGGACAGCGAGAGGTTCAGGCGCGAGATTCGCGCGCTAGCCCGCCTCAATCATCCGGGCATCGTCACCATCTACGACCTCGGCCTCGGCAAGCACGTCTACTTTGCGATGGAACTCATCGAGGGCGGCCCGATCACGGACCTTGGCCCGTACGAGGGCGACCCGGAACAGAGCGACCGCCTGCTAGGAGCCGCGATCACGGTGGCGGAGGCGCTCGGCTACGTCCACCGCCTTGGCATGGTGCACCGCGACCTCACCCCGCGCAACATCCTCGTCACCCCGCAGGGCACCCCCAAGGTCATGGACTTCGGGTTGGTGCAGCTGACTGAGAGCTCGCGCGCGCTAACGCGCACTGGCTTCACGCTCGGCACCCCGCAGTACATGGCTCCCGAACAGGCGACGGGCGAGCCGACGGGGGCGGCCACCGATCTCTACGCCTTCGGCGCCGTCCTCTACCGCACGGTCACGGGCGTCGCGGCCTTCGACGCAGACAACGACCAGGCCGTCCTTTACCAGCACGTCTACGGCACGCCCGTCCACCCGCAGGAGCTCAATCCGCAGGTTCCGACGCCACTCGCACGCTTGATACTCTCCCTCCTCGAGAAGGACCCGAGCAAGCGCCCAACGTCCGGCTGGGCGGTGGCAGACACGCTGCGCGCCATCAGGGCTTCGGAGTTGCAGCGCGCCCCTCAGCAGGCCAACGGCGGCCCAGGCCGCACCGGCGCCTACCCCACGGGACCGGCTAACCCGCCGGCGTTGGAGCGGCGCTGGACGCTCGAGCTCGACGAAGGCCCGCAGTTCCCGTCAGGCCTCTCGTCGGCAGGCGGCTTCCTCCTCGTGGGGCAGCGGTCGGACGCACTCGCGGTCGTGAGGCCAGCGGACGGCGGCCTCCAAGCCACCTTCGCGCTACGTGACGAGGCCAGCCAAGCACCGCTCGTCGTTGGAGACACCCTCTACCTAGCCAGTCGCGACGGCGCCATGCGCGCCCTCCACTGGCCCCGCGGCGAACTAGCCTGGGAGCGCCTCGAAGACGACGTGGTCGGCGCGGCCCAGTACGGCGCCGAACTCGTGGTTGCCATGGATGACGGCGTGGCGCAGTGGTCGGCGGCCGGCGAGGAGCGCTGGCGCCTAAGCCTTGGCGCACGGCCAGCCACCGCCCCGACGCTGCACGGCGGCCTCGCCATCGTCCCGACGCGCGACGGGTGGCTGCACGCCATCCGCAGCAACACGGGCGCGTCCGCGTTCAAGGTCGAGGTTGGGGCCGTAGCAACCCCGCCGGCCGCGGCAGGCGGGCTCCTCCTCATACCGGTGAGGGAGGGTGAGGTCCACGCGTTCGACCTCGCCAAGCGCGAGGTCGTGTGGAGCTACGACCTCGAGGGCGAGCAGTGGAGCACGCCGGTCGTGTGGCAACAGTACGTCTACGTTGTCTCGTGGGGTCAGCGGTTGCACTGCCTGTCACTGCGCAGCGGAGACGACGTGTGGACGCGCCCTCTCCCCGCCCCCGTGACGGCCTCGCCATGCGTGGCGGCGGGCGCACTCTACGTCGTTACCGAAGGCGGCGACCTCATAATCCTCGACGCGCGCAGCGGCCGCGTGCTGCTGCTGGACAAGGTCGCTAACGCCGCCATCCAGGCGTCGCCCCTGCCGCTCGGGGACCGCGTCATAGTCGCGGCCCTCGACGGCACGGTGGCGGCGTACGGTTAGGCGCTCGCCGGCAGGTCCTCGCCTGCGCGCAGTGGCGCTACCCCATCGCTGACTAACTTGTACTCGTAAGCGTCGATCAGGGCCTCGTACGACGCCTCGATGATGTTGGTGCTGGCCCCGACCGTGCTCCAAGTCCTCGCGCCGTCACCCATCTCGACTTGCACGCGCACCACGCTGGCGGTACCGGTGTCTGGGCCGGAGAGCACCCTCACCTTGTAATCGCGCAGGGCGAGGGTCAGGAGCGTCGGGTAGAACGAACCGAGCGCCTTGAGCAGCGCCCGGTCGAGCGCGTTGACGGGGCCGTCGCCCGAGGCTGCGCTGTGCTCCTCGTGGTCCCCGACCAGCAAGCGCACCGTGGCCTCGCAGCGCGGCGCGCCAACGGTCTTGTCGATCATGACGGTGAAGCCGTTGACGTGGAAGTACGGCTCGAAGCCGCCCTGCACCTTGCGCGTGAGGAGCTGGAAGCTGGCCTCCGCGCCCTCGAAGGCGTACCCGCGCGCCTCGAGCTCCTTGATGTGAGCTACGACCTCGCGGGTGTCAACGTCGGCGCCAGGGACGCCGTCCGCCGTGATGCTGGACCCAGCCGCCCACTCGGCTAGCTTGGCCACCACGTTGGCGCGCCCAGCTAGGTCGGAGACGAGCACCCGCCTGCGATTGCCAACGCTTTCGGGCGGCACGTGCTCGTAAGTCTCGGGCAACTTGTTCACGGCCGACACGTGAATGCCGCCCTTGTGGGCGAAGGCGCCGTCGCCAACGTACGCGGCGCGAACGTTAGGCGCGAGGTTGGCGCGCTCGTCGACGTAACTCGAGAGGGCCTTGAGTTCGTGCAGGCGCTGTGGCTGCGGGCGTCCAAGCTTTAGCGCGAGGTTGGCGACGATGCTGACGAGGTTAGCGTTGCCGCTGCGTTCGCCGTAGCCGTTGATGGTGCCCTGGACGTGCTGAGCGCCAGCCTGCACGGCCGCGAGGCTGTTGGCCACGGCCAGCTCACAGTCGTTGTGCGCGTGAATGCCCACCAGGACGGGGCTCATGGCCACGACCTCGCGCGTGCGAGCGGCGATGGCGTCCGGCAGCGTGCCGCCGTTGGTGTCGCACAGCACCAGCCGTTCTGCTCCTCCGGCGAGGGCAGCGTTCAGGGTAGCGAGGGCGTAGTCGGAGTCCGCCTGATGCCCGTCGAAGTAGTGCTCGGCGAGGTAGAACACCCGCCTCCCCTGCGCACGCAGGAACTCGACCGACGAGCGGATCATCTCTAGGTTGGCGTCTAGCGTGGCGCCGAGCGCGTGCTCGACGTGGAACGTCCAAGACTTGCCGAAGATCGCCACGATCTCGGTGGAGGCGTCGAGGAGGGCCCGCAAGTTGGCGTCGTCTTCGGGTGCGCTGTCCTTGTGGCGGGTGCTGCCGAACGCCGTCAGCTTGGCGTTGGTCAACTGCACGCCGCGCATGGCCTCGAAGAAGCGCGCGTCCTTAGGGTTGGAGCCGGGCCAGCCGCCCTCGATGAACTCGATGCCGAACGCGTCAAGGCGCCGCGCTATGGCCACCTTGTCGTCGCTAGTGAAGTGAACGTCCTGACCCTGCGTGCCGTCGCGCAAGGTCGTGTCGTAGATCTCGACCGCGCGTGGGCGGCTGTCATCCGGGTTCACGGTAGCGTCATGGTGAGGGTCGCGGCGGCGCTCTTCGTTCTACCCACCCCGGCCGCGAGCTTGTTCATGACGTCCACGTACGCGAGCACCGATGAGTGAACCACGTCCGTCGAGATGGCGCGGCCGAAGAGCGTCTGACCATCGGCGGTGACGCGGATGGTGACCTCACCGAGGGCGTCCGTGCCGCTGCCGATCGCTTTGAGGTCGTAACTCTCGAGCACGATGGGGATGGGCGTGAGGCTCGCGAGGGCCTTGAAGGCGGCGTCGACGGGCCCAGAGCCCGTGGCGGTGGCCTCGAGCAGCTCGTCAGGTGCCCGCAAGCGCACGAGCGCCTGGGGCGTCATGCCGCCCGTGCCGGACTGGAACTGCACGTGCTCTAGCCGGTAGGTCTCCGCGACCTTGACGAGCTCGTTCTCGACCAAGGCCCTGATGTCCTCCGTCGTGACCGCTTGCTTGAGGTCGGCCAACTCCTTGAACTGCTTGAAGAGGTCGTTGAGCTGCTCAGGCTTGAGGTCCTCGTAACCAAGCTCGCCGAGGCGTTGCCTGAACGCGTTGCGGCCAGAGTGCTTGCCCATGACCAGCACGCCAGCCTCGCGGCCAACCAGTTCGGCGTTCATGATCTCGTACGTGCTCTTGTTCTTGATGACCCCGTCTTGGTGAATGCCCGCCTCGTGCGCGAAGGCGTTCTCGCCGACAACGGCCTTGTTCGGCTGCACCACCATGCCCGTGTAACGCGAGACGAGCCGTGAAACGCGGTAGATCTCGCGCGTGTTGATGCCGATGTCGTGGCCGTAGTGATCGCGGCGCGTGTAGAGGGCCATGGCTACTTCCTCGAGCGAGGTGTTACCCGCGCGCTCGCCGATGCCGTTGATGGTCACCTCGACCTGCGTGGCGCCGTTCTCGACGGCCGCAAGCGTGTTCGCCGTTGCCATGCCGAGGTCGTCGTGGCAGTGCGTCGAGATGCTGACGCCGCTGGCCTCCGGGACGTGCGTGAAGATGTTGCGGATCAGGCGCCCGTAATCCTGGGGCGTGCCGTACCCCGTCGTGTCCGGGATGTTGACGGTCGTCGCGCCTGCTGCGATGGCGGTGCGCACGAGCTGGTAAACGAACTCCGGGTCGGCGCGCATGCAGTCCTGCGCTGAGAACTCGACGTCGTCCGTGAACTGCGTGGCGTAACGCACCATCTCTTCGGAGATCTCGAGGACTTCCGCCCGCGTCTTGCGCAGCATGTACTCGAGCTGCACGTCACTGGCGCTCGTGAAGAGGTGGATGCGCCCCCGTTCGGCTGGGGCGATGGCCTCACCGGCACGCTCGATATCGAGTTTGTGCGTGCGTGCGAGAGCCGCGATCACGGGCCCGCGTACGTCCTTGGCTATGCGGTACACGCAGTCGAAGTCGCCGCTTGAGGTGATCGGGAAGCCCGCCTCGATGATGTCGACTCCCAGTTTCGCGAGCGCGACGGCGATCTCGAGCTTCTGCTGCGTGTTGAGCGCAACGCCGGGGCTCTGCTCGCCGTCGCGGAGCGTCGTATCGAAGAACTTGATGTAGGCCATGCCTCTGCCCTTCCCCGCTTCTACTTGAAGCGAATCAGCGCTTGGTGCCGATGAACGGCATCATCTTGCGAAGGCGCGCGCCGGTGCGTGCCAGGAGGTGCATCTCGGTGTTCTTGCGTCCCGCCTTCAGGCGCGCTTGGCCCGTGACGTTCTCGGTGAGGAAGTCGTTGGCGAAGGCGCCGCTGCGGATGTCGTCGAGCACGCGCTTCATCTCGGCCTTCGTCTCGCTAGTGACGATGCGCGGCCCGGTGCGGTAATCGCCGAACTCGGCCGTGTTGCTGACCGAGTAACGCATGCGCTCCATGCCGCCCTCGTAGATGAGGTCGACGATGAGCTTCATCTCGTGAACGCACTCGAAGTACGCGATCTCTGGGTCGTAACCCGCCTCGACGAGGGTCTCGAAGCCAGCCTGCATGAGGTGGGTGACGCCGCCGCAAAGGACGGCCTGCTCGCCGAACAGGTCGGTCTCGGTCTCCTCGCGGAACGACGTCTCGAGGACGCCGGCGCGGGCGCCGCCGATGGCCTTGGCGTAAGCCAAGCCGAGGTTCTTAGCGTTGCCGGTGGCGTCGTGGTGGATGGCGAGGAGGCAAGGCACCCCGCCGCCCTCCGTGTAGACGCGGCGCACGAGGTGGCCGGGGCCCTTCGGCGCGACCATGAACACGTCGACACCTTCTGGCGCCACGACTTGCCCGAAGTGGACGTTGAAGCCGTGCGCGAACAGGAGGGCGTTGCCTGGCTTGAGGTTGGGGCGGATGTGCTGCTCGAAGACGGCCTTCTGCGACTCGTCAGGTAGGAGGAGCATGACGAGGTCGCCCGCCGCCGCGGCCTCTGCGACTTCCATGACCTTCAGACCAGCTGCTTCGGCCTCAGACCAGGAGGAGGAGCCGCGCCTCAACCCGACGACGACGTCGCAGCCGGACTCCTTGGCGTTCAGGGCGTGGGCGTGACCCTGCGAACCGTAGCCGATGACGGCGATGGTCTTGCCAGCTAGGTGCTGAAGGTTGGCGTCTGCGTCGTAGTAGATGTTGGCCATGCTTAGTCGTTCTCCTTGATGTGGTGCCGCGTTCGCGGTGAGGTGATTAGGAACTCGGTGGTGTCCAGTGGGGCGGAGGTCAGGCGTGCGCGGCCGGCGTCCGCTCGAGAGCGACGCGGCCGGTGCGGATGAGTTCCACGATGCCGAAGGGGCGCATCTGGTCGATGAAGGCGTCCATCTTGGCGGTGTCGCCAGTTACTTCGAACACCAGCGCCGTGCGGGCGACGTCCACGATGTGGGCGCGGAAGTCCTGGGCGATCTGCCTTATCTCGACGCGTTCGTCGGGGTTCTTGACGGACACCTTTAGGAGCATCAGTTCGCGGTCGACGGAACGGCTGCGGGTGTGGTCGACCACGGTGAGCACGTCGACGAGCTTGTGCAGTTGCTTCTCCACCTGCTCGACGGTGTCGTCGGAGCCACTGACCACGAAGGTGGTGCGGCTGATGCCAGGGCGTTCCGTCTGCGCGACCGACAGCGACTCGATGTTGAAGCCGCGGCGCGCGAACAGGCTTGCGATGCGCACGAGCACACCAGGTTGGTCGCGGACCACGACGCTGAGCACGTACTGTTTGCTCACCGCGTGACCGCCTCGACGACCTGCTCGGTCCGCTCGTCGTCCGGCTCCTGATCGCCGAGGATCATCTCGTCAACGCCGGCGCCGGTCGGCACCATCGGGAACACCTTCTCCGCCTCGTAAACGAAGAAGTTGAGCAGCACGGGCTTCTTGGCAGCGACGGCGTCGGCGATGGCCGTGCGCGCCGTCTCGCGGTCGAAGATGTTGTGCCCCTCGATGCCGTAGGCCTCCGCCAGCTTCGCGAAGTCAGGATTCGAGTCGGCGAGGTAGACCTCGCTGTAGCGCTGCGCGTGGAAGAGTTCCTGCCATTGCCTCACCATGCCGAGCATGCCGTTGTTGAGGATGGCGATGATGACGGGAAGGTTCTGCTTGTAGAGCGTGGCGAGCTCCTGGATGTTCATCTGGATGCTGCCGTCGCCCGCTACCAGCACGACGGTCTCGCCTGGCCGCGCGATGCTGGCGCCGATGGCAGCGGGCAAGCCGAACCCCATGGTGCCGAGACCGCCAGACGTTATGAACGACCGCGCCTTGATGGTGGGCAGGAGGCGCGCGGCGAACATCTGGTGCTGGCCGACCTCCGTCGCGACGATGCAGTCGTTCGCCGTCGCTTCGCGGAGCAGGGCGAGGATCTCCTGCGACACGAGCGGCTTGTCGACCTGGTAACGCTCTGGGTAGGTGGCCTTCCAGCCGCTCAGCGTCTCACGCCACGCTTGGATGTCGAGGTTGCCGAGTTCCTGGGTGAGGCGCGGCAGCACGTCGCGGAGGTCGCCGACGACGGGGACGTGCGCCTTCACGAGCTTGCTGATCTCGGCGGGGTCGATGTCGATGTGCACGATGGTGGCTTTGGGGGCGAAGCGGCTGATCTTGCCCGTCACGCGGTCATCGAAGCGCATGCCTGCCGCGATGATCAGGTCGCAGTTGCTGATGGCCTTGTTCGCCGTCACGGTGCCGTGCATGCCCGGCATGCCGAGGGTCTCCTCTGCCGCTGGCGGGTAGGCGCCGATCCCCATGAGGGTCGTGATGACAGGGATGCCGGTGCGCTCTACGAGCTCGCCGACCTCGCGCGTTGCGACCTGGGCGCCGCCACCGACGATGAGGACAGGGCGCTTCGCGGCGCGGATGGCCTCGGCCGCCCTGTGAATCTGCCCAGCGTGCCCGACCACGGTCGGCTTGTAACCAGGCAGGTCGATGACGACATCGAGGCTGCCTTCGAACTTGGCTAGTTGCACGTTCTTCGGGACGTCGACGAGCACGGGGCCCGGCCGGCCGGTCGACGCGATGTGAAAGGCCTCGGACAGCACCCGCGGCAGGTCCTCGACGTTCTTGACGAGGTAGTTGTGCTTGGTGACCGGCCCCGTGATGCCGAACACGTCGGCTTCCTGGAACGCGTCCGTGCCGATGAGGCCGCTCGGCACGTTACCGGTGATGGCGACGATGGCAGAAGAGTCCATCATCGCCGTTGCTAGGCCGGTGACGAGGTTAGTGGCGCCTGGCCCAGAGGTCGCGAAACAGACCCCCGTCTTGCCGCTAGCGCGGTAGTAAGCGTCGGCCATGTGCGCCCCGCCTTGCTCGTGGCGAACTAGCACGTGCTTGATTGGCGAGTCGTATAACGCGTCGTAGATGGGCATGATCGCGCCGCCCGGGTGGCCGAAGATCACCTCCACGCCGTGCCGCTCGAGCATCTTCATCACTACTTCCGAACCCGTCATCTGATAACCTCCGCGACCCTCGCAAGTTGCTGGCCAAGCTGAACGCTCAAAAAGAAGAAGCCCCGCCGTACTTTCGGCGGGGCTCGTGAGCAGGCTTGTAAGACGGCTAGCCGGCGCGAACCCACGAACTGGTAATTAGGCCCCAGCTGATCGTCGCTCCAACCCGTGAAACCGTCATTGGCGGGCACTATAAGCGCCTCGGCGTCACAGTGTCAAGGAAAGCCGTGAGGACGTGACGCGAGAGCGGGGTGGTGGGTTAGCGGCGGTACACAATCAATCACTCTTGCATCTTGGAGGTCGGACATCGAAATCCTACGCGTCTCAGGAACCTCGCGACCTAACTCGGTTGCTGGAGCCATCGCTGCCCTCTTAAGAACCGCCGGTGAGGTCGAAGTTCAGGCCATCGGGCCCCACGCCGTCAACCAGGCTGTCAAGGCCATCGCCATCTCCCGCTCCTACATCGAAGCGGAGGGGCTCGGCCTTCACACCGTGCCCTCGTTCGTGAAGCTCGAACTGCACGATGAGGAGCGCACCGCCGTGCGGTTCCTCATCGAGTCGTTCACGCTCGCCGGCGAGGAGGGAACGCGCACCAGCTTGGCGGAGTGACGCGCACCGTCGTGCGTGGGCGCGGCTGGGGAGCGGGGTATCGTGGCGCAGTGAGCGAGAAGCGCACGGCCCCGCCTGCCGCGAGCGACCAGCGCGGCCAAGTGGAGCCCGCGAGACGCGTAGCACTCGAGGCGCTCAGCCGCGTGCAGCACGGCGGGTTCCTCGCCCCGACTCTCCACGAGCTCCTTAGCGCCTCCGGCTTGCCGCGCGAGGAGCGCGCCGTCGCCACTGACCTTGCCTACGGCACGCTCAGGCGTCTGCTGCAGCTCGATACGGCCTTGGCGCCCCTGCTAACCAAGCCAGACCGCCTGCCACCAGGCGTACTCGACGCGCTGCGGTTAGGGGCGTACGAGATCCTCTACCGCGGCACCCCCGCTTACGCGGCCGTTAACGGCTGGGCGGCGATCACCAAGGTCACTGCGCCACGACTGACTGGGCTCGTCAACGCCGTGCTGCGCCGCGTGGTTGCCCCGCAGTTCGGCACGAACGAAGCGTTGGCGGTCTCCTTGCCAGCGTGGCTGTACGCGCGGTTCGGGGCTGCCATCGGCGATCACGCGGCCGCCGCGGCGGCCGCCATGCTCGAGCCAGAACCCCTGTGGCTTACGGCCTTGGCGCCGGAAGCGGCACGCGTGCTAGTCGAGGAGGACGGCGCCACCGTCGCCCCCCTCGACCCCCTGGACGCCGAGTCACGTGGGCTGCGTTCGCTGCGCGTGAAGGCCCCGGTGAGCGTCGACCGGCTGGTCGCCTTCGTGCGCGGTCTGGTGCAGCCGCAGAACCCCGCCTCGCTGGCGGTCGCGCTGTCACTCGGCGCCAGCGAGGGCGACCGCGTGCTCGACCTCGCGAGTGGCCGCGGGGTCAAGACGGCCGCGCTCGCCGCGCTCGGCGCCCACGTGACCGCCGTCGAGCTAGAGCCGCGTCGGCAAGCGGCCGCCGTCCGCAACTTGCGGCGCCTCGGTCTGGAGGCGCACCACGTTACGGCCGACCTGCGCGGACCCCTCGAGCTGACGCCGGCGCCTTACGTCCTCCTCGACGCCCCATGCAGCGGCACGGGCACCTTGAGGGGCCACCCTGAGATCAAGCTGAGGCTTGCGCCTGCTGACGTGGAGGCGGCCGCGCAGCTCCAGTCGCAGCTGCTGGCGACGGCCGCGGCGGTGACGGCGCCCGGTGGCCTGCTCACTTACGCCGTCTGCGCGCTGACGCCGGACGAGGGGCCCGGCGTAGTCGGTCGCTTCTTGGCTGCTCATGGCGAGTTCACGGCCGAACCTAGCGCGCTGCAGCTGCCGCACGTGCAGGCCACGCCCGGTAGCTACATCCTGCCGTTCGAGGGGTTGGACGGCTTCTACCTGGCGCGCTTGCGGCGCCGGCCGTAAACGGATGGTTGGCGCCCTGGGGTGGCGTGCCGTCCAGGCGCCCTGTACCCTTACGCATGTCAGGTGACCGAACTAGTGCCGCAGCCGCCGCGCCGCGAGCCGCGCTGACCGTCGCGCTGTCCGACCGGGTGCACGCCGTGCCTGGCGGGGTGAACTGCGCGATCGTCGACCTAGGAGACGGCGGTGCGCTGCTCGTCGACAGCGGCCTAGACAAGGAGTACGGACGCAAGATCCGCAAGGCGCTCGACGGCCTTGGCCTGACGCTGCAAGCGATACTCGTCACCCATAGCCACGCCGACCACTTCGGCGGCAACGCCTACCTCCTCCGCCAGTACCCTGAAGCGCAGGTCTGGGCACCCGAGGTCGAGGCCGAGCTCATCCGCACGCCGTACCTCGAACCCGTTTACCTGTTCCACGGCGCGAAACCGTTGCCGGAACTGCAGGGCAAGTGGCTCATGGCCGACCCCTCCCCCGTCCACCGCGTGGTGGGTCCGGGTGAGCTCACGCTAGGTGAGGTCACCATCACCCTCGTGGACGTGCGCGGCCACGCCCACAGGCAGCTGGCAGTACTGATCGGCGACGTCTTACTAGCGGCAGACGCCGTCTTCGGCTCGGAGACGCTAGCTAAGTACCCCATTTTGTTCGCGCAGGACGTGATCGGGCAGTTGGCGGCTCACGACACCATCGCGCGGCAGCCGGCCCGCGTGCTCCTGCCTGGCCACGGCGCCGCAACGGAGGACCTCGCTGGCGTGGCGGCGCTCAACCGCAGCGCCGTGCTCCGCGCGGCGGAAGCCGTCCTCGGCGCCTGCGACGGCGCGACCACAGAGGGCGTGTTGGCCGCCGCCTGCCGCACGCTCGGCATCGTCATCGACGACCTCGCCCGCTACCACCTGAACCTCTGTGTCGTGGCCGCGCACTTGAGCCGCCTGCGGGAACTCGGGATGGTCACCTGTGACTTGGTGGCTGCACGGTTGGAATGGAGACAAGCATGAAGCTAACTAGCGCGGGCGCTGCCCGGACTGTCACCGGCAGCTGCCACCACTTCGAGGTCGGCAGCTTGAGCGCCCTAGTCGACTGCGGCCTGTTCCAGGGGGGAGCCGACCTCGATGCCCTCAACCACCGACCGTTCCCCTTCGAACCCGCCGCTCTCGACATAGTGCTCGTCACCCACGGGCACCTCGACCACGTCGGGCGCCTGCCCCTCCTCGTCAAGGGGGGTTACGGCGGCTCGCTCCTCGCGACGCAAGCCACCATCGAGGTGGCTGGCATCATCCTGCGCGACTCCGCCAAGCTGCAGGAGGAGGACTACAAGCGCGCGCTACGCAAAGCGCGACGTGCTGGCCGCGAGTCGGAACTGCGAAGCCCGCTCTACACGGCCGCGGACGTCGAGGAGACCCTCAAGCGCTTCAGGCCGGTCGAGCTAGACGTGAAGGTGCCGCTCGACGACAAGGTCAGCGCCACCTTCAGGCCCGCTGGCCACATCCTCGGCAGCACGTACATCGAGGTCACCACCCCCGACCTGCGCGTGACCTTCTCAGGCGACCTAGGAAACCGCGAGAGCACCATCCAGGCGCCCGCCGCCAAACCCAACGCTTGCGACGTATTGATCATGGAGTCGACGTACGCGGACACCGTCCATCCGAGCCGCACGGATACGGAAGCGCACTTCCTCGCCGTGCTCGAGCGCTCATTGAAGCGCGGCGGCAACGTCATGATCCCGACTTTCGCGACGGAGCGCGCCCAGCAGGTCCTTTACCTCGTCGACCGCTACATGACGGCAGGCACGGTGCCGAGCGTGCCCGTCTATCTCGACTCGCCCATGGCCGCGCGCATGACGCGCCTCTACCAGAGCTGCGCGCACGAGTTCAGGCCCGAGATCATGGAGGAGTTGGCCGCTGGCGGGGACCCGTTCGCGCCGCCGACGCTGACGTTCACCGTGACCGCCGAAGAGTCCAAGCAGATCAACGAGCACACCGGCGGCGCCGTGATAATCGCCGGCTCGGGCATGATGACGGGCGGGCGCATCCAGCACCACCTCAAGCACAACCTGTGGCGCGAGGAGGCCAGCCTCGTGGTCGTCGGCTACCAGGGCGTTGGCACGCTCGGGCGGACGCTGCTCGACGGCGCCGAGCGCGTGCGCATCTTCGGTGAGGAGATCGCCGTCAGGGCCAAGGTCGAGAACATCAAGGGCTTCTCGGCGCACGCTGACCACGATGACCTCATGGCCTTCCTTGGCGCGGCTCAGCCACGACGCCTCTACCTCGTGCACGGCGAACCGGAGGTCATGGACGCCTTCGCCGCCAAGCTCAATGCGGACGGTCTGCGTACCGCCACGCCCGAGAGGGACGTCCCGATCGAGCTCTAGGCCGCCCGCTACTCCTCTGAGGCAACTTAGTACGTAGCCTAGGCGTCGTCAGCCACGTTACGGAGACACACTGTCAGTTGGGGGTTGAATAGCTACATGGATTGGGAGCTACCTGTAATCGCGCTGCGCACACAAGTGGTGCTGCCGCGAACATTGGAGAACGTAGACGTCGGCCGGCCGAAGTCAAAGCGTGCGCTCGAAGAGGCGCAGGCTGGCGACAACCGAGTGCTGCTCGTCGTGCAACGAGACTCACGCATCGACGACCCGGGCGAGGACGACCTGTACGACGTCGGCACCCTCGCCGTCGTCAAGCAGGTCATCAGGCTGCCTAACGACACTTTGCAGGTCCTAGTAGAAGGCCGCGACCGCGCGCGCATCGAGGAGTACGTGCAGGGAGGCACGCTCCGCGCCCGCGTCGCGACCATCAACGAGGTCGGGGTCGACCGCCAAGACGAGACCGTCCTCGCCCTCATCGAGCAGGTCAAGGTCGCGTTCGGCGAGTACGCGCAGCAGAACAAGAACATGCGCCTCGACTCGTTCCACCTGGAGAACCTCCGCGCCATGAAGGAGGCCGGTCCGCTGGCTGACGTGGTGGCCAAGTTCGCCACCTGGGAGGTGGCTGACAAGCAGGCCGCGCTCGAAGAAGCCTCGGCGGTCAAGCGCCTCGAACTCGTTTACGGGTTCCTCACCCGCGACCTGGAGCGCTTCGATACCGAGAAGGAGATAAGCGCCCGCGTCAAGCAGCAGATGGACTCCAACCAACGCGAGTACTACCTGCGCGAGAAGATGAAGGCCATCCAGAAGGAACTCGGCTCCAGCGAGGAGAGCGAAACGGAAGAGCTGCGCGCCAAGGTCGAGGCCAAGAACATGCCTGACCACGCCAAGGAGCGGGCGCTCAAAGAGATCGACCGCCTCGAGAAGATGGCGGGCGGCTCGCCAGAAGCCACCGTCGTGCGAACGTACGTCGATACCCTCGTCGACCTCCCGTGGAGTGAAGCCGACGACGAGCACCTCGACATCGGCCACAGCCAGGACGTCCTCAACGAAGACCACTACGCCCTCGAGGAAGCCAAGGAGCGCATCCTCGAGTTCCTCGCCGTGCGCCAGCTGACCAAGGACATCGAGTCTGCCGACTACAAGGCGCCCATCTTGTGCCTCGTCGGCCCTCCAGGCGTAGGCAAGACGAGCTTGGGTAAGTCCATCGCCCGCAGCCTCAACCGCAAGTTCGTGCGCATGAGCTTGGGCGGCGTGCGTGACGAGGCCGAGATCAGGGGCCACCGCCGTACCTACATCGGCAGTTTGCCTGGCCGCATCATCCAGGGCATGAAGACGGCCGCAACCGTCAACCCCGTCTTCCTACTCGACGAGGTCGACAAGATGACCGCCGACTTCCGCGGCGACCCGTCCTCCGCCCTTCTCGAAGTCCTCGACCCCGAGCAGAACAACACCTTCGCTGACCACTACCTCGAGATCCCGTATGACCTCTCGAAGGTCATGTTCATAACGACCGCCAACACCCTCTCCACCATCCCGAGGCCGCTGCTTGACCGCATGGAGGTCATCCAGATCCCGGGCTACACGTTGGCGGAGAAGCTCGAGATCGCCAAGCGCTACCGTGTGCCGCGCCAACTCCGCGACCACGGTTTGACGGAGCACCTGGCGTTCGATGACGCCGCGCTGCGCCGCATCATCACCGAGTACACGCGTGAGGCGGGGGTACGTAACCTCGACCGCCTGGTGGCCAAGGCCGCCCGCAAGTCCGCCAAGGAGTTCCTGACCACCCCATGGGAAGGCGTGCGCACCGTAGACGGCGAAGCCGTCCGCGAGCTGCTCGGAGTGCCGCCTTACCGCGACGAACAGGCCGAGAAGGAACCGCAAGTCGGCTTGGCGCACGGGTTGGCGTGGACGTCGGTCGGCGGCGTGACCCTAGACATCGAAACGGTCGCCGTTCCGGGCAAGGGCGTCGTCACGCTGACGGGTCAACTAGGTGACGTCATGAAGGAGAGCGCTCAGGCTGGCATCGCGTACCTGCGTAAACACGCGGACGAGTACGGCATCGCGCCCGACTTCCACGAGAAGCGCGACCTGCACGTGCACGTCCTCGAGGGCGCCACGCCAAAAGACGGGCCTTCCGCCGGCATCGCCATCGCAAGCGCCGTCGTCTCCGCATTGACGGGTCGGCCGCTGCGCGGCGACGTTGCCATGACCGGCGAGATCACGCTGCGCGGCCGCGTGCTGCCTATCGGGGGGGTCAAGGAGAAGCTGCTTGCCGCCCACCAGGCTGGCATCGGCACCGTCATCCTCCCGAAGGACAACGAAGCCAACCTCGAAGAGGTGCCTGCCGTCGTCCTCGCCGACCTCAAGGTCGTGACCGTTAGCGAGTTCCGCCAGGTACTTGACGTCATGCTCATGCCAGACACGAGTGGCGCGGTAGAAGGCAGCGGCTTCGTGCCGCCGGTAGACGAGCTGACGGGCACCCAGCCGGGCGCAAACGTAGGCAGTTAACGCCCTACGGCTGGCCTGGTGCGGGCGCCAGCCACGGCATCAGCGCGAGCAGCACGGCAGGCTCGTAAAGTTCGGAGCGCGTAACCAGGCCCCGGCTCAGCACCCCAGCTGCGCCGGGGCCGTCTTTGGCGCGCTCGAGGCCGTAAGCGGCGTCAAGCGCGCTGCCGAGCTCGGCTCCCGCCATCACGCGCGCCTCCAGGAAGGGCGGTAGCTGGAAGGCGGCGCTGCGCGCCGCGCCGCTGCGGCCCTCGAGGTCGACCGCCACGACCCAGGCGCTGGCGAACAGCGGCCCGCTCTCACCGAATGGCCGCTCGACACCGCCCTCGATGCCGACGCCAAGGTGAGCACCCGGCACTAGCTGCAGGGCGGCGCGCGCGCGGTTGGCCGCGCCGCGCCGCGCCTCCTCATCACCGAGCGGCTGCGCGGCGACGCCGGATGGCACGCTCACGTGCGTGACGGCCACGAACTGCCCATGCAAGCGCCTGAGGGCCCCCTCTACGGCCATCACTTTCGCCGGGCTGGTCGAGCCGAGCGCCACGCGGCCGAGCTGTTCGGCGTAGCGGCCGGCGGTCATGACCCCACCGCCGAGCGCAAGATCGCGCCCCGCCCACTAAGCTCGTACTCCCCCAGGGCTGCAGGCAGGAAGGCCGTGGTGCCTACCGGCAGCGCCACGTCTCCCCCAGCGCTGCGCAGCTCCAACGCCCCCTCGATCACCACGAGCACCTGGAACGAGCGGCCGTCGACCGCGCTGCGCCAGGCGCCACCGGCGAGTGCTAGCCGGTCGAGGGTGAACTCCGCCTGGGCAACGATGCGCGTCCAGCCGTCCGGCAAGACCGTTCGCTGCGGCGGTGGCGGTGGCCAGCCGCGCAGGTCGGCGACGTCGAGGGCCCTATCGAGGTGCAGGGTGCGCGGCTGCCCGTCGCCGCCAAGGCGTCCGTAGTCGAACAGGCGGTAGGTGAGGTCGCTTGCCTGCTGGATCTCGAACAGCATGCAGCCAGCCCCGACGGCGTGCACGGTCCCTGCTGGGTTGACGACCACGCTGCCTGGCGCCACCGGCAGGTGGCGCATGAGGCCCGTGATGGTGCCGTCAGCAACGGCGCGCCTTACCTCGGCGGGAGTCACCGCGCGCTGGAAGCCCCACAGCACCTCTGCGCCGGGCGCCGCCTCGAGGAGGTACCAAGCCTCGGCCTTGCCGAGGTGGCCGCTACCAGGGTGCTCACGCAAGGCGTAGGCGTCGTCCGGGTGGACCTGCACCGAGAGGTCTGCGGCGGCGTCAAGGAACTTAGCTAGGAGTGGCACCTTCGCCCCGTAGCGCGCATGTACTTCTTCCCCAAGCAGCTGCGCGCCCCACTTGGCGGCTACCTCATCGAGGGTCAGACCGCGGCTGGCGCCGTTAGCGATGACGCTGGCTCCGTCCATCAGCCACGCCTCCCCGACCGGTTCGTGCTCGGGGCCACTGACGGTCGCGGAGCCGAACCAGTCGGCAAGCAGCTCGCCGCCCCATAAACGCCGGTAGAGGCGCGGCGTTAGTAGCAGTGGGTAGGGTGCCGCCGTCACTCGGCGCTTGGCGGCGGGAGCTTCTTGCCTGGGTTCATGATGCCCGCCGGGTCGAGTGTGGCTTTGATGGCGCGCATGAGGTTCAGGGCGCTGCCATGCTCACGCTCCATGTACTTGAGCTTGCGCAGGCCAACGCCGTGCTCGCCCGTTGCCGTGCCGCCGACTTCGATGGCGCGGTAGGTCATGCGGTCGACGACGCCTTGCGCGGCCGCGCGGCGCTCTGGGTCGTCTCCTACGTAGAGGGTGAGGTGGAAGTTGCCGTCGCCAACGTGCCCGACCAGGTTGGCGTCTATGTCGTTGGCGGCGCAGTCGTCAAGGGCGGCCGTCAGGGCGCTAGGCAAGTGGGAGATGGGCACCGCCACGTCGGTTATGAGGCTGTCCTGCCCAGGGTGCGCGGCGTTGGAGGCGAAGAGCATGGTGTGGCGCGTCTCCCACAACCGCGCACGCTCGCTGGCATCCGTGGCTGACTCGAAGGTCATCGCGCCGCCGTCCAGCGCCAACTCGCGCGCCAGGTCCACCTCGGCGGTGATCCCGGCTTGGTTGCCGTGGAACTCGAGGAAGATCGTCATCTCCTCCGGGTAGTTGGTGCCGGAGTAGGCGTTGGCAGCGCGGATGCTGAGGGCATCGACCAACTCGCAGCGCGCCACCGGCACGCCCGCCTGGATCAGGCGCGTCACGAACCCCGTCGCCGACTGCGCGTCTGGGAAAGGCACCCTCGCGGCCGCGGCGGCTTCCGGCAGGCCTACGAGGCGCAGCGTCACTTCGGTAATCACGCCAAGCGTGCCCTCCGCGCCAGTGAAGAGCGCGCAGAGGTCGTAGCCGCTAGCTGACTTGCGGGCGCGGTTGCCCACGCGCAGGACCTCACCCGTCGGCGTCACTACCTCGAGCGCCATGACGTAATCGCCTGTGGTGCCGTAGCGCACGGCAGCGGTGCCTGAGGCGTTCGTGCTGACCATTCCGCCGATCGAGGCGTGAGCGCCAGGGTCGATCGGGAAGAACAAGCCGTGGCGCCGCACGTGATCGTTGACGCGCGGGTAAGTGACGGCGGGCTGCACGACGATGAGCAGGTCCTCCGGGTGTGCTTCGAGCACGCGGTCCAGTCGCGACACGTCAAGCGAGATGCCGCCAGCGACGGGCACCGTGTGGCCCTCGAGGCTGGAGTTCGCCCCGACCGGGGTGACGGGCACGCCAGCGCCCGCCGCGAAGCGCATGACGGCGCTGACCTCGGCCGTGCTTCGTGGGTAGACGACCGCCTCCGGGTACACGGCTTGCGCGTACGACTCGCCGCGCGAGTGCTGGGCGCGGCCAGCAGCCGTCGCGTCAACGCGGTCGGCGCCAAGGAGGCGCTCGAGTTCCTGAACGAGGTTCATGCGTCCTACTGTACGGCCGTCACGCAGTGGCCGCGTGGCCACGAAAACGCCGGGAGCGCCCAACGAACGGGCGCTCCCGGCGAGCGAGTCGGTGTAGTGCCGAGGTTACTCGGTCTTGGTGATCGGGTGCAGGCTCACGGAGCTGAACCCGAGCGGGCTCGAAACCCAACCGGAGATGTTGCTGCGGGTGGCGGCAAGGCTGCGGTTGTGCGCCATCGGCATGACGATGGCCTCGTCAGCCACCATGTCGTTGACCTGGGCGTACAGCGCGGCGCGCTCGGTCTGGTCGGAGATCTGGCGGGCGCGGTCGAGGAGGTCGCGGACTTCTGGGTTGTCCCAACCGCTGCGGCCGACGGCCGACGGGCCGAAGAAGGTGAGGAGGAAGTTGTCTGGGTCGGCGTAGTCGGCGTTCCAGCCGATCATGTACATGGCGAACTTGCCTGCGCGGTAGTCGGCGCCGTACGTCGTCCAGTCCTCGGTCTTCAGTTCGGCGCGAATGCCGACGTCAGCTAGGTAGGTGGCGATGGTCTCGGCGATCGGCTGTGGCGAAGGGAAGTACGGGCGGCTGACTGGCATGAACCAGAACTCGGTGTCGAAGCCGTTCGGGAAGCCGGCCTCCGCAAGGAGCTCCTTGGCGCGCTCAGGGTTGTAGTCGTAAGGCCATGGTTCACCGTGGCCGAAGAGGGACGGCGGCAGGAGGTCTTCCGCCACCACGCCGAGGCCCTGGTAGAAGGCGTCGACGATCGCTGCGCGGTCGACGGCGTGGTTGATGGCGCGACGAACGAGGACATTGTCGAGCGGGGCGTGGTCGAGGTGAATGGCGACGTAGCCGACGTTGAGTTCGGAGTCTGGGACCTGAACCACGAGGTTCGGGTCGTTCTGGACGGTGGGGAGGTCGTCTGAGGTGAGGAGCACGGCGATGTCGATGGTGCCGGCCTGCAGCTCAGCGAGGCGCGCTGTCGGCTCGGTGACGGCGCGGAAGACGACGCCCTCTACGCCAGCTGGGCCACCCCAGTAGTCGTCGTTGCGCTCGAGCGTGACGCGCTCGCCCTCGACCCAGTCGACGAACTTGAACGGCCCGGTGCCGACGATGCCGGCGTTAGGGGTGCCGTAGTTGATGCCGGCGGCCTTGATGGCGTCCGGGCTGCCGAACTGGAAGTAGACGGCCGCCCACAGGGTCGGGAGGAACGGCGCAGGCTGCGTGAGGTTCATGGTGACGGTGTACTCGTCGACCACGACCACGTCAGCAACGAGGTTGCCGTTGCCGATGGTGCCCCCGAAGGTGTCTTCCCACATCACGAACGTCTTGCCTTCTGCGCGGTTGCCGTAGGGGTTGTCCGCCACGTTGACGCGGTCGATGTTGAACTTGACGGCCTCGGCGTTGAACGGCGTGCCGTCGTGGAACTTGACGCCCTCGCGCAGCTTGAAGGTCCAGACGGTGGCGTCCTCGTTGGCGCTCCACGAGGTGGCTAGTGCCGGGGCAAGTTCGGTGGAGCCGGGAGCGAAGTCGATGAGGCGCTCGGCGATCTGCGAGCTGACGACCAGCGAGTTGCCGTCCGTGGTGTCGATAGCGTCGAGCGACGTTGGGTAACCTGACACCCCGTATACGAGCGTCTGGGCACCAGCGGCTCCCAGTGCTAGGAAGAGCGCGGCAGCGAGTACTAGTTTCTTCATGTAACCTCCAAAGTGGCTTTCGCGGTCGTCCTCGCTGGTTCGAGGCATGAACCCCTCGCCTCAGCCGCGCCGAACCCAAGCAACCTGGTGCTACGTTTTCAGCGGCGCGTTCTCAGCGCAAGGTTCTCGGCGGTCGGCGCGAGGCGTCAGGTGGCCCGTCCACCAGTGGACTGTTTCGCTGATAGACAAGATATCACGCCCGCAAGGGCCGTTGGTCGTGGGTTAAGCTGGCGCCCGTGACCCCCGAACACGATTACCTTGAGGTGTGGCTCGTGCGCCACGGCGAGACTGAGTGGAACCGCGCCAAGAGGCTGCAGGGCCACAGTGACGTGGAGTTGAACGGCCGCGGCGAGGCGCAAGCTTCTGCCTTGGCCGGGCGCGTCGCTGGCATCACGTTCGATGCGGTTTACGCGTCCGACCTGCAGCGGGCGAGGCGCACGGCCGAGATCGCTTTCCCTGACCAGCGGCTGCTCCTCGAGCCGAGCTTGCGGGAGATGTCGCTCGGCGACTTCGAGGGGCGCGTCGTCACTGAGCTTCAAGGGCCGGAACTCGAGCTGTGGTCTCGGATGAAGGCCGGGGATAGCCTGGCGCGGCCAGCGAACGGCGAGTCGTACGCCGACGTGATGGCGCGGGTCGGGGCGTGGCTTGACGCGCTTCCGGCCAGCGGCCGCTACGCGTGCGTCACGCACGGTGGCGTGGTGGCCAGCTTCCTGTGGCTGGTGCAAAACAGGCTGAAACCCGCCTTCACGGAGCCGTGGCCGAACATCGCGAACGTGAGCGTGACGGTGCTGCGCTTCGCTGGCGAGACGGCGAGCCTGGTGTTGCTCAACGACCACGCTCACCTCGATCAGCTGACCGCCGCTGATTGAACGCCACTTACTAGCGGCCGCCGCTAGTTACGCCGACCGGCGGCCGCAGCCGGGCTGAGCCAGCTACAGATTGCGGAGGCGCGGGTCGAGCACGTCGCGCACGGCATCGCCGAGCAGATTGAAGCCGACCACGGCGAGGAAGATGCCGAGGCCAGGGAATATCGACATCCACGGCGCCCGCAAGAACTGTGAGAACCCGTCACGGATCATGAGGCCCCATTCCGGCGTTGGCGGTTGTGCCCCTAAGCCAAGGAAGCCGAGGGCGGCGACGTCGAGGATGGCCGTGCCGATGGACAACGTCAGCTGAACGATCAGCGGCGCCAGTGAGTTCGGCAGAACGTGTTTGAACACGACCCGCAAGCCGCCGGAGCCAAGCGCGCGCACGGCCTGCACGTACTCGAGCGCTCTCACCTGCATGACGACCGAACGCACGATGCGCGCGTAGATGGGCACTTGCGTGATGGCGATGGCGATTAGCGCGTTGGTCAGATTGGGTCCGAGAGTCGCGACTATGGCTATGGCAAGCAGGATGCCAGGGAAGGCGAGCAGGATATCGACGAGCCAGATGACGGCCATGTCGACGCGCCCGCCGAGGTAGCCAGCGAGAAGACCGAGCAGCGTGCCGACCACGGCAGCGAACGCCACCGCGATGAGGCCGGCCCGCAGGCTGATGCGCCCGCCGTGCAGCACGCGCGTGAAGACGTCGCGGCCCAACTCGTCCGCCCCGAACCAACGCTCGGCGCTAGGCGGGGCTAGACGGGCACGCAAGTCGCGGTCGCGCTGCGCGTCGTACGGCTTGATAACGGGCGCTAGCAGCGAGACCGCGAGCAAGAACAGCACGATGGCGAGGCCCAACACGCCCGTCGGTTGGCGGAAGAAGCGGCGCAGGAAAGCGTTCCCGCGGCGACGCGGTTGAGTTGGCTCTACGACGTCGATCACGGCCTCCACCGCGGCACCGCCTCTCCAAACGATCTGCGTCCAGTCACAAGGCGGCCCATCAGGCGTACTGGATCCGAGGGTCGATGAGACTGTAGGACACGTCCACCAATAGGTTGACGATCACGAACAGGGCGGCAACGAAGATGACGCCGCCTTGGATGATCGGGTAGTCGCGCGCGGCGATGCCGTCGTACACCCACCGCCCGATGCCTGGCCAACTGAAGACGGTTTCGGTGAGGATGGCGCCGGAGAGCAGCGATCCGAAACTAAGTCCGATGACCGTCACCACGGGCAGCAGCGCGTTGCGCAGGCTGTGCTTCCTGACCACCCGCATGGCGGGCAGGCCCTTGGCGCGGGCCGTGCGCACGTAGTCTTGGCCGAGGACTTCGAGCATGGCGGAGCGCGTCATGCGCACCACGATCGCTAGCGGGATGGTGCCGAGGGCCAACGCTGGCAGCACCAGGTGCTTGGCGGCGTTACCAGCGGCGCTGAGGTTGCCGCGCAGCAGCCCGTCCAGCACGTAGAGGCCGGTTATCGGCTCGATGCTGGTGCCGATCGACAACCGCCCGGAAGGCGGCAACCAGCCGAGCACGACGGCGAAGAGGTAGATGAGCAGGATGGCAAGCCAGAAGACGGGGAACGAAACGCCGACGATGGCAACCAGCGTCACGCCCGTGTCTACCCAGGTGCCGCGCCTGATCGCCGCGATCACGCCGGCTGGCACGCCGACTACGATGGCTAGGAGCATGGCCGCCAACGCCAACTCGATGGTGGCTGGGAACCTGTGAGTCAGGCTCTGCGTTATCGGCACGAGCGTGAGGATCGAGCGGCCCATGTCGCCTCGCAGCAGGCCACCCATGTAGCCGAAGTACTGCGAATCGAACAGCGTCTTGAGCGACCCGGTCTCGCGGAACCCGGCGACGTTCAAGAACAGCGGCCGGTCGAGGCCGAGGTCGACGCGCAGGCGCTCTACCAGGTTCGGGGCCGCCCTCTCCCCCAGCATGGCGATGGCGGGATCGCCTGGGATCACGCGGGTGAGGAAGAAGATCAGGAGCGTCACCCCGATGAGCACGGGTATCAGCCCCAACAGGCGTCTTATAACGTACGCGACCAAGCCCCGACGCCTACTTTAGCCGGGGGTCGAGCGCGTCGCGCGCTGCGTCGCCAAGGAGGTTGAAGCCGATGACGGAGAGGAAGATCGCGAGGCCAGGTGCGATCGAGAGCCACGGCGCCTCACGGAAACGGTTGTAGCCATCGGCGATCATCACACCCCATTCGGCGGCGGGCGGCTGGGCGCCCAGGCCGAGGAAACCGAGCGCGGCGACGTCGAGGATCGCCGTGCCCGTCGACATGGTGAGCTGCACGAGCAGCGGCGAGAGGCTGTTCGGGAGGATGTGCCCGAGGATCACCCGCTGCGAACCAGAACCTAGGGCGAGGGCGGCCTGAACGTACTCGCTGCCACGCAACTGCAGCGTTACCGAGCGCACGATCCTGATGTAGATGGGCACCTGCGTGATGCTGATGGCGATGAGTGCGTTCGTGAGGCTGGACCCGAGCACGGCGACGATGGAGATCGCCAACAAGATGCCGGGGAACGCCAGCAGGATGTCGATGAGCCACACGATGAACATGTCGACCCGCCCGCCCCAGTAGCCAGCTAGCAGGCCAAGGAGGGTGCCGACGCTCATGGCCATGGCCACGGCGAACAGCCCGACACGGAGGCTGATGCGGCCGCCGTAGAGAACGCGTTGGAGGAGGTCGCGGCCCTGAGCGTCGGTGCCGAGCGGGTAATCGCCGCGCGACAGGCCGCGCGTCTCCAGGTCGGCAGGGCTCATGACCAGCGTCGGCGGGATGTTGCGCGTGCGCAGGTTGCTCTTGAGAGGGTCGCCGGGGCGCAGGAACGGCGCGAAGAGGGCCGAGAGCACGAAGAGCACGATGATGGCCATGCCGAGCAGGCCGGTCGGGTGCCTGAACAGGCGCTTGGCTACGTCGCGGCTAAGCGAGCTGCCGCGCTCCGCGGCTGGCGCGGTGGCTGCGTCACTCATGCGTACTGGATCCTAGGGTCGATGAGGGTGTACGACAGGTCGACGAGCAGGTTGACGAGGACGAACATCAGGGCCACGAAGAGGACGCCCCCTTGGATGATCGGGTAGTCGCGACTAGCGATGGCCTGGTAGATCCAGCGGCCGATCCCCGGCCACGAGAAGACCGTCTCGGTGAGGATGGCGCCGGAGAGCAGCGAGCCGAAACTCAAACCGATGACGGTGACGACCGGAAGCATGGCGTTGCGCAGTGCGTGTTTGCGGTTGACGACGCTGCGCGTGAGGCCCTTGGCCCGCGCGGTGCGGATGTAATCCTGGCCGAGCACCTCGAGCATGGCAGAGCGCGTCATGCGCACCACTATGGCTAGCGGGATGGTGCCGACCGCCACGGCTGGCATGATCAGGTGCTTGAAGGCGTCGAGCGCGAAGTCCCAGCGGCGTTGCAGCAGGCCGTCGAGGACGTAAAGCCCGGTGCCGCCGATGATCTCCATGCTCACGCTTATGCGGCCGGACGACGGCAACCAGCCCAAGTTGACCGCGAAGATGTAGATGAAGATGATGCCTAACCAGAACACGGGGAACGACACGCCAGCAAGCGCGATGAGCGTAACTGCCGTGTCCGTTACCGTGCCGCGCTTCAACGCCGCCAGCACGCCGAGGGGTATGCCGATGACGATGGCGAGGAACATGGCGAGGAGCGCGAGTTCGAGCGTGGCTGGAAAACGTTGCCATAGTCCCTTGCTTACCGGGATGTAAGAGAAGATAGAGCGCCCGAAGTCGAGCACCAAGATGTTGCCCATGAACTCGAAATACTGCGAGTCGAAGAGCCCGAGCGGGCCCTGTTCCTTGAAATCAGTGAAGTTGAGAAAGAGCGGCCGGTTGAGGCCGAGCTCCTCGCGCAGCCGTTCACGGTTGGCTTCGGACGAGCGCTCACCAAGCATGATCGTGGCCGGATCGCCTGGAACGACGCGCGGGATGATGAATACGAGCAGGCTCACCCCAAATAGCACCGGTATGAGGCCGAGCAGTCGGCGAATAGCGTAAGCGAACAAACAGATACCCCAACCAGGGTCTCGGCCTTTGCAGGGTGGTGGGAGGCCGAAGCCTCCCACCACGTGGCTAACCGAGAGCCGCTATCAGTTCTTGGTGACGGTGTTCAGCGGAACGGTGCTACCGAGGGCGTTCGGGTAGAAGCCTTGGACGTTGTTGCGCACGGCGTTAAGCGTCCTTGGGTTCACGAACGGCAGGGCGGGCAGGTCGTCGTAGAGGGTCTGCTCGATCTGCTGGTAGAGGAGCTCGCGCTCGACGAGACTACCGGCTTGCTGAGCGTCCTTGACGAGCTGGAAGAAGGCCTGGTTGTCCCACCCGAAGCCGACGGCGTTCGCGGAGTTGAAGAAGGACGAGATGAAGTTGTCCGGGTCCGCGAAGTCCGCGCTCCAGCCGAGCATGTACATGGGGAACTTGCCCTCGAGGTAATCCGAGAGGTAGATGCCCCAGTCTTCGGTCTTGAGCTCGGCCCGAATGCCGACGTCGCCTAGGTAGCTGACGATGGCCTCGGCCACGTCCTTGGGCGCCGGGTAGTACGGGCGGGAGACTGGCATGTACCAGAACTCGGTGTCGAAGCCGTCAGGGAAGCCGGCCTCTGCGAGGAGTTCCTTGGCGCGCTCTGGGTCGTACGGGTAGGGCGGGTTGTCTAGGCGTCCGAAGAGGCCAGGTGGGATGAACTCGTTCGCGACGCCAGCGAGTTCGCCGTAGAACGCCTCGACGATGGCGGCCTTGTCGATGGCGAGCGCGAACGCTTGACGCACGCGCAGGTCGTCGAACGGCTTGTTGGCCTGGTGCATGCCGAGGTAGCCGAGCACGAGGTCAGAGTCGGCGCTGACCGGTCGGAAGCTCGTGCTGTTCGCGACAACGGAGTAGCTCTCTGGCGAGAGGTTGAGGGCGATGTCGATGCTGCCGGCCTCGAGCTCCGCTAGGCGAGCGGTCGGGGATTCGATGCCGCGGAACACGATCTGCTCCACGCCAGCGACCTGACCCCAGTAGTTGGGGTTGCGGTCGAGCGTTACGCGGTCGCCGTCTATCCACTCTTTGAGGGTGAAGGGACCGGTGCCGACGATAGGGCCGGACGGCGTGCCGTACTCCACGCCGTGGGCGGCGACGGCGGCGGGGCTGTGAAGCCCGAAGTACGAGCTAGCCAGTTGCTGCGGGAAGAAGCCGAACGAGCCGGTAAGCGTGAACTTGACCGTGTTGGCGTCGACCACGTCGACGGACTCGATCTCGTAGCCGTCTTCGCCGTAGTAGCCGCCGAAAACGTACGTGAAGGAGGTGAAGGTCTTGCCTTCTTCAACGAAGTTGTAGTCGTTGTCCAGGTGGTTCCAGCGGTCGAAGTTGAACTTGACTGCCTCTGCGTCGAACGGCGTGCCGTCCGAGAAGGTGACGCCTTCGCGCAGGTGGAAGGTCCACACGCTGGAATCGTCGTTAGGCTCCCACGAGGTGGCGAGCAGCGGCTCGATCTGGGCGCTGCTCTGAGCGAAGCCGACGAGGCGTTCGACTACCTGCATCGCCGGGGTCAGCGAGTTGCCGTCCTGACCGGTATCGAGGGTAACTGGCAAGCCAGACTGCCCGACCACCAAGACCTGGGCAGATCCCAAGCCGAGGGTGGCAAACAAGGCCAACGCCATGAGTATTCGCTTCATCCATAACCTCCCGTAAATGACAAGTCGGCAGGAGTGGGCGTCAGATTCCACATTCTGCATGAGACTCGTGTGTGGAATATAACATGCTCCTCGGCGTTCATTCGACTGGGTCGGAGTTCGCGATGTTGACTAGCGGTGGGTGCGGGGCGGTATGGAGGGCAGGCACGAGGCGCCCATCGACGAGGCGCAGCTTCCTTACCCCGGCGCTGTCTACCAGCCGCTCGTCGTGAGTCACAGCGACTATCGCCGTGCGCTCCTCGGCTGCCAGGCCGAGAAGCAGCCAGAAGACTTCCTCTGCCCGCGCGTGATCGAGCGAACCCGTTGGCTCGTCGGCTAAGAGCAGCTTCGGCTTGAGCGCCAATGCCCGAGCGACCGCCGCGCGCTGGCGTTCGCCACCCGACACCTTGCTTGGTAAGAAATGCAGCCTCTCCCCCAGCCCGACGCGCTCGAGCAGCGCCGTCGCACGCGCCTCGTCAGGGCGGCCGAGGATGCGGCTAGGCATCGTCACGTTCTCGAGGAGCGTGAAATCTGGTAACAGGTAATGGTTCTGAAAGACGAGCCCGACGTAGTTGGCGCGCCGCGCGGCCAAGGTTCGTGGGGCGTACTCGTGAACCGGGAAGTCGCCCCAGTAGATCTCGCCAGCGTCTGGCCGGTCGAGGCCACCTAGGAGGTGCAGCAGGGTGCTCTTCCCCGAACCAGACGGCCCGAGAACCGCGACTACCTCGCCCTCGTTGACCTCGAGCTCTGCGCCCCTTAGCACCACGACGTCGCCGCCGGGCGCCTTGAAACGGCGTTCCAGACCGTAACTCGCAACGACATGGCTCACGGGGTTACTATACGTGGCAACCGCAATTAGCCCGAGCAGACACTTAATCTCTGGTGCGGTCGAATTGGAGTTGGTGTGAGCAACCCGGAATTGACTGATCTCCATCAGCTACTAAGCCGCGTGCCACTCTTCCAGAATGCCCCGGAACGCGCTCTCGAGATCGCGGCCGCGGCGGTACGCAAGCGCGTCTACGAACCGAACACGACCGTATTCCAAGAGGGCGACAAGGGCGAAGCCCTCTACATCTTGGAGTCCGGACTGGTGAAGCTGTCCAAAGTCGACCTCGGGGGTCACGAGAAAACGCTAGCCATCCTTCAAACTCCGGCGTACTTCGGTGAGATGGCGCTGCTCGGGGAGTCGACGCGCAGCGCCACGGCCGTCACGCTCGGAGTCGTCAACGCCTACCTGCTCTTCAATGACGACTTCCGTAAGCTCATAGCCGACTACCCAACCATCAGCCTCAACCTCAACGCCACCCTGGCTGAGCGGCTGCGCGGTATGGACGACGAGTCGCAGATCTTGTCTTACAAGGACGCGCAGGGCCGCGTAGCTTACGTGCTGCTGCGCCTCTTCCAGGGCGGGGTAGTCGAGCACGACAACGAACGCGCGCTCGTGCGCCTCACTCACCAGGAGCTAGCTAACCTCGCGGGCACGTCGCGCGAGACGGTGACGCGCGCCCTCAAGGCGCTCGAGTCTGAAGGCGTCATCGAGACGAGGCCGAAGGAAGTGTTCATCACCGACCCGCAGGGGCTAGACGAGATCCTGCACGGTATCCGCTAACCACAGGCAGGCTAAGTTTCGGCGGCGTCAGGCGGCGTTCGGGCCTTGCGCGATGCGCTTGGCGAGGCGCGCCTCGAGGTGCGGCTCGACTTCCGGCCAGTCGAGGTCCGTTATGCCGTAAACGAGGGTGTCGCGGACGTAACCGTCCTTGGCGACCTGGTGGCGGCGCAGCACCCCTTCGAAGCGGGCTCCCAGCGCAAGGATGGCGCGTTGCGAGCGCACGTTGCGGCTGTCCGTGTGGATCTGCACGCGGTGCATGCCGAGGTCCTCGAAAGCGAAGCGCAGCATGAGGAGCTTCGATTCGATGTTCACGCCTGTCCGGAACAGGGCCGGGTCGTACCAGGAGAAGCCAAGCTCGCAGCGCATGTGCTTGAAGTTGACCTCGCTAAGCCTGCTCGTGCCGACCACTCGCCCTGCAGCGTCTATCACCGCTACTGGGTGCGCCTCACCTAGCGCCTGCTGCTCGAAGACGGGCCCGAAGTACGCCTCCGCGGCCGCGTCGTTGGTGGGGGTCGAGGTGAGCCGGAACTCCTCAGGGTGAGCGAACGCGATCTCGAGCAGCGCGGGCACGTGCGCGCGCGTAAGCGGCTCGAGGCGCACGAGGTCGCCGACCAGCACCCTGTTGGAAGGCAGCGCCTTCGTCACCTGACGACGCCAGGGCGCATCGTGACAGGCGCAAGCGGTTGGTCGAGGTCGAGGTCGAACGGCACGATCTCAGCGTGGTCGACTAGGCGTTGCACGCCGGCGAGGCTACCGATCACGACCCCATGCGTCACCACCACGAGCGACTGGAAGCGCCGGTAACGCCGCAGCACGTCCAGGACGCGGGTGCGCACCTCTTGCAGCGACTCCCACGGCGCATCTTCCTCGATACGGGTGCCCGACAGGCTCTGGCGTGCGCGCTCGAACGACTTAGGGTCGATCTCACCGAACGGGTCCTTCTGCGGGAGCCACTCGTGCAAGTCGTGCTCGACGAACAACGGCTTGTTGAGGGCACGACTGAGGAGCGCTCCTGATTCAAGCGCTCGGGTGTAAGTGCTGCACAGGATGGCCTCCGCCTCCTGCAACCGGTAGTCCCGGGCGATGGTGTCGATCTGCAAGCGGCCAAGCGCGGTTAGGGGCGCGAAATCCTTCGCCCATCCCTTGGCGCCGCGCGACTCCACTAAGCCCCAGTCAGTTTCGCCGTGGCGAACACAATAAAGCCTCACGGTCTGGCCCCGTTAGTGTTGTAGTCGTGTGAGAACAGCGAGTGGTTACTCGACATCTGCGGCTGGCCCTCCAGGTGGCGACCGAGCGGCGTTCGCGCCTCGCTTCGAGGCTCGGACCCGCCCTCACACGCTGCCTTCAAGGTAGCAGCGTCACCCCTGTTGCCACTGTTCGAATGTTTACTCGACTGCTCGCGCGGACGGGCGCGGTCGGCTCCCCTGGTTACAATCGAGGTGACGCGATGAACTCAGCAGCCCTTTACCGCAACATCACCCTCGGCGTGGCAGACGCCCCGTTCGTCAAGGCGACGATCAGCCGTTATGGGTGGCGCGTCGGCGTTGGGCGGTTCGTCGCTGGTCAGGATGCCGCCACGGCGGTGCCGGCGCTCCTCAAGATCCAGGCTAGCGGCCGCGGGATCATCCTCGACTTGCTCGGTGAGTTCGTTGGCACCGAGGCCGCTGCTCGCGGGACGGCGCGCGCGATCGAGGAGAGCGTGCGGGTCGCGCACGCTGCCGGCGTCGAGCCTTACCTGAGCGTCAAGCCAACGCAGCTCGGCCTCGGCGTAAGCAGCGAGTTGGCGTGGGAGTTGGCCGAGCACGTCGTTGGCGTCGTCGGCAGTCTCGGCGGCCACGTCTGCCTCGACATGGAGAACGTCCCGTACGTTGACCGGACCCTCGATCTCTATGAGCGCCTGCGCCGAGCTGGGCACCACCACGTCAGCACCGTGCTGCAGAGTTACCTGCACCGCACCCCGGACGACCTCGCGCGCATGCTCGCTCTAGCGTCGGAGTTCTCGAGCATCACTGGCCTGCGGCTGGTCAAGGGGGCATACCGCGAGGCGCCGACGGACGCCATCCAGGACGTCAGCCGCGTCGCGGACGCCTACCGCGACCTGGCATACCAGGCGCTTGCTGGCGGCCTGAAGCTCAACATCGGCACCCACGACGAGGGGCTACTGCGCGAACTGATCGCTTACGCCAAGGGCGCCAAGCTTGGCCCCGAGCATCACGAGGTGCAGATGCTCTTCGGCGTGAGACCGCAACTGCAGGAGCGCCTCAGTGGTCAGGGGGTACCCGTCCGCGTGTACGTACCGTTCGGTGCGGACTGGTACGGCTACTTCAGTCGGCGACTTGCCGAGCGCCCCGCCAACCTAGCGTTCGTGGTGCGCGGCCTGTTCGGCTGACCACCACAGCAGGACCACGTCCGTCGTACCGGCGCGGACGCTCTCGGGAGGAGACCATCATGCTCTTCGAGCCATACCGTAACGAACCTTTCGCCGATTACTCGGACCCCGCGACTCTCGCCGCGTTCAAGGAGGCGCTCGAGTCCGTGCGCGGCCAGTTGGGCCGCGATTACCCGCTTACCATCGGCGGTGCGCCCGTTACAACTGGGGAGTACCTCGAGTCATACGACCCCTCGCGCAAGGACCGCCTCGTGGGGCGGGCAAGCAAGGCTGGTCCTCGTGAGATCGAGTTGGCCATGGACGCCGCCTGGCTGGCGTACGGCACCTGGTCGCGCTGGAGTATGGCCGACCGCGCACGCCTCCTCGTGAAACTGGCCGCGATAATGCGTCGCAGACGCGACGAGCTCGCCGCTTGGCTCGTCTTCGAGGCCTCCAAGAACTACCTCGAGGCCATAGCAGACGTGGCGGAGGCCATCGACTTCTGCGAGTACTACGCCCGCATCGCCCTGCCGCTGGCCGAGCCGCTGCCGACTTACGACTACCCGGGCGAGGAGAACACTACGGTGTTCCAGCCGATGGGCGTCGGCTTGGTCATCCCGCCGTGGAACTTCCTCCTCGCGATCTTGGTCGGCACCGCCGTTGGGCCCGTCGTGGTCGGCAACACGGTCATCATCAAGCCGTCGCCCGCCACGCCGATCATCGGCGCCAAGTTCATGGAGCTCGTGGCTGAGGCTGGCTTCCCCGCCGGCGTCATCAACCTGCTGACGGGCGACGACGCCGTACTTGGCGACGCTCTCGTCGACCACCCGCGCACGCGCTTCATCAACTTCACCGGCTCGGTCGCCACTGGCGTGCGCATCTTCGAGCGCGCAGCCAAGGTGCAGCCAGGGCAGTCGTGGCTGAAACGCACCTTCCTCGAGATGGGCGGCAAGGACGCCCTCGTGGTTGACGAGACGGCCGATCTCGAGCTCGCGGCCCAGGCGGCCGTCACGAGCGCCTTCGGCTTCCAGGGCCAGAAGTGCTCGGCGTTGAGCCGCCTCATCGTCATCGACGAGGTTCACGACGAAGTCGTCGAGCGCGTCCGCGTCCTAACGGAGAAGCTGAGCATCGGCCCGGCCGACGAGAACCACGACGTGGCGGCGGTCATCAACGAGCGCCAGTACCAGAAGATCTTGGGTTACATCGAGGCTGGCAAGTCTGAAGCGCGCCTGGTGGCAGGCGGAACGGCGGCCGAGGGCAACGGTTGGTACATCGCCCCTACCGTGTTCGCTGACGTGCCGGTAGGTGCAAGCATCGCGTGCGACGAGATCTTCGGTCCAGTCCTGTCCGTGCTGCGCGCCCGCGACTTCGACCACGCCCTCGAGATCGTCAACGGCAGCGTCTACGCATTAACGGGTGGCGTGATCAGCAAGGACCGTGAGCGCCTCGCCCGCGCCCGTGCCGACTTCCAGGCAGGCAACCTCTACCTCAACAGGAAGATCACGGGCGCGCTCGTCGGCGTGCAGCCGTTCGGCGGCTTCAAGATGTCCGGCTCGAACACCAAGGCCGGCGGCCCCGACTACCTCAAGAACTTCATGGAGATGAAGAGCATCACCGAGCGCTTCTAGTTGCGTTAGCGACTGCGCCTCTCACGCACCAGCGGCGGCTGCGAGGCGCAGCATAATCACGAGATGGCTACCCCAACCCGCTAGAACGAACAAGTGCCAAAGCTCGTGGTAGCCGAACACGTTGGGCCACAACTTGGGCCGTTTGCCGCCGTAGATGACGGCGCCAACGCTATAGAACACCCCACCCAACGCCAAGAACACCATGTTGGTCGTGCCTAGCGAGCGCGCTACGGGCACGATGGCAATGACGAGGAGCCACCCCATCGCCAGGTAGAGCGCAGTGCTCAGCCAGCGCGGTGCTCCCAGCCAGAACGTCTTGAAGAGCAGGCCGCCAACCGCGCACAGCCACACGAGCCCGAAGAGCGACCAACCCCACGTCGCGTACTCCGGCTGCAGCGCCACCAAGGTTATGGGCGTGTAGGAACCAGCGATGAGCAGGTAGATGGCGCCGTGGTCGAGGCGCCTGAGCCAGCGCTCGACTGGCGGCTCGGCCGTGATGGCGTGCAGCAAGGTGCTCGCGGTGAACAGTATGACTGACGACAGGCCGTAGACGATGAACGCCACCAACGCCAGCCCGTTGCCCCAAGCCAGCACGACCAACGCCACGGTCGCGGCCAGCGCCAGCCCGGCTCCAACCATGTGCGTTATGGCGTTGACTGGTTCGCGTAACCCGGACTTACGGTGCACAGCAGTTGAACTCATGCCGTCACGTCCTCTAGTCCAAGCATATGAGACCGGTCGTCGTAACTGAGGAGTTCGGCATACCTACCCCAGGTGATGGCGGTGCGCAGCGTCTCCTCCGCCGCGAACGGGGCGAGGTGGTCCTCGAGTTCCGCACTGAAGCGGGCGTAAGGCGCGCGGTGGTCGCTGCGCTCGTTTAGCACCTGCAGCACGTGGCCGATCAGCTCGACGTTGGCGATCAGCTGGCGGCCGAAGAGCTCCTTGCGCTCGTCGACGTCCGCCTCCGCGAACTGCGAGCCCAAGTTGGTGAGGACGAGGTCACCACCTTCGAGGCGACCGAACCCGAGGAGGTGCAGTACGTCGGCGACCGGGAAGAGATCGTCGACCTCCATGCGCAAGGTGGTGGCTAGCACCGGCAGGTCGGCGCGGCCGGAGAACGGCGGAGCGTCTAGCGCCTCGAGGAGGCCGGCCATGAGGCCAGTCGACACTTCCGGCAGGTGGGTGGAAAGCGGCGCCTTGACCGCTTTGGTGGCCACGTGACGTGGCGCCGCGGCGCCCAGCCCGCCAGCGAGTTCGGCGTAGAGGCGCTCGACGAGGTGCGCGAACTCCTGGTCTGTACGGTCGCGCGGGCGCGGTAGTTCTATCGGCAGTTCGGCCACGACGCGCCCCGGCTTGCTCGAGAACACCACTACGCGGTCGCACATGAGCACGGCTTCCTCGATCGAGTGCGTGACCAGCACGATGGTGCCGATCGGCAGGTTCCCGGCGCTCCACAGGTCGAGCAGGTCCGTGCGCAGCGTTTCCGCGGTCAGGACGTCGAGGGCGGAGAACGGTTCGTCCATGAGGAGCACTTCCGGGTTGACGACCAGCGCTCTGGCGATGCCAACGCGTTGGCGCATGCCACCCGATAGCTCCCGCGGGTAGGCCTGCTCGAAGCCGTCGAGCCCGATGAGGTCGATCGCGGCGACCGAACGCGAACGCACTTCCGCCGCCGGGGTGCCTAGCGCCTCCAGCCCGAGCTGCACGTTCTCCAGCACGGTAAGCCACGGCATCAGCGCGAAACTCTGGAACACCATGGCTACTCCCGGCGGTGGCCCCGTCACAGGCTTGCCGTTGAACGTCACCGCGCCGCTCGTAGCTGGCGTCAAACCGGCGATCATGCGTAGCAGCGTGCTCTTGCCCGAACCTGAGCGCCCGAGGATGCCAAGGATCTCACCGTGCCGCAACTCGAGGTCTACACCCTCGAGTACGGCAAGCGGCTTGGCGCCGGCGCGCTCGAAGCTCTTGCCTACGCCCTCGAGCCGAACTGTTACCCGGGTCGTCACAACTCACCTCACGCTAACCGGAAGCGTTCGCTCGCGCGCCGCTGTAATGGCTGCCAGATGGCCCGATTGGTGACGATCACGAAGAGGCTCATGACCGCGATGCCGAGGATGATGCGCGGTTGATCGCCAGCGTTCGTGGCGGCCACGATGTACGTCCCAAGGCCGGCCGCCTCGACCGTCGTGTCGCCCCAGTGTACGAACTCGGCGACGATGCTGGCGTTCCAGGCGCCGCCTGACGCCGTGATGGCGCCCGTGATGAAGGTTGGGAAAACGGCGGGCAGCGCTAGCTTGCGCCACCACAGCCCGCCCTTGAGCTGCAGGTTGGCGCTCACGTCCCGCAGCTCACCCGGAATACCGGAAGCCCCGGCCGTGACGTTGAAAAGGATGTACCACTGCGATCCGAGGATCATGAGGGGGCTGAGCCAGATGTTGGGGTCTAGCTGGTATCGGACGATGGCCCACACCGCCACCGGGAAGAGCAGGTTGGCCGGGAACGCCGCGAAGAACTGCGCCAAAGGCTGCACGATCGCGGTCAGCCGCGGTCGCGGGCCCACCTGCACGCCGATCGGCACCCAGATGAGGCTGGCGAGCGCGACGAGCACGAACACCCTCAGCATCGTATAGACACCTAGGAGGAGGACGTGCAGGACCTCGTCGAAGGCGATCTCCGTAGCGAGGTAGCGCACCACCAACCAGAGCGCTGCCACGGTGACGAGTGCGGCGAGCGCGCCCCAGAGCCGGTCGGTGCGCCTGATAATGGCGGCGCTCGGCGCCGTAGCCATTGGCCGCTGCACCCGCCCGCCAGGCCTGGCGCGGCCTAACCGCGCGAGTGGACCGCGGATGGCGCTGACCCAGCGCGCGCGGCGCAGGGCCTCAAGCACCAACGAGCGTGGGGCCACCTGAGTGGTGGCCGAGGTGTCGTAATGGAAACGCGAGGACCAAGCCACGAGCGGCCTGAACAGGAAGACGTCGTACAGCAGGATCACGACGGCCATCGTTAGCACCGCCCAGCCGACCGCGCCGAGGTCGCTGGCCCCCAATGCGGATGCGATGTACGTGCCGACGCCGGGCAGGGCAACGCTGGAGCGCCCGACGGAGATCGACTCGGCAGCCACGACGAAGAACCAGCCGCCCGACATCGACATCATGGCGTTCCACACGAGCGCGGGCATGGCGAACGGCAGTTCGACGCGCCAGAACCTCATCCATGGACTGAGGCGGAACGAGTGCGCCATCTCCTCTAGCTCGCGCGGCACCGTGATCAGCGAGTGGTAGAGGCTGTACGTCATGTTCCAGACCTGGCTGGTGAAGATGGCGAAGACGGCAACCAGCTCCGCGCCGAGCACGCGCCCCGGCGTTAGGTTCATGAACAGCACGACGACGGCGGAGACGAAGCCGAGGATGGGCACGGACTGCAGGATGTCGAGGAGCGGCAAGAGGAACGTGCGGGCGCGGCGGTTCTTCGCGGCCAGCGTGGCGTAGCCGAGGGTGAAGAGGGTCGAGACGACGAGCGCGATGATCATCCTCAGGCTCGTGCGCGCCGCGAACCACGGTAGTTGGCGTGGATCGAGGGAGACGGCCTTGGCCGCCGACTCCTCCAAGGTACCGAAGACCCCGCGAGTGCCGAAGCCGATGAGGACGAAAACCGCCAACAGGGTGGCGAACGCGAGTAGGTCCCATAGCGACGGCGTCAGCCCGCCTCTAACCGCGGACACCGGGTTGACAGTGAGGTCTGGTCCTCGTCTTGTGCGCGGCGCCTCGGGCATACTCACCAGTTGTAACAGGCTTCAGGCCGCGCCGTTCAGTTAGCCTTGCTCGCTTTCGGCGTCGGTCTGAGGTAGCGCACGCCCGTCCACAAGAGAATGATGCCGAAGATGATCTGCAGCGGCCGCTCCGGGGTGAGCAACGCCAACTTGCCGCCACCGAAAGCGCCGATGGCAACGCCGATGATCAGCCCGACGACGAGCCGAAGGTCGATGCGGCGGTTGGTGGCGTGAACCACCGTGCCGGCTATACCAGCAGGGATCATGACGGCCAGGCTCGTGCCTTGGGCGAGGTGCTGGTCGAGTCCGAAGGCGAACACGAGCAGCGGTACGACGAAGGCGCCGCCGCCGATGCCCAACAGCCCCGTAAGCGTGCCAGACATGAGGCCGAGCACCACGGCGGCAGGCAAGCGCCACGCGCCACCGATACCCTGGCCGCTTATCTCGAAACCGAGGATCAACACGAGGGCCGCGGCCACCAACAACCCGCCGAAGATGCGCTTGAGTAGCCCGGCAGGCACGCGCGACGAGTACGCTGCGGCGACCGTCGAGGTGATTACGGCGGCGATGGCGACGGGCACGGCGATGCCCCAGTCGAGCGCGCCACCGCCCGCGTACGCCGCTGCCCCGATGAGGCCGGTGAAGACGACGGCGACGAGGCTGGTAGCGTGGGCCTTGTGCTGGCTGACCTTGGCCCAGCCAGTGAGCAAGGGAATGATGATGACCGCGCCGCCAAGGCCGACCATGCTGCCGAAGAAACCGCCTGCCAACCCGATAACGAGAGAACGCCAGGAAAACGACATCACGCGCCACACTACACCCACGTGTAGCGGCGCACCAACAACGCCACCCCTCTCCAGGCGTCGGCGCTCACTATGAGACGCGGGCGGAGGGCGGCGTAACGGCCCACCCGGGGCGCGAGAGGCTACGTGCGAGAACCCCGTCCAGCACTTGCAGCCTGGACGGGGTTCCTCAGTGGAGCCAATGGTCGGATTTGAACCGACGACCTGCCGATTACGAATCGGCTGCTCTACCGCTGAGCTACATTGGCGCGGCCTGCTTGTGCGGGGGTCGCGCGCTTCTGCTCGGTTCGTAGGTGTTGCGCCGCCCGCCCGTTAGGGAAGGCGGCGCCCACGAACTCTGGTGGCCAGGGGCAGAATTGAACTGCCGACACTGCGATTTTCAGTCGCATGCTCTACCGACTGAGCTACCTGGCCGCGCCCTTGGGCCGCGGGGAGCGCTCCGTTTAGGGGTGCGCTCGCCCTTGTGACCCTCGGATCTTGGCGGAGCCGACGGGATTTGAACCCGCGACCTTCTGCGTGACAGGCAGATATGCTAACCGCTACACTACGGCTCCGCGATTCGCCTTGGTGCCGTTCTGGTCGGTATTACCGGCCCCAGGGCGAAGCGTAGGATACCTGGCTGGCGCTGGGTGTGTCAACGAGCGTCAGCGCGCGCGGACGTTGCCTGCCGCGAACTGACCAAGGTCCGCTAGCGCCCGCCGGATGGCCTGCGGACCGTAACCGTACTCCTCGTGCTGGGCGGTCGGGTCACCATGCGGCACGGTAGTGTCCTGAATTCCGAGGCGCACGACAGGCACGCTTAGTCCGAGGTCAGAGAGCGCCTCCAACACGGCGCTGCCTAACCCGCCGACGACGGTGTGGTCCTCGACCGTGATGATGGTGCGCGCCGTGCCTGCGATGCGGGCGAGCATGGCGCGGTCGAGTGGTTTGACGAAGCGCGCGTTCACGACACCGACGCGCGGGTTGTCGCCTGCCGCTTCTAGGGCGTACCTGAGGGTGGGCCCTAGCCCTAGGACGAACACTTCGCTGCCGTCCTTGACGAGCTCCCAAGTGCCCCACGCGACCTCTGGCCACTCCGCCACGGGAAGCTCCGGGGCGGCCTTCACGCCACCGCGTGGCCAGCGGATGGCCTTGGGGCCGCCGAGGCGGATGGCGGCTTTGAGCATGCCGCGCATCTCGCTGGCGTCCTTCGGCATGCCCACGCTTACGTGCGGGATGGTCCGCAGGTAGGCGAGGTCGTAGACGCCTTGGTGGGTGGCGCCGTCGCCGCCGACCAGGCCCGCGCGGTCGATGGCGAACACCACGTCCAACTCTTCGAGGGCAACGTCGTGGATGACTTGGTCGAAGCCGCGCTGCAGGAACGTGGAGTAGATGGCCACGATGGGCTTCTCGCCCCTTAATGCCAGCCCCGCGCCAAGGGTGACGGCTACGTCCTCGGCGATGCCAACGTCGATGTAGCGCTCCGGGTGCTCCTTGCTGTAGTCGACCAGGCCGCTGCCCTCGCGCATGGCTGGCGTTATCACCCATACGCGGTCGTCGGCGGCGGCTAGGGCGCTGGCGGCGTCACCGAACGCCTTCGCCCAGGTGTAGCTGGCGCCCTTGGCAACGGGGTGAACAGGGTCGAAGCTGGACGCGCCGTGCCACGCGATCGGGTCGCTCTCGGCGGCCTTGTAGCCCTTGCCTTTGCGCGTGACGATGTGCAGCATGGTCGGGCCGTCGAGTTCGCGGATCTTCGCCAAGTAGTAGAGCAACTGTGGGATGTCGTGCCCGTCTATCGGCCCCACGTAACGCACGCCCATGGCGTGGAAGGGGTTGTTGCTTGCCGGGTCGAAGAAGCGGCGGGCTGCCTTCTTCGCGCGGCTGCCCATGTCGGCTAGCGGCTCCCACAGCCGCGTGAGGCGCTGCTTGGCGCGGTCCTCCGCCTGCTGGAACCACGGCTGCACCTGCAACGTGCGCATGTAATGGTTGATGGCGCCGACGTTCTCGCTTATCGACATCTCGTTGTCGTTCAGCACGATGAGCATGCGCGGCTTGAGGTGCCCGATCTGGTTGAGGGCAGCGAGCGCCATGCCGCCTGTCAGGGCGCCGTCGCCGATGACGGCAGCGACCTCGTAGTTGGCGTGGCGCGCGTCGCGCGCCAACGCCATGCCGAGGGCGGCCGCGAGGCTGGTCGAGGCGTGCCCGACCGTGAGCGCGTCGTGCTCTGACTCGCTCGTTGCGGTGAAACCAGCAAGGCCGCCCGCTTGGCGGATCGTGTCGAGGCGGTCCTTGCGGCCCGTGAGGATCTTGTGCCCGTACGTCTGGTGACCGACGTCCCACACGATGCGGTCGTGCTTCGTGTCGAGGAGGTAGTGCAGCGCGACGGTCAGCTCGACGGCTCCGAGGCTCGAGGCGAGGTGCCCGCCAGCCACTGAGCACACGCGGATGATCTCGCTGCGCAGCTCCTCCGCTAGCTCAGGTAGCTGCTCGCGCTTGAGGCGCTTGAGGTCGGAAGGTTGGTCGATGCCCGCGAGTAGCCCGCGCGGCGGCGCCTTGCTCATGGCGTTACGGCTTCTACTTGCGCGACGTTGGTGCCGACGAGCACCTGACCGCTGCGCAGCCTGACGTCGCCGACGTGCGGCGCGAACCAGGTGCTCTGCGTGAGTTCTTCCGTGGTCGCGCCGTTCTCGTCGGTCGTGCGGCTCGTGAAGTCGATCACGAACACTTCGATCTGCCCAGCGGGCACGGTGACGACGCGCTTGTCGACGACGATGTAGCTGTAGTCGATCTTGAGGTCAAGCGTCTGCTTGCCCTCCATGGCGTCGATATGCACGTTGGTCGTGCCCGACCACAGCGCGCCGACGCGCAGCGTGTCTGGCGCCGGGTACTCGTGCAGGGGCGGGTCGAACTCGTAACTAGTGCCGAGGCGCTCCTGGCGCTTCAACCACACGCCGTCAGCGCGCACCTGGCGGTAGCTCATCTCGTCAAGGCCGCGGCCGCGCGCGTTCCAGGCCACCCACACCTCGCCGCCCACGACCGTCGGGCCGAGGATCTGAACGGTGGTCCTTGGGTCGGTGAGGCGCGCACCGTTCGGCAGGTACTGCCACGTGGCGCCGGTCTGGTTGGGGTAGTAGGAGATCGGTTCGGTGAGCTGCTCGACCCCGACGCGCTGCGAGTCTCCGCTCGTGGGGGCACATGCTGCCAGCAGCAACGCGACCGCTGCGAGGATTGCGGCTAACCGGGACGTAGTGCGCATGCGCCGAGTCTACCGCGCCAATAGCGCGCTTGTTATGACCCGATGTCAGTGCGGAACTGTGCGCCAGGGAACGTAACTGCGGCAACACCCGCGTACGCCGCGGCCCGCGCCTCCGCCGCGGTCGGAGCAACGGCAACGACGCTCAGCGCGCGCCCGCCGCTCGTCGTGAACGAGCCCGGCGCTGCACCCGCCTCGAGCCCGCCCTTGAAGACGTGAACTCCGTTCGCACGGTCGGCGGGAAGCTTCACGGGCACCCCCTTCAGCGGCGCGTCCGGGTAGCCGGGCGCTGCCATGACCACGCAGGCGGTATGGGCGGGGTGCCACCTGACGTCCGCCTCACCCAAGCGGCCCTCGGCAACGGCGAGGAAGAGTTCCGGTGCGTTGGACGCCAACAGGGGGAGGACCGCTTGCGCCTCAGGGTCGCCCAAGCGCACGTTGAACTCGAGGACCCGCGGGCCAGCTGGCGTGAGCATGATGCCGACGTAGAGCACGCCGCGGTAGAGCATGTCTTCGGCTGCGATGCCCTCCAGCACTGGCGCGATGATGGTGCGCTCGATGACGTCCAGGAGTCCCGGCTCGCTTAGCGCCACCGGAGCAACGGCCCCCATGCCGCCCGTCATGGCGCCGTGGTCGCCGTCGAGGAGGCGCTTGTGGTCGCGTGCCAGGGGCAGCAGGCGGTGGTGGCGCCCGTCGGTGAAGAGCATGACCGTGAGTTCGCGGCCGGTCAGGAACTCCTCGATGACGACCTCCGTGTTCGGGCCGCCCCTCGCGAACAAGGTGTGCAGCGCGGCCTCGGCCGCGGCGTGGGTCTCGGCGACCGTCACGCCCTTCCCCGCCGCCAGCCCAGAGTCTTTGACGACGATGGGCGCCGACTTGGTGGCGAGGTAACCAAGAGCCGCCGCGAGGTCGGTGAAGGTCTGGTAGTCGGCGGTCGGCACGCCATGCTTGCGCATGAACGCCTTGGAGAACGCCTTCGAGCCCTCGAGCCGCGCAGCGTGGCGCGACGGTCCGAACACGGGCACCCCTGCAGCGCGCAAGGCGTCGGCCAACCCGGCAACCAACGGCGCCTCCGGGCCGATCACGACGAGTCCCGGCCCCTCAGCCAGCACGGCTGCCGCCAGCTCGGCTACCGAGCCGCTGGCCGCGACGGCCGCAACGGTGGCGTCGCCTTGCCGCAGCGCCCAGCACAGGGCCTCCTCACGTCCACCTGTACCAACGACGACGACCTTCACGAGGTCGCCTCAACCGCGGGCGGCCGCCACTCGCCCGTGAGCAAGCGTCGCAGCGCCTCCGGATACGCTTCGTGCTCCTCGACCAGCACGCGGGCGGCGAGCGCGGCGCTATCGTCGCCAGGCAGCACCTTCACGCGGCGTTGGAGTATGACCGGGCCGCTGTCCACGCCCGCGTCAACCAAGTGCACGCTGCAGCCGGACTCGGCTACCCCGGCCCGCAGCGCTTGCCCGTGGGCGTCGAGTCCGGGGAACGAAGGCAGCAGGCTCGGGTGCACGTTCACCAGTCGCCCCGCCCAAGCGCCAACGAACGCCGGTGACAACAAGCGCATGAAGCCGGCGAGGCACACGACGTCTATCTCGGCGTCGCGCAGGAGGCGACCGGCCTCCTCCTCGAAGGCGGCGCGATCGGGCCACGGCACGTACTGCGCGTCTACGCCGGCGTTCTGAGCTGACTCGAGGGCCTCTGCACCTGCAATGTTGCTGATGACCAACGCCACCCTGCCGAGCGGGTTGGTAGCCGGGAACGCCCGCAGCAACGCCAGCATGTTCGAACCGCGACCGGACGCCAGCACGGCAAGCCGCGCCTGCCTGCCGAGCGGGAAGGCGCCCTGCGGAGTCGGCGAGCCGCTCACTCGACCTGCAGCCGTTCAGGGTGCAGCTTGGTGAAGTAGCGGCTCAACCCGCCCACCGTCATCGACGCGTCCGACGTGATCTTGTAACGCATGGCGATGCCGGGCAGCACCCTAGCCTCAGCGAGCTCGACGTCCTCCATGTGCCGCACGCGCGCCACGAGGGCGGCGTTGTCCTCCCCCGCTCGCATGCCGGCTAGGACGTTCTCGCTCCACACGCGGTTGCGCTCGAGCGTGTGCTGCAAGTGTTCAGCGGCGGCCGTGGCGCCGGTCACCGGCCCGAAATGGGTGAGGATCAGCCGCTCCGGCCGTGCCGCGAGCATGCGCGACACGCTCTCCTGCCAGGCCTCCAGGTCGAGGTCGGGCGGCGGCAGTGCCGGCCGCAGCAGGTCGGCGCCACCCAGCTTCACGCCCGCGCTGTCTCCCGTGAACATGCTGCCGTCGTCGAGCAGGTAACTGACGTGGTGCGCTGCGTGCCCCGGCGTGTAGATGACGCGCACGCGCACCCCACCGACGTCGAGGGACTCGCCGCCACCGACCGCCGTGACGTTCGCCTGCGGCACCGGCTCCATGTGGCCCCACAGCGGCTCGAGCGCGTCACCGTACACGCGTAAGGCGCTGGCCATGAGGCGGCTTGGGTCGATGACGTGCGGCGCGCCGCGCTCGTGCACGATGACCTTGGCGTTGCTGCGCGCCACCAGCGCGCCCGCGGCGGCGGCGTGATCGAGGTGGATGTGGGTGAGGAGGAGGTAGCGCAGGTCGGCGACGTCGAGGCCAGCGCTGCGCAGCCCGGCCTCCACCGCTGCCAGCGTGCTGCCTGGCCCGGACTCGATCATGGCGAACCCGCCCGTTGGCAGCGGCAGCACGAACACCGCGATGGTGCCTGGGTTACCTAGGTGGCCAGTGTCTAGTTGCAGCACGCCGCCGAGGTCGCGCACGCGCGGGTAGTCGGGCGGCACGTTCAAAGGGTCAACGCTGCCCGCGCGCAGCATGCTCGCGTCTAGGTTGTCTAGCGTGTTCAACCTGAGCCGGCCTAACCCTCGGCGACGACTTGGTTCGTCAGGGTGCCGATGCCCTCGACGGTCACCTCTACGGTGTCGCCGACATGCAGCTTGCCTACGCCCTCCGGGGTACCGGTCAGGACGACGTCGCCAGGTCCGAGCGTCATGAAGCGGCTGATGTACGACAAGACCTCAGCTACGGGGAAGATCATGTCGGCGGTAGTGCCAGACTGCTTGGTCTCACCATTGACTTGCAACGTCAGGCGCAAGTTCGCTGGGTCGAGGTCCGTTTCCAGCCACGGACCGACCGGGCAGAAGCCGTCGGCCGACTTGCCTCTCACCCACTGCAGGTCGCTCCGCTGCTTATCGCGTGCCGTGACGTCGAGCGCGCAGGTGTAGCCGAGCACGTAATCGAGGGCGTCGTCAGCCGCCACGTTGCGCATCTCGCGAGCGATGACGACGGCGAGCTCGCCCTCGTACTGCAGGTCGCTCGTCCAGCTCGGGTACGGCACGTCGTCACCCGCCCCGCTCAGGGTGTTGAGCCCCTTGAGGAAGAGGCCAGGCTCGGTGGGCAGGCCGCTCTTGTCGTTGCCCAGCTCGCGGATGTGATCCGCGTAGTTGCGGCCAACGCAGACGATGACGCTCGGGTCGCATGGCGGTAACAGCGACACGTCGCTCAGTGGCACGGTGTGGCCGCTGATGGCGCCTAGCATGCCCGTCAACTGGTGGATCATGCCACCCTCGAGCTCGCCCCAATGGACCCCGTCGAAGCTACGGTAACGAACGCGTTGCATTCAGATCACGCCTCCTTGGCTGTGAGCCTACCCGTGATGTCGTCCCACTCCTCCATGTGCCCGAGGAGCGTCGTCTCTAGCGTGGCATGTTCGGTGGCAAGCGCGGCCAACAACTCACCGTTCGAGGGTGGTGGGCCGGGTTCATCCCAGGCGCCGACCTGCAATCCTCGCAGGGCGCTCACGGTCACGTCGGCTGGCCGGCCCAGGAGTTCCGTGATGTTGGCGAGGCGCTCCTCTACCCCGTGGATCTCGTCCTCCAAGGCGGTCAGCGTGCGCTCGAGCTGCCAACGCGACGGTCCGGCGGCCGCGCGCGTGACCGGCACGGCCGCTTTCTGGGGCGTGTGCTCTGGCACGACTTGCGCCGCACTGCTGCGCTTGCGCAGGTAGTACTCCCAGTCGCCGCGGTGATCCGTGAAGCGCCCGCCACTTACTTCCCACACGCGCGTGGCCAGCTTGGCGAGGAAGCGCCGGTCGTGCGACACGAGCAGCAGGGTGCCCGCGTAATCAGCCAAGGCGGCCTCTAGCGCCTCGATCATCTCGACGTCGAGGTGGTTGGTCGGCTCGTCGAGCACGAGGAGGTTGCGGCGGTCCAGCGTCAGGTTGAGGAGCGCGAGGCGGGCGCGTTCGCCGCCCGAGAGGTCGTGGACGCGCTTGAACTGCGCCTCGTACGGGAAGAGGAAGCGACCGAGGGCGTTGTGCGCCTCCGCGTCGCCCATGCGGCGCAGCAACTCCTCGAAGAGGGTGGCTTCGCCGGCTACGCTGCGGAGTTCCTGGTCGTAGTACCCGAGGCGCACGCGCGCGCCAGTGCGCACGCTTCCCAACGGATGGTCGGACGTGAGGTCGCCAAGGAGCATGCGTAGGAGGGTCGTCTTGCCTGCCCCGTTCGGCCCAACTAGGGCGACGCGCTCACCTTGCCGCAGTTCGAGCGTGACGTCGTCGAGGAGGCGCCGCTGCCCGAAGCTCTTGCTCATGTGCTCGGCGGTCAACACTATCTCACCGCTCGGGTCGCAGTCGAAAGCGAAGCGCGTCGTGCGCTCCGCGCTGGCGACCTCGTCGATCATGCCGTCCTCGTAGCGCTCGGCGCGCCGCTCCATGGCCTTGGCGCGGCGGTGGAGCTTAGCGTTCTGGCCCGCCCAGCGCTTCATCTGGTCGGCCGCGGCGTCTAGTCGTTGGTGTTCGCGCTCCTGGTTGGCGCGGGTGAGGGCCTGGATGCGCTCGGCTTCGACACGTGCCTCGCGGTAGGCAGTCGGATTGCCGTTGCCTTGCTTGAGGTCCCCGCGGCTGACCTCGACCGTGCGGCTGCATGCGCCGTCGAGGAACGCGCGGTCGTGCGACACGATGAGCGCCGCGCCGGGGTAGCGCGAAAGGTGACCCTCGAGCCACGAGCGCATCTCCATGTCTAGGTGGTTAGTTGGCTCGTCGAGGAGGAGCACGTCCGGTTGCGCCATGAGCAGGCGGGCGAGACCCAGGCGGGTACGTTCGCCGCCGGAGAGACGCGCCACCGTCTCATCGTGCCTACCCTTGAAGCCGAGGGCGTCGAGCACGGCGTCGCGGCGCGCGCGGCGCGCGTAGCCGCCGCGGCGTTCGAAGGCCGCGTGCAGTACCTCCCAGCGGTGGTAGCGCTCCGGGTCGTCAAGGCCGGCGGCCTCCAACCCGTTGAGGCGCTCCTCGAGCTCATCTAGTTCGGCGAAGGCGCGTTCCGAGATGCTGACGATGGTCTCGGCAGCATCGAAGCGCGGGTCCTGCTCCAGGAGCGCGAGACGCGTGTCTTCTGCGTGGTAAACGGTGCCGCGGTCCGGCTCCTCGCTGCGCATGAGGAGCTTGAGGAGCGTCGACTTGCCGGAGCCGTTACGGCCGATGAGGGCGACGCGGTCGCCGTCTCTAAGCTCGAGCGTTGCGGCGTCGAGGACGACTTGGTCGCCGTAGACCTTCTCAACTGAATGAAGCGCGGCCAGGAGCATGCGGTAGCCAGTCTACCGCCGTTCCTGACCGCGCCCCCGTGCCCTGGCGTCCAGGGCACGCTCTGGACGCCGCTACCGCGTTGGTTGCTCCTTAGGAGAACCTGATGTTCTTCTCGGACTCCATGTCGAAGGCGTGCAGTGCGCTTAGGCGCGCGAGGAACTCGATCTTGTCGCCGGGCTTGACCTGGGCGTGGGGATCGACGCGCGCGACGATGCTCTGGTCGCCACCAACGGAGGCGATGATGTGCGTTTCAGCGCCGAGCGGTTCGACCACGTCGACGGTGGCCTGGATGATGTTGTCGCCCTCTGGGATGTCGGTGTAGCCCTTGAGGTCGATGGCTTCCGGCCGCACCCCGACGTAGACCTTCTTGCCGTTGTAGCTGGCGAGCTTTGATGCCAGCTGGGCGTCTGGTTTGAGGTCGAACTGTGGGCTCTTGAGGCGGCCGTCTTGCACGGTGCCGACCATGAAGTTCATGGCGGGCGAGCCGATGAAGCCTGCGACGAACTTGTTCACTGGCTTGTCGTAGAGGTTGATGGGGCTGTCGACCTGCTGGATGAGGCCGTCCTTCATGACGACGATGCGCGTGCCCATCGTCATGGCCTCGACCTGGTCGTGCGTGACGTAAACCGTGGTGACGCCTAGGCGCTGGTGCAACTTGGTGATGCTGGCGCGCATCTCGACGCGCAGCTTGGCGTCGAGGTTGGAGAGCGGCTCGTCCATGAGGAAGACCTTCGGCTCACGCACGATGGCGCGCCCGAGGGCAACGCGCTGGCGCTGACCGCCGGAGAGTTCGCGCGGCCTGCGGTCGAGGAGGTGCTCGATCTGCAGGATGCCGGCGGCGTCACGAACGCGCTTGTCGATCTCGGGCTTGGGCGTGTGGCGCAGGCGCAGCCCGAACGACATGTTCTGGTACACGTTCATGTGCGGGTAGAGCGCGTAGTTCTGGAACACCATGGCGATGTCGCGGTCTTTGGGTGGCACGTCGTTGACGATGCGGTCGCCGATGCGGCACGTGCCCTCGGAGATCTCTTCGAGGCCGGCTATCATGCGCAGGGTGGTCGTCTTGCCGCAACCGGACGGTCCGACGAAGACCATGAACTCTTCGTCGGCGATGTGAAGGCTGAAGTCATTGACGGCGGTGACGTTTCCGAACCTCTTGTAAACGTGTTCTAGGACTACTTCGGCCATGTGGCCCTCCAAACGGGGAGTGGTCGTTGAGTCGAGGTTAGCATCCGTCCTGCGCCCCACGCTTGCGCTTAGACCCGAATACAGACTAAATTCGTACCATGCGTTTATCAGGCAGGGTCAGGTCGATCTCCTACCTAAAGGCCAACGCGGCGGAGCTGCTTCGCGAGCTCGTCGACGACCAGGAGCCGTTGGTGATCACCCAGAACGGCGAGGCCAAGGCCGTGCTGCTCGACGTGGCCACCTACGACCAGCTGCGCGAGACCGCGGCGCTCCTCAAGCTCCTCTCGCTGGCTGACAGGCAGGTGGAGGAAGGCATGCTCGAGGTGGCGGAGGACGCTATCGCAGCCTACCGGCTGGACGGCTGATGGCGCGGCCCGTGCTACTCACCGACGGCGCTGCCCGCGACCTGGACGAGTGGTACGCCTCCGCTTACGCGCGGGGCGGCGCCGCCCTCGCGGCCCGAATCCTGGACGCGTTCGAGGTGGTCGTGGAGGACATCGCGGCCGACTCGCTCACTTCGGTGGTCGTGCCTGAGCTGCGCCAGTTCGGCCGGCGCGCCGAACGTCAAGTGGTGACCGCAGACGGCCTGCGCGTGGTCTTCAGGGTGAACCTTGGGGTAGTCGAGGTGGTGCTGCTAGCACCAGAGAAGCGCTCGTTCCAGGCGCTGCTCGAGCGCCGGCTGTTGGACGGGTGAGGCGGGGCTCGCCGCGGTGACAAAAAGGGCGAGCCGCCGCCCGGGCATGCACCCAGGCGGCGGCTCGTCGACCTTGCTGGTGGAGGCGGCGGGAGTCGAACCCGCGTCCGAAACCCCCTACAGCGGGCGTCTACGCGTGTAGCCGTTGATCGGTTGTCGGCGCGCGGCTGGCTCAGCGGCGGGCACTGCCGTGCGCTTAGACGTCATAAGTCTCGCCCCGCGGGTCAACGTCCGAACCCTAAGGCCAGCCCACTTTAGGACGTTCGTACCGGCGAGCCATGGGCGGGGCTTCCGGGGAACGCTAACTGCGATTAAGCAGCTAGAGCGTAGTTATTGTTGCCAGTTAATGGCGTGGCAGCTTGTTAACGCGGCCAGCTGCCTCCGCGACGCGCAGCCTCACCTTCGGAAGGGCCCCGTCGAAACCATGTCGCCCCCGTTCTGGGGTTGGGGTCCGCTAGTGCGGCTAACCGATCGGCCCTACGCCAGCCGACCTGCACAGATTATACTGCCGCATGCCACATGCCGTGAGTATGCGGGGCATCACGAAGCAGTTCCCGCTGGTGATCGCCAACCAAGACGTCGACTTCGCGGTCGATTGGGGTGAGGTCCACGCCCTCATCGGTGAGAACGGCGCGGGCAAGAGCACCCTCATGAAGATCCTCTACGGCATGCAGCAGCCGGATGCTGGCGCCATCGAGGTGAACGGCGAGCCCGTCGTAATCCACTCGGCGCGCGACGCCATAGCACGCGGCATCGGCATGGTGCACCAGCACTTCATGCTCGTGGAACCGCTGACGGTGACGGAGAACCTCGTCCTCGGCTCGGAACCGCACCTCGGGCCGCTGCTAGACATGCGCACGGCCACGCGCCGCACAGAACAACTGATCAGCGAGTTCGGCTTCGACATCGCGGCCGACACCCGCATCGAGGACCTGCCCGTCGGCCTGCAGCAGCAGGTAGAGATCCTCAAGGCGCTCTACCGCCAGGCGCGTATCCTCATCCTCGACGAACCAACTGCAGTCCTCACCCCGCAGGAGACGCGCGGCCTGTTCCGCTTCCTGCGCGACTTCGCCGCCAAGGGCAACGCAGCCGTGTTCATCAGCCACAAGCTCGACGAAGTCATGGAGATCTGCGACCGCATGAGCGTCATGCGTGACGGTCGCATGGTCGGCACCGTCGACCGCGCAGACACCGACCAGCGCCGTTTGGCCAACATGATGGTCGGTCGCGACGTGCTCCTGCGCGTCAAGAAGAACGAGGCCACGCCTGGCGCGGTGGCGCTCGAGGTGCGCGACCTCGTCCTAAAGCACGCCTTCAAGCCGCGTAACGTCCTAGACGGCGTGAGTTTCAAGGTGCGGCGCGGCGAGATCCTGGGCGTCGCTGGTATCGAGGGCAACGGCCAGTCCGAGCTCGTCGAGGTCATCACGGGCCTGCGCAAGTCAGACAGCGGCACCGTGCTTGCCGAGGCGCGCTCTGAGGCCAGCTTGCGTGACATCACCGAGCAGGACACGCGTCATCGCCACGAGGCAGGCATCAGCCATGTGCCGGAGGACCGCAACGGGCGCGGGCTCGTGATGCAGTTCTCCGCCGCCCTGAACAGCGTGCTGGGCGATCACTACCGCGCGCCGTACAGCGGCAGCTTCGGTCTGCTGCAAGAGGGCGCCATCGACGCGCACGCTAGGCGCCTGATCAACGATTACGACGTGCGGCCAACCGACCCGAACATCACGGTCAGCCACTACTCGGGAGGCAACGCGCAGAAGCTGATCGTCGCCCGCGAGTTGGAGCGCCAACCTAGCGTGCTCGTCATGGCGCAGCCGACGCGCGGGGTCGACATCGGGGCCATCGAGTTCATCCACCAGCGCATCGTTGCCGCTCGCGACTCCGGCCTGCCCGTCCTGCTCGTGTCTGCCGACCTGAACGAGGTCATGAGCTTGTCAGACCGCATCATCGTCATGTACGAGGGTCGGGTCATGGGCGAGTTGTCGCAGGACGAGGCCACGCCAGAGCGGCTCGGTCTGCTGATGGCCGGTTCGGTTGAGAAGGCGACCGCCTGACCCTCAATCGGCCTGACCCTCAATCAGCCTGCAGGAAGCGCCGCAACTGCGCGGCCAACTGCGGGTACTCGATGAGGAAGGCGTCGTGGCCGTGCGGCGACGAGATGCCAACGTAGCGGCCGTTCGGCAAGTGGGCGGCTAGCTCCTTGGCTTCTCCCTCCGGGTAGAGCACGTCGGAGTCGATGCCCATGACCAACGCGGGCATCCGCATGCTGGCCAGCACGCCGCTGGTCGTGCCGCGTCCCTCCGCCAGGTCGTAATCGTCCATGGCGCGCGTGAGGCTCAGGTAGGTGTTGGCGTCGAAGCGCTCCACTAACTTCACGCCCTGGTAGGCGAGGTAGGACGTTATCTGGAACGAGGCGTCGAGGGCGCCGCCGTCCACTCGTTCGCGCCCGAACTTCTGCTCGAGCGAATCGTAGGAGCGGTAAGTGAGCATGGCTATCGCCCGCGCCAGCCCCAGGCCGGTCTCCGGTTGCCGCTCCAACGGGTAGCGGCCCCCTTGCCATGCAGGGTCGGCCTTGATGGCGCGACGCGCGACCTCGTTGAGGCCGATGGCCCATGCCGAGTGGCGCGCGCCGATGGCGATGGGCACTATGGCGCGGACCATCTCGGGGTAGGTGGCGCCCCACTCGAGGACCTGCATGCCGCCCATGCTGCCGCCAACGACCGCACGCAGGCTGGTTACGCCCAACTGCGTGAGGAGCCGGTGCTGCACCTCGACCATGTCGCGGACCGTGTAGTTCGGGAAGTCGGGACCGTAGGGGTGGCCCGTGTCTGGGTCGAGGCTGCTCGGGCCGGTGGTGCCGTAGCACCCGCCGAGGACGTTGCTGCACACGACGTAGAAGCGCGTGGTGTCGATGGCCTTGCCCGGTCCGATGAGCGGGTCCCACCAGCCAGGCACTTCCTCGCGGTCCGTCACCCCCGCCGCGTGCGCGGAGCCCGTCAGGGCGTGGGTGACGAGGATGGCGTTGGTGCCTGCCGAGTTCAGCTCGCCGTACGCCTCGTAGGCGACGGCGACGCGCTCGAGGCTGCCGCCGCGCTGAAGGTGCAGTGGTCGACGTGGCGTCGCCACGTCGACTACGTGCTGCCTTACCTGGCCGACGCTCCCCTGTTGGCCCGTGCTCGCGCGGGCCAACAGGGCGGCGTGGTCACCCCAGGTCTCGTGAACGAGGACGCGGCTGTCGCTGCTCACCCCACGTACCGCGCTTCGTGCGTCAGTCCGCCGCGGCGGCCGACTGCTGGCCGCGGGCTGCTGCCAGCGCTTGGGCGAAGTCCTCGATGAGGTCATCGATGTGCTCCAGTCCTGGGGTAACGCGGATGCGGCCAGTAGCCACGCCCGCGGCGATGAGGCCTGCCTCGTCGAGTTGCGAGTGAGTCGTGCTCGCCGGGTGAGTGACGGAGGTCTTGGCGTCGCCGAGGTTCACGAGGCGCGAGGCGAGCACCACGTTGTCTATAAACGCCTGACCGGCCTTGAGGCCCCCTTTGATGTCGAAGGTGAAGAACGCGCCTGCGCCCTTAGGGAAGTCGGCCCGCGCGCGCTCGTAGCTCGGGTGGCCGGGGAGTTCCGGGTAGTTGACGCTCTCTACTTCCGGCTGCTGCGCGAACCATTCGACGAGCTTGCGGGTGTTCTCGACGTGCCGATCAGCGCGCAAGCTCAGCGTCTCGAGGCCTTGGAGGAGGAGGAAGGCGTTCTGCGGAGCGAGGGTCTGGCCCTGGTCGCGGAGGCCCTCGACGCGCGAGCGGATGGCGAACGCGATGTTGCCGAACTGCGAGCCCTTGCCGAAGACTTCGGAGAACACGAGTCCGTGATAGCTGGGGCTGGGTTCGGAGAAGCCAGGGTAGCGGCCGTTGCCCCAGTCGAACGAGCCCATGTCGACGATGAGGCCGCCGAGCGCAGTGCCGTGCCCGTTTATCCACTTCGTTGCCGAGTGCACGATGACGTCCGCGCCGTGGTCGCCTGGCCGGTAGAGGTAACCGCCGATGCCGCCAGTGTTGTCGACGATGACGGCGACGCCGCGCGCGTGAGCGACTTCAGCGATGGCCTTGATGTCAGGGATGCGCAGGCTGGGGTTGGGGATGGTCTCGAGGTAGACGGCCTTGGTCTTGTCGTCGATGAGGCGCGCGTAGTCGGCGGGGTCGTCGTCGAAGTCAACGAAGCGGCCTTCGATGCCGAGGCGTGGCAGCGTGACGCTGAGCATGTTCTTGGTGCCGCCGTACACGTTGGGTGAGGCGACGATGTTGTCGCCTGCCTCGGCGACCATGGTGAACGCGAGGAACTCTGCCGCGTGGCCGCTGGCTGTTGCTAGCGCGGCGACGCCGCCTTCGAGGGCCGCGATGCGCTTCTCGAGCACGTCGTTCGTCGGGTTCATGATGCGCGTGTAGATGTTGCCGAACTCCTGCAGGTTGAAGAGCCTACCTGCGTGCTCGGCGCTGTCGAAGTTGTACGCGGTCGTCTGGTAGATGGGCACGGCGCGCGACTTGGTGGTCGCTTCGACGGTCTCTTGGCCAGCGTGGATCTGTAGGGTCTCAAAACGGTATGCCATTAGGGGTGCTCCAGTTTCAATCGTGCTTGTGAGGTTCTGTACTAGCTACTTCGCTTGTGCACATAGGCACAGGCGGTGGCGGGCGATGAGCAACCGCGGCGCACGGGCGCATGGAACGCTTGCGTGCGCGGCGCGGCTCCGCGGCCTGAGCCGCCTAGGGCATTCGCTGGGTTTGGGTGGCGATCCTACCGCGCCATGAACGGCGCGCTGAAAACTCACGTAGTGCCATGCCGGTCCTCCTCCTCGACTCGGCCAGCTGTCTGAGCGCCCGAGATCGTCTCGTAAGCGCGGTCAAGCCAGGCACTCAAGTCGTGTAGATGAGGCTCTTCGCCCCTATCTGTCCGGCGGCTCACCATCGTGGCTGTGCTTCCGGCTGGAGTTAGCACCCGCCTGAATGAAGGCTGGTTGCTGCGGCGTCATAGGGCCAGGTCCCTCGGCCGCTCTCGATAAGGCCACCGCGCAGTGCGTTGGGTGGCGGCACCGTCCGCCCCACTAGGGCGCGAACGATTGTGCAGTTAAACATGTCGGGGCGCGGAAGCGCAAGGCTTCACTCTACAGAGGAAACCCAGCCGAGTTGAGGCGGGAAGCTCCGCACGGTAGCGATCTTGCCCGTCACGACGCCACCCTGCTCCTCGAAGGTGTACGCCAGCAAGTTCCAACCGACGGCGGCGTTGACGTCGTACGTCACACTCAGTCCGTCAGCCGACACGCAACTACCGCGAATACGAACGGCCCGGTCAACGTAGAAGTAGTAACCGAGCGCGTCGGCGGCGCCGACGTCGGCCTTGTCGTTGCTAAGGCGCTGGAGGAGGTCCTGTGAGCTGGCAAGCGTCGCCAACACGGGCGTCGAGCTGGTGTCGAACGCCATCAACGTGTTCACTAGTACGTGCGTCGTGCTGCGCGGTTCCATGACCAGGTCTTGGCCGCCGGCTTGGCAGATGTTCTTCGCCTCTACCGGGTGCAGCACGTCTCCCCTGATCTGCCCTGGTAAGTCGAAGCTGAAGTTGCCGTCGGCAGTCACCTCACCGAACGCGATGGCACCGGTTGGGCTCATGTCGAAGTAGCCCGCCCAGGCGACGATCGTGCCGCTCTTGGCGGTTGGGTTAGGGATGGCGCCAGAGACCGTAACGGGCCGTTGCGCGACCGCGGTGCCAAGGCACGCCGCCACGGTCAGTAGTGCTAGCCGCTTCAAACCTAGTCCGTTTCTCTTCGGTCGCATGGCGATGGCCTCCTTGGGGCAGCCAGTATCTTGGTCTGGCACCTCCAAGTATAGGGAGGAGGTCCTGGTAACGTCCGGGGCATAGGTCCTATGCTTAGGCCCGTGTCGGTCGCTATCACCCACCCAATGCTCGACCTGAAGAGCGAAGTCCAGGAGATCTGGGACGAACTGCAACCCACCATCGAGCGCGTCCTCAAGAGCGGCGCCTTCGTTGGCGGCCCCGAGGTCGAGGCCTTCGAGCTCGAGGCCGCCCACTACCTCGGCGTCAACCACGCGCTTGGGCTCAACTCGGGCACCGATGCGCTAGTGCTTGGCCTAGAAGCGCTCGGCGTTGGTCCCGGCGACGAAGTGATCACCACGCCTTTCAGCTTCTTCGCCACCAGCGAGGCGGTCTTGCGCCTCGGCGCAGCGCCCGTGTTCGTCGACATCGACGACGACACGCTCAACCTAGACGCCAGCCTGCTCGATGCCGCGGTCACTGACCGCACCAAGGTCATTCTTCCCGTTCACATCTTCGGCTTGCCAGCAGACATGACGGGCGTGATGGACGTAGCGGGGCGCCACGGATTGGCGGTGGTGGAGGACTGCGCGCAGGCCTTCGGGGCTAAGCATGAGGAGCGGCGCGTCGGCGGCATAGGGGCCATCGGGGCGTTCAGCTTCTACCCGACCAAGAACCTGGGCGCTTACGGCGACGGCGGCCTCATAACCACCAACGACGACGAGGTCGCCGCGGCGCTGCGTGCCCTGCGCAACCACGGCTCGAGCCCTCAAGAGAAGTACTTGCACGTCGGCCTTGGCCACAACTCGCGGTTGGACGCCATCCAAGCGGCCGTGCTGCGCATCAAGTTGGCGAAGTTGGACGGGTGGGACGCCAGGCGCCGCGAGCGCGCCTCGGCCTATCGCGCGGCGCTAAGCGCCGTGCCTGGCGGCGACGAGGGACTACGGCTGCCGCCGGACAGCCCCGAGCACCGTTACCACCAGTTCACGTTGCGGTTGCCGCCGGCCAGGCGGGCACAGTTCGAGAGCGGTCTGCGCGAGCGTGGCGTGGCGTTCAGCCGCTTCTACCCTTCCCCATTGACGAAGCAACCGGCGGGGGCCGATTTCGGCCTCGCGCCGGTCGCGGAGCGCGCCTGTGAGCGCGTGATCTCTGTGCCTATCCACCCGTGGTTGCCAGATGAGGCGATCGCCAAGGTGGCGGAGGCGGCCGCCGCGGCGTTCTAGGTCCGGCTACCTGACCTCGAAGGCTATGTGGAACGCCGGGATCACCTCTCCCGGGTGGTCTTGCCAGTTCAGCATGGGCACCTGGAGGTAGGTGGCGTTGGCGGTCGCGGTGTTGGGTGGGGCGCCGGGCCCCTCCAGGTCGCCTTGGTAGATGGCCGGGTAGAGGCTGATGAAGTGCGTGCCGATGGCGCCGGGGGCCTTGAGGTAGATGGTGACGTCGCCTCTGCTGTTGAACCCGCAGCCGTAGCCGAGGTAGCCGTTGTCGAGGAGGAGGGTGTAGATGTTGGCCGTCTCGGTCCAACCGACGCCCTTGATGGTGATGACGATGTCGCCGCCCGGCGCAACTGGCCCGGTCGGCGCGGCCAAAATGCTGGGCGTGATGAGGTACTCGAGGTCGGCGCTGACGTCGCCGCTGGTGGCGGTGATGGTGTGGGCGCCGCCGAGGTCGTCTGGCGTGGCCAGCGTGAAGCTGAACGCCCCTGACCCGTCGGTCGTGACTCTGCCAAGCGGCTCCTCGACGACCTCCCAGCCCTTACCGCTCAGGCGGTTGCCGCGCACGGCGCTCCAGCTCAGGTCAACCGGCGCCCCGGCCGGGAAGCCGACGCCTGCCAGCCGTAGCTGGCTGCCGACGGTGCCGCTGAGGTAGTCGGCGGTGAGGGCCGCGCCCGTGTCACGCGCCTGCGTGCCTGGCGTGCGGCTGAGTTGCTGGTCGGCAAGGGTCGGCCAGCTCGCCGGAGGGCCATCCGTAACCTCGAACAGCGCCCCCATCACCGTCGGCACCTGCGGGTTATAGATGGGCGCTTGCTGCTGGTTGAGGTAGGGAACCGGGTGCGTGCCCGAGAGGACTTGCAGCGTGTGCAGCCCAACGGGTCCGGTGGCGGGGATCACCGCCGTGGCCGTGCCTTTCGTCGTTATGCCAGAGAGCCAGCCGCTATGGGCGCCGTCGTAAGACAGGTGCCACACCGACTCCCAGAAGCGGTACCCGACGCCCGTAAGCGTGAGCGTGATCGGCGTTCCTGGTGGGCCCGACGTCGGCGAGATAGTGAGGCTCGGCGCGACGACGAAGCCCTGACGAGCGGCGCGCACGCCACCCTGCTCGACGAACACGTTGTGAACGTAACCGTAGTCTTCCGGCACCACGAAAGTCGTGGCTGCGTTACCGCTGGCGTCGGCAGTTAGCTGCCCGAGGACGCTGCTTACGTCCTCGGAAGTAATGCCGTAGAACTCGCCGTCAGCCACGTTCCAGCTGGCGGCCGCGCTGCTCCAGACGAGGTCGTACGTCTGGCCGGGCGTCAGGCCGCTGGCGCTGGCCACGACGGGGGTGCCGACTATGCCCGTAACGGGCTCGAACTCGAGGCGCCCGTCTTGCGCCAAGGCGCAGCTAGCGGTAGCCGCGAAGATCGCGGCTACCGCCGAGATGAGCCAGGCCCGCTTAGTGCGGGTAGTGGGCGTAGTTGTCATCGGCAGTGCCAGGGATGGCCCTTTGGGCGGCCACGGCAGCGGTCTCTACCGCACTAGCCGAGTTCCCCCAGGAGCTGCGGATGTAGGTCAGGACTGCAGCGATCTCGTCGTCTTTCAGCACGTTCTCCCACGCAGGCATAAGGCCGTTGTAGTCGGCGCCGTTGACGGTAATCTTGCCTTGCAGGCCGTAGAGCAGGACTCGTTCGATAAACGTCGCGTCGTCCGCGGTGACTATCGGGTTGCCAGCAAGGGGCGGGAAGGCAGCGGCGATGCCCAAACCGGTGGCCTGGTGGCAAGCGGAGCAGTTGGTCACGAAGAGCGCCTCGCCGTCTGGCGCTGGCGTGGTGTCCGCGACCTTCGCTAGTTGTGCGTTCGCTGGAGCGGTAGCGGCTGCTGGCGCGACGATGGTCAGCCCGCCGAGCCCGATGGTGTGCCCCATCGGCTCGTAGGTTGCCGTGTTGCCAGCGGAATCCTCTACCGTGACCGTCCACTGGTATGCGCCGGTGGCGTAGTCAGCGGGAATCTGCCAGGCCCCCGCGTAGTACTCCTCGGTCTTGTCCTGGCCGGGGGGGTGCGCTCCGTAGTTGAGAGGCACTTTCACGCCGCTTTCGAGCTCCCCGTAGACCTTGACGCCTTTGGCGTCGATGTCGGCTTGCGTCAGCAGGTCACCGGTGGCGGAGTCGTAGACGTACGCGCGCCACACGATCTCTTCGCCTTGGTTGAAGACGGCGTTGGCGACGCACACGGCGCCCATGGCACCTACCGCCCCCCTGACGACGTCGGCCTGCACGAAGTACGCCGACTTGGCCCAAGCGCCGCTGGCGGCGAGCATGACGCCAAGAAAGACTAGGACCCTAGGGGCCCATCTGCTTGCTCGACCCATTGTTGTTGTCCCCTTCCCGAAGCCTGAACCTTAAGTAGCTGTGTAGAACGCGGCTCCAGAGGCGAGCGCTTCTACTTGGACTTTATGGCCGGGTTCGCGGTGGGCGCAGTGACGCTTGAGAGCTGCCCGTACTATCCTTGCCTCACCCATGCTCGAGGCTTACCGCACACCTGATCGGTTGCAGGCGCGCATCGCGTTTCATGATCGTTACGCCGGTGCGGGGGAGGACTTTCACCGTTGGCTCTTCTCCTACGCGGAGGCCGCTGCGGACGCGCGCGTGCTGGAGGTGGGCGCTGGCACTTCGCGCCTCTGGGGCACGAACGCCGACCGCGTTCCGCCAGGTTGGCGGTTGACGCTCACGGACGTGTCGGAAGGCATGGTCGAGGCCACCCTCGGGGTCGTGGCAGACGCTGGCTTGAGCGCCAGCGTGCGCTTGGCTGACGTGCAGTCGTTGCCGTTCGGCGACGGCGAGTTCGACTTGGCGTTCGCGAACCACATGCTCTACCACGTGCCCGACTTGCCGCGCGCGGTGGCCGAGCTGCGGAGGGTATTGCGGCCGGGCGGGCTGCTGATAGCCGCCACGAACGGCGCGCAGCACTTGAGCGGCCTGCGTGAACTGCCAGTGGAGTTGGCCAACGACGCCGTAACGGTAGTCGGCTCCGCCGGATTGAGCTTCACGCTGGAGAACGGCGGCCAGGAGCTGCGCCGCGCGTTCGGCGACGTCGTGGTCCGCAGGCGTGACGACGAGGTGCTGGCAGACGACCCCGACCTCGTCCTCGCCTACTTGCGTTCGATGATCTACCTGCCAGACGAGCCTTCACCGACCGTGGCCGCACGTTTGGCGGCGTGGGAGGCGGGCGTGCGCACGCGCATGGCCGAGGGGCCGCTCGTGGTGCAGCGCAGTAGCGGTTTCTTCCTCGCCCGCTAGCGGTGGCCCCGCGCCCAGGCAGGGCGAACGGGACAAGGGTTAGCATCGGCCACATGGCAACCCCGTTAACCACAGCCGAACTCGGCGTCATGAAAGATCTCGTCGTTCCCCTCGCGTTCGAGGTGGGCAGGTGGGCGCGGCGGCAGCAAGTCGACCACCACGCTGGCCGCACCGACTTCGGGGTGAGCATCAAGACGTCGCCTGGTGACGTAGTTACCCTCATCGACCTCGAGGCGCAGAAGCGCATCGCTCAGGCACTCAAGCAGGCCTACCCGACGTTCGGGCTGCTGGGCGAGGAGGGCCTCTCCGAGTTCGACGCCAAGGCGCCAGTGTGGGTCATCGACCCCATCGACGGCACCCACAACTTCGTCCGCGATTACCCCGGCTTCTGCGTGTCGATCGGCCTGGCGCAGGGGGGCGAGAGCGTGCTCGGTGTCATCTACGACTCTGCTTCCGACGAGGTCTACTGGGCGTACGCGGGCGGCGGCGCGTGGCGCGGCGACGAACGTCTAACGCTTGGTGAGGACCGCCCACTCTCACACGCCCTCATCAGCACGAACTTCACGGAGGCCATGCGCGACGACTCCGCGCAGCAATCGTTCTTCGTGCAGACGTCCGGGGCGTCGGCTGGCGTGCGGGCCAGCGGGTCCGCGGCGCGCGACCTGTGCTTCGTGGCCGATGGCCGCGTCGACCTCTTCTGGCAGTTCGGTTTGAGGGCGTGGGACGTGGCCGCGGGCGCCATCATCGTCCGTGAGGCCGGAGGCGTGTTCCAGATCTGGTCGGGCGCCACCGACTGGTTACGCGCCCCGCAGCTCAGCGTGGCCGCCGGCACGAGCGGCGTGATGAGCGAAGTCGGCAAGCTGGCCGGCACACTCGGACTCATCGAGGGTAGCGCCAAGAGCTAACCCTGCACCGCAATACTTCCGCGTTTTGCCGTGCAATCGGAACGTGTATACAATCGGGTAGCAAGCGTTCAACTCCTGGAGGAACAACCTGTGGCAAGTGGCAACGCCGCCCAACTCGGGGTCGGCGGCACAACCAGGCGGGAGCGACCGAAGTGGTTGAAGCGGTTCTTCGCGAACCGCTCCGCTGTGATAGGCCTGGCCGGCGTGGTGATCGTGGTGGTGGTAAGCCTCCTCGCGCCGGTGATCGCCCCGCATGACCCAGCCAAGCAGTACTTCGACGGCCTCACCATCGAAGGCTCCCCGCTCCCACCCGAACGCCCGTTCTGGTTCGGCACTGACCTCCTTGGGCGTGACCTGTTATCGCGCGTCATCTTCGGCGCGCGCATCAGCTTGCTAGTCGGGGTCGTGGCTAACGGCGCCGCCGTACTCATCGGCCTCGTAGTCGGGGTGGCTGCAGGCTACTTCCGCGGCGTCACCGAAACTATCCTCATGCGCGTCACCGACGTCATGACGGCCTTCCCCGCCCTCATCCTCGCCATCGCGCTTGCCGCCATCCTCCGCCCGAGCCTGTGGATCGTGGCGCTCGTCATCGCGCTCGTCAACTGGGTGTGGATCGCCCGCGCCATCTACGCTCAGGTCCTCTCCATTGGGCGACGCGAGTTCGTGGAGGCGGCGGGCGCGCTCGGCGTTGGCACCATGCGCACGCTCTTCAAGCACATCCTCCCCCACCTCGTCAGCACACTGATGGTCTTCGGCACCCTCGGGATAAGCACCACCGTGCTGCTCGAGGCCAGCCTGTCGTTCCTCGGCGTCGGGGTACAACCGCCAACGCCGTCTTGGGGCGGGATCATCAACGAGAGCCAGTCGTACTTCCTCAACGCGCCATGGTTGGTCGTCTTCCCCGGCGTGGCCATCCTCCTGACGAGCCTGTCGTTCAACCTGCTTGGCGAGGGTCTGCGCGACGCGCTCGACTTAGCGGAGCGGCGGTGATCCGCTACCTCCTGCAGCGCCTCCTGCAGGCCGTCGGCGTCATGATCGGCGTTACGATCATCACGTTCCTGCTCGTGTTCCTCCTGCCAGCCGACCCGGCGCGCATGATCGCGGGCCGCAGCGCGACGCCAGCCACCGTCGCGAGCATCCGCGCCGAGCTCGGCCTCGACCGCCCTCTGCCAGCTCAGTACGTCACCTACGTCAAGAACCTCGTCACTGGCGACATGGGACGTTCGTTCGCTCAGAAGGCCGAGGTGACGCGCCTCATCGGTTCGCGGCTCGTGCCGACCATGCAACTAGCGTTGGCAGGGATCTTGTTCGAACTGCTCATCGGCCTGCCCACCGGCATCATGGCGGCGCTGCGGCGCGGCACCGCCGTCGACCAGGCGGTGATGGCTTTCGCGTTCGTTGGCGTGTCTGCACCGCAGTTCGTGGTCGGTCTGCTCCTCATCTACTTCCTCAGTTACCTCCTGCCCATCTTTCCGTTGGGTGGTTACGGCACGCCGCTACACGTCGTCTTGCCCGCCATCACCGTTGGCTTGGCTGGCGGAGGTTGGTACGCGCGGGTCACGCGCAGCGCCATGATCGAAGTGCTGCGACAGGACTACGTGCGCACGGCGCGCGCCAAAGGCGTGTTCCCCACCAAGGTCGTGTTCAAGCACGTCCTCAAGAACGCCGTCCTGCCCGTCGTAGCCCTGATCGGGCTCGACATCGGGGTGTTCATGGGCGGCATCGTCATCGTCGAAAGCGTCTTCGGGTGGCCAGGCATCGGTCAGATGATCTGGCAGGCCATTCAGCTAGTCGATATCCCCGTCATCATGGGTGGCGTCATCGTCACCGCCCTCTTCGTGGTGGTCGGCAACTTGCTGGCCGACCTCGTATACCCGGCCCTGGACCCCAGGATCCGGTACTCCTAAGCGGACACCTCGCGCCCCGCAGCAGTGCGGCGCGCGAGTGCCGGCAACAGGCGCCCCCAAGCGCGAAAGGTAGGCAACGATGTACACCCACACCAGCAACGAGACCGGCGCAGTGCCGCCGCGAGCCTCCTGGCTAGCACGCACCGGAGTCGGCCGCGCCCTGGCGGTGCTTGCGGTCCTGACGTTCGGTAGCGCCATGGCGCAGCAGGGCGGCAGCGCCGTCGTGTCGTTCCAGGACGACGTGGCCACCCTCGACCCCGCCATCGGCTACGACTGGCAGAACTGGTCCATCATCAAGTCGATCTTCGACGGCCTGATGGACTACACGCCCGGCACCACCGAACTGATCCCGCACCTCGCAGAGAGCTACACGGTGAGCGAGGACGGCCGCACTTACGTGTTCACGCTGCGTCAAGGCATCAAGTTCCACAACGGCCGCACCATGGTCGCAGGCGACGTCAAGTACACGCTCGAACGCACCCTCGACCCGGCAACGCAGAGCCCGGGCCAGGGTTTCTACCTCACCATCGAGGGCGCCCAGGAGTTCATCGACGGGGCGGCTGACGAGGTAAGCGGCATCGTCGTCATCGACGACAGCACCGTGCAGTTCACCACCTCCGAGCCGGACGCGTCGTTCCTCCACAAGCTCGGCCTCAACTTCGCCCACATCGTCCCGCGTGAGACCGTCGAGGCAGCCAACGGCGACTTCGGCCACCAGCCCGTCGGCACGGGCGGCTTCATGCTCAAGGAGTGGGTCCTCGGGCAGCGCATCGTGCTGGAGCGCAACCCCGACTACTTCGAGGCGGGCGTCCCGTTCCTCGACGAACTCACCTTCCAGGTAGGCGTCGACCAGAACGTGGCGTTCCTCCGCCTGCAGCGCGGTGAGGTCGACATCCTCGGCGACGGCATCCCGAGCGCGCGCTACACCGAAGTGATGGCCGACCCGACGTGGAGCAAGCAGGTCTCGATCGGCGAGCAGATGCAGACCGGCTATGTGACCATCAACGTCGAGATGGAGCCGTTCACCGACCTGCGCGTGCGCCAGGCGCTGAACATGGCCATCAACAAGGACCGCATCGTGCGCATCATCAACAACCGCGCCGTGCCTGCCACGCAGATCCTCCCGCCGCTCTTCGCGAGCCACGACGTCAACTACGCGGGCTACCCGTACGACCCGGCCGCAGCCAAGGCGCTCCTCGCCGACGCCGGCTTCCCTAACGGCTTCGACACCGTGCTGTATGCCTACAACGTCGCGCCGAACGACCGCATAGCGCAGGCCATCCAGGCCGACTTGGCCGAGATCGGCGTGCGCGCGGAACTCCGCACCCAGGCGCAGAGCACCGTCATCGAGGCGGGCGGCGCGGGCGAGGCCCCGCTGCTGTGGTCGGGTGGCATGGCCTGGATCGCTGACTACCCCGACCCCAACAACTTCTACTGGCCCATCCTCGCCTGCGCAAGCAACATCCCTGGCGGCTGGAACTGGGCGAAGTACTGCGACGAGAGCATCGAAGCGCGCGCCGCACACGCCGATACCCTCGCCCGCACCGATCAGCAGGCCGAGCGCGTTGAAGAGTGGCGCTCGATCTTCGTCGACATCATGGGCGACGCGCCGTGGATCCCCATCTTCCACGAGCTGCAGGTCAGCATGCACTCGACCAATGTGACCGGGCCAGACGCGATCTTCGTCGACCCGATGCACATCCCCGTGCATTACGAGATGGTGCGCAGGGCCGAGTAAGTTAGCTGGCCTCGTTCCGGGCGGTCGCATGTCGGTGGCCGCCCGGACCGGCGCGTTCGCGCAGATTCAGCCTGATCTTGGAGCATTAGGGTGTAATCTGACCCACTCTCTGCGCGAACGCGCATATACTGCCTGAACCGCGCCATGTCGGGGCCTCCCGGAAGCGGTATACGCGCGCCCGCGCAGATATCAAGGCGGTCGGGTTGGAGGTGCGAGGATGGCAACGCAACAGGTAGGGGTAACCGCGACAGAGTTCCGAGCCCGCCGCAAGGCGTTGCGCTTGACCCAGCAGGACCTCGCGGACCTCGCAGGCGTGTCCCCTCGCTTCATCCACGACCTCGAGAGCGGCAAGGCGACCGTGCAACTAGACCGACTCCTCGCCGTAGCCACGGCCTTGGGTCTCGAGCTCCACTGGCAGGTAGCTGCGGCCGGCACTCTATCCGGCGCCGGTTCCGGGCTCGACGGACAGTGAAGAGCGCTTCGGCAACGGCCGACGTCTACAAGGCTGGCGTCCTCGCCGCCAAGCTTGCCAGGGACCGCCAAGGCACGCACTTCCGCTATCTACCCGATTACCTGGCTGCTGGCGCCCCACCCGTCGCCACGACTCTGCCCCTCACAACAGAAACAGTCACTCACACGGGCGGTGCTGTTGCCCCCTTCTTCGCCGGCCTGCTACCCGAGGGCCGCAGGTTGACGGCGTTGCGCACGGCCATCAAGGCGTCAGCTGACGACGAGTTCGCGCTGCTCCTCGCGGTGGGCTCGGATACGATCGGTGACGTCCAGGTCGTTCCAGAGGGCGCCCCACCAACGCCTGCACCACCACTCCTCGAGATCCCCCAAGACCTCAGCGGCTTCAGTTTCGCCGTTGCCCTGGGTTCTGCCACTAGCTTCGATCGCCGCGGTCTACCGGGGGTTCAGGACAAGGCCTCTGG
>ERZ778017.119-NODE-119-length-132668-cov-6.580320_pt1 | contig 132668 bp, 89 predicted proteins | sample MGYA00375747_ERZ778017 | MGnify/ENA primary metagenome ERZ778017 (study PRJEB29350, sample SAMN05509838) | bioreactor metagenome | biome: bioreactor; material: wastewater | place: South Africa: University of Cape Town | collected 2014-03-17 ... | reverse complement strand
GTCATTGCTCTTTATGTTTCTTGAAGGCAGGTATAACAAACATTTCGTTTTCTTTCTGACCTGGGAGAATAGGAACAACTTCGAGCAAATCATTTGTTAACTTCTCTGGGTTTTCTTTCAAATCAAACTTTTTGTAAATGACATTTTCTAGGTCTTGTAATTCTACTTCCAGCTTGTGTACTGGTCTAAACAATTTAGGATGAAATTCAACTCCATCCTCCACGCGTTTTTTAGCTCTTTCCCTTTGCTCGTTTTCGACCTTATATTTCTCTTCAGTCGCAGTGGTATGATCTCTTTTTCCAAGAGCATCAATTGTTGGTTTCCACAATTTACGCGACTCGTAATCAAACTGTTCATTCAATGGTCTTACTTTTGGGGAGATCCGCACTGCCTTATTGGTATCGAATAGAACTTTCGATTTTCCAGTTTTCAAATCTTTGATTTCCATGACCTCATTCCATTTCCCGGATATATTATACAAACGTTCACCAGTCTTTGTGTTTTTGACAAACCCTTCGATTACGTCATATGATCCGCTAATAAACCCTTTTGTCTTGAATTCAATATCAGCTTCGTAGCCCGTTCTTTCGCATTTCACATATATATGATCACCCAATTCCATTTTCATTTTACCAAACAATATACCTCTGCAATAAATATTTGGCTGATTCATCACATATATTTCATCATCCCTTTTGCCCAATATAACATGACCTAAGCCTTCCATCAAAGCCGCTGTTGAGTTACCTAAGAAACGAGATCTAGGAATAACTACACCATCAACTCTGATTTTCTCGTCAGGGACCAAATAAAAATACGATGATTTCGGTGGATGATGTGATGTCTGTTCGGAGACATAATACGCTTTTTCTCCGTTAGGTAAATCATCCCAATAGCAAGTAAAAATTTCACCTAAAACCGGATTCAAAGGCTTTTTAACAGCTTTAGGCGCAATATGAAAACTGGCCAAATACCACTTCAATACCAATAAAAACCTTTGTAAACTATCATCCGTCTTGTTGGCTTCTAGTAAAATGTCTGGGATTTGGAAAAAGTTAGTAATCCTTTCCAACATAGACTTTCTCTCTAAAATAAAAGTTGGAAGTGTAATCTTAGTAAGATCGCATCCTGGGCGCAATTGAGAGATGATACTCATCAAAATTGACTGTCCTTCATTGTCAACTTCGTCAATGTCATCTAGATTTTCTGTGGTCTCTGTATTGTGAGAATCTTCAACTTCACTGAAGGGATTCAACTTAAGTTTGTCAAGTTTCGAAGTTAACCCCATATCAAACGTCAATTAATGTAAGATCTTTATTGTACCTTTACTACGAGTTTAAATTTAATCAATTTACTTCTTATTGTGAGATAACTTCTCTAACTACTAAATAAGGGAACAAAAGGACAGCTTAAACCATTGCCTTCTTTACTGTGCGCGTGTGAAAGGACCAAAAAAGAGGGGCACGACAATTGCTCAAAACAATATGTACTACACCCTTACGCACCACCACCAAAATTGTTGCTAGCGAGCACGACAGTCTAGTATAGAACCTTACTAGTGTGGCTGATATACCTTCTTGTTAATCTTTCCATACCAATTCGATTCAAAACGTGAACGGATTCAGAGTCCGGGTAAGTTACCTGGTGCTTTTGTAAAACGAATTATTTCAAAAAGTCTAAAACATTAACACCAAGCATGAGTTCACACACATACGGTGTGACACCACCAATTTCTATGGCAAATCCCACTCCAAAGGAAAATGAATTGAATGATGCATTAATTCGAGAATTGAAATCCAAAGGTTCATTTGAGAGTGAAGCAGCAACCAAGAAACGGGTTGAAGTACTCACAATTTTACAAAAGCTCACCGAAGAATTTGTTTACAGGGTCTCTCTCAAAAAGAATATGTCCGAAGGAATGGCTAGAGATTCAGGGGGGAAAATTTTTACGTTTGGTTCTTACAGATTGGGTGTTTATGGTCCGGGTTCTGATATAGATACCTTAGTCGTTGCTCCAAAACATGTAACACGAAATGATTATTTCGAAGTGTTTGCAGACTTATTACGAGCAAGACCTGAATTAGAAGAGATAGCAACAGTCCCTGATGCATTTGTTCCAATTATCAAAATTGAATTTAGTGGTATTTCAATTGATTTGATTTTTGCAAAATTGGATATTCCACGGGTACCGAAAGACTTGACTTTAGACGATAAAAATCTTTTAAGAAATTTGGATGAACGAGACTTGCGCTCATTAAATGGTACAAGGGTAACGGATGAAATCTTAACATTGGTTCCTAAGCCAACTGTTTTTAAACATGCTTTGCGTTGTATTAAAATGTGGGCTCAACAACGTGCAATTTATGCGAATGTGTATGGATTTCCTGGTGGTGTCGCTTGGGCAATGTTAGTAGCACGTATTTGTCAACTATACCCTAATGCAGTTAGTGCTGTCATCGTCGAGAAATTCTTTCAGATATATTCACAATGGAGTTGGCCACAACCTGTTCTTTTGAAGCAAATTGAAGATGGTCCTTTGCAGGTAAGGGTCTGGAATCCTCGATTATATGCGCAAGACCGATTACATAAAATGCCAGTGATCACACCAGCCTATCCCTCAATGTGTGCTACCCACAACATTACGAATTCCACTATGAAAATCATTTTAAGCGAATTCAAACGTGGAGTCAGCATTATGAATGAGATTGTTACAAACAAAAGCACCTGGAGTAAATTACTAGAACGTCATGATTTCTTTCATAGGTATAGATTTTACTTGTGCATTGTTGCCTCGACTAAAGCTAACTACGATGAACACTTGAAATATAGTGGGATGGTAGAAAGTAAGCTTAGGTTACTAGTACAAAAGCTAGAACTTGTTGAGGGTATCGAGTTGGCACATCCATATGTCAAAGATTTTCACAACGGATACCTATGCGAATCAGAAGCTCAAACTCAGGAGGTGTTACAAAGCTATGGCTCGCTTAAAGGTGATCAAGTAACTAAAGATATCACGCCTATGAGCACAGAAAACAAAAATGATAATGCATCTGGCAAAATAGAGATTCACCTTACAAAGTTGTTCGTAGGGTTGAAGTTGGATATAAACAAAAATGGGGAGAAAAAATTAGACATTCAACATCCATGTTCAGAATTCTTCAATATTTGTAAGACCTGGCTGGATTTCGATAGTAATATTCATCAAATTCAAATCAAAAACGTGAAACTATACGATTTGCCAGCTGATGTGTATATAGAAGGAGAGGAACGCCCAACGAAAGTTTCTAAAAGAAAAATTGGAACAAGAACCCAAAACCCCAAACGTCCAAAAAGCATGGGCACAACCGCTGTTGCGAGTTAATGCTGTTTGACGGTTAAGTCTACTAATATGCAAAAAATTTTAATAGAATCATTATATTAATATATTGTAGTAAAATCTAAAACCAGTAATTCCATATTCTTATGTACAACGGCTTAGCCTGTTCGATTCTGCGGTCTTCTTCCATTTCCGCTTCTAAAATATCTCTGTCGATGATTCTCCTACCTGTATCGATATCGATATCTTTCAATTTGATGTAAATTCTCCAGTTCCTGGTGTAAATTTTATGACCAAGGTAGAAAATAATAATTACAATAACACCCAAATAATTCTGGAAGAAACTTTTGGCATTGGCCTTACCTCCACTACCTATTGGGAATAATGCTACCCAGAACTGAATTCCCAAAACAACAACCAAGAAAATCATGGCATAAATTGAACCAATGGTTCCGGTGACAGCCGTGAATGTTAATTCGTCTGTAGATCTACCATTGTATCTGAGAGCGGCTCTGAATCTCAAATGACACAATCCAATATTGAACCATGAGAAAATCGTTGCCAACCCGGCCACACTAAGCAACCATCCAAAAACTTCACCTTGATTTTCATAGGCAGAGAGGAAGCACAATAACCCGAAAAATCCCGATACGGCTAACCCTGCTAAAGGTCTACCTTTCTTGTCGACATACCCAAGGATTTCTGGTCCTAATCCCTGAATTCCCAAACTTTGGATAGTTCTCGAACATCCGTATACGGCAGAGTTTCCAACAGAAACAACAGTGATCAAAATACATGCGTTGAAAATTGATGGTAAAGCATAAATACCACCATTCTGAATGGCAATGACAAAAGGAGATGTCGATGTATCGGATGATCCTAACAAGTGTGGGTCATTCGAAGAAACCAATAAACCAACAAATGTTAACGATAAAAAGTAAAACAAGAAAATTCTCCAAAACACTTGTCTCACAGCTTTGGGCAAAGATTTTCTAGGGTTTTCAACTTCAGCACTGGCTAACCCCACCATTTCGGTACCAGCCAAAGAATATGATGCGGTGACAAAAGTGGTAGCTACCCCTTTAAATCCATGAGCAAATGCACCAGGGTTCTTCCAGTTTTTGTTACCAATAAACTCATGAGTTGGACCTCCACCACAAACAAGTACGACTCCTAAAATAATGAATCCCACTAATGCAATGGCCTTGACAATTGTCAAATAAAATTCGGCTTCACCGTATCCTTTAACCCCAAGTAAATTGATTGCCATAATTACAAGATAAAAGATTGCAACCCATGCTACTGGGTTGATTCTATCGTTCCAGAATGTGATACACATTGCTGCTGCCACCAATTCCAATGGTAAGACGAACAACCACATAATGGCATAGTTCCATCCCACAGCAAAACCCCACGAAGAATCAACAAACTTGGTGGCATATGTCGAGAATGCACCACTGACAGGGAATGCTACACATAACTCACCTAATGAGTGAACCATGGCGAACACCATCGTCCCCACTAAACCCCAGGCAATAATTAAAGCCGCTGGACCACCAGACCGCAAAGCCCCACCAGACCCTATTAAAAGACCGGTACCTATAGAGCCCCCTAAGGCAATCATTTGAATATGCTTATTTTTCAACTTTCTATGCAATTGTTCTTTCGAGGTGGCCAAATTAGCCTTTTCAATATCATCTAATGATGACATAGATTCTGATACTGACTCATCTTCTTCTTGTACTCGCGAGAACGAGTCCTTGAACTTCTCCCATCTTGTGGTGGGAACATGTGACTGAGTGGCTTCCAGAGAAGCTTGTAACACCACCGTTTTATCTGATTCTTGTTTTTTCAACGAATCTGACATGCTATGGTTGAATGTGACAAAATGTGATGATATTTAATGACTAGGAATCTCGCAACAGAGTGACGAATATGTGGTTGAAAAGTAGGAAAGATGACAATGAATACGAAAACGCCAAAAAACAATCTAATGATTAACCCAGAATAAAAATCACGATGCGATTGTATGTGGTGACTAATGAGCGATAAAATCTGGAGTCAAATAGATTTTAAGGCAATTACTGCAAAAAAAATTCAACATAAAGGCCCGTAAGGCATTTTGGCATTATCGAAAAATAATTTTCAGAACGAAAATTTCCGTTCAATAAAAAAGAAACAAATGTCTTGATAAAGCAACTTTCGCGACAGTCTTGGCAAGGATGGAGAGAGAACAGTGACGCCTGATTATATCCGGGGCAATAACACTAATGGTGAGCAGTTCTTGAAAGTCATAGTTGCAACCTAGCAAATGAGCCCAGGCATTTGTGCCGGAACGGCAGCAAAAATCGGAGATGTAGTGGTAGCGGTAGCGGAATTGTCGACGGGAACGGGTCCACTAACGGAGACAGTAGCGGAGCAGGGGCGATATTTACCGCCATGGAGCTACACGAGTCACGAAGACACTGGTTTGTATCCCCATATCCGAGGTGTAGTGTCAGTGTAGTCAGTTCGGGGTTTCCACAAAGATTACCGAATGAGTTTCGTTTCACCAGCTGATACTTAAAACTGTAGTCGTAAGAGCTGCCTGAACAGACTTGTTCTACTGGTACTGGCAAACGTAGTGTGGTAGTTTTGTATTATGGGTTGACGGGGCATCGTTTGGTCCAGCTGCCCCACTTAGTGTTGGAGGTAGGTCATGTTATGACGTCTAGGTACAAAACAAAAAGATACGTAGCTAGTAGGGTCCACGTATGCGGTTCACGATGAATATACAAAGACGACGAGTGGAAATCGGAGGTTTATATACCCAAGTTGTAGTGATAAATTTTTGCCACGCCAATACACGGTTGGCTACGGTAATCAAAGGGTTTTCGCAAGTGAGAGCCTCACCGATGCACACCGAGATTACCGCGAATACAGAGACAAATACGACAGAAAAAGGCTTAGAAATAGGCTACTAGGACGCGAGCTAATGTCGTCTGATGCCCGTATGCTAGCATAACGAGTCGTAAATACAAAATCGACCACTTGCAGACGATACGCTGTGAAAACGCACGGTTTACGGAATTCCTGTGAAGAGAACGTGAAAAGTGTCACTGCAAGATAAATACTCGGGATCACGGCCAATTAAACGGATATTCGAAACCAACGTACACTATAGACCCCAGCACCATTTATTGCAATGCGACAGAGGTCTGCAACGGGCGGTGAAGTCAGCACTGAGACGAGACTTCTGGTTGTACATATAGCCAACCTTAATCGAGATCGCCATCACTGTACATAGCGATCGAAATGTGGTACATGTACTAGACAGCAACCAAGCCGGTGGGATGCAGGGCAGTGACTAAAGAACCCGTACCAGCGGAAGACAGGCGAGGCCACAGGGCACACGCGGATGGCACCACGAAGAAAGGAGGTCACATCTGTGGGTCCCAAATTGCTTCACCGCAATGATTGCGAAGAAGCCATGCCAGGAACCACGCAACCGACCACCACCAACATGGAGAAGTTGACACAAGCTCCACATGCCACACCTAAGCCAACCGACACCAACTCGCCCAGGCTTACCCATAGCACGAGCGCAATAAACATCCCCCGAGGCACCGTCTGATTTGTGACCAAGCCATGCCCGTATGCTGGGCCCGGTTGACCAAGTAACCACCCATAGCAACCTACCATTGCATGGCCGAGGGGTCAATCAGGGTGCAGCTTGACAGTTTTGTACATGTGGCAGGGTATGACTACAATATTACTAAATCAGTTACTGCGTAGAAGCTTAGATATAGTGGTACTTGCAGTGTAGAACAATAATGTGCAATCCAAACGACGCAAGTCTAACACGACAATTCCACCGTTTGCCGCACAAGAGCAGCCGGTACCCTGGGGAACCAGGCAGAACAACATCGAATCCACCGATACGAGACTCACCTCGTTGTGCAGCGTCCACGGGATCATGTTGGAATGTTTACCTGGCCAAGATCAGGTGGTAGCATCCTCCCTATAATCTCCACCTCGCCGTATAACGTGGGGGAGGAGTCGTTGGCACTGATAAAAAATTCCCTGATTATAAAGGTTTGATTTCCAGTGTGGATATATCGCCAAATATATATCGCCAAATATACGTCCACTGGCTAATTTTTTGAATAACGTACAGACAAAGATTCCAGAGGAATATTCTAGATTTGTTGAGACTCTGTGATTTTTTTATTCGGAAATAGCCCACTAACGTCATTGTCGTATTTGTCGGAGGACCTAAAGTTTATTTCGTTCAACGTGATACGTAGACTAGTGACAGCCATCTACAAGGGTAATATTTGCAATGTCATTTTCCTTCAACAATAATCAATTTGGTCATCTCTGGCCCGACGCTACTCCCCACCATCCTTCCAACGAATACAACGAGCTCTACTCGCAGTTGGAACTAAACCAGGAAAACATCAACCAGATAAACAACGAGATATCGGCCCAGTACCTGACGATGTCCAACGGATCAGCCTCCAACGGCACCGTCAATAACGTCCATCAGATGGCGATATCCGACTCGTCGTCGCCCCGGGTGTTGGACGATTTCCACATGTCGCAGAACTCATCCCCTACCACGGTGGAGGAGACGAAACCTCCCACCACCAAGAAGAATACCAAGCCGAAAAAGCCCCAGGACGACCACGATGCCATTTTGATCGCTACCGACGATTCGCAGTTGACGGAAGAACAGTTATTGTTGAAGAGAAAAGCCCAGAATAGACAGGCACAAAGAGCATTCCGGGAACGGAAGGAGACGAAATTGAAGGAGTTACAATCGAGATTAAACCAGCTGGAACAAGAAAGACAGCAATTGTTGGACCAGTTGACCTGTATCAGAGAACAGAACCGGACCATCACCACAGAAAATCAGATTTTAAAGCAAAACAACACCCGAAAGCTTGACTCAAACTCGGGATCGTATACCTTGGGAAGCGAACAAACCCCACAACTTGATTATCCCCCCAGCATAACGAAAGAGTTCAATTTCCCCTTGCATGAGGAAGCATTCATCGAAGGCATGATCAAAGGAACTCCGCATTCCATCGAACACTACGATATCCGTAAAGTATACCAGTCGCCTGATTCCGGGACAAAATTATTGGGAATCGGTGCGGTTTGGGACTACTTGATTTTAAAGTCTGAAGAGTACGACCTTGAGCCGGAAACAATCGACGTCAACTTGATCATGAGCAAGCTAAGAGGCCACGAATTGTGCCACGGGTACGGGCCGGCGTACCCCATAGATCTAGTCGACAGTACGTTCCTGGAGGTCATGCATCACACCATTCATTAGCCTACATTACAAGGAAGAAATCTGCCCAGAGGTAGAACTACAATTGCGACACCCACAGATTGCAACTGCAATGTTGCCCACCGAAGCCTGCCACTTTATTGCAACAGCCCACTCTTGAATCCCGTAAACCTTGTCGAATCAACGTCATCGTGATGAAACTGTAGTCCAAGTAGACGTAGGGGCCGGACGGGTTTGCCTAGGCACGGCTGGTGGTAGCACCACCACCACCACTGCCGGCGGCCGGGCCCCGTCCCGTGTCCCCAGAAGTTTCTAGAAACAAATCCGAAACAAATCCGCGTGGTAGCGCCGCGGGGACGATCTCCAGAATTTAAGGCGACGGTCCTGGCACCATCACTTCCCACCGTACCACAATAACCACCAATGTCGTCTGAAGAATACAAAGCAATTGGAAACAAGCATTTTGCTGCTAAAGAGTTTGACAAGGCCGTCGAGAGTTTCACCAAGGCCATCGACCTTAGTCCCCAACCAAACCATGTTTTATACTCCAACAGATCAGGGTCTTATGCTTCGATGAAAAATTTTTCCAAAGCATTGGAAGACGCCAACCAAGTGGTTGCCATTAACCCGAGCTGGGCCAAAGGATACAACCGAGTGGGTGCTGCCCATTACGGATTAGGAAACTTGGAAGAAGCCAAGAAGGCGTACGAGAATGCGTTACAGTTGGATGGGGCCAATGCCATGGCCAAGGAAGGAATTGCTGCTGCCGACGCAGCAATTGCACAACGAGACGCTCCAGACATGGGGTTGGGAGCGATATTTTCCGATCCTAACTTGATCACCAACTTGAAGAATAACCCTAAAACTGCCGAATTGATGAAGGACCCAGAGTTGGTGGCTAAACTTGTGCAAATTCAGCAAAACCCCAAGGCAAATGCCACCCAATTTTTGAGTGACCCTAGATTGATGTCGATTATGGCAGCTTTAATGGGGATTGATTTGGATAACTTGCCTGATCAGCCACCTTCTAATATCCCAGATACTCGGGAACCAGCACCTGAGTTCAAGCAGACCAAGGAGCCAGAAACGAAACCAGCACCAAAAGAACAACCCAAGGAAGAACCAAAACCAGAAAAGGAAGACGTTGCCATGGAAGATGCTGACGATTCTAAGGTTGCTGCTGATGCTGCCAAGGCTGAAGGTAACACACTTTACAAGCAAAGAAAGTTTGATGAAGCCATTGCTGCGTACAACAAGGCATGGGATTTGCACAAGGACATCACTTACTTGAACAATAGATCGGCAGCAGAGTTTGAAAAGGGTGACTACGAGACTACTATCAAGACGTGTGAAGAAGCTATTGAGCAAGGGAGAGAGCTTAGAGCCGATTATAAGTTGATTGCAAAGGCTTTTGCTAGATTGGGTAACACTTACCTCAAGAAGGACGACTTACAAAACGCAGTCAAGTACTTTGACAAGTCTTTGACTGAGCACAGAACTCCTGATGTGCTTAACAAATTGAGGGCTACTCAAAGAGAAATCAAAAAGAGAGAAGCTGACGCCTATATTGACCCTGAAAAAGCCGAAGAAGCCAGATTGAAGGGTAAAGAATACTTTACCAACAGTGACTGGCCAAATGCTGTCAAAGCCTACACGGAAATGATCCAAAGAGCACCTGAAGATGCCAGAGGTTATTCTAACAGAGCCGCTGCATTGGCCAAGTTGTTGTCTTTCCCAGATGCTGTTCAAGACTGTAACATGGCCATTGAAAAGGACCCTAACTTCATCAGAGCATACATCAGAAAAGCCAATGCTCAATTGGCTATGAAGGAATACGCTCAAGTCATGGAAACTCTTAATACTGCCAGAGAAAAGGATTTGGCCTTGGAGAGCAAGAATATTGCTGAAATCGATCAATTGTACAGTAAAGCTGCTTCGCAGAGATTTAATGCTATAGAAGGAGAAACCCCAGAACAAACCATGGAAAGAGTTTCGAAAGATCCAGAAATTGTGTCGATTTTGCAAGACCCTGTTATGCAAGGAATCTTGGGTCAAGCCAGAGAGAACCCTGCTGCTTTACAAGATCATATGAAGAACCCAGAAGTCGCCAAAAAAGTTAATATGTTGATTGCTGCTGGTGTTATCCGTACCAGGTAATCTGTCTAATTGTTCAAATATCATACGTAATTATCAATTGTTTATTTTTAATAATAAATGAAGCATAACCACATATTGCGATTTGTATTATATACCAACGTTGTTATCGAAGAAGAAGTTGGGCAAGTTAGTCATCTGTGAAAGAACATTGCTGAATTCATCTTCGTTCATGTAGTCAGCAAACATGTCATTCTGTCCAAATATTGAATCATTAGGTGTGTAAGCAAGAGTCGATGGTTGGCGCATTTGCTGCTGCTGTTGTTGTTGCTGAAGAGGTAATGCATGGTGTTGATAGTTGTCTTTTGTATGTGGGACAAATCCTTCGTTTCGAAGTGGCATACCATTTGAAGAATCAGTACCCTCGTTTGGGTGTAAAATGTTTGCTACTGATGGGTTCAGACTAGGTGAGAATGACCGACGATCCTCATACCCATTCGTAGAATTTGCGTCTCTTGTATTAGACAAATCCGTACTTGGGCTAGCAGTCATATTGCATGCTGATAAATTCTGTGATGCTAACAACTTATGAGCATTACGTTCATCCACACCGGAATTCACGCTAGAATTATGGAATGGCGAGTCCCCTAAAATAACTTTATTCATTTTAATCTTGAATTCTGATGGATCTTTGTAAATATCAGGATATTCTGACCGTGCACTTCGTAAATGCTCTTGCAAAACAGCATCATCTGAGAAGATGGTTGTGCTTGTTTTTGTTTCATAAAATTTTACGATAACATTCAACATTAACTTCATGATCAAACCGATTGTAAGCTGTTTGCTATCTGTAAAAATTTGATTTGTAAGCTTGTTTCCTTGTTTCATACTAAAAAAGTTCATGGATGCATTGATCAAAAGTTTGATATCACTGTATGTTTCGGGAAGACTTGGATGATTCAAAATCGTTGCAGCAACACAGAGATATGCTGACGCAGGGTAGAAAACTATCCAATTGTAAAATAAGACCAAGCAATTTGATTTGTGCAAATTCAGCACAAGAAGTAAAATTGTTCTAGCAGAATCCAACGATATGCTTCTAAATTTGCTCATTCGATCAATCTTGTCGCTATCACTTGATCCTTTTACTATTGATGGAATTCTATTAATCAACATTAAATGTAAAAAGTATGGTAGTTGTATACCTAGAGTATATTCCATTTCTTTTCGATCTAATCCTAGTAGTATCTTGAAACGTGGGTCATTATACAAGTATGGTCTTGCATTCTTTGGAATATAATCCACCAAATCAAACATCTCAGAATTAATGGATTCGAGTGTCTTGCATAACGCTTCAAAGTTTTTGGATTGAGCAGACGCAGCAAAGAGTTGATTATAAGAGTTTGCTCTAATTTTGGTCAAACTTACAAACACCAAGTTGTAGCTATCTGCATCGCATTTCTTGGAAAAGTATTCCATCATTTCAGGTATGCTTTGCTCTAATTGTTCACTAACGTTTTTGGGACGTGGAGTATCATCAAGACCTAAATCTTCATGTCTATTTTTGAGGAAAAATGTTTTTATGTCAATGTCAGAATTTGTTGTTACATCGTAACTATTAATCAAAGGCGGTTTTCCTGATCTGAAACAGATTTCCACATCGAAGAATTGACAGTACCACCAAATCTTCCGTCGTCTTGCTTGTTCTTTTATTTCCAAGTTTCTGTAGGTCTCATATCGATGTAAACCCATTTCCTGAGCAAACCTAATCGCAACGGAACTTAAAATATAATTCACATGACTCGTGACAAAGTTGCTTTCAATGTAAATTATCAATAAGAGAATTGCTTGTATTGTATATAAACCATCACTCACCACAGAAATACGGTGGTAGTAGTAAATGGCATTATCAAATAACGAATCAGACAACATCACCAAATAGTTATCTGATAAATTTTGTAAATTCTGCGGTGTGCTCACTTTGAGACTGGATTGTGACGAAGGTGAGCTTGCATTGGTTTCGCTTCCACATGCTTTATCTTCATCTACTTTTGCTGTTATCGCAAACAATAGTGTCATTGTCATTGTTAAAAGTTCCGATTGTTTGAACCGCTTTCTTCGTCTTCCTCCATTGACTCTTGACGACTCCAAGTTTTGGTAATATTGCTCGAAAAGTGGTCGTATATCTTCAGCAGGGCACAAGACTTTAGTACTAGTGATTCTACTGTAATATGTGTCAATGAAATCAAGCACTACTCGGTGATCCTCTGGAAATGGTTTTTCCAAAAGTTTTCTTTTGGCCTTTGCATCTACTACTGGAGGGTCCATCCATTTTGAAATGAACGACTTGATTCTGGTTTCAAAAAGAATGGGAAGATTTCGAATCGGCCGCAAGGTCTCAGCATCTCGTCCAAGAGTGTTTTCAATCCAATCCAACGACTGATTGGAAAATATGCACATGATCGAGTGTAAACCAAAATACTGCTCAGTAGGAAAAGAACAATGGGCTCCTTTGTTTGGTTTAGGCTCTTCCAGTTTTCCGCCGTCTGACGATTCATTATCAGATTTGGCTCTCAAACTGGTACTACTGGTGACAACGTTACTGTTTTCTTCATTTTCCTCAGACTCGTAGTTCATGTTATTATCGTCATTTTCAGAGGTGGTATCATTACTTTCGTCACCAGTATTGTGCAACGACGCTAGTACGTCCTTTCCAACACTGCCTTGGGTTATTACTGTCAACGAATCAGTGAGTCTCGTAATCACAGACTCTAGCTTGGACAATCTGTTGTCCAACAAGTCGATCGATTTCGTAGAATTTGGCTTTTTACACTTGTCAACATTGCGTTTCTTGTTCTTCCGCTCCTTGTAAAGACATTCTGAGTTTGTGGGAATACAGTTTGCACAAGGTTGCAACCCGTTACACCTGATTTTCTTCTTACGGCACTTATCACAAGCAATTCTTATTCTCTTGCGGTTATCATTCAGTACATCGGAATGTTGTATTGGAGTCATCATATTTGGAACAACCATCGATGGGACATATGTGTTTGGTAGCGACATCGCAACACCGTGCTTTGCTAACTTTAAGTATTTGCCTCTTTCGGTACTGGGTTTAGGTACTGCAAATGGGGGGCGTTTTTTTCTGTTAAAGAACGAAGGTCTTATAAAGCGATGCTTCCAAGTCAATCACCTGCACCGTTACTGTAGCTCTGGTTTCGTTTCGTGAAATAAACTTGCGTTAAGCGTTCACAATGAGCTGCAAACAATCTTGAGGAGAATAAAGTTGACCGGGTAACCGGGCAAAGTTCGATCTCGGGTAAATAGAAGTTGGAATAATTCCCGTGGAATCGGTGGGAGTGGAAATGGCACTGAATTACGTAAGAAACCACTGGGGTTTATGTAATGGACGATTGCCATCGTCGTTGCGTTTGTATCATATTTACAATCACGTGCGTGTTCACATGACACAGTTTTTCTGAAAATTGTTCACCTGCCAGTCAACTCGACTTGCAACCCCAGCACAGCTTTCTCACCACATCATCGCCGCCGACCGAGAACATGGTTGCAAAGAAAGGTATGCCTATTTTTTCCAGCAAAGAGGATGGGAATTTCCGCGAGGCGTTGAGATTGTACGACGCCAAGCAGTACAAGAAAGCGTTGAAGTTGGTTGATGCCAACTTGAAAAAGAACGGAAACCACGCAGAATCGCTCGCATTGAAAGGGTGTATCTCGTATCATGTTGGCAACAAGGAAGATGCTGAGGCATATATCCTTAAAGCGATTTCCAAGGCCCCTTCTAACTACCTTGTGAACCACCTAGCTGGGATCTACTACCGTTCCATTGAGAACTATGTTGAAGCTGCCAAATGGTTGAAAGCGGCTAATGATAATGGATCGCCAAACAAGCCGATTTTACGCGATTTATCTATCATGCAGACTCAGATTAGAGACTATAAGAACTTACAAGAATCCCGACAATTGTATTTGGAACACCAACCAGGGTACAGAGCAAACTGGACGGCGTTGGCAGTGGCCCATCATTTGAACAAGGATTATGCCGATGCCATCACCACTTTGGCGAAAATTGAACATATCATTAAAGATCATTTGACTGAAGCTGACAGATATGAGCAATCGGAATGTGTTTTATACAAGATCCAATTGATAGCGGAAGCGGGCGATTTCGCTAAGGCGTTGAAGACTTTGGAGGAGGACGAATCAGAAATCACCGATAAGCTTTCTGTGTTGGAGTACAGGGCCAAGTATTTGATGTTGTTGGGCCAAAAGAAGGAAGCATCGTTGGTCTATCGTAAACTTTTGCAAAGAAACCCAGATAATGTAGAGTATTACAAGATGTTGGAGCTTGCGTTGGGCACGACTGAAGAACCACAAGATTTTAGATTGAAATTGTACGAAAAATTGGCGAAATTTTACCCTAGATCGGATCCTCCAAAGTACTTGCCATTGACATTTTTATCCTCAACCAACCCTAATTTCGAAATCAAAGCTAAGGAGTATGTTTTGACTCAATTGAAGCGTGGAGTGCCATCAACGTTTGTAAATATTAAACCATTGATGAAAAACAAGAAGAAGCAAAGAATAATCGAACAATTTGTTTTGGAGTTCTACAACAACGAGGTGCCCAATATTGAAAATCCAACAGTTAAATTATGGACGCAATATTTCTTAGCTCAAAATTACTTGTACTTGAACAACCTTTCGGAAGCAAACAGGTTTATTGATGAAGCATTGAACCACTCTCCAACTTTGGTTGAGCTTTACATCATGAAGGCACGTATTGTGAAGCACGAAGGTGATTTGCAAAAGGCTTCTGAAATAATGGACGAGGGACGTCAATTAGATTTGCAAGATAGATTCGTCAACTCCAAAGCAACTAAGTACTTCTTCAGAGCAAACAAAGTAGACGAAGGAATTGATTGTATTTCATTATTCACCAAGTTGGATGAAAATGCTGTTAATGGATGCAAGGATTTGCACACAATGCAAGCCAACTGGGTGCTTTTAGAAAGTGCTGAAGCATATACAAGATTGTATCATGAAGCGCAACAAAAGCTTGATGATTTCAAGAAAGAACACCCATCCACTGGTGATTCAGAACAAGACGAGAAATTGAAAGAAACAGAAACTGAGCTTGCTGAGACGGTTGAAATTTACAAGGGGTTGGCATTGAAGAGATTCCATGCCATTATTAACATTTTTGACATCTTCTACAATGATCAGTATGATTTCCATTCTTACTGTATGAGACGGGGAACACCAAGGGACTATATTGATACTATTAGGTGGGAAGATAAAATCCACTCAACGCCGATTTACGTTAGAGCAATCAAAGGATTATCGCAAATTTATTTCGAATTGTTAGAAGAAAAAAGTAAAGCTACTGGTGAAGAAGTTGAAGAAGAATCGTCCAAACACAAGAAAAACCACAAGAAGAATAAAAAATCTAAAGCACAAGTCAATAAACGTAAGGCAGAGTTGATTTCTAAAGTGGAAAGTGTTGCCAATGATTCAGATCCATTGGGTGCAAAACTTTTGCAAGACATTCGAGAAAGTGATATATTGGAAAAATTGTATCTTATATTTAAACCATTGAGTGAAGAAGGAAAAGACCTTATAACCACGTGGGAACAACTATATAAAATCTATCTTTTGCAAGGGAAATATGTTTTGTCTCTTCAAGCACTTAAGAACTTGAACAACATCTTGGACCCTAACGGAAGAAAGTTGAGAACTATTGGTGAAAAAGTCGTTGAATTGGCAAAAACAAGTTCTCAAGATACCAATGCACCACCAGCAATTGCCAAGGTTGTTTCGAAGGGTTTATCGAGTGCATTCCCCGACTTTTCTGACGATGAAAGTGCATTCTTGAGCATATATAGTCATTAATAGATAATACATAAAGCAATAGTTAGAAATCATCAGTAACCAAGCGACTCCAGTTCTTCTTGATAGCTTTTAATCTAGAGTATTGTACACTTCCAGCAACTACGAGTTAATCCAGCCTTCTACTTGTGACCTAGCCACTGAGCTGGCCAAATTTAAAGTTTGTTGGCCCATCGGGAAATAACTCACAGTGTACCAAATGACAGAAATCAACTGAATTATGGCAAAGATAATCGACAATAATGTCGATTTCAACGACAAACTCGAAACCAATGTCAAAATGATACTAGTGACAAATGTGACTGTGAAGAGGATTCTAGTTGACAGGAACAAATGGGTCATATAAGCTTGCAAACCCTGGAGAACCCCAAAACTCACAATAAAGAAAATTGATCCTAGAGACCATAAGATTGCAAATTTACGTGGTTTCAACGACAAAACTGGGAACAAGAATATACAAATCAAGTAACAGCACATGGACCCGGCAAACGTCAAGGCAAAGATCAACATCCGGTCCCAACGAGACAATTCAAAATATCCTGGCTCTGACGTCACGTAATTACTATCATCTTCTAGATAAACCGAATTGTTCCTAAACGGATTCAATCTTTGTAATCTGGTCTTGAATGAACTTTGGTTCGGCTCGGTTACCGGAGGAGGCAATGGAGCTCCATCGTCCTGATTTAAGCGGGAATAGTTGCCATTGTCTGAAGATCTGAATGATTTGAACCAACTCATCTTAGTTCCGAGGTAAAGCGACTGGTTTATTGTACTACTGGAGGGTGTTGTAGTAGGTTGTTGTATACTGTGAAATTTTCACATTTCTACGCAGTAAACCAAAAATCTCAAATTGATTTTGGTCAGTTTAGCCAACAATTGCACGTTCCTAACAGCTGAGTCGCCCAAAGTCACAGTTCTAACACATACATAATAATGAGTGGAAACCATCGGGAGTTTGTTAACACTTTTTTACAGTTAATCAGTTTATCGTCAAATGTTCCAAGTGAACAATTTTACCAAACAACAGACTATTCCAAATTGGAGAGTTTGGGGCCAAGTTTGCCCACTTTCAAGCTTGCTATGCCCAAAGTGAACGCTGCGGAAGAAACGTCGATGTCGACATTGTCGTTCAAATCCATAAAACCGCCATTTAAGTTCACCCACCAGCTTTCAGTACCGCAATCAACTACTATTTACAAAGTCAAATCTAGTTTAATTGAGCAAGTTGAACTGTTGAAATCAGCCGGAGTCAAGGAAGACAACATCAAGTTGCTAGTCAAGTCGAAAGTAGCGCAGGACTCTACTGCAATCTCTTCGTTAGGCACCGACGTAGCATTCAGTGTCATGGTATCGGCACCAAAAGCGGCACCAACCGCAGTAGATGAGGACCCCGAGGTGGCAGAACCAGTTGTCATTTCTTCTTCTACATGGGACAGGATTTACAGTGTGTTGAAGCAAGACTTAAACACCGATTCCGATGCTAAAGAGGTGTTGGCCAAGTTTCAAAAAGCGTGGGGCTCGGTTTAAATACACCAAACGGCGTTCAAACCTTCTCGGCCCAGTCGAAACACATTCCATTGTGTTCCAGACGGTGGTATGCGATGTTTGATGTATGAAACATCACTAGTCTCATAGTAGATCTGTTACAGTATTAATACTTAATATATATTTACGATACACCACTAATAGACACGCAGTAGAGTTAGTGTTGACGCAGACTCGCTGTGGAGTCTACAGCCACCAGACCAGTACAGCTTGTTGTGTCTGTGTTGACATGGACTTGTTTCAGTAGTACGATAACAAGGCTGAAACAAATAAAAAACCACCTACAAGCAGCACCGGATCAAAATACGGTTTCAGATTAAATAGATCTAATACCAGTATGTTTCATTATGTACAGTTGTGTAAGTTATTGCTAGCATGCCTATTTCGAATACTTCTTCGCAAGAAGCTCATTTAACGAGTGTCCCTCGGGTCTGCCGATTCTCCTCTCGTGAAGGTAGTACGCAGCTACACCGATGGCAACGGACACAACCGGATCGACCCACCTGCTGATCAAGTACGGATATTGTATTGGCATGGAATAATCTAAAACACTAAAATAAAGATATGAAAAATTTAGAAAATATACTACAGATAATGAACCACCACCAGAAGCAAACCCATTTCTACAAAGTAGCCTGAAATTCGCCTTAACGCAAAGAAGAGAAGTGCTCAATGTAGACAGTACAATGTGGTAGTGAATCTGTAAAGTACACCGATGGGTGGTTATTGTTTTCACTGTACTCGTATACTTGTTCCTGTAGTGCTAATTCTGTAGTGCTAATTGTCTATACTGAGATTATAGTGATAATGGTAGACTCAGAAACTCCCATATGAAATACCGGAAATTCTTGTTTGATCAGCTTATACAGATGCACCAAGTGGTCTACGTCTGTGTGGCTTGAGTTGGGAGGTTACGGAATGTGGTGTTGTTGTTTCAGGATCCGACATTGAAACGATCCACGGCAGTAGTAATGTGGTCGAGACGTCTACACGGAGCAGTAATATAGCACGCCCCGCGGTATAAATGTCCACGTACCGTAGTAGAAACGTCTACGTACCGCGGTATCCACGCCGCACTACCACGCACCACCACCGACTGCCCACGCCCCTGAAACCCGAGTACTACGTCCGGGTAACTCTGTCTCTAGGAAAATTTTCCTACTCTGATATCAAGGTGCTGGTGCCAGTGGTAAATCTTTACAAGATTTAAACTGTGTGTGACGATGGCAGCTGTGTTTCCAAGAACGTGTTACAAGTGTGGGGAAGTTGGCCATTTAGCCGACGATTGTACTCAAGAAGAAAGATTGTGCTACAACTGCCGGAAAGCAGGACACGAATCCAACGAATGTCCTGAACCTAAACAATCCACTTCCAAGCAATGCTACTTGTGCGGTGACGTTGGCCACGTCCAAACCGACTGTCCTACGTCGGGCCAAGGTTCGAAATGTTACAACTGCGGTCAATTTGGACACATTTCTAAGAACTGCACCGACGGAGAAAGAAAGTCGTCTGTAGGGTCGTTCAAGTCTGGCTCGAGAGCTGGCACCACTTGTTACAAATGCGGTGGCCCAAACCATTTTGCCAGAGATTGTCAAGCTGGTGTTGTCAAGTGCTACGCATGTGGTAAAACTGGCCACATCTCCAAGGAATGTAGATCAGCTGCTGGAGGTGACTCCAACTTTGGTGCTAAAACCTGTTACACTTGTGGTCAATCGGGCCACATCTCCAAGGACTGCACCGCATAAGAAACGGAGTTAAATAGGTTAGTTGGTTGCGAAAGTTGTAGGCGAATTGTGGAAATGTGATGAATCTCATTATATTGATGTGCCTTTATCGAGAGTGCATTGTGGTTGCTATGACACGTATTTTGCGATGGTGATAAAATTGTTAAACTTGGTGTGATTATTTTAATGATTATGGTTTTTCTTGTCTTATTTTACTCTGTTTTAGGTTAGTATTAACTTCTTTGATGGTTCTTTATATTGTACATAGCAAAGAGTCTTAATATACCTATCCACAGGGACGATGTAGGTGGTTCATTTTATTATTGGTGTTGGGTTGATTAATCTGTCGATGGTTCACTTTATTATTATTGTTGATGGTTCATTGCTTTATACATGTTGGGTTAATTGCATTATTTGTGTTGTAGGTAGTTCATTGCTTTATTATTCGCGTAGATGGTTCATTTTATTATTTGTGTAGACGGTTCATTGCTTTATTATTCTTCATTTTATTATTCTTGTAGTGCTTCATTTCATCATCCTTGTAAATTCTTCATTTTATTATTCTTTGCTTCATTTCATCATCCTTGTAAATTCTTCATTTTATTATTCTTTGCTTCATTTCATCATCCTTGGATATGCTTCATTGGCTATAACGGCTTGTGTTTGGGTTTCTTTACAGATTGCGAAAAGTCCACTATGACCTCGTTCCCGTCAATAATGCACGGTTGCTGATTCAACCTTGAGTATGCAGATTCAGCCTCCTGCTTCGTTTCATACTCCACAAATGCGTAATTCGACTTTGTCTTTGTGTTATCGATAATGTTGCAATTGGTGACATTGCCAAATCTGGAGAAAATGATAGTTAGAGACTCTTCTGTAGTTGCACGATCAAGTCGTGCAACAAAAAGCACCCGTGGCGACGGTTTTATCGTGTAATGCGGCAAGTCTCCAATTAGCTCTAGTGCCAATGCCTGAACTGTAGACTGATCTTGTTCCTGAGGAACAAGAGATTGTAGGCGGACGTGCTGTAGTTGCATTTCAGTAGGGTAAGGCTGTTTTTTGACCTGATCAATTTCGATTGACTGAACGAATGGGTCATGGAGAATATGTATTTGAAGAATTCTGACATCATTGACCAACCGTAGCTCTTGATCGACTTTGGCTTTATTGATGGCATGCAAAACTGGGAACCCTTCAGCAACTTTACCGAATGGAACTTGTCCCTGGTGAACCGTATTGGATAGGCTTATAGTGAACTTACTTCCAACGAGGCCGTTTTCGACCTCGAGGAACGAAACGGTACCGATTTCGGGCTCTGATGGCAGTGAGGTAGGCCGGTCCAACACGGGAAAGTACTTATCTCGAGTTATACGTTCGTCGTAGATCGACATATCGATGAAATAGTTGGAGCCATAACAACCAGAGTCGACTGGATAACTTGGGTTACCGCATGTTATGCTGTCATCGACGACGACATTGTAGAACGGTGCAAAGAAGTAGTGGTTCAATTTGCAGAGCACGAGAAAATTGGCACACAAACTAGGCTGGTGTTCGATATTTAAGTCAATTACAATTGGCCCCTCGGTGGTCTCGAGTAGTACACTCATGGAGAGACGCAATAACCACTATAATCAGAAACGAGCACTATAATGAGAAACGAGCACTATAATGAGAAAAAAGTACTATAATCAGAAAAGAAGTTTAAATTTGGTACTATTAAGGTGCATTTTATCGCACTACCATACAAACCCTAGCAATCTTGCGATAAGATAATAAGAAGACGTTTTTGCAGCATTTGCGGCGAAAAATGTGTCTGCGACCGTTTGCAAGCAGGAACGACAGTAGTAACCACCACGGTGTCACGGTGTCACGGTGCCAGCTAAAGAGTGAAGTTCTTCAACACCGTTGTGGACGTAGTAGGATTCTGTTCTGATTACCTAACAAGATGGGAAACACAAGTTCAGATCATATTCATTTTGGTTGTGGTAGATCATTGTTGGAAACGTACCGTGCCTTATCTGAGTGTGTCGCTTGTGTGTTAGTAGCAAAGGTGTTTTTTGCAACTTTACTTATGTGGTTACAGTATTTGTAGTGGTATACGTATTATTAGAATATTTGACCGAATAAGGTGATTCTACGTCGAAACTGGGGTCAACAGCAATTTCAGCATAAGCGTGCCGGTTATTGTTCCTGTTGTAATCGCTTGCTTTCTGTTTGAAGGCATGTTTGTATCTGACAGTGGGACTGATATTCACCAGTTATTGGCCAATTTCAAATTCTCTACTCGAGGAAGCATGCTCTTGGTTCGGATCGAGCTGTAACTGTTTCAAGATGAGATCTCGGTTGTTAATGACTCATCGAGTTGTAACCATTTCAAGATGACTGGATCTCTGTTGTTAATGACTCATCGAGCTGTAACCATTTCAAGATCACTGGATCTCTGTTGTTAATGGTTGCGATAACTGTTGTAGAGAGAGCTAGATTTGTTCGTACGGCATGATCACAACGGGCTGTTCACTGAGACGGACACTGCTGGCATCGACGTAATAAAGCAAAGAAGAATTGCCAGATAATAGAGACGAGTAAATATGTAACATGTTATAACAACATAACTGTTTGATTATATAGGAGTTTGTCTCATGTGAAATGATTGAAAGCCCAGTAGGCAAGAACGATAAGCAAAGCATAAAGCCTGCCGTTTCTTGTGGTACTGAAGAATAACCCGTATCCGATAAGCTTATCACTAAACCACCGCACGTAGGTTTGGATGACATAGTCGTACTTTGTAGGCTTCATGTAGATATCTGTAGGTCCCGTTACTGAATCGTCAAAGATCAATGAGTCCTGAGAATGACGTCGAGGAACATTACTTGGTAACACCTGAAGATATCCTGTGGTCGACACAATTGGGTTTGGAGGCTGGAACGGAATCGTCATCGATAAATACACTGGCTGGTGATCTGACTGAAGAATTGACGGAATACTGTTGTATTGGTGCACTCTGGGCAAATGGTCGTGGTTCGACGAGTCTTTCTTGCTAGCAAGCTGCGCACCACTTTCATCTTCATCGCAGTTATATGTTGACTGGAACAAAATTCTGTCGCACCATGATGGTGATCTCTTGGAATTGTATATCGCCGTGTTGACATTGAACTTGTACGTCGGGGCAAAATCGATTGTCGCTTCCGCGAACCCAGTGAAAACGTCACCTCGAAGCTTTCCAGCATACAATTCGTCATATTTCTCTACCAAATTTTGGATATCAACAGTATGAACTAACGACTGATCCTGTAATGTAAGCAATTCCTTGGTGGTGGCAGAGTCTACAGTATACTTTTTAGTGGTTCTATAGTTCAAATCTCCCATGATGAATGTGTGGCTATTTGGTTTCAAAACCCCGTACCCATCGCCAAAATCAAGCGATCTCATTATCGTAACCAAGTTGTCATTTCTTTGAAGATATTGTGCTTCTCCCTCGTGGGCAGCTAAATGACCATTTACAAACGTTAAATCCACCGATTTGTTCGCGACCTTGTAACTCACACGTAATCCTACAGCTCCCTTCATAGAACTAAATCCATAGCCGCATCCTGACCCACCAAACTTCAAACGTGAGAATTTCAGAGGATATGGGGTAATGGCTATAATTCCAATAGCCCCAATGTGATGAAGTCCAATGGTGTGAAATCTCACATCGTGGTGTCCATATTTTTGCGCCAATCCTGTCATAAACAATTCATTGTACTGGAGCATGAATTGATTAGAGGTGTCATAAAAAGATCCGTTCATAATTGAACAGAACTCCTCTAACCCAAATACATATATATCAGCCACATCATCAGGTAGCGAATCACAAAAGTTTGTCAAAAACTTGCGGGCATCAATCGTCTTCTTTCCACAGTTGTACGTGAACAAGTAAACAGGAATTGCACTCATTGTCAATGTCCCGTGTGGTGGGTTCGTTTCCCGTTGCTGTTCTCATGAAATGCCCCAGATTTCATTGCGGCGCTACCGTGTCGAAGCTGCGCCAAAACAGGTCATGTGAAACGGGCAATCGAGGGACTCAAGGGTTCAAACTGGCGACTTCAGCGGTCAGCTTTGGCTCCAACAACCATATGCCCACGTTGCACCACGCATGGCGCTCCTGTAAACCTGATTCCTTCTCCGTCTATGTGGCGCTACCATTTATGTACCTCCCCAGGGACTGGAACTGGCGGCGATGTTTCCGTCCACACTGCTGAGGTTCAGGCAGTAGCATGTCTTGTACTGAGTGCAACTGTGCAATTCCTTTCAAACTCCGGTTGCATCCTCAAAACGTTTAGCTTCGTTGGTTTCAACATTTACTATTTGGGTTCGCGTATCTACAGGATCGATGCCCATCTACGAAACAGAACAACGATAGACAACGTAGAAGTAAATTAAACTAGCACTACAGTATCGTGACTGAAGTTCCTTTGAATATATTGTGACTTTGTTATTTTGGCTGATTTCTGGAACGATTGGGTGAATAATGGCCGGGTTTATTGAACTACAACGAAACTTGCTTGAAGAGATAGAAACTATAGAAGTGGCAATAAGCGACAGAATAGCCAGAAACCCAGGGATTTTACCTGGAAATTCTACTGATAACAAACGTCCATACAAGCAGACGTTGTTACAACAACATGAAGTGGCAGACTTTCAACAAAAGTACAAGAGGCATTGCAATACGTTAGTGAAGAACTTCAATAGCAAAGGGGAGTTTGAAGCAGAAATGGAGTTGATTTCAGATCCCAAAACCAATTTTGAAAAGTTTGATGAAATTCTCAATGGCTTGAAAGTCAAACATGCCAACGATTCAATGGTAAATTTGAATTTGGGCCAGGATTTAAAGAAGATATACTCGAGTTTTTCTAGTGGGTTTGGCCTGGCACAAACTCTGATTGATAAATCTGGCAAGAAGAAGATGAGAGTAAAACGAAAGTACATTTTGAGTTCAGCTGCAGACCACATAGATTTAGATACCCTCTTTCTGGTGGAGGAAATGTTTGGCAAACAGTTGGATTTAGTACGATTTTATCAGACTTACAAGACGCTAAACCCAAATTTCACCACCTACCTACAATATTTGCACGATTTCCATATTCCATTAGGTGAAAAACTGCCCCAGTACGTGGAATATCTCAAGGAATTGACCGATTACCTATTCTCATTTGTAAAGCGATCACAGCCACTTTTGAACTTTGAGAATCTACAGCAAGATTGGGAAAAGGAGCTTGAATCTGCGCAATCTACCGTCTCCAGCGGGGTTGAGAACGATGACGGCTCAGTATATTGTGAAGCATGCAATAAGAAGTTCGCAAAGATGTCAGTATACAATGGTCATTTACCAGGAAAGAAACACAAGAAGAATGCGCAGATGTTGGAGTCTACTGGTACAAAGAAACCGACGTTTGGAGGTACTGAAAAGCTTGAGTTTATGCTACAAAAATTAAGCCAATTTCTAGCGTCTTACAGAAAGTACACAATTTCCAACACTGAACGAAAAGATGCAATGACAGATCGGGAAAAACTCATAGAAATGGCTAGCATTACTGGAGATGACTCGGACTACACCACTGTTGACGAAGATGAAGACGAAGACGAGGACAAGGACGACGATGATGGAGACATAATGAACATGAAAGATCTACCTCTAGGTGTGGACGGAAAACCAATGCCGTACTGGCTATTCAAGCTTCAGGGGCTCCACAAGACGTACAATTGCGAGATCTGTGGGAACATATCCTACAAGGGACGGGTGTCGTACGACAAGCATTTTGGGTCAACCAAACACATGTATGGGTTAAAGTGTCTAGGCGTGACAAACGAGTACATGAATCTCTTTACAAACATCGGGCGAATTGAGGACGCAGTTGTGCTTTGGAGGAAGTTGAAGAAAAGTAACCGGATCAAAGAGGGAGACGAAGAAAACGCAGTAGAAGTCGAGGACAACGACGGAAACGTGATGTCAGAAAAAGACTACTTGGACTTGAAGAAGCAAGGATTGTTATGAACAGCTCATCGCTGGTCGTTGTCTATATAAATTTTTCTGTTCTTGGGAGTTAGCATTTTTCAGTCTATATTATATAGTAGCACAAGTGAAAAATTATAATTAATGGTACATGAGAATATCCCAGGTCAAGCGATATTTGTGCACCAAACAAACAATTTCCACCGTAAACAGAGTCGCAGGTGCCATGTCTGAGCAGAAGGAACTCAAAGGAACAAAAAGACAATCGTCACCCGCAGTTGGTGACAATGCTCTTCGCGATGAGAATGGATTTAGAATGAAGAGACAAACGATAGATAAGGTCACTTTGACAGCATATGAGCAGCTTGGAGGCAACAACAACGACAAAACCATTGTGGAACACAAGACGATTCATGAAGAAGAAGCAGAAGGTGCCAGCTACATCATTGATGGTCGTTTGCGTCGAGTTAATCCCTACTTCTTCACGTATTTGACGTATTGCAAAATGAGATGGAGAGACAGAAAGCTCTTGGACATTTTCGTCGAGGAGTTCAGAGACCGGGATGAAGCATATTATAAGAAGACAATTGCTGCTGGTCAAGTCACGATAAATAAGAAGGTCGCCAACCTTGATACCGTAGTGAAAAATGGTGATTTGATTAGCCACCGGTGTTTGAGACGGGAACCACCGGTGACGTCAGCTGAGATCAAAATTGTGTTTGAGAACGACGAGATCGTCGTTATCGACAAGCCGTCGGGGATCCCAGTGCATCCTACTGGGAGATATAGGTTCAATACCATCACCAAAGTGTTCCAGCATGAATTCGGAAAAACTGTTCATCCATGCAATCGGTTGGACCGTTTGACCAGTGGGCTTATGTTCCTTGGGAAAACCGCCAAGGGAGCAGATAATTTCGTCAAGCAGATCCGGGACCGTAGTGTTAAAAAGGAGTATATTGCCAGGGTGGTGGGAGAGTTCCCACCAAATGAAGAAGTCGTGGTAGACCAGCCATTGAGAACAATCTCGCATAAACATGGATTGAACAGAATCGATACTGAGAACGGTAAGGAGGCTAGGACCATATTCCAGCGAGTTTCGTACGACCCAGAATCAAATACATCTGTAGTCAAGTGTTTTCCTCAAACAGGTAGAACTCACCAAATCAGGGTCCATTTGCAATACATCGGGTATCCAATTGCCAACGACCCGATCTATTCCAATGTGTTTGTCTGGGGAGAGAATTTGGGTAAGAATAACGAAGGTGACGATACAGATGTGATAGCGAGATTGGACCGTATTGGAAAGGACCGGGCTGCGTCGAGCTGGATCCATCCTAACGAAGAAGGTGAAGTGTTTACTGGTGAGTTCTGTGAAGTTTCAGGTCTTCCAATCTATACTGACCCTGGTGCAAATGATTTGGAGTTGTGGTTACATGCCTACAAATATGAAGCTGAAGATAAATCATGGTCTTACAAGACACAGTATCCAGAATGGGCCATTCAACATAGTCGAAAGTTTATGAAAACTGCGTTGGATGAGGCAAAGAAGTGTGGCGAGACAAAGACTCAATTCAATGTGGGTGCTGTCTTGGTTCATAATGGTGAAATCCTTGAAACTGGACATACTAGAGAGTTGCCAGGAAACACTCATGCTGAGCAATGTGCCCTTGAAAAGTACTTTAAGAAGAACGAAAAATTGCCAGAAGGGACGGAACTCTACACTACGATGGAACCTTGTACTTTCAGGGCTAGTGGGAACTTGCCTTGTGCTGATAGAATCCTAGCCACCAACATCAAAACTTGCTTTGTTGGGGTTTCTGAACCTGACACATTTGTGAAGAATAACACCAGTTATAGCAAATTGTCAGAACAAGGTATTGAGTACGTGTTTATTCCTGGCTACGAGGACGAGATTTTGCGAGTAGCAAAACTTGGTCACGACGAATAGATTCTCATACACTTGTAAATATGTATTATATATGAGTTTTAGCATTACATTCTAAATACAATGAAAACTCTCTATTAACTCCACTGATTATAAACCTTTATCATTTCCGTTTCTGTCCCTTTATTCGTCCTCATCTTCTGACAAGCCAAGCACCACTTCTTTTCTTGCGTAGATGAAAACGTTTCTCCTGTGTCTTCCCTGAGTGGACGTCAACGTATCTTGTTCTGCATCCACTCTTTGCACGTCGCCATTCTGGTCCAAATTCGAAAGCTCAATTCTCACGTTGTTGGTAGGATTAATGGGCAATTTATGGGCATCGTTCAAATGAACATTTCTATCTCTAGGCTCTGAATTTTGCGTTGAAACACTCACTGACCGGGGAATTGCAAAACCAGCTGCTATTATTCCGTCTGTAATGGTCAAAAATGTCTTCTTCGACGCCTTTAATGCATCGATTATCTTTCTGGAATTGGAATCTTCAGAAGTGTCAAAGTATTTCGGAATAACTTTTCTCGTACCACTCCTGCGTATCATAGGGCTATCCTCACTTTCGATGTCATGATTTCCCCCCGTCCTACTTCGAGGCTCTTCATCGTCTCTGTCACTGTCATTATTCTCTTGGTTTTCATTATCTTCCACAAAGATTTCGTACCGGTCAAGCTCGTAAAGCTCTTCCTCGTAGAATCTTCTGCCTAGTACACCTTCCTTTTCCTTGTCTTTCATGATGAGATTGAACTTGTTACACCATTCCCATGGAATCACCACGCAGATTACATAGGTTACCACTGAAAAGAATTCAGATAATTCATAAATGAAGGCATTGGACACATCAGCAACAAAAAATGCCACGGGAGAATAAATCAAGATTATTGTTAACAACGACAATAGCCAGATAGCTTTGTTAGCAATAATGTAGGTGATTTTTGATAGCACAAATACAGAAACAATTGCAGCATAACACACAGAAGTTGCAATTCTCACAAGATATATGAATGCTGGAAGAATATCTCCAGCTTCATCGTCTGGAGAAAAGTTGTGAAATTTGCTCACTCCCCATATAGCTTGCGACATGACGGATGCAGCCACTCCTATGAAAAATGTAAGCCGTTTATCGTTTTGTCTCAGAAAGATTCTCATTATGACTTGGACTTGGTTGATTTGGAGTAGAAACACCACAATTAAATCGAAAATATTGATTTCGTTTGCTCCATTCAAGTATTCGAGGAGCTCGGGTGAGCTCAAATATCCATTCAGTTGCTGCTGGTGGAGTTTTATTATTGCTTTCACCACCACTAGCAAAATGTACACGGAGGACAATACTGTTGAACTCTTCAAAAGCCACGAAGGCTTGATGGTATAATTTGTTAGCACAAAAATCGTTAGGAACCAGGTGACGACGGCTGATATACTCAACGAATAGACTATGGCCACTACTGAATAGGTAAATGATCCTCTGTTACCAATAAGGTCATGGGCTGATAACGTAAAGTTTCTCCACGATTGGTATATTATTGGTAACGTGTTTGTTGTCTGGTTGACAACCAAACCCACGTTCGTGTTCATAATGGGAATGGTGCCATGGAAACATGTTTGTTGGTAACTAGCTTCACTAATATATTGCAAGGGGGTCGACCATTTTTCGGAAATTAGCAATCCTTCGGGCAAGTGTATTGGCTGGCACCCTGGAAAGACTGCCTTGTCCCACCAGTTATCTCGCCAGTACATTATTTGGTGACATGAAATGTGTTGGTAGAAATGGTGAAGAGGAATCTATTTTTGGTTTTGGTTAGTATAGGCAGGTCTCCGCTTCGACTCCGAGGCGTGGAAAAAGCAAAAGAATAAACACTCACAACGGAGGAACAGCAAAGTATCAGCTCCATTGCGGACAATTCATGTAATTGAGCTAGTACATTGGATATTGTTTGTATCTCTCTGTTTGTATTGTTCTGTTTATGTGGTGTTCAATGTTTACCTGTTGTATGCTCTGTACGAACGGCTGCAAAAATGCAGCCTCACCAATTGGACCAATTGGACCAATTGGTTGGCGAAGTCGCTGCTTTCCGCGTGCTGCCGTAGTATTGCGGCGTGGTGATCCAATAAACGTGATTCAATATCTTTCCTTCGAACACTCCAGCCATTGCAACCATGCTGGCTCCCACCTGTTTCTCATCCCCGGGTTTACACACTCCATTTTACCAAACCTCAATCAACGCTTCCAAACCACAACCGGTTTTGGTTTAACTCGCCCCAAACACCCTCAACGACCCCCTTGTTACAATTGGACCCTTTTTTTCCCTCCTCCTGTCATTTTCAAAAATTACCTCTTGCTCCACGATGGTTGATCTGCAAGTGAAGACCAATTTCGACGCCACTAAGCCCAAAATTGGTCCAAATCCAACGGGAAAACCACCATTTTACTCAGTATGCCTTCAGTAATGTGCATACATTGCCCAAACCTCGTCTTGGACACTTCCTTCGACAGGGAACATCAAACAACTTCGTCTCTGCGGCTCCGGTATGGCATAGAATTCCACCACAAAGCAAGGTGAAATTCATAGTTTCTAGCGGCACAAGGGAACATCATGACGGCTAGTGGTGAAGCCAGCAGTGGTGACCATTTGACGGTGAAGGCACAACTCACACCAAGTACACATCGGCGGACCGAGTCGTCGTATTCCCGTAATGTTTCCGTCATTGAAATGTACAATGGGGAATCGCCGGTAACCATGGTATCTCCAGAACCGGGCCAGCACCACCGTCATACCAGTAGTGATTTGGGGTCGATTGACATAGACGAGTCCATTATGAGAGGTTTGGACGAGCTTCACTTTCATGCTTTGGATAATGATACCACTATTTTTGCTCGTGGACTTGACGAGAATATCGACAATTCGCCGGTCCAGCACATTGAACGAGTGACCAAGGAGTCGATTCCTGCGTTGGTTAAGAGTAATTTCGATATTTACGGGTTTAAAAAGTGGTCGAATCATAATAAAATTACGAAACAATCGTACAATGCTTGGTTTAAAGAGTACGCCCAGTACTTGGTAAAACGAAAATCGAAATGGCTTGATATCATGCGGTCAAACGGGTTGTCTGTGGACGACACGAGCGACCTGCAACTGGTGACGGTTTCAGGATCGTCGTCGGACTATTTGCATAATAAGTTTGAACACTCTAAGGTGCCTACAAGGTTTCCACCAAAATCGGATAAAGTGAAGAAAATGATAAGACGAGGCATTCCGCCGGAATGGCGTGGCCAGGCGTGGTTCTTCTACGCGGGAGGATACGAAAAATTGAACAAGAATGTGGGAATCTACCAACAGATTGTTCGTGATACCCAGGACGTCACCAGCAAAGATACCGAAGTAATCGAGCGGGATCTCAACAGAACGTTTCCTGATAATATCTACTTCAACAGCAATTTGATTGGGTTGCAAAATGGTGATGTCGACCCAGGAAATTCCACTCCAGTAGTCGACCAAAGGGCGCCAGAAACTGCCATGATCAAAGCGTTGAGGCGGGTGTTGGTTGCATTTGCTCACTATCAACCACAAATCGGCTATTGTCAGTCCTTAAATTTTCTAGCTGGACTATTACTCTTATTTATGGACGAAGAACGGGCGTTTTGGATGTTGGTGATATTGACCGAACGAATTATTCCAAAAGTGCACTCTGCTACTCTTGAAGGGGTACATACCGATCAAGGGGTGTTGATGCTCTGTGTGAAAGAGTATATTCCTAGTTTGTGGTCGATTTTGGGCAAGAACTTTGACGGAGTTACTTTGTCGGAAGATAAGATATTGACACGATTACCACCGGTAACATTGGTGACTTCGTCGTGGTTTATGTCTGTATTTGTAGGGGTTTTACCTATCGAGTCAGTTTTACGGGTATGGGACATACTTTGGTACGAAGGCTCGAAATCGATTTTTAGAATGTCGTTAACCATTCTCAACATGTGTCTTGAAAAGGAGGAATTTGATAGATCTACCAAGAAAACCCAGAATGATGCCACGGTTCCGGAAATGGAACAAATCGAATTATTTCAATTCATTCAAAATTATCCCAAGACTATCCTAGATCCAAACGAGTTGACAGACAACTGTTTCAAGAAGATTGGTGGATACGGGTTTGGATCGTTGTCACAAGATGAAATAAACAACTGTAGGGAATTCGTTTCAAAACAACGAGCAAAGTTAACAAATAAAAGAGGCAGTGGCATAGCAACTGAACTTACACAGGAAGAAAGAGAGACATTAGTAGATACGTTGGGTGATGAAAGTATTCACGACGTATATGGATTTCATAGAGGTATAATGAGTGGAGTTGTTTGGAACAGAAATATTAGTAACAGAATGAAGATGAAGTTTACAAGAAAGGTCTCCAGATAACTTACCAGTTATACACAAAACTTGGTTTACAAATTATATTGCATTACATCATTATTTGCACAATTCATTAGATATATATAGTCTGTCTAATAAATACCACGATGGATGGCATCACCTGTAAGGATTGCCAGTTTATTCTCCTTGACATCATGAACTCTAACAATGTCTGTGTTCTGTTCAATACAGGCGACCACCGATGCTGCTGTGCTGACGATTCTTTTAGATGCTACTGGCTCATTGGTAATCTTACCCAAAAACCCTTTTCTTGACGGACCTAAAAGTGTAGGCAATCCGTTGAAACTCAAGTATGAATGTCTGATTCTTTCCTTAAAATCAGTCTCTGGTTGCTTGTTTACCAACACGGAATATTTCTTGAAATATGATGCATGCTTGATGATGGCCAAGTTTTGTTCCAAATTTTTAGCGAACCCAATTCCTGGGTCCAATACGATTTGCCATTTTCTCACTCCTTGCTCAAAAGCTTTCATTATTTGTAAAGATAACTCACGCGAAACACCATTGATCAAATTGTTCACTTCTGGCCCAAAGTTCAATTCACTATGACCATTATTTGGAGTAATGCTGTACTCAATAATATCGTCATTAGTATTGGACTCATAATGTGTTAATTTGGACATTGTTTCCGTAGTTCCTCTGGTGTGGTTCATAATATATGGAGCTCCGTGTTTAGCAATGACTTCAAACATTTTGGTATCGTACAATCCCATGGAAATGTCATTGATAATGTCGGCACCTGCTAATAAACAAGCCTCCGCCACATCGGCTCTATATGTATCAATAGACACTAGGCACTCTGCCAACTTCTTGTTTTTGGAAGATCTTATAATTTTAATTATTGGTAAAACCCTTTCCAATTCTTCTTCTGCAGAAGGAGGTGTGCTTCCAGGTCTAGTAGATACTCCACCAATGTCCAAAATCGTTGCGCCATCATCGACTAAATTCGACATGTATTTTTCAAGTTCTTCTGTCGATCTTTCGCTGTTCTTTCCTCCATCACTGAACGAGTCTGGAGTGATATTGACAATGCCCATAATTAATGTTCTGTGTTTGTTATTCAACTGGTCAAATTTTAATGGGTTCTTTTCGTCGTCAACCAATCTTGGAACTGGAACTATCTGTAACAAATCGGAAGATTCTTGAACTGATTCATTTGGTTTGGCTTTGAGCAATTGTTTCAAATGGTTGTGTATTGGCTCTGCTGATAATGGATGGATGAAATCTGGAGGTAACAATTCACAAAGTGGTTGCAACACAAAGGTTCTTTCCAACATTGATTTGTGTGGAATGATCAAATCTGGAGTGTTCAAACAAATATCGTCATATAAAATAATATCTAAATCGATCAGTCTTGGTCCATTATCGAAATCCTTGACTCGTTGAATATGGTCATATTCAATTTGCTTGAGAACCTCCAATAATTCCTGGGGAGACTTTTCGAAAAAGCACACTTTGATTGCCCCATTGTAAAAATTGTTTTGGTCTTTGTAGTACATTGGTTTCGAAATGTATAATGATGATGTCGATAACACCTTGATGCCGTATGACGTGAGCAAATCCAATGCTTTGGAAATATTCTCCACTGGTCTTCCAACGTTACTTCCAAATGCAATATAAGCAATATGCTCGTTTTTTGTGTTAATCTTAGATTCAATTTCACTAATAGGTAAGTTGAACCCTTGGATTAACGATGAGGATGCGTCGTTTTCATTGAATTCTAAAGGTTTGGAATTTTTGAACGATTCTTCTGTCATTGTCGAGCCAACACCTACACCATCAGTATAGCTAATGGCGTTAGGTTTGGTCACTTTGACATGAATTTTTGAAACGTCTTCACCGTGATTCTGGAACACCAATTGCCCAATTTTCATCACCAATGCTTCGACGGTTTTAAAGTTAGATGCCTCAACATATAGTACGATTGAATCAATGATCTTGTGGATCGAGATATTGGGGTTCTTGACGTCCAATGTGATGTCTAGATCCACAATTTGACGTTGCAACCGTTCAAAAGTAAACACACCGATGATGGTCAACAACCGCAAATGATGGATTTTCACCTGGTCAGGACCAATTTCAATGCAATTCTTTTCCAAATTAGATCTGTGAACAATATACTCTATGGAGTCTGCTCTGATTTCTGATTTTCTACTTTCAACAGTAACTTTTGCCGTATGGCCACCACCTGATTTCTCATCCAAAACTACTTGGCTAACAGACTCACAAATGTTGCCTAGCGATTTGAAGTTGGTGTGTTCATTGGACTTCATAAACTCGTCAATATGTCTGGAAATAACTGCATAATTTAGCGAATATTTCAAATTATCAGTCAATGATGCCTGTTGAAAATCCGTCTGCAAAGATACAGAAATATTGATAGGTTGGGGAGTAGGTCTGTTCCACGCATCTTTGCCAGTGATCGCAATGGCCGCCAAATTCTTGATGAAAACTGAATCGTTCAACATGGTCCGAGATGTATGAAAATTTCTAGAAATGGTCGGTAAAAGTGCCGACCGAAACAATTTCCTAACCAATGACACGATGAACACAAACGAACCAAGATATCAGTATTAAAGTTACCTAGATCTTACCGATTCGATAAAGGAAATTTCCATCTGAATTTTGGTGATAGTGTGTACTACGTACACACCCTCAATTGTTATCAGAATCACCAGATTCGTCGGATTCGCTGGCGACAAGTTCGTCCAAAAGTGATTTTTGGCTGTTCTGAGTAGTCTTGTGTTGTAGAAGAGGTCCAGATTGTTTGGGCAGTGCTTTTTCCGAACGCTTTTTGTTAACAAATTCTTTTAAAAATTCTGTAGTTTCGTCGCCCAATAGTTCTCCATGGTGCAAGTCATCAGCAACGGTGGTTTTGTCGGCGATGTATTTTCCGTAGTCCACGGTACTTTGTAGCATTTCGCTTGCTTCTTCATAGGTATACTGAATGTCTTCCATTGCTAGCTGTATCGCTACTTCGTTTGCTAGGACGTAGGTGGAAAATCCTTCGATTCCCCAGTACTTTATGACTTTGTGGTTGATTGCATTCTGTAACTCTTGTCGACATCGACTTTGTATGATTGTCGACATCATCAGCTGTCTATTGATACCAAAGTACCCCGAGGTGTATGTGTCCCAGTCGATCCGTAGTTTGTCATGTTCAGTAATAGCCTCGGCTGTTGACTTCTCTTGTTGGGCCCTGGCTAACTGATAGTAGATGGAATTGAACTCTTTTGACCGAAGTAACTGCTTTATCGTAGGTATCATCGAGTCAATTCGTTTTACAAGTTGCCGTTTTGAGACAATCGGACTCGGTATCTCCTTGTCCCTGTAGGTTTTTTTGACTTCATGTTCTGGCTTACCAGACAAGCCGGTGAAGATATCGAACGGACTTAAATGTAATGCGTCTGTGTCTGTAGCTGAATTTTCTTTTTTGCTGTCAGATGCTCGTGCCAGTTCGTCTTGTTTTTGGCGAACAGGACTCTTTTGTAATTGTTTACTCTTTAGACCTTCATCTTGCTTCTGAGGACTACTTTTCAATAATGCTATGTCAATTAATCCCGATTCAAAGTCGTTCAATGTGACGGTTTCGGTGTCCTTGACTGGACTAGATGGAATTGTGAGCTTTGTGGGACTCGTAGGATCATTCTTGCTTACAGGCGGTGTTACTGGTTGCTTCGATTCATACACAAATACTTTTCTTTTCTTCTTATTTGGTTTCCCTGTAGCCCAGTCATCATCGGAGCTGGGAGGAACGATCTTATGGGCTGCTGGGTCACTTCGTGGCTGTCTCGTTAAGCTTGTATACCTTCCATTGGACATAGTAGATCTACTTGTTTGAACTCCGGTTTATCTCTAGTGGTCTTTCGCGGTATACTGAAATCTTCAAATTCATTAAGAATTACGATTAGATACTTCACATGAACTCCGTAGTACGAGATTCTAGTAACTAAGTGCTGAAACTAGTTTCTACATATGATTGTGAGTAGGTGTTTTACATTATAAATTACAGGATATTTGGTTCTCTCTTCGACTGTCAATTAGTCTCTTATATTACTATATTTACAAATCAATTAAGTCGGTTATAAATATTAAGATTAGTTTGTAAGGTTATGTGTGCTATTTACCTATTGTTGCTTATTTTGGAATAATCCTGCCAATGCATTCAAGTTGGCACCGTTGTTTTGTTGCATGTTGTTCATGAAGTCTTGGAATCCTGGGTTGTTCATGTTTGGTGGAGGAACTCCTCCCATGTTTGGTGGGTATTGTGGTTGCTGTGGATATTGTGGTTGTGAATTGTTGTTGAACAAACCTGCTAATGGATTGGCGGTGTTGTTGTTGTAGGCATTAAAGTCGGGTTGGTGTCCTTGATTATGGCCACGTCCACGTCCACCAAGTAAGGTGGTCTTGACATAGTCTTCATCTGGTTCACCTGGTTTGTTAGATTTAGGACCATTTCTTGCCGAGTTGGTTGGCATTTTCTTAGACATTGCTTTCGATGAAATACCCGCACCGATTTCAATATCTGGTTCATCAATAACGATACCACTTTGTAATGGTTCTCCTCCAGTACCACCCCATTGTGCTTTGACAACCCATGCTCTATCAGCGTCAGTCAATCTTTGAATTGGGATAATGGAAATTCCGTGTTGATAATTACAACAATCTCTTGGTCCAAATCCAACCCCCCAACGGGTTCTTAATGGTAATTGACCATCCTTGTTGAATGATGTAATGACTTGTTCGGCTTCTCTTCTAGAGTAGACCTTGACGAATGCATGCTTTCTTTCACTGTTTAAGATAACTGATTGAACTTCAGCAAATGGCTTCAACACGGCAGCTAATTGATGTTCATCCATGGTGCGAGGTACACCCCCGATAAACAATGTTCTTGACAACACTTTGAACGAACCTTGTGGTAAAGTTTGATCAAAACCAACATTTCTAGGACGATAATGTGGAGCTCCTGGAACATTCATTTCTTGCTGATCTTGCTGTGGAACAAATGGTGCATTATGTTGTTGCACTTGATTGAAGTTGTTTTGTGGCCCACTGCCATAGTTTTGATAGTTTTGCGGAGGAGATCTATAACCTTGGTTTCCATATTGGTTACCATATCCTTGGTTTCCATATCCTTGGTTTCCATATCCCTGGTTCCCATAAGGTTGGTTTCCCTGGGGAGGGCGCATACCTTGTTGATGTCCACCGTATTGGTTGTTGCTATATTGACTACCAACTTGTCTAGTTGGGGATCTAGATCTATTTCTTCTTGATGTGAAGTCGCTGTTATCACGGCCACGTCTGTCATTGCCATATGCTTGTTGACTTTGTTGTGGACCAGAGTTTTGCATCTGTTGTAACATGTTGTAGATCATTTCTCCGTTTTGACCGTTGTTGGTTGAAACAGTTTGAGCATTCTGAGCAGGAGGTGATGCCTGTTGTTTACTAGATTGTGACAATGCAGATAACTGAGATAAAATGGAATTGGCTTCGGCCGGAGGGGGTGACGAAGCAGATTCATTCGAGTTACTAGTTTTAGCTAAGGAAGCTAAAGCTGATAAAATACTATTTGAATCTTGCTTGTCATCACCTTTTGGTTTTACTGGTTCAACACTTGTTCTTGGAGGGGTTCCAGGAGGTGTGGTAGAAAAGAAGTATTTATCACGAATGGTCTTAATGATTTCAGGACTGAAAGTTTCCGCTCTCTCCCAAATATCTACTAATTTACTGATCTTAATGTTTTGGGATTTACTTATCAGTAATTCCATAGCATCATCAATCAATGACTCAATTAATTCACTGATCTTGTATACCCCAGCAGCAAATGTTCCTTCTGAAGCCGAGGAGTCGACGGTTTCATTTAATTTTTTGGCTTCTTCTGTGTAACCTCTAACAATCGAATCCACAACATACAAAGTTCCTAATTTGTGGGACGATGGTGCTGCCTTACAGTTAGAATATAATGCAGTGATAAGTTTAGACTCCTCCTTAACGTTTTTTGTAGCAAGTTCAGTCAATTTCTTAATACGGGACCCCGAAACACCAGGAGCCTTCAAAGTTGGTAACTCCTTTAAAATAGTCTCAAATTCTTCCACGACTGACATTGTAATACGGGTACTATAAATGAGAAATTTTACGATTTAGTGGCGAAATGAATCAATAATGATCGTATTAGTGAAACTGTAGGACCCTATGTTATTCTCTCTTTGATATTGGTACAATACCAACAACTTTCTTTACTCTGGACAAGGTTTAAAAAACAATGGAATGTTTACAAAACTCCTATTGCGTCGAATTTACTTCTAGGTAAAAATCAATCTGAAACAACTTTATCCCCACAAATCGTTGTCGTTACTTACTATTACTAATCGCAGATATAAATAATGAAATACCGTAAAATACCTCAAAATTCACCAACTAAATTGTCCACAGATAAATATTCAGTAGATTTGCAAAATACTTAACCAAATTGAATAATATGGATAAAACCTACTAAATTCTGTCTATTACAATTAAGGTATACACTTAAATAGAAAGAACGTTAAACAGAAAAAAAATTCTCACCGAAAATGCGAACATGCCACTTTTATAGTCACGGTAAAATAAATTCCTGTATACAGTTTGAACGCTACCCAGTGAAAAATTTATTTGAAAAATTGTACTGTAGTCGTAGACGTCGTGAGACTGTTGATACACTAGCATGAGAAGCGTAGTAACAAGGTGTGTGAGTAGAGCGTACTCCACCGGCTCCCAACCAGCTATTTCGTCCACGTTGTTGTTGTCGAGAAACCCCATCATTACTTCCGACTTACCAGCATTCGAATCTCAATACTACAAATACCAACATGAGTTACTCAAGAGATTAATGTGGACTTTCCCCAAGTGGTTTTACTTCAGAGAAGGTACTTTAGCAGAGCAAAGATACCGTCAATTGAACAAGGACCCTGTTGACAACAATCCTGATATCGAGTTTCCAAGAGGTAGACCAGAAATCAGACACAATAGAGATAGAAGATTCAAGCAAGAGATAAGATTGCCTAAAACTTATAAGGAGGCAGATCAACTCGACGGAAGTGAAGCTCCTGTTGATACCAAGAACGATTTGGCCCGTAAGATTGTACCTAATCCAAGAGTTACCGAGGCTGACAAAGCCAATGATCAAACTAGTTTAGAAAGAAAGTTGAGTCGTACATTGTATCTTGTTGTGAGTCAAGACAACAAAACTTGGACGTTTCCGGAATTTGCTCAACAAGAGGAACTCAAACCTTTGGACGTTTTGGCAGAACAAGGATTGACTGCTATTGGTGGTGATAAGATCAACTATTTCAACGTGTCAAATACTCCATGCCATGTACATATAAAACCTAACAAAAAGAGCTATTTGATAAAGTCCCACATATTGTCGGGAGAGTTCATTCCAACAGACTCCAAGCTCAAGTTCTTGTGGTTGACTAAGCAAGAGTTGAGTGAAAAATTATCTAATGAGTATTATAACGAGATCGAACACTTATTAAATGAGTACTAAAGGTGAACAATTTCCTAGTCATGCATTTGTACATAGATATTGATGTTGTGTAGTGTAATATTACATCCATTCATAATATACAATTAAAATATACAGTGAAATTTTAACCATGGTTGATATCTACACATTCTTCTTGCCTCTAATGGCAGTTTCAGCGGCATAAACGGATCTGTCGATCAACGATCCCACAATCAAGACCCCAGCAATCGAACTTATCACCCCAAGAATAAATCCTGATAATGGTTTGGCGTATTGTTCTCTGTTGATTATCTTCAATGGAGATATGTCAAAATGGAAGAATACCCCGGGAGTACCTCCTCTGGCGTGGTAGGTGTGCTGGTGGTCCTCGTCCTTACCACCACGTAATGGTCTATCGTGGGTAATTACCGAGAATTGGTTTGTTTCCAACGCCTTAGTTTCTTCGATAGATTCAAATCTCGTGGCTACCACCTTCAAGAAGTAGCTGTACAATCTGGATTTGTCGTTCAAGACCGATTCATGGCCGTTCAAAGGGTGTGTTGATTCAATTAGCCCGTCTTGGGAAATTTGGCCAAACGACAAATGGTTGATTTTGTGGTCAAAGTTGAACTTGTCATTGTACTTCTCGTACAACGACAAATCATGAACGTGTCTACCTTTTGACGAGAACGATGCTCCAGGAGCAAAATCTAACGTACCAGAAACACGATTAATCTTGGTGTTTCCTTTGACTCTACATCCTTCGTTCTCCATAATTCTTTTCTTCAACGACGAAACGTAGCCTTCCTTTTCACACTGTTCAATGTTCTCTCCGTCGTAGAACCCCCATTCTGCCTCACCGTACGCAGCCTTCACGGCAGCACACGAGTTACAACAGAACTGTTTCTTGTCTTGGGGCAAAGCTCCGTAACACGAGCCACAGTATCCGTTATCACCTTCAGGTAAACCCTTGGCCAAAACATGGATGTCAACGTCGTTATTCAACGGAGGAGAATCCGTATCCAACACCTCGTCCTTGACGGTACCGTCTGGGTTTTTGACCAATCTAAACTTCTGGAACCCTGACTTCAAGATATCCAATTTCACATCGCCAGTCTGGTCCAAAATATCGAGGGAAAGCATATCGCAGGGTATGTTGGGGAAGGAGATGTCCAAGTTAATGTCCAATTGCTTGTTGATATCACGATCCACCACCAATTCTGGCCTGGTGACGATGGAGGTGTAGTCGTAGTACTCGTTACGGATCAACATGAGCACTATCACGACACAAATCATCGTGATAACCCCACCACTAGTGGTACGAATTCTGGCATCCTCGACGGTTTTAGCGAAAGCATCTAGCGAAAGCAACTTGGGTCTATTCACAGACATCACACGGCACTAAATATACTGGAAAACCCTCTGAGGTGGCAAATGGTACGGGTTTAGTCGAGAGTGGAAAAAGTGAAATGAAATTTCTATGGTGCTGTTCAATAGTGATTGCGAAAAATTTAAATTTCGCCATACAAAATCAGACTGGAAACCCACGTCGTTCAATTGCGGTATTACTGGCGGTATCGGGGTATATTAGAGGACTTCTCGCTATGTCTAGTACTACAAAGAGTAATAAGAACTTTTTCAAGAACTTCACGCCGCTTGTGGCTCGAGACAAGCCTATTGGTGGTAATTCTTCGTCCTCTACTGAGATCATCGTGATATCAATTAATGCTACCGGGACAAGATTGGTCACTAGCCGTACAGACAAGTCTATTCGCATCTGGAAGTCTACGCCAGAGAGGTTGGTGGACCCGATTATAGTGGAAGATGCCCATTCTCGGGCGGTGGAATGTGTTTCTTGGAACCCTAAGACGGAGCACTCATTTGCTACCGTGGGCAGAGACGAGTATATCAAGCTCTGGAAGGGCCACACGAGGGCATTGGAACGGTCTGTGAAAGTTGAGAAGCTGTTGGGACAACCTGAGCCCGTGGCATTGAAAATAGTCCACTACTCTCCAGACGGAGAGTTGATGGTGGCAGTAGACAGAGACTCCACGGTGATTTTATTTGCTCCACAGAACAATTACAAGAAAGTCGCGGAAATCAAGTTGCACGAGCACGTCTACGACTTGGTGTGGTTCAATTTTAACCATGGGTACTTTGCCTGTGGTCTTCATGATGGAACTATTCCAATATACAAAATTGTGCCAAACGAAGATAATTCTTACGACGTTGTGTTGAAAGAGACGTTGACGGGACACCGTTCTAGTGTTACTAGTCTTGCGGTGGATCCTCGTGGTACGTTTTTGGCTGCTGGTAGTAATGAAGGTGTTTTGAGTTTCTGGAACACTGCGTCCATGATCAACAATAGAGTGGTTACCGATGTAGATGAGTCGATAGCATGTATTGATGCGAGTAGAGACGGGACTTATGTTGCAGTCACGTATGATGGAGGGTCGAATATCCGGATTTTTGATCACGATTCTGGCGAACAAGTGTATGAAGTCCCCGATAGTGTCAGTGGAGAGTTGACATTTGCAAACATTGCGTGGTTTCCAAACAAGACATCATTTGCCTACAGCAGTAACTATGGCACTACGTTGACGTTGATGAAAAAGCCCGAGAGAGGTTGAGAAAAGAGCAGTGGTTGGTGAAAAAGTACACAAAGAGCTCTTTTACACAGTGTAGTGGTAGATACAGTGGAAATCAGGGTTCCTAGACAGTCATTTTGGTTCTGGAATGAGGCTTTTTATTGTTTAAAGTGTATCTTGAACTAGTGGGCGAAACTTTACTTCTGAGATTGAACGAGAGCATAAATGAGTTCCCTGTGTGTGGAGCGGCACAGCTGGGTGGGGCTAGGTGCCAAATATGTCAAACCGTGATTTTACTGGGCCCGGAATGTTACAATAGATCGCATGTTCTGGTATAATTGTACATAATGGTGCCCAAACGGACGATTAAAAGACACCAGAAGAAACCAGACGGAGCACAGTCGGTTCGCATACTGGAAAGAAGCGCATAGATACGATACTGGGGCGAGAACAGCACTTTTACATGCCATTCTGCGTCCTAATTTATAGAAAGAGCAAAATTTACGTCAAACGAATGCAGACACCGCGTAGCATATCTAAACCATCCCCTCTGAGAAACATTCCGGTGACATCCACGAGTAAATAGCACTGCCAAAGGCCAAAATCGCCAAATTAAAACCACCTTGTGAAAAATGAAATTTTTCAGAGTACACGAATACATTTTGAGAAAAATTCCACTAAATACAAACAAACCGTTAGATTGTAGAATTTCTTCCATCACTACCACGCCACAGTGTATTTTCCATAGTAAAACTACCTATACTGTGCAATATGAATGGACAGATACCCCATCAGCCATTTCGAACGGTTTCCACCACGTCAAACTTGTCGTTGAATTCGTCTTCAACCTCCATCACTAGAGTAGGGTCCTCGCCCATGAACCATAGTTTTAACACCAAGAGTGCTGCCCTGGACCATTTATACTTCCAATGTTTGGAATTGAAGGCTAAACTCGGGGCTATTGACGGCATGACGCCGTTTTTGAATCTTGCTTTCAATTCAGCCGAGCAGTGTGGTGAGCAACAGGCGTTGGCATTGAGCCAACAGATGCACGAATCCGTGAAATTGTCGGAATTCCGCACGTCGGTGTTCTCCATGACGTCAGACTCGTCTAATAATTCGACTTTGACCAACTCCAATCGAGGATCTGGCTATTCTAAAGGGTTGGTTAATAATAACTTTTTCACGTTTGCGGGTGGTGTTTTGCCTGCCAATATGTGTGTGGACCCTGTGACCCAGCTTTGGAAGCTTTTCCAGCAGGGAGCCCCATTTTGTTTGATTTTCAATGCCGTTACCTCTGTTGATTATAAGATTCCTATAGTCGGGTCAGATGACTTGAGAGTGTGCAAGAAATCGGTTTATGACTTTATAATTGCCGTGAAGACGTATTTGGACTTTGACGATGAGTTTTTGTTTACGATTTCCAACGTTTTTTCTGACTCGACTCAAGATTTATTGAAAATTATTAAAGTGGTAAATAAGTTGTTAAGCTTGAAAGATGGCGAACTTTCATCGTCAGACGACCTTTCCCAGCTGTTGAGTGATCTAGTGATCACTGATGATCGTGCAAAAGTTTTCAAGGAAATTCTTGAAACTGAGAGAAAGTACGTTCAAGACTTGACTTTATTATGCCGTTACAGAGACAATTTGGTAGAAGCCGAATTGGTGTCATCGGAACAAATTCATATTTTGTTTCCAAATTTGAACGAGATTATTGATTTTCAAAGACGGTTTTTGATTGGGTTGGAGTGCAACATCAATGTGCCAAATAAGTACCAAAGAATTGGGTCGGTTTTCATTCATGCGGCCTCTGGCCCATTTAAAGCTTATCAGCCTTGGACAATTGGCCAGTTGAATGCGATAGATTTGATTAACAAAGAATCGGCAAATTTGAAGAAGTCTACCTCGTTATTGGATCCTGGTTTTGAATTACAATCGTTCATTATTAAACCAATTCAGAGATTGTGTAAATATCCATTGTTGTTGAAAGAGCTTCTCAAAAACACTCCCGAATCTACTGACCAAGTGCAGTCAGCATCGTACAATGAGTTGTTGGTTGCTTACAACGCAATGAAGAATTTAGCTAACCAAGTTAACGAAGCACAAAGACGGTCTGAAAATGTCGAATATTTGAATAAGCTCGTGGGCCGAGTGAACAATTGGAGAGGATTCACGTTGACAGACCAAGGGGAATTGTTGTATCATGCCACAGTTGGGGTTAAAGACGGTGAAGGAGAGAAAGAGTACGTTGCTTACTTGTTTGAAAGAATAATATTTTTCTTTGTAGATGGAGATTCAGGAAATAAAGAGAAGGAAAAGAAGAGCAGACGGGACCTTTTACCTTCACGAAAGAAATCATCGTCAGCATCAAACTCAACTACAAACTTACTAGAATCATTAAATAATGCTAAAGGTGAAGTTTCACCATTAGAGTTGAAAGGAAGAGTGTATATCCTGGAGGTTTATAATGTGTCATCGTCAAGTGTTGGGGGTTATTATCTTATAATATCGTGGACAGGGAAGAAGGAGTCAGGAACATTCACATTGAGATACAGAACTGAAGAGCTCCGAAATCAATGGGAAAACTGTTTACGAAAACTAAAAGCTAATGAAGTTAATTTTCAGCTTAACCGCAAGATACGTGATTCGCAAAATACAAACGATTCCTTTGACGGCAGTTACACTACGATATCGCCAACAACACCAAAGGCTGCTGACAACGTGTCTCTCCGTTCATCCAATGGCTCGTCATACCACCGTCACCATTCGTCGTCGTCTACATTTTCCATGATGAAACAATCACGAAGTAAATACTCCAGTGGATCAGACAACATTGCTCGGCAATTGTCCAATGGAGGCACGGCTACATTCAATACAGAGTCAGCCCATTCTTCGTCAGGAATAAGGATAAACCTAATCTACAACAAAATCGAGATCCGAGAGCCGTTGGTGGTTTCTACTGACATTCTGTTCAATGAGTTGTATCTGAAGATCAGCGGAAAGATAGTCAATTCGGACGAAATCAACGACGACATCTTGGTGAACAAACTCAAATACAAAGATGAAGACGGAGACTTTGTCGTCATGGACTCAAGTGACGACTGGACGCTTGCAGTCGACCTGTTGGAGGAAATGAGTAACGGTAATGGTAATGACGGAAATGACAAACATTTTGATTTAACTATATGGGTTTCGTGAAAATTATTGGGGAAATACGCTCGTACTATGTCGTACACTAGCAATATACATTCGTGCCAAATCCAGCCGTGCCTGGGCTATCTGTAATCGTTTCGTGTCGTGAATCAACTGCGCTACCATATTCTCTTTTCCGGTTCAACAAACACCATCGCCGACCCTTTAGCGACGCCTCTGGAAAGGAAAATGAGCTGTAGTATAGTCGTACTTTGGGGTTTCATGCGAGATCTCGTAAATGTGCTCTATTGTCGCAATATTTGCAAGATTTCTAATCAAATGAATTCCATTCGCTGGATAGAAGATGAAGCATGTATACAAGCGATGATTCATATCGTGAAAAATTTCAGAATTGTGTACTCAAATATAATAGCGTGAAGCGTGCCAATTTCGAGCTTTTTAGTGACAATGAGACGTTGTGGTTCAATAAGGTTGGCCAATGTTGTCAACAAGCGAAAAAATCTCGTGCCGAGTTACTTTTCTCGTCGAATTATTGCCAATTCTGGTTCGTCATATACTGCTGTGAGAAGGTTTACTAGTGGTGTGGTGGTCCGCAACGAGATTCCGTGGTCAGCAATGTCTCCTGAGGACCAGGCTGTGTTGTCAGAGCCTCGTGCTGCTGATTCTGTCGACGTGTGTATTGTAGGTGGTGGTCCAGCTGGTTTGGCGACCGCTATCAAGTTAAAGCAATTGGATAACGAGGACGGAAATGGAGACTTGCGGGTAGTTGTTCTTGAAAAAGCTGGAGATTTTGGGTCACATATTGTCAGTGGAGCAGTCCTTGAACCCAGAGCGTTGTTGGAGTTGTTTCCAGAGAGTGAGCTTACTGAAGAAACCGGAGGTATTCCGTTACCTAGCGACATTGTCACCAAAGTAACGAAGGATTCGATGAAGTATTTGACTCAAGAATATGCATTTCCGATGCCAGAACCACCACAATTGAAGAACGATAATAACTATATTGTTTCCTTAAATCAGACAGTAAAGTATTTGGCTGAGCAAGCAGAAGAACTTGGGGTAGAATTATACCCAGGAATTTCAGTTTCTGAGTTGATTTACAACGATGCTGGTGATGCCATTGTGGGGGTGGCAACTAAAGATATGGGGATTTCCAAAGAAGGAACTCCCAAGTCGTCATTTGAAAGAGGTATGGAGTTTAAGGCAAGAGTCACAGTATTGGCTGAAGGGTGTCATGGGTCTTTGACGAAGAAAGCCATTTCCAAATTTGATTTACGGTCTAATAGCGAACCCCAGACGTACGGGTTAGGGATAAAAGAGGTTTGGGAAGTCAAGCCAGAGAACTTCAATAAAGGTTTTGCCGGACACACTATGGGATATCCACTTTCGTGGTCAGAATATGGAGGTGGATTCATGTATCATTTTGGCGATGGTTTAGTTGCTGTGGGGTTGGTTATTGGTTTGGACTATGCTAACCCATACATTTCGCCATACCAGGAATTCCAAAAAATGAAACTTCATCCATTCTACGCAAATGTATTGGAAGGAGGTAAATGTATAACCTATGCTGCTAGAGCATTAAACGAAGGTGGTCTTCAGTCGATTCCTCGGTTACATTTCCCTGGTGGTGTGTTAGTGGGCTGCACAGCAGGATTTGTCAATGTCCCCAAAATCAAAGGTACACACACGGCAATGAAATCGGGTATGGTGGCAGCAGAATCAATATTTGAAGAGATCAAGGAGTTGGGTGCAGCTGATGAGGAGACATTTGAAGATCCAGAATACAAGATTTTGGATCTCAAACGGTATGAACAGGCTCTTAAAGATAGTTGGGTTTTCGAAGAATTGACGGAAGTAAGAAACGTTCGTCCATCGTTCAATGGTCCTCTTGGATTTGTCGGTGGAATTATGCATTCGGGATTATCAACTATGATAACCAAAGGAAGCGAACCATGGACGATTTCTCACCATGGAACTGACGCAGCTGCTACCAAGGATGCCAAAAACTTCAAGCCTATAGACTATCCAAAACCAGATGGGAAGATCACATTTGATATTTTGACGTCAGTATCACGGACCGGTACTTACCATGATGAAGACGAACAATGTCACTTGAGAGTCCCCCAACAAGACTACAAAAAGCATGCCCAAGAGGTTTATCCAAAATACAAAGGAATTGAGCAACGATTCTGCCCTGCTGGAGTTTACGAATACATTGAAGACGACAGCGAGTTGGGAGTGAGATTCCAGATCAACAGCCAGAACTGTATTCATTGTAAGACGTGTGATATCAAGGTGCCTAATCAAGACATCGACTGGACTGTTCCTGAAGGAGGAGATGGACCCAAGTATTACATGTCTTAGTCCAAACCACTGTACATACTAAAACTAATTTAATATACCCGAAATTACTTCTTTGTAATGTCTACAGTGGTATGATCAATTAATATATTATCACTTGTAACGCCTTGTTTATAAATTTAATAAAAAGTAGTTGTAAATACCCGAGTATAAAGAGATTTTAGAGATGTAAAAAAAGAAAGATAAAAAGAGAAAATGTAACTATGTAAACCAAATAACCATACAACCCAATAGAATGATTGTCTCGTAAGGAACCACTAATAAAACAAATTTATACATCATGACAAATAGTGACAAGTGTCAAAGCAACGTCTAGAATAATTCTGGAACTTTTCCATCAAATAGTAATATTAACACAATAGAACTCATGGGGACTATCCGATGAGTAACAAGAATAGAAATCTTCCTCGATGGTTCATGGGAAGAACTTATCGATGTCTGATAAACTTGTGTCTTCTGGAGCAGCGATGTCTTGGGTTAAAAATCCTGATCTAATAACGTTCAACCATTTCTTGTTGCACCCAGAATGAACACCGGAACCTGAAGCTTTCAAAGCAGCTGCGTGTAACGCAGCGGCGGCGGCAGCAGCATTTGGAGAATGTGAGCTAGGTGCTCTTGATGCTCTTGGAGCTGCTGCTGCTGCCGTCAAGATTTTGGATTTCTTGTTAATAGCAAGATATGACATGGATTTGGATCTTTTACCATTCTTCTTGAATGCTTCTATGTTGAAATCCAAATCGGTGTCTTCATCATCGTCGAAAACTTCAAAATCTTCAAAATCGTTATCAGATTCGTTAGCAACTTTTTTGTTAGATTTGGAACTGTCTTTGTCAGACAGTTTGTTACTGCCATCAGTTAACGACGCAGTAACTGGAGCCGAGGAATATGGAACAAACAAGTTGGATTTGTCTATAGGAGAATCAACAAAGGTGTTTCTTGTGATTCCCAAATCAAACATGGTTTGTCTTCTTGGCTTGTTTAACGTGGCTAATTTTCCAGCTTCTAAAGGGTCATCACTTATTTGCGATAACATGTCTTTATTCTTTTGTATTCTACTAGAAGTAAAGTGGCTGCTGGAATTAACACCAACTTTCGAAGTTGGTGAATGTCCACCTTCAGAATTCGATTGCATTTGTTGCATTTTTTGCATCTCCATCATGGACTTAACGTGAACATGGAAGTCTTCTGCCAACAATCCACGGTAAACGTAAACCATTCTTTTTGGAGATGCATCGGCCCAATCTCTTGATAAGGCGTACTTCAAGTTGGCGTCACCTTTCTCAACTCTTTTGACATAAGCATTCAATTTAGCAGAAACCAAATTGGAAGTTTTGGTTGATAAGTTAGCCATTTCTGGATGTTGAGCAATCAAAATATCACAAATTTGCTTTACGGTCATACCTTTTCCTTCAGGGTCTTTCTCGTATAAAATGACGAAAATGGCATACAAGACGTCATCTTCCAAAGAAGGATCACCTTTTTGTTCTGGTCTTGGTTTTTCACCAGTAACAGGAATAGTGGTAGAAATACCAGTAGCAATTGGAACTCTCGAAGGATTTTTTGGCTTTTTGGCCAAGTCCTTCGAGGTATGATTGAGTTGGGCTGAAGATGGGGTAGAAGACGACGTTGGAGGAGTCGAATCACGAGAAACTTCCTTGGCAGCAAGATCACCACTCATTAATGAGTCTGGTGATATAGACCTTGAAGTTGGGGACAAATCAGAAAGAGAAACTCCTTTGGAGTTCGACGCCTGATTCGGTTCAAGCTCATCGAAATCATCGTCTTGATTGTCGTGGCCAAAATCATTGGCCAAGTCATCATCGACAATGATATCATTATTGTCAAGATCGCCATTTTCGTCGAGATCATCAATAAATGACTGGTTTGACAAACCGAGATTCAAGCTCGAGGAGTTGAAATCTGGAGAGACTGCATTGTTAGATAATTCGATCGGTCTTCTATCAGCTAAAGCCATTATTCGGAAAATATTCACAGAAACAAAACCACAATAAGATTAAAAACACAAAAAAAAATTAATATTCAATACTTTGGAAATGCTTGTTCATATAGAATGATAATGGAGTATGATTTATGATTTATGATAAATTAAGACTAATGAACAACTTGGACGTGAACACAAATCAGCAATAAGGACAGGGCAAACAGTAAATAGCTTAATTAAAAGTATTTACTGGACAACAATTAAGAATATAAAAAACTGTTTTGATTAATATACGAGCTAACACATCGTTACGAATTTGGAAGTATGCATTTAGGCGAGATCGTAATGTCAAAAACTAAACCTGACAGAATCCCATTCTGTGTAGGTTCTGACCAAAACCGACCTGGATTTTCGATACCAGCGCACGGCCAAAACACTTCACAAATTACGAATTCAGGTTTGTGCATGAGAAGTGGCCGGAATAGGACCGATGAGGTAACCTGAAACATCACCACTCGGGCATCGCTGCAGTTGGTCTGCTGACCGACGTCGTCGGTTTCATGAATATGAAGCGTGTTGGAGTGTTTTGTCCATGTCAAACACAAACCAGTCCTATAACGATGGCTGGTTCCGACCACCACCCGATCTCACATAATGTATACTTCCAAAATCAATTTTTCACTTCATCTAAAAAGATCAGCGGATCTGAAAAAATGCCATACATATAACACTGTTCTAGTATAGAATACTCTATACTATCAAATATATAGGTAATACCTTTGTTTAGCTAACTGCTAATAACAACACTAAAGGATTTCTTACTCTTTAGGAGAAATTTTACCTTACCATAAATATTGCCTTGTTTGTGTGCAGGTGGTGAAATTTGAAAAATTATGATTTGTCGTGTCCTGGCCGATGGGCATGAACCACGTTGGGCCGGGTTTCAGTTTGTTGCAACTGGCACCAGTGAGTTGGAGGCAGTTCCACTCTGGCAGTCTGCTGCTGTTGTATGGTTCTATAGTGTTAGGGTAGGTCAATGGGTCTATTTAGTTGTCTTCACTTTAGACTACAAATTACTTGTGTTTTTCTGTATGCCTTATGGTATAATGTTCTATGCCTTAATGATAGGAGATAGTAGGATCTATGCATTCCATCGCTACGGTTACAATGCATAGCGTTATCTAGGGTTAAACCCACGATATTTTACCAGGGTTGAGGCGTCCCCACTTGTTCTTGTTATTTTCCTAACAAAGTTGACTACGGTCATATAGCGATAGAGTATACACTCGTTATGTGTGTTGTCAGGATATGTCGCTATATAGGTTGAGCCTGTGGCTTCTGGCTCGTTGCTACAGTACACAGAGCGTGCGTTCGGGATTGCGTGGAGTGGTGGTCGGGGTACACTATCGTCCGGAATCAGTGCCGTAGATCAAAAAATTTTCAAAATATGCAAATGAGGGCTAAAACCCTTCTCGCACGTGATAAGAAATTTTGACTTGGTGTACCTGAATTTATTTTTTAGTTGAGGGAATTGGGTGCAAAAACGAGGTTGCAACCCTACCTAATTAGGAAGGCGCGCGATAAATGATATACCTGTCGGATCAGGATTTTTTGTACCATGTACTATTTTTAGGAGAAACTCCGGTTACTGAACACAACGGTGGGCTGATATTAGGAGACATACCATATGAAAAATTTGCACTGGCTCCTAGGCAGTTAGTCGAGGTTTGGTGCATTCTAAAGAAGTGGATGTGGCTTTGATGTGACATAAGAACGTCTGTCATTTTGGGCTACACTATAGCCACAAACTTCTACTTTGAGGCAATATATAAATTTTCAACAAATACGAATTCTAAGCCACCTTTAATGAAATTGTAAGTTTTAGTAATATGGTGGACTAGGGGAAGAACCTTGTGCTCTTTAGTACTTTATTCTCTTGCCATCGCTTTGTGAGTGTGGGTTTTTTGCATATCGTCGATTATTCCCTTCTAACCATACATTCTTTTGCACCCATTTGTTGAACTTTTGCAAAATGCTTGCACTTTTTTCAATCTTGTATAGAAATAATGATTTCGGTACTTATACAACAACTAGGAGCGATAGTCTTGGATATCCTTTAATTGTCAAGTCTATGTATAGAAATATCGTCTATTATGTATGTAAATGTCCTAGAGTGCTGAACGTTTTGAACTTTAATTTTGAAGTTATGATTTTTGGAAAGTTTAAGAATTAAGCTTCAACGTAAGCCCAAACAGAATTTTCAAACAGTATTTATTACCGGTACATCATGTTACATGTTCTTAAACACCACAAGTTGATTGGTCAATAGTCCCTGCTTGTGGGGTGTTAAGGCTGATTCTGTTAACTCTCATATGCGTTTATTGAAGCTATCTACAACTCAATTTTATCCAAATTTACCAATTTCAAACTGGCTTGTGTCTTCTTCCAGTCATCCTTCCAATAATTATCTTTATACATGTTATTTTCATCGTTTGGTGGGACAAACCAATAGTTTATCGCGATATGAACATTTTCCAAGTTTTGAGATGCGCTTTCCTTTCCAAAACTAGACACTTCGTGGAACCATCCCGCTGGCAAGTACAACATTTCCCCGGGTTTCAACCACACTGTCAATCTATTCAACAGTAATACATCTGGAAAATGCTTATTTGCAAAGTCAATAATCTTGCATCTGTCCTTCTCTTCAAATTCGTCAATATGTAATAAACCTGGTGGAATTTTTGAAAAGTTAGGAGGATCGAGCTTGTTAGTACCAACTTTGGCTTGTTTAGCTTTCTTACGCTCTGCTAATTCTTCTTTTATGTCCCTCAATAATCTTTCCTCGTCGTCATCAGTGATTTCTTCTTGCTCAAGCATCCAATGTGCAATCTCCTCCACAATTGCACCATCATCTCGGATGTGTTTCCAGTTCGGAGCATTTTCATCAATATGGTAGTCAATTATACCACTGTTGAACAACTTATAAATCTTACCAACAGTTGCAAGTTTTTTAGCATCAGCAGGGCTGAAGAGCGTAAATCGCTTGCTTCCACTAACAAGAATATATAGATTGTCTGCGTGATCGTGGTGAAGTCCAGACGACGTTCCGTGCTTAGAACCAGGAATATACTTCCCCAACCCAAAAGTTTCTTCATCATTTTCATCGAGAGAGTATGAATTGGTCTTTTTTGTTGCACTATATCCCATCCATAGATTGATTTGTTGCGGTACTAAACCGTCAAATATCTTAGGGATTATTGGAAACGAAGTTTTCGCCAAATTGCACAATGGAGGCTGTAACAATTCTTTAACTCTGAAAGTTGCTTCTTCAGCAGAAATCAGGACTCCATCTACCGACAAAAGTTGTTCTTGTCCTTCGTCGCCTTCCTCGTCCTCGTCCTCGTAATCGTCATGAAGGTTATTCATGTCAATTGATGATGTATCGGAGCAAGCCAACGACGCACGATCATCCTCGTCATCATCCAAATTCTTATCTTTCACATCAGTACTGTTTTGTTTATCTGATTGTAGATTATGTCCGTCTTCAGAATCCAGGTTTTCTTGTTCCTCATTGGATTCGTTGTCAGGAGTATCATGTTTGCTGGATTCGGAGTTGTTTGTTTCATCGAACTCCTCGTCCGAGTCTGAGTCTGATATACCTCCCTCTTCAGACAACTTTTTGTCTGGGTCGTCAAAATCGTACTGTGTAGTTAAATACAAGTCATCTTCACCATTTGCGAATTTGCTAATGAGTTCCGACAATGTCAACTTGATCCTGTCTTGGCTCGACCCAAAACCAGCACGAAACTTTTTCTCTACCTGCAATTTTTCGTCATAATGGAGATATGATGCTAAGTTCTCAACTTTAAATTGGTCCAAATCCACACCTTGAATACTTGAACTAACCAACTTGACCGGTTTACGAATCTTGATGTACTGTTGAAAAAATGATTCTATGTCATCGATAGAAACCTCATCGATAACCGTACCTTCGTCAACAACATAATTGCAGTAAGCCGATGACAGTAACGATTGCTTTTTTGTCTTACGAGACATAGTCGAATTCACGTCGGATGAATAAGGATGTACCGAGAGATGTAGTGCAAATAAGGTAATGAAATGTACCGAGCGAGACCTGTTGTAAGCAGAATAGGAAGAAACCGATTCGGACAGTCTGCAAGAGCAAATACACACATTCAGGTTTGAACCAAGACATTTTCACTTTACATACAAGTGCGACATTTCTGCGATGTAACGATGAACGGTTTTATACGTTACAAACGTTGTCGTATGTAGAGCAAATATACGTGGTCGTTTGTGGTGCGTCGATCTTCAAGTTTGTCGAACCAGGATATGTATTTCTGGGTTCCACAAACTGCTTTAAGCAGCTTCAAAATTTGTAAAACGGATGTATAACTAGTTTGTATAGCTAAGACCCAGGGTGAACAATGCTCAATTCAATAATACAAAGGTACAGATACGACTTGGATTTTATTCAGAAGATTAATCAGAAGACTAATCAGAAGACTTTAACAATACACTTAGGTCGCACAGCATAAGGACAGGTTACTGTGGTTGTGGCATGTTCAGTTAGCAGAGGCGAGGCGATTCCAGTACGTTAATAACACGGTTAGAACTACTTAGAAGCGACGTTCTAAGTGCATCGACACCATCGACGACATACTGAAATCCATGGCGGACCCCTGAGTTGGCGCGTGGCACCTGATTTGGGAGACTTGTCCATTTCACCATTTACAGAGGTGTGATGTAATGTAAATTCTCAAATATGTACAACGGGATTGTTTAAAACTGTATAGGAGAAACGGACGACGGTGAGACATGTACATAGAGAATGAATTAGCGAGTTTTCAGTATTATATCGGAAAGTGTAACAAAACACCACTATAACGCGGACATTATGCCATATTGGTATAAATCCCGACTTTTGACACAAAATTTCGACCTGAAAATTATCCTGGGCACAGACTCTTTTTGACCTTATTCAGTTATATTCTACAATAATGTCGTCTCCACACCCCTTCTGTTGGCTCTCAAAGTTGAACCACAAAATCACACAACCCACACCATTACCTGCGATTCATTTCCGCGTCTCCATTACGGCCACCCCCACGAGAAGTTTCAGTTATCTTCGATGGGGTCGCAGGTGGGGGGCACATAATTCTAGCCTTATATAACCTTAATGTTGCCGTAACGTGCTTATCGACCATTTCAACGTCGACATACTCGTAAATGTACGGATGTCTGTTGTCGGGTTAAATTTTCACTTCAAAACCACCTTGCCTAGTATGTATATAGCAGGTGCATGTCCTGGTACCTATTACTGTATGCGCAAGTTACCGTATTTGAAATTTTGGTTTTGAGCATTTCTCCTATATCCACCCCTGTTATGTTGAGAGGTGCATTGATTTACAATTGTCGGTTGGGCTGTACTTCTTTATTCATAACGTAGTAATATTTTTCTTGAGCCATTTGGAGTCGGTTCCTGGAATCTATCGTATTAAGCTCGGTGTAGATTTACAGTTGCTATCACTGGATTCCATTGCTGTTCATTTAGTGCGGTTGCTGAGGAGAAACTCGTTGACCGGGTCAACCCATCTTCATGTGCTATTTTTGTTCCTCAAACGGTTCAATTCCTTCGATTGTTATCTTCTTCCTTCATGATCGAATTTCCTTGTCTAGATAAATTTGCCTCGGGACATACACGCCTTGTGTCCATATCCACATCCATTGTAACATGCATGTGGTACTGTCTCACCACCAGGTGTGTCCTTATAGTGCTCCCTCAATTCTACTTACCAATTGTAGTTCAGCTTCGTGTTATCCGGATCAACATCCTCGCAATTTGTAGACCCTGGCTTGGCTGTAGATTATTTCACTTCTATTCGATCTCTACAAGATTTCTGTTACTGTATTGTGTATATTTATGCTCCATTTCTCATGGTTATGTTTTTTATGGTTTATAAGGCAGTCTGTCGACGCTAATTATGATTCAATTAATAATCCAGTTATTAATTTGAGTCCCATCTATGGATGGTATTGTCTATCAAGGATTGTTTCGTGAACTTCTATCATTCAAGTTAATGCTTGCTCTTCCATTCATGTAATGTAGAATGTTGGATTGACCGATTTTGAACGCTTCAAACCGGAATGTTGATTAATTAATTCGCCCATGTCGTCGAAGCTTCTCTTCTTAGGACTAGATCTAGACTCTGGTGAATATGGAATTTCCGCAGTCATAGGCAAATTAGTCAATGGTTTAGGCTTTGTTTCGTGCTCACCTCTCTTAGGTGAAGTACTATTGGAAATTGGTGTCAATGGTAACATGGTTTGTACTGGGGACAAGTCACAAGTTTTTGGTGTAACTGGAGTCTCCACCATCAAAGACAAGTTGTCAACAATGTTGGGGATCATTGCTGACATCAACGCGGTGTACTTACCACCCTCCTTGAAATATTTGATGTGTAAAGACTTTGGAGGATTGTTGAGAATCTTGATCAAGTTCTTGAAGAACGACTTGTTGAATAACGAATGGAAAGCATTAACCGACAAAATGGTGTCGAACTTTTCGTCACCATTCAAGTTTTCTTTGAATTGATGGCAATTCAAAGTATCATTGAAGAAGCCAATGATGGAGATTAAATTAACAGGAATCTTCAACGTCAAGATCGAAACCATAATACTAATCAAAGCAATTTGACTAGAAGTGTAATCAAAGTAAATGTTTGGATAAAACTGGAACAATTCCCCCAAGTAGTTTGCCAACAACATAATCTTAGTCAAAGACTTTTTAATTAAGCTAGTGATGGTAGGGTTATTGTTATTCTTAATTAAGATATTTAAAAACAAATCAATATAACAATCAAAGGTGGAACAGTTGATTTTCCAGTCCAATGATTTAAGGATGTGTTTTTCCATTTCGATGAACAATTCCTTGAAGTAGGAATCGACACAGATGACCCTCAAGTCGTTCAAATTTGGAATCTTATACTTGGAGTCCAAATTCTTACAACAGATCCAAAGCGACGTCAATCCTAACAACTGGTAATGCTGCTTCTTGACGATTCTGGTAGAGCAGTATCTGTCGATCAAGTTGACTGTCATGGGAAAGGTGGACTTAGACAAGTTCAACATGGTGATAACCTCCATCAAAAAATCCAAAAGTAACGGCCTCATGCCCAACTTAATGTCGGGTTGTTGCTCAATCAACGATAAGGAAGGCAAACATTTCTGCTCTAACGACAAATTGTAGTACAAGATGTCCATCTGGTACTCCAAGATCGATGCAGAATGAGCAGAGAACTCCATAGATTGAACATTCGAATTGCAAGATTTCAAATTTGACTGTTGAACTCTAACATTGTGAAAAGGTAACGGCGAAACCATAATAACCCAGCGGTGATATAATATAGATAAGACCTAGAACAGAGATGAAAACGTACAACAGAAGATTGTAACGGTGCAAGGAGTTGCCGGAATGGAGGTGAGAGTGAGAAAAAAGTGAACTAATATAAAGTAGTAGAACCAACGATGATGTGTAGACAGCGAGACACAACCAACTAGTAACTCATGAATGAATGAACAAATACAATGGAATAACTTGGATGTTAACCTTGTAAATAAAATTAATTTGACTGAAAATTTTCCAATATATATATATAGACCTAACAATAGAAAAAAATTCTGGGTTTGAAGATAACATATTTTGGTTAATATAGAAACCGTAAAAATATCTAAAAAATATCACCTCTGTTAAATCGGGATTATTACAATTCTGGTTATTGCATGGATAGGAGGTGTAACCATGGCCCGACAGAGCGAATTATGTCAGATTTTTAGGTAGAATCGTTGGCAGGAGAGTCCATGATACTGTCGCTGACTTTCGCTATCTATAGCTGTTGATTTCACTCACTTTCACCTAGTTTTGTCTGTGGGTAATAAATGCCCTTTTCGCCATGCGAGTAATTTACCCAGAGGAAATTATTTTTACGTATGGCACGTTATTATTTGTGGATATAAAAATGTCGTCAATCGACTCCTTTACTATGTGTTCACATTTGATTAACACTTCTCTGTGTGTATCCCGAATGGCACAATCACAACACGTACCTAATAGGAAAAATACCGATACCGTGGTTTCGTACGGACGTTTAATCGAACCAACTCCAATGTCCATTCTTATCTCTTGTAAAATACACCTCCGAGGTGTACTTGACGACTTCCGCCCTGGGAGTTTCCCCAACTACTCTAGTTACACTGTGCTATGAAATGATTCACTATACGATGATGTGTAGTACGAACGATACCTCCTTTGTGGTTGCTCAATGCATAGGCATATTGCGCCATGGAAATTTCACTAAATTTTACTTTCCCCTATGTGCCATAATCCGTCAACACCCTAGTACATCCGTTTTCCTGCACCACAACAGGAAATTACTTTAAACACCCTGACAAACGTGAAGTCATAAACCTCGAGCAAGGGCGATTCATCCAACATACCAAGGCATGGCTACAAGTCCGCGTGTGGCCCTTCTCCCTATGGTTGTGGCTAGAAAATCATAGATCAATGTGTCCAAAATTTTACAATATTATCACTGACAACAATGCTCTGTACATTACATCAACCTTCTCCTACTTAATTTACTAGGTGCCAGTATGTAACCGATTTGAATTGGTGGATTTTCAGAACTAATTCCGAACTTAGTGGTTTATTCCGATGTACATATTCGGGTTGATGCCGCTGTACATGTAGTCAAGTCTTGTCGAGGTTTTTCAGGAGACCACCCACAATTAATTACACTTCGGCAAGAAATGTCGTGGTGTGTGTCCCGTAAACAATTTTTTCTCATTTGGTGGTTCTTCTACAGTTACTTATTTTGCTGTAACAATTTTGTCTGGTAGTGTACGATCGTTACTGGGTCAATATTGTTACTATATCAATTTTTGTTGCTGTATCAATTTCTGTTACTGTATCAATTTTTTGTTACTGTGAAAATTGCTGTTTTGCTCATCTCATCTCTAAAGTTTTTTACTGTCCCCGCTCATCGCTTATTTGTTGGTGCCTTATATAATGTCTACTCGCGATGAGTTATTAGCTCTACACAAGAAGCAGCAAAGAGATCTTGTGGCCACCATCACTGGCTTGAAGAAGCAAGCCACAAAGAAGACTAGAAAAAACGTTTTGACAAAATGTCAGGAAATGCAACTGGAGTTGGATCAAAGACAACAGGAAGAATTACGACAATTCGATGACCCTGATTTACAGTCATCCACAGACACACAAGTCACACAAGTCACACCCGAAGAATTGTTAGCTCAGTTGGAGATTTCTGATCCAGCTCCTGAACAGCCCGTGGCAACACCCTCTGAACCGACACCTGGCAAAAAGAGAAATCGTCAAAAGGAAAGATTAGCTAGACGGCAGGCCGAGAAAGATAAGGTTAGGGAGGAGGCTCTTGCAGAAGCTGCCGATACAGTTGACTACCGGCAAATCGAAATCGATTCCATGAACCAATTGTTGTCAATGAACGGATTGGAAATTCATGAGATCAAGCCCGATGGTCATTGCTTATTTGCATCGATTAGACATCAACTAGATCAAAGACATCAAGGTCTTGAACTGCAAGATGTCGAGTTAAACGAACATAACATCAATCAAATACTGTATGATGTTGAAAAGTTAAGAAAATTAGCTGGGGAGTATATATTGGAGAATAGAGACGAATTCATACCGTTTTTGTTTGACGAACAAACTGGCGAAATCCGGGATATCGAAGACTATGTCCACGAATTGACGACTACTGCTATGTGGGGATCGGATATGGAGATACTTGCTTTAGCAAAAGTGTTCAACTGCCCTATCCATATTTACATGGCAGGAGCATCCACAATTGAAATTAACCAAGACGGTAATTTGCCGAAATTATTATTAGGATATTTTAAACACTCTTACGGGTTAGGAGAGCATTATAACTCGTTAGTGGATAAGGGTACAATGGATACAATCATATGAAGGACTAAGACACGCTACTAAATAGGAATAATGTCTGGTGAATTATAACATCGTAAAGGCTATATGGCAACCTCTAATTCTGTGGTTACAAGACGCTTACACAGAGGCATAATCGAACATTACTTATTAATACAGTAATCAAGAATGTGGTATTAATAGATACAGATAGGACCACATTCACCCTTACCAACGGTTACCAAGAAAATACCGGATGAATACCGGTAGTGGACCCCAGATTGAATATATTCGGTATATAAACAATTTATATAAAAGCACTACCAAAATGGTTAAATGGAAGATTTCGTGAGTGTCGCGACATTGTGAAAAAACGACATTGCTCCACTTAATCATAAAAAATAACGTCATATTTTGGGTGAAGCAACTGCATCTCGTAAACTGAGCTTAATTCGTTATTATCTAGCTTTCCGTGTAGGGAAGCGTCACGTGTGTGGGTAGCAATCAATATATCAGAGGTTGAGTAGAACTTACGAGGTATGTGAGGGCGACAACACGTTACAACAGTATCCAAGTTTCGTCTTGGATGATTGATGAATTTTGCATCCTTGGGTACGAGATATTTGTGGTCGCATAAAAAAAACTCACCGGATTCTATAAATCAGGCAATTTGGTAGAGAACAAATCACACAACCCGACCTTCAATTCTCATGAGATGCAACGTCACCGTGGGTTGATTACAAAGATGTGAAATATGGAGTTTATTTTGATTGATAGCAAATAGTTTATTTTACTTGATTTGCAAATCATACGTAACTGTCATGAAAATGTACCTTAAATAGAAAAAAAAAAGATAACCAGACGTCTAGAACACCGGGTGACAGCCATAGTTTGTTCTTTGTAAATAAAGAGCGCGAAGGACAGTGGTTATGAAACTGATTCAAAAGACGACATGATCACTTAAACCATTGAACTTTTCACAGTTAAAATTTTCTCGAGGGGAAAACCTTGAAAATCGGGATTGATTATCCCCAACGTTAAATCCGGCGGACAAACTACCGAAAGCCCGAGACTCTCGCATAATCTGATTGGGTACAAATAAAGAGAGCACCATGAGTCGTCTACCTTGTACAAACTGGACGATGTTGGAAGCCTTGGATAATACAATCATTTTGTCAGATATTGGCGACTCCATCTATCACCATCGTGTGCTGTGAACACCGAGCATTTTTTTCTCTACCGAATACGGACAAAATATGAAATTGACTAAGCCTATTTTTAAAATGTGCAACAATTGACGATAGTATCTATGGTGATGAGCTACGTCACCTCTACTATTGTAGCCTTGCCAAAGTATTACAATGCAATCCTACATCCCAACACTCTACTTCTTATTGACAATACCACGGGCTATTGTAAACAAGGGCACTGTACAATCTAGTTAGTTCTCGGTTTTAACCCGAGCCACTTCTGCAGGTATGAATAAATATTCGATTTGTGGAGTACATATGATCCACGGTTCAACAATCCTTCAAGGGAGAACAGTTATTCAAACCACATATAACCTGTATGTTGTATCTGCTTTGTATCACACTACAATAGCATGTACGATCCAACCAAATCCAAGTGCTCATGATCCTATTAGTGTCGTATCAGGCACCATGACAACCACGGTATCAGTTTCAATCAATTCAAACAGTTTAACTATTTTAACCATTAACCACATTAACCATTCCAAACATGGGCAAAATGTTTTCCCAAAGAAGCAATGCAGTGAACTTCCGAAAAGGAGTTAGATGTTCTGAAGAACCCAAGAGAAACAATACCTTCAAATAATAACTTCCTTCGGGTTTGGGATTAGGTTCTACACGCACAAGCAGTGTGTACTTTGACAGGGATAAGATCGGGATCGCATCTCTTCACTGATCGGCGTATCCTGAAATATTTTTGCATGTCACAGGACTTGATAAACAATATGCGTCAGAATTAACCACTGTGCGTAATTTTATCTCTGTAGTTTCTGAATATAGCAGAGCGCATCTCCTTACTCTGTGACTCGACATCTAATGCCCTCTCCTTCAATGCCCTAATACGGTTCCCCTAGTCCTACTATATCAAGAAATCTGGTTTGCAATAACGCCTTGTCCATTTCGCAAAGCAAGACTGGCACAAAACCTACCGTCTCCTTGTAACGCCTTTCTAACGCCTGAAAGGCGTCACTTGACACGTCTCGGCGTCGCTCGACCTACTCGTAATTTCAGGTCCCGGGAAGTTTATTCAATGTACGTTTGTTGTCTTATGTTACTTTACATAATTCCTTCGCATCACTTACATTAGGAACCCATTCACATACCACGTGGTTTTCCCGCGATGCTTGTTGTCAATGGAGTCCTGTAAAATCCGAACCTCTTTTATATAGGACCAATAAATAGTCTTTTTTCTATTGTCTTCAATCTACCGCCGGACATTTTCCAATTCTAGAACAGCGTAATCCACCGTAGGTCCATTCATCTATTGTACTTCTATCGTTGTCCACTTCTGACGGTCTTTTTACTTCGTATATGGTTGGTCTCCCCTATCGTGATTCTACTGTTAATTCCGATCGTATCTCAGTGTTGTAAGCATTGAAAGCCATAGATATGAACCTTTGCAGCCCGATTCGGTCATTCGACACGGCTTTGTCTTGTGCTCAATAAGTTCAGACGTCCGGCGTCACTACTACTCCATCGGATTGGTTATATCATGCCATTCACTGCACTCTCGCTAGGATTTTGAACTTGTTTCGGTCACCATAATGAATTTCTATCTATTCCGAATCAGCTTGTCGTTGTGTTCCTCTCTAATTGCTACGCAGCAAGGTTGCTAGTGTTCCCCTGGGTTTCATTTGAGCCGCTTGCAGGCTAACCTCCCAAAAAATAGGGTTATCGTTACAATTTTTACATTAATCTCGCCCAACCTCTCTTATTATCCCCCCACAAGCATCTAAAACTTCTCTTCGATGCCTCTGGATGGTGCAAACGGGACAAACTTTTATGTGATTTTGCAGCCATTTGTATGGAGAAAAACCCTCACGTGAGATGCTCATCAAATTTTTATTTCTTATATAATCATCCTCTAACCAATACTAGGATACATCCACAAACCGAAATAAAATGGGTTGGTTTTGGGCTAACAGTGGTTCTGAACCCTCTTCTAAAGACACAAATGTCTCGAACATCACATCCAGTTCAAAATGTCCTATCGACACCAAACCTGCACCCCCTTCCAGCTGCCCAGTAAATCACGGAAAGAATACCATGCCAGCTTGCCCTGTCAAAGGCAGTGGTGACGACACCGAGGTGTTGAATCCAATGAACAACATGCCGATGGCTATTTCGTCTGAAAGAGCCCCTGGTCAGAAGATTAGTCTCGGTACCGAGCGTACCATCTCCACCATTCCTAGAGGTGAAAGTAATGATCAAGGTTTATGGGAATACCCATCACCACAGCAGATGTTTAACGCCATGATAAGAAAAGGAAAAGGTGAAGGAGTTCCCGAGGATGCCGTGGAGTCCATGGTGGAAGTGCACAACTTCTTGAACGAAGGAGCCTGGCTCCAGATTTTGGACTGGGAATCAGAATATACCAAGGCTACCAAGGTCGAACCAAGATTGTTGAAATTTACCGGGAGACCTCACGACTTGTCTCCTAGAGCCCGAATGTACCTCTGGCTAGGCAAATTCTTCCCGGAAACCTTCAATTCACAGCCTCCTTTCGACAGACACGATTGGACAGTATTAAGGTCTAATGGTAGAGATAAAGGCTGGACCCAGGTTAGGTACGTTATTGACTACTACAGTGCACCAGACGATGAAGAAACAGGCATGCCATCGTTCATGTTAGACACTAGACCGGCATTGGACTCTCCTACGGCTTGTGCCGACCGGTTTACTCATTGGGCTGGTCCATTATGGAAACGGGCGATGGGGGAATTTGACCAAGTGCCATCGTCCAAATGATTTGTCGCGGGACTCGCAACGTTGTTGAGTTGCACCGTGTTATGAGTATCAATACCATCACCTGTTCTATGTTAGAACTCCCTGCATGTTTCCCTTTCATTCATCTTGTTTATATTCCTATAGTTAAATACTTATTAATCAATTGTTCGAACTATGAACGTATGTGCATTAAATACAAGTAATACTAGCCTTATGTACACGGATTAGACTAAGTAGGTTTATTTGGAAACTTTGGCAAGCTCCAGTTCTAAGTTTTTGCTCAAGTTGTAATCACCAGACAATTGTAAAAGGAGTTTTGGAATTTGTGCTCCCAACTCGCTCAACTTCTTGTCGGCCAAGTCGTCGATTATGTGCTGGACTCTGTCCTTGTTTCCTCTCTTGTGGAAGTGGTTCAACAAGAAGTAGTATGTGAAGTAGTTAGGTTCACATTTCATGTTGGATTGTTTCTTCATGTTCTCGTAGTAATGGAATGCTAAGTCCTCGTACTTGGGTAAAAGTCCGTTGATCATAAGATTCCAGATTCTTGTGTCGTTACGGATGTTCTTAATGTAGTTGTCAAAGATTCTTTCCCCGTTAGCAACAAGACCGTACTCCAATTCTCCCTTCATCATCGTGGTGTGCAAGTTTGGTGAACTCTTGTACTTTTTAGACACGGAATCGTAGATCGATCTTGCAGCCTCGACATTTAAGCCGTCCTTAACTAACCCATCGATGATTGTGGTGTATGTAAAATCGTTCAATTGGATCGATTTGGAACCAGTAATACTTTGCAAGATTTGTTCTACATTTGGTGTCAACCCTTTCTCACGGTGCAATCTAAAGAAAACATTGATGATGATGGTATAAGTCGCCACTTCTTCAGGAATGTTGTGTTTCTTCATGAACTCAAGGATTCCTTCAACAGCCTTGTAGTTTTTGTTTTTGGCATAAAAGTCAAGGAAATTGTTCATCACCGTGGTCGAAGGAACGTAGTTTTTATCGGTCATAAACTCCTTCAATTTCGATTCTGCTGCACTGATGTTCTTGTTCAACAATAACCCGATCAAAATGTTGTTCTTGGTGGTGAAAACAACAGGAAGCTTACCTTCACCAGAAAATCTGTTGATGTATTCATCAACCTTGTCGAACTTGTTGAGGTTGGCAAAACCACCAATGATGATCGAAAGAGTTTTTGCCGTCAATTCAGTACCGGTTTGGATAATTGTTTCAACAGTACGGTCCAAGTTGTCGGCGATCTTCTGTTTTTGACTTTCAGACTTGTTAAGAACATTGGCTGGAGAACCCATTGCTCTAAGAACAATATCCCAGGTAGCAATGTTTGGTTTTTCAATACCGCTTTCTAACATGTCCTGGAAGATCTTGAACACTTGATCAGTTTCACCACAGTCAAAGTAGGCATTCATTATTCTTATCAACGTTTGTTCTGAAATTGGCTGTTGCTTCTTAGTAGCAATTTCTTGCACTTCCTGGTAAAGTCTGTTCAACCCAAACTGGTCTTTCCTGTCACTTGCTTCTCTTATTCTCTTGTAAACAACGTATCCATTAGGATCAATATCGTTGTACATGTTCTCTTTACAAGCAGTAGCAAATTTGTTGAAGTCTGTAGTGTAGTCTGAGAACACTTTCAAGTCTGACAACGTCTTTCTGATCATGAAAAATTGAGGCAATTCTGTGGTCTGTAACAACTTTTTGGCATCTTCAGATGAGAATTTGGTTCCTTGAAGAAGACATGAGTTCACATAAGCAAAATATGCCAAGTTTGATAAATGGAAAACCCGATATTCCATATCAAACCCGTTTGGAATGAACTTGGAATTGTTTCCGTTGAGCTCATATTTGATCAATTTCACCCATAATTCCAAGATGTTTCTATAAGTAGTGGCATGGTCATCAGTCGACTTCAAGTATGCCAATGCAACTAAAGTAAAATGGTATCTGTTAGCCAAGTTGTACTGGCAGCAGATATCGAGGAAATCGGAAACTTTTTTCACGTCAGAAACAGTTGTGGCATTAGCACCGTCCTGGGCCAACAATTTCTTGAATAAGTCACCTACAATTGGGTTGAACTTGTAGTTGATTTTTGATACTGGGATATTTTCCGAAACTTGGATTTCCTTAAGATACTGAATACCTTCTTCGAAAATATCAATAGACTCCGCGATCTCTGCGTCGGAATTGACAGAAGATTTGATCTGGAACGAAATATCTCTAAGCTTAGGGTTGATCTTTGGTCCCTTGTATTCTTGTTTAGTGGTGGAGGGAGAAGAATCACTGGCCACAGATGCCGTGGAATAGCTGGCAATCAACGCCAACGAATATGGGGTGGTATGGCCATTCAGTCTTGCCAAGCCCCGGTACAATGACTGCTTTATTGGTAGCATGCCAGTAAATGATAAAACTGTTCACCAAGACCTGAAAATTTTTCGCAGATTTCTCACTACTAGTGTCGCACTAGTCGACGACCACTGTCGCAAAATATCGCCAGGTCTACCACGGGAACTGGGGGGTTCGTGCTAATCTCGTTCTACACTCGTTCTGAGCACTTTGGTGTTGTTAGGAGGAACTCAGTGGCTCGATTGTGGTGTGGCTCGTTCTACGTTGTTTTACTTCTAGTCTACATTGGATGTTCGAATCAACGGGATGGCGTTAAAGCTGTGCCTGGATCCTACAGACGTTCCACGCTTGCTCTTGTAAGAATTCTCACTGCAGTTGGTCTGTCAAACGAACCTAAAGTACTTCGGGGTATAATTACCACACGTCCTTGTAATTGGGTATACACATTTACCATTTACATGCCAGATTACAACCGTTATGCCAGGTACACTAGTTGTATCACCAATACCATTACTGAGTATACAACTAGCCATAACAAACATAAGATGTCGTTAAACAGCTCGAAAATAGCCACAGGTTACTGCACAATGTAGTAATCTCTAGCTTTCGAACCAACTAGTTCAAATTTTGCCAACAAAACTACGACTAGTTGAGCTTATGACCATAGAGCCAAACTCTCACGACTAACAGTTAGTAAAGAACCAACAAAAAATACGAATTCATATCAGATATCTACTTTTTCTTATCATAAACAAAATATCAACTGAGCTGGGTTATAAAAATAGAGTCTCTCGGACTCATTATCATCATTAACTGAATTCCAATGTCGTACATACATTTTATTGTTGGAAAAACTAATTGCGAAAAAAACTCGTTTGCCGATTTCCTCGCTTTTTATACTTGATGAGGTCGTGGCTTGTACACACGCCAGCCCTGCTCTAGCCGTTACCATAGTAAGCAACTAGTCCAAACGGTGCATTTGAGGAACTAACGGCGTTGACGTGTATTGTAGTTTGGATTGTAGTATTTAGGGTTATCTGGTTCGATCAGTGGCAACAGAAGTGTTTGATTGGTGGTAATTTGTGGTGATTTGTGCTATTGTTTCTCTTGAACTATTCTTCATTTATAGTGAACTGAAACACCATCATGCCAGAGGACCAGTTGGAGTTCTTCAATTACCATGAATTTCTTGTGGAGACGTCTGGAACGTCACCTTCGTTAGTTGTGAACCACTTTCCTAACAATTACTGTGCCCAAGACTCACTTTGTTTTGCAACCACAAGAATAGTCCGTGTTCCACGGTGCTATACCTCGTCGTCACTCTCCGATATCATTCCCCAATTTTCCAATTTTGTGCCAGGAACAGAAACAGCGGCACTTTCCAATAGTAATGTGTCGACCTTCACGGTGGCAGGCTCTTTTGATGGAAATATTTTTGGTATTACTTCGCTAACACCGTTGGTTCCAGCACTTTTGTCGCCCCATCAGTTTCAAGACATTGTCAATTCAGTCAATGATCACTTATATCGTGCATTTAACCCTTATAGTTACCAGGTGGTAATAGAAAACACCCTTCAAGTGCTTTCTGGGGGTCTATTTTCGTCCTTGTGGAACCGTTACATCTCTGAGTCATACTCTAAGCGAGAGTTGCTTCAACTAGAGAGGTACATCGAGTCACTCAACGACACTTTGGCTGCAAAAGATGTCAAAATCATCAGCCCAAGATTGTCTGGCTACCTAAGTCTAGATTTTCAGATACCAAAACCACAAGAAACACAAATAAATCCTGGATCCTAGTGAACTTTTGAGAAGTATACCCATCATTCTTCAACGTTACTTAGAGATCGTACCAAGTTCCCCCATTTATTCCTTTGTTCAGTCAATAGTTTAATTTGAAATCCCGAGCATTTGAGCATTTTTAACGGTTTTTAAAATTTTTTTGCAACTTGTTTCATATTCCAATCAACCGAGCTTGCCTCGCCATTTGGAGTCATTGTCTCGCTATTCATATGCCCTCAATCGCTGACTTTGCCAAAATTCGTGAAGTTGGTTGAAAGTCTTGTGTTGTGTACAGGATGAAGTTAAAGCTACGATGAGGTACGAAATCGTGATGGGATGAATGTTTCTTCATGTTCAAATACCTTCCACGAAATATGAATGGGGTTTTTGCAATTGAGAAGCCCTCTGGAGTCACTTCAGCTAAATTCATCGCAAAAATCCAGGCAATTTTCACCAAATCCGATGTGTTTGCCCAGGACTTGACTGATGCAAGAAATAAAACTCTTGCAGACTTAAGTTCGAACAAGCACTGGTCCAAGCAAAAGATAAACTCGAAAGTTCAGAACATCAAGGTCAAAATCGGCCATGGTGGAACACTCGATCCTTTAGCCAGTGGTATTTTGGTTGTTGGTGTTGGAAATGGTACTAAGAAGTTGCAGGCTTACCTTAATGGTAGTACCAAAACTTACGAAACGAAAGCTTTGTTGGGTATCTCCACAACAACTGGTGATTGTGAAGGAGAAATTCTTACTAAAAACCCGGTGGATCATGTCACTAAGGAAATGGTTTTGGCGATTCCTGAAAAATTTATTGGTGACTTGAAACAAACACCACCAATTTTTTCAGCTTTGAAGTTGAACGGTAAACCATTGTATGAATACGCCAGAGAAGGAATTCCATTACCTGAAGCGATCAAAGTAAGAGAAGTAAAAGTCAACAGTTTGCATATTTTCCCTGATGACATTTTATCAGTTGACCATGATTTCAAAAAGTTGGAAAGTGAGTTGGATGAAAATGGCGAACCAAAAGAACATGCATTAGCCAGTAACCCAACTTTAAACGACTCGCCATTGTATTTCTCCAAACAGTACATGGACAAGTTGGCAGAAGAGGGAAAAGAGCTTGAATCGTACAAACCCATCATGTTGAGAGATGACCAAGAGTTACCAGAAAAGTTGCCAATGATTCATTTCAGCGCATCGGTTTCGTCTGGTACGTATATCCGGAGCTTGATAAGCGATATTGGTAGAGCTCTTCATTCCAGTGCATACATGGTGGAATTAATCAGATCAAAGCAAGCTGAATGGGAAATTGGGAAAAACGTTTTCAAGATCGAAGACTTCACTGATAGAGATGAAAGAATATGGGGTCCAGTGTTGAAAACCGTGTTGGACAATGGATCAGAGATCAACGTTGCTGAAGAATTCAAATCCATGAGTGATAAGGTCTTGCCATTAATTGAAAAAGAAAAGGAAGCTCTTGCCAAATATGCTGCACAATCGTCTCAAGAAGCTACGGAAGAAGTCAACGAAGAAGCTATCCCAAAGAAAAGATCGATAGATGAAGTAGAAACTTAATTACAGTAATGTACATATAGAAATGGTAGCAACGTTGTAACTCCCACCACCGTAGTAGTAAATTTACCGCGACAGGAAGAAAACTAATAGAAATTTAGAACCAACAATGATTCGAAGTTTCCAGCGGTGCTTTGCCAGCCAAAGTCGTGGTTTGACAAGCGTCTATGCTAGAAGCTTGTTGTCACCACAAAACTACAAGTTTATTCGTCCACAAAATTTCAACCCAGCATCACTTGTTGTATTTTCCACACCCAATAATTTACCCAGGGTAATTGAAGAATCGATAAAAGCATTTCAAAATGATAAACTCGAGGTTTATGTCGCCGGTGTCGATAGTATATTAAACTCGTGTCGTGACGGTGTTTCAGAGTTGTGGTTAGACGAGCCGATTTCTGTGAAAAATTCTATTCTTTTGGAACACAGGGACGATTTGAACAATCAACCACGAGAAAGCGATGGGGTGAATATTGTTGTGGCTCGGAAGAACTGGAAATCAATTTCTTCAAACTTCAGTATCTCCGTTGGTAATAAGCACAGCGTTGATGTTTCCCTCGCAAATACGGTTTTTTCAACTGAACATTTGGTTACATTATTCTATTTCAACAACAGCTCTGACGAGAATGCTGGAAAAGCGTTGTGTGAGTTGTCAATAACGTTGCCAGAAATCACCGCTGACTCATCGGCCGTTCTTACTGACAAATGGGTGCCTTTGTACGAAAAAGATTCGCCAGAACTCTTCGTCACCGATTGTACTGGTAACTTGGTGAAGTCAGTAAACTCGAAATCGGCAGCAGGGTATCTTGAAAACAACGAGAAGCTTATGTCAATCGGCTCGAAAGAGACAGAAGTTTACGTGAAGTTGTACAAGAAGGGCCAGCAAGACCCTCTCAAATACCAGGTTATTGCTGGTGGAGGGGGATGGGGAGCCAAAGCCAACATCATTGTTTTGTCTCCAGAAGCTAAATTGTCCAAGGGTGACCGAATTGAGTTTTTCATGTTGACACCTGAAGACAGATATCACAATGTCACCATCGATACATCTACATTGCAAAATAAATTCATGGTGGAAACAACCCATGAACAGGTAAGTTATAACCACGAACAACAACAGGAACAAGTGTTGCAAACGGTGTTTGCGTGCGGCTCAGAACAAGGTTTCAGATACAATGGAATCAAACATGGGTCTGCTGGGGAAAGATTAACCATTGACTTGAAATCCAGTTGTATATAGTTCATCCCATGTATATAGAGACAGGGACAAAATAGGATTTCCATAATTGTACTGAAAACCATGGTAAAGTATATTGTAGGGGATTTGTTCAGCCATGTGCCCAAGGCTGCGAACTCGGTGTCGATTTACGCCCATGCGTGCAATTGTAAGGGAGTGTGGGGAGCTGGAGTTGCTGCGATTTTCAAAAAGAAGTTCCCATCTACGTTCACTGAGTACAATCGTCACTGTCTCCAGCACAAGGGGGAGTTGCTTGGTACGTGTCAGTTGATTGAGTCCAGTGCCAGTGACCCAGGAAACAATGGTGTGCCTAGCTTTGTTGCGTGTTTGTTCACGGCTCCATCAACTGGAAGCCGTCAGCTGAAATCCTCCATTATTGAAAACACTGACAAGAGTTTGGAAGATTTGCACACTCAATTGCAACACTTGTCGAAGAACTTTGAAAACGAAGATGGCAAGATCGTAATCAATATGCCCAAGATCAACGCTGGATTGTTTGCCACGCCGTGGGAGCAAACCGAAGCTGTTTTGTTGAAACATGAGCATAATTTCCATTTCAACGTATACGTACTTGAATAGTTGTGTAGTGTTAATGAAGGATTTGTTTGTGATGGTTATATATTTGTACTGGTGTATTGTTGAATTTGGTGGTCGTTGCAATTTTGAGGCGACAAGCCGTACTTTTCAGCTGTGGGGTTCAGATTTACTCAACTAACAGACAACTGGTGTTGTGATCTTGCTCTACCGACGCTGTTTACACAATCTCCGGTAGTTCTGTCCAGACCTGCTCTTTGTGGGAAGAGTTGGCTCGTAACAGATCTGGTGACAAAATTGTAAAATAGCTAGGATATTTGAAGAGTTATGGACACTCGAACAACTTTCTACGTATATGAAGTTGACCAAATGTGTCTTTCTTTTGCATTTGATACTATAGTTTTTGTTTTCTAAAGCACCATTTAAATCAAATGGTTGCAAAATCCTAAGAAAACTGCTTTTTCAATAAACTGGTGTATCCATAAAAACTCGTTCACTGTAACAGTTGTTAGAAGACGGTTTTTCATCTAGTTCCACTAGCAGTAGTATATTTGTTGGATTATGGCGGTTTAGTTGCTTCAGTTTCTCATGGATTTTTTTTTTGCAACCATTGTTTTAATGTTGTCCTACTTTACAGCCTTTCTAGCATACTGGCACTGCACTAGCACATTGCTGCTCATGTAGCACTTGAATCACAACAATGAGATACGAAACCTGCCACACACAAGGTCTTACTTCTGGTGAGTTTTGCAACCACACCGACGTACTGTCAGCCCTTGTGCCAAAGTGAACCAGACCAAATTGAGACCAAACCGACTCGTCTCGGATTGAGCCAAAACACACCAAAACTTCAAATCTCGATATTCACTTAGTCCTTGTCTGACCTGGTTTATCGGCTGCAAATCCACAAGCAAGACGATCTTTATATCACCTAGGTCCCCTACTCCGTGCTAGCTAACCTTCTTCACCTACAGCTCATTTCGTCAACAAGAACCAAAACACCAGTTACACCGTCCTACTACGCCACTCCATAGCAGTATGCACTGTTCTGTCGCAGTTTCGATATTTCTACCGTTATCACTTGTCCATAATCTACAACTACAGAATACCGAATTAACAAGACATACAAAGAAACCCCGGTTTTACATCGTGAAAACCATTACACCAGCCAAGGCGTCTGTCCGGTCTACGTATCGCCACGCTGCTTGTGCGTACTCTGAGTTACAGCCCAAAAATGATGAAATCGGTGACGGCAAAAATTGGTCGTGTGTTCAGAACGATAATCAACAGTCTGAATTATCTAGCATAAGTAAACGTTTTCAAAACGTAAATTCGTTACTCGGAACAGTTTAACAAACAGTTACAGTTGAATTACGTTGATAGAGTATAGAGTGATTTGACCATGGATGAAACATTAATTGCTACTATTAACAAATTACAGGATGCGTTAGCACCTATTGGGGGAGGGTCTACTTCTCCGGTTGATTTACCACAGATCACGGTAGTGGGATCGCAGTCTTCGGGAAAGTCTTCGGTGTTGGAGAACATTGTTGGAAGAGATTTTCTTCCTCGAGGCACTGGGATTGTTACTAGACGTCCTTTGGTGTTACAGTTGATCAACAAAAGATCGACCACCCACGCTTCCAACGATTTGATTTCCATCAATAACCAAATCAAATCTGATGACAAACACAACGAGAATAATGCCGACGAATGGGGGGAATTCTTGCACTTGCCAGGGAAAAAGTTCTACAATTTTAACGACATTAGAAACGAGATTGTTGCCGAAACCGACGCCAAAACCGGAAAGAATTTGGGGATTTCACCCATTCCAATCAACTTGAGAATCTATTCTCCTCATGTTTTGACGTTGACTTTGGTGGATTTGCCAGGTTTAACTAAGGTCCCTGTGGGTGACCAGCCAAAAGATATCGAAAGACAAATTAGAGAAATGATTATGAAGTTTATTTCCAAACCTAACGCGATTATTTTGTCGGTTAATGCTGCCAATACTGATTTAGCCAATTCCGATGGGTTGAAGTTGGCCAGAGAAGTCGATCCTGAAGGTGCCAGAACCATTGGGGTTTTGACTAAAGTCGACTTGATGGACGAAGGTACTGATGTTATTGATATCTTGGCTGGTAGAGTCATTCCGTTAAGGTTCGGGTATGTTCCTGTCATCAACAGAGGTCAAAAGGATATTGAAACCAACAAAACTATTAGAGATGCTTTGAATGACGAGAGAGCATTTTTTGAAAACCATCCATCATACAAAGCTAAAGCCCATTACTGTGGTACTCCTTATTTAGCTAAGAAATTGAACGGGATTTTGTTGCACCATATTAAAGGTACTTTACCAGATATCAAGATGAGAATTGAACATTCTTTAAAGAAATATCAAAATGAATTAAGTTTGTTGGGTCCAGAAATGTCCGAATCTCCCACTAATATTGCGTTGAATATGATCACTAATTTCACCAAGGATTATACCGGTATTTTGGTTGGGGAATCACAAGAATTGAGTAGTCAAGAATTGAGTGGTGGTGCCCGTATTTCCTTCGTGTTCCATGAAATTTTCAAAAATGGTATAAATGCTCTTGACCCCTTCGATCAAATCAAAGATGGTGACATCAGAACCATTATGCATAACACATCTGGTTCTGCACCATCATTGTTTGTTGGTACTCAAGCATTCGAAGTTTTAGTCAAACAACAAATTCACAGAATGGAAGAACCATCTGTGAGATGTATCAATTTGATTTTTGATGAATTGGTTAGAATTTTATCGCAAATCATAAGCCAAACTCAATACTCAAGATATCCAGCATTAAAAGAACAATTGTCACAAAACTTCATTCAATATTTGCGTGAAGCCTTGATCCCAACCAATACCTTTGTCATTGATTTGATCAAGTCGGAAGAAACTTATGTTAACACCGCTCATCCTGATTTGTTGACTGGGTCACAAGCAATGGCAATTGTTGAAGAAAAGTTTCATCCTAAGCCACAGGTTGCAATTGATCCTAAAACCGGTAAACCTTTAGCTCAGCAACCACCACCGCAACATGCTCAAGCCAATAACAAAGCAGGTACTGGTGAAGAGAATGGAGGATTCTTTGGAGGATTTTTCCAATCGAAGAACAAGAAGAGATTACAAGCTATGGAAGCACCACCACCAGTATTGAGAGCTACTGGAACCATGACAGAACGTGAATCAATGGAAACCGAAGTTATTAAGTTATTGATTTCTTCTTACTACAATATTGTGAAGCGTACAGTGGCAGACATAGTTCCCAAGGCCATTATGTTGAAATTGATCAATAGATCAAAAGATGAAATTCAAAAGCATCTTTTAGAAAAATTGTATAATTCACCTGACTTGGCTGATTTAGTGAAGGAAAATGAAATGACGGTGCAAAAGAGAAAGGAATGTATCAAGATGGTTGAAGTGTTACAGAATGCCAGTGAAATTGTTTCTAGTGTGTAAGGCGTTATCCCAAATCATTTCAATTTGGCATAATCTATGTTACTATGACAACTGTAATCAATTGATCCAAGTCAAAAACTAATTTTTTAATCTTGCGCATTGCACCAAAAGCTAAACTGTTGGCAAACCCTAGGCGAAATCAGCAATTGAAACTATGACATTCTCGTATAGCGAGAATTGTCGTTTGTAGTAAGATAGAACCAATTAGAATCAAGTCTTTATAGTGTTTTGTGAAAGTATACTTTAATGTGAGTGATTTTTAATTGTAGTGAGTGATTTTCTATGTAGTGAGATTTTCACCAGTTGGTGGCTCAAACAAAAAACTCCTAAAAAAAATTTTCAAAAAAGTGAAAATTTTCAAAAACATAAATTAGTCAAGTTCTACTCATCGTTACATTCTAATAATTGAAAGGTGAGATATTTGTATTGATATTGTGCTCCAGTTGAAGTTTCGTGAAGTTTTTGTGAGTTTTCAACGAGTTCTACTGTGATTTAGTTTTTAACGGGGTGATTGTTAGATCTAGTTATTGATAAGTTCAGCTATAACCAGGTCTTTAATCTCGTTTATTGTCGTTGATTCATAGTGGTTTATGCCTAAGAAAGAAGCGCGACCTCAGTTTATTATTTCTAGATTGCTTGAGCCTGGATAACAAGGTTCTGGATAGTTTTTTGTGTCTACTTTATTGTGACTGAGTTTGCTTGGAGAATTTATCCCATCTTATCTCAGTTATTTACGTTCTTTGTTGTTGTTAGCTGGTTTGCAGGTAATTGGTTGTTACTTTCTTCCGGTGGTCGATTGACATTGTAAAATTTGGATTCTTGGTGTTAGTTTCAAACGTTTCTTGCTACTTCTCTCTTCGTTTGAAATTGACTCTAATAAAATCGACTTATCCGTTCTATTAAGAGTAAGTTTAAAAAGTATTGTTTCAGTACTTGCAAAATATAAAAAGGTAAAAAAACTACATTCCTATCGGTTGTTGCATTAATATCAAAGTTTAGGTTATATTAGTGTCAGATAATTTTGATGGTTGCCCCTGCTTACATTGACGATTCCTATGTTGATCATGAATTATCAGCTAATCTTGATTCAACTTATGCGTTTGAGGGCCCTGAGAAATTATTAGAGATTTGGTTCTGGAAATCTGACAAAGATATTCCACAAACTTTTAACCAAGAAGGTTTAAGATGTATTGCTTTGGAGAAATGGGTCAAAATCTTGGACTTGGTCAATTGTAAGGTTTTGTCCATGAAATCGTCCAAGTTCATGGATGCGTACTTATTGAGTGAATCTTCGTTTTTTGTGTTTCCTCACAAATTGATTTTGAAGACTTGTGGAACGACAACCACATTAGCAGCATTGAATGAGATCTTTGAATTGGTCAGTGGTCATTTTTATGACCCAAAGATTGAATTTAATGGCAAACATGTCCACAAAGTCTTTTACTCTAGAAGATCGTTCATGTTTCCAGAAAAACAGGTGCATGTTCACAAGGACTGGAAAAACGAAGTTAGTTTGTTGAACAACCATTTTATCAATGGTAAGTCGTACGTTGTGGGAAACTTCACCAGTGACGATCATTGGTATTTGTACACTGGGGGAGAATTAGAACCACATTGTGAAAAGAGTGATCATGATCAAACTTTTGAAATCTTGATGACTCAATTGGACCCCGAAAAAGCTCAGCAATTTGTCACTTCCAGAAAACCAGGAGTGGAATCATTGATCAAGAGTGGTGTTGAAGAGCACGATCTTGGCCATGATGTTGGTATGGACACCATGAGGGAAAGTGGTTTGGCTGATATCTTTGAAGGTAACGACAAGATTGATTGGAAATCACATTTACCATCGCCATCTCCCGACAACAGCGAAACAGAAGATGAATCCATGAACAGTAACAAGTATGTAAAGAAATTGTTACAATTCGACTTCATTCATGATGCGTTTTCGTTTGCTCCATGTGGATATTCATCAAACTCCATTGAAAGCAACTTGGGTGGATATTATTACACGTTGCATATTACCCCAGAAACTGGTTGGTCTTATGCGTCATTTGAAACTAACTACCCATTTTCCGACAAATCACCGGCATCCATTGTTGATGTATTATTAAAGGTTTTGAAAATATTCGAACCTAGAAAATTCTCCATGACGTTGATCAATGAAATGATTGACCAACACTGTGGAAACATCACCAGCTTGCAAAACTGCGATGTTGTGTTGAGAGACTACAACTACAAAAAACAAGAAAAAATCGTATATGACTTGAGCAACAACTATAAGCTTTTGTACTTGAATTTCGAAAAAATGAAATGATGAGTTCTATGACTACATAATATTGTTTAGTGAATTAAAAGTTCTTTCTTTGATTTTAAAAAATTTTAAAAAATATTAAAATAAGAAATATGTCCTGTATTTAACATAACTTGGAAATTTTTACTCTGGTCAGATACTTAATATATTATTGAAATCTAAAAAGTAAGTATATACAACAATCTAATTATAAATATTTAGCAATTAACTCTATAAACTAATTAGTTTATTTGAATTTCTTACCGAATAAGATAACTTGCAATTGATCGTATAAGGAGATAACACCGGCACCGGCAACACCTCTCAAGATGTTAGCACCACAACCCTTGAATAAGGAAGCAATACCTTCAGCAGCAACAACCTTTCTGAAACAGTCGAAAGCACCGTTGTATTTAACAGCTTGACCAGAAGTCATCATCATTCTTCTTCTAACGGTATCTAATGGGTAAGAAGCAGTAGAAGCACCGGTGGTAACAGCCCAACCTAACAAGAAAGAAGCCAAGAAAGAACCTTCTAATGGACCAACTAAGACAACTGGTTTCAAGGAATCGTACAAACCGAAGTATAACCCTCTATAAACAACAATACCAACAACAGATGGACCGAAACCTCTATATAAACCAGCAATACCATCGGAAGCTAAAGTCTTCTTGTAAACATCGAATAAACCGTTGAATTGTCTAGCACCACCATCGGCAGATTTAGCGTCGTTAGCTAATCTAGTTCTAGCATAATCTAAAGAGTAGACGAAAGCTAAAGAAGTAGCACCGGCTAAACCACCAGAAGCCAAGTTACCAGCGAACCAAGTCCAGTAACCTTCATCTTTCTTGAAACCGAACATCTTCTTGAATCTGTCCTTGAAAGCGAAGTTCAAAGCTTGGGTTGGGAAGTATCTGATAACGTTAGCAGTGTTACCTCTCCAGAAGGAAACAATACCTTCTTCAGCAGCGGTTCTTCTGAAACAGTCAACGATACCACCGTATTTTTGGGATAATCTACCTTGCTTGATCATTTCATCTTGATTTTGAATCAACAATTTGACTCTTTCAATTGGAGCAGCGGCAGTCTTGGAGACGGCGGCGGAAACACCACCCATCATAAAGTCGATGACGAATTGATTATCCATGTTTACTGATTAATGTTAGAATAGATATGGAAGAAACAAAAAATCTTACGAAGAAAAAAAATCTGACTTTCGACTAGCGAAATTTTCATCGTCTTTTATAATCGTTGTTGTTTGCAAAAAATTTTCACCTCGGTGAAAATCGGACCAATAATTTTTCACTTGGTGAAAATTTTAATTGGCCAGTATGCGGCCGGGTAACCAGATCCCAAGATAGAGTTGATTTCGATTTATTGGGGAGAAGACACGTTTGAACAGTTGGATCTGTATTACAATGGTCCCCAGGCGATCCGTTCTGCGTTAAGTGCTAGTTTTTATCTTGATTTTCTCCGTACTTATTCATTATTTCTTCACCCTCATCGCATCTATGCGCGAAAATTACATAGATAACAATGCTGGACACTCAAACTAGTTTTACTGCACTCCAGGTATATTATCTACATCCGACTTCACTCTACTGTTCTACACGGTCTACGCGGCAGTATGTTATCACCAATATGCCTCATATTCTCTCTGACGGTTGGTAATTATCTTGCGCAGAACTCTAGCTTTTGCGTGCCTACCGTGTGTTGCAGACATTTTATCTGACACTTGTCGTACATCTACACGCGTGGGGGAAGGATTATGGTATCGGTTAACAATTATGTATGGCTAGTGTGTTGTATATTGCAACGCGAGATCACTGCTGCCAGTGTTCCGTAATGACTTCCGTTTGTGACTTCTTCCAATTTCTTTTGTCTGCTCGTAACAACGGCTCCCATCTACACTCCACAACGGCTTGTGATTTCCTATTCAGTGATTGGCGATTGTTTACGTGTCTGTCACCTGCGGCAAATTCAGTACCTGCCGTGATTCAGAAGAAACTTACGTTCTGCCCATTACTATGTTTTCGTGGTCGCGATTTGTGGCGCTTTATGAATTTGTTCATGACGTTCGGCTCCTTTGGAAGTGGTTATTACGCATCCACTAGGGTGCCGCTAACACCGATGGGCGACCTGAACGTAGTGGTCAATCCTGTACTCAACCCGCTTTTTTCGCAGCCATCGGTGTTATGCGGTATTTTTCCCAAATTCCATCCTTCCAGCTTTGCACTCTACATTCATTCTATTCCACATTGTTTCGTCTAGTAACACTTATACAATAGAGTTTCTCGGGTAATTGAGCCACGAATATGAAAAATAACATCGTCATCTTTCGGTGTTTGTGTCCTCTTTTGTTTGTCTATTGTAGTTGTTCACAGAGCTTCGTTCACATTTACCATATACTGATTGCTCTACAAAGATCTGCCCGCTGGGCCACTTGTGGCATATTCTTCGATCGATCTGCAATTCCGGTTTACTGCTGTACAGTTCTATCACGCTTCGGCCGTAGGATCCAATCGTATGGGGCAAACTGACTAATTATGGTAGCGCCTCTTCCTAATTAACGAGTTTTTATGTATACCCCTATTTTAATGCATCTTCTTTAGCCTACATGTACGTCTTAATGTAGTGTGAACAATCTTTTGGTTCTACTATAGTTGTTCTGGTGCTTCTGCTGTGTTTTCGACTATTGTTTAGGCAAAGTGCATTCGGTTAAATTCGTCAATGTCTACGATGTCTGACAGCGTTGAGAACTCCAGTAAGCCTGCAAAATAATCTGTAAGCTCTCATACAACATCCGTCTACGACATCAATAAAGAACAACTTCCCTATACTTCCCTAGTTTGATGGGAAGCAGTCGTTTCTCCAAAAGATCGACTAAACAATTCCAATTATACTCTTTGACCTACAGATGCAGATCTAATACAATGTTTTGTTTATAATAATACATATACTATACAAACCCTCCATTTTTAATGTCCACGATACTGTTGACTTAATCTTCTTGTTTCAGAACTAATTCTCGATGCCTGTTTGAAATTGGTTCCAAAATCTTCCAAAGGAATTTCCTCAACTTGAAGTGAGCTTGTAACATCGTCCTGAGTGTTATTGATATGTTTGTACATATCTAAAACAGACCCATTATCGTAATATTTTGACTGTACTGAGTTTCGTACAGATGAGTGTTGTCTGTGCGTGAGATGGTTACTTCTTGGGTTATCCACTGGCTCGAAATCTGCCTGTTCTGGTTGGGGCTCGGGGGCAAATTCATCACTTCCACTGGACGATATGTTTTTATACGACTCTTTGCTTTCAGGTAACTTCAAAGCAGTTTCCATTGGTGAAGACTCTAGATCAGATTGATATGAGGATGGAGGCTTTGTTTGGTATCCCATACTAATTCTTCTGTTGGATTCTCCACTGTATTCGCTGATTCTAACCTTATTTGGGTCTGTAGGATCATAATCTTCCGGGTAAGCATCGAATTGCCCTAATTGGACACATTCACGAATGATATCAACATCTTTTGGCCAGTATAATTTTTGAAGAATATCATAGAAAAATCTGGGGATTAATGAACATAATACACCAATAAAGGTTGCGACCCAGAATGACAAAGTTCCAAATACATGTGGCGCAGCTTTATAAAACTCTCCCGCGTAGGTATTGACAGTCCATAATCCAGTCCAAATATAAATGATCAAAATAGAGATTGCAACAATCAATGAGGATAACCAATCCCATCTGTATTGATGGAACAACATGTAAAAGTTACATGAAATACATGCAATACATGTAACGTAGATCCCAACATAAAATCTATGATCTAATGGTAAACCATTGGAATTTGGATATGAAACATAAAATACCAAGTACGGGAAGAAAAATGATATGACAGACTGATAAATTGCATCCACCATATACCACCAGAACTTCGCATCAGTCCATTCTATCCGTAAAATTCCTGTTCCATAAAGTTGTGGCACCAATAATGACACTTTTGAACTGACATCTTGATCAAACACACCCAAGAAAATAACCGGTAATGATGTAAATGCCAAGTTGTAAAACATCAAATAGGTAAATTCAAAAAGATACGTTCCGTCGTAATTGCAGTAGATACCATACCAAAATAATGCAATCGTAAAAATAACGTTCTTATAGAAGAACAAAGGAATCATTTCACTAAATCTTTTGTATGACCACCGTCCATGAACCAATAATAACTTTGCTAGGAATCTAAATTGTCCAAACGCATAATCAGATGACATGACAGCCTGTCTACCTTCTTCCCCTGCGATACCAACACCCACATCAGCAGCCTGGATCATTGCAACATCATTAGAACCATCACCAATGGCTAATGTCATGACATCTAACGTGTCTTTCACAAGTTTGACAACAGCAGCTTTTTGAGCAGGCGAAACACGACAACACAATACTGATCGACATTGCTTGCACAATAGGAGGAATTTTCTACTCGTCTCCTTATCTTCTAACGCAAGTTTCAACGCAGTTCCATCAATCACAATTGCAAAACCATTATTTGGTGGTGAGTGATCTCCAATAGCATTATCTAATTCCTCAACAGACCCAGACATTTCAAAGTATTTTTTCAAGTACAAATCAATCATTTGATTGATCAATGCAGCACTTGAAAGGTCATCATGGTTATCGATACCGTACAAATCAATTTCTGTGTCGGTATATTTGGTCTTCAATAAAAGCAACTCCATATCATTTCCTAGCAAGTTACATGAAAACCCGATGTTAATTGCAGTTTCTACTTTATCCCCGGTTAAAACCCATAATTTTATACCGGCTTGACCCAATGTTTGAATTGCATCTGGAACACCATCTTGTAATCTATCCTCAATAGCAGTTCCCCCAAGTAAAATCAATTCTCTTTCAATCGAGTCTGCAACAGCTTCCATCTGTTCTTCTCTGTTATCAAGGGATGAAGCAGCGGCTTGGTGGCGTTTGTTCCACTCAGTATATTGATCCCAACTCAATTCTCTTTGTGCGATACACAATGTTCTTAACCCTTCAGTTGCAAATTCTTCTAGCTGATCTGAAGTTTGGTCAAGTAAATTCTTCACATTTTGAGATTTTGATAATCTGCTATAAATGATAGAATCAGCACCTTTGCAAATAAGTAATGCCTTTGGTTCCTCGCCGTTCTCACCTGGAATTTTCACGATTGCACTCATTCTCTTTCTGGTCGAATTGAACTCCAAAGTGTTCAAAATTTGATATTCTTTTGTAACACCTTGACTCTCAATCAACACACCTTTTTTAGTACTACCCTTAAAATTGTACCCAACAGATCTAGCTGTACCAACTAATGCTGATTCATCTGGAGATTGTGCTTTGAAAACCATTCTTCCGGGTTGTTTAGGGTCTTCCTCGACTAAAACAGAATGGCACAATGCCAATGCTAACATGAAGTGAGAATTACATTTCTGTTGTTGTTCACCCTTTGCTCCATTCAAGTCATCAACAAATTCACTAGAAACAAAAGAAATTTCATCCTGGTATTTTGCGTTAGCTGGTGACAAGTTAATCAACTTTTCAATCATTGCGTCCTTGTCTTTTGCGATGAGCGCTCTTTCTCGTGCACCTTCCTCATCCGTATCGATACCTTGACGTTTTCTCAATCCTGCTAATGCCTCTGTATATGCTCTACCATACGATACACCATTAATTGTACACTTTTTGAATTCCATCAAGTTTTGAGTAAGTGTACCCGTTTTATCACTGAAAACATATTCAATTTGTCCTAGGTCGTCCGATATACTCCATGATTTTGGAGTGCATGGGTAATCAAGTCTTTCGTAATACATTGCATTATCGGAATAAATGAAGTATGCCTGAGCTGTTTTAATAATTTCAATGGTGATATAAAGTGAGATTGGGACCAAGGATTGATACAAAATCAATGCGACAAAGAAATCAACAATACCATTTTTAGCTGGTGTTCCAGCAACAGTACCAAACTCGTAAAAATCTCGGGATGTTCCCTTCTTACGATACCAGATACCATTGACTAAACCTGAAACAAAACAGATAATGAAAAGAAGTACGAAATTCAATAAAACATAGTAATTCAATTCTCTGGAGATTCTTGATTGCTTAGTTGGAGTTATACCGGCATTCAACATAATCTTTGTATCATCACCCGTGAATGCAACTACCCCAATTACCCATTTCGTGTTTCTTAAAGAACAACCTCTAAGTAAAATGTTATTGATATTGATTGGTTCTTGCCCCTCTTGATTGTCTTCATCGTAATATTTTAAGTTGGCCTGATAAGAGTATAAGTTTGGATGAGGTCCTTCTGAATCGATTTGAAACGAGTGATTCAATAAATCATCAGCTCTTTTGATTTTATTATCAATAGAAGTATATTTTAATGCTTGTCTGACTTTAAGGTTAGTCTCACCATCAAGATTTTTAGTTTCCACATAACAACAATTATCTTCATCACTTGTTGCAAGAATAATGAGGTCGGCTGGAATTTCATCATTATTGTAAATTCTCAACACATCCCCCACATGGACATCTTTCCAATATTTTCTTGCAAACTTAAGTACTTTAGGACTGTGGTATGTTCCACTTCTTCTTGATTGCATTGAACGTCTAAAGTCAAATGAAGCTCTAAAGTCCGTTGATAATCTTGAACTGAATGGATTATCAGATGACGGTCTTGGAGATCTGGCACTATCGAAAGACTTTCTAACTGGCACATCATCATGTATATTCTGGTTTGCCTTTTCTCGAGCCTTTTGCGCCCTACCACTCTTTGTTAAGTTTCGTTTAGATGACTTAACGACACCAAAGAGTAATCTTGTATTCCATTTTTTGAACCGTCTCCACAAAGACACCTTTTCGTCACATACGTTGATATTAGCATATTGGTAATCACCACTTGAATCCTCATTTTGAACCAAGATGTGAGTTTCCTGATTGTTTACTTCCATATCGGTGATTGTTCTCCTCGAATCTTCCACAGCATCTTTGAACGCTGTGATAATGACAATGACAATCAAAGGAACTGCAGCAAGAATTGGCGATGGAACACCAAAAATCTCAAACGCACCTAAAATAATTAACACAAGGAAATAAATGTTGGCAATATTATGCAAAAATTGATGTGAAATGTTCTTTGGAAGAAATGTAAGTGGGGTATATTTCGTAGTTCTGATCTTATTTCTTGGGTAAGTCATTATGGATTTTCCGGTCTCTGGATCGGTGAATTCTTCTGGAAGACTTCTATTGAATACTACACTTCTCTTCTCAGCTTTCCGATCACGGGGGTCATTTGATGTATTTTCATCATCGTTATCATCGGAATCATTATGAGCATGGTCGTCACGGTTGGGAATCTTTATGGATGGGTATCGCTTTTTATCACTATCATGTGCATGGTTCGGATTCAACAATCTTCGTAATGTTTTTGATCGTCCCACAGATTCCTTCTTAGGTCTACCGTGCTTGTTACGTGTGGTACCCCATCTATGTCTTTTCGTAACAGTTTCGTTAGAAAAAGCTGCATTTTCCTCATTCAGAATGATGGTGTCCAAAAATGGAGACTGAGGTGTTCCTTCTTGTGAATTGTTGTGAGTGTTTTTTGTGTTATGAGGTAGATTGAACCTTAACGATGGTGAAGCTACATTCAATTTTGGAGTCGGCATTGGCGATCTGGAAGGTTCGCTACCGCTTTCAAATGAGAACTCTCCATTATTTTGTATTCCGGGTTGAGTTATGATCTCTGGCGAATTGTCAAATGATTCTTCGGGATCTTGGAACGGACTCGTCGGGCCCTGCACCATAATTCAATGACTATGTGAAATATTTCTTTGGGAAGATGGGAAAGAGACTAGGTCTAGCTTGATCTGAAAGGTGCCACTGTCTATATACAACCAAGTGAAGAATGCAAAATCAGCTTAAGCTTAAGTAGAATATGTTGTGTACCCAATGATTACTAAGATCTTTAGTATTTGTCTAGTATGTAAAACCAAAATGACACGGTACTAATTTTAGTCTAATTTGATGTGTTATGATATAGATAGCTAGCCACGTACGATCAATCGTTTAAGTACTTTACTTGGATTGATACGCTGGTTTGTATTTTGGAGTTATACACGATTTCCCCGATGGAAGGAGATCACACTCTAACTTGGCTAAAAATGGATTTGCAACAGATTAACGGCTGGCCGGGAAATACGTCAAAATAACCTATGGGCGAAAATACCAAGCTAAATATACCGATGCTACCAATGCGACAATAGTCCTGAGTAACAGTAACCGGAATAATGATTTGTCCCAAAAGTAAATAAATTTTACGAAATTTAATTTAAGACACTGTTACTATACATAGAAATCCACGCATTTTTTTGAAAATTTCTGATCTCGGAACTAACTTTAAGGAGTTAGCCGAGACGCTTAAAATTCTCTCAAGTAGCGATGGCAGCATGGTTTGACGGGGTCATGCTTTGGCAAATTGCTTTACCGTTACATATAGTGTAGTCTATGGTGAGTATTGTGAGTTATCGCCGTTTTCCGTTTCCACATCATCCCGGTGCTTACAAATAAAGGTTCTTCTCTACAAGACCCAGCTCTACGATGTTGAGATATTATGTGACGAATGCCGTTTACTGCTGGTTTCTGTGCTATTCTGGCTTGTGATGCACCAGTTGACCTACTCGACTGCGTGGTGACGCGCTTTCCGCTACGCACAGTGTCAGGGTCTACTCTACTCCTGTCACGGAAACATAAAGACCGTGTTTTGCAATTTACGACGACCGTACAGTAATTTAGTCATCTTTGTAGACAAAGAACTCAGCCTTGATGTGATCGATTACTCGATTGGATTCATTTCATAACAGAGCCTATAGCCTGTTTGGCTGCAACAGTACAGCCCTCTTTCATAGACGGCCTATTGTGGAGAACTATATCCCGGCCGTTGAACAAACGTATCATTGCACGTCATACTAATTCAACGGTTTTCTCCAGTCTAGCAGCTGCATATTGCCTCCAGGAAGATATGTCGCTTTTGTAGTTGGGATGTAATTCTGAGTACTCGATGTTTAACTCGATAACTCGTCATCTTCCGTTCTTTATCGCAAGCGTAGTATAGTTGTGATTTTTCATGCTGTACCAGGAAATAAAGTTACGTGGCTTGGCAGGTGATTGTTCAACTTTGTCATTCAATCACCCTATTAGCGTTCTAGCATAGTGGCGAAGTTTCAACTAATTGATGTTGCCAAAAAAAAACCAAGTGTATGGCTTTGTTTAATAAGCCTCCTAATAACGTTTATTAGACAATCATAAGAATCGGGATGTACTATCAAAGACATTACATGTGGTTATAATTCAGCTGTGCCTACTACGATACAGAATTGTTCCACAAGTGTTTGGGACAATTGCTCTTGTGTTTACACATCGTTTTCCCACTAAACTGTAATCTAAAATCAATCAACTCTGGTGGTGATGCATAATTTCCTGTATATGTTATTTCCGTTTCGACTCCGACACGGGTGGTCCCCTAATGCAGGCATTTTTGCAACCTGAGTATCAAGGAACATTTTGGTGTTAATGAGCCACTTCTTGCGGGACGAACCGGTGGTAATCTACTTAGAATCTTTTGACTGTTGTGTAACCATGTTCTTAATTAATTTTGTATTATTGCCTGAATTAGTCTTTTGAAATTTAAACTAAGACAGTTTCCCTAGACTTTTTGAAAAATTTCGAAAAATTTATTGAAACTGAGGTTTCAGAACAATTGCAGGAACTACGTCGACTTTTCATAAGTTTTACTCTAGAGAAAGTTAGTAGTGTAACTGGATGATTTCCAACTACTATTCTCAAAGTAGCTTAATTACTTGCATATTCCAATATACACACCAGTATTATACAGTACCAATATCGTTTCTCTGAAACACAGGGTTCGGAACCTCCAAAAATTCAGGAATTTCTAATCAACCTCCCACAAACCTGCAAAAAGCAGAATAATAAATATAGGAGCATGAATACTGTCAAGTACAACTGTGGTGCCTTTGAGGGACGAAACATCCCAACGAGAAAATAATCTTGGTTAATTAATGCGTTCGACTACATAATTTCAACTGGATGACAACGTAAAACTAACCTTTTCGTAAAACGGCTAATATATTCGATAACACCGTACATTCGTGGGGAAAAATAAGTTAAACAAGGAACGTTTAATCATCCATGAGTACACGTTAATGCTTTCTCTACACCTAGACAGCTGTTTCCATGTAAAATGGTAATCATGGACATTTGCCAGTAACCATGTAAGTTTCGATTAGGACCCTTCAAGCCAGGGCAAGTGATCCAAGTAGGATACATAACTGAACCACGTATCTGTTACCTAAATGAGACTGTTACGAACATTTTGACAATCAAAATTCGTATACGCATACTCCCCCACTTAATTTACGTTAGTAGCATAGTGGGGTAGCACGTCACTAATCGTAAATAATTTTGTAAGTGGAGTTTCCGTTGGTTACAGGGCAGTTTTCTATCACCCATTTCTTTTGCATCATTCACCCGATTTCCGCATACAACGTTATGTTCGTCCTTCAAAATAAATTTTAAAGTCAGCCAGGTTTCACTCCAGTTTCAGTTTCTGCTGCACTCAAATGGTAGTTGCTAGGTAATGCTTGAGTACCCCGAAGTAGAAAACGATGCCCACCCAGGTCTGTTCAATTGAGAAATCCACCAAACTTCAATTCCGTCTCTACACTGATTTCTTCACTTTTTGCCAACATTTCGTGTTTCATTCTACTTACTACTATACAATTTCTCTAATAAACGAGTTACCAATTATTCAATGGAATGAATCGCACTCACGTATCTCTTAGAAAACCCCAATTTCGAGGGAAAGGTTCCATACACAATGGAACCATAGAAACAAACTTCCAATGGCACAATGTCTAGCTGGAAGAGTCAACTTGGGCATACTTTTGTGTCCATTCTTGTGCTACTTGAATGGCCTTTTTCTCGTCTTTCTTCCAGTCCTCAGCAACATCATTGGCTAACGGATCATCAGGATTGGGGGCACCTAAAAGTGCCTGGATCGACAACAAAATCGTCCTGATCTGAAGTGCTGGACTCCAATTGTCCTTCAACACGTCCAAACAAATTCTTCCCAACTTGTCAATGTTGGGGTGGTAAATTTTCGTCAAAAACCTCACCTTTGGCGCACACATGGGGTAATCCTCAGGCAAATACAATTCTAGACTAAACACCCCGTTTGCATATGGCGACGAACTTGGCCCGTCAATTGTAACATGGAAATACCGCAAGTTATCCTCTTGGGGATAGGCATTAATACCCGGAACGGGGTCGCTTACTAGCCTCTCGGTCTCTTTAATAATTCTCTTAGGTAAAGCTGCCATGTCGATCTACAAATCTGCTAGCGTTGGCCTGCTGTGTACTCTTCTACGGTGGTCGTTGCCGTCGGTTTGTCTGGTGGGTTTCTCCTTAATCGTCGATAAGTCACGTGATCGAAAATTTCTGGCACTAATGGAAATCAAGAAGACTTTGAACGAGCAAGTTGTAGTAGTGAGCCAGGGAGAGCAAGATGACGATAAAACCTTCAGGAACGCCTACTCCACCGTTGATAAACCGGATCATTGTAGGAACAATCGCAGTTATTGCCGGGTTGTACGTTATCAAGGATGCTGGGAAGGACTTTGAGTTTATCAGGTTTGAACCTCATTCACCAGAGGAGGTGGAGAGACGGAAAAGAGAGCATGTAAAGTTTTCGATGAAGACGTTGGAAACTAGAACGTTGGACTATACACCAGAAGCCAAAGAGCGGTTGAGAAAGTTGGTTGAGTTGCAGAATGCTGAGAAGACAGACGACGGTGAAAAAACTGAGTCGAAGAGTGGTGAAACAAAATGATTGTCGAGGGAGCCATTTTGAGGCCAAAATGACTCGGGTTGTTGATTCTTGTAGATGCGTTATTAAATTCACTGCGGTGCATTTTGTGTCATTGAGGCTACTGGGGCCATTCTATACGATGCTACTGTATATGAGGTTTGATTGGAAGGCGATTGATCTACTGTAGACAGTGGGAAGGAGTCGGGAAACAAAGTGACGATGGAGGTGCCATAGAGACTTCTATACTGTGTAACTTGGGCATTGTAAACTTCAATAGTCTGTGATTGGATAATGGTGCGAAGATAAATAGCATAGTAAACATATCTAGTACATGTAAATATTCTACGAGGGCATCAAAATAAAAGCATTTATACGACAATAATATATGAAGCTTGACGTAGTCTTTATGTTTATACCATAGCATGAAACCTAGGTTACACAAGGTGGTGTTTGTGTTTTACTTGAACTAGGCTGATCTACAGAGCACAGTGCGGACATAACTAATAAATTATTTAGTGTCGGGGAATTGTGGCTATTTTTGAGAGAAGATTTTAAAATGATGCCGTCACCAAAAATATTCCTCCACAGAAGGAAAATATTGCAGAAAATATAGATGTTATTGACCAGTGTAACATTCTGTCTAAATGCTGCTACCAAGTGGCACTACATACAGGACATAAAATCTGGCAACGACGGATGCCTCATCACTTGAGGTGGACATCGCATAATATTAACATTCTGCCTTTCCATCAACAGAAGTCTCGACGAAAAATTTACACAACGCCTGCAGTTGCAAGAAAGTGCAATTTCGTAATCAATTGGCACTTCTACACGCCGCTTGATATTGAACTATTCTGTCTTTTGGTTTCGAGAGAGAATTTCATTTATGTTCAGTAGAGCGAGAGTAATGAGGTCATTTACTCAACGGGGCGTCTCATCTACTCACCGGTTTATGATGACGCGTCTATATATAAGATTTGCCTCATAAACCTTAATGTAAGTAATTTGTTCGTTTTTGTATAATGCGGCTATGCATAGAACAATCCCAAGGAATTTGACTCTTTTGGGAAAAACAAATACACTTAAAGACTATATTTTGAATCGAATTTTGCCAGACGCACATTCAAGGCTTACTCTGAATTTCATAGGTTCTAACGACAATGGTTCAAGTACGTCACATACATTCTTTCATCCCTGTAGAAATTTGTTGGAAGTTGGAATCATTCAGTACGGACTTTCAGCATAATTGCGGCGATCAATGTATCATGTAGGTTTCGCTATTGGCGAGCAGTAATTGTAAAAACCATTTCTCTAGATCAATTTTTGATTTGGTCCATCGAAAGCATTCTCTCAATACCAAAAATAAGGGAGAGCCATTCGCATACGAGTTTTTACCATCTATATCCAGTCCATAAATTCTTCAAAGAAAAGATGATTATGTTTGCTAACCAACTGTCTAATCTTTTAACGTTTGGCCATGCAATGGTTACCCTTCAAGCTTTGACGCGTAGACGTATAAATGACACCATTGTCGAACGTCAACCCAACAAATGTAGTGAAGTTTAACGTGACAGGAGTTGCTATGGAAAGCAGATGTGTTGAATAGACGTACGTTTCCTTGACTACAATTCGAACATAAATGAACGAATGACGTTATGTAGGCGTCAGCATGTATTCCAAGCCGTTTGGTGCGAATGAGGAGAACATGGTTTAAGTTATCTTACATGATATGCCACCAATGAGGATCAGGTTTCCGTTTTTTTTGATCAATCACCCTTGCTCCTCGATGCAAAATTCTGAATATTTGACCTAATTAAGCTATGCAATGCGGAAGCACGGAGTTTAACACATGAAGCTACATACAGCGACCCAATTAGTCTAGATCGGCCTAATTAGTCTATAGATGTTACATACACATACGCATGACATAAAAAATAGTTTTATAAATAGAAAATTAATTTGCCGTGCATAGAGGGGAATATAGGAATTTGGGAGGAGCACGATCAATCGAATATTATTGTAAACGTGAATTGAACTTTCTCGTCTGTTACAACAAGACAATTCAAACCTGATACACTAGACTACCCCAACGATCTTTGAAAAATAATACACATTAACTAAAAATTTTACCACATTCTGATTTTTAATAACTGTTTAGGAAACCTACTCAGTATATGTAGTTGTAATAAAGCGTAGCTCCTTAGAAGCATACCCGGTTAAATATAACAGAATGCAAGTTTACGGAAATTAGCTGCAATCCTTTCTGAAAGCTGTACAATCTTTTGAACCCTTCTGTGTCTGCCGTAAAACTACAAACAGTAGTGAATGGATAGCTAGAGATCTAGAAGTAACTCATGAGTAGAAGATAGACGAATGAAGATTCACTAAGTACAAATTTATAACTATTGAACACTAAAAAAAAAATCAGAAATTCAAAAACTTAGCTTGACTTGGAATAAACTGGATACGAGTATGGACAATTCTAGCCTTTCAACACAACTTACAAAATAGGATTGAAATTTCCCTTTTGAACACCATCGAACACCACAAAACAATATCGATGTGACTATTGTAAGAGACTTCTGCTTTGGTTGAGCTTTTGTTTAATTTTAACTTCGTTCCAGACTTGTTCTGGTGAACACAAACGAAACAGGACCGCATCAGCGACCTTTCAAAGAATTATATTACAGTCTGGACTTTTGCTGGACTCATCTAGTCCTTTTGTGCTACAAAATCTATACCGCTAAAGTCTACATTTGTTTAATTCGATTTAAGTTTACAAGTTGATTTGTGAGCCTTGTTAAACATTTTGGTTTACAAGAAGATTATGATTTATGCCAATTCGAAAACTAAGAGTAGTAGATGGTGCGTATCCTAGTCCACGGCCTTCAAAGTCTTGGACGGGAAGTTTTAAAGTTGACGGATTCTTAGGCATAAAAGTAATAGTGTTTGATATACCACGGTGCTGAAACAGTTACAATTGTGAAGCAGAATCTTTTTAAGTGCAATTATGGTGTATCTAATCGACCTGACTGATGCACATGAGAAATATGGAGTTAGAAACTAGCAACTATCTGAATGAACAGTTGACATGTGTTTGCCTAAACAATGATATCTAAATGAGGTATCCACTGCACAGCACCAATTAAATGCAACAGCAGAAATTGAGCATCGCAACATAACAACAAGGATTACCCAGTTACAGCAAATAGCACTATACCTTCTCAACTGGATATAAGACATGAAGCACATAGTGCGTAGCTCATTGCAACCAAGACGATTAAAAAATACAACAACCCTTGTTACCAAGAACTGAACAGAATTCACGTTCTTTTTGGACGGTTAGACAATTGACATACTAGTTTCTATTTTGGTTCTTGTCTGGATCACTATTGACACTAATTTGTTTAATTTGCGTAGCTTGTGTAATTCACCAAGATTATTAGATCATTTTTATCAGAACAACACTAATGTAGAGCAGTTCCAGGCAATTCAGTTGTTTGCAATCCAGATAGTTAAAAAGAACGTTAATTAATTTCGAAAGCTTTATAAGAAATATAGAGACAATCAACACACAGTAAGCAATACGAGGGAAAACCAAAAGCTATTTCAATTGTAAAACAAAAAAGGATATATTTAACGTTGTGTTTCTATTGGAAATTTTCCATACCTCCTACTTAACTAGATGGTAGTACTGATGGACCAATTGAGTTGATGATAAGATAATTGAGCGATATCAGCTAATCATCAAAATTAGACAAACTGCTAAAAAATTGTGGTTCAGGGCGACCGGTTGTATTGAGGCAAGACGTGTACATACAAGTGAGATAATTGATAAGAAAACGGTTGAATGGGGCATTGTAAGGAGGGTGAGGGGTACTATCAGTTTAATTAACATCAGACGTAACAATAAGCTAAGGACCAATGATATGATGATTTACAATCATACAATATCCAAGTAAAGATTACGAACTCTAACAACTTGAACCTAGTTCCTCGTAGAAAATATTTTAACCGATCAATTCATATGTAAACATTTTTTGACTAAACGGGAAATGGGGAGGGGTTTCTAAATAACAACGTCCGAAAGGTACAGAATACGGGGAACCTAATAATAGTTAGTACCGGTTATCTACAGGTAATGCCGACGAAATGGGAAAATGACACAGCAATAATCTGGGGAAAAAAACTGGACGCGGACAAGGCGTCAGTCAAGGTGTTTTACAGTTGTAACATCATCTAGATAGATTACCATTGAACAGAGCTATCAAGCTTCGGGTTGTTTGCTTATACTAGACCTCGGTAAATGATGCGTTCACATGATAAAATATCTCAAGACTCGATCTACTATAGTGGGGCAAACGTTTTCATGGTACAATCCAGGAACACTTTTCCAGGACTCCCCTTCAGCAAAAGAAACGGAGTTATTATCAATGTAGTATTCGGTGTATAGGCTAAAATAAGCTTCAAGTATTATGTACCCCACATCGATAAGATACAACTAACTAGGATGATGAGACATTTGTGATGTAATCAGAGGACTGTGACTACAATAGACTGTGGGGATTGACGCAGTTCGTGGTATTGGCGCACTAGAACAATACAAGTGTATCGATTAGTAGCTTTGAGAACATTTAACAATAGTCCTATTTCACCGGATTGGTATTAGCATTGGCGGGGACACCCTTAATCGACTATTGAACCATTGAACTATACTAGCAATTGGGGTACTGACTTTTACTAAACCTTCTCCTGGCTTAGTAACCCTCGGGATCTCGGGTTCAACTGTAATATTTTTTCTACTCTTCAAATATTATGTCCTTTCTCCCGCTAATCAAATGGATGAAAATACTACTGTAAAATAGTTCGTGGGGTAGTACATTCCAGTACTAATTAGGCCGAAGGTTCCATATTGGTTCACGCATATAGCGGCGATATGTTAAAATAATCCATAAATTATTGAGCACTCTCATATATCCTGGATGGTATATAGCAAGGATCAAATTTAAAAATAATCTGAAATATGTTTTCCTAAATAGGCAAAAGAGGAGGTACCCCATAGAAAACAAAGATGATTGCCTAAAAGTAAATTTCCTAAATAGGTTAGAAAATGTTTGCCGGCTAGTGGCCCGAACCTAAGTAGACAAAAGTTGCTTTTTAGTAACGGTGAAATGGGGGTACCCTAATTTCATTGTTGCATTGATGATCATTCAATAGGCAACCACCCCAAATGGCTCCAGTCATTCCCAGTTTGTAATCGTTCAAGTTGTTGAATAAATTGCCTTACCACAGTGATGCGGCACCTTCATTTGCATTTACACGTTGATTAAGGATAGTCTCTATAGTAACCAATCGTTTTTAATTATTATGCCTACAGTCCTAATTCGTGTAATTGATTGCAGGAAATCAATGTTTAAGAAAATTTCCTAATTAGTCTAGCATTTAAATAATTGTTTAAATAATTGTGTTATTTTCCATTTAAGTTTGCAGTATTTTTCGGTGTTATATATGCAAGTATATTACGTACATGAATTGTTCGATGAGAAAAATATCTTTGAATATTTATCAATTTCTTCAATTGACTATTTGGAAGTATGTGCTTCACCACTGTAACAAGGTTAAAAAATAATTGCCGGTGGATTAATTACTTACATTAATTGATTTATTATGTGCTTAATTAGTTTCCCCTCGAAGTCATCCCTTCGGCTCGTCGTTTGTGAAGAAATATAAATATAGACATGTTTGCCCACAATCCTAGTCTCAAGTTCTTCAGTATTTCCTAATACCCATATAATACCCATATAATACCCATGAATACTTTGTATGTACTACCACCACCATCACTGGTCAAATTTTATCAGCTTTGGTCGTCGACATTGTTGTCGTCGTTGTTGATATCAGCAGCAGCACAAATGCCACTTGTGTCAAACAATACTAACTTTTTAGAACTACGATTTTACCGCCACCTAATGGTAGAAAGTTGTGGAGAGTTAAAAAGTCTCCATCATCTCCAACTGAACACACTAACGAATGTTTCAATAACTCGATGAGAATAGCTGCTGCTGGCTCCAAATTCTCTGCCAGAAGACCTCCATTGAGAAGACCAAAAAATAGACCAGGCAAACCAAAGGATTTCGTGTTTGTTGACTTGTCTCCAGTCAAATCACCACAACAAGAATCTATTGATGCAAAATCAACTGTCAGCGCTACCATTGAGAACTCGTCGCCAAAAGAAATTCAAACTCAAATTCCATCACAAGTTCCATCACAATTACCATCCCCAGCATTATCTACAGAAGAAGTGGATTCCAAAGTATTTGAATTGCCACAATTGAACGATTCGTTCTCCTCCATCTCTGATGATGACTCTATTTTCTCACAATTGGAAGACTCCAAATTATTGGATTCAGCAATCTCAGACTACATGCAGGTGAACGACCAATGTTCCGCTCCTGCACCACATCAGGCACAAGAGATCGGATTAGGAATCATGAACATGGAAATTAACTGGAATGAACCCCAATCGATTCACGGCTATTCCGACGAAACTGAACAAAAGTTGTACAACGCTGAACAAGCATTGTTTGAACAAACTTGTCAAATTGAATTGTTGCAAGAACAATTGAAACAAGCTAATGTATACCAAATGCAGTCCTCTCCATCACCACAACCACAAGCACAAGCACAACCACAATTGCAGTCTATGCCATTACCAAAACCATCACAAATGCCTCAAGCCGCTAAACAAAACACCAAAAAGCGCTCCAAATCTACTTCCGACGTGTCTTCTAAAAGAAAAAATGCTGGTCAAATTCAATTTAGAACTTACACTGGTCCTAAAAAGAAGGCTCCTAGACACAGACATAGTTGCTCTGATAGCTTTATCAAGCCAACTATTCCTGAAATTAACTTTGTTGCCAACTCCACCTTGAACTCATCCGTATCATCTGCTGGTTTTGATGATCTCATGATGTTCAACGACCAAATGTTACCATGTCAAAACGCTGGTAGTTTTACTCCGGTAACTGATTATTCTGATGAAGAAGACTTCGCCAAATCTAAGGATTTCGATTCCAACTTGTTAGGTTGCGGTTTAGAACAATATTTACAAAAGACTGAAACCTTCGACTTTAACAGTTTTATCTAACTTTCTAAACGTTTATTTATCCCCATTTTCGGTTGTACATTAGTCCCAGATACCCTTAATTTATTTTCCAGATGCACTTTTTATTACGACGCTTGCAAAACTTTACATTTCGATCACAGATTTTAACTTTCGGTTTCATTTGTTTCACTTTCCATAATTTCGGTTGCAAACTTAATCACTTTCTACAATTTCGGTTCCAAAATTCAATCAATTTCGGTTTAACTATCTTAAAAACAATTTCGGTTACGCAAACTTTTCTTTTTCTTAATTTTTTTCCTTGCATTAATATTCGGTTTTATCACAGTTTCGATTACAAAAACAACAATTTCGGTTACAATATTAACAATTTCGGTTTCCAGCTATATTTTCGGTTAAAACACTTTTTTCGGTTTTAATTTTCGTCATAAATTTTAGAGTTTAGTTCTTAGATATATACACCAAAGTGCTCAAGTGATTCGCTTAATAAAAGACATTTACATTATACTATCTTATTGCAGTAATAAATTCTCATTTAGCTCACCTTCCTAATTTGGCAATTGTGTAAAATTTGTGTTAGCTAAAACAAAGATGCTGTGGCCAGGAAGCGACATGACACACATACCTAATTAAGTAAACAGTACCCCAGGTATTCTTGCATGGCATTGAAACTAATCGGTACATTTGTTTGATCAAATTGGGTAGTTGCCTGATGCAAAGAAGTTTTCCAAGCTTATACCAATTCAGGAAATTTTTGTTCCACCGCCTCCAAGTTCCTTTTCTGGGAATACCGAAGGCCGTTGTGGCTCAATCGTCTTACTAAGATGATTTATACAACGGTTATTATCAAATTTTACAATGTTTACAATGAGTTCATACTCCAAATTCAAAAACAAAAATTTTTAACCCAAGTTAAAGTGACAAGCAGTCGATGTAAATAAAGCTAGTTTCATTAATAAGACCAACAAAATTCTTGCCATCCCCATTAATTTCTCCTTAATACATAGGTAGATATAATTGAATTCACTAGACTTCTTGTATACATATAAGCTCCAAAATTAAACATATATTACAAATAGTACATAATTACTGAGGTAGCCGTGGCTTCAGTACCCTAGTTAATAGACTCTTTCAAAGAGAGTAGTGATTTTTCGATGGCAGATCCTGCTTCGGACTTGTAATCATTTTCCAGAATAATTATATGGTCCAAAACGCTATTCATAATCTCCTTATTCAATTGATTTTGCTTAGTTTGTAAATCGTTATTAAATTGAAGTAGCTTTTCCGTATAGCTTTGTTGCCTTTTGATCAACTTTTCTGTTTCATCCAAGATTTTGAAATTTTCCAAACTTATAGATGACTGAAACTCAATAGATTGATTCAACAATGTCTGTAGCGAGTCGATCAACTTGAGAGATTTTTCATAATGTGACGATGGAGTTGACGACAATTGTTGGTTGATTTCTTGTTTGACTTGAAGTATTTTTTCAATGATTAACTTGGTGTTTGAGCTAGTATTGATGATAGAAGACACGTTAATCGACAGGGTAAGCTGCGGATCTTGATTACTATTCAAATTTTGTGCTGAACTCGAATTTGAGTTTCGAAATTCTGTCGATATTATTGGCGAGTTGTACTGGAAATCTACTCCATTACGATAATTCATTGACGAAGTCACCTTAGAATTTTTCAACTTTTCCGATACATCATTCAATTCCAACAACGATAGCTCCAAATCCTCCAATGAGCTATCAATAGTGATTGTAGACAAGAATTTCTCAGGATTGGAGTCTATGATGCCGTTTTTTATATTCTGATTTCGCTTAATAGTAGCTTTTTTTATAGCCGCTGCAAGCTGACGCTGCAACGTCCGAACAGTTGGGATAATAAGATCAGAACTGTTGTTTGACTTCTTGATATTTGCAAATTCCTTCTGTATTAACTCCCATTTCTTAGTTTGACTTAAGTTGTTATCACCAACATACTTGAAAGGTTTTATTCGGTTTATCAAGAACAAAATCAACTTGATGTCGTCAGTGGATAACTTGGTTCTGTGGGAGCGTAACAATGCTGACGACGTGGTATTTCCTTGCTTTACATTGAACAACCTCGGACTTTCGTTAAACCCATCGGAAACAAACGAATGCTTATCAGCCACAAATTCTGGAGAGACTTCCTGATTATCACTGGTATCTTCTTGGTCGATCACACCCACGTCTTTTACCTTCATCGCATCTACGAGGTATGCTTTGTTAGACTCCATAAATGGTAGGTTGTAGTTTTGAGAAAAATGGGTTGGGGTCAAATCTTGGCGATCCCAATCGTTTCAATGATATCAAATGATAAATCCAGCCTGATGCCTGGCTAAAAGTGCTGGTATGTGTGCGTGTTTTGAAAGGAGAGAATGTCTACCCAACCTTGTTTATAGGAAATATTAATTTTTTCCTCACCATGAAAAACCTGAAACTTTCAATTTATTGTTTTTTAATGTAACTTGCAAACCATTCACGAAATGGCGACTTTGAACGTAAATTCCGGCTTCTATACATAGATGCCACCAACCAGCAAAATTTGGTCACCAGAAGTCCATTTTTAGATACTTTTATTGCGACGTTTACTTATTCTGCTGGCCATGGGCGTACCGTGGTATGCGGTTGTGCTGATACCACCACTTCAGTACTACCGCACCGCCACTCTCGTGGTAAGTCTAGAACGATACCTCAATACGCTTCCATTTCTAATTACAAACCGTTAACCTATATCAACATATACACGTAGTGTGACCAGAATATTAAGAGTACGCTGCAATATACTGCAGCTTTCGTCCATGAGCCTTGTCTATTAACCACTACTCTCGACCCAGAACATTCTGGTTTGTCCTAGAGCGTAAATTCAGAACACTAGATATATTCCACGGCCACGTTAACTGCATAAAAGTACATTTATATGGACCTGACATTATGCTGGGACTGTTTGTGTTGTACAAGTACAATATTTTTGAAAAGCTTTTGATTTTTTGTTATGTTAATCAAAGATTAAGTCCAGCTGCAAAGGAACTGGTGACTGATTTGATATCATCAGGAATTATTGGTGTCGAACTGTAGCGAGAGTCTTCATCCATCTTGTTCAATTTACTTAAAAAGTTGGAGTTTAATGGATTACTTCCATCATAAACATCGGAATTGTGTTTACCCAATTGTGGCCATTGTTCTTCTTGATTGAACGACCTATTTTTATTCATTGAAGAAACAGCATACGAAATTACCGATGCGGAATCAAATTCATTTCTACTAGAGAAATTTGACCCAGCAACAAATGGATTGGCTGCATTTCCCATTCTTCTATCAGATTTCACACCATGTTTCAATTGCACCATTGATAATTGCAAGTTATCAAGTGGACCATCCACCAAACACCCTTTTTCTCTGAAGTGAACTAACAAGTGGTTCCAAAGAGTATTTCTACACAATGCTCTTGGATTACCAAGAATCACCAACCCGTATTTAGCTCTGGTCAATGCAACATTTAATCTTCTAGGATCACTCAAAAACCCAATGATTTGTGCATCGTTCGCTCTGACACACGAAAGAATAATGAAATCCTTCTCCCGTCCTTGGAAAGCATCAACAGATGTTACTTCAACTTGCAAATATTGCTCCTTTTTGTCAATCAAAGTATTGTTCATCGACATATACTGAACAATATAAGCTCTTTGACCCTCATAAGGTGTGATAACCCCAATCTGTTCAGGCTGAACTCCATCTTTGAATAATCTTGTAATCAACTTCTCTACATTCATGGCCTCAACTCTATTCAAAAACGAGTTTCCTGATCCTGAAATTTCTTCACGACCATAATTAGCCCAGAACATCATCGGATGATTAACAACAGGCCATGGGAATGTAGCATCCTCGATCAATCTCTCTTCTGATGTAACACCATTTTGTAAAGACCCTTCATAAAACATGTTTGATGGGAACTCAGAAAGACATGGGTTCATTCTATATTGCACTTCCAATCTAATTGGAACATGGCCCAATAAAACAAGTCTTTCAAACAAAGATTGTTTCAACCCTGCATCTCCAGCCTTTTTGTCCAAAATCACTGGACCCAATTGTTGATGGTCACCAACAAGAATAACTTGCTTGGCACCCTTCACAATTGGAATTAAACATTCTGGCTCAGATGCTTGTGTACTTTCATCAACTAAAACAGTTCTAAACTTGTACTGTGCTATACGTTTATCACCAGCACCAACACAAGTACAACAAACCACATCACATTTGTTCAACGTCTTCGTTTCCGCAGTTCTAATCAACTTGATTAACGACTTGGAATCCACTTCTGACAATTCTCCTAATTGGTCTCTCAACTTGATTAACTTTTTCAATTCACCTTTTGCTGACTTATTTACAATATTGTGCAATGCAAGATGGCTAACTGAACTTTCAACATCTTCCCGAGATTTGGCTGTAAGTCTAACGACCTTCAAACCCAACATATCCAATTTCGCAGCCAAATGGTCCACTGCAACGTTAGATGGTGCACAAACAAGAATCTTTTCCTTGTTCAATCTTGACAAATGGTAGACAATAGACGCAGATGTCACAGTCTTACCAGTACCTGGAGGTCCCTGAATCAAAGATAATGGTCTTTGTAACACCGATCTCACGGCATTAGTCTGAGAAACATTCAATTCTAGCAAATGTGGAACTGACAATTTCTTAGGCAACTTAATGTCAAATTCCACTGGAGCAACTTCATGTCCCAACAACTTGTGATAGATGTACCCAGAAACAGATTCTTCGTCGATAGCAAATGATTTCATCGCAAGTTGCATTCTGTCATAAGAAGTACCTTTCCACACAAACTCGGCGGTGAAGTCATTTGTCAAATGAGTTGGTGGGTGAATTTTAGCTGGATTCAACTCAAGAGTGAACTCATCATGGTATGCATTAGGTAATCTGACAATAAAACCATGACCTTCCCAAGGTTCATGGTTTGCACCATTGTATCTCAAAATGATTTCATCACCTACAGCCACTTTCAAGTCATTAGATTCAAAAGTCGATAATGCGAATGAGGCCAAATGTCTGTTGTTTAATCCTAGAGCCCATTTGACTGAAATATGCTCCAACGCCTGCGATTCCTTCAAGTTTTTATCGTACTCAGATTCCATGTTGATTAATGGAGCAAACGATCTCTGGTACTGAAAAGCATCGTTATATCTCATCAAAATCGGCAAAACTTCCTCATTTTCCACTGGGGTATTTTCAATATCTTCTATGGTGGCCTCACGATTCAATCTCCATTGTGACTCTAACTTGATGATTTGTTGATGAGTAATCAACTTTGCACCCATCAATTCTTCTTCTGTAGGAACAGTTGCAACCCACGGCAAAAATTGCCTATTTTCAATCAAAGCTTGCCAATGAGAAGTGTCCCAGTTAATGTCCTTCGACTGAGCACATGGTAATCTACACAAAATCACCACTACAGATTCATGCTTAGCAGACACAAACCCCAAGATAAACACGTTTTTGTTCCCACAATTGTAACATTCTAACGTCGTATCACCCAAATCAGAATCCTCGTGCAAACTAACCTGGTTATGTCTCGACATCACCAAATGGGTGACAATATGAGACCCACTGGCATTGGACTTGGAGTTACAGAACCACTTGTTGCACGCATTACACTTGACAACAGAATGGGTAGAATGAATCCCACAGTACGCACACGCATGTGGTGGCAAGTTTGGAGTTTCAGAACTTTCTAACTCGTTATTGTCATCTACGAGATCTTGCAATTCCTGGAGATCTAAAGTGGTATCGGTATCGTCATGGTTGGACCGGTTGGAAATATTGGAAACTTCTTCTAGCGGGATAGAAGGATCAACATCTGCATCGAAATTTTGGAATACTATATTACTCATGTGATGTCCTTTCAATATTTCCCATACATTCACCTGGGGCCCGAGACAACTTAGCGTAAAAATTTCATGGTAGAGAAAAACTTTTACGACACAAGTCACGTGACATAGTCGGAAAATACGACATAATTCGCGACAACATCCATGATCACGTGGACAACAATCACCTGACTCATGATGTCGCAAAAAGTTGAAGAGTGCCAGGTTTACGACATGTGGCGCGACATGCCTCACATTACGATATACATTTTCTACCCGGCATCCGATCAGTCGCACTCCTTAACCGGATGGTGGTGCCTCGCATGGTACATGTGTCAAAAGACGCGACACCGCAGCATTTAGAGCTGGTAGGAACAGGATGGTTTTGGCGATGACGTCCAATACTGACACACTCAGCATGTTTATGACGCGTACAGACCAACCCTTTCCAACATCGAGCTCTAGTCAATGGCCGGAGCAGCAGCAGCTTATCAAGAAGCGGGGCAAGCCAAACCCAGGCTGCCGAGGTTAATGCCAATTAAGGAAAAAACGTTTACAACAAAGACCCGAACGGACGTGGCAGTTTTTCACTGGAATGTAAATAACGCAATTGGCCGTTTAAGGACAAAGTGCGAGCATTTTTGAAGGGCGTTGCACGGCTGGATGTTGCATATTGGAATGAGAGGTAAAGTATTAGTGGGGCCACCATAGAAACAACACACCACCGATGGTGTTGCCAACAGCACCGTCACCACTCAGCACAACTCAGCACAACTCACCTCAGACACCACCGTCTTCACGTCAATCGCACGTCAATCGCACCCTGCACGCCATAGAGGTACCGTGGCAACAATTGACGTTCATTGTCACCATTGTGTTATTTGGACGTTTTGTACGTGGTGCAGCACTCAATACCTATTTCCATGACAATGTAGTCCCGTGGGCGTTGCGGTACGGGAAAGACATTCACGTAGTAGACAGAAGTACGAAGCACACACCAGGGGAAGTTGGAGTAGTCCTGGCTCGATAGACGTGTTTCGACCCGTTGTAGAAAATTAGCTGGCAGTGTGCATGCGCGTAAACAGTTAAATGTGAAATAAACATAAATCCATTTTGTATCTTCTTGTTGTAATCGTACAAGCCATGAAGTACAAGTCGGCATTCCACAAGATTATCAACCTCGACAAGGGGACGTTTACCGGGACAGACTTTCAGATATCGCATGACTCAGTCAATTGGATCTACTCCCACAAGTTGACCATTACCAGCGATGGAGAATTGTATCTGATAGACGAAGGCGACGGAGAGTTCTTATTGTTACAGCTGTTACAATCGTGTTACGTTCAGATATATCCCAGTTTTGGTCCTTCACAGGCTCAGGCCACCAAATCGCTCAAGACAAAGCGGTCTCTGTCCACGTTGAACGATCGTAGGTTATCGAACCTAGCTCAATCTGGCACCTCGACCCCAGAATTGCCACCAGCTATATTCATACGGACTTGCAATAACGAGAAATTGTATATCCAGATCTCGTCAAAACAAAATTTCGGTAACTTGATCAGTTGTCTTATAGTCTGGCAAAGCCTAAAGCCACCAGGGTTGGCGAAAAAGTGGTACAGCGAAAACAAAGTAAAGAACTCCCTCGTGGCAAACGAACCACACGAACTTCTAGTGTGTCGGTTTAAGATCTACGGTCCACTACCCAGTAAACTCAAAAATCTACATGTGGTTCCCGGCCCTAAAGCACCAGTGTATGTACCTAAAGACACGAAACCGCAGTCCAATGTCGATGCTTCGCAGACATTGGCCACTTCTGAGATAAATGAAGGGTGGTTTTACACTATGGGTGTATTGAAATCGAACGGGATTTTGAACTTCATTTCGGAGTTGGATGGAACATTGATATACTCTGTAGATGTGAAATCATTGCTTTCCAGCGAAATCAGAGAAATACACCACAGCGTATTTGATTCATCCAATGTGTTGATGATAGGATTTTTAAAAGAGTTGCGGTTTAACAACGTGATAAAAACTACGTCAAATCTAACTTTGGACGACTACGCTTGCCCAAACTTTTTAGTACGTGAAAATAAACCTATTCCAAACAACCAACGGTTGTTGATTGAGTTTCCTTTACATATCGATTTGGAAGATTGGTTTGTGGGACTAAACTACTTTGCCAAACGGGAATACATTGGAGCATTTTCTCCAAATTCCAAAATACTTGAACAACAGCAAGCAACAAACAGCGGAATAAAAAACACCACAACGCAAAATAGCATGTTGAGTCGTACAAATAGTAGTGATACGTCAACAAATGAGAAATTACCAAAACTTGAAGACTTCTGTAAGGACAGTTTCAGGGTTTCCAAAAAGTTGACCATAGATATAATTGAAGCAAAGTTTGACAATTACCAACAGCCAATGAACGGTAAAATATATGCTGAAGTGAGAATGTGGGGTTTACCTTGGTCTAGAACTGCGATTGTGGATCTCACCAGCAATCCCTTCTGGAAAGAAGAATTTAAAACTGATTTGCCAATATCAACTCAAATGATCCATATTTTGATCAAAAAGTGTCTGTTCAGTGACTCAAATTACTCAGCAGGAGACAAGGTGATTGGAACAGTATACGTCACACCAGACATACTAACAAAGGAGCTTAATTCATCATCAACTATTATGTCAGGATATGGGGGTGGAAATAACATTCATTATAACACCTTGGATATAAATGAAAATCAAAATGCTACCAACCTTGGTACACCTAGAATTCCAGCAAGCAACTCAGGCTTAATCAAATTCAATAACGACATCGTTAGATTATCGATTTATGATTCTGGTAATATTCAAATCGGTAAACTTTTGCTTAATGTGCGGTTAGAAGAATACCATATCCTTGCACCTCGGTACTTCAAGCCACTAGAACGAATGCTAGTTAATGCACCAATGAAAGATTTGGTTAACCATTGTAATGAGACAGTTCCCTCATCAGAATTTGAGAATGTATCCATAATTATGTTAGATATTTTCCAGTCATTAGGAGTTGAAGAAAAATGGTTTAAAGCTTTACTGGAAAGAGAGCTTCTTAACGTTGATAAACTAACTAGAAAAAACTATGTGTCGAACAGACTCAGTTCTGATAATATTGCTGGTGCTGCCCAAGGTTCAAATACTGGTTCAGGTAGTTCATCAAATAATGTGTTCAACACCCTTTTCAGAGGTTCCTCAATGTTTTCGAAATCATTAGAACAATATAATCTCAGAGTAGGTCAAGAGTATCTTGAAAAGGTGTTTGGAAATTTCTTTACCAAAATTGCAACGGAAAAGAAAAATTGTGAAGTTGATCCAAGATACGTGAGACTACAGGAGAAAGCTGAACGAAAGGGAAAGACAGTAGAAGAGGTGCTTGATGATACAGACTCTGATTCTGATACGTCAGATTTTGAGTTGGACCAACGTGAATACAAAATTAAACGGAAAGTTCTCGAGAATTTTGATAATTTGAATAACTATGCCGAAGAAGTTTGGAAGAAAATTTACGAAACTTCGAACGATTTACCAGAGCAAATCAAAACTCAATTGAAGAATTTCAGAACCAAAGTAGAGTTAGCATGCGACCCTGACGACAAGACGACATCATTGAATTGTTTGAGTGCATTCATATTTTTGCGGTTTTTCTGTCCAGCAATCTTGAATCCGAAATTGTTTTACCTTACAAAAGAACATCAAACCGGAAACACTCAAAGAACATTAACATTGATTGCGAAAATCTTGTTAAATCTCGGTAATCGACAGCAATTTAGTCCACACAAAGAACCACATCTTGTCAAAATGAATAAATTCTTAGAAAAGCATCAACCAGAGGTTTATGAATATTTCGATAGAATAACGGGACGTAAAAATGATTTTAATGAAAAGGTGTTAAACTTGAGTCATGAAGTTAAACGATTAGACCTTGGATTGAGCAGTGATCTGACGTCTAATGAATTACCTACGACCCCATATCTTATTGATAAGTATTTGCGTTTGACTGAATTGATTCATTTACTCAATCCCTCCAAAGAAAATGGCCTCACTGGAATAACGACCGGATCTCCCAGCAAATATACATCACCTTCCCCAAACAAATCACCAGGAAATCTTACATCTACTAGTTCGATGAACACAATAAATGATGGCAGAAATAGCCACCAGGAGCTTTCACGAGTGAGTACTGAAAATGGCCAAATGAACAGGTCAAAGAACGTTTATCAAATTGGATCACTAGAATTTGAAAAATCAGAGTTTCTTGACCTAGCCGGAGATATTGAAACAGAAGGATTCATTAAGAGCCTTTGCAGTAATGAAAACATATTTTCCTTTATTGCGTCGAACATTACATTTAAAGATTTACAAGAGCAAGCAAGCGTATTGATGAACAAGATCACTGATTTAGAGATCTTTTTGGAAAATCCAGAGGTACCAGCAAACTATTTGGGACAGACGCCGTCGAATAGTGCATACGCAAACAAGCAAAACGACACATCGGGTCAATTGTGGAACTCGTTTACCAATGATATCTTGAGCAAATGCTGTGTCGACTTAGACCGTAATTGCCTAGTATATACAGACGACAACACCAATACCAATTGCCGCAAGTTGGTTGAACAGAATGCCCTCAATTTGTTGAAGTTGAAATTTACACCACCAAGTAATACTATAAACGGAAAAACTCAATACTCAAACTCGTCGATTTCGTCATCATTTTCCAGTGGAAGCTTACAAAGTATTATTAAGTCAGGAAGTAAGAACCCATTAAAGAAATGGTTCAGGAAGCCATCCTAATATGCCAATTATTGACTGGAAAGTGGGACGATGAAATTTTATGGTGTTCAAATGACGTGATAACTGCCTACAAATGCAACTCACCAAGAGTGATAACTCGGTGTTTTCAGAACCAAGACGACTAGAAATTTATATACGATATACCGAAAAGTGTGTAGCGCGCAACTGTACTGTGAATAGATGTGAATAATAATGTCAAGCAAACATTTTGACGTAAACAGTTTTTAGTTGAACAATTCAAAAACCCTGTGCAACACCAACAAAAGATCTCAGAATTCATCGCTCGTGCTTTACGACAATGCTTCAAATATTATACCTTGCAGCTGACAATGGAAACGTCATTATGTAGTATTCCGTCGATAACAGACGAAATGTCCCAGAAAACAACATAATTGACAGGTATTTACGAAACACCTCAACAAAGTTCCCAAATAGGGGAATATTTATTTACCTTGAGGTGAAATAAGCTTTCTTTTTCCGTGCGCACGTTGCGCACAATGAGCATACAGATTTCCACGCATTTTTTTGGGCAGATCTGTGTGGTATCGGAACATTACTAGAAAGGTAGTTAGTCTGTATTGAAAAAAAAACAACCATGTATATTGTGAAATTTAATTGCTAATAGAGATTTTTTTTGCTTCATTCCACGGTAAATTTATATAGCAACTATGACTCGTGTTAGTGAAGAAGAACTACTTAGTTCGTACCCGCAAGTCACAGCTCCTTCCGACAAGCTGGGCTACACATCTAACTTGACCGATCAGCAAAAAGCAACATTGGCACAATTCCGCACAGAGTTGGAACAGTTAGGGTACACCAAACGTCTTGACGATGCCACGTTGTTGAGATTTTTGAGAGCAAGAAAGTTTGATTTGAAGAAGTCCAAGGATATGTTTGTTGCTTGTGAAGAATGGAGAAAGTCGTACGGAACTGATACTATCTTGGACGATTTCCACTACACAGAAAAGAGCCAAGTTGCTGTCATGTACCCTTGCTACTACCACAAGACCGATAAGGATGGAAGGCCTGTCTATTACGAGGAATTAGGGAAGGTTGAATTAAATAAAATGTTGAAAATCACTACCGAAGAGAGAATGTTGAAAAATTTGGTGTGGGAATACGAAGCGTTCGTCAATTACAGATTGCCAGCATGTTCCAGAAAACAAGGGTGTCTTGTTGAGACTTCGTGTACCATTCTTGACTTGAAAGGGATTTCTATTTCCACGGCATATTCAGTGATAAACTATGTCAAGGAGGCTTCAAAAATCGGACAAAATTATTATCCTGAAAGAATGGGGAAATTTTACTGTATCAATGCACCATTTGGGTTTTCAACCGTTTTCAAGGCGTTGAAACCATTTTTGGATCCTGTGACTGTTTCTAAAATTTTTATCTTGGGTAGTGGTTACAAAAAAGAGTTATTGAAACAAATCCCACCGGAGAACTTACCAAAGAAATTTGGTGGTGAATCAACATCTTCCAATGATGATTTGTACTTGAAAGACATAGGACCATGGAGAGATCCACAGTTCATTGGGCCTGAAGGAGAAGCACCTCATGCGAAATAATGGAACTAAACTTATAGATTATAGAAGATTACATTTGGTGATAGATTGACCATCTACCACAATTTTCCTGTAGAATATACTAGATGAAACACAGCTGTCAAATGGGAAAGTTGCGACATATCGGCGCAGGATGCTGAATCCCGGCGAGTGTGGTTCAGGGCAAAAATTGGCAGCTAGGACGTATTTGGAAGAAGCCATCACAAACCAGGATAAGGGATGCGCAGGAGGACAGGAATGAAGCAACTCGTAAATTACGAACCATCAAGGAAGGAAACCGCAGCAATACTCCCCTACAAGATTTTTTCCTGAAACCATTCACTACAGATTATCTGACTGTTGGACAGTATATCGAAGTTTGAGCCAGCTGTGCACCATAGGATTCGAACACAGTTGGGAACCATACCATACGGTTCAAGGCAATCCACAGAATTGTGTGGCTTTTTATTTGATCACCGCTATCTCGTCCCATTTAGGCAATAAAGTGTTAAATTGGGATGCTTAAGATAAGATACTGTACGGAACTCTGACTTCAAGTATAACGTCAAAAGCAAGAAACCCCTAAATTCTTCAAGTATTGGTAATTGAGCGGAGACTACCCAACATTGATATTACTAGTCAAATGTTCTAGACCGTCATTAAGTAGACATCTTTTTTTGCGTTTCTTTTTGAATAAATTTCATCTCTTATCCATCGCCTATTGTTTCGTCTTATCCTTAGGCTGGAGTATAAATACGGCCACAATTCAGGGATTTTAGAGATAATCCTGAAATTTGTTTCTATTACAATCGTTTTACTCTTTCTATAATGCAATTCAAATCTGTCATTTTAGTGTCTTTAGTTGCTGCCGTCAACGCAGCAAATGTTTCCAATGTTTCAAACATAACCACCTCGTTCATTGCCGGGGCAAATATTGATACCGTTAACTACGGTGTTGTTGCAGGTATTGCTGCCGCTGGGGCAGCCTTATTAATATAGATTGGCTTTGACATCGCTCCTTGAACTAGGAATCTATCGTTAATAGCTTGTATTACCACGAGTCCGTAATTTGAATATACGTATATAACACCTTGTCACAGTAAATGAACTCAGTGCATCTATATAGCAATTTCAACGTTAGACAGACCCGTATCGTTGTTTACTAACGCTAAGAAATCAACAAAGTATCTTGCTCCATTTTCAAATATTTTGCAGCAAATAGCACGTCAAAATGAACAAAACGAATGCTTCACCAAACCTTGCAGTACATGAACCATCACAATAGTATATCCCCCGATGCCACATAGCTGGGACGATTGAGCGTGATTCTTGTCCAATTCTTACCATTCTTTCTATTTCTTGCTGAGGCCTAAATCCTGTGCGGTAAATGGTTGCAAAATCTATAAATCTTAAATTTAATAACTGAACTCCTTTCAGTAAACCACTTTTTTTCCAGTTTATAGCACTGCAAAAAGTCCAGTAGACTTGAAGCGACAACAGTAGCAAGTACTACCAACTTCTGAAGCCTTTGAACTCCAGAATCTCGAAGGTGGCCAGCCATGTACTACAATGGTTTTGGATGAATAAACCATAGAAACATACACACACTACAGCCTATATTTCACCCATCCCTTCACTCCAAGTATACAAGCAGCTACCCCAATTGCTACAGAATATCGCCGACTTTTGTAACTTGATGAACAAATTTCATCTCCGGTCAAGGGACGGTTAAGGGATAAAGGGTGGAAAAACGTCGCTACAGTCTCGGAAAACAAATATCCGTACACAGTTAAGCCATGTAATTACTCCGATCGCAGAATACAGTAAGAGTTACTAACAAAAACCACACGAATTTTTGGTGGAAATAGTTTGTTTTGGTTTGATTTTTTTAGGATATTTTTTTTGGTTTTGTATGGTGGCCAAAACATCTGAGCCTTGAGGAAATATTAAGTTCGGAAAATTATACTCATTCTGATCTATTGACATCAAGAATACACCATGGCTGCTACTGAACAAGAAATTCTTGATTCTTACCCACAGGTTTCTTCACCAACCGAACCATCCGGCCACACCTCCAATTTGACCGATGAACAACGGGAACAAGTTAAAGAGTTGAGAGCCAAGTTGACAGCACTTGGACACAAAGAACGTCTTGATGATGCTTCGTTGTTGAGATTTTTGAGAGCCAGAAAGTTCGACGTCGAAAAAGCCCAGGAAATGTTCGTCAAATGTGAAGCTTGGAGAAAAGAGTTTGGTACCAATACCATTTTGCAAGACTTCAAATATACCGAAAAACCATTGGTTGCAACCATGTACCCACAATACTACCACAAAACCGACAAAGAAGGAAGACCTGTCTACTACGAAGAATTGGGAAAAGTCGACTTGACGAAAATGTTGCAGTTCACCACCCAAGAAAGAATGTTGAAAAACTTGGTTTGGGAGTACGAAGCGTTCACCCAGTACAGATTACCACCATGTTCCAGAGAAGCAGGATACCTTGTTGAGACTTCATGTACTATTCTTGATTTGTCTGGTATTTCCATCTCTACTGCCTACAACGTTATGGGTTACGTCAGGGAAGCATCGTACATTGGTCAAAACTACTACCCAGAAAGAATGGGGAAATTCTACATCATTAACGCACCATTTGGGTTCTCGACTGTTTTCAACTTATTCAAGCCATTTTTGGACCCAGTTACTGTTTCTAAGATCTTTGTCTTGGGTTACAACTACCAATCCGAATTGTTGAAACAAATCCCACCACAAAACTTGCCTAAGAAGTTTGGTGGTATTTCTGAAGGTTCTGACCAGGAATTGTACTTAAACGACGTTGGTCCATGGAGAGACGAAAAGTACGCCGGTCCAGAAGGAGTCGCTCCAAAATCGTTTGAATTATAAACTTATAAACCTATAAATGTATCATAGAACAAACGAGAACGATGAATGAAATTCTACTATAACAATCTAAATGCCAATATCAGTGTATTAAACTCAAAAAATGAAAATTCAAAACTCACTTGTCCTATCGATACCACTATGTCCTCGGACTTTTCATGTTGTGCTTGCATTTTCTGTTACTAATTGTTCTAGAATACCCTTTGCTCCATCCTTATAAATTAATCACAAATGCTTGTACAAAACCACCGTAAACTGAAAGTAAGTAAGACCTCTTCCACCACCCCAAAAAGATCAAACTAACAACCTGAAATATAACCCTCTAGCATCAATACTCACATGATCTGCATCGCCAGCTTCGATTTCTAGAAGTTTGCTTCTTTCTCAAAATCTCCATATTAGACTTTATACACTACAGATCAGGTTAGAAAATTTCCATATCCAAGACATCGTGACTTTTTACCTATCATTAACCTCCACCACAGATGCATCTTGGAGCGGTATTTGCGCTCGCATGGCTTATAACAGCAGCAGCTGCTAAAGTCCACACGTTTCACTTCAATGTTACTTATGTTGAAGCCAATCCTGATGGGTTACATCCAAGAAGAATGATTGGGATAAACGGACAATGGCCCATTCCAACTATCAGGGTGAAGAAAGACGACACAGTAAGAATCTACGTTGATAACCAATTAGGGGATAGAAACACTTCTTTGCATTTCCATGGTTTGTTTCAACAAGGAACCAATGCTATGGACGGCCCTGAAATGGTAACCCAATGTCCTATTCCTCCTGGACATACCTTCTTGTACGACTTTAAGGTCCAGAACCAGACAGGTACGTACTGGTACCATTCACATAGTGGCTCTCAGTACTCTGACGGGCTCCGAGGGTTGTTTATTATTGAGGATGACGATCTACAAAGAAGGTTGAAATACGACGAAGAAGTCGACTTATCAGTCACAGACTACTACCACGACGAGGCGCCAGTCATTATGGAATCGTTCATGAGTCGGTATAATCCAACCGGGGCTGAACCAATCCCCCAGAACTCGTTGTTCAACGAGTCTAGAAATGTGTCTTGGGAAGTCAAACCAGACACCACGTATTTCTTGAGGATTGTTAACATGGGGATGTTCACATCGCAGTATCTCTACATTGAAGATCACAAGTTTACGGTTGTGGAGATTGACGGTGTAGAAGTGGAGCCTCAGGAAACAGATTCGTTGTACATCACTGTAGCACAAAGATACGGAGTTTTGGTGCACACAAAGAAGACCATCGACAAAAACTACCGGTTTGTGAATATTATCGACAAAGAAATGTTGGACATTGTTCCAGACGATTTGGAATTGGTTTCGACAAACTGGATCGTTTACAACGAACATAAGCCATTACCCAAAAAATTGAATTTCCGTAAATTTGAAAAAACAATTGAGCAAATCAACCCAATTGACGATTTCACCTTGACACCGGTTGCAAAGTATCCCCTCTTGCCTGATCCAGATTACCAAATCAAATTGAACTTTGTCATGGACAATTTGGGAGACGGAGTCAACTATGCACTTTTCAACAACAAGACGTATGTTCCACCAAAAGTGCCTACGTTGATGACAGTTATGAGCAGTGGAGAGTATGCTGTAATGCCCCAGATCTACGGATCAAACACAAATTCCTACGTTCTACAAAAGGACGAAGTTGTTGAGATTGTTCTCAACAATATGGATCCAGGCAAACATCCGTTCCATTTACACGGACACAATTTCCAAGTAATCTCGCGGTCCGAAGAAGGGGAAGAAGACGATCCAATTGTTTACGACCCCAAAAATCCCGACCACAACAAGTTCCCCGAATACCCCATGATACGGGATACTGCACAGGTCAATGCTAACGGATTTATTGTGTTACGGTTCAAAGCTGACAATCCTGGTGTGTGGTTTTTCCATTGCCACGTAGACTGGCATTTGGAACAAGGGTTGGCCATCACCTTGGTCGAGGCTCCATTTGACGTCCAAACAACGCAACAGATTATCCCCAATCATTTTGATGCATGCACCTTAGGCAATATGTCGTACTACGGAAATGCTGCTGGGAACCATGGAGACTCCAAACAAGAGTGGCTTGATTTATCGGGGGAAAACCTCCAACCGGAACCGTTGCCGGAGGGATTTACCACCATGGGGTACATTGCCATGGCCATGTGTACCATGGTTGCGATCTTTGGGATTTCATCGATCTACAAATATGGAATACAAGATATCCATACTGAGGACACAGAGATTATGATCAAGAAATTGTACGACATCATTCAACAGTACGAAAATTAGTCAGGAAATGGGTATCTCACGAGGAATAATTCCGCGGAGTCAACATGCGGACAGCATCAAAATATCCCCGACATCGCCTATCTGAAACCACAGATTGGAATAGCCCGCGATACCAGTTCGCACGGAGCACACCCATCGCCTGCTTCAACCCTACGGCAAACCCTACCGCCAGCGACGGAATTTTGGTGCAGATTGCCGAGCCCCCGGACTTCATATCGCACGGTGAAAAATTTCTATATATACCCCATATTTATATGACGATTATAGGACAAATTATACGAAATATTATCAGTAGTGTCACCGGACAAAATGACCAAATACGTCGTGGTAGGGTATGTTAATGTGGTACTATAATTTGGAGCTAGGGGCAACGAAACTAACAATTGTGTTTAGTGCTGGAATCATTGGTTTTTATACCACCTATAATTTGCTTGAGTCTGGAGTCCCAGGTTCGGACATCACCATTTTGGCACAATACTTGCCAGGGGACGAGTCGATCAACTACACGTCGCCATATGCTGGAGGTAATTTCTCATGTATCACCGATGATAACCCCAAAACATTGATGTACGATGAGTTTACTTATAGAAACCTTGCCAAGTTGCAAGCGCAAATGGGTGGGGCCAAATGTGGGTTAGACCGGTACGTTTCGCGCGAACATTGGGATATTGAGCCATCTGATGCTAAGAAACAATCTTTGGCATCTTATTTGCAAGAATATCGGGTTATTCCCAAATCACAATTACCAAACGGAACCCAGTACGGAATTGAATTCCGCTCCTGGAACTTCAACTGCCCTAAATTTTTGAAAAATTTCAACATCTACCTCGAGAACCAAGGTGTAACCATTGTAAGAAAGACTTTGACCCATATTTCTCAAGCATATTTAACTGGAGCTACCAGGGCCGTGTTCAACTGTACTGGTATTGGGGCTCACAAGTTGGGGGGAGTAAACGACACCAAAGTTTACCCAACCAGGGGCCAAGTTGTAGTAATTAGAGCTCCTCATATCAAGGAGAACGTCATGAGATGGGGGGACGACTACTGTACATATATCATCAAACGTCCATACTCCGACGATCAATTGATTTTGGGTGGTTTCATGCAACTGGACAATTGGACTGGTGACACTTTTGCATTGGAAACCGAGGATATCTTGAAAAGAACCACCGAATTGTTTCCAAAGATTCTTTCTGAAAACCCATACGGAAACAAGATTGAAGATTTGCAAATTTTAAGAGTAGTTGCAGGATTAAGACCAAGCAGACATGGTGGAGTTAGAATTGAAAAAGAACTCGTTGGCCACGACAAGGTTGTAGTCCACAATTACGGAGCAAGTGGTTACGGATACCAAGCCGGATTAGGCATGAGTAACGAGGCCGTAAAATTAGCATTGCAAAGGAACAACAAATTGTGAGGCAATCCAAGACTAATGAAGTATTTGGCTTATAGCCTTCAAATGCAAACGTAGTATTACTGGAACGAAATAATTGGTCCTGTAGATGTAAGTACTATTTGAGCAAGGAAGGAGTGGACGAAGTCATCATCAAATTGTGGAACCTCTTAGGAGTGAAAATAGATGGAACAGGAATAGTCTATGTAAACAAGTTGGCTATAAAATAGTCGACTTGCAATAAACAGAGGAAAAGCAGATAATAAACAAGATCGATATCATCAGTAAAAACGAGACACAATACAGAAGTAAAAGAATAGCAGGGCTACATCCTCAAGGTTTCGCCTAAGCTGCCCATTTTATGCAATAGATTATTTGCAGCCAAATGATTATTAGCCTCACCTAAAACAAGATATATAGCGATATTCAAAGTCGACTGAGAACATCAATACCCAGACAATATATAGAGCTTGGTGTACTAGCGCTATAATGCTTCTTTTGAACCTTTACTGCCCTTTATTGAATTTACTCCACTGGCCAGTAACTTAGGTCCCCCTGGTACCGCCTACTGCCATGGGCGCAGGTCGTGCTACGTTTGCACCACAGCACGGCAGTGGTGGGACATTTTCCGCAGAGCGGCTTTTTTGTCAGTCCGATCCCACCCGTCTATATGCCTGAGCCCGATTACTGGAAAATGTCACTGATAACTACTAGAACACTTGTGTAGCGTTTTTTATAGTGCTGTTACGCTATAGCAATCATGGCATCGTTGTTCGAGTGGGCGTTTGGTAAGAAATTGACTCCCCAGGAGCGGTTACGGAAAAACCAGCGGGCGTTAGAGAAAACCCAACGAGAATTAACTAGAGAAGTAGGGAAGTTACAACAGCAGGAGAAGAAACTTATAAGTGAAATTAAAAAGTCGGCCAAAGCAGGCCAGACAGCCAGTGCGAGAATTCAGGCCAAAGACTTGGTGAGAACAAAGGGGTACATCACCAAGTTCAACGCCATGAAAACCCAGTTGCAAGCTATAAGTTTACGTATTCAATCTGTAAGATCAAACCAGCAGATGGCAATGTCCATGGCTGATGCCACGAGATTATTAAGCGGAATGAATCGGTCGATGAATTTGCCGCAATTATCTAGAATCGCGCAGGAATTCGCAAAGGAAAACGACATGATGGACCAGAAACAGGAGTTCATGGACGATGCTATTGACGACGCAATGGCCATGGACGAAGACGAGTTGGGTGAGGACGAACAAGTGGACGAAATTTTAAGTAGAGTGTTGGACGAAATTGGCATCGACATGAATACCAACTTGAAGGACACGCCCAACACCATTGTCCACAACGACGTGGTACCAAATGGCCGTGTAGCCGAGGCCATTGGTGGGTCCAATGATGAAGACGACCTACAAGCAAGATTAGATAGTTTGAAGAAATGATTCAGATAATAATTAAATAGCAGAGAGAATGATTAAGATAACGGAAGCTTAGATAGCTGCCCAATGATGGCGATAATACGTCTAATGAATAATACGGAATTCGACCCTTGTATCTGTCTATAAATGTATATTCACAGGAAATTCTAAAATGTCTATATGTAGTTTTTGGAAACCAAATATTCGATGATTTCATTGGCAGAATCTTCAGCTGATTTACCCTCGTAATTTTTCAAGTGGATTTCTGGGGCTTCTGGAGCTTCATAAGGAGCAGAAATACCGGTAAATTCCTTAATAATACCTTCTCTGGCCTTCTTGTACAACCCTTTAGGGTCTCTTTGTTCAGCTACTTCTATAGGAACGTCGACATATACTTCTACAAATGGTAAGTTGTCTTTTTCGTGCAACTCTCTGGCCGAGTCTCTATCCTGCTTGTACGGACTGATGAAACTGGTCAATGTAATACAGCATGAATCGGTGAACAACTTGGCTACCTCAGAAATTCTTCTAATGTTCTCGTTTCTGTCGGCCTCACTGAACCCCAAGTCCTTGTTCAACCCAAATCTTACGTTGTCTCCGTCCAACCTGTAGGCATTGACACCTTTTTGCAAGAGGTATTGCTCCAAAACGCAGGCAATGGTGGATTTTCCTGATGCACTTAAACCAGTTAACCACACAGTCACACCTTTTTGCTTTCTCAAGTCGGCTCTTTCGTTGTGAGTCAAGTTGTCGTGCCACGTAATATTGGTAGCCATTGTCGTCTTACGTATATCGGAAATTTCATTCGGTAACTCACCGGTTGCTAACTTAAATAGTTGCAAAATTCTAATTTATCATACCACGTGACACGTCCTAATCTATGTCGCGAAAATGTTGTCGACCGGAGAAGTTGCGACACTCCAACGGGGTGCGACAACGCCGCATGATGTGCGGGTGGTTTATGTGTACGACAGAGTTAAATTTTTCATCAACAAGTAATACCAAACACCAGGGTTGAATAGAGCCGGTGCCATGTACTACGAACTATTTGCTATTGCCCGTATCTCGGACCCGGTGAAGACGTCGAAAGAGGCAATGAAGATTGCCTCAACTATTGGGAAGTTGATTTTGAATAACAGAGGTGTCATTAGAGACATCACCAGTTTGGGTGCCAAACCACTTCCAAAGATCATTTCCAAGGAGCAAGAAAGACATTTCCAGGGGTACCACTTTTTGATGGGATTCGATGTTTCCGCAAACGTTCAGTCACAGTTGTTGAGGACGTTAAGAAACGATCCTAGAATCTTGAGAGCCAACATCGTCAAACGAGACATGAGTGGGAAATTGAACGTCGGGTCGTCGATCCAACAGGCATTGAATGCCATCCCAAAGTAGAAAGCACTTTTGCAAAACATTTACGTAATTCAGCTGTCTAACGCATTAGACAAATAGTCATCTAATTCCAGCATGTAAAATGCCAATGTATATAGAGTAACATACAACGATACAAGAAACCCGTCTGTAGAACGAGAATAGGGCGTGGGAACACGACAAATGTGTGCCGAGGAAGAAGAAAGAAACACATTTCGGTGTAAGGAGTGTCTAGGAACCGTGAGAAGAAGCCAGAAGTTGTCACTGGAACAATAACTCAAGACGCCTGAATTGTGGCTGGAGCACCTCTATCAGAACAGGAGCCTGTGATTTGCTTGGAACAAAAATCAGTGCTAGAGTAAGCTCCAGGAACTGTGGTAGCCCTATAGATGGGGAGGTACAGGAAGAGAAAGGTAACAAAGACAGAGTGGAAATAGATCCAGGATCTCCAACACGACGAGTGCACCGTAGCCTCCGTAGTAGACCCGCAGCAGCATTCCACCAGTATTATCAATCTACAGTATTACCAATCTACAGCATAATAGCCATATAAATCTTATACAAGTACAGAAAAACACCAATCAAAACCACTCGAACCAGTTGTCAAAAACGTGCATCGAACCCAGAGATTAGACATTAGATACTGGAGATGCAAACATACGGTACAACCTGTAGAACCCAATTGACCCGAGCTCACGCACCGCCGTCAAAACACTCGTGCTAAATATTCTCCTAAACTTTGTGCTGTTTGTTTATTTCTTACCGTGACATATTTCTCAAGGTGCACAAATAAAATTTATTCTTTTCTACCAACCACAAAACCACTCCCCAAACTAGCACTGATCCGCTCCATCAAGCCAGTTGGAGTGCCTTACTGTATACCGTCACATAACGCCACTGCCAACGGTGATTTTTTGTGTAACTGTTGAGTGCAAATGGAATTTGTCCACGCCACCTAATTGGGTAAAACCATAACAGATCTTCATTTTCACAACAATCGGATCTAGTTATAAAATTTTTACATACATTGTCATTGGACTCTTTATCGGCCATTCTCCACTGAGTCCAGCTTTCTGACTGTTTACAACAGGAACCCAGGGAGTTTTTTTTACATCACCATCGTACCCACTTTTTATTCATTCATTTTGTTTATTTATTACTGTCATATTTTCCACCTATACCGGCGATAATTTCCTGCCCAATTGACGTTTGTTTACAGCAGGTCGACACTAGATTCCATCCATTAACTTTTGAACCGGACCAGTTGTCACTATACCCTACTTAATTGACACTTTTTGCCTATCATCTTGACATATTGTCGCAACTGTTGATTGCTTGTAGACGATTGCTTGACCCCACGTTGTTTTCGTGCTGTTTCCATCCCCATTTTCCATTGTTGTTCCCATTGAGCTGTACCAAATTGATTACCGGTTTGGAATAATTCCTGGTTCCATACTATGAACGATAATGACATTACATTACTAACTTCGTCCATCTGTACTACTCCTCAACGGCTTCCCCCCTTGAAATCACAACGCTCGATGAACTCGTTGAACAGCCCCCTGCAGAAACTGCTATCCGACTCCCCGGTGAGGTCGGTGTCGAAAACACCATCCAAAACTCCCACTAAATCACGACCAGAGTCGTCTCCTTCAAAGCATTCCCATTCCACCCCGGACTCTTCCCCATCAAAATCGTCATTTGCCCGACTTGAACGTCAATATACCGATTTAATCATAAAATATAACAATCTAGCCAGTGATTATGCCCAATTGGAGTTGGATTTATCGTCAAAATTGAGCTTGATTGAAGAGTCTAAGGCCAAAAATAAGAAATTGGAGGCATACATTAAAATGATTCAGGATGAATATAACGAAAACAAGGCATTGTTGACCCAAGAAATAAAATCCTACGAAGAGTCAATTGTTGAATTGCAATTGAAAATCAAAAAATTGACTCAAGAATTGACGGCGAAAGAAGACAATGACTTGACAAACTATGTAGACCAAGCTGAACATGAGAAACTAGCCCACGATTTCAAAATTCTTCAGACCAATTTTGAATTGGAGCAATCTTCCAAGCTAATTTTGATGGACCAAATCGAATTGTTATCGAAAGAAAACGAACAATTAAAATCCGACTCTTATCCTCAACCACACTTGCATTCTCATATAATTGAAAAGTCACAAATGGATGATTCTGACGATTCAGTGTTACATTATGTTCATAATTCTTCAATAGAACACACAATGAACCGTCTAACAGATGACGACGACGAAGACATAAACCAAAGTCATTTCTCATCAAATATATCATTACAAGAAAACATACTATCAAATCTGGATTCATTTGAAGCAGTGAGCAATTTCCAATTCCCACCATCGCCAGATCCTGAAACCAAACTGAAGCGTCAATCATTACCAGCACAATTAAAGGAAGAGTTTATTCTTAGTCCTTTGAAATTGGCGTGCCATACCAACCTGTACTTTGAAGGTGCCGCTGATTCTCCAAGAGTTACCAAACGATATATAAAAGGACACTCGCGGTATAACAGTCATGATATCGTTCCTATAAAAGTTGAGTTTGAGCCAGTAGAAACAAGAAGTACTTCGGTACCTGAACATCAATTGCATAAAACATTCATTGAAGAAGAATGTGAATCTGACACCATACCAGAAAAGGTGGAATTAGACGAGAGATCGCATGCCTATAAGGCCTTGATTGGTGAATTATCTTCAGCACCAACCAGCTCGTCCACAGCAGTAAGAAATTCTATATTTGGAGATGTAACATCGAGAAATTCATTAATGTCATCATCGTCAAAACGCTCAAGTATGATTGAAGAGCCTGCCATGACCAAGCAAGAAATCATGAAATTGAAATTTGAATTGCAGTCATTAAGGTTGCATAATGAAAAATTGTTAAGTTATATTGGATTTGAACTACAAAAACAAAAGGTCAATCTTGAACAACTTACAAAGGGCATAGAGTATTCTGATTCGAAATTGATCGAAAAGTCAAGAGAAGAATTAATTCATAAGAAGCGAGTCTTGAGAAGTGTCAGTATCAACTCAATCTTGAGCAAAAAATACAGCAATCACGACAATGCTACTATGCTCGGTAAAGGAATCTTGTCCAATTATGTTTTCGAAAACGAAGACGATTACGGATTTTTGAATCACAATGATCAGTTTTCCAAGAGAATTTTCAGTCGAGGATTACAACAATATTTCCACGATGATGAAGTCGATGAAGAAGCGGCATGCAAAACACTTAAGAATCACAAGTCGTTGAAAAACTTGCATTTTCAATACAATGAGATTGATGACGAAGAGTACGATGAGATGGATGAAACTGTCGAAAGTATTTATGACCAAGTTAGTTCGGATGAAGAGATTGGAATTATTAACCAGTTCAAGCATATGATCTTAGGTGGATCGAAGAAGAAGAAGTACATGAAAAATAAACAGGAGTTGGTCGATGACCGTTTGAAGTACAAGTTCATGGCCATCACCCTAGGAATCATGATTATTGGTTTGAAATTTTCCCATCCTACGATTCAACAGCCATAACATATGAATGACAATAGACATTACATTTATGACATTTAATACTAATGGACAACCTATAAGTATGTAAATTGACTGGTCAATTACGACAGAATATAGTCAATGCCATTTTAATCTATGAAAATAACATTAGACAAGCCGTAGGATGTATGTAGAAACTAGTGGAAGTCAGTACCTTACTTTGCTGTCCTGTACAAAATTTGCATGGCCAATCTAGTAACAGAGTGAACAAAATGAACTTAATATAGTTTATGGTCCTCTGAAACTTGAGTTAAAAATGTCAATATACAAACGGCTCAATGATTTACCACACGATCTTTTGAGAGGGGAGGTTATTGTGATAACGTTAGTAGTTTTCTTTATATTATTACTGATATATGTACTAGTAATGTTTTTACTGATATGAACCAATTGAAACATGACACGGTCAGGCGCCCACAGGAACTACGCTTTAAATTGTGTGTTTCAGACACAACAGTTATACAATTATGAGAAACCAAACTACCCAAGGCACACGTAGAAGCATTGCAGGTTCGACTTGACCTAGACAACGACAATTTAACAGGACATTGAATTCCAGTAGATACAGCCGTGACAGATTTCCCACTATGCTGATAATACGATTGGTATAGCAATGATTCAGTTTTCAGAGGAGAAACAGTACACATCAATATACATATATTACTTAGCACCGTACAGATATTGAAGTGGCTTTGCAAACTGCTTACCACAACCAGTAGACAGTCCGGCAGTGCAGTAGTACCACCCATACCACGCCCTGTACCACGAACACACCGCCCCGCGCACCGCGCGTACCACCTATAACCGATACGGAAATGGTGCCGCAAAGTTTGTGGCTAATTTCTGTCAAACTATAATATCCGATATATACATGATGGATGCAAAAGTGGCACCACTATAAAAACAGGTGATTCTCAAAGTTTATCATATATAAGCACATTGTCTGTCAAACTTTCTTGACCCCTGTATACAATTGGGATAGTCACTATATTGGCCTGGCGTCGATTTGATCATAGTAAAGTTCCATTGGTTGGTAAACTACATTAGACATGGCATTGAGAAATTATTTATACGCAAAGCATCTGGAACCTCTAATTACAAGCAAAGGTCAACCGGAAAGTGCCAACTCAGAACGGAAGATTTACAAGAGACCAAAACCGGAATCTTGTGGAAAATGTGCCGACTGTGATAAAAACCGCAAACAAGAAGATATTGAAAACTTGCATGCCCAGTTAAATCGGTTACATGTTGATACAGAAGTAGATTTTACAGAAAAATTGTAAAGTCATGATCAGTTCGAAATTAGTGCAGTTGAGTGCACAGTTATAATTGACAAATTATAAATTGAACGGTATCGTAGCCACAGCGTGGCCAGTCTTATTTGAATATCTCAGAGTAGTTGTACTCGGAAGTGCATAATTGCAGAGCATTGTATGACGGACAAGGACCCTTCAACACACAGTTGTTTTGTTGGAGATTTCCTCGGGATCACTAGGGTTTTTGGCCGCAGTTTATTCAGTTCTACGGTTCTATTATACGGTATAGGTTGGTAATTGTGTAATTTAGTTAGATGGTGATTAAGCTTTAAAAATATAAAGATTTATATGCATGGTAAGTTTAGCGTAGCTCGAAACCTTATTTGAGTGATAATCTGTATTGCACCAATTCCAACAAGTGGTACAAAAATGTGAGTTTTTCGACTTTTGCTGGGTCTCCATTCAAATCTTTGTAGATCGCAAGCACATTACCCAAGATGATTTCCAACTCAATTGGACGTCCGTTTCTGGAGTCAACCAACATTGATGGCTGATAGTTAGTAGGAGCATCGTACTGTCTGGTCATCTCTTCCATCCAGGTAACGTGCTCATCGGTGATGAGATCCGGGGAGTTGTGCTGTTTCAAGTCCAAATTTGCTGCAAATTTTATTTCGTTCATTAACGGCAAAATGACGTTTGCAATTGATTGCTTCGAGTCATCCAACTGGTATAATCTCCCAATATCCAAATCGGTCAAACAGCATACAGTGTTGTAGGAGGCATTATATAACAATTTTCTCCATCTCGAAAGGCGAACGTTCGTATCAATTGTGGCAGAATTGTATTCATTGGAGTACAACTCGACAAATTTGGTCAAGGTATCGTCAACAGGGATAGTTTCATCAAAGTAACCAAATTGAACTTTGTCGGTTCCATACTGGGTAACATGTCCTTTATTATTAGTGGAACTGATATATGAAACCCCGGAAATGATCTTGATACCCGAAATACCCTTCCAGTATTTCTCAATTCCTATCCCGTTTTGGATTAATACAAGTGCAGAACCTTTGTGAAACAATTTCGAGGCAAACTTTTCAACGGTGTTCCATATGTTTCCTGACGAGCCCGGAATCACCTTCGTCGACACAATTACATAATCGAATGGTTCATCTGGCAATTCATCGATTGTCTTGAAAATCTTGTTTGGTTGGTATGTAATGCTACCCAAATCTTTCTTGTAATCAATGGAGTCAATAATGTATCCACGACTGGTGACAATATCGTAGTCCGATCTTATAATTGCTGTGATCTCAACATTATCGTTTCTCAGTAAACTATAACTTGCTATTACACCAAGGCCTCCTAATCCAATACAAAGTACTCTTGTCATTTTATTTCAGGTTGCAACTACAAACAACTAGTTCGAAAATTCCCGTAGGTGGGACACTTCGCATTTTATAGTCTGCGTCTTATCGGGTAACTTACTCCGCAATTGACTTCCCGCTCGCTTTGACTTCCCGTCGCTTACTTGTCCGTTTTAGGCTAATCGCATTTGCTTATATAATAATTCCCCTAAGTTTACATAATACATGATTCTGAATTATACCAAATTTGCACCCATTCTTTTTGACAGCTCTTTTGTTACTTAACAGCACACCTGCTGGCTATTCTATCGCATTGCAAAAACCTGTAAATAGCTATCGTTGAGGACTACGTTGCGATACAACAATCATTTACTGATTGACGTACTACTTCACTGCTATGACCGACCTTTCCACCTGGTGTTCTGAATTGGGTTCGACAACTTGGTCGAATCCTGTCGTGTTTGACGAAGCTTGTTCATTGCTTCTAGACTAGTCGTTTTCCCGCCATTAGAATATTGCCGTTGAATTCCACCGTTCATGGTGTCGGGGTTATTTACAACGTTCAAGAAGTAGTCGTCTATGCTCGACATAGGTTGAATAACTCCTGATTGTAAGAGTTGCTGCTGTTGAATTTGCTGTGCCTGTTGTGCCTGTTGTGCCTGTTGTGCCTGTTGTACTTGTTGTGCCTGTTGAACCTGTTGCGCCTGTTGTGCTTGCTGAGCCTGTTGAGCCTGTTGAACCTGTTGAACCTGTTGTGCTTGATGTGCCTGTACTTGCTGTACTTGCTGGATTTGTTGTGCATGTCTTGCTTGGGTCTGCTGAACTGGCTGTACCTGTTGTGGTTGGTGAACTTGATGGCTGGTTTGGACTTGTTGTGTTGGTACATGTGGTTGTTTCAGCACCTGCTGTTGCTGTTGTTGTTGCTGCTGTTGCTGTTGCTGTTGCTGCTGTTGTTGTTGCTGAGATCTTTCAAAAATTAGTCGCTCGTTCAAGAATGAGGTTTTAAACTCTTGAAAGATTTTGACAGTTTGTGGGTATTCATAGCGGTGCTGGTGGAAAAATCCATCAGCATACATATAGATAAACCTTTCTATATCGAGTAAACTGATTCCTTCCGCAGGATCTGTGTTAGCTGTGATTATTTCTACTGGCTGGAATGAACTATTGTTGCTATTAGCCACTATTGGTGGTGTATTTATCTCACTTCTAGTACTGCTGGTGGTAGTTGCTCTCCTTTGTTGCTCCATTTGCAATTTCTGTTTTTCATACAGTGATCGGATTTGATAATGATAATCATTAGGTTGTGGTGGAAGTTGTTGAGATTGAGATAATGGTTGCTGTGATTGTTGGACCTGAATATTCTGTTGAGTTTGAGAAACTTTTTGTGCCTGAGAGACATTCAAATTCTGGCCCTGTTGTGATTGTGACGGATGTGCTTGCGATTGGACTTGAATCTGTGACCCAATTTGAGATTGTTGTTGAGGTCGGGGTTGTTTCCTCTGCGTGCTTGCTTTGGCATTATACATGCTGAAGTTAGAGAAATTCATATTGGGGTTATCATTAAAGTTGAGCCCTTGTTGCGGCCTAAACTGGTTCCCCATGATACTAGTATTGGTGGTAGAGTTGGACGAATTGGAGGTATTATTTGGAGGGTTCATCAACTCATACGAATCGTTTGATGTATTTGAGGTTGATGATGAGTTAGTAGATGTGTTGGAGTTGGTTGTGTAATCCGACGTTTGCGTATCGTTAGAATCTCCATTTTCAGAATTAGATTTATTGATACCGGATCCATAGCTGGTGCTGTACACGTCGTCACGACTATAATTCTGCTTATCGCCGAGACTATGAGAATCAGGCAATGTAGAATTATTTCGATTGGTGTCAATAGGGTTGGTTAAAGTGGGCAAGTCAAACTTTTTACTGGAAGCAGTGGGCGACTTTGACGATATGGAATTGGTGACAGAGTTGTCACCACCGGTTTCACCGCTCATTCTCTTTTTGTTTAAACCATTTCTCTTCTTGAACTGAGATAACCACCCATGACTAAACCCCACTAATCTCTTAGGGTCATCGACACCGTACTGGTGAGCATAAATCGACCAATATTCCCGTAATATCGGCTCGGTGATGGGCTCATTCTTCTCCAATCTCTGCTTGACCAACATGTCCATGGCCTGGTTAATTTTTTCGTATTTGAACTTGGTCTTTCTTCGAGAATTTTTGGTAAATGTCGAGCTCGCTTGTGCCAACCGCTCACGTAGCTCCTGTTCATGCTTCAACCACTCGCTAAACGACGATGTCGATATGGAAATTTCATTTTTGTACCTATCAACTGTTTCAGATTGCGGGCGATTAGACGAGTGATAGAAATCAAGGATGCGGATTTTCTGCTCCAACGTCGCTCTCGGCAACTTAGTAGACATTGTTGGCTACAAACACACGGCTACTCCGATATTTGATGCAAAGATACCCGATTGTCGTGGACTATTATGACGATAATTCTACCAAATTTCACAAACAATTGCCAACCAGTATGACAATTTCACTTCACTATTAGTGAGATTATCAACAGACAACTGGAATTCTAACACTATTACCACCACCAGTGAAGAAAAGCAAGAAAATCCTCGTTATTAAACACTATCGTGATGTTCAAAATTTGAAAACTGTCTTAACAGAAATCTTCTCCCGATTTAACAGTTTTATGAAATTCCTATACATTACGACATTCTCATTTGGATCGGGCCACCGCGGGATCGGGGCGCGGAGATGGTGAGATGCCTACCGAAAATGCGACGTAACCGCACCACCATCTGGACGAAGCATTATGGTAAATGTCCCCCTGCTGTGTTGATACGACAAAACGGGCTTTAGGTAATGACGGTGGAACGATGGTTACGGCAGAGCTTCAGCCACACAGTCTCGCAATTCGGCACGGCTGTTCATCTGGCACGACTGCGGACTTTGCTACGTTTTGTTTCATGGTTGGTGTGCATGGTTCACAGCCTCCATTTAACAGTGGTAAGAAGCTTCTTGAGTACATTCATTGTATACTTGGAACTACATAGAAATCGGCCTCACCTAATGGTTACCAGCACCTCTACTTACTTTTTCTAAAACAGATTCGTAGGCAACTTCCGAAAAGTCGGTACCTTGAATGTCGGCATGGACCCCGTTAAGAGCTCTTCTTAATGCATCCTTGGAGGATGCGTAGATCATTTTAGATCTGACGGGAGCACTGTCTGGAGTCCAGGCGTAGAAGACAATCTTGGATCTCTTACCTTCGTTGTTTGGCAATTCGTATTCGAAAAGGTAAACGGCATACTTACATTCGTTTTCTGGTAATTTTTCCAAAAACGCATCGTAATCATCCGATGTCGAGGTTTCTTGAACGACAATATCGGTTTTTTCGTCGTTGACTTTGTAAATAATGAACTTGTGCTTGTTTCCCAATTTCAAGTCATTGAAGGCTTGGAGTGATTCATCTGCAACAGCAACACTGTACGTTAGTATGAGTCCAAAATGCAATCTGGCGCAACTGATGCCCAAATTGGTACAAAAATTGGTCTTTGAGGGATATATTGCCAGCATTTTATCAACATGTTTCTCAGATACGTGGCTCGGAGATAGTCGGTACGGCTCGTTTCATCTGGTGAGTGATTTTGTCGTCTTTTTTCAATCAGGTCGTCCCAATTGTCCCACAAAATGAATCTCGTTGTGTACTCGTACTGGATTGCCTCGCAAAAATTCACCAATACACCACTATCTTCATCATGCCACCGAGGCAACCCTTGTCACAAACCATCGAGTATCATGAAACACGCCAAAATTCAAACATACCCGGATCTAGACTGCAAAAGTTAGTATAATTGACATTCAAACCATCAAATTTATACGAAAATCATACCATTGTTGTATATTTGTTAGAGTAGTAAATAATTAAATGTTGACGTTGTCGAGTACTTTCCTTGAAAAAAGTATTTGGAAGTGGTCATGTGGTTGGGGGCACGTGATACAAAATTATATGCCACACGACGACTTAGGCGGTAGAAACCTGGACAAGGGTTTGTTAAACATTTAACAGGACAGAGTTGTTGCTGTAGTCGTGTCGAAGGTTTATGCGACTGTTTTAGATTTGGAGCTGCTACTACGACATCTTGGTGGTGCAGGTATGCATGAGGAAAAGGCAATCGGCTGTTTTTCCACGCACGTAAGACTGATTAGGTTGGGGTGCTTGATAGTTGAGGTACGTATTAGGAAAAGGAATTCTGTATGAATTGAACCCGAAACCTTCGGCCGAATGTAGAGTACATGCATGTAAAATCCGCCAGGAAATATGAAACAGGACCTGGACAACTAGTAAAGAGTAAGAATCACAATCTGTGATCAAGACTGCAAAAGTTATGAAACAGGCTGAATTCGGAATGTCGATAGTTTAACACTAGTGTGGTTTGGTCGCACTGGAAGAGTTTAGGATACATCATTGAAGTTCAGAGAATAATTTTGCTACTTTGTTTTGAATTTTCTAGGTACACACAAAGGTACAAGAATGGAGCACTGCAAATACTAAATAATTTGGAACAAGCAGAAGTAGTTTTCATAAAATATAGAACACTTTTTTAACTTAATTACTGAACTTTTGAATGATGGCTTTCGACTCCTTAGACTAAACCAACGTGAATACAAACAATGAGTTTAACGTCTAAAGCAAGGGGGTTAAAACTGAAACAATAATGGATACAATTACAACCTTGGGGTTTTCTTTGCGCGAGCCATTTTCAGACAATAAAGATCGGGGAAATACATTTTTGGTAATAAGTAGGCATTGATCCCAATCGCTTTGAGCGCATAGGTAAGATTACTGGTTAGCAAATTGGAGATTAAACATCGAAAATTTTGGATTTGCGTTGTCTGATCGACACCTTTGTTCTGCACCCCAAAATAGGTAATTGTTTAGATATATAGTTTATAAGGAAAATTTAGGAGGATGGGTGAACTTTTGAAATCTCGTCCTCAATAAAGGGGTGTACATTGGAGTTCTTTATGAATTGTAGCGTCTTTTCCTATGTTTATATAGATGTTGACATTATAATGCCCGTAAGACGCATTTGTAAATTGAACAGAACATGTTCAGGTGTTTGAATAAAGAGGCTACGAGGGAGGGATTACCTTGACGAGTGCTTGACTGTAGTTCTGCCGTAAGCTCTGTTGATATAGAGCAGAGATTAGTTATGGTATCAATGATTCTGATAAAGGGAAGTCCTATGCTTATCTTGGACAACACTCACTTTAGAAAAGTGTGTGAAACTCTGTCGAACGCCATAGAGTGTTCCAACAAAGAGTGTTCCAACAAGAGAATATTAGCTTCGTCGATAATATTCTTGACGTATCCGAGTCAACTGCTAATTGTTTTTGTATTATCGAAGTGAGATGGTTGGATTCTGTCGTCCATTTGGCGATGAATTAAGAAACCATGTTCATAGGGTCGAATCAATGAATCGATCATTTGCAACAGCCTGTGAGTAACTATGGAACCATTAATCGAACACTACTGTTGATGAATACTTGCTAAGAATGATTTTCTTCGAATTAAGGATGATGCCTCATTTTTATGTGGTTAACGGTTTTGAGAATCATGGGACCCCTAAAGTGAGATGAAGCTTTCAAGAAACGGATTAGGTGAGTCGACTGATTTACCCGTGTACCAGCCCGCTGGTATGTGTACCGTGCTTTTTACATTTAGTATAAGGGAACGGGAACCAGTTCTACTGATTCTGTTTTTAGTAGTTTTACCTTCAATTACTTTACTGTAGTAATCTGTCGGTGTATTATCAACTATGATGGTACAAACTTCAATTTAACTCCTCTGTAGATAAAATAATTTGCGACGTGCCCTAGACTGAACACCATTTCTAAGCCCTTAGTATACGTGCCATTGACAACGCTTGTCATGGTATCCCATATTTCATCTACAGCAGTCATGGAGTTAGTGTCGTATGTATAGACCCAGTTGACCACCTCGTCCCAATAAGCTACTACGTCACAATTTTCCAGCACTTTAATGGCGCCATTGCTGTGGTACCTGTTGTACCCATCACGCTTACTCAATAATGCATCGCGTCTCTGCTTGTCTCCTGGAATTATATAGGTGGCATTACTCCAAAACATATGATCTATCCACGTATGGTTGCCGTCTTTCAATGGTATCCTTACTTCATATATGGCACATCGTCCATAGCAGCATTCGCACTGTCCCGTTCTGCAACAGGATCATGCTGATATGCATGTTAATACTACTCTGACCCAACGAGCTTCTCATTTAAAACGTTTCCACAGACTCCATTTTCCACCTCACCAGTTGTGTGATGACTTACTACTAACACAGTGCCGAGTGTCAGCGCGATTACTGATTCAGCACAGTCAGCCCATGTAGAATCGCCTGTATATGCTGTATAACAGTCCATGACCGTTGTCACAAGACTTAAACTACCAATTACCCTTGCTACCCATAGTGCCTTATACCGCTGGCCATCTTCTACTCTCATAAAACGCGTAAACATACCATATGAAACCCATAGCAGTGGAAAAAGACGGCATACCAGTGTAAATATACTAATCAGTATACTAGAATGCCTGTCACCTTCATTGGATGATCTTGGAATTTTATTACAGATATAAAATACGAACCCGAAAAATATAAAGCTGAGGGTAAAGGATATGTAGAAATATTTATTTTGAGGTTTGGGATAAGATGTGGCCATTGTGTCAATACCCTCTATTCTTCTCCAATATAAAACTTTTCTTCTTCGTGTAAGTGATCTGGAATTAATTTATGTAATTCTGTTGTAAGTGCTTTTAAAATAAAGTACTTCTATACACTCCGGCTACTCTTGGCACTTGGACCCTTGCACCTACTCCAAATTGCTTGACTTCCCAGCCCTCTAGCATGAAGTCTTTCAAACGATCTCTAAGAAGATCTACAGGTAAATCCACCGATTTGCGTTATTGCGCTAGTGGTAGTCCGTATATCTACGTTCAGGGAAATATAAAAAAAGGAGGTAAGACGTTCGTTTTCAGCGTTTGTATGTGTAAAATCAGGACAAACCAGCAGACGAGTACTCAGGTACATTAGATGACAGACGACATAATATGATGTATTTTTCTGTTGTGGGAATTAAATGTTGAAAGGGACATGCATAGTGGAAAGGAGTTACAAATCCTTATATATATTCTGAAAGAATACAAACCCGTAATAGACCAAGCTGGTGAACCCAGATACTAAGCGATCGAAAGTTAACCATGGTAATAAGTCCCTACATTGGGACGATTACAGGCTTGTCAAATGTTATAGCCATTGAATACCATTCATATTTATATTTATATTGTCCGCCCGGTATAGCTAAACTATGCGAGTTTCCAGTAAGCCAGTGACGTGACCAACCAGCAACCTCATGTAGCACAAAAAGGTGATTAGGATCAAGTCCTATCAGTTTGTACTTAAAATTCTTTGAGTTGATGCATGCATGACTTGCTAATTCGAATCTAGCATTATCATCTGCGTGATTTGTCTCTTCAAGTGCAGAGCAAAATGTCAGATATTGTTTTGTTAGATCACTTTCAGGCATTATAGAGAATTTGCGAAAGCCATCGCATTCTTCACCACTACTATAATAATCTGGATCTAATCCGGGATCAACTTTATGGTTTGGGCTCATGCTTATACACCTAATAATTCCATTGATTCTCATTAAACTCCTAACACACTCACGGATTTCATTATCGAGTCCGTATTGATCGAAATCTCGTAATTCTAAAGGTTCTATGTCAATATATTCATTAGTTGCAGTAATATTGTATGTTGAATAGAGATCTCCATGAAAACACTTTTCCAATACTGACAATGCTAGGGACGAATTGTAAGCCGCGACTAGAGCACATAAAGTAATAATATTTAGCAATTTTAACAACATCTTCATAATATGTAACACATATTTCTTCCAAAACCCTATCCCAACCCTCTGTAAACTAAAAGGGTTTTTATAATCTTTTGGAATATTTTTAGGGAGCTGCAGCCCTTAGTCATTATGCATATGCCTGCCAACGTTCAATTACCACAACAGTAAACACTGCATGTGGTCTACCAATACACTAATTGAGTTTAGTCATTTGGATTGCATTCAATGGAATATAGGTAAACTCGTACATATTAGATCTTTAGATAAATTTCAATAATTGTACTCTGTACGATGACCAATTTACATGTGCCCAACAGATTTTGTCAAAATGGGCAGAAACCACACACAGTTCTATATTCTTATATGCCCTAATGCATAACTTACTGACATGTATTTTTGCAGGGATTGTTTCTTTCTTATTCCCTTTTGTAATTGTTTGAATAAATATCGCATCAAAATATACTTAATGCTTTATCTACTTAAAGTATATGGTCATTTAGTTATGAAGGAGAAGTTAACGAAAACACGCCTCAATTGTTCTATTTACGGATAGTTTTCTAATTTTTTTCTAAAAGCAACCCAAAAAACTTCAACAACCTATAAAACGTCGTACTAAGTTCCAAATATTTCCCTCAGGACAATCAACTGATTTATCATCGTAGCCAGCAAAGTTGATATCAACAATGGAGGTATTGATTCATTTTTAAATAAAGGATATGATTATCGTAATGTTCGAAACGAAGTTGGTCCCATATCTTTTGAGTAATGTTGTAGTGTCCAATTAAATGGTCAACGAAGTCATTTTTTGGATTACTTTCTC